>Ga0308168_1000072_pt1 | contig 210028 bp, 300 predicted proteins | sample PhyCR2_FD_202133 | JGI IMG/M metagenome (GOLD analysis project Ga0308168, IMG submission 202133) | Phyllosphere microbial communities from UC Gill Tract Community Farm, Albany, California, United States - DLSLRC.R2 | ecosystem: Host-associated > Plants > Phyllosphere > Unclassified | place...
CTCGCCGTTCTCGTCCTGCTCGATGGTGAAGTGGTCCTCGTGGTACTCGGCGCCTTCGGGGATGTGGATCTCGAAGTCGTCCGCGGCGGGTTCGAGGAAGCGGCGGCCGTATTCCTTGGCGACGGCGAACCCGGCGGCGTATTCGTCGCCGAAGAATTCCTCGTGGAGGGATTCGCCTTCGTTGCCGTGGATGATGGAGTCCCGCACGTGCGCGGACCATGACCGCTGCGGGCCAGTCTTGATGGCGTGGCCAGCGATCCGGCCGCTGGCCGCGTGGGTGACTGCCCAGTTGCCGTCCTCGGCGGGGGTGAGGGTGAAGTCATGGGTGGTGCCGTCGGTGGTGGTGATCTGGATGGGCCGTGCGGTCATCTTGGGGCTCCTGTGGGGTTCCGTGGGTGCGGTGGTTAGGCTGCGGCCTGTGCGGGGCGGCGGGTGAGGTAGCGATCGGCGTATTCGTGGGCGACGGCATAGACGGCGGCGAATTCGTCGCGGAGGTGGGTTTGGTGGAGGGTGTCGGTTTCGATGCTGGGGTCGGCGGAGTCTTGGACGAACGCGGACCAGCCGTCGATGGTCTGGTGTGCGCGGCCTGCGGCTTGGCCGGTTTCGGGGTGGCTGATGCCCCATTGGCCGAGTCCGATGTAGAGGACCTGGAATGCGTGCTTGATGCCGTTTTTGGTGGTGATGGTGATGTTGGCGGCCATGGCGGCTGGGTTCCTCTCGGTGGGGCGGGGTCTCGGATTCCCCTGCACTGCTGATATGTATAACACTACACACTAATGAAGGGGCCGTCAAGCCACGCAACGGGGCGCGGAACATGGATGGAGCCTCCCAGTCGGCAGGCAGCAGAAAGGCCCCCGGGATAGAACCCCGGGGGCCTCGCTTTATGGCGTGCTGCACCAGCCTCGGAACGGCCAAAGGCCGCAGCGCCCAACACGGCCAGCGCTCAGATGCAGCATCTCTCCGCCAGGGATTCATGCGTTGGATAGGCGCACCCTGACGGTCCTGCCGTTTCGGACCACAACACTCATCGACGGCCCGCAGTGAATGCCGAACTACCGCACCGCAACGCTACACGGCAAATGTGGTGAACGTCAAGCAAGGGGCGTCGCTCGGAGCCCCGCACGACGCTCGCAAGCGCCACGCTGCGGTGAACGCAGCCGCCGCCGCAAATGCGGCGCGCTGCATGTCCATATACCGGGCCTGCAGCGGCTCGGGAGCGCCCTCGAAGTCCGTGGGGAACCCCATGTACTCCCGGACGGAGTTGAACGCGGCTGCGGCCGCGACGCGCACGACAGCTTCGGGCGCCTCCACGGGCTCCCTGGGGGCATCTAGGGCTGCCTGGGCGATCAGGAGGGGCGCCGCCGCTACGACGGCCGACAGGACGGCCACAGACTCCGTCCTGGCACGCTCCAACGCGCTGTCCATGTCGGAGTGCAGCTCGATCTTCTTGCCCAGGAACGCATTCAAGGACGTTTCAATCACCTCAGCCGGGAGGGGAACCTTGTACTGCTCGCCCCCGGTCACGCCTGAGTCCCGTCCTTGGTGGTGTCGTGGCCGCAGTCGATGCAATGCCCGGCGAAGATCATGTACTCCCGATCGGTGGCCGCGGCCGGGTTGTGCCCTCGGACACGGTGCTCGCACGAGGCGTACTGGATGCCCGGGATGCTCGCGCGCCGGTACAGGTCCCGGAATTCCGGCTTGATCAGGGACAGTTCAGCGTCCGTCCAGTCCCGCCAGTGATGCTTCGGCCATTCGGCTTCGACCTCCTGGTACTCGTACCCGCCCACCAGGCCGCAGAAGGTCTCGTTGGCGCGGACTTGCGCCTTCGTCTGCTCGCATTGGAGGCAGGTGCCCTCGGGGAGTCCCTGGATGACGGGGGTGTCAGCGGCTTGAGTGGTCATTTGCCGGTCCAGAGCGTCTTGGCGGCCCGTGCGAGGCGCTGGGAGATGGTCTGCGCTTCGGCAGCGTAGGCACCGTACCGGATGATGTCGTCCCGGGTGTATTCGCCTGAGCCGACCATGCCCTGGCTCGTGGCCAGGTACTGGTCAGAGCGGATCTGAAGGCTTTCGGCTTCCTTGTCGAAGGCGTCCGCCTGGGCTTTCCGGATTTCCCCGTACCCTTCGTCTTCAAGGACGGCGGCGACGTGCTCGGCGAAGGTGCCCCGCCAGTGGTCGTCGTCGTCAACTTCGACGGTGAAACCGCAGGCGACCCAGTTGCACATGACGTGCCCCTCGGGGACGCTGTCGAAGCTGTCGTCCAGTGCCACATGGCGTTGCAGGAGCGTGGCCAGGCGGTGGTTCACGGTCCGGGTTTCAGTCTCAGTCTCCACGGGGGCTCCTCTGCGGTTTGGTGAGTTGTTCAGTGATGATGGGGGAGTCCTGCTCGCGGATGAACACGGGACCTTCCCCGCGTTTGTCCACCCAGCGGCCGCCGTCGGGGTCCTGCCAGATGATGAGACTCTCGCCGTCGTAGTCGGTGTACCGGAACCGCCCGTGCCTGTCGGTACCCCAGTCGGGGTCGGGTGGCCACGTCGACGCCGGGCCGTCCGGGACAGGCTCCGCCGCACGCTTGGCTCGGCGGCGGCGGCGTTCGGTCCGCAGGGTCGCGCGCGCTTCGGCGCGCGCCTCATCGGAGCGGGGGCGGCCGCCGTCGGGGTGGACGCTCAACGCGGCAGCCAGAATCCCCTCAGTGACTCCCACGTGCTGGCCCTTGTCGTAGTCGGGCACGTCAACGCTCTCGTCGGGGTCGTCATCCATGCGGTCCTCGTACCAGGACCGGAGCGTCTCGGCGGCGTCCTTTCGGGCCTTGTCGGCGGCGGCCGCCATGTCCCCGTACCCGGCGATGTGTAGCTCGACCTCAACGTGCAGGAAGTGCTCCACCAGGACCAGGTTGGGTGCGCGGCGGGTGTCGTAGAACATCCGCTTGCACGAGCAGGACCCGTCCTCGGCGTTGAACTGGTGTCCAGCGAGGATCGCGGTAGCGCCCTCCAGGTCGCCAGGGACTCCCTTGACGGCCAACGCAGCCAGATCCTCCGGCTGGGGCACCGGATTCGGGTTCTCGGCGCGTTTGTCGATCAAGCGACCCTCAGCGTTGTGCCCGTGCATGCAGCCCAGGTCCCAGGCGTCATAAACGGCGGCCGCGTGCCCGGCCAGCTGCGCCTGCTGGTCCTTCACGGCGGCGAGGAGGTCCCTGATCGCCGCCGCGGAGTCACCATAGGTGGTGTGACGGGCCGGGTCGTCAGGGTCGCTGCAGGACATCCGGTGCGCGCGTTCCATGGCCGCCAGGTGCGTCTCGATTGCCTGGAGCCGGGCCGGACCGATCAATGCTTGGCCCCGGACGTGAACGGGCTGTGCCGCTGATCCCCGACCTTGCAGGCGTCGTACCCGCGCCTCCAGGCGTCGTCCTGCATGGAGCGTACCTGTTCGCGGAGTCCCCGGATCTCGGCCATCATGATTTCCGCGAGTTCCCCCACGTCATGGTGACTATGGGACGACAACCGCCCCGGGGCGCCCTTGAGCGCGTTCGCGGCCCGGGTCAGGATCGCGGCCTGCCGGTCGCAGAGTTGGGCGTACTCGTCCAGGCTCTCGTCTCGCTCACGCACCGCGGCGATCAGCGCCGGATGCTCCGTACGGGCCGCGGCGATAAACGCCGTGTCCTCGCCACGAATGATCCCCCCGCCTTCGTAGTCGTAGTTCCCGGCCACGAACACCTCACCGGCCACGATTTCATGGGCGTCCGCCTCGTGATGATGCATCGAGTACGCGGGGTGGCCGAACTCGGCCGCGTAGTCCTCCTGGCTGACCAGGGGTACCGCGGACTGGCAGTACCCGCAGTCCTCACCCTCCTCGACCATCGCATCATCCGTGCGTTCCACGACCTTCCACGGGCCTTTCGTAGCGGCGTTCGCGCGCGCTTCCATGGCGCCCAGGGATTCCGGGGTGACCTCAATGACCGCAGCCATTTCGTCCGGGGCGCTCACAGGGCGTCCTCCTTCGGTTCGACGGTGGCGGCAGCTGCTTCTTCTGCGGCGTCCTCGGGGTCGACCTCGACGACGGCCACGTGATAGTCGGCGCGGGTGATGTATTCGTCCCCGCCAAAGTCCGGCTTGTCCCGCTTGATGATCAGTTCAATATCCGGGCGCTGGTACTTCTGCGCCCAGGAGGACCGCTCGTTGTGGAAGATCCGCTCGATCGTGCCGGTACCTTCCCGGTACGCCCGGGAGAACTGCTCGCCCGTGGCCCGGACCCGGGCGCCAACGGTCAGGCCGTTGATCTCCTGCACCTCGGTGAACCCCCGCTTCTGGAGGATAAGGGCTGCCGCGTCAGCGGCTTCTTTCGAGGCCATGCTCAGACTCCTTCCGGGAGTTCGTTCGGGTCAGGGTAGTAGGGGCGGGCATACACGTCGCTCCAGTAGTCAACGAAAGCTCCCGTCGCACCCCGGGAGCCCCGGGGTGCTTCGGCGTGCCCGGCGCGCGGCTCCCCGGCGTCGGCTTCAGGGGCGGCCGTCGGCATGTTGCGCAGGTCCTCACGAAGCTGCACCTTGACCGTCTGCTGCTGAATGATCGCAGCCTTACCGAGACGCAGCTGCTCCCGGAACAGGGCCGCGACATCCTTACGCAGGAGCCTGGCAACGGCGAAGTCAATCAGCCATTTCCCGGCACGGTGCTTGAGGTTGCTGATGGGGGAGGTCACGGCTTCCGTCCTTTGTGAATGAGAGCTGGCCGGTACTTGGCGTACGCATCCAGATGGGCTTGGGAAATCCGGGTGATCCTCTGGGATCGGAACGTCCCGCGGCGGGTCCCGTACAGGATGAACGCACGGCCGCGGTGGGCGATGACGGCGTCGAAGCTCACGACTCGGCCTGCGGGGGGACTGCGGTCCATTCGCCGGTACGGGCCATGTTGTTGTGCGGCTGCCAGAAGACGGTGCCGGGGGATGTCATTGCCTGGGCGACTTCGACAGGATTGCCGGCCTCGTGGAGGGTGCGGTCTACCTGGGGGCGGGAGATTCCGGCCTTGCGATACACCTCGGCTTTGGTCGCCGCGGCGATGATTTCCGCGGTCTGCCCGTGGACGTTTTTGGGGCCGTAGGAGGCTTGGCGGTGGCCGGTGTAGCCGAAGACTTTCAGGGGGCGTGGCACGGTGTTTCCTCTCGCGGGGGCGGGGGACTCGGTTCCCCCGGACTGTCATGTGTAACACTACACGACAAGACGCCGTGCGTCAATCACCGCAACCATACATCACGGCCCCAGGGGCGGGGACCAGGGATGGAGGCCCGAGGTAAGCAGTCTCCTCCACTATGTGTATAACACTACATGCATAAGACCCAGATGTCAAACACCAGGGCAACAAAAAGCGGCCCAGGGAAACCCCCGGGCCGCCACACCCTCCCGGGCTACTTGACCTTGTTCTTCTTGTTCACCTTCGCCTGAATCTCAGCCACGACAGCCTCCGCGTTCCGGCCGGTGCGCTCCTCCAGCTTCTTGGCCAGGAACAGGGCCACCTCGTCATACTGGGCGCGGTTGGCGGCGTTCTCGGCCTCGGAGCGGTGGTCGAGGTTGCCATAGAAGTGCTTGTTGTCCAGCTCGCGGTGGATGGCCAACTCGACAGAGCGGATGGTCTTGAAGTTCTCGTGCATCCCCATCTCGCGGACCTTCCACTCGGAACCGTCGGCGTTGATCGCCTTGGCCAGCTTCGCGTTCAGCTTCTCAGCCTTCTCGGCTGCCAGCTTGGCAGCCTCCTCGCGCTCGACGATCCGGAAGGGGAGCATGGACTTCTTCTCGACCGGGGCGTTGGGGAAGCAAACCGTGCACGAATCAGACCCGGCAATCTCGATGATCTCCTCCTCGTTGGAGCCGGAGTATTCGGGCATCCACGCGAACTGGGTGGTCATGCGGCAGGTGGAGCAGTGGGTGGAGCTGTGCAGGTGGCCGCCGTTGTTCATGACCATGAAGAACCGGGTCCAGCCGCCGCGGCGGTCGTACTCTGCGTGGAACGGGGCCATTTCGATCTTGGCGGCTTCCATGAGGCGCTCGGCTTCTTCGACCTGCTTTTCGAGGCGGGCGATGGTGGAGGCGTAACGGGCGGCGCCGTAGCCGCGGTAGTTTTCGATGGACCGCTCGGCGGCGTACTTGCCGGAGCGGGCCTTGAGGAACTTGGTGTTGATCGGGGCGAGCAGGGTGTCGATCTGGCTGGGGGTCATGTTCTCGAAGTTCATGGCGGTTCCTCTCGGTGGTGGGGGCCTCTCGGTTGGCCCTCGATCTATGTATAACACTACACAGAGTTTTGGGATCTGGCAACTCATGGTGAACATTTCCCTGGGAATCTTTTTGTGACGGAAAGCTTGACACTTCGCCAACATGTGTGTAGTGTTGAATGTGGATAGGTCTGGGCGAGGAACCGGGATAGGGCCTCGGATCGAGCAGACCCGGCTCCGCCAGCCGCGACTGCACGGCCGGGGTAGGCTGCGCGGTGCGAATCGCCCCAGGGATTGACGGTCCACGTCACGTCGTGTAGGGTTATACATAGCTAAATTTCCGAACACCACACCACACCCGAAAGTCCGCCAACCACATGCCCGAACCCTCCAGCACCCAAAAGCGCGAGGTCCCCGAAGAGGCCCTCCAAGCCGTACACGCCACCGAAGCCAGCCGCCTCGCCGATCGCCTCAGCGCGATCACCTACTGCACCGACGAAACCGCAGCAGGACTCCTAGACGAAAAAGTCCGCGCCCACCGCACAGTCAACGCCGAAGAAATCCCCGGCCTGCCCGAGGGCACCGTGCTCCGCTGCAGGAACGGCAACATCATCTACATGCGCTCAAGCGGCCGCTACGGCGCGACCGGCGTCGGCAGGCCTGTCGCGTTCCCGGCCACTGTGCTCCTGGAAGCGGGGGATGACCTGTGAGCGCCCAGGCGATCCGGGAACGGTACCGGGTCCCGGCGGAGCTGAACCAGCGCATCAAGGTCCGCGGTGCGACAGGCATGATCGTCGGGTTCGACACTGCCCGGCTGAGGGTGGTGATGGACGGGGAGTTGACCGTGTCTACGATTCACCCGGTCCTGGGCGTCACTTATCCGGCGCCGGGGGAGGTGTTCGCGAAGGAGCCCAGGAAGCTTCGCGGGACCCATTTGAGCGTCGTCGCCGAACCCGAGGAGGACGAGGACCCTGAGGAAGCTGAGGCCCCTGAGGTCGAAGAGCCGCCCGTGCTCCCCGAGGGGGATCACCGGCACGGCAAGCCTGCCGGGTATCGGAAGGGCTGCAGGTGTGAACCGTGCACGGTCGCCTGGCGCGAAAAGTGCACCAGGGAACGCCAGGCCCGGTTCGCCCGGGAACTGGACCCGGACGACCACAGGCACGGGACCACGAACTTCTACTCCAACTACGGGTGCCGGTGCGACAAATGCACCGATGCGCAGAGCGTCGCCGATCCCCGCATCAGGCACAACGCCCGAGGAACCCGGCCGCACTCCCGCCGTCCGCGCCAGGAGCGCGCCGAGGGCATCCTGGCGGGCGTCGAGCAGCAGGAGATGGCCTCGTGAGCGCCGCTTACGTCCGCGGCCGGTACCAGGTTCCGGCTAAGCGCGGCATGCGCATCACCGTCCAGGGTCAGGGGGCCACCATTGTTGGCTTCCGCGGCCCGCACCTCCGTCTTCGCCTTGACGGGCAGAAGCACATTGTCAGCGCCCACCCGACGTGGGAAATCACCTACCCGGAAGGGACGAAAAAATGACAGCAGCACTGCAGGCCACCGCCCATGCGACACCCTTCAAGCCGGGCGACAGTGTCATCTACCTCAACCGTCACATCGGCACCCTCACCCGCATCAACCACGAGTACCGTAACGACCACTGGTTCGTGAAGTGGTTCGACGGCATGCCCACCCGCCTGCCCGTCTTCGAGGGGGACCTCCGCATCCTCACCGATGACGACATGCATTTGGCTGCGGCAGGTGTCGGGATCTTCTCCCAGGACATCCAGGACACCCTCAATGCGGCGCAGGTCACCGTCCCTGCAAGCGCTGCGACTAAGGTCGCCAAGGCCCTCAAGCTGATCGGTTACCGCGTCAGTCACGAGGTCAAGAACCGGCAAACCCTCGGCGACCTCGCCGAACGAGCCATGAGCCGCGGCGGCCAGCTGGTCGTCAAAGACAAGCTCGGCGAAACGTGGATCTTCACCGAGAACGAAGACGGCACCCGGGTGATCACCACCCCGCACCCGGAGTACTACGACGCCCTCACCATCGAGCACATCCACCTGCCGGTTCGTGTCCTGGACGACGGGATGAACCGATGACCCAGCAGCATTTCACCCTGGACGACGCGCTCTGGATGGCGTTGGGCGCCGAATGCGACAGCGCTCCCGCTCCTAACGCCGCGGAGGACAACTTCGGCGCCGGGTACGTTGCCGGGCTCGCCAAAGCGCAGCAGGTCATGCGCCGCATGCTTAGGGCCGCCCAGGCGTCCGTGGAGTACGGCGTCGCCTTCCACGGTTCCGAGATCCGCCCCGAGGGCACGTTCGACACCGTGGCCGCCGCACTCGCCCACGCTGGCGGCGTCGAAGCAGCCGTGTTCGTCCGCGACGCCACCGCGTGGGCCCCAGCTTTCCATCAGCCTGCCGAGAAAGGCCTGACCCATGTCTAACAAGAAGAAGCCCACGGAGTACTCGATGACTCCGGCTGCTATCGCGCAGCGGGAGTTCCTGAAGCAGAACGCCGGGAAGTTGCCGCCGGATGATCCCCGCCACGGCAAGGCGTCCACATACAACCGCTTCCGGTGCAAGTGCGAGAAGTGCACGGCCGCGTGGCGGGAGAAGTGCAAGGAGATGAAGGACGCGCGCCTTGCGATGACGAAGGATGAGAACGATCCCCGCCATGGCACGCCGAACTTCTACGGCAACTACGGCTGCCGGTGCGAGCGTTGCACCCTGGCGTGGCGCGAGGTCGGCACACCGCGGCAGAAGGCTCGCCGCGACAAGATCGCCAAGGAAGCCGCAGTTGCGACCGGGAAGACCTCGCCGAAGAAGGCGGCCGTCAAGTCGGTCAAGGCGTCGGCCAAGCCGGTGCCGTCCGTTGAAGCTCCCGTGGCGCAGGTGTCATCGGAGCCGGTAGCGGGGGAGAGCCCGGTGTTCCTTGAAGCTGACGCCCAGGCGGTCGAGCAGGCTGTTGAGCAGGCGTTGGCGCCGGTCAAGGTTCCGGCGAACCCGTGGGGCGCCGTCGTGGAACCCCCTGCCCCGGCCCCGGCCGTCGCAAACCCGTGGGGCGCGAAGCTGTCCTAAGGGACAGGATCGACCCCGCGGGCCGCCCAGGCATGCCTGGGACGCCATCGCCAAGGATGGTGCCCCGCCCATCAACGACCCGGAACACCCCCTAGGAGCACTCATGATCTTCACCGCCGCCGAAGTCCGGCAGGGCAGGACCGAGAACGGCTACGTCCTGCTGTTCTCCCAGGCCGACCTTGACGCCCAGCCATTGCGGGCCGTCGTCATCGACGCCGACGGCGAAGCCTGCCAGAAGGAGAAGATCGCCAGCCCCTTCCGGAACATGCAGACCGTACCCCGCTGGTACATCGCGGGCCGGGAGGAACCGCAGCCTCCGACCCTTCCCGCAGCGCTCATCTGGGAGCCGGGCATGATCAGCGCGCGACTGGTCCAGGCGCGCTCGTGAACGCCCTGGTCCCGACCCGGGGGCAACGCAAGCGCATCAAGGGGTGGACGGCGCCGCAGAACAGCCTCTACGTCGGCCGCCCCACCGCCTGGGGGAACCCGTGGCGGATCGTGCAGAACGGTCGCCTCAGTGTCGTCTCCCACGACCCGCTGGGCGCGCCGAGCCGTGGCGCTGTGGCGTCTTTCGGGACGGTGGAGGAGGCGGCGGTACGCACCGTCGAGGAGTACCGGGAGTACTTCGCCAGCCAGTCTGAGCTGTGGATCTTCGGGAGGCTGCGGCCCCTGTTCGGGAAGGTGCTGCTGTGCTGGTGCCCTGCAGGGCAGGCGTGCCATGTTGATGTCCTGATCGAGCACGCGGAGGCGTTCCTGGCTGCGGGGAATGACCCGGCTTATGAGTTCAAGACGTGGTCGACGGGCATGGTCGCCTCGTGAGCCCCGGGGGACACGGATAAGCGTCCGCATGAGTCGTCGTCGGACCTGCCGCGGTTGACAGGTTCGGGTTAGACTGTCCCGAAGGGATTGGGGCCTGGCAGACGTGGCCAAGGTCAGAGCCCGCCCCCCTAAAGAAATTGAGCCCCCGCTGGTAGCGTCCGCTGGCGGGGGCATTTCTTTGCCCTGGGGAGGGGCCAGGGTGCGCGAAAGCCCCGGGCGCCTGTGGCGGCCGGGGCTTTCGGGGTGCGGGTTAGGCGAAGTTGATGATCGTGCGGAAGAACAGGATCAGGGCGTCCTCGGTCTGGCGTTCGAGCATCAGTGCAGGGTATTCCTTTACGGTGTTGCGGCCGCCGCCGGAGGAGGTGAAGGCACGGACGGCGACGGTGCCGCCGTTGTCGTCGGCTTCGACGCGGACGGTGCAGCGGCCTTCGCCGTTGAGGAAGCGCTGGGAGCCGTCGGCGCCGACTGCTGCTTCGAAGCCTGCTGCGCCGAGGGCGTCCTGGATCTTGACGCTGAGCTGGTTGGTGGTCATGGTGTTCCTCTCTTGGCGGGGGCTCGGATTCCCCTCGATATGTATAACACTACACAGGTTCAGAGGTCACGTCAACACCCGACTCCAACTAGCCGAACACGGCCGCCAATGCCGACCCCATGGGGGACCTGGCGCCAGCGCGGTCAGCCTCCGCGTACGCCAGGGCAACCGCAGCGCACCTGGCCAGGGAGCGGTCCCGGTAGGTATCGACCTGCTCGTCGGGAACCTCGACGCCGCCGACGACCATTTTTGTGGCGATAGAGAGGGCCCAGACGCCGCTGACGGGTTCCCTGCGCGCACTGAAGGCGAAGTGCGCGGAGAATGCCCGGTACTCCATGCCAGCGGGCGTGGGAATGGCCCTGAATGGGCGTGCGGGCGCCTTTCCGGCCGCGGCGATCGGATGACTAGGACGCGGCGGTTCCAGCGGCCTTCTCCAGTGCTTCAATGATCTGCTCGCGCGTCGGCGTCATGCCTTGGTCCGCGTACTCGCCGTGCAGGTCGTGGACGGCGCCCCAGAGCGTGTAGTTGCCACGGACGTAGCAGCCGCGGGCTTCCATCCAGGCGTGGTGGGTGCCCGTCTCGACAGCGGCGAAGATCCTGGCTCGGTTGTCGGTCCGCAGGGGTTCCCGGAGCAGGGTTGAGCACTTGTCCAGGGCGTCGGCGACGCGCTGCAGGTCCGCCTCGGTGATGTCGCGGGAGTCCTGGTAGAAGTCCAGCTCGTCGATGGTGGCGGCGGCGATGTCGCCGTTCTCCAGGTGCACGTAGTGCGTTTCCATGTCGGGGTTGAATTCGCGGATGAGTCCGGGCCTGCGGACGCCGTCGGGGCCGGTCCAGATGACCTTGACGTTCTTCTTGGTGGTGGCCATGGGGTTCCTCTCGGGTTGGCGGATCTCGGATGACCGCTGGATGTATAACACTACTCAGGAGTCAATGTCCCGTCAAGCACCAGAAGCAGGGAAGTCCGGGCAGTCATAGACCACCCGGACCTCCCCAAGACGCCCGCTCAAGCGCCGCCCGCAGGCCGCTCCGGCTCCCACGCGCACACAACCACAGCCGACGGCCACCGCTCACGACAAAGCCGCCGCAGCGCCGTCAGCCCGGGCCCGTACTCGACCGGACTCGCGCCGTCCACCGAGTATCTATACGTCCATCGCCAGGCCGGGCCCCGGGAATACGACCCGGGCGACGGGACGAGCTTCTCCCGCATGAGCAGGACGGTGCTCATTCGGAGGCCGCAGGCTTCGACTCAAGGGCCGCAATGATCTCCTGGCGGCCCGGGGTGTCCCCGCCATTCCGGCAGGTGCCATGGACGCGAATGACGGCCTGCCAGAGCGTCTCGGACCCGTGGACGCAGGAGCCGCGGGCGGCGGCCCAGTCCTCGTGGGTGCAGGTTTCGATCGCCTTGAAGATCCGGGCACGGTTGTCGGCCTTGAGGCCGATGGAGAGCATGTTGGTGTTGCCGTCCAGGGCGGCCGCGATGCGCTGCATGTCGATAGTGGACAGGGCGGCGGGGAGTTCCAGCTGATGCGAGGGGGCGTAGACCTCGCCGCAGTCTTCGAGCTGCACCAGGTGGATGTCCTCGGTGGCGTCGTAGGCGTCGATGGTCCCGCGCTTCCGGTTATTGGTCTGAGGGTCGATCCAAGTGACCTTGACGGCGCCGGGGAATTCCAGCTCATGCTCGAACACTTCGGCGTAGCCGCCGTCGTCCAGGTGCACGTAGTGGATCTCGTTGTCCTGGTCGAAGTCGGGGATGGTGCCGCGCTTGCGGTCGCCTCCGTCAGGGTCGATCCAGATGACTCTGCGGGCACTAGCGGTGCTCATGGGGTTCCTCTCGGGTGTTCGGCCTCTCGGATGGCCGTGGGGTACTGGGGTGGGGTGCTGGCCGGGCGGGCGCCCGGCCAGCTGATGTCGCTAGAAGGTGACGATGACGTACAGTGCGCCCTCGGCGTCGGCGGCGGAGGATAGCTGCGTTCCGGGGCGGTTCTCGGCCAGCCACTGGCCGAACACCTCCATGGGGTAACCGGCGTAGGAGTGCTCCTCGACGATGTCACCGAGGATGCCTTCGAACTCTTCGGCTTCCTTGTTGGCGGCGGTCACGTCGCCGTTGACGATGAGGAGTGCGGGGTACTTCGGCTCTGCTTCTTCTGTGGTGGCCATGGTGTTTCCTCTCTGGTGGCGGTTCTCGGGTGACCGCTTGATGTGTATAACACTACACGGCGCGGCATGTGGCGTCAACCTCGACTCGGACAAAGAAGCGGGGCCGGTATCCCAGAGGAATACCGACCCCGCCCTTACGCCGCTTCAGGCGCCATTCGGCCCTTAGTGGGCGACGGTGCCTGCGAACGCCGACTGCAGCTGCGCCACGTCGGAGAACAGCACCGTGGTGCCGTAGTTCGCCTGGGCGCTGATGGTGCCAGCCAACTGGACGCCGCCAGAGGCCTGGACGACGACGGGGCCGCCGCTGTCGCCGGACTGGACGACCTTCCGCGGCGCGGACGCCACGTCGAGGCCGCAGACGGTCACGATGGCGCCGTTGTCAGAGACGTTCGCGCACACGTTGGTCGCCTGCACGGTCGCACCGCAGGCGTACCCGGTGAAGGAACCGTCAGTGCAAACCTTGGAGCCGACGGCGACGGACGCGGCCCCCAGGACGGGGACGGTCCCTGCAGGGGTGGTGATGGCGGGGGAGTAGCTGCCGCCGCCGATGAGAGCGCCGTCCACCTTGTTGTTCTCCCAGGAGACGGTGGAAGCGGTGCCCATGTCCCCGGAGGACTGGATCTTGGAGCCATCCCAGTAGCCCTGCATCCAGCTGGTGCCAGCGGCTCCGCAGTGCCCGGCCGTCAGCATGTCGGTAGCGCCCCCGGCGATCAGGGGCGCGGTGACGGTGCACTGGACGATGTAGGTCTGGCCGTTGATGGTCTGCTGGGAGACGATCCGGTCCCCGCCCTTGTAGGCGGGGGAGTCGATGAACGGCGGGTGAGCGCCCGGGGTGGCGGACGGCGGCTGGAACCACTCGCGGAGGCGCTTGATGAAGTTCTGGCGCCGGTCAGCGGATTTCCCCTGGACGGGGGTCTTGCTGGTCGCGGCCTCGAACCGGGGCTGCTGGACGACCTCTACGGCTTTCCCGAGCTTTGCCTTCAGGGCCGCCGCTTCGCGGCCGTTGACCTGGGTGAGGCCCACGGTCACGACGCCGTTCTTCTCAGACCAGGTCGAGAGCTTGTCGCCAAGCCCGGCCTGGGCGGCGGCGGCCTTCACGGCGGTCTTGATGTCCGTGGACGGGGCCGGGGCGGGTGCGGCGTTCGCGGGGATGCCGCCGAACCCGACGAGGGCGAGTGTGAGGACCGCTGGGGCGGCGATCCGGGTCATTTTTGGCAGGGCCATGCTGAGATCTCCAGGTGATGGGGGGGGGGACGCCCGTTTCCCTGCGACCGGGTTACCGGCCGGTAGAGGTGGTGTCAGCTTGGAGATTATCGCCTTGGTGCTATGCGAACAAGCGAGCCGTGCCGAGGTGCCGCTCAGCCCAGGGCGCCGCCCCACCGTTCGTGTGCGGACTGCTTCGAGATCCCCGCGGCACGGCCAATCTCGGACCAGGGCACATCGAGGGCGCGGGCGGCCGCGACGGCGCGCGTCAGGCCCTGGCCCGCGATGGCGTACGCGCGGGCCGCGTCCTCTATAGCGGCGGCAGCCATGACGGGGGCGCAATGAACCCTCCATTCGTCGCCGATGGCGTCTTCGAGGGCTTCCGGGGCGTCCGCGAATTCACCGAGGGGGACGAAAATCTGACGGCGGGACGGGTCCTCCAGGTCGGCCGAAAGCACCCGTGACCACAAGGGGCCCACCCACCCGCAGGTGCACGCGGCCCGCCAGGACCGGATCTCATCGTCTGGGACGATCTCGGCGTCGTGGGTGAGGTGGTCTTCCTGGTACTTGCCGGTCACGCCGTGCACGAGTTGGCCCGTCGCGTTCGATGCGAAGTTGAGGCGCCCGTCCGGGGCGACGGCGGCGGCCCATCCCTCGTGCTTGCCGTCGTCCGTCGACCAGGTCATGTCCGCTCCTCCGTCAGGGTTTCCTGACCTGAGGGTGTCAGGCGCGGCCGCGGCGCGCAAGGGGTGCCCGGGAACGCGAGAGGGCCCGTCCTGGCGGTTGCCGGGGCGGGCCCTTGTAGGGGTGGAGGGTTAGCGGTAGTCGCGGAGTTCGGGGTAGCAGTAGACGCTGCCGTCGCCGAGGCCGTTGGTGAAGTGCTTGACGGTCTTGTCGGACATGCCGTCGTAGCCCTGGCCGCAGGGGTTGCCGCAGTTCTGGCAGTTGAAGCCCTTCTCTTCGGCGGCGAGGTAGGCGTCGTAGGCTTCGCGCCAGGCGGTGCCGGTGAGGTTTTCGGAGGGGAATTCCAGCTCGCGGACCTTGGTGTTGGCCTTCTTTTTGAGCTGGGCGGGGGTGAGGTTCTGGGCGGATTCGGGGAGGGTGAGCGTTGCGGCGGTCATGGTTTCCTCTCGGGTCTGGGCGGGTTCTCGGTTCCCGCCCTTCGATATGTATAACACTACACGCGGATCAAGCCAACGTCAACCCGACCAGGCATGACGGCTTTGCCGCAAGATGCAGCGCCACGTAACATCAGGGGCGTGTAGTGCTACACCCCGCGCCCGGCTCTCGCCAGGGCGCACGCGAGAGGCGCCCGGTTGCCGCCAGGGCGCCTCTCGCCACACCAACATCCCTACGCAGCACCAACATCAAAGGGGCCACCCAAGGTCATCTGGCTAAACACCGGCACTTCCAGCTACGCTCCCCATAGGGGGTAACAGCAGAGCACGCAATCGCGTGGGCTTTAGCGCTCCTAGGTGCGCAGGGGGCCCCGACAGCGTGGTGGCAATACGGACCCCCTGCGCAGACCCCGCATTCTAAACACGCACCGCCGACAACCGCTTGTCACTCAACTCGATCGCCGCGGCCGCCAACCTCTCATGCCGGTCAACGTCCTGGCCATCCTTCGCCAGCGTCCAATCGTCCCCGCCCATCAGCGGGAAATACCGCAGATGAGTCGGCTCCGGCGTCTCAATCGTCACCTCAGCCGGGTCCTCCGGGGTCCAGAACCGCGGCAACTCGACAGCCACCGGCCCAGGCACCCGCAACCCGCGCTCGGGCCGGTCCAACTGGTCAGCCGAGAGGTCCAGCAGCACCCTCGGGGAACCCTGCGGCTTCAGGATCAGCACAACATGCCCGTCGTACCGTTTCGTGTCCAGGTTCATCACGCCCGAACCCTGCACACCCACGGACCAGGCCTCGTCCGGCCACTGGCTGGGCGGGATGTTCGTCCGGGACATCTGCAGCCCGGGGTCGTTGTACGCGGCCACGACGCTGGCGACGGCGCGGGCCTTGACCTTGTAGTGGTCCAGGACCCTCTGCCCGATGAGGCTGGAGCTGATGCAGGAGTCACGCTGATACTCGGCCAGGACGATCTCCCGGGTGGCGACAGCGATGACGCCCAGGTCTTTACGGGTCATGAAGGGCATGGGGGGGTTTCCTCTCGATGGGTGCGCGGCGCTCGGACGCCGCCGGGGGTGCTGCTAGTCCTGCACGGGCGCGGGGGACGGGGTTGCGGGGCTTCTCTCTCTCTGGGTGGGGGACTCGGATTCCCTCGGGGTCTTCCAGGATAGGTCAGGGTGGAGCTAGAGGATGTCGCCCAGGATGCGGTGCACTTGGGCGAGGTATTCGAGGCGGAGGTACGCTTCGCCGCGGAGCATGCGTCCGTTGCTTCTGGGGGAGTTGGTGTCCCCGCGTGCGGAGAGTTCTTTGATGGTCATGCCGACCTGCTGCGCGCGGCGGTTGATCTTCAGCGCGTACTTGTGCTGGATCTGCGCGGCCACGAGGAGGTCTTGTTCCAGGGGGTCGTCAACGGTCTTCCACTGGATGCCGTCTTTGCCGAAAGCCCGGGGGTCAACCGCGAAGGAGCGCGGCTGTACGGAGGATGACCGGATCAAGCGGTCACCTGCGCGGAGGGGGCTTCGAACATGGATATAGCATAGCACTACATGGACTTTTGCGGCAAGCCGGGGCAGGCGCCTGGCGGGGATCAGGGATAGAGCCTCCGTGGTGGCGGTCAGGGCTCCAGGGCGAACAAATCAGCCACCTCGTAATCCACGCCACGCCGCGCCGAAAGCTCCGCCACTGCTCGCAGGTGGAACGCCCTCAACGCCGCGGAACCGCCCCCACTGTCGGCCTCCCGCAAGATCACCACCGGGTCCATCAACTCCTGCTCCAGCCCCGTCCCGGCCAGATCGGACACCCACATCCTCGACGCCACTGCCACCAGCCGCCCCCCACTGTCAACGCGCATCGAGGAGAGGACAACAACCTCCTGCGGCCCGGCCAAGGCGCCAGCGTCCCCGACAGGGTAGACCGTGCTGATGAGCCCCATCTGGGCCGCGTAATCGTCGTGCCTTACGCTGCCTACCGGCGCATTCTCATCCCCCATTGAGCCATGATGCACCGGCCGCCCTTGAACGCCAAGGGGACACGGAAAAACGCCGCCCGGCAAAGCCTGGGCGACGCCTCTTTCCGATCACCTCAGCGCTGCTGGCGCCGCTCCGCGATCTTCGCCCGGATCGTGGCAACAGTGTCATCCGCAGTTGGCTCGATCCCCAGGGAAGCGAGTTCCCTGGCAACCTGAATGTAGGCGCGATCCCAGACCCCATCCATGTGGCGACGCTGGTACACCGTGAGCCCCAGCGCGGCCCACCCGACGGTGATGATGAGCAGCCCTGGCCATACACCTCCCAGCACCTCCAGCAGCTTGTCCAGGAACGGGTCCACGGTCATGCCTCCGCCCCCCGTGCGTGACGGTCGGCGTCGGCGGCGGCCCTGAGCAACCCGGAGGTGTTCAGGTTGCCCTGGAGGTTGTTGATGTCGTGGATGATCTCGACCACGGCGGCGTTGTGGTCAAGCTTGCCGTCAATGAAACTTGGTCGAATGTTCCGGGCGTGCCGCTCGACCTTGTCCGCCGCCTTCCTCAGGTGGTCGGCAACACCGACTCCGACGCGAACGAACTCCCGGGACAGGCCCAACTCGATGGGATCGGTGGTGTACTGGGCCGCGGCCAGGGCCTCCTCCTCCTTCTCCGGCTCCGGATTGGTCGTGCTGAGGACGAATTTGGTCGTCCCGCCCGTGGCGTTCAGGTACGTGTACTCCCACTCTCCGTCCGGGAGGGGCCGGATGAGTCCGCCAATGATCTGCAGCGGCTCCGGTTCGACCACCTGCACCTGACCACGCCACATGGTCCCGGGCGCGGGGCCGCTATACGTCGGGAGTTCCCGGTTCTCCGTGAAGGCCCGGAGTCCTACCACCTCACTCTGAGCGACCTTGTGGAAGATGGCTTGCAGTTGGTGGGCTACGTCGGACCCGAAGCGGGCGGCAGAGGCGATCAGCTGGTTCTGCACGTCGGCGAGGCGGGGGAGTGCTGCGTACGCGACGATCATCTCGGCCGCGTCCGCCTTGAGCTTCATGTCCTGGGCGTTCATTCGTGGTCCTTCTCGGGGTAGAGGCGGTTGAGTTCGGTGGTGAGGTAGCCGAGTTGGTGGCCGATGCCCATGCCTGCCATTGGGATCTCGGCGGCCCAAGGTGTGCCTGTGAGGGCTTTGCGGTATTGGGCGCCGCAGAGGGCGACAAGGGTGGGGCTGGCGGCATCACTCAGTGCGTTGACGAGTTGCGCTCGGACCATGGCCGTCCAGGCAGCCATGTTCGGTCCCGTGCTGGTGCCGAGGCGCATGTCGTACGGTGCGGTGACGGTGTCCGGGTGGATGAGGCCGTGCTTGGCGGACAGGATGTACCAGCGGTCGCAGGTCGCTTCAGCGTAAGCGGAGGCTTTCTTGAACAGCTGGGAGACGTACAACTCCCGGGTTGGGGCAGCGTGGTCGAGTTTCTGCGCGGAGCAGCCGACAAGGCCTACCCGGGCTCCGCTGGTCATCCCAGTTCCCGGTCGGGTTGGACGGTGCCGTCGGACATGATCTCGATGTACTGCCACTTCCCGTCCGGCAGCGGCCAGATGAGACCGCCGATGGCGAGGTTCGGCTTCGGGGTGAGGTAAGCGGGCGGTTCCTGCCCCGGGGGCGCCTGAAGGACCCTCGGGTCCTCCTCGGGGTGCCCGGAGTAGTGCGGGAATCCCGGGTGGCTGTTGAAGAATCGGACGCCGCGGACGTTGGCGTACTGTTCGAGGCCCTTGGTGACGCCTTCGGCGGTGGCGGGGCCGTAGGCGACGGCTTCGCTGATGACGAGCTGGCGGACCTTGTTCAGGGTGGGCAGGCTCGCGTAGGCGATGACCATTTCGACGCCGTCGTCGAGGATGGGATCTTCCTCGGAGTCGCTGCTGGCGTGGTGCGTGGCGGTGGTGGTGGCAGTCATGGGTTCCTCGGGTGTGGTGGGGGAGGTTGGGTGCTGCTGTCTAGCCCAGGGAGATGCAGAGCAGGGCGCTGAAGGTGGAGATCAGGGACAAGACCGCGAGGGTTTCGCCGATACTCCGGGTGTCTCCGGTAGCGGGGGCGATGAAGAAGAGGTATCCGGCCGCGAGGGACAGGATCAGTGCGACGGCAATGAAGAAACCCGCCGTGTTCAGCATGATGTTGAACCCGCTCCAGAAGACGCCGAAGAAGCTCCGTGCGGCGCGGATGATGGGGTTGCGGCGGGAGGGCTGGGCTTGCTGGGTGCTCATGGGGGCCTCAGCTCTTGGTAGCGGGGAAGAAGTGGTGGTTGATCTGCTTGCGTGACCAGGCGAGGACATCTTCGTCTCGCTCGGCGTCGTCGAAGGTGGCGTCTTCGCCTCGGTCGCGGAGGGCTTCCTTGATGTTCTTCTCGACCGAGGCGCGGGACATGATGTCGGGCAGGCCTTCGAGGGTTTCGTAGGCGCTGATGTGGGTGGCGAGGGCGTTGGTGAGCGCGTCGGCGTCGAGGTGGTACTGGACGCGGAGGGTGGCTCGGGGTTTGCAGTCGCGGCGCAAGCTCATTTTCACGGTGGTGGTCTGCTTTCGGGTGTCGTGGTGACTATGTATAACGCTACACGACTATGAGGGTTTCGTCAAGGGGAGGCTGGGGGCCGCCGCCACACGCGCGACGGCAGCTCCCCGGCCCCTGGAGGGACTAGCCCGCCAACATGCCCGCGAACACTACGGGCTCGATGAACGGGGTTCCCAGCTTGTTGGCCTTCACGATCTTGCTGCTGGTCCCGCTCTTGTCGCCGACGACCGCCGTCGTCGTCGCCGAGACACTGTCGCTGGCCTTGCCTCCCAACTCCTCGATCCGCTGCTTCGCCTGCTCGCGGGAGAACCCCGGGATGGTGCCGGACACCACGTAGGTGCGGCCAGCGAGCGGCGCCGGACGATCCGCATCCTCCGCGACCGGCTCGGCCCCCATGTTCACGCCCGCGGCGGCCATGCGGTCCAGGATGTCCGCGTTCGCTGCCAGTCCGGCGTGGATCGCCGCGGCCTTGCCGTCGCCGATGCCCTCGACGTTCGCCAGCTGGGAGACGGTGGCGGCCCGGAGTGCGGCCATCGTCTTGAAGTGCGAGGCCAGGCGGCGGCCAAAGGTGCGGCCAGTGTGCCGCATGGACAGGGAAGTGATGACCTTCGCGAGCGGGGCGGACTTGGCCTGCTCGATCTGGGCCATGATCTTCTTGGCGTTCAGGGCGCCGAGGGTGCGGGAGCCTGCGAGGGGCAGGTTGGCCAGCTGGGATTCGGTCAGGGCGAACAGGTCGGCGATGTCTTTGGCGAGCCCGGCTTCAACGAGGGCTTCGGCGACGACGGAACCGAGGCCTTCGATGTCGAACCCGGCGTCACGGGAGGCGCCGTAGATGATGCGCCCGACGACGCTGCATTCGGGGGAGATGCAGCGCCACAGTTCGGTGGACTTGTCGAAGTCGCCGCCGCACTGCGGGCAGGCTTCCGGGGCGGCCCACGGGGTGGAGTCCTCGGGGTGCTCGTAGCCGGGGGCGAGCTTGAGCTGGGGGATGATGTCGTTGGCCTTGTAGACGAGCACCTTGGAGCCGATGCGGATGTCCGCGGCCTGGAGCCAGCCCACGTTGTGCAGGGAGGCGTAGGTGATGACGGAGCCGTCCACTTCGACGGGGGCGATGCGGCCACGGAGGGACAGTCGGCCGGTCTTGCCGACGTTCAGTTCGATGTCCTCGACGAAGCTGACTCCCTCGACGGCGGGGTACTTGTAGGCGACGGCCCACTTCGGGGCGCGGGAGCCTTCGCCGAGGGCCTTGCGTTCCGCGGCGGTTGCCACCTTGATGACGGCGCCGTCCATGAGGAACCCCAGGAGGGGGCGGACGAGCCCCAGCTGCTCGACGGCGGCCATCGGGGTCTCGGCGGTGACAACGGACTGGGGGAGCAGGGAGTAGGCGGTCACGAACGTCATGCGGGAGAGGGCGTTCATGGCGGTGAGGTGGTCAGCGTCGGGCGCGAAGTCTGTGCCGTACGCGGCGAAGCTCAGCAGGCCCGCGTAGGTGTCGTCCTTCTTGTTAACCATGCCAGCGACACCGTTCCGGGCGTTCGCGAACGGTTCCTTGCCCTGGGCGACGCGGATGGCGTTGGCGGCGACGAGCTTTTCGTCGGACAGGTAGATCTCACCGCGGACTTCGAAGTCGCGGGACCGGAGCGGGTAGGCGTCGGCAATGACGGCGGGCAGGCCGTCCACGTCGATCATGCGGTCGGTGACATCTTCGCCGGTCTGGCCGTCGCCGCGGCGGACTGCCTGGACGAGCTTCCCGTCGCGGTACACGGCGCGGATGGCGAGGCCGTCGATCTTGGGTTCGACGATCGCGGTCGGGTGCGCTGCGGCGAACGCTTCGACGCCGTCAGCTCCGGGCTTGTCCAGGGACAGCATGGGTTGCGGGTGGGTTACGTCGCCGCCGATGGAGGCGCCTGAGGCGACCTTGGAGTGCAGGGAGTGCTCAGGGGTGATTCCGTTGGCGGCTTCGAAGGTGGCGATCTGGAAGAGGACGGCGTCGTATTCTGCGTCGGTCATCAGCAGCTGGTCGGTGTTTTCGTAGGCGGCTGCGGCGGCCTGTGCGTCGGTGACTGCCGCCTGGTAGTCGGCGTCGGTTTCGATGGCGGGCTTGTTCTGGATGGTCATGGGGGTGCCTCTCTGGTGGGCGGCTCTCGGTGCCGTTGTGGTGACTAAGCTGTGTATAACACTACACGCTTTAGGGTCGGATGGCAAACCGGAACCGCCCAAACCCCTCATAAGTAAAGGGGGGCCGAGACGACGAAAAATTGCGCCCACACTCGAAAAAGACCGAGGCGCCGTGTACTGTCAGAACCCGCAGGGGTCCATGCGTCCAAGAAGGCGCCCACGGACTCCTGCACCTCGCGAGACCCCCGGGAAACTGGGGGTCTCTTGCGTTAAAGAGCACCGCCCGGCCCCCGTCCCCGGGACCGGGCAGTGCATAGCCGAGAGCTTACGAGGTTCCGGCAGATCGAATCCTGCCACACCAACCCCGGACCCGCACTCAGGACGCCCTGGAATCCCCGGAACGCCCCGCAGCGGCCGCCAACTCCTCCCGCACCCGGAACGCCTTCACCGCAGCCCGCACAGCCCCGAGCGGTACACCCAGGTCCTGGGCGGCCTTGTTGGTCGATCGGCCCGCGAGGAGGTAGCGGGCGGCGCGAAGGGCGAGGGCCGCTTCTTCAGTGAGGTTCCGGGGCTGGGTGTCGAGGGCGGTAAAGACGGTTGCCGGGTCGTTGGCAGTGAGGCGCAGGCCGCGGAGGCGCAGGGTGGCGTTGGAGCGTCCGGGGCCGAGGGCGACGCCGATCTGGCGGGCGCTGAACCCGACTTCGACCATGAGGCGGATGTCGCGGTTCTGGTCGATGGCGATCGCGTGCTCTGCCTGGCGTTTCGGGGCGGGCCGGGGGACTTCGATGCCGTTGCTGCGGATGAGGTGGCAGACCTGCTGGTAGGGGAGCCCGGTCGTCTCGGCGATTTCCTTGCGGCTCTTGCCTTGGGAGGCGAGCTTGGCGATCCTGGCGACCTTCTTGGTGTCCTCGGCTTTTGCGGTCTTGGCGCGGCCTCTGGGGGCGACGATGCCGTAGTACTTGAGGTAGCCGAGGTCCCCGTGGATGACATCGAGGGTTTCCCTGGTGGCTTCGGCGATCTCGGCAGGTGTTTTGCCTTGGAGCGCGAGTTGCGCGACGGTGTCCCGTCTGGCGCGTACACGGTTGGAGATCATCGGCGGCCCTTTCTGTCTTCCAATAGTAGGGGCGTTTCTCCTCCAACGGGGACCCCATCCCAGCTCCCCGCCCTCCGGGCACGCAAAAGGCCCGGCCCCAAAGGGTGGGACCGGGCCTTCCCCGGGGGCTCCTAGGCGCGCAGTGCGGCCTGAATGTCCTCGCCGATGCCGCCGCCGTCGATGCTGGCCCAGTCGCTGTCGTAGCTGCCCTCTGCCACTTCGTAGGTTTCGTCTTCGTTGACCCACATGAGGAGGTCGATGAAGCTGCCGTCGCTGTCGAGGATGAGGCGGAGCGCTGATTCTTCGCCGCTCGGGTCGGTGTAGATGAACTGGGTGGAGCCGCCGCGGCCTGCGGTTGCCTTGGGGGTTCCGCAGCCGATGATGTCGTTGGCTTTGGCGAGGGAGGCTTCCTGTGCGGGGGTGACGGTGGCGGCCAATTCGCTGGTGTGCTCGGTCATGGCGTTCCTCTCGGTTTGCGGGGTCTCGGTTGCCCTCGCTCTCTGCGTATAACACTACACGATAGGGGGCTCCCCGGCAAGTCCGCCCACGCTCTTTCGCGGCGCATCAGCGACGCCAATTGAGGCTCTTCGGAAGGGATGCGGAACCCTCGGAAATCCTTGTAAACAAAGGGATGCAAGGGAGTTGACGCACACCTAACAAGCGTGTAGTGTTATACATATTGAAGGGGCCGCTCGGCCCAGCTAACAAGGGAGACAAAATGTCCAAGCTCGCCAAAATCCTCCTCGGCCCGATCGCCCTCGTGATCGCCGCAATCGTCATGACTCTCTCGGCAACGATCAGCAGCGCAGTCACCCCGGAACCCCCGACTCCCACCAAGAACGTCTCCCGCGTTGCAGTCGAGAACGCAGTCCAGCTGGCCATCGACTCTGCGACGGCCAAGCGGTAAGCGCAAGGCGCTCCGGCGCCACCCCACCCCCAAGGCACCTCCCCGGCGGAGGTGCCTTTTCCATGCCCGGCCAGGGGTGGGGGTGGTGCGGGGGGCGGGGATAGAGCCCCCGGGTCGGCCGCAGCTCCGCACGGCGTCCGCCCCAACCACCCCAGGAGAGCGCGGCTTGACGGCACCCACCATCCTGTGTAGTGTTATACATAGATCACAAGCACAAGCGAAGGGCCCCACCATGAAACTGCACCACGTAGACGCCCAGGTATCGCACCCCGACGCCAAAGCGCTCGTCGTCCGCGACTCCGACGGCATCGGCGGCACCCTCACAATCACCGACCCCTACGGCGACATCGTCGCAGCCGACACCTTCCGCGACTTCCACGACGCCATCGAAGCCGCCTGGAAATTCACAACCCACGTCGTCAGCATCAACGCACCCACCGACACGAACCCCGTCCCCGCCTAAACAGCACCCCACCACACCCAAAGGAGCACCGTGAACACCGAAGTAATGACCCCCCGCCAGCTAGCCGCCGTCCAGTTCGTCGAAGCCGTCCGCACCAGCCCCCTCAAGAACATCAACGTCACCTCGGAACCCGGGGCCCGCCTCGTCGTCAAGGCCCAGATCCCGAACTTCCACGGCGTTGACGGCCACCTCGAAATCAACCGACAGCCCGATTACGACGGCGACCGCCGCATCGTCATCTCCCACGGCTCACAGCTCCACTGGGGCTCGATGTTCACCGATGAGGCCCCGACATACCGGGAAGACGGCACCGAGCCCGTCAAGGCCTATAACGCAGCGTTCGAATCCATCACCAAGGTCTTCCTGGCCGCCGAAGATGTCCTCGACGCCGCAGCCAGGGAAGCCGAAGCGGAAGCCGCAACGCTCCTCTCCGCCTGCGCGGCCGAGTTCACCGGCCCCGAGAAGCAGTAACCACCACCCGCAGCCCCGGCCGCCCCAAGCCCCTTCACCACACTCACTGAAAGAACCCCGCCATGACTACCGAAATCGCTGAAACCAACGTCTACTCCCAGCAGGACGCCGCCAAGTTCGCCCAGGCATGCCAGACCGATCTCCTGCACGACATCGAGGTCGCCACCGAGAACTACGAGACCCTGGTCGTGACCGCCCGCTTCACCCAGGAGGGCAGCGGTGAGGAGAAGGTCATCAACGTCCTCCGCGACCCCGACGACAACACCACCATGGTCCTCTGCAACGGCAGCCGTCTGACCTCCCACCACATGGGCACCCTCAAGCTCTACGGCGACGACGAAGTGAACGCCCACGCGAACAAGGCCCTCGCCGCCGCGCAGCGCATCTTTGACACCGCCGAGCTGCTGCAGGACCGCCTCCTCCAGGACGTAAACTCCCAGCTGGTCCAGTCCCTCACCGCCCACGCAACCCGGTTCTCCACCCCGGAGGGCCGCCAGATCACCATCGAAGAGCAGTAACCCCACCATGGCGGCAGCTGACAGCACCCGCATCACCGTGCCCTGTCCTGACGGTTGCCGCCGGTAGAGTTGAACCCACCACACCCGCAGTAGAGAGATCCCCCCATGCCTTCTTTGAATTCCCAGGCTTTCTCGCGCCGTAAGCGCATAGCCATGGTGTTGCACGTCCTGGTGGCCGTGGCCATCATCGTCGCGTTCGGTTCGAACCGGGACATGCCGGTCCGGGCGATCGGTGTTGCCGGTTCCGCGGCGTACCTGTTCGCTATGGCGTTCCTGTCGTACCGGCGCGCCACCCGCACCGTGAAGGTGACCTCGTGATCCGGCCGAAGCTCATCCGTCTCGGCGGCATCCACTCCAACGGTGAACCGGCCCCGGACCCGCTCGGCGTGGACCTTCACGATGCTTCTTTCGAGGGGTCCACGTCCGCTTATGCCCGGCACCTGATCCTTGATCACGGGTTCACCCGGGAGGACCTCACGGACCTGCCGGGCGGGTCGGATCAGTCGGCGTGGACGGCGTTGAATGACCTGCACTGGCGGGCCCGGCGCCTGCCCGCGGATGCCCTGGAGACGTTCGGCCCGGACGCGGTCTTCTACCGGGCCCCTGCCGTTACTGTGCACGCCAACGGTGAGGTCTACTACGAGGGTCCGGGCTTCGATGAGCAGGAGAAGGGCTTCGTCGGCGATAACGCCGGGTTCGCCCGTCACCTTGTCGAAGATCACGGGTACCGGCCCCGGGACGTGGAGGTCTTCGCAGCTGAGGGAGGCACCGCAGGCTGGTACACGCTGCGGAGCATGCACACGGCTGCTCGACTGGAAGGCACCCTGTGACGAGCACCCCCGGCCAAGCCCCGGCCCCGGCACCCGCCCCGGCCGAGGAGGGCGCCAAAGCGCCCCTCTGGAAACTCGTGACCGCCCGCATGATCGGTTTCACCATCCTGGGCGCCGCCGCCGCGGCCCTCCTCGTGGTCATCATCGGGTACGCCGCCACAGGGGAGGAGCGCGCGTACACCGGGCCCGCGACCGTGAACGAAGTCGACTTCGGGAAGATCTGCTCCGTGGACGTGACCTTCCCCGACGGCGGCACCCACGAGTACAGCTTCGACACCAGCCGCAGCCACTGCGCCTCCCTCACGCCGAGGGAGACCGTCGCGATCGACCACGGCACCATCGTGAACACCCCAGGGGACGCTGCCCCGTGACCGACATCAACTGGGCTGCCGTGCACCCGAACAACGAAACCCGCCCTGCCGTGCCCGTCATCACCCCGTACAACCCCGCAGCAGGGGATGACCTCACCACCCTCGCCGAGCACCTCGTCACCGACCACGGCTACCAACCCGAGGATGTCACTCTCCCCGGAGCTGCCCCCGACCAGGAATGGGCCATGCTTCAACGCCTGCACTGGTCAGCGCTCATCCTCCCCGCCCCCGTCCAGCTCAACAACACCGGAGCGACCCACCCATGACCACCACGCCAAACGGCCTGTTCATCGCCTTCGAAGGCGGCGACGGCGCCGGGAAATCCACCCAAGCCCGGAACCTCGCAGCGCACCTCGAAACCCTGGGGGACACGGTAATCCTCACCCGGGAACCCGGCGGCACCCCCATCGGCGACAAACTCCGCTCCCTCGTCCTCGACCACGGCAACGGCACCATCGACGCCCGCACCGAAGCGCTCATGTTCGCCGCGTCCCGCGCCGCGCACGTCAACCAGGTCATCCGCCCCGCACTCACCCGCGGCGACATCGTCATCACCGACCGCTACATCGACTCCTCCGTCGCATACCAGGGCGTCGGCCGCGACCTCGGCACCACCCCCATCCGGGACCTGAACGCCTGGGCAACCCTGGGCCTCCGCCCCGACCTCACCGTCCTCCTCGACGTACCCGCCAGCACCGGCCGGACCCGCCGCGGCTTCCGGACCACCGCCGAGGACCGCATGGAAGCGGAATCGGACACCTTCCACTCCAAGATCCGCGACGCCCTCATCACCGAAGCCTCCCGCAACCAGGACACCTACCTGATCCTGGACGCCCGAGCACCCCGCGAAGAGGTCGCCCAGGCCATCCAGGAACGCGTGGCCACCCTGCGCGCCACCCTGGCCCCTGCAGCTGCATGAGCGGCTCCGATCGGGATCAGCGCGGCCGCCCACATTCGGGGAAGGACTGCCCGGAGTCCGCGAACGGTGGTTGCTCCTGGTGCGGGACGGGGGAGTGAAAAGCGGGCCGAACGGCGCCGGGACCGACAGGGTGCCCGGGCAGGGCTGCGAAGGGCCCCCGAGGACGCTTAGGAACACGGAAGGCGCCCGGCTGAACATCTCAGCTGGGCGCCTTTGTCGTGTGCGGGCTACACCCGTCGAGAGGGGGCCTCCATCCCCGGTCCTCGCTCTCTGTCGCACCCCGGTGGCAGGCTGGATTCCAGAGCGCGGGGGCATTGACGATGACCCCAAATGCGTGTAGTGTTATACATAGATCAGCAACGCTACAAGAAACGAGCAACCCCCATGAACACCCAAGCCGCCCCCATCGTCTTCCTCGACATGGACAGCACCCTTGTCGACTGGGACGACAGCGGCTACAACGCCAACGTTCTCCGCATCGACCCCACCGAAACGGCCGTCCCCCGCGAACAGCGCACCAGCTACGGCTGGATGGCAGAAGGCCCCCACAAGCCCGAAACCCGTCAAGCCGCCCTCCACGCCCCCGGCTTCTACCGGAACCTCAAGCCCTACGAAGGAGCAGTCGAAGCCGTCCACGCCATGCGCGCCGCAGGGCTCAACGTCTTCATCGCATCCATCCCGTACCCCACGCACGCGACCTGCGCCTCCGAAAAGTACGCGAGCATCGAAGAACACTTCGGCGTCGAAATGGTCTCCAAGACCATCCTCACGTACGACAAAACCCTCCTCGCCGGAGCAATCCTCGTAGACGACAAGCCGGTCATCACCGGGGCCATAACCCCCACATGGAACCGCATCTTCTTCGACCAGCCCTACAACGCACAGCTCCCCGGCCCCCGCCTCCACCACTGGGACAAATGGGAAAGCGTCATCATCCCCGAACTGGAACGCCTCGGCTACTAGACCCCCAATGGCACCATGAGCGCACCCACCGCACCCCCGACCACCACCCTCTACCTCGACATCGACGGTTGCGTCGGCGCCGAGGCGTTCTCCCGGAACCCGCGGGAGGAAACCGGATGGGCGGGGGAGTGGCACGTCCGCAAGGTTGGCCCGTACCAGCTGCGGTACTCGGTCGAGCTGATCGAGGCCCTCAAGGAACTGGCCGCCCTGCCCGGCGTGACGGTCGTTTTCGCGTCCTCCTGGGAGGATCACGCGCCGGAGTTCCTGCCGGTCATTGTGGGGCTGGGAGAGCGTCACTGGTCGTCGCTGGATGGGGTACTGGGCGACGGCGGGGAGTCCTGGTGGTGGAAGCTCAACGCCATCCAGGAGGACGCCAGGGCGCGGAGCATGGATAGAGTCCTCTGGGTGGACGACGAACTCGCCAAGATCCCCGAAGCCAGGGCCGCCGCAGAACACCTCGCGCCCACCGCACTCACCATCGCCCCCAACCCCCAGCACGGCCTCACACGCGTTCACATCCAAGCCATGCGGCAGTTCATCCTCACCCCCTGAACCGCAAAAAAGACCCCTAATGTGGCACTAGTGGCGCAGACAAAAACGGGAATCTATGCATGCCCCGGAGCCCCACTACCGGCCCCGCACCGCCGCGCGGTACCTTGAATGACGCCACCACCCTCGGGGTCAGCCAGCGGCCGGACCTCGCCAGCCCGCCGACGCGGCATTACCGAAAGCCACAGCCATGATCCAGAACCCATTCGACGAAGACGACGACGCCGAAGACTTCATCGAACTATGCGAGGAAAGCGGGCTCCAGAACGTCAGGTTCACCCCTGTCTTCAACGGCCCCAACGTCGCCCTGACCCTCGACGCCGACCTGGACCTCGGCTTCGAGGACATGACCGAAATTCGGACGTGGCTCGGTTTCGAGGACGGGCGGCCGTCAGCGGCGAAGCGGCCCCGTACCTGGGTGGCCATCGACGGGGACCCCTACCCCTACGGGAACGCCGCGCACAGGGAGGCCCTGGCCGACGACTACCCGGAGGAGATCATGGGGGAACTCTGGGACGCGGTCACCGCGGCCATCCGGATCATGCACGACGCCAACCACGACCTTGAACACATGCGCGCCATGGCGGTCACGTTCATCACCGAGCAGCTGAACTCCTCCGCTTCCGCGACCTGGGATGAGGCGGACGAGGAAGTGGACAGCGTCGAGGCGTTCGCCTCCAACTGTGCGATCGACCTGTACCGGGCGGTGACGGTCACGGAGGCCACGGACGCTCACCTGGGCTACGACATCGCCGCCCGCACGCTGGACCCGTCGACAGGGGATGAGAAGCCGCTGCGGGTCTTCTGGCGCACGGACCCGGAATCGCGGAAGTTCATCCACTGCTTCGGGATCGGTGACGCCTGGTGCCCGGCCCATGAGGGGGACGAGAAAATAGCGGAGCTGATGGCCACACAGCCCGCAGAGTCACAACACCACTACGTTCACGCCTTCGATCACCTGCACCAGCTCGCGCACGCGGCGTCCGGTGTCGCTGAGGAAAACCTGGCCGTCGCGGTGGCGATGATGGAGGTGGAGGATGGCCCGCTCAGTGAGGACGATGTCCACCAGCTCAGTCACAAGGTCTTTGCCAGCACCCTGGTGGAACTGAACCCGCTCGCGTGGAGTATCTCGGGAGAACCTGACCTACCGGCCCACGAGCATTAGACGGCCCGCCCGGGCGGGCCGGACAGCGTGGGCGGCGTGGTGCTGCGGCGCCTGCCGGGCCACGTTCGGGGTGATCTTCAGGGCGTCGAGGTCGCTGCGGAGGGTTTCGTAGTCGATCTCAAGGGTCGCCATGATGCCCTGCCGGGTGAGCCCTTGAAGGACCAGCGCTTCCACGGCGCCGCGGCGGCTCTCCAGGGCGGCGGCGGCCGCGGCCAATTCCTTGGCTGCGGCGGCTTCCGCTCGGCGCCTGAGAGTGTTCGACTCCTTCACGGCTGACGCTGCGGTCGCACGCTTCGTGGGTGCGATTTCCAGCCTCCGGTCTGCGTTGAGGAGGTGGGTGCGGCGGCTGGTCACGGACGCTACTGGGCGGCCCAGGGCGACGGCGTGCTCTTTGGCGGTCCGGGTGTAGTCGAGGATCGTCGCGTCCTCTTCCGGGGTCCAGTTGCGGCGGGTGCGGGTTGGGGGAGTGGCCCTGTAGTCGGCGTAGTAGGTGACGCCCGCAGTGGTGCAAGGTACGCACCGGCAGAGGTGGTTGTTGTAGCCGGTGGCGGTGCCGTGGATGGGGGAGTCGGGGGAGAGGCGGGCTTTCCGTTCCGCGCGTCCTTTGGCGGCGGCAGCTGCGTTGGCTGCCGAGCAGGGGGAGCAACGGCATTTGTGGTGCCGGTACTCGCGTAGGGTGCCGTGTTCAGGCAACCGCTCCGGGATGGTGATGCCGTAGATGTCCATGAGCTTGCGGAGGAACGGGTCGGAGATCCCAAGTTCCTTGGCCATGCGGCTGCGGTTGTAGCGCTGCTCGGCGAGGGCTCTGATTTGGATGGCCAGGGCGTCGTTGCGTTCCTGGTTGCGGGGCCTGTTGGGGGCTTTGGCGGGGGTTAGGCCCATGGCTTTGATGTCGCTGACGACGATGGTGCGTCGGGCGTTGAGCGTTTGGGCGATCTGTGACGTGGTTTGACCGGCTTCGATGAGTTGCCGAATTTGCCCACGCCGAATGGCAATGAGTTCAGGTGTGGTGACCATTTAGCTGAATGTACTCGCGTTTTTGCATGAAGGAAAGTTTGCCACTTTGGGGCGTGACGAGCTACACAGTGCCGAGTGTGGAACGTGGACCGAAACGTGCCTCTGACTTGCGGTTATGCCGATCAGGACTACCGTTGATGGTTGCTTGAAGTATCCGCGCTGGGGACACGGAAAACGAAGATCAATTTCATCGACGGCCACCACCCTAGGGAGCGACCAGGGAATGTCCATCCTCCAGGAAACGCGCATCGCAGACGCGCTGGAAGCGCGCCGCAACCGCCTCGCACGCCTCGACGACTACGGCGACGAAGCACTCATCGCCGATCTCCAAGGCGAGATCATCGCCATGCGCGACAGGATCGAGGCGAGGCCCCTGACGGCCGCGCAGCTCCGCGGCCGCGCCGAGCAGTACGTCGAAGGGTTCCGGCAGGGCCTCACGGGGCCGGTCACCATCATTGCCCCGGACCTCGCACTCACCGCAGAGGTCAACCGGGCCGACGAGCGGATCAACGCCCTTCGCATCAACGGGGAGCTGCACCTGACCCGCCGCCTGGGGTACGCCGTGCTGGAGTCCCCGCTACGCCTGGGGAACGCGGCCTTAGGGGTCTCGGATTTCCCTGCTGGCCTGACGTTCCGTCTGGGCGACCAGGTGCGGGTGATGGCGCTGGGGCCGGGGGACGGGCTGCCGGAGAACATGGCGGAGGCGTTGTGCCGGAGCGCGTACCTGCGGCAGCGGAAGCATCTGTTTGCCGGGATGGATGGGGAGGCGTCGTTCGGGATGATGCAGACGCTGGCGGCGTTCTCGTTCATCGCCCGGCACCGCGGGTCCCAGCTGCACTTCGACTATCGGGATGAGATCCGGGTTGCCCGGTACACGTTGGGGCTCCGCTGAGAGGGGAATCCGCCCCATCCTGTAGTGCTATGTATTGACTGGGGACCCAGAAATAGTACACAGTGAAGGGGTACCAGCCATGAAGGGGGCGCCAGATGACACCGCCGGATTACAAGGACCTCGCAGCACGGGCGGCAGAATCGCACCTCACGGTCTGCCGGATGCTTTCGCCGTGGGCAGCTGACCTCCCCAAGGTCGTCGACAACCCCCGGGACGCCCGCAAGCACCGCGGCATCCACACGGCCGGAACCCTCACCCTCAAGGACATCGGCATCTCCACGATGCTCAGCCCCCTCGCGGCTGCCCCCAAGGCCCTCGCGCGCGGCAACATCGTGGCCCTGACCGACCTTGCCCTCGACACCCTGCTCATCACCGCGGCCATGACCGCCCGCTACCGGATCGCGGATGTCGCCGACTACCCGCGCGCAGGGCACCTCTACCTGCCCCGCCCCATCATGGCCGGGCGCCGCTCCAGGATGTCCCTGGTCTCCGAGATCTCCTGGGTGCCCAACAGCACCCACGTCACCGCCATCCCGTGGACGGACGGGTGGCGGACGATCGACCGGACCCGCGAGCTGCTGATCCAGACCTTCGACCAGACCCGGGAGCCTGAGCGCCCGTGCAAGTGGGACATTCCGCGGGCTCTGCGCGGGGACATCGTGGGGGAGCCCCTGTATGCCCAGTACCTCCTGAGCACGCTGTGGCGGATGGTGGACCAGGATGTCTTCGAGTCCCGCTCGATCCAGCTGGGCCAGGCGACGGTGACGGTTTACGCCGGTCAGAATGAGCATGCGTTCCTTGATGCTGAGTCGCAGCGGCGGCCGCGGCGGTCCGTGCCGCGCGCGGTGGAGCAGCCCGCCCTCCTGACTGTTTAGGCGGTGGCGGTCCGGTTGCGTTTAGGTGCGCGGCCGGTCCGCTTCATCATTGCGTAGCTTTTGACGTAAAACCTCGCAACGTGTAACCTTGCACATGCTGTAGGATGAATTGACCCTGCACCGAGAGCACAGGGATGCCAGCCACCAGGACATCCCGCCGGGTCACATCCGGGTCCGTAAGGCCCACCACTTCGAGCACGGCCCTCAAAGCCGCGCCCGGGGCCAAAAACCGCTTCACCACCACACCCCATGGCCCGACATGGCTCAAACGCGGACCGCAGAAAGAACATGTGCATGCCAACCCGCACCAATAAGAACGCAAATCGCCTTACCGCTGACGAAAACCGGCCGATAGTCGCTGACGTGAGCACCGCCAACACCACCGCAGCAGACACGCTGGAACTCTACGACTTCCACCGCCCCGCCACCCTCGCCAGGGAACACAGCCGGGCACTGGAACTCGCCTTCGAGACGTTCGCCCGCCAGTGGGGCACCCAGCTGACCTCCAAGATCCGCGTCCTCGCCTCCGTCACCTCCGAGCAGGTCAGCATGATGACCTACGACGAATACGCCGCGGCCCTCCCGTCCACGACGGCCATGATCCTCTGCGAACTCGAAGGCCTGGAAGCCAAGGGCGTCATCCAGTTCCCCACCTCCGCCGCGCTCGGCTGGGTCGCCCACATGCTCGGCGGCAACGGCTCCCGCGAGGCCGACCACGAGCGGAAGTTCACGCAGATCGAGCAGACCCTCGTGCGCAGCCTCATGGACGGCGCCCTCGAAGACCTCCGCTACTCCCTCGGGGCGCTGCTCTCCACCGGGATCAGCATCGGCACCATGCAGTACAACGCCCAGTTCGCCCAGGCGGCGAAACCGGCCGACACCATGCTCGTCACCAACTTCACCATCCGGGTAGGGGACAGGACGTGCGCGGCGACCCTCGCACTCCCGTCCGAACTGCTCCTCCCGCAGATGGGCGTGAACACCAAGACCGTCTCCGCCGAGGAAGCCAAGCGGCTGATCCTTGAGCAGGTCGCCCAGGTCCCGATCGAGCTGACCATGGCCGTGAATCCCACCAAGGTCATGCCCGGGCAGATCCTGAACCTGGCCGTAGGCGACATCATCGCCCTGCCGCACTCGGAGACCGCCCCCTTCAAAATCTCAGTCAACGGCGAAAGCCTTGGCGAAGCATCCGTCGCAGCCAAGGGCTCACGCCTGGCCTGCGTCATCGTCACTACCGAGGAGACCACCCGATGAGCCCCACCACCACCATCACCCTGCAGACCGCCGCCGTCGCCGCCCTCGCGGAGCTCCTCCCCACCGCAACCGTCATGGACGCCACGGCTGTCGCCGACCGCACCCAGGCCGCAGGCAAGGCGACCAACGCCATCACCGCATCCTTCGTCGGCGCTATGTCCGCGGACGTGGCCCTCGTCCTCAACGACACGAGTGCTCTCGCCGCCGCCGCAGGCGGGGAGTCCCCGGTTTCCCCGGCCGCCGTCGTGCGCCCGGCGCTGGAAGCCGCTGTAGCCGTCCTCGGCGCCGGGGTCCTCGGCTCGCCCGTCGAGGAGGACGCCACCGACCTGTTCGCTGACTCGGACACCGTCCTGTTCGAACTCAGCGAGTCCGGCGTCCCGGCAGGCTGGTTCGCCATGCGCATCCACGTCCAGGCCAAGAAGGGCACCACCAACGCGGCCCAGCTGCCCGTCGGTAAGCTCTCCCGCATCCGGAACGTAGACATGGAGATGACCGTCGTCATCGGCAAGACCCGGATGACCGTCTCCAACATCCTGGACCTGACGCCCGGTTCCGTCGTGGAACTGGACCGCTCCGCTGGCGCTCCCGCCGACATCCTGCTCAACGGCCGACTCATCGCCCACGGTGAGATCGTCGTCCAGGATCAGGACTACGCCGTGAAGGTCACGAGCATCATCGACGTGGCCGAGGGACTCAACTAGGCATGGATGTAATCTCCCTGGCCCTGAGGGTCGTCCTGGCCCTCGGGGTCGTCCTAGCGTTGCTCTGGTTCATCCAGCGCCGCTACGCGCGGGCTACAGGCATGCGCGGAAAGTCAGCGGACACCCTGCAGGTCGTCTCCCGGCGCGGTGTCGGCCAGAAGGCAGCTGTCGTCGTCGTGGACATGGACGGCACCCGCTTCCTGCTGGGCGTCACCGACCACACCGTGAACGTCCTGCACTCCCAAGAGGCCCCGGCGCCCGAGGCCGCGGCCGAATCCTCTGCCGCGGCTTTCTCGGAGACCCTGGCGGCCGTCCCCGGCGGCGCTGACGTGGACGCGGCGCCGTTCCGACCGCGCCGCAGGACGCAGGGTGGTGGGCCGCTGGCTGGCTCCGTCCTCTCCCCGGCAACGTGGAAGCAAGCAGGGCAGGCGCTGGGCAAGGGGTTGAAGGGTTGAACCTCACCCTCTCGAACCGTCGACTGGGACGGCTCGCCGTGATGGCCGCCGTCATCATCCTGGCGGTGCTGTCGTTCATGATGCTGACCTCCGGGGCCGCGCACGCAACGACCACCCCTGTCGGCCCCACGGACCCCGCAGGCCCGGCCGGGCCCAGTAACGGCGGCATCGGCATCTCCATCAACGGACCCGACGGGAAACCGGCCGACGCCGTCGTGACCCTCCTCGGGATCACCCTGCTCTCGGTCGCCCCGGCGCTGCTGCTGATGATGACCTCGTTCACGAAGATCTTCGTGGTCCTGGCCATGACCCGGAACGCCCTCGCGCTGCCGAACGTGCCCCCGAATCAGGTCCTCGCCGGGCTCGCGCTGTTCCTGTCGCTGTTCATCATGGCGCCGGTCGTCACCGAGATCAACAACGTCGCCGTCCAGCCGTACATCAACGGCAGCATTGACTTCAACGCCATGTTCGCCGCGGGTTCCAAGCCCCTGCAGACCTTCATGGGCGCACACACCAGGGGAGAGGACATCGCCCTCATGACCCGGGCCGCTGGCCTGGAGAACCCGGCGAACCTCGCCGCGACCCCGCTGTCCACGCTGATCCCGGCGTTCATCATCTCCGAGCTGCGGTCCGCGTTCATCATCGGCTTCGTTATCTTCATCCCGTTCCTGATCATCGACATCGTCGTCTCTGCAGCCCTTATGTCGATGGGCATGATGATGCTCCCGCCCGTCATGGTGTCCCTGCCGTTCAAGATCCTCCTCTTCATCCTCGTGGACGGGTGGGGCCTGATCATCACCTCCCTCATCCAGAGTTACAAGGGGGGCTGATGAACACCAGCGCCCTCATGGACATCGGCCTCCTGGCCATGCTGACCGCCGCGCAGCTCGCGGCTCCGATCCTGCTGACCGCCCTTGCCGTCGGCTTCGCGATCTCGCTGTTCCAGTCGATCACCCAGATTCAGGAACCCACGCTCGCGTTCGTCCCGAAAGCGGTCGCCGTCGCCGTCGTCCTCCTGATTTCCGGGAACTGGATGATCAGCGTCATGGTCGACTTCACGCACGCCCTGTTCGCCAAGCTGCCCTCCCTGCTCTCCGGCGGCTGAGATGAACATCCCCCTGGATCAGGCCTGGATGGAGGCCGTCATGCTCGCCGCAGTCCGCATGACCGCCTTCATCGTGATCGCCCCGCCGTTCTCCCACAACGCGTTCCCGCTGCGCATCAAAGGCATGCTCGCCGTCGGCCTCGCCCTCGCCGTAGCCCCGCGTGTCACCCAGGGGTATCAGGTGCGGGACACCGGGGGATTCATCGCGGCCCTGGTCCTCGAACTGGTCGTGGGCGCGGCCCTGGGGTTCCTGGTCTACGTGATCTTCGCGGCCGTCCAGTCCGCGGGTTCCCTCGTGGACCTGTTCGGTGGCTTCCAGATGGCGCAGGCGTTCGACCCGCAGGGGATGATCAACGGCGCCCAGTTCACCCGCCTCTTCCAGATGACAGCCTTGGCCCTGCTGTTCGCCTCTGACGGCTACCAGCTGGTCCTCGGCGGCCTCACCCGGTCCTTCTCCGCCATCCCCGTAGGCGTAGGCATCAACCTTGCCGCACCCGCGCAGGCGATGATGGCCGCGACCTCCCAGATGTTCCTCTCGGCCCTGCAGATCGGCGGCCCCCTGCTGATCGTCCTGTTTCTCGCCGATGTCGGACTCGGCCTTCTGACCCGCGTCGCCCCGGCCCTGAACGCGTTCTCCCTCGGCTTCCCCGTGAAGATCTTCCTCACCCTCGCCCTCGGCGGCATGGTCTTCACCGCCCTGCCCCGCGTGGTCTCAGCACTGGCTGGCCAGGCAGTGAACGCCCTGATGGGGGTGCGCTGATGGCCGACTCCCAGGAACGCACAGAGCAAGCCACCCCGAAGCGGATGAAAGAAGTCCGCTCCAAGGGCGAACTGGGCAAGTCCCAGGACGTGACCGCATGGGTCGGCGTCGGCGCCGCCGCGTTCATGATCCCCAGCACCATCACGCACGCCACCAACGCGGCCACACACCAGCTCTACACCGTCCGTTCGATCGTCTCCGACCCGGACACCGGCAAAGCCCTCCAAGCCCTCCAGGGAGCCCTTGCATCCATCGGGGAAACCATCCTGCCCATGCTGATCGTCGTCTCCATCGCGATCATCGCCGCGACTGCGGCGCAAGGCGGCATCCACCTGGTGAAACCCAGGGTGAAGTTCGACCACTTCAACCTCCTCAACGGCGTCAAGCGAACCTTCGGGACGCAGGCGCTCTGGCAGGGCCTCAAATCGCTCCTGAAGACCGCCGTCGTCGCCGCGGTCATGTACTCGGTCATCCAGTCCCTCCTGCCCGTCCTGATGGGCTCAGGAAGCCTGCCGATCGCGTCCCTGCTGTCAGCGGCCGGGGGAGGCGTGTCCTCCCTGATGCAGTTCGCGATCTACGCAGGTCTCGCCCTCGCGGCCGCGGACGTGATGGTCGTGATGCGGCGGAACCGGAAGAAGACCCGGATGACGATGAAAGAAGTCAAGGACGAGAACAAGAACGCCGAAGGCGACCCTCACATCAAGGGCCAGCGCCGGTCCCTGCAGATGGCCATGTCCCGGAACCGGATGATGGCGGCCATTGGCAGCGCCGACGTGGTCATGGTGAACCCGACCCACGTGGCCGTCGCCCTCAAGTACGAGCCGGGCAAGTCCGCGCCCCGCGTAGTCGCCAAGGGTTCGGGTGAAGTGGCCCGCCGCATCCGCGAGGAGGCCGAAGCGCGCGAGGTGCCCATGGTCCGGGACATTCCCCTGGCCAGGGCCCTGCACGCCGCGTGCGAACTCGGGGACGAGATCCCGGTCGAGCTGTACCGGGCCGTCGCCGAAGTCCTCGCGTTCGTCCAGCACCTCAAGACCCGCGGCATGACCGGCCGCATCCAGACCATGAGCACCTCCTTTCTGACACCCGAAGGAATCTGAGTGAAGAAGTCCAACATCAATTTCTCGAAGATGGCGGTGCCCGTCGGGGTCGTCGGCATCATCATGCTGCTCATCGTGCCCATCCCGGCCGGGCTGCTCGACTTCCTGCTCATCATCAGCATCCTGCTGTCCCTGGTCACGCTCCTGACGACCATGTTCGTGAAGAAGCCCCTGGACTTCTCCGTCTTCCCGTCCCTGCTGCTCGTGGCCACCATGTTCCGCCTCGGCCTCAACGTCGCCTCCACCCGCCTCGTGCTGGGCCAGGCCCACGCGGGCCAGGTGATCGCCGCTTTCGGCAAGTTCACTGTCAGCGGCTCCATGATCATCGGCTGCGTGATCTTCCTTCTGCTGGCCGTCATCCAGTTCGTCGTGATCACCAAGGGTGCCGAGCGCGTCGCCGAAGTCGGCGCCCGCTTCACCCTGGACGCCATGCCGGGTAAGCAGATGGCCATCGACGCCGACCTGAATGCTGGCCTGATCACCGACGAGCAAGCTAAGCAGCGCCGCGCCGAGGTGTCCTCGGAAGCCGACTTCTACGGTGCAATGGATGGCGCGTCGAAGTTCGTCAAGGGTGACGCTATCGCGGGCATCATCATCATCGTCATCAACCTGGTCGGCGGCATCGCTATCGGCATGCTGCAGCGTGGGATGGCCATCACGGACGCCCTGAACACCTACGCACTGCTGACCATCGGCGACGGACTGGTCACCCAGATCCCCGCGCTGCTCATGGCCATCTCCACGGGCATGATCGTCACGCGGTCCAACGCCTCCTCCGACCTGGGCACCACGGCAGCGTCCCAGCTGACGCAGTCCCGGACCGCGCTGCTGATCGCCGGAATCGCGTCGATCATCATGGGCTTCCTCCCGGGGATGCCGATCGTGTGGTTCCTGCTCGTGGGCGTCGCCCTGATCATCGTGTCCCGCCGCATCAAGGACAAGCCCACGGACGAGGAAATCGCCGCGAGGGACACGGAAATGGCCCTGGAACCGAAGGACCCAACCGAGGAACTCATGGAGCAGATGCGGGTCCACCCCCTCGAAATCCTCCTCGCCCCGGACCTCGTCGACCTCGTCTCAGGCGCCTCCGATGACCTCCTCGCCCGGGTGCGGACACTCCGCCACAAGCTGGCCATGGACCTCGGCATCGTCATCCCGCCGTGCCGCACCCGCGACAGCATGGACCTGCCCGCCTCCACGTACTCGATCCGCATCGCCGGAGTCGAAGCTGGCCGCGGCCGCGCCCCGGGCGGCCGCGTCCTCGCCCTCGGCGACGGCCTCGACCACCTGCCCGGCGAAAGCACCACCGAACCCGTCTTCGGCCTGGCAGGCAAGTGGGTCCCCACCGAGATGCAGCACAGCGCCGAAATGTCCGGCGCCACCGTCATCGACCGCGTCTCCGTCCTGATCACACACCTCTCGGCCATCGTCACCGACAACGCCCCCCGCCTCCTCACCCGCGAGGACGTACGCACTATGACCGAGGGCATCCGCAAGGTCTCACCCTCCGCCGTGGAAGAACTCATCCCCGGCACCATGTCCCTGGCCGAAGTCCAGCGCGTCCTCCAGGGCCTCCTCGCCGAACAGGTCCCGATCAACGACCTGACCCGCATCTTCGAATCCCTGACCCTCCGCGCGAAGGAAACCAAGGACCCCGAGGCCCTCATTGAAGCGGCCCGGGAAGGTCTTGGCCCCGCCCTCGCCAAACGGCACCTCGTGGACGGCGGCCTGCGCGTGATCACCCTCGATCCGCTGCTGGAGCAGAGCATGCTTGAAGGCCTCCGGCCAGGACCCCAGGGCGCGCAGATCTCCATGGACATGAAGATGATCGAAGGCGTCCTGACCTCGGTGTCGTCCACGGTGAACTCCGTGGAATCGGAAGGCGCGGCGGTCCTGGTGTGCGCACCAGCGCTGCGTCCGGCCCTGAAGCGGTTCCTCAGCGCTCACGGCGGCGCAGTCCCCGTCCTTTCGTACCAGGAAGCGGCGGCCCCCAAGGTAAAGATCGACACGGTAGGAGTAGTCCGCAATGGGCATGCGATCGACGTTTAGGGCTTCCTCGACAGAGCAGGTCCAGTGGAAGATCATCAACGACTTCCCGAAGGGCACCCGCACCATCAGGGCCGACAAGGTCACTGAGGGCGGCATCTTCGGGTTCTTCGCCAAGCGGTACTACGAGGTGACGGTGGAAGCCCCTGACCCGCAGGCGCCAGCTGGCGTCGGCGCGCAACCGGCGCCCCGGGCTGAGGGTGTCGCCGCGCTGCTGATTGAGGCGGACCTGGCAGAGGAGCGCATGCGCCGCGGTGGACGCCGCGGCGGAGCGGCCGTCGCCGTCATCGAGGCGCCCGCGCCGCCCGCTGCACCCCCGGTCCCGCACGTCTCCACGGACTCCGCCGCGTTCGAAGACCTCATGGACGGGATCAGCCGGGCGGTCCGCGACGATCAGCCCTCCGTGGTCGTCCCGGTCAACGAGGATGTCCCGACCATCCTGAAGGCCCCGGGTGACGTGATCCTGGTCGTGGGGCTCGTCCATGACGCCCTCACGGCGGCCCGGTCCCTAGCAACGGGCGTGGAGTCGGCGGAAATCCGCACGGCCGGGTCCGCGATGATGAACGGCTTCGTGCATGTGGTCGGCAAGACTGGCCTGAGGGAAGCGAAGGAAGCCGGTCTGCAGGCAGGCCGCCCCGTCATCATCGCCTTCGGTATCGGCCAGGACGGTTCAGTGCGCATCCCGGCGCTGACGGAGATCGACGCCGACCAGGTCTGGCTCGCTGTGGACGCCACCCGGAAGGCGGAGGACACGGAGGCGTGGGCGAAGAAGGTCATCTGGGTTTCCCCTGCGGACGCTCTGGTTGTCCTGGGAGCCCATGACACCCTGACGCCGCAGAGCGTGAACGAGCTGAAGATCCCGGTCGGGTGGGTAGATGGGCGGCCCGCGGAGGCTCCCATGATCTACTGAGGTTTGACGAACACCCCCGCACAGTGTAGTGTTATACATGCCCGCATTTGCGGGCGCAAATCCCTTCTGACACTTGACCATGGATGGAACAAAAGTGCTCGTACTGACTCGTAAGCTCACCCAGAAGATCGTCATCGGCGACGGCATCGTCGTCACCGTCCTGGACATCAACAAGGACTCCGTCCGGCTCGGGATCGACGCCCCCGTCGGCGTGAAGATCCAGCGGGACGAGATCGCGGCCGCCGTCATGGCAGCCAACGTCTCCGCCACCCACGCCGGAGTGAACTCCCCGGACCTCATCAAGGGGGAGCTGGGCATGATCCTCCAGGCCGCCAAGCCCCGGGATAACAGTCCACAGGAGTAAGGCTCACGTCAAGCCACGATTCGGCCAGAGTGTAGACTAGAGGCAGAAAAGCGCAAAGCGCGCCCGCCACTCACTCTGAATCGAGACCCCCTTGGCACAACGAACGCACCAAGCAGCGGCCCTGATCCTCACCGCCCTCCTTGTGACCAGCTGCGCCCCGCTCGATAAGACCATCAGCGCCGAGGTCATCACGACCCCGACGGCTGGCGTGGGCGAGACCCCGCTGCCGCCCGGCGTCACCGTCAAGGGAGCCGTCAACAACGGCCGAGGCACCTACCTGCAGACCTCGATCGCCGAAGACAACCCCGCCATGCGCTTCACCGCGTCCCGCGCCGACGAAGCCACAAACGCCAAGTACTCCCCGGAGTCCCTGGACAAGGCCCAGAAGCTCGTCGTCCGCTTCATCGCCGAGGAAGGCATCGACTCCACCATCAACGGCGGGGGAGACCCCGAGGCGTGGTGGACCGTCCACGAGGGCATCTTCCACCCGGCGGTGAAGAACTCGATCCACGCTGACCTCCTGGCGGGCAAGGATGTCGTCCAGCGGGAGTTGTGGCAGCAGAAGTACAAGGGCGCCTACGACTACGTCTACGGGTCCGGACTCACCCGCATCAAGGCCCGCAGCATCCGCCCGTTCTCCGTCTCGCTGGCCAAGGACGCCGGGGTGGACGCCGTCCGCTTCTCCGTCGATGTCACCTGCGCCACGCTGGTGACCCCGAAGGTCGGCAAGACCGGCAGCGGCACCCAGTACACGGTGGGCCCGATGGTCTATGACGTGGCCCAGGACGCGGCGGGCGAATGGAAGATCATCGGCTACAACAACGGGACGAAGACCACCGAAGGGTAGGGGACGAAAAACTCCCACCCCACGGTCGTAGACACGGACCAAGCCACCGTGTAGCGTCAGCCCTATCCGGGGCATCTCCGCCCCCGGACCATATTGGGGGGCACCATGACAGCACGTGACAAATTCCTCCGCGACCAGGACAACCTGCGCCGCCGAGCCCAGCAATCCCACGCCGACCGGCTCGACAACGACGCCAGCCGACGCCAAAACAGCTTCTTCCAGCGGGCCAACGAACGCGACCAGAAGATCCGCGACGACATCGACGCCCGCGACCGGGCACGACGAAACGCCGAGTACAAGAAGTCCGTCTTCTACGCCGAACTGCAGCAAGCCAAAGCCGAAAACCGGGCACCCATCTACGCCTCGTACATGAGCGTCCCGGACCTCGAAGAACCGGAACCGCCCGCACCGTCCCCCTGGGGGACCCTCGCGCTGGCCGGAGTCATTGGCATCCTCGCCGTCGGCGCCATCATCTGGGCGATCTTCCACTACCTCGGCGGCATCATCCTCGGCGTCCTTGTGGCCATCGCAGCCGCGTACGCGATCACCACCGGGGTGTGGCTGTACCTGACCCGCGTCAAGACCCCCGCCACGCCGGAGGAAGCCGCGCGCGCCGACGCCTGGAACCCGATCACCCTCACCCGCCGCGGCCTCGCACTCATCCACCGCCGCCCAGCCGCAGGGGAGCACACCGAGGACACCCCGGACGCGCCCCGGACCCCCGGGCAGCCGAACCCGGCCCACTTCGACCGGGACCCCGAATCTGAGGTGTACCAGCCGCAGTACTTCAACCCCGGCGATGTGCCGCCGCACCAGTAGCTGACACAAGAAGAGGGGCCGCCCGGCAGCAATGCCTGGCGGCCCCTCTCGCGTCCTGCCGGGTGTTACCCCTCGCAGTCCATGCAGTAGCGTGCGCCGTCCTTCTCCCGGGCCAGCTGGGAGCGGTGACGGACCAGGAAGCACAAGTAGCAGGTGAACTCATCCACCTGCACGGGAATCACCTGGTAGACCAGCTCCTCGGCGGACAGGTCAGCGCCGGGCAGCTCGATCCCTTCGGCGGTGTCTGTTTCGTCCAGGTCGATGACGGCGGTGGCGTTCCGCGCCCGCGGGGCGACGGCCGCTGCAGCGTCCTCGGCTTCGTCCTCCACGTTGATCCGCGGTGCGTCGTAATCCTGTGCCATCCCTGGCGTCCCCCTCATGTTCGGTTCAACTCGATCGGGATGATCCTAACCGGCTCAGAGCGGGGGAATCTGTCAAGGGGGTACGGTCGGCGCGCCCCGGCCATACGGCGCCCGGAACCGGCAGTGCGGCCCGGGGAGCCCCGGGGGACTCTAGAGCCCCTCGACGCCCTACCGGAGCGCCGCGGCCGCGTTCAGGTCAGCGACACCGTCAGGGAGACCTGTTCGTTGGCGGCTTCGTAGTCCAGCGCGGTGGGGAACGGGTCGGCGCGGCCGGTTCGCTTCGTGAAGATGGCGCAGGCTTCCTTCTCCACCCAGAGCTGGCGGCGGGTGCCGACCGGCCCGACTGCCCAGCGGGCGTGGTTGGCCCACTCGGCGTCGGTGGGAGCCTCGGTCAGCATGGGGTTACTCGGCGGCCGCGGCGACGCGGGAGATCAGGGGGATGAGGGAGGCGGCGGCTCCGGCTTCGAGGCGGCCGTTCGGGTAGCGGAAGTAGCCGTTCTCGCGTCCGTCGTAGAGGACTTCGACGGCCTGGGTTTCGCCGCCCGTGTAGGAGGAGAGGACCACGTCGAGGGGCTGCAGGGAGTCGCGGCGGACGAGCTTGCAGGGCTTGCGGAGCTTGATGCCGTTCCATCGGTCCACGATGATGCCTTCGGCGTTCGGGTGGGCGATCTGGATGTAGCCGCCGCCGAATCGTGCCGGGTCGTAGGGGATGGTCTCTGCGGTGGCGCCGATGCTGGCTGCGTAGGTTTCGGCTTCAGCTGCTTCGTTGAGGCTGAATTTGTCGATGATGTGGAGGGGGTTGGTCTGCGACATTGGGGTTCCTCTCGGGCGGGTGGTTCTCGGTGTGGATAACACTACACGCGGCTTCGGCGTGAGTCAAGGCACTGCGGCGCATAAGCTGAACCTCTTCACAGCACCCCGCCAAACGGATACTGTTGGGTGGATGAATGAAGTAAAGGCTGAGGCCAAGCAGGTAGTCGAAGTCATCCTCATGGGCCAGGGCTCATCAGTCTCCGCCAAGCTGCGGGACGGGACAATCATCCTGCCGAAGGACGTAGGGTTCTTCCCTCACCCTTCGAGCAAGCCCTACTACCGCTACTCCAAAAGCGGGAAGTCTAAGCAGCGCGGCGCAAAGCAGCAGAAGCAGCCCAAGCAGCCCAAAACCGTCGCCTTCAAGGACACCTCCGGCTACGAACCCAACACAGTGGCCGAACGCCTGGTCAAAACCCTTGGAAGCAACACCGTGGCAGCGCTTCTCGGAGTCAGCGCCGACCGCCCGGGCCGATGGGCGTCCGGCGCCGAGGAGCCAAGCCCTGAAAGCCGATCAGCCCTCACGGATCTCGACAGCCTCGTGGGCCACCTGCTGAACGCGTTCACGCCGGAGCAAGCACCACTCTGGCTCAACGGTCAGGACCCCTACCTTGGCGCCCGACCGATCGACGTTTTCCGAATCGACGGCGCCGGACCCGTGATCGAGGCGATTGAAGCCTTCGAGCAGGGAGCCTTCGCTTGATCCGGGACTTCTGGCGTGTGACGAACTGGCACCCTGACGCCAGGGACCCCTCAGACAACGGCCATCCACTCTACGTGTGGCCTTACCAGGGCAAGGGGCGTGTGGACGACCCTGACGGAGACTACAGCGTCCTCTACGTGGGCGACTCCCCTCAGGGGGCAATCGCTGAAACGTTCGGGCGGTATGCCGAATGGAGTGCGACGCTCCTGGCGACACCGCGGAAGACTCCCAAGGGCACCGTGAAGGCACTCATCCAGTACCGCGGCGACCCCGCGATCCTTGACCTCGATGACCCCATCGAACTGTCCCAGCTCGGGCTCCGCCCCAGCGGCGTCGTCTCCCGCAGGCGCGCCCAAACCCAGCAATGGGCGCGCGCCATCTACGACAAGGAAGAGCACCAGGGCATCTCCTGGTGGTCCTACTACGACCCCAGGTGGGCGAGCTTCGGCCTCTGGGACTACTCAGGACTCAGTGTTGTCGGCACCCCGACACCACTGGATATGGGTAACCCACTCGTGCAGGAAGCCGCGGACATCATCAAGCGCGTCATCACGTAGACTGAAGAAGTAGTCCCCGGACCCGCCTCTCTGGACATCGAGCCATGACGCGGCCGGGGTTTTCTTTTGCCTTCTCCGACGACAGAAGCCGGGCACCGACGTGAAGGTCGGGCCCGGCTTCTCGCTTGCGCGGTACCGCCTGGTGGCGGCAGGGGAACTTAGATGGCTGCGTCGCGGCTTTCGTTGCGGGTGATGGTTTCGCCCGTGTTCGGGTCCACGACGGACCGGGTCTCGCTGAACCGGCGCGTGGGGCGGCGCCCGGGGGAGGCCAGGACGAGGGAGGCGATCAGGCCGATGACGCCGACGGCGATGAGGATGTAGCCGATCATGGTCTGGTCGACGTTGGGGATGAGGCCGGGGGAGATGGCCCAGGCGAGGATGGCGCCGATGGCGATGAGGAAGATGGAGGACCCGATTCTCATGATTGCTCCTTGTCGCCCGTGGGGGACTGGTAGGTGATACTAAGCCTGCTGTGCAATATCACGATAGGGGCCTCGTCAAGAGAACGCACCCCGCCCCGCCGTGTAGCCCCTCATCAGTTTGTCGCCAAGCGGAACCGACCCCTTGTAGAGTGGGACCTGCAACGCGCTGATAACTCAGACCGTCGCCTGCCAAGAGCCCCGCAAGGGGCTTTTGTGCTTCCCGGACCCGGCCGCGTCTACCGCCGTCGGCTGGCGTGCCGCTTCGCCTTCTTCGATACCGGCCTCAACGCCCGTTCCGCCCGGCGACGCATCTCCGCTTCGAACCGCACGTGCACCTCAACCGAGTGCATCCCGCCCTCCAGCAGATCCCACAACGCCACCACCAGGGCGCGCCCCTCATCAGCGAACACGTCCACGTCCTCGAACATGTCCTCCGTGACCGCGGACAGGTCATCACCGGCCCGCGGCGCCCGCGCGTTAACCAGGAGCCCATAGGCGTCCAGGGCGGCCCAGATGCGGACAGCGCGGGGGAGCAGCCCCGTCCTGATGCACTGATCCACGCCCGCGTCACCGCCCGCCGCGTCCGCCTCGTAAGCCTCGTGCTGCAGATCATGCACGATCGTCTCCAGCTCCAGCTCCACCCGATCCCGCACAGAGCCCTCATCGCCCGCCAGCGGGGCCAGGAGCGCCCGGTAGGCATCCAGGAGCCCCAGGTGCTCCACCGTCCCGCGCAGCAGCCCAACAGCGGGCACCAGCACGGCAATCCCCGTCCCGGGGTCGGTGACCACGCCGCGGCCGGGGGAGAGCGCAGCGGAGGCGAGGGGACCTTCCACCCCCGGGGCACCCTGAGGCACCTTCGGCTGCAGCAGGTCGGCAAGGGTCAGAACGTCACGGCGGGGAGAGGGCATGAAGACTCCAGTTTGGGGACACGGAAAAGCCTCACAGTACCGATCTTGGCGCGTCCGCGCATTGACCCATTCGCGCATATTTACGGGGCAGGGAAGGTCCAAGCCCATATGCATAACACGACAAACATTCGGGGGAGCAGCCCCAACCAGCCGCCCCCGCCGACAGGCCAAGGTTCACCAGGGATCTCCGAGGGAAGCCGAGCCGCCCGGCTCACGCCAGCGCCCGGCCATCAGACCGCTGCGCCGTCAGCGCCCTGCAGTCCGCCGAGGCCGATCCGACCCCCATTGACGCCCGAGTAACGCGACGCGAGCATGATGTCGCCGGGCAATCGGCAGGGGCGCCATTCATGTTCGTCGAGAGAGGTTGGGGGTGGCCTGACATGTAGTGTTATGCATTTACTTGACATAAGATAAATTATCGGCTATTTAGAGCACTGTCCCAGAAGGACCCAAAAACCCCGGAAACACGCGGAAACCAGGCCCGGCGTGCACCAGCCAAAACATGGCACTCGATAATTATCCGAACGCACACAACGCCCGCCGACTACCATCAGAGAATGCCGAGAACACCAGAGACCACCACGCCCGGCGACGCCACCAACACGGCCGCCACAGCCATCCGCGCCGAAATGGGCCGCCAACGCATCAGCGGCATCCAGTTGGCCGCAGCCTGCGGGATCTCACAGAACTACCTGGCCAAGCGCCTCCGAGGCGACGCCAGCCTAACGTTCAACGATGTCGAAGCTATCGCCACAGCCCTCAAAATCAAGCCCACAGCCATCCTGGCACCAGGTCGCTAAGCCCAAAAAAGCCCGGAATTCCAGGCATCCAGGGCATCCCGGAGGCCGCCAGCTCAAGAGGGCGGCGGGTCAGCAGCAGCCACTCCCCGAAAGGACGGAAACCCCGGAATCACGGGGATCGAAGGGAATCCGGTTCTCCAGGAAGCCCTGAGAGCGTCGCGTCCATTGGGGACACGGGAATGGGTTCGGAAGGGTTTTGAGTGGCTGTCCCCCGGAATTTCAGGCACTAATAGGGGCATTAGGGGCAATTTGGTTCCGAAATGGGGGTTCAGGGGCCGATTTCGGACCACTTTTCTCGCCCAGCACCCTTGAGAAATAAGGAAGCAAGAATCTGAGAGGTTCCAGGAGAACCGGCTTTTATGCTGGCCGCGGCATCACGCCGGGCCGTAGTCGTCGGTGAGACCGCGTAACGGCTACATGGTTGCTCTCAGGCGCGTCGGTCAAATCTGGCAGCAGCTCCCCCGGCACCAGCGAAACCTCCCAGTTGCGCCGGTCACTCCCCTGGCTTCGGGTCAGATGACGGTGTCTATGGCGAACTGCAGGGCTTCGTCGAGGATGACTGTGGGTGGGAGGCGTTGGAGTTCGCCGTATTGCCAGGGGCCGATGTGGATGCCGTGGGTGTCTTTGGTGATGGTGGCGATGGCGGTGGGTACGCCGGTTGCGGCCATGCGGATTTCGAGGAGGACGCCGTTGTGGGGGTGGGCGTAGATTTCGATGTGCCAGTTGGTGTCGGCGATGGCTGCGCCGCCTGTTTGGGGTTCGGCTCTGTGGAAGTTTGGCATGGCTCTTTCGGGTTGGGGGTGGGTCTCGGTTTCCCTCCCTCGCTGCTTAGTACCCTATCCCTGTCCCCCGCCCCACCGCTCCCCTGACCCGGACACGAAAACGCCCCCCAGCCAGAAGCCAGGGGGCGCGTAGTGCTCTCGGAAACTCTTAGACGACCGCGGAGAAGATCCGCTGCGCTTCGGCGTGCACCCGCTTGGGCAGGGCCGCCGTCGACGGGGCGAAGTCGGACAGGCGCCACCCCTCCGGGTGATGGCTGATCCGGGCCCATCCCTTCACGGCATTGCTCGCGGTCTCGCGGACCTCGATACCGACGGTGGAGTCACGTTCGCGGAGCGCGACGGTCCAGGTTCCGTCAGTGGTGGCCAGGGCCGCGTGCGGGGCCTTGGCGGGGGTGAAAGCAGGCATGGTTGTTCCTTCGGTAGGCGTGGTGACCGTGTAGCAGTCTACAGTCTCCGGGGGCAACCTTTGGTCTCCCCTAGGGGAGGGTGGCCATGAGTTTGCGGGCTTCGGCGTCTACGCCTGCGGGAAGTCTTGCGGGGACGGGACTGAGGCGCCACCCTGCCGGGAACCTGGTGCACAGGAGGATCGCTTCAGGGGACTTGGTGGTCCCTGCCTGGGTGACATCGATGCGGACGCGGCCGAAGAGGTCTTCGTAGAGTTCGACGTGCCAGGCGGTGTTGGCGACGGCGCGGCCGCCCGGGTGGCGGGGTGTCGCGGGGGTGTATCCGGCCATCAGGGTTCGTCGGGGTAGTCGGGGTTGGGTTCGACCCAGAAGCGGGTGCGGGGTGTGGTGTGCTTCTGAGCGAGGGTTTCGAGGGCTTCTTTGTCGTTGCCCATGGAGTAGATCATGCGGCCGGTACCGTCGGCGCGTTCGGCCATGAGGTGGTACTTCCGTTTGGGGGCGTTCGCTTGGGTCATCTGGGAGCTCCTCAGGGGCCGGGGGTGGCGCCCGGGGTGGTTCCGGGCGCCCGTGCGGGGGTGGTTAGTCGACTTCGGCGTAGGTGGGGCCGGTGTAGGTGCCGCCGTCGAGGACGATGGAGAGTTTGCCGTCGCGGGTGGCGTCGGGGCGGACTTCCCATTCGCTGACCTGGCCGGGGTAGCCGTCGCAGGCGCCGCGGAGGACCTTGACCTTGTAGTGGTCCTGGCCGCGGGCGTGGTCCCAGTCCATGAGGTGGGCGTTGTCGCTGAGGGCTTCTGCCTGGATCTTCGCGGCGATCGGGTCGGGGTCCGGGGTGGTGCCCTTGATGTCGTCGGGGGTGATGGTGCCCGCCCAGGTGAGGGGTGCGCCTTCGTTGCGGGCTTGGAGGGTGCCGTCGGCGAGGGTGTAGAGGTCGAGGACGTGGCCGGGCTGGAATTCGATGGGGGTGCCGTCGTGGCTGGTGCACGGGAGGGCGACGGGGCGGACGAGGGTGATCTTGGTAGGCATTGGGGTTCCTCTCGGCGGGGATTGGTCTCGGATGGCCAACCTCTCTGCGTATAACACTACACGGGCTTAGGTGCGCCGTCAACACCAAGGGGCGGCCTGTCACAAAGACAAGCCGCCCCCTCGCGGGTGGTGCGCCGCAGGCAGTCTACCCGTGCTTGCGCCGGGGAATCCGTGAAGGCGCACGCCACCGCTTACGCGCTTCAGGCACCTGCACCAGCCCCGCGGGCTCACGAAACAGGTGCAGCCCGACGAAAGTGAAGACGCCGACCATCAAGCCAGCCACAGAGCCCGCGAACACGACCCTGTTCGGCCATGCGCCAACCTCCGAGGTGGCAACCATGAGCGCAATGATGGCGGCGGCCAGGACGCCAAGGTAAACCCCCGGCCTCATCAGGACACCCCCACCGCGACCAGAGAAAGGCGCGGCCGGGCTAGTCCTCATCGTCGTACGCCCCCAGCCGGTTCCGGCGCCGCAGCGACAACACCACCACCAGGATCAGAGACACCGCCACCAGGGCGCCCAACGCCGGGTACGCGACACTCTCCACCCGGTACTGGACCGTCGGGTCCCCCAGGGAAGCGATCGGAGTGAAGGCCACCAGGGCGAACCCCAGGACCCCGGCGGCCAGGAAAGCCTTCAGGAAGTCGATCACGCCTGAACCTCCCCTGCCTCCGCGCCAGGCTCCGGGTAGCCGACAGCGCGCCGGTTCCGGGGACTGCGCGACCAGATCAGGAGCGCGACCGTGAAGATGGCGGTCGTGGCGAAGGCGGTCGACATGACGGCGATCATGACTTTGGCGGTCTCACCGTGAAACGGGAGGACGCCCGAGTTGAGGAAAGCAATGAAGGCAACGGAGCCGAGAATTGCGACATATGCATGCCAGATGCGCATGAGAGTTCCTTACTGGTGCTGGATGTGGTGAGGGAGTGGATCAGTCGTCGCCGGAGAGTGCCCGGTACTTCGTCAACTGGTCGATCAGGGCCTGGGTGTTTTCCGGGCCTGCGTGGCGGGTGAACTTCTCGTACGCCCGGTGGATGAGGCCGCGGGCCTTCTCCCGCTCCTGGCGGGCGATGGTGGCCTTGATCATGCGGTCCTCAGGGTCCGCGAGCTTAGCGAAGGACACGACGTTTTCCTTCGGGTCCCGCTCCAGGGTACGGACGGAGTACTTATCGCCCGTACTGAGGGTGCAGGTGGCCTTGCCGACGCGGCGGACGGTGTGAAGCTCGATGCCCCCGGGCCTGCCGGTGTATGCACCCCGGTAGGTGACGGCGACGGTGGCGCCTTCGACGAGCCAGGCCGGGGTCCCCTGGGCGGTCACTGGGAGACCTGCAGGAGCTGGGCGGCGGCGTCAGCGTTGATGACGGCTTCGCGGTACTGGTTGAGGGACAGGATCAGCAGGGCGATGACCTCCGTGTCGGTCGGGGCGGCGTTCAGGGCGTCCTGGTACTTCTCGACGACGCGGAGGGCCTTCTGGCGGTTCTGGACAGCGAGCCCGTGGCGGACTTCGGGGGATGCGGGGTTTGCGATGCGCCAGTCGTACATCTTGGCGAGGTCGCCCGGGCCTTCCAGGGTTTCCCGGTCGAAGCGGTGGCCGAGGGTGATGATCAGGGTGTCAGTGACGGTGTCGATGGTGTCCATGCTGATCTGCTGGATGCCGGTGTGGCGGCCGGTGGAGATGACGGCGACGGTGGCGCCGGGGGTGATCCAGTTGCGGTTTTCGGTGCTCATGGGGTTCCTCTCTTCGGGGTGGGGCCTCGGATGCCCCGCCTCTCTGTATAACGCTACACAAGGTTTGGGGTGCCGTCAACCCGGGGTGCCGGGGTGCTACTCCCCCGACTTCCCCGTCATGAAGTCACCGAACGCCAGCCGCACCGACTCCTCGGCCGCAATAGCCGCAGCGAGACGCCGACGAGCCACTGTACTGCCCGGATTACGCGCCACAGCCACCTCAGCGTTCACGACCTCCTCGTGAGCCTTCCGCTGATCCTCCAGGAACAGCATCGTCCGGGCCTCCGGGTCATCTAAGGGCACCAGGACAGCCGCCGACGCGAAGTGCGCGCCCTCGATGCTCTGCAGCGTCTCCAGGGAGTACTCGGCGTAGTCGTCCGTGACGACCGTGGAACCGTCGATCGTGTTGATCGTGACCTGCTCAACCCACTGGCGGCGTGAGGAGCTTTCGCCCGTATGGACGGCGAGGGCCTGGGCGCCCTGCTTGAGCCAGGGGCGGGTCTGGGGGGCTTCAGTGGTCATGGGGTTCCTCTCGGGGTGTCGGGTCTCGGGCCCGGCTTTACGTTTCGTATAACACTACACGGCATATTCGGATCGGTCAACGACGGGATCATGGTGACGCCGCGGGGCGCGGAGCAGGGATAGAGCCTCACCCAGGAGAGACACGGGACCTCGGCGAAACCGCAGGCCTACTCCCCCACCCCGCCCGCAGGGAACAACGGCGCCACCTCAGCGACGAACTCCTGCAGCACCTCCACCAGGCGCGCCCGCACAGACCCCAACCGGGCCAACGCCACCTCATCCCTGGGCCCCGCCGCCGCCAGCAGCTCCTCAGCTTCCCCCTCCAGCTCCCGGGACTCCTCAAGGAACAGCAGCGTGCGCGCGTCCCGGTCAGCCATGTCCGCCAGGATCTCCCTGGGGACAGGGCCCTCCCCACCCAAGCGCTGCAGCGTCGACGCCGAGAACTCCCGCAGATCATCCGTCACGGCCACCTCGCCGCTGATCCGCACGATGGTCGCGCGCTCGACCTGGCGGCCGCCGTCGGCGCCGTCCGTGGTCAGCACGAGGACATTGGCGCCCTCACGGAGCCAGTTGAACCAGCTCCCGGTCTCGATGCCCATCAGGGCTCCTCTCGGGTGGAAAGCGATCGGCCCGCCACCCGTGATGGGTGGCGGGCCGGGCTGTTGGGGGGGTTGAGTTAGATGAAGGTCTGCAGGGAGTCGATGACCGCCTGGGCCCGCTCCGGGGTGGGGTTGGCCTTGAACATCATGGAGGTGAACTTGAAGGACTCCATGGCGGCCTTCTTGTTGAAGCGTTCGGTCACCAGGATGGTCGCGTCGGAGGCCGGGTCGGCGATGCGGGTCCGGAACGGTTCGTCCTCACCGATGCCCAGCAGGGTGTCGGTGGAGAACTTCGTGCCGTCCGTCAGGGTGATGACGAACGGGGTGACGGCCGCGATGGTCGCCTTCTCGTCGATGGCCATCGGCATGGTGGTGCCTTCGGTTCCGTGGAATACGGTGACGGTTGCTCCGGGGGTGGCCCAGGCGGGGATGGTGGGGGTTGCGGTGGCGGTCATGGCGGGTGGTCCTCTCGGGTGGGAGGGTCTCGGATGCCCTCGATATGTATAACACTACACACGAGGGCATTCGTAGTCAAATCCCACAGCCGCTAACCAACCGGAGGCACCGGAGTCCCCTCGTTATCAACGCCGCAGACCACGCACACCAGCGCCTCATTCCCGGAGGCATCACGCCAACCCTCGCGGTTCCAGTCGTCACAGGACATGCCCTGCTCCTCCGCGTACCCCTGGTTGTTCGGGTCCGCATAGCAGGACGCACACAGGGCAGTCTCGGACATGGCAGTGTCCTGGTCGGTGACGAGCGCGTACATGGTCGCCCCAGGGACAACGGGGGCAGGGATTTCAGTGGCAGACATGGGGTTTCCTTCCGGGAGTGCGGGTGTGGCGGTGGTGTCAGTTCAGGGTTGGCAGGAGCCTGGCGCCGGGATCAGCGCGCCTCCTCGGGGATGTGGGTCCGCAGGAGCGACTGCTCCCGGAACAGGGACCGCCACTCGACGCCGAGGTTGTCCACGGTCTGGAAGTACTCCTCCCGGGTGAGTTTGCCGTCCTTATGGTCGGTCCTGGCCTGGGTGACGGCCGTGAGGACGCGGGTGGCGGCGGCCTGGCGTTCGGCGTCGGTCGCGGGGGGCTGTGGGGCTTGGATTGCCTGGATGGTCATGGGGTTCCTTCTGTGGTGTGGTGTTGGGGTGCTGGCCGGGGTTGTCCCCGGCCAGCTGCGGGGGCTAGAGGCCGTGTTCCTTGAGTTTGCGGACGGCGGCGTCCTCGATGCTGTAGTGGTCCTGGCGGTCGCCGTAGTAGTCGAAGAAGTCGATCTGTTCGTTGCCTTCCTGCTTGTAGATGGCGTAGGTCTCGCCCTGGAAGTCGATCTCGTAGGTCACGTCGTTGTGTTCCATTTCGAAGAGCATGCTGCTGCCCTCCTCGTCGTCGTCGTCCTCCTCGTCATCGGAGTCGGAGTCCTCGTTGTCGTCGGCGGGCATGGTCGCCATCATCTTGGCCACGGCAAGCGCTTCAGCTTCCTCCCAGGAGGCGGCGTTGACGGATTCGCACCATGTGCCACCTTCGGAGACGTTGCTGCAGCCGTAGACCTGGGGGGTGCCCGGAACGATGGAGACGGGGACGGGGGTGTCGCTGTCGTCCCAGAAGCCGATGACGGTGAAGGGCTTGATGGTGGCCGTGGTGGGCATGGTTTTCCTCTCGATTCGGGGCCTCTCGTTGGCCCTCATTCTATGTATAACACTACACGATAGACGGCCTGGCGTCAATCCAAATACGGGAGCAGCAGCAGCAGGGCGGGGAGCAGGGATAGGGCCCCCTGGGCCTGTGGATAAACCAGGCTCATTTCACCGCAACCCACACGGTGGTCCCGCGCCCCCGAAAAGACGCGGACCCCCTATTTCACGGCAATCCCACCAGCCCACGAAAAAGGGCCCCGGCGTCAAGCCGGGACCCCCTTCCAGGGCACCCTGGACTACACGGCGTCCCGCAACGCATCGAGCGCGGCCGCCAGGCGATCCCCAACCGGCACCGTACGGTCCTGCAGGGTCCCGATGACGGTCTCCGCCATCCGCTCCTGCATCTGCTGGATCTTCTCCTGCGGCGTCGGCTCCGGCAGTTCCAGGCTCAGCGGCTCCATCGACCGCGGGTCCCCGTGCTTGGGGGTGCGGCTGAACGCCGGGGACTCGAAGATGTTCGACGCATTCGGCGCAAACGTCGCGCCGTCCATGATCCGCCGGGCGTGGTAGCCGTACTGCAGTTCGCCGCTAGGAGTCCGACGGACGACATCGAACTCTCGCCAGTCGCCCACCATCGCGGTCGGCCTCATGGCCCTCTTGCCATCCTCGGCGACGACGACGACTCCGCGGACGAACCGGCCGAAGCTGTCGTGGTAGTGCAGGACGGTGCCGACTTCCTGGCTGGCCCAAAAATCAACGCCAGCCTTTATGGCGCGCTCGAAGAAGGCGACTGCGTTCATCCGTCGACGGATCTCCGAGAGGAGTTCGGAGGAGCGGGTGCCTGCGTAGTCGCTGTCGTAGCTGGTGCCGTTGATCATGATGGGTTCGTTGACGCAGACGATTTCGGCGTGCTCGCCCTGGATGTCCACGACTTCCCAGAGGGGGTTGCCGTCGGCGATGGGGCGGCGGAAGGTGGTGCCGATCTTGACGGCGGGGTCCATGGCTGACTTTGCGGGCATGGGGGTTCCTCTCTTCTGGCGGGGGCCTCGGATGCCTTGCCGCTCTCTGTATAACACTACACAGGGAATTGCGGACCGTCAACACAAATGCCGGAAGACACCCCGCCACGGCGATAGGCTCAACGCACCCGAGAAAACGAGGCCCCATGAACCGCGCCACCACCGCCATCATCACCCTGGCCATCGCCGCCGCGCTCACCTCCTGCGCGCCCACCCAGCCCCCCGCAACGCGCCTCCCCACCAGCTGGGTAGCAGGCACCTCCGAAAACGCCATGATCACCCAATGGACAGAAGCGAACGGGACCATCACGGGCACCATCGACGAGGCCTTCAAAACCGACGCCACCCCCACCGAATTCCAAACCCGTCACCTCGGCATCCACGGCACCATCGCCGACGGGAAAATCACCCTCACCGCAGACGGCGGCACCACCTTCACCGGCACCATCGACCCCACAGCCATCCACCTCACCTACCCAGAGAAAACCGGACTCGCCCAACTCGACCTGCACCCCGGCACCCCCGACGACTACAACAAAGCCTCCGACACCGTCCGCACCACCCTCCTCCGCACCGCAGAGAAAGCCGCAGGCGTCCAGGCCCGCAGTGACGCCACCAAAGCCCTCACGGACTACCAGGGAGCCCTGGCGGCCCTGAAAACCGCGGCCACCGCCGAGGACACCGCGCGCGCCGCCGCCGGGCCCGCACGGGACACCGTCCTCGCCGCCCAGCGCACGTTCATGGACTACAGCGACCGGGTCCTGGCCGGGGCGTGCTGGAGCGATGACCAGTTCACCCGGGTGAAGGCCCTCTACGACGCCATCCAGGCCGCCTACGACCCGGCCGTCGCCCGCCTCCAAGCGCTGCAGCAAGCTTCCGATGGTCTCGGGAGTGCCCTGGAGAGCGCTGGCGGCGCCAACGCGGCAGCGGCCAAGGCGAACGGGAAGCTCCTCGCCGCCGACCAGGTGAAGATCCCAGACGACGGCGGGGCGATCGCGGACGGGCGCTCGGCGATGGACCAGGCCAAGACCGTCCGCGCTACCTGGCAGACCGACATCGACACCGCACTCAAGGACGCGGCGAAGGTCATCAACGGCTACCCGGTGAACCGGCACTGCAACAGCTGACCAGGGGGCCGCTACCGGCCCGTCCGGACGATGCGCCGGAGCTTCTCCGTCCCCAGGGCGTACTCGGCCTTCTCGGCTCTCTTCGTCGCGGCCCGCTCAGCGGCCTCTGACGCCCGCAACCGGGTCCTGAGGTCACGGATGACTGTCTGCTGGTACTGGCTGGGCCTCTCGGGTTGCCGGAGTAAGGCGTCCCGCGCGGCGGTCGCCGCCGTCAACGCCGCCCGGACCACTCTCAGCTCCCGTTCGAGGGACTCGATGCGGTCATGGGCGCGAGCGACCACCTGAGCAGGGTCATGCGGGGATTGCGGGACGGCGGCGCCGTCGGCGTAGAACCGCTCGGGCCCGTCCTCACGGGGGCGGGCGATGTTGTACCGCGGGGCCTCTTCCAGGATTGCCAGGGCCTCGGCCGCCAGCGCATACGCCCTGGTCGGGTGCTCATGGATGGTGTGGCGGTGCACCTGTGGCCACCAGGGTTTCTTCTCGTGCGCTTTGAGTCGGGTGCGGACGTTCGCGGTGATGCCAACGTAGAGGAGCCGTCCGGCCCGGTCGTAGAGGCGGTAGACGTAGGTGACGTGTCCGGTCGCAGCTGGGGCGGGTTCGGTCATGGGGCCTCCGTGACGTGTAAAGAATTGCCCTCATTCTTTACAGGTCGCGGGGATGTGTAAAGCGGCTTTGCGTGTCCGGTTTTCCGCGGATTTCCGGGGTCTAGCATGTCGGGGGTGGTTGCCGCTACGGGGGGTGGGGGGTCTAGTGTGGGGAGCGGGGATGGAGCGCCTGAGGGAGCAGCTCCGACGGGTTTTCACCACACCCGCACCCATCACGGGGTGCACAAAGGCCAGCCTGGTTTCCCAGGCTGGCCTTACCCGTCCCAGACGGTGACTAGCTCGCGCGGCCGTTCGCCAGATCACGGCGCCGCAACGTGATCCGGTCCTCATGGTGGTACTTCAGCAGCTCATCCAGGTCCCCGCCGTCGGCGAAGTCCCGGGCGTAGCGCTGCAGCTCCCCCAGGCGGACCGTTCGACGCCCCCCGGCGCCTTGAATACCGAAGACGGTGTCCAAGCCCGCTGCGGCGCCCGCGCGGAGCAGCTCCAGCTCGGCCGCGGCACGGTCCTCCGGGCCGCCGTCGACCAGAGCTTTGCGGCTCTCGTCCATCCGGTCCGGATAGTCCCGGTCCCGGACCTCTGCCATCGTCATGCGACGCATGTTGCTGGTGTCCCCCACAGCCAGTCCCTTGAGGACCTCGGCCTGATGCTCGGCGATGAGCCGCGGCAGGCTCGCGGTCGGGGTGTAGAACCAGCCGCAGTCCTTCGCGGCGCAGCGTTCGCCGTTCTCGACCCGGGAGTGCTCCTCCAGGACTTTCGGTACGTCAACGGTCATCGTTGCTTGCTCTCCTCAGCAGTTACGGGGTGGTGGGCGTCTTTTCGTTCCCGGGTAAGGTCTGCCTCGCGGCCGCGGAACCACTTCAGGGCGGCGAAGAATGCGTCCCGGCCGGTCTTGTGAGTGCCGATCGATTCGGGGAAGCCGGTCTGGGTGCGGGCGAGTTCCCTGATGCGGGCCTCCAGCACGTCTCCCATGCCTGCGCGGACCAGGGCGGTCGCGTACGTGAGCACCTCGTGGTCGTACATGTGTTCCGCCCCTGGCATGCTGGCGTTGGCGACGCGCAGGACCGCGGAGATCCGGTCGATTTCGTCTTGCTCGTCCCGGCCGATCCGTCCGCCTGCGAACACGGCGCCGTCGGCGATGAGGGCGTCGGCGATCTTGTGGGCGGCGTTCGCGTCGATCAGCGGGGCGCCTTCCGACAGGCGGGCCGGGTGCGCGTGGATGAGCTGCACGATGCGGTCGCGGGTGGTCATCGCTGGGGCTCCTCGGTCGGGGTGACGGTGTAGGTGCCTACTTCGATGTCATCGGCCCGGCGGAGGGCGTTCTCGATCGCGGAGCGGACACCCCGGACAAACCAGCCGTCGGCGCCAGGCGTCAGTTCGGCGTCGTCGATTTCAGCCTCGCTGGTGGCCGCCCAGTCGCGGAGGACGGCGGCCTGGGCGGCGCGCAGCGACTCCGCGACGGCGGTGGGCCCCTGGGATGCCAGGGGAGCGCCTGTGGCGGCCTCGGAGCCATCCTCGGGCGTCTCGGTGTGGCAGGAGCAGTTGCAGGGGCACTCGGGGCCTGGCTTGCGCCGCTGGGAGCATTCGTCGTGCCAGCCGATGGAACATTGGCGGTAGACGCCGTGGCGGGCCGCTTCGCGGGTGAGGCGTTCGGTCCAGGCGGCGTCGCTTTCGCCGTCCAGTTGGGGGAAGTCCCGCTGGATGTTGATCCGCGGCTTCAGGGCCGGGGTTGCTTCAGGCACGGTTCACGCGACCCTGGGGAGGGTGATGTTCGCAGGGTCGCTGATCGGTGCCGGGACCGCTGCCAGGTGGGGTGCAGCGGCCGTTTCGGGGGCGGTGAACGACTCCGGGGCGGCCAAGGTGAGGGGTTCGGCGGGCTCCGGCAGGGACGGAGCCATAATGCCGTGGTCCTGCAGGAGCTGCAGGAGCCCCCTGGCAACCTCCTCGTTGCTGCGGAGCTGGTTCTCGACGCGGTCCAGGAAGTCATCCACCTGAGTCTGGTCGTACCCCTCGCGGCGGTACCGGACGGGCGTGAACTTCACTTCGTGCACCTCGTCGGCGGTGAGGGTGGCGGCAGCGGGCATGGTGGTCATGGGTGATTCCTCCGGGTGTGGTGTGGGAGAGGTGTGCGCGGCGGTGCGCTGAGGGTTAGGTGGTTGGGGTCGTCGCGGTCACAGGTTCACGCCCGGGGCTTCGCCGTTGCGCTTACCGTGGGGCACGTCAACGACGACGGCGAACCCGGTCGACATCCAGCGGAGCAGCTGCCCCGGGAGGACGAGATCCTCGCCGTCGTGCCGGTCGGACGGGTCCAGGGCGATGAACCCGCGCCCGAACTTCGTGAAGAACGCGCTGCCGCTCCCGCGGGGCACTTCCGTGCGAATCGTCACGCCGTCCGGCACTGCTGCCACGGCCTCTTCGGTGCGGAGGATCTCCTGGAACACCCAGGCGCCTTCCTTGCCTTGGGTGGCGGCGTCGTCGGTGACGATGGCGCCGAGCTTGTCGAGGATGCGGCTTGTTGCGTCATCCCAGCCCTTGTCGTACGGGGTGACACTGTCCTCTGGGAGGGCGTCCGTGTTGACACGGTGTTCCTTGATGAACTGCTGGACGCGGGCGTCGGTGACGTGCGCGGGGATGGTGGTCTTTTCGGTCATGGGTCAGTCTCCTACGTGTTCTTCGATGATCTGGCGGACGCGGGCGGTCTCGATGAGCCCGGCACCGTAGTAGGCGTCCTTGTCGACTTTGGTGAGTTCGGCGAGGATCGCGTCGATCGCTTCCTGGCGGGCGCGGGCGCCGGAGACCAGGTCGGGGACCTTGGAGGCAATTTCAGCGGTGGTTGCGGGTGATGCGTCCTTGGCGGAGTCGGCGATCTCTTCGGTGAGTTCGTCCATGGTGTTGAGGAGGTTGGTGAAGTCGCTCATGACTTTCCTTCTGTGATGGTGGTGACGGTTTCCCGGATTCGGTTGGCGAACCCGAAAAGAGCGTAGTCCGCTTCGGTGCCCTCAGCGCCTGTCCGGCTCAGGTTCCGGCCGATGCTGTCCGCGAGGTCCAGGACCGCGGCCAGCGCCTCGTCCTGAACGGCGAGACGGGCCTGCAGCGGGGCAAGGATGAACGGCGCCGCAGCTTCCAGGGCGATCCTGGTCGGGCCCAGGCACATGTCCTTGCAGTCCGGGTCGTCCGGGTGTTCCTCCATCGGCATGGACCACCTGCATGACCGGGCGGCGGCCGCGGCGCGGACGGCTTCGTCCGGGGCGACGTAGGCGGGCGCCTGTGGTGCCGCGGTGTCCTGGCCGGTCACTTCCCGGGCTCCCGTTCGGTTCGTTCGGCGAGGAGGGTCTGGAGGCGTTCGCGTGCTTCGTCGGAGGTCATCGTCGGCCATTCGTCCTTGGCAGGGTCGTAGTCCTCCACGTAGCAGGCGTCCGTCTGGTAGGCCTCGTTGTAGGCGTCGGCCTGGAGTTGGGCCATGACGGGGTCGCTGTGCCTGCGCAGCACGCTTTCGCTTCCGTCGTAGCGTCGGACCTTCACGAGGACGCGGCGCGGACCCTCATTGGGGACAGGATTCTCACTCATGGCCACCCCCGAACGCCGCATAGTTGCTACCGGGCTGCCCGGGCGCGTTCGAGCCCGTGCAGTCTTCCTCATGGTCGGTAGCGTGCGGGCAACGCTTGTTCCCGCAAACACTGCACACGATCATCCCTCCGGGCATCGCCAGGTAGTCGAGGTCGGCGACCTTCCGCAGGAACGTTTCGCACGCGGCGCATCCGCACAGCTCACCTTCGGTGAAAACGACGAACTTCGGACCGAACTGGTGCATGCGCGTATCCGGGCCGTACAGGACCGTCAGGGCGTTGGTCACTTCGGTCAGGCGGCCGTCAAGCGACAACGGCCGCGGCAACGCGTACACGGGCCGGGCAATGACCGGCTCCGCCTCCACGTCGGCGCTCACGAGGCCGCGCCCTGCAGGGCCTCAGCGTCGAGCTGGGCCCAGCGCCGGGACGCCCGGAACCCCATGACAGCCAGGACGGCCGCCGCGACTGAGCAGACAGTCAGTAGCACCGCCAGGACAATCGACTCCCCCTGCCAGGCGAGGACCGCAGACGGGACCAGGGCGACGGCAACGAGGATGAGCAGGACGGCGGCCATGCGGCTGCGGCGGGCCTTGTCAGCGGGGGTAGCGGTGGTCTTAGGCATGCTCGGGTTCTCCTGCGGGTTCAGTGGCCGGGGCGGCGTGGGGGGTCAATTCGGAAGCGACGGCGCGCAGGCCACCCTCGGGGCGGTCCTTTTCGGGGAAGTGGACGATGAAGCCGAGGTCGTCGTCGCGGCGGATGATCTTTCCGACCTTCCCGGAGTCCTGCGAGTACGGGTCATCGGGCGGGAGGGTCACGAGGACCCAATCCCCGACGGACAGGGGCGCCTCCCCCGGCGCATCCGGGTTCAACGCTACGGGCGGCGTCCACCCGGCCTCCAGGGCGAAGTGGGCGACGTACCTGGCTTGATCCCAGTCCCCCAACCCCTCAAACCGGGCCTGGGACATCTTGCCCTCGATAAGGCGCGCCAGGGCGGTACCGGCCGGGTTATCCCGAACTGCTTCCACCAGTTCACGGACAGCCTCAGAGCGGTCAGAAAGGAAACTCACGACGCGGCCTCCTTCGCGGCGTCCATCCGCTTGCCGTGATCAGTCAGGCACAGCACCGAGCACAGCTCATGAACGGAACCGTCACTGTTCTCAGTGACCGTGAACGGCAGGTGAGGCTTCTGCTCCCCGCATTCGTCGCAGACTTTGACGCTGGCCATCTCAGGCCCCTTTCGTTTGGGCGCCGAGACGCCAGATACCAAGCTTGCCGTTCTCAGGGAACGGGCACGCGAGCGGTCGAGCGTTCGCGAGGACCCAGTGGTACTGGCCCGGGAGCCCCCAACCGCTGCAGTACTCCTCATGGTCGTTCCCGTGCCGGTCCACGGACCCCGTCCAGCATTCGTCCGCGTGATGGCAGTCGACAACATCAACGGTCCCGATGACCATGCCCGCGGTCGCGCGCGCCGGTTCCTCCCAGATGTGCCGGATCGGGTACTCCTGGAAACCCATCGGGGACCGGAGCGCCTCGATCGCTTTCACACCCTCCTCAGCCCAGCCCTTACCGGCATGGATGTAGAGAGTGCCGCGGTGCTTCGTGGGCCGGGAGCGGTTCTCGACATCCTTCAGACCACGGATGATGGCCCACGCCCACGGCTGCTTGACGGTGAGGGCCTTCTTGACGGGCCCGTTGCCGATCGCGGTGGTATGAGCGGTGATCGCTTCGAGGTTGGCGGTGCCGGTGCGGCGGAGGGTGCCGCCCGTAGCGGTCTCCTTCCACGCGACGGAGACGCCGGACGTGGTGACGGTCCCGGGGATCAGTCGGTCAGGGCGGACGCCCATGGCAGTCAGGAGCGCCACCTCCGCGGGGTGGTTGTTTACGTCTACGGGTGAGGTCATGCTGCACGTCCTATTCGCCCCTGGTGGGCGTTGGTGCGGGTGTCGTCTTTGACGAGGGCTACGAGGTCGCTGCGGCCGATGCGGTGAAGCTGACGCTCGATGGTCTCCCAGCTGGAGTAGCCGAGCCTTTCGGCGATCTCGTCGCGGGCGGCACCGGACTTGGACAGGAATTCGACGTTCTCGCCGAGGGCTGCCCTGGCGGATTCGTTGCCGCCCAGGTCAGGGTTCACGGCCGGGTCGTCGATGGCGTCGTCGTCCCACGCCATCGGGGGAAGCCACCCTCGGGCGGCCGCGGCGTTCCGGGCGCGCGTGATAGCGGCGCTTTCGAAGCTACTGGTCGCGACGGGGGTCTTATCCCACAGGGAGTCGTAGAGGTCGCTGACCTTCTTTGCCGTGCGGACACGCACCGTCGGCGACTTGAGGAGGGTCTGGAAGTTCCCGGCGCCCATGCCAACTTGATCAGCGATCCTGGACTGGGGCCAGCCGACGGCTACAAGGGCCTGCAGGCGGCGGACGGTGCCGGTACTGTCGACCTGGCAGTCGTCACCGAGTGCGTCGATGCCCGGTTGCACGTTGAGGATCTTCTCAGCGGTCGCTTTCAGAACCCTGCCGTTTTGGCCGTCGATGATCTTGCGGAGCGTACTGCGAGCGACGGTGGCAGCCTTCGCGATACTCCGGTCACTGAAGCCGTTGCCCATGAGCATCAGCATGTGCTCGCGCACGGGGGCGGCGTCCGTGCGCCCAGAGTCCCAGGTTCCGTAAGCCAGCTGCCGGTTGCGCTCAGCCTCGCGGGCCCGGATGGCGTTCCGGCAAGGTCGGCATTTGCATCCGTCGATCTTGTAAGCCTGGACTGTGCCGTGCTCGTGCTTGACGGTCTTGCAAGCGCAGTCCACGGTTTCACCAGCAGTGTTCTCAAGGTTTGCCCGCCATTCCGCGCGACGGCGACGTGTTGCACCCGTCTCGCAAGAGTGGCGCCGGAGCGCCTTGTCGGCAATGCCGGGGGTTCGGCTGGTGCGCTTGAACCCGCATGGGCAAGAGACCGTCTTCGGCGGCCCTGCGTAGGCGGCCGTCAACTGATCTCGCCGAGGTCGATCAACTTGATCGTGAACCCGAACGGCAGCCCGTCATCGGTGCGGCCTTCGAAGGTGACGGTCCGGTCATCGGCGTTCCCCTGGGCGGTGTGCACGTCGAATCCGTCGCCGCCGTTGCAGCTCATCAGGGAGTTGAGGATCGCCTGGACACTCGGGGCGCGGCGGCCGTTGACCTGTTCGGCGGTCATGACCTGCTCAACGTCCTCCGCGGAAACGGTGATGTTGTTCATGCCGTCGTTGATATTCCCCCAGTAGAACGCCCGGCCGTCCTCGGCTTCCTCAGCGGGGACGTAGTCGTTGACGATGAACTGCTGACCCTTCCGGTACTCGCGGTCACGGTGCGAGGTGATGTCACGGGTCAGGCGTGCCATAGCGCCGTTCGGGATGGGGGTGATCGTGGTGCTGGTCAAGTGGTGTCGCCTCTTCGGGTGTGGTGGGTGAGGGGGCTTGCTGGGCGCCTGTCGGCTTCTTCGCCGCCGGGGTGTGATGTGCTGCGTAAGTTTTGCGGGTTGTGCGCTTACATGCTACACCTTGGCGGCCGAGGATGAACCCTGGGCCGCCAAGGTGAACCTGGGATTAGCGGCGGTCCCCGGTCTTGCTGACCAGGGTCATATCGCCCTCGTAGGTGAAAATGCCGCCCTCCTCGATGCCCTGGTAGCCCTTGGTGCCCTTGTCGGCGTTGAAGTGCAAGGTGCCGCCGCGCTTGGTGTCGGTGCTGACCTTGACGGGGCCTGCGATGACGGTGACGCTGGAGCCCTCGTGAGCGGCGATCGCGTTGCCCCAGCTGGAGCGAGCGAAGATGGTGACATTGCCGCCGCGGACGTGCAGGCGCGGGAGGCCCGAGTTGACGTGAATGGTCAACTGGCGGCCGTCCTTCGGGCCGAACACGTCCAGCTCGTCGGGCAGGGTCTTGAAGTGGTCCAGGTAGACGATGCGCTCGGCGCCGTCGGCTTCGCCGCGGATGTTCTTGACCGCTGCGCGCGCTTCGGCGGCGGTGCGGGGCTGGCGGGTGACGGCTGTGGTGCTCTGGGTGGTCATGGTTTCCTCTCAGTAGGCGGGGTCTCGGTTCCCCGCCGTTCATGTATAACGCTACACGAGGACTAGTCATGCGTCAAGATTTTCGCGGTAAATGTGCCCCGGAGTAGCGCGCCATCACAAGCCATGCCCTATCCCTGCCCCGCGCCCCGCGCCCCAGGCGCAGAACACCCCAGGCAGGTTTCCCGCCCGGGGTGTTCAATGAGCCGGGGTCCGGTCCGGCCCCCTCTAGCCGTGGACGTACTCGATCGGCGCATCCAGGGTCTTGAGGGAGCCGTCCTTCTCCGCCTCGACGGCCTGGTGCAGCGCGCTGAGGTCGGGGGTGGTCACGTACTCGTCGCCTTCGCGGACGTACAGTCCCGCGGTGGTCGGCACGGTGGCGGTCGTCGTGGTGCTTTCAGGCGTGGATGCCATGTCTTCTCCTGCTTCGGTGGGTGTGGTGGATGGCCGGGCGCTTGGGGCTCTTCCCTGTGGCGCCCGGGCTGCTGTTGCGGGGGTCCGGGGTGATCTCTGGACCCCCGCGGGTGGGGTCTAGTCTTCGCCGGGGAGCATGATCGTCATGACCGGCTCGGCGTTGTCGCCGGGGCCGACGGCCAGGCGCACCTCGACGTTGCGGGGCTCGTGAGCGCGGGGGGTGTTGGGGACGCGGAGCATGCCATAGGTGATGGTGTTGCGGGAGTCAGGCTGGGCGCCGCGCTTGATGGCGAACATTCCCATGTAGAGGACATCCCAGAGGCGGCCGGATACGTCCTGGTAGGCGGCGTTCTTGTCGTTCCAGCTGACGAGGTCGGCGTAGGCGGCGCGGGTCATGGCGACGGGGTGGCGGAAGCCTGCTTCTTTGGCAGTTTCGGTCACGTCGACGAGTTCGCCGTCGGCGAGGGCCTGGGCGCGGGTGTAGGAGTGGATGATCTCGGCGTCGGCCCAGAAGTTGTCTGCGGCGGGGGTTTCGGTGGCGGTCATGGCCTTGGTCCTCTCGTGGGGGCGGTCTCGGTTTCCGCCTCGATATGTATAACGCTACACGGACGATTGGCTGGCGTCAAGCTCCGAGTGTAAACCCGGGCCCGCGGGGCGCAGAACAGGGATAGAGTCCCACACCTGAGCGCCACGGGACTAGAATCGAAGACGTGTTCCCGGCACTGAGAACGCCATAGAACACACCTTCACCACCAGGAGACGCCCATGACCGACATCCACGTCCTCAGCGCCCTCCAGCCCGGCCATGACGCCGACGGGCTCCCCCGAACCGAAGCCGCGGTGCCCGCAGGGTTCCCCTCGCCCGCCCAGGACTACTTCGACGGCCGGATCGACCTGAACAAGCACCTGATCCGCGATGTGACCTCCACCTTCCTGGTGCGCGTCTCCGGAGACAGCATGACCCTCGCCGGGATCTCCGACGGCGACGAACTCGTGGTCGACCGCTCCCTGGCGCCCACGGACGGGAACGTCGTCGTGGCCATCCTTGATGGGGAACTGACAGTGAAACGGCTGCGCCTCGGCCCCGCGGGCGTCCGGCTCATGGCAGAGAATCCAGAGTATCCGGACATCGTCATCCCCGAGATCGCGGACCTGAGCATCTGGGGAACGGTGACGCGGTGCTTGCATAGGGTTTGAGCGCCGAATCCCCGAAGTATAAAGGCTATAAAAGGTATAAAGACGTATAAAGGACCAGCGATGACGAGCCAGTTAGAGCCCTCCGCAGGCGGGTCCCCCGGCGAGCCCCGGCCGTGACCGATTCCCGGATCGCTCTCGTGGACGTGAACAGCTTCTACGTCTCGTGTGAGCGTGTTTTCGACCCTTCTCTGGAGGGCAGGCCCGTCGTGGTGTTGTCGAACAACGACGGCTGCGTAGTGGCCCGGTCCAATGAGGCGAAGGCCTTGGGGATCGAGAACGGCACCCCGTGGTTCAAGCTCGCTGCCGACGCGGATCGCATAGGCCTGGTCGCGAAATCCAGCAACTACGAGCTGTACGGCGACCTCTCAGAAAGATGCATGCGGCTCCTAAGCCGGTACGGGTCGGCCCAAGAAATCTACTCGATCGACGAGTCATTCCTGACCCTGTCCGGCACCCCTGAAGAGCAGCACCGGACCGCCAGGGAGATCAAACGCGTCGTCGCCAGAAACACCGGCCTGCCCGTCTGCGTCGGCGTCGCCCCCACGAAAACCCTCGCAAAGTTCATGAACAGGATCGCCAAGCAGAACGCCCACCTCGGCGGGGTGTGCACCTACGACACCATGCCCCCAGGGGACACGGAAAACATCATGTCCAGGGTCCCCGTCACCGGAATCTGGGGCATCGCAGGACGCCTCGGCAAACGCCTCAACGGCATCGGCATCTTCACCGTCGCCGACCTCAAAGCCTCCGACCCCGTCGCCATGCGGAAGAAATTCAGCGTCGTCCTCCAACGGACCATCCTCGAACTCAACGGCATCCCCTGCATCCCCCTGGAAACCGAACGGGCCTCGAAGGAGCAGATGATCTTCTCCCGCTCCTTCGCGACCCCTGTGACGACAGCGGCCCGTATGCGGGAAGTCATGAGCTTGTACGCGCAGCAAGCAGCGATCCGCCTCGCCAAGGATGAGCAGCAAGCGGCGATCATGACGTGCTTCGCCGGGACCTCCCACTTCAACGAGAAGGCTTCATCGTTCCCGTCCGCGACGGTGAAACTCCCCGGCCCCACCGCGGACCCGGTCATCCTCACGAAAGCGGCCGTAGCCGCCCTGGACGGCCAGGTGTACGACGGAGTCCCCTACGCCCGCGCCGGAGTCATGCTGACGGGCCTCTCCCCCGCGGGCGCCCAACCGCAGCTGCCGAGTTTCGCGACCGCTCACGAGGAGAAAAACATCGGGGCCCTACTGGGCAAGGTGATGGACAGGTACGGGACGGCTGCCATCGGCCTCGGCCGGGCGGGCATGACGGTAGCCCCGGACTGGCAGATGAAACGGGAGCGGATGTCACCCCGGTACACGACCGAATGGGATGACCTGCCGGTCGTGAGGGCGAACTAGGTCCGGTCTCCGGGGTGATCCGTGTACGCCTGGGGAGCTCCCGGGCCGTGCTTGCCCCGGTACCAGGGGCGCCGCCCCTTCAGGGCAGCCCCGGCGAACAGCGCAGCGCCCAGGGTGGCGAAGACGACCGCGACCGTGCCCACTGTCAGTCCTCGGAGGAGGGGCTCTTGGGTGCTGCGCCGTGCGTAGCCGCTCGTGCGCGCCGCCGGGTGACGAGAGCGTGCGCGGCCGCGGCTACGACGCCCAAGGTAACGATGAAGATCCCGGCGAGGAGCGCGAGGGGTGCACCCGTGTCGGGCATGGCCCGGCTGACTACCGGCGCGAGCACGAGCGTGATCAGGGCGGCGATCGCGATGCAGGCCATGCCTTCGTTGGTGACAGGGAAGTGGAAAAGTGCTCGTAGCGCGCTGGCCAGGCTGTTGCGGCGGCCACCTGCCTGGGTGGGCTTCATGGGGGTGTCCTCTCGGATGGACGGAATCGGCTGGGTTTAGCGGCGCCGCAGGTGAATGGTCTGCGGCTTCCTGAGCTGGTCGTTGACCCGTGCGGCGGCCGCGTCGTGGGAGGTCCGGGTTCGGGCGCCTTCTTCGCGGATGGTGTTCTGGACCGAGCGGGTGTTCATGTCGTTCATGAGGCCCTGGATCATGATGGCACCCCGGAGGCGTTCCTGTTCGGCCATGAGTGCCCGGTGCTGCAACTCGGCTTCGTACAGGTTGATCGCGGTCGGGATGTCACTGGCGCGGTGGTCTTTGACGGCGGTGGCGCAGAAGTTGAGGGCGTCTTCGTTCAGGTAGGCCTCGGGGTACCAGACGGCGCTTCCGTAGATCGTTGTGTTCGCCTTGTCGAGTTCCTTGCGGATGGTGCCCATTTGGTTGGCCAGCATGTCGTTGTCGATCTTGCGTTTCACGTTCGCCCGGATGACGAGGTTCCGCTGCAGGGGGAGGATCAGCAGGTTCCGCAGGACGGTGACCGTCAGGGCCAGCAGCGCGGCTCCGATGACGGGGGTGACGAGCATGATCGCGATCGCGGACGGGATGTGCGCTTCCATCCAGTCCTTGGAGACCAGGGGTGAGAGCGCGGCCTGGTAGAAGGCGTCGGTCACTGGGGCGGCGCCTGTGAACGCGAGGACCGCGAACAGGACCGTCCAGGCGAGGAATGCCCAGCGGCCCCAGGTGCCTGGTTCGAGGAGGAGGGTTCGGCGCGCTTCGGTGTTGGACTTTTTGTGCCGCGTAAGGACTCGTTTGCGCTCCAACGCGTCGCGGAGGGTGATGAGCTTGTTGACTAACTCTGCCCGGGAGGCGGCCTGCGCGTTGGGGGTCTGCATGGGTGTCCTTGGGGGGTTAGGCGGCGTCGCGGCGTGCGATGGCGTTGGTGAGGGTGGAGGAGAGGCTGAGTGCTGTTTTGCGCCGGTCGAGGATGTTGCCGGGGTTTGCGGCGAAGTTGTCGATGCGGGTGAGGATGGTCTCGACTTCGGGGTCGGCGTCGACGGTGGCGCCGTTGGTGGTGATTGTTGCACGGGCGGCGTCGCTTGCGGCCTTGAGGGCGGGCGCGAGGCGGTGGGGGTTGGCTTGGCGTATCCATCCGTGGGGGACGCTGGCGCGGACGGCGCGGAGGGCGTCGTCGTGGATGGGGGTTGGTTTGGCGTGCATGGTGGTCCTAGGTGTGGTGGGGCCCGGCGTGGTGAGTTGGGGCTCTTGTGATGCTACACACTCAACGGTGTTCTGGCAAGTCAGTTGGGGCCCCGGTGCGGTTGTGTGTCGGTGGGTGCGGTTACCGTTACACGCAATTCGCCCGCCCGGGCGTTGTTTCAGTGCGGGTGTTGACGGACCCCTGAGTGGCGTGTAGTGTTACACATAGAGCGGCAGGGAATCCGAGACCCGGCCACACCAGAGAGGGACCACCCCAATGACCACCATGACCATCTCCCCCGACCTCGCCACCAGCATCACCAGCGCGATCGCCTCCCGCCTCCGCTCCACCTTCGCCCGCAAAGCCGCCACCACCGCAACCCTCAACGGCGACACCGTCACCATCGCCGCCACCACCACCAACGGCCGCACCTACACCGCCGACTTCCCCGTCGAACACGGCGTCGTCCCCATCTACAAAGCAGCCACCAACGCCATCACCGACGCCCTCAAGCGCCGCTAAACCACCCCGGGGCGGCCGCCACCGGCCGCCCCGCCCCGACTCCCCCACCACACCCGCAAAGGACCGCCATGACCGTCGAACTCAAGCTCAGCCCGCTCCAGCAGAACCTCAAGGCCATCGCCGACCAGCACGACCTCACCATCGAAGTCGCCGAAGTCGACGGCACTGTCCTCCTCAGGGTCACCAACCCCCAGCGACGGTTCTCCTCCCGCATTGCCGTCTCCTCCTGGACCAACCCGAACACCGGCAGGCTCAACCACGCCGCCACCCTCGGCACCAAAGACATCCCCACCAACGAAGCCGAAGGCGCCATCCGCCGCCTCGCCAGCTAGCCGCCCCACCACACCACACCCGAAAGCAGGCCCCGTGGAACTCATCTACGACCCCAACGTCATCTACGCCCCCACCAGCAGCTGGGGTGAAACCTTCATCTCCGCCGACGGCCGCACCATCTGGAACGCCCACCGCCCCATCCCCGGCACCCACACCTGGGAAGGCAAGTCCCGCTGGGGCACCTGGTACGCCACCGCCGAACTCACCGACGAACGCTACGCCTACTACGCCGAGCAGGCCCGGGCCCTCGACGCCCGCGAAATCGTCGCCGTCACCAACGCCGACGTACTCGAACTCGCCGAACAGGTCCGCGAAGCGAAAGGCTCCCCGTACGGCCTCCTCCAGTACATCTCCGCGATGGACACCCCCGCCGAAGCAGCAGCCGAATACGCAGCCTCCCTCGGCCTCCCCTGGGCCACCAAAGGCGACACCACCGCCGACGCCAAACTGAAGGAATACGATGCCTGAGACCACCACCATGCCCCTCGCCGTGACCGTCATCCTCAACGTGGACACCCGCGGATGGACCCGCGACTACGGCATCGAAGGCGCCTCCGAGATCCGCAACGACGTGCAGTCGTTCCTCACCGAAGCGCTCAGGAACTGCAACGAAAACATCACCCTCGCGGAACCGTTCGCCATAACCGTCACCGAAGCGAAGATGCCGCCCGCCCCGCGTGAGCAGCCCCTCGCCGAAGGGGACATGACCCTGGCCCCGGGTCAGCTTGACGCGCTCCTCGACGCCGCCGCCGAAGCTGGCAGCTCCGACATCGTGCTTCGCCCCGGCGAAGCCCCGACCGTCATCATCCACGGCGCTCGGGTCGACATCCCGGGCTACACCGAACCCCTCGATCCCGAAACGCTCCGTGCCGAAACGCGCCGCGTGCTCGCGGCAGAACGTCTCCCATCGAACTTCTTCGGCACCTTCGCTTACCGCCGCCCCGGCACGGACTACAGGGCCTACACCGACGGCGGCATGACCCAGTTTCGGCGCGCCTCGACCGAACCCCTGACCTACACCTTCACCAGGGACGCCCGCCACGAAGGCAACACCACCACCCGGACCGATCACTTCGTCTTCAGTGACGGCGACACCTGGGACATCACCACCCGGACGCACACCACCTCCGGTGGCGGCTTCGAGTACATGGACCTCTCCACCGCCACCCGAAACGGTTCACACGCCCACGTGAACGACTTCCACACCAAACTCGCCACCGCACGAGCCGCCGACGACCAGCCAGAACCCGCACTGACCTACATCATCACCCGCAGCGAAAGCACCAACGGCAACAAGCACTGGGACAACGCCCTCTACACCTTCAGCGACGGCGAAATCTGGGAAATCATCACCGAATGGACCCAGGCCGAAACCGGACCGACCGAACGGACCGCCACCGAAGCGACAACCTGGATCGACGGCATCCCGAAGGAAACCCCACTCATCAGCTTTTACGCCAAAATCGCCACCTCCACACCCCGCAACGGCTAACCCACCAATGCCCGCCCTGACCTACACCATCGACCGCGCCGCCCACACCCACGGGCACCAACGCATCGACACGGACCTCTACACCTTCAGCGACGGCCAAACCTGGGAGATCGTCACCGAATGGACCTACACCCCCGGCGACGGCATGAAAGTCACCGCCCGGACAGTCACCAAACGGGTCAACAACACCCCCACCGAAGCGGCCTACGAAGACTTCATCATCACACTCGTCACCGCCGCCGAATCACAAACACCCCACACCCGACAGGACACCCCATGACCACCACAGAAACCCCGGCGAACACCCCGGCCGCACGCCACGCCGACCTCACCGCATACGCCGCCACCCACCCGGTGCAGAGCGGAGGCCGCCCCACGCCCGGGGCCCAGTTCCGCACGTTGGCTGTGCTCGCCTCGATGGTGCTGGAGCGGTTCCCGGCAGCTAAGTCCATGGACGTGCACCTGCCCAGCGGCAAGAACGAGATCACGTACGTCGGGGACATCTTCGATGACCGGAACCGGGTGATCCAGCACCTGGACGACACGGACTGGCAGGAGGACGCCTTCGATGGCGCCCCGTCGGTTGTCGACTTCGCCTGGGAGCTGGACCTGAACCATCCGGCCCTGGCTCACTGCAGCGCGCTTCGCCTGCGGAAGGTCGGCAAGGATGTCACTGGCCGCGTGGATCTTGCCGCCGCGCTGGCCGCGCCGCTGCCTGAGTGATCGCCTCTCGCCCGTTCCCGCCGCTGTTGAGCGCGCGGGGCGGGGAGCGGGGATAGAGGCCGGCTAGGCTCAACCGCAGAACCTCACCACACCACACCCGAGGAACCCCTTGAACATCAACGCCATCGACCTCCTGGACTGGCTATCCGCCGAAAGCCGCCCCAGCGCCGCCACCGTCGCAGACTGCCTCCGCATCGGCATCCCCACCCTCGACGAACTCGAAACCCCTGCCGCTGCCACTCTTCTCTTCGCCGCAGAAGCCAAAGCACTCCGCGAACACCTCCCCGAAGGCCAGGTCGTCGACTTCACCGACTTCGCCGAAACGCTCTGCAAGGTCGGCTACCGGGTATACCTCGAAGAGCCCGACAACATCCCCGACTGGGCCGCCATCATCGACCGGATCACAGGCCCCGGTGCACGGCCACGGGAATGGGATTTCTCCCGCGACCGGGACCGCTACATCGACACCCCGTGGGGCTCCCGGCTCGAACCCTGGCACGCCCGCAAGGGGCCGGAAATCATCCGGCAATTCCTCGACACCGGCCGAGGCCCCAGCTACGCCCGAGAAATGATCGAGCGCGCCCTGCTGGCCAAGGTCGCCCCCAACATGTTCGGCTACGCACCCCGGATCACCCCGCCCGTATTCACCGAACTCATCGAATCGGGCATCAATGACTGCGTCACCCTCTGGGCCTTCGAGCGGGCCGGATGCACCCTCACCGAAGCGATGGCGATGGCATCAGACGGGATCGACGGCGGCGCCGTCTGGGCCGCGCACCTCTCCGGCATACCCCGCACGGAATGGATGAAGCTGCGCGGCATTCCAGTGCGATGGTTCGCCTTCCATGACAGCTACCGGGGCGAGTACACCCCACTGGAACGCGGCATCCTCTCGTGGGGCTTCACCTGGGACCAGGTCTTCGAACTCCACGCCAACGGCTGGGGCGAAGAATTCACCGACTACGAGTTCCGGCACCGGATTCGCACCGCCACCCCAGACTTCATCGTCAAGGCATCCAGGGTGTGCTCACTGAAGGAACTCATTGCCTACAAGGAAGCCCTGGAAACCGGCTCAGGTAACGAAAACCGCGGCATGCCACCTCTGACCGGGCACCTGTCGCATGAGCGGCTGCTGGAGCTGATCGGCAAGCTGAAGGCTGCCGGGGTGTCCGCGTCCGGTATCGGCGCGTACCGTGCGGCCGGATGCCGGACGGCGGAGGAGGTGCTGCAGGCGGCCGGGCTCGGTATTACTGCGAAGGTGGCGAAGCAGCTGGTGAAGTCCCATGGGACCCAGGCGAACAAGTGGAATCCGCAGAGGATCGGGTCATTCCGGCAACTGGTGCTCGTGTTCGCCGATACGACCGGCGCTTGACGAATACTCGACAGCGAGTACTGTTACCTTGATTCCACCCCTCCAGAGTGGCCACCCACCATATCCGCCCCGAAAGGTCCGCCTTGCTCAACCGAATCCTCGCCGCAGCCCTTGCCGCTGCAACCGCCGCCTCCATGGCGGCCTGCTCTGGCCCCGCCGCCGCCTCCGGGACCCCCAGTTCACCTCAGGTGACAGCGGCGACCGCCGCACCGCCCGCGGCCACAGAGACCGCGGCGGCGCCCAGCGCCGCGGCGACAACCCCGGCCCCGACCCGCTCCCCCGGCCCCGGCTCCGTCAAGGCTGAACCCGGTGAGGACGTGTACGACTTCAATGTGCGGCAGGATTTCTGGGCGCAGCTCCAGAAGAACGGCAGTACCGCTGGCAGGTATGAGAGTGACACCTACCGGCAGTTCATGCAGGAGGTTGGCTATACCGCGGTGAACCTGGGCATGGACGTTTCGTGCACCCTGGGCGCCAGGATCTCCGTCAATGAGAAGCCGGACGCCGCGGCGATGAGGTGGCTGCACGAACCGGCCAAGACCGCCCCTGGAGTGAAGCTGTTCACTTACCCGGTGTTGTGCCCGAATGGGAGGTCGCCGGGTCACCCCCGCAACTATGTGCTCCTGGCGCTGGTGAACCCTCAGCTGAAGGTCGAGGAGTTGAACTACGTCCCGGACGGGCCGGATACCGTGCCTTACGGGGTTCCTGATTCCAACAAGTTGTAGGGATTCTCGCGCCGCTTTCCCGTGGGGCCCGCTTCCGCATTGACGGAGGCGGGCCTCTGGTGTTGACGACATTCCTCCATGCGTGTAGTGTTATACACAGATCATTCCGGGAACATCAAACCCCCTACACGAGGAGTCACCATCATGCCGCTCAAAGCCTTGCAGCTCGACCTGGCCAACCGCCCCGCCGTCACCTTCGCCAACACCAGCATGGACGACATGTACGACCTGCGGGCCCCGTACCAGCGCGGTTCCGTCTGGGGCGAGACCGAGCGGGTAGCCCTGATCAAGAGCATGCTCCTGCGCCTTCCGACGGGCGCGATCTACGTCAACGTCCGCGACCTGGGCCTGCCGAAGCCGTACGTCGTCATCGACGGCAAGCAGCGCATCGAAGCCATCCGCGCCTTTCACAACAACGAGTTCGGCATCCCCGCGGAATGGCTCGCCGACGGCGACCTCAAGGCCTCCGTCAAGGGTGACACCGCCTACTTCAGCGACCTGAACCTGGTCGGCCGCAACCGCATCCTCCACGCTACGATCGCCACTTACGAGGCGCACGTGAAGACCGTCGAGGAAGAGGCCGAGATCTTCATGCTGGTCAACACGGGCGGCGTCGCGCAGACGGAGGAGACCCTGGGCAACGCGGAGTCCTTCACGGGCAAGTAGCCAGCGCTTGGCGCCCCGGTCCCAACTTTGGGTCCGGGGCGTTGTTGTTTGACACCACACTCTCTTGTGTGTACTGTTATACATAGTTCACCACACGCCCTACCGAGAGGGCATATCCGAAGGAGCACCACATGGCCGCCAAGCGCATCGTCTCAGAAGCACCCCACTGGTGCTCCGACTGCGAAGAGATCGTTCACCTCGTCCCCGTCTACGAATGCGGGACGTGCTCCGACATCTCCCTGGAGCGCCGCTGCGAGAACTGCCGCAAGTTCATGGGCCGCCGCGACGAAGACGGCTGCGAGAACTGCATGGCCGAGTGCCAGCCCGTCGAGGTCGTCACCGACCACGACGGCACCATCATCCGCGCCGAAGACTACGTCGCCGACGGCCCCTCCCTCGCCGAACGCCGCACCGTCGCCGAAGCCGAGCACAAGGCACAGCGCGCCGCCGCCGAGAAGCAGAAGTCCGAACAGGCCTACGCCGGAGCGACCGCCACCCCGTGGTCCGCCGTCAAGGTCGGGGACGAAATCCTTGCGTTCACCCGGGAAGGTGACGTGGACACCCTCATGGGCAACCAGACCATCTTCTCCCTCCAGACCGTCGGCCCGAACCCCGCCGCCGACAACCTCGCCCCGGGCCAGATCATCGCCACCCTCTTCCGGTACGGGCCCACCCTCGAAATCCACAACGCCGACGACACCGCCTACGTCGTCAACGACCCCGAGCGCACCACCCCCGAACCCCCGGCCACCGAACGCTTCACCGTGGGCACCACGAACTACGCCTCAGGCGGCGCCGTCAAGTACATCAGCGCCGACATGGGCGCCGACCACCACAGCGGCAGCTTCGCCCCCGTCGGCATCATCACCGGGCGCAGCTCCATCAACGCCGGAAGCCTCACCGGCATCGCCACCTTCGCCGACCCGGCGGAAGCCGAAGCGTTCGCCGCCGCCGCCCGGACCGCCGCCGCCAACCTCGTCGCCACCGGCATCCAGGACGAAGAATTCCCTCTGGAACTCGACGCCCAGAAGCACTCCTTCCCCGACGCGCCCGCCCGGTACGTCAGCTTCAAACTCGGCATGGACGACTTCAACGAAAAGCAGATCATGGAGGTCGGCACCGGCAACACCCGCCGCCCCAGCATGGTCTTCTCCGTCCACGCCCCGTCCGTGCTCCTGAACATCGCCGCCGCCGCCGACCACGTCGCCGCCGGTCTCCGGAAAGCCCTGGACGCCTGATGGAAGCCACGGTAACCACCCCGGACCTCCTCAGGGTTGTGACGACCGCGAAGTGGTTGGCCGAGGATCTCGCCACGGCCGGGACCATCCCCGTCATCCTCGACTACGGGCTGGAACTGCCCGCATCCACCGAGGGGACGGCCTGGTGGTGCTCCGGCCGTCACGCCGCCCGCCTGATGGCCTCCGGGGTAAACCCGGGCTTCCTCTCCCCCGGGCCGACGTTCACGGCAGACCTGCCTTGGACGGCCCGGCGTCGGAAGGTGTGGGCTGGCCGCCTAAAGGACTTGCCCATGGCGATCGGCCCCTCGTTCTGCAAGGCCGCGGAAGCGAAGCTCCCTGAACTGCCCGCGGCCGAGTATGCCTACTCGGGGTTGTTCGAGGTGGCCGCGCGCCGGGCGAAACTCGACGCCGACGACTACGTGCAAATGTCCGGCCTCCGGGACCTCAAGCGCGAGTACCGTTGCTTCGTCACCCGCGGGGAAGTCACCGCGATCAGCCCGTACCTGATCGATGGGGTCACCTGGGAGTCCCTGGACCCCGAGGCGACCCCTGGTATCGCTGAGGCGAAGTACTTCGCTTCCGTAGTGGTGAAGATGCTCGGTACCCGGCAGCCGCCCGGGTACGTCCTGGACGTGGGCGTCAGCAGTGACGGGCGGTTCATGGTCGTGGAAGCGAACGCATCCTGGTCATCGAACCCGTACCATGCTGACCCCGCCGGGGTCTTGGAAAGCGTCCTGGCCAGCCAGTCCACCGACCCAACCCATGAGCGTTGGCGGTGGGAGCCGATCGCCCGGCTCCGCAACCACGCCCAGCCCCTCCCGGGGAACTCGTGAACCCCGCCGAAGTTCCGCCGTGGCCAGCCCCTCCCGGCGCGCGAAAGATGACAGCGGGCATCCTGGCGGACAATTACCACCGGCTCCGGCCGCAGCGTGGAAACCTGCGCGTCCACCTGCCGACCATGGCCGGAAAGCCCGCGGGACTCCTGAAGCGGGTTTCGCGCGGCATGGACCGCCGCGGAGGGTCGATCTCGATCACCGGGCACGGGAGCGAGCACACGTACGTCTTCGAAGGCGGCGACCCTCGGGCCCTGGATAACCTTCCCTGCTGGGTCTGGACTCTGGCAATCGAGCGCTCTCATGAGGCACGGAATAGAGCGGCCACAGCAGCCGCCAGAGGGGCACGATGAGCGGCGCGACGGTGAAGGCGGCGCAGATCCCCGCGCACGTCCCGCCAGGGGCCGAGCGCACCACTCTCGGGGCCCTCGCGGACCGCGAAATAGACCTGGGAGATGGCAGGAAGCGCGTCCGCATCTCGTTCAGACATGGGCGCCTGCACGCTACCGGGCCGCTCCTGTCGATCGAGCGCAGCGAATGCGGCGCAGCTGGCCGCCTGCACGTCGCCCGAGGCTGGCGCGGCCAGCACTACATCTTCGCCACCGAAGACTTCGACGCCACCCCATGCTGGATATGGACCGTCGCCGACGAACGGCGGGCAGAGGCCGCCAGGAACTCCGTCCCAAGCGTGTTCAGCCAGCCCATCGTCAAGCCCTGATCCCCATAGGATCGACAGAGCAACCACCACGCCCTCAAGGAAGCCACCCACCATGGACCAGCAAGCAATCTTCATCGACGCCGGGTTCCTCCTCGCCGTCGGCGGCATGCAAACGGCCGGAACCTCCCTCCGCTCAGCGACGAGCGTTGACTTCGAGCCCCTCATCGAGGGCATCATCGAGTGCACGCAGAAGGTCAGCGGCCTCCCCACCCTCCGCACCTACTGGTACGACGCATCCCGGGATGCGCTGTTCACGGACCAGCACAAACGCATCGGAATGATCTCCGGGGTGAAGGTCCGACTCGGGCGCATGTCCGTTGACGGCACGCAGAAGGGCGTGGACCTGAAGCTGGGCTTGGACCTTGTCGGCGTCGCCCGCAACAAGGCGGCGTCCACAGTGTTCCTGCTCTCCGGGGATGATGACCTGGCCGAGGCGGTCGAAGCCGCCCAGGACTTCGGGATCAAGGTGGTCCTGGTCTGCTTCGAGGACCCGGCCCACAAGCTCGGCGTCTCCTCCGTCGCGGAGCACCTGGCCCTCAGGGTGGACAGCATCATCACCCTGCCGACAGAGTTGGTGCAGCGGTGCTTCACGAAGCAGGAGAAGCAGGGGACGTTGCCTCCGGTGACGGCCGCCGTGCCAGTCGTATCCGGCCAGGCCCCGGTCGCGTCCGCATCCGCACTGCCGCCGTCGGATGGAAGGCCGGTTCCCGCGCCTCCGAAGGCCGCCTCCCCTGGGCGCCCCGCTGCCGCGCCCGTTGCCCGGCCCCAGCGGGCCGACGCCTCCGAGCTGGTCTACAGCTCCGGCGCGGGCGCCCAGGTCGTCCCTCAGGAGGAATCGGCGCTCACCGCCGCCCTCGATGTCGGTTACGCGGTCGCCGAGTCCTGGTATGGGACCACGACCCAGGGAGCGTTGCGGGAACTCCTCGCAGACCGGCCGATCCTCCCCCAGGAACTCGATCGGGTACTGCTGAAGGACTGCGCCACGAGGATCGGGGAGCAGAAGACCGACTACCAGGGCATCCGCAAGGAGTTGCGCCGGGCGTTCTGGGAACGCCTGGACCAGCTCGCCTAGAGTTTCAACCCACACCGTCCGCACATCGAGGCCATAGGGGGCCCTTTTGGATCTGCCTGACATCCTGTCCGAGGAGAAATTCGGCGACGCCGTCGACCTCCTGAACCGCTACTACCTGGGCAAGGACGAGAAGACGGGCCTGCTCAGCACGGGAAGCTCGTTCGACAGCTGGGCGGGCGGCGGAGACGGCCCCGACGTGAGGGACAGGATCACGGACAGCGACCTCGTCGCTGTCTCCATGCTCTCCGTGACCGTCCCGGCCAAAGCCGCCGTCGGCCTCCAGACCCCTGCCGTCACCGAACAGATCCGGCAGCTGCTCTCCGACATCCCCACGGACATCAAGATGAGCGACCTCAGCCCCGAAGAAGCCCGGCACCTCCTCGGCAAAGGCTCCAACGCCAACAAACTCTGGGGCATCCTCCGCGCCCACGACGCCACCCGATGGGGCGTAGGCCCCACTACGGCCAGCAAGATCATGGCCCGCAAACGCCCCCACCTCATCCCCATCTGGGATGTCGTCATCGGGCAGGTCATCACCAAGCGCAGCTCCAAGGACCAATGGCACAACTGGCACCGCCACCTGCAGCCGGGCCAGCCCCTCCCCGACCGCCTCCGCCGCATCCACGAGGCATCCGGGGTCACCCAGGAACTCTCCGAACTGCGCATCATGGACGCCATCCTCTGGCGGCACGGCCGCGACCTCGGCTACACCGGCAGCCGCGGCCGCCGAGCCGAACCTGCCGTGGAGTAGCCTCCAAGCCCCCGAGCGCCGAAAGGCCCCGAAAGTGTCCACATTGTGGGATTTTCGGGGCCTTTCGCACGTTTTGGTGAGAGCGGCCGGTTCCGCCGCACACATACCTCTTGCAAGCACCATTCACCGCTCAAGAGAACCAGGAACCACCCCATGAAGACTCTCAAGCTCGCCACCATGACCTACGTCGCCACCTTCGACAAGCACCTCGGCCAGACCACCCCGACCGCCTACGCAGCCCGGGAAACCGCCGCCGACAATCTCGTGGCCGCCGCGTTCGAAACCCTGGAAGGCGCCCACTCCGTCAACGACGCCCCGATCGCGGCCGACGACCTCGATTTCACCCTCGGCGCCGCCAAGGAAATGGCCGACTTCATGACCATGGCCGGACAGGACGCCTTCGTCCGCGGCGACGCCCCGGAGGAGGTCTACGCCGACATGATGGCCGAGGCCCGCGAGTATCTCTACAGCGGCCCCGAAGCAGCGCCCAAGAGCGAAGGCTCAATCGGCTCCCAGTCATAGGCGCCCGCCGTCGCCAGGCGCCGCGCATAGAAGAACCCGACAGCAAAACCAAAGGACCCTCATGACCGTACTGCACACCACCCTCACCGCCCTCTACTCCGCCACCAGGCACCGCGGGGACCCCCGGGACTCCGAGGCCGCCCACAGGGCCGTCACGGCGGCCGCGTACACCCTCATGCACGACAAGGGCATGACCGTCGGGCACGGCGGCCCCATGGAGGAGGAAACCGCCCACGACATGCAGGCCAGGGCAACCGCGTCCGCAGCGGTCGCGGAACTGATGATCGAGCACGCCATCACCGCAGGGGACACGGAAAACCTCGTCGAGCGTGTCGCGGCGCGGGTCGCCGAGACCTCCCGGGTCTTCTGGGACTGGGAGGACAGCCCGACCCTCGACCAGACCATCTTCACCTTCGACGGCCCCCTCTGGCCCATGACCTTCATCGGATGAACCCCACACGCAAAAGCAGAGGGGGCGCCCGGTCATCCCGGGGCACCCCCTCCGCTTCGACGCGCTCCTAGCTGCCTGGCTGCCGGACCATCGCCTCCTGGGTCAGGTAATCCTTGTTCCGGCCCTTGTTGGGCACGAAGCCGAACCGGCGGTAGAACTTCTCCAAGCGGCTCTTGCTGCCACCGAAGGCGCCGTCCGGGGTCAGCGCGAGCGGCCACCCGTTCGCGTCGGCTTCCTTGACGATCCGCTCCATGACAGCGGTGCCCACGCCGCCATTCCGGCCAGTCTTCGGGATCTCGATGTGGCTGAGCACAACGTACGGGCTGCTCTGCCCCTTGCCGGGGCTCTCCAGGTGCAGGATGAGGCCCGGGTACTCGGCCTTCAGCTCGGCAGCGAGATCCTGGCCAGTCCGGGGGCCCTTGGCGGCCTTGGGCTTCGCAGGGGCGGCCTTCTTGGGTGCCGGAGCTTTGATGCTTGTCAGGTCCACGATCTCGCTGGTGCCGTATTTGTCCCAGGTGATGATCGCGTCGTGGCCGTCGGCGCGGATCGCCTGGGAGAGTGCCTTGCCGGTCTTTCCGCCGTACTGCGCGCTGAGCTTGCGCTTCCAGTTCCCCGGGGAGGTGTAGTCGTCGTCCCCGAACGGGAGCCGCATCGGGCTCTCGAAAGTGACGATGCCGGAGTCCCATTCGTTGGCGTCCAGGTGAGGCTGCATCGTCCCCTGGGTCATGTAGCGGCCCGCGGGTTCCACGTCCTGCCCGAATGTGGCGCCGAAGTCGCCGTGAGCGGTGGAGGTGCCTTTGCGGCGCATCCAGTTCAGGGTGGCCGGACCCTCGGGGGCGGTTGCCGGGTCGTAGTAGGCGGGCGCGCCGGGCGGGGCTGCAGGTGCGGCCGCGGCCGCAGGCTGAGGTTGGGCGGGCTCAGTGTCGTGCCCGGCGGCGCGCAGGGCGTCCTCCAGGGCTCCGACGATGGCCACGTCGGCTTCCACCCGGCGCAGCTGTTCAGAGTCGTCAAAGCCCAGGCCGCGGGCGGCTTCGGCTTTGGCGGTGTTGCGGGAGACGCGGCGGCGGGCGTTGGTCAGTTCCCGGGCGAGTGCGTTCTGTTTGCAGCGGCGGTGGTCTCTACACATGGGTGGCCTCACGAAGGGGACGGGCAGGAAGTGGTGACAGGGCCCACGATACCGCAGGGCGGTCTGTTCCTGTTGGGCATTTTGGCTTTCATCCGCTACACCTCATCTTGACGTTGGCCCGCATGACGTGTACTGTTATACATGAATCACTTCACCCACCCGAAAGCTCACCCATGAAATCCGCCCTCGCCGTGACAGCCCTCGTGGCCGCCGTCGCCTTGACCGGCTGCAGCCCAGCAACCACCGAACCCCCGGCCGCGGCCTCCCCGACGGGAACCAGCATCAGCGGCAAGATCGCCGAGAAGGCCGCCACCCTCAAGGACGCCGCGAAACAAGCCCTCAAGAACGCAGCGGACAAGATCGGGGAAGCCCCAGCCAGCTCAGGCACCATCCCGCCAGTAGACGCGGCCGCTTCCCTGGCGGCCCTGAACGCCCTCCCGGTCAAGGGCCGTGCCCCGAAGACCGGATACTCCCGGGACCAGTTCGGCCAGGCATGGGCGGACGTGGACCACAACGGTTGCGACACCCGAAACGACATCCTCCGGCGCGACCTGACGGCCGAGACGTTCAAGCCCGGCACCAAGGACTGCATGGTCGACTCCGGGACTCTCCAGGACCCGTACACCGGCAAAACCATCGCCTTCAAGCGCGGCGCCGAGTCCTCCGCGGTTCAGATAGATCACGTCGTGCCGCTCAGCGACGCCTGGCAGAAAGGCGCCCAGCAGATCTCCAGCGACAAGCGCCTCGCCCTCGCCAACGACCCCGACAACCTCATGGCCGTCGATGGCCCCACGAATCAGGCAAAGAGCGACTCTGATGCCGCCTCGTGGTTGCCCCCCAACAAGGCATACCGCTGCACTTACGTCTCCAAGCAGATCGCCGTGCGAGCCAAGTACGGCCTCTGGGTGACGCAGGCAGAGCACGACGCGATCGCCGCCGTTCTCTCCTCCTGCGCCGCCTAACCATCACCACTCCCCAAGACAAGGAACCCCATGACCGCACCCGCCGAACCGGCAGCACCCTCCGCACCCGCAGAACCCGTCGACGCCGAACCGGCCCCGAAGAAGAAGCGCACTTCCGGCACCTTCTGGGCCATCTTCGCGGCCGTCGTCCTGACGATCGCCGCGGTCTGGCTGAATCAGCTGAACCAGTCATCGATCGAAATGATGAGGGGGTTCAACGACCACACCTATCAGACCCGGGTCATGGACAAGGTCCTCTCCGCCCCGGGCGCCAAGGCATTCCATGACGACCCGGTACTCCAGGGGCCGGAATGGGCCGCCGTCAACGACCTGAACAGGGCCACCGATGCCGAGGCGCAGAAAACCGTCCTGGAAGGTATGGGCGCCGCCAAGGTATTCCTGCTCTCGGCGTCGAGCATGCGCGAGGGGCAGGCGATCATCGACGACTACCGTGCTCGGGAATCGAGCACGAAGGACGTGAACTTCCTGATCGTGAAGACCATGGTCGACGAAGCCTGCAAGGCCTCTTCCCCCGCTGAGACCGCGGCCTCCTGGAACGTGAAAGGCGCCATCCGGTACCCCCTGACGGGCGGGGTTGATGCGAGCAGCGACCCGGCCGTGAAGAAGGTCCTGGAAGACGGCGTTCGTGCGGCGATGACAGCTGGCGTCCGCCACATCTGTCCCTAGCCTGGGGACACGGAAAAGGGGCGGCGGTCACCATGACCGCCGCCCCTTTTTGTGCGCCTCGCTAGAGGACGACGGCGTCCGGGAGGTCCGGGGCGTCGAACTTCTGCCGCTCCGCTTCGACGGCAAGCTGCGGGTACGCGGCGGCGATCAGGTCCAGGACCCGGTTCCTGATGATGAGGTAGGCCTCGCCGACGCCGACGATGCCCTTGAACTGCTTCAGCTCGTCCTCGTAGCTGCTCATCTTGTGCCGGAGGTAGTTCACGAGAGCCCGGTCGAGAGCCTTCGACTGACTCGTCTCCTTCATCGGCGCCTGCCCGTGCCGGAGGCGCCCGTTGTAGTGGGCGACGCCCTTGGCGCGCATCAGCTCGTATGGCTCGGCTGTGAACTTCAGCTCGATCGACTTAGCGACGGCTACGGCCTCCTGCTTCTGCTCCAGGGACCGGCTGCGGGCGGCCAGCTGCCGGGTGCGGGATGCCTCCCGGGCGGCCTGGAATTCCGGGGTGGCTTCGATCTCTTCGACGCGCGCCTGGGAGTAGAGGCGCATGGGCGCGCCCTTGCGATTGCGGGGGTTTTTGCGGATCTCGTCGGGTTCGGGGAGGAACTTGGCGATGTGGGTGTCGGTCCAGCCGCGGGTTTTCTTCAGCTCGGAGGTGATCAGCATGCCACTGTCGGCTGGCTTGGGACGGGCGGGGTGGTTCTTGCCTCTGATGGCGGGCTCCCTGGGGTGCGGGTTCTTGGGTCCAGTCAGTGTATCAAGGCGTAGCTTCCAGGCGCATATTCGCCTAATGTAACCCAGTGGTTGACGCGATGTTACCCACTGGGTTACAGTCGTCATATGAGCGCACCACCCACCGAAAACACCCCACCCGACGCGTCCGAAACCACCCCCAAACTCACCCCCGAACTCCAACGCGCAGGGATCACCGAAGAACTCCTCCACCGCGCACTCGACGACAACGGCGCCGCCATGCTCGCCGACTGCCAAGCCTGCGAAAACGACGAGGACTGGGTCAACAACTGGGGCGGCCCACTCGCCGCCGCACTCCTCAGCATCGAGCTGTACCGCCACCTCGCCTGGCAGCAGTACATGGCCGGAGCAATGCGCGCCGACGCCCTCGCAGAAGCGAACCGCACCATGAGCCTCGCCGACATCGCCGAATACACCCCCCACACCCGCAACTCCATCTTCAAGATGACCAAGCCGCCGAAAAGGATGCCCGCATGAGCGCCACCACACCCGCCACCAACGCACCTACCTGGGAATCCGCCCCCGCCGAATACCGGCGCAAACTGCAGATCGGCGCAGCCGTCAAGGCCATCATCCCGGCCCTGTCCTTCGCAGCCCTCGCACTGGCTCTCGCTTCGGGGAATCAGGAGGTGCTGGCCTGGGTCGGCCCGGTTGGGATGGTCACCATGACGCTGGCGAAAGCCGCCGCCAACACCCAGGCGTCCAGGGCGGCCGCCCTCACGCTCCCGAGCGAGCACGGAGTCCGCTACCCGCAATTCCTTGGAAGCCTCGTCGGGACGATGTCCATCGGCTTCCACGCCGCTTTCGCCGCGCTGTGCCTTTGGGCCCACCTCCCGTTCGCCACACCGTTCGCCGTCTTCATCAGCGTCACCCTTGTGACCTCCGAAGCCCCGGCGCTCTACAGGACGAAGCTCATTGCGTCACGCGCCGCGGTGGGAGTGGCCGCTACCGTCGCAGTGCTGGCGGCCATTGCAGTCTGGGCCCCGGAGAGCCTGGCAGCCGCCCTGGCCTGGACTATCGGCGCGCCCCTCGTTGCCGTGTCCATCCTCTTCGTCGGCGACGCCTTCGAGGACAAGCTGAAGAGCAGCGAACTCCGCCCCTGGGCCGTGCGGCCGTACAACGCCCTGAAGAACAGCAAGGTCGCCGTTGCCCGGTAACCGACCCCGGACAACCGGCGGAAACTATCTTGATTTTCAAGATAGTTTGACGATTCACCACACCATGCGTAGCGTTATTCATGATGCTCGGCTTGGCGAGTAGAGCGGCCCGGTAGCCTAGGCCGCTAACGAAAGGCGGTCCGCCCCTTGGGGAGCGGACCGCCTTTTTCGTGCGCAAGATTTAGGCGACGACGAACGCTGTCATGGTGCCCGGGGCGACTTCGGTCAGCCCGTTGTCCTTGATGCGCCAGTCCTCGGGCACGGTCGCGGCCAACTCATCGAACAGGGCGGCGTCGGCCATCAGCGCAGTGGAGGGCAGCCCCTCGTTGTGCCAGGCGCGCGCCCCCTCGGCGTCGAGGGACAGGTAGAACGCCATGAGGGCATGCGCGGCCTGAGCGCAGGCCTTCCCGGTCGTGAGGTCGAGGGCCCCGTTGAGGACCAGGACGGGCTCACGGTTGAAGCGGACGGCCGCGGAACTGACCGGCCGCGGCGCTGCGACATCGGAATCACGATCGGGCAAGACGGTACCGGAGACCTGCAGCTTCGCCAGGTGCTTCGGCAGCTCCTCGTAGGGTGTCGGCTTGAACGCCATCGCGCGGGCCTTGCCGACCTGGGCGCGGGCGGGGTCGTGTTCGGCTTGGAGCTTGGCGAAGGTTTTCGCGTCGGCACGGCGGACGGATTTGGTGAAGGGTCCGGAAAGCCAGCGAGTCCATGAGTCCTCTTGGGTGGACCCGTGTGGGCGGCCTTCGGCGTAGGCGTTGACGGAGGCTTTGGCGGCGGCGTGGATGGCGTCGATGTGGGCGGCAGGGTCGTCTTTGTCGACGAGGAGGGCGATGATTTGGACGTGGCCGGTTGGTTTGCGGCGGGGTGGTTCGATGGTCATGAATATAACACTACACGCGGGTCTATAAGCCGTCAATGAAGGGCCGAACTAGTTTGCTGGTCTCTTCTGTGCGCTGCTACGCTACAGCTCGTTCCTGGGGTCTTACTTTCAGCCGGTGTTGGCCCCTGGTGCAATCAAAACCCCGCACGGCTCCTGATCAGAGTCGGTTCTGCGGGGTTTTTTGCACGGCACCTCTGGTCACTTGACGCTAAACTGTTCGCCGTGTAGCGTTATACAAAACGGGGAATCCGAGACCCCACCACCCGAGAGGAACACCCATGACCGCCACCGCCATAGAACCCGCCTACATCACCCCCACGGGCATCTACCGCGACGGCTACCTCGGCGCCACCGAATTCATCGGCGGCCGCTACACCGGATACCGGCCCTACGCCGACATCAACAAGGACATCCGCGCCGACATCAAACGCGCCATCAAGGCCCAACACCTCCCCGACGACATCACCTACTCCGTCACGGGCGAATCCTACTCAGGCGGCCAAACCATCCACGTCGAGATCCGCGGCCTCCGCGACTCCCAGGTCCGCACCCCGCGCCAGCAGGTAACGGGCGAAATCACCCGCCACACCGAATACGTCCTCACCCCGGCAGCTGCCGAGTTGGAGCGGCGCCTGAGGAACCTGGCCGAGGCGTACAACCGCGACAACTCCAACTCGATGGTCGACTACTTCGACACCATGTACTACCTCCGCATCGAGTTCGAATCCGAAGCTCAGCGCGCCTACCGCCTCCAGGAAGCCGAGAAGGCCAAGGCGAAACGAGCCGCTGCCCTTGAAGCCCGGAAGGCCCTCGCCGCCGCGGGAGCCAAGTGAACCCCTCTCCCCTACCCTGAACACCACACCACCAACCGAAGGACCACGTCATGCCCACCAGCACCGACCCGACAACACGCGCCGCCTTCTACCTGCGAATGAAGCGCACGGCTATCGCGGATGCAACGCGCCCGATCGACATCCGAACGGCGTGGCTTGATCTGAAGTCCGCCTGCGGAATGCTCGGCGTCATCAACCAGGACGACTTGGCGGGGCACTACTACGTTGCCGCGGTCGAGCAGGTCTGGGAGGCCCGGGCGGCGGCGCGCCCCGTTGGCCCGGTAGGCGCTGGCAAGTTCCGGGAGTGGGCCGACGCGTTCGATGCCGACCTGGCTGGGCTGCTGCGCCGTCTGGCGAGCGGTGACATGGAGGCGAAGCTGCTCTGACCCTTGAGGTCATGGCTGAAATGGGGGCTCCGCGAGGGGCCCCTTTTCAGCGCCAGACCCTGCCGGGCCCTATCCCTGGTCCACGCTCTGCAGCATTTTAGGGATTGACGACACCTCCATTACCGTGTAGTGTTATACATACCAGCGGGGAATCCGAGACCCGCCACCCCCGAGAGGACCCCATGCCCAACCCGCGGCCCACCACCACCCACACCGGCCGGACCACCGTCACCGACTACCCCATCGGCACCAACGACCAGGGGCAGGCCATCACGGCCACCCTCACCTGCTGGCACGACAAGAACCGTGGCGCACTCCTGGCCCAGCTGCAGCGGTTCACCATCGCCGCCGATGGCACCCGCACCGAACAGCCGGGGCACAGTACCCGCATTCAGTCGAAGATGCTGACCAGGTTCTCCAAGGGGGCCCTGGACGGTTTCAGCGAGTACGCGATCTCCACCGTTGATGAGATGCGTTTCGACGGCCTGGACGACAGCTACTCGATCGCCGTCCGCGCGACCTTCGACCCGGCCTCGTAAAGGGCCCCGCCACTCCCCGCGGCGGGGCCGCCCCGGTCCCGCCGCCCACATTCCATCCCCAGGTTCTGAATGAGCCCGTTACGAAAGAGAGCACTCACAGCATGAGCACCATCGTCGATCACATTTCCGAGTTTCTGCAGTCCGTCGTTGATGGCGCCGAGTCCGAGGCTGAGGCCAGGGCCGCTATCGAGGAGGCCGTGGCGAACGTCCTGCCGCTGAAGACCCGCACCGTGAGGGTCGAGGACCTTGTCGGCGGTGAGACCTTCGTTGGCGACATGGGCGGCGTATCCCAGACCACGGACGCTGGCGGCGGCCCTTCCAGCAGCAGGCCGGGTGAGTACGTCGCCTACGTCGAGCACGGCGCCCTTTACCTGGACCTCGACGGCGAAGTGACAATCCTCGACGACTAAGGCGTAGCCGCTCCGTTGATGTCCGGCAATTTAGGACATCAACAGAGCGGTTCTTTTTCCCATAAAATCGCTCTTAGAGCGGCATCAGATCCCCCAACCCCGAAAGGGTCAGCATGCGACGTGCGCACACTGGTTTCATCGGCGCCATCCTGGCTGCCTCGTTTGCCCTGGCCGGGTGCTCCGGGCCTGCCAACACCGGGCCGGAGGCGTCCGCATCACCTTCTCCGACTGCGACGGTTCTGCGGGCTTCCCAGGCGGACAGGGATGCAGCCGCGACCGCTATGCGTGCGGTGACGGATCAGCTCGGTGGGCTTGCTTGGGCGTCTGCTGAGTCGCTGGCGGCGCTGCCGAGCGTGGAGGATCGGACCAATGGCGGCGGCTACGACAAGCTGATGGGGCTGACTGGCTCCGGTTCCCTGGATGCGGCGACCGCGAAGGTGGTCCCCCTGTTGTCGGGGAAGAGCATGGATGATTTTGCCCTGTGGCAGGACTTCCAGGGCAAGGCAGTTCACCTGGCATCTGCGCTGCAGCAGTGGGGTGCCGGGGATGATGGGGCTCGTGCTGATGCGGAGCAGACGTTGAAGGACGCGAGGACGGACATCGAGAAGCTGCGGCGGTAGCCTGCGCACTCCCCGGGGTACTACTGGGAGTAGTAATTGCGGTGACTAATTGTGGCGAATTTTGCCTAATTTTGTAACCCATTACACGCATTTATGGGCGGGTCCTATCCTGGGCGAAATTATTTTCGACCAGAGGCACAAAATGGTTTGTCGGCAAGGCATTGAGGCTGTAGCGTTGCCTTTACCACACCCCGTTTTATGAGAGGTCTCTCAATGTCTGCTTCCACTTTGTTCCCCCTGTCCCAGAGCGCCCGCGACATCCTCGCCGGTCGCTGCGAAGAGTGCGGTTCCAACCTCACCGCGGACAACTTTGGCGTTCTGACGAACAGCCTGAACGAGCCGTACTGCATCGTTGATGGCGAGCAGGCCCCGCACCAGCTGGAGCCGGTTTTCGAGCCGCGGTTGGCTTTGGCTTCCTAGGGTTTTCTTGGAGGGCCCCGCATCCTGTTTGGGTGCGGGGCTTTCTTTTTGTCTTGCGGCGCTGTGATTGACATACGGCTTACGTTCGTGTAGTGTTACACATACTTTGTCCCACTACCCGGAAGAACATCATGTCTGAGGCTGCATCCGAGAGCACCCCGGCTGACTCCACCGCCACCCCCTCCATTGAAAACCGTATCGTCGCCCTCCGCCAGCAGGTCCAGGACCTGGACGGCCCGGCCGCCGGTACTGACCTTGTGCGCGTCTCCGGGGTGGACCCCGACAGCGCCGTCGAACTGAAGACCTCCGCCGCAGAGCAGCGCGCCGCCGCGAACGCCATGCGCCGGGAAGTCGCCGAGATGGAGCAGGCAATCCGGGAGCAGTACGAACTGCAACTCGCCGAAGCGCGGCAGCTCATGGCCCCCCTCCTGGAGAAGATCAACCAGGCCAACGAGGTTATCGCAACCCTGAACCTGTACCTGGGCCGGGACGAAGAAATCATCCTCATCGCCGACGGCAACCCCGCCCCGGCCACCACTCCCCTCACGGTCCGGCAGATGGTCCTGTCGATGGACGAGGAAACCGCCCTCTACTCCGACGACGGCGGCGACGAGGGGGGCATGGACTTCACGAACCTTGAAGACTTCGACGCCTGGCTGACCGCTGACCCCGCGCACCTGCAGCAGATCCTCCCGGAAGAGCGCGGCGTCATTGCACTCGTCCCCCGGCGCCGCGGCCGCGACTACAACGACCCGTGGATGAACCAGGCGGGCGCCGAGGAAAACTCCCGCACCTACTGGCTCATCCGGAACGGCGAGAAGCTCTGGCGGATGGTGACCGAACTGAACGTCGGCAAGAACCTAGTCCCCGCCCGGGACGAATTCACCGGCCTCTTCCGCGAAAGCCGATACAACCACGAGACCCGGCAGAACGAATGGCACGACCTTGTGCCCGGTTCCCGTGACTGGCTCCGCGCCGAGAAAGCCCAGGGCGCGAAGCAGCGGCACTTCTTCCGTATCGCCCTGATCCTCCAAGGCCTCATCGACCGGACGAAGATCTTCTACCCGCTCCCCGATGGCGGGATCTCCCTCCTGCACCCGGAATCCTACGAATCCGGGAAAGCCGTCATGCTCGCCGACGGTGAGCGGACCCTGGAGTCCTCCCGGAAGCCGTTCTACGAATGGCTGCGCGACCTGAACTCCCAGCTGCGCCCGGGCATGCGGTTCATCGCCGCGTTCACCCACGATCACTTCCGGTACGACACCGTGGACAACTACCGGCACGGGACCGTCCACCGTCGCATCACCCCTCGCGGCGCCTCAAAGCCCAACAGCCTCGTCATCCACCAGATCGACCGCGTCGAAGGCGGCCGCCTGATCTTCAAGTACGACCGCACCGACATGGTCTGGACGCCCGAGGGTGACTACAGGGCCCCGAAGACCCGCGCCAGTGCCTGGGTGAAGCCGGAGGAGCCGTTCATCCTCCCGATCGACCTTGTCGACGCCGCCACCATGCGCGAGTACCTCACCGCCCGCACGGAACGTCACGCCTACCTTGATTCCTTCGCCCTCCTGAAGCGCGGCATCGTGATCAAGGATGAGGAGGACGCACTGGAGGCCCCGTTCCGGGAGTACCTGGCCGCGTCCGTCGCCGCCGAGCTGCAGCTGGACCTGGACACTGTCCGCGCTGAGATCGGCGAAGTCATCGCCTGGTGGAAGCTGGGCAACAAATGGCACCGTCCGCTGGTCAAGGGTGAGGACCCGGCCGCGGAAGCGAAGGCCGCACGGATGATCACCGCGGAGTACAAGGCCCGCTTCGCCTCCAAAGAAGGCGCCGACGGCACCGCAGACGACAAAGCCGTCCAGGTACTCCGGACCCTTGACCCGTCCATCATGTTCATCGGCCGCCGCCACTCCGGCGGGTACCTTGCGTTCGCTCCTCAGTCGCGGAAGTACGGGGAGTCCCAGGGGCTCCGTGAGGACGTGTGGGTGACCGAGTACACCCTGTCGGGCGCCAAGGGTAAGCCGTCGAAGCGTGAATGGGTGCTGGCCGGTTCGCGGTGGCAGAAGACGGCGCCGCTGTTTGAGGCTGACGCTTGGGCAGGGTGGGACAAGGTGTCCACGAACTACCGTGAGCACCTGACCGACGGGGACATTGATGAGTTGCTGGCCGGTTTCATCCCGTCCGTTGACCGTATGGTGCGCGTGGATGGTTACCGGCGTTCCAGGAACTCCGATTCGGTCGTTGACCCCGATGCTGAGCTGTTCGGTGTCACCCTTGTCGAAAGCAACCGGCTTGAGGCGTTTGTGTTCTCCCCGGCGCTGGCGGCACAGGAATCCGCCGTGGTCGGCCACCGAGAGCCGAAGTACGTTCAAGTTGTTGCCTCGTTCGAGAAGGACGCCAAGGGCGTTGCCCGGTTCGTGTATACCCCGCAGGAATGGTCGACTCATCCAAACGCGTCTTGGCGTGGCCGCGTGGACCCTGCAGATGCGACGGCTCGCCCGTGGTCCCACATCTGGCACGGGCGGCGTTCCGGCCGGGAAGCTCTCGTCGAGGACGCGGCCGTTTACGCGAAGTACCTGGAGTTCGCCGCGACCGTGAAGGCTCACGAAGATGAGCGCTCACGCAAATGGGACATCATGAACCGATTCCTCATGAACGCCGAGAACGATTCCCTGCAGATGGCCCTCGACGCCGCCAAGGCCCGCTACATGGAGGACTACAACGACGAAGAGGGTTGGCCCGATCACCGTAAGACCATCAAGGTCAAAGCTGTGGGCTTCCGCTCCGGGTACCACTCCCACGGCCCCAAGCACCCGCTCGAAACCGCCATCCGCTTCCTCGTGCAGTCCGGGGAGGCCATCGAGGGCCTGACCATCCGGCAGGTACTCGAACTCGCCAAGGCGGGCCCCGAAGCCATCGAGCAGGTCGAAACCGAAGGGGTCGCCGACCTCATCATGACGGAGAAGAAGGACGCATGACGCTGACCAACGAGCAGACCCAGGGCGAAGAGCAGGAAACGCCCCCGAGTCTTTACGATGACCCGCTGGACCGCTCGGACTTCACCGCACCTGTCACCCTCCGCCTCGCGACCCCCAGGGCCATCCAAAAGTGCTTGCGGGCCCTTGGGTTTGCGTGGGACCCGGTTCCCGTCACGGAAAGCACTCTGACTGCTGAGCCGATCCTCTACGCGTGGGTCGCTGGTCTCAACCTCGGGTTGCCGGACCCCCTCAACGGTGGCGTCCTCTACTGGGGAATCGGGAAGGGCACTAAGGGCGGCCTGAAGCGCCTCGAATACGAGATGGACGGCCTGTTCACCCAGGAATGGCGCGAAGCTCACGGCCAGGGCATGCAACGGACTCAGAGCGCCCCTGTTGTCGGCGTGGTCAACCTCATCGAGGGTGCTGACCTGAGCTGGATGGACCACTACCTGGACCCCTACGACTCTGACGGCGACGCGGGCGGGGTGGCAGCGCGAGCGAAGGAAGCCATCCTGAACAGCCCCTCGCTATCCACCGCGGAGCGCCTCGCCATCCGTGCGTCAATCCACATCGGCGATACGGGCGCACCCATCCAGAGCATGCACGCGGGAGCATGGTCCCCCACGACCGCGAGCACCCCTTACGACGACGCCGCGTACGCCGCGGTCAAGCACATCCTTCCCCGCAAGGGCGAGCCCAATGGCAGCTGAGTCCCCAACACCAGGGTCAGAGCCGGTCGTTTTCGCTACGGGACCCGGCCTTGAGCTGATCCGGTACCCCGACTGGAGCAAGTGGTACGTGCGGTCCACGGACTCCGGCAAGGAAGCCCGGGTCAAACCCGCAGATGCGTGGCAGATCGCCGTCGCCAGGGACGCCCAGGTCGTCTACGGGAACGAGGGCGGGACACGGTTCTACGCCCAGGTTCACAAGTCCCAGTCCTCGGATTACGACTGGCGGCATGAGATGACCGTGGCGGCGCTCCTCCCTGAAGGGGTGACGTGGAAGCTCCTGAGCGATGAAACCCCGGAGATCCTGCGGGACTTCCGCGCGAAGGCGGCGGCAACCAGGGAGGCCCGGGATGTCCTGGCTGTTAGGGAGCGGGCCGCGTCGGAGGCCTGGTACCTGGCAGTTGATACCGTAGCGGCCCTCCCCGAGTTTCAGGGGAAGGCTTTGTACGTCCCGCAGACGTGGCCGTGCCTTCGAAGCCCGCTGCGGACGTGCCTGTATGACCAGAACAGTGACCAGTACAGTGACGAGGGCGTATGGGAATGCCTCGTGTGCGGGGCACCGCACGAGCGCGAGAGCGACTAAGCAGCATCCTCACCACACCCGGCTTTCAAGGAATCTCATGAGCATCGAAACACCCGCCCTCCCGGGCATTGACACCCCGGCCGCTGGGAGCGCTCCTGCGGCCTCGGAATTGCGTCCGCGGGCCCGGCGCCGCACTTTGGGCGCCCGGCTCACTGAGGGGCCCGCCCTGCTCGCCGTAGGCGTTGTATTCCTGGTCATCCTCACTGCTGGGGTCGCCCTGTCGGCTTGGTTCATCTACCAGGGGCAGCACGGGACGGTGACGGCCCTGGAAACTCTCGCGACCGCACGGTCCTCGCAGGCTGGCGCCGGGGCCCCGTACGGGCTCTCTTCGGCGACACCGTTGCCCGACGCGAAGGTGAAGGAGTTCCAGGCCGACCCGGTGTTCAAGAGCCCAGAGTGGGCCGCACAGCTGTCGGCGAGCCGGGATGTTCGCCGGGCGGTGCATGAGGCGGATGTGGCGTTCGCCGCGCGGGCTCAGGCGGAGGTGTGGCTGCCGTGGCTGACGGGCAGGGTCCGGGATGCCGGTGTCGTGTTGGCCCGGTTTGATCCGCAGGCGGGGGATGCTGCTGAGGTGGCTGCGGCGACCGCGTCGGCGGCGCGGGTGTGTCAGGCCTCGGATGTGGGGGCGTTTGTGGCCGGGCAGGTGAGGGCTTCGGGGTCGGCGTATGAGGTTGCGGTGTCGAAGGCGTTCCCGGGGTTGGTATCGGCGGCGCGGGCGCATTTCTGTCCGGCCGGTTCTCAGGTTCAGACTACCCTGCCGCTTGACAAGGAACAACAGCGCAAGTAGTGTTTTCTCAGGCGTGGGACCGAGACCACGCACCCACGAGAGGACCCGCACCACCATGCACGACCTCACCACCCAGACACCCGCCGAAATCGACACCGCCCTCGCCGCAATCCAGGCCCGCTACTACGCCAAAATGCGCGAAGTGTTCCAGGCCCGGCGCTACATCGCATCCGCCGAAGCCAACCTCATCACCTCCACCGCGCGCGGCCAAACAGCCCTCATGACCGTCGACCGGGACACCATCGCCCGCTACACGGCCAAAGCAGAAAGCCTCCTCAAAGAAGCGCAGGCAATCACCAAAGAAGGAACCCCGCACCACACCGAATTCCAGCGCCGCGGCGGCTGGTTCCGCGCCTGGCTCGTAGACAACACCTCCGGCCACGTCCACTCCTCCACCGAATGCAGCACCTGCTACCCCACCACCGAGTTCATCTGGCTCCCCGAGTACTCCGGCCTCACCGAAGGAGAACTCATCGCCGACGCCCGCTCAATGGCCTGTACCATCTGCTTCCCCAACGCCCCCGTCGACACCCGGCCCGGCATCATCGAAGCGCCCGCCCGAAAAGCCGCGCGCCTCAAGCGCGAAGCCGAAGCCGCCGTCCGCGACGCCGCCAAGAAGGCCAAGGGCATCACAAACCCCGACGGGTCCGAGCTGCTCATCCCGTCCGACATGGGCATCCTCCGCGGCGATCTGGACGGCTTCCCCGTCCAGGCCGAACGCACCGCCGAGATCATGGCCGTGGACGCGCTCGTGACCGAAAAGATCCTCCAGGGCGGGTACATCACTGCCGAGCGCGGCTGGCGGGACGGCCGCGAGGCTGACTTCCGGACCATCTCGAATGAGAAGCTGCGGCGCCTGCTCCCGGCCCTCGCTCACAAGCGCGGCATCACCGAGGAGACCCTGCGCGAGAACCTCGCCCCCAAGGTCCTCGCCAAGTTCAAGAAGGACTATCGCGTGAAGAGCTACGGCCACTAGGCCCCCGAACGCAAGAGAAAAGCCCCCTGCGGTCCGCGAAAACCAGGGGGCTTTTCCCTGTCAACGCTACACGATGACAGGGACAGGATTCCCGGAGGGCGCCTCGATCGCCGGGGCCTCCTGGGGGGCTGCTGCGACTGGCAGTTCGGTCAGGTGCAGGTGGGTGCCGTGGAGGGTGCCCTGGTGGGTGGCTGTGGCGCCGCCGTCGAGGAGGTCGCGTGCTTCTGCCGTGGTGAGGCGGAGCGTGTGGTGCCTGCGGGCCCAGCGGCGGAACCTGGCGAGGTTGGCGCGGCGGTTGAGGCGGCGGATGGCGATGCCGGAGGTGAAGTAGGTGGCGATGGGGAGCGCTCCGAAGATGGTGGGGTGGAGGAGGATCTGCGGGGCTACGAAGGCTGCTGTGGCGAGGATGATGGCTGCGTAGTTGAGCTGGGTTCCCCATCCGAGGGGCGCTGCTGGCGTGAAGGCCCGGGTGGTGTCGGGGAGTTCTTTGCGGCGGCCGTGGGGTGCCCTTGCAGGGTTCGGCGCGCTGGTTTCGTTTGCCGGGTTTTTGCTGGGCATGTATGCCATTATGTCGGGGTTCTGGTGCGGGGACAACCCTGTCCGCTCCCGGGGGCCCCTATCCCTGCTCCGCACTCCGGGCATGAAAAAGCGGCCGCCCGGGGTGGGCGGCCGCTCCTGTTCGCTGGCTAGGCGCGCGGGGCCTCCACCTCGGCAGTGCCACCGTAGTAGGGGTCGACTTCCTGGTAGCAGTTGCGGCAGCCGACGCCGTATTCCATGCCCTTGCCGGTGGCGAGGCAGCAGCGGGTGAGCGGAATCAGGTACTCGGTGCCGTCGGCGTTTTCCCATGCGGCGATCACAACGTTGCGCTGGTCGTCGAGGCCGCGGAACTTCTCGGCGATCGAGGCGGGGACGGGGTAGGTGTTGCCGTCCTTCATGGGGATGCCGACGAGGTCGAGCTTCCATTCCGGGGCCGGGACGAATTCCCATCCGTGCTGGCGGAGGTCGCTGGTGCTGATGGCGCCGTGCTCGTTGGCCAGCAGGTATTCGGTACCCCAGCGGTTGGTGTGGGTGCCCGCGACCAGGACGGTCTTGGGGTGGTTGGCCATGTCGGAGTAGCTGACGTATTCGCCGGTCTTGGCTTCGCCCTGGACGCGGCCTTCGGTGCGGGGTGCTTCTGCGTTCATGGTGGGAGGGTTCCTCTCGATTGGGTGGCGGGGTCTCGGTTCCCCGCCTGACATGCATAACACTACACGCAGCTGAGGGCGATGGCAACCCCAGACACGAAAAAGGCCCCCGCGGCGAACCGCGGAGGCCTTCAGCTCAGAGAATGAGCTACTTCTTCTCCTCGACCACAAGGGTCCAGCCGTCGAAGTTCCCGGCCGTCACGTCCAGGTAGTAGGAACCCGGGCTCTTGTGCAGGGCGGTCTCCCCCGATTCGTCCTTGTTGAGCATCTTGACCGGCAGGGCGCCGTCCTTCATCTTGTCCTTGCCAGCGTCCATCAGGTAGACGGATGCAATGGCCATCGACTGGCCGTTCAGCATCTTGCCGCCCGTGAAGGTGTACTTCAGGCGGGCCTCCTTGCCCGTCAGCTGGAAGTTCTGGCCCGCCATGTCAGTGGAGCCGCTCAGCTCAGCGACCTTCGTCCACGTTGCCTCAGCGGCCGGTGCAGCTGCTGCAGGCGCCGCAGCCGCAGGGGTCGCCAGGACTCCGACGGAGCTGCTGGAGGACGGGACCTCGACCGCGGAGGCTGACGTGGAGCCGGAACCCCCGGTGGTGCTCTTGATGATGATGCCCAGGAGGATGACCACGCCGGTCACAATGAGCGCGACCTTCTTGTGCTGGTCGTAGCCCGCGAGCTTGTTGCCCTGCTTGTCGGTCTGCTTGTTCGCCAGCACGAGAATCAGGTCCACAAGGGACCAGATGCCGAGGCCGCCCAGGGTGAAGAGCTTCAGGAGGCCGGTACCAACCTTGCCCAGGTAGAAGCGGTCGACGCCGAGGCCGCCCAGCAGCAGGGAAAGCAGCCAGGTCGTCAGGAACGACTTGGACCCGACGGTGGGTCCGCCGACGTACGGGCCGCCCTGGTAGGCCGGGGCTCCCGGGTACGCGCCGGGCGCGCCGGGGTACTGGCCGGGGGCGCCGGGGTAGCCGCCCTGCGGGGCCGTTGGGGCTCCCGGGTACGGGGCCGGGGCGCCGGGGGCGGGCTGGCTGCCCGGGTAGCCTGCGGGCGGGGTGTTCTGACTCATGCGGGGTCCTTTCGTGGGCGCGCGTTTGCGGCACTCGCCCGGGGGTGCGGTGGTGGGTGTTACTGCCCCGTCCGGCCCTGGGGCCGTGCGGAATTCTTCAAGGGGTGGGGGTGCGGCTGCTCATGATGGCTCGCCAGTGTGATCATCGCTTCCCCCAAGGTGCTTCAGCGGCGCGGTAACCGCTGCTCAGAGGCTACACAGTACTGGGAGGCCCGGCAATCTTGGGGCGCTTCTGTGTACTGGTGTCGTCGGTGTTCATGTGGGGTGCGGCGGCTTTTAGGACGTGCTCGGCGAGGTGAACGGCCATTTCGTCTCCGTGGTAGCCGCATCTGAGGGCGCAGCCTTGGTTGGACGCGGCGTCGGTGAGGTGGTGTTCGAGGACGTTGACGGCGGCTTGGAGGGCTGGTGCGGGTATGGGGGCACTCATGGGGTCCCTTCGATCGCTTTGCGGAGGTGTACGACGCTGACGTACCCCTGGGAGGGGCCCCGGAGGTCGTAGTGTTCCGGGTCGTCCATGAGGGACAGGATTGGGGCAAGGATGTGCGGGAGCGCGGCCGCGAGCATCTTGGCGGCCAGGGTTTCGCAGGCGGCGGCGATCTCGGGCACGGTGCTTCCGGCGTGATTGCTCATGTCGTCGGCGAAGAGGACCTTTTCGGCGGCGGCGACGGCCGTGGGTGGAGTCTGCGGTTTCATGCGGCCTGCTCCTGGGGTGGTGGGGTGGGCGCGCGCCGCGGGGTGCGGCGCGCGCCCGTTGGGTTTACCAGCCGCGTTCGGCTTCAAGGGCCCGCTGGCGGGGCTCTTCGACCTCGGAGAGGTGCTTGAGGGCGGCTTCGAGGTAGTCGCGGTAGCTGATTTCGCCGCGGCCGACCGCTTCCGGGTCAACGAACTCGGCGGAGTGCTCCATGGATTTTTCGAAGTCGCTCTTGAGCTTGTACGCGTAGTTGCTGACGACTTCTTCGCCCTTGGCGCTAGTGCGGTTGAAGGTCCGCTTCACGGCTTCGGGGATGAGGACCTGGATGGTGGACGTTTCGGATTCGAGGCGCTTGAGGGTTTCTTCACACATGGCCTCCGGGGTGGCGGACAGGGCGTAGGCGATGGCCTCTTCGCGTTCGTTGGCGTTGAAGTGGGTGTATTCGGCCTGGTTGCTCCTCGTGTCGACGCTGAGGTAGGTGTACCGGGGGCCGCTCCAGCTGTCGCGGGCCACGACGACGGCATAGAAGGGTTCGGACGCGGTGAGGGTCCAGACTTTGCCGTCCACGATGAGGAGCGGCGCGTAGTGGGATTCGATGTGGGCGTGCATTTCGTCGAGGGTGCCGTAGCGGTTCCAGCCGCTCATGCGCTGCTCGGAGGGGAAGTCTTCGCTTCCGGCGGTGAACATTTCCTTCTGCCGGGAGTAGGGCAGGTACGGGGCGTAGAGGCGGCCGTTGTAGTAGTGGTACTCCTTCTCGCCGTCCAAGCTGCTGGTGGTGATGAGGGCGGTGGGGAATTCGTCTGCGCGGATCATGGGGACGTTGACCACGTGCTCGATTTCGTGGTTGATGTCGCGGGGCTTGCTGCAACGCGGGGGGATTACGTCGGCTTCGGTCCAGGTGGCTTCTACGGTGATCGGGTAGGTGGCGGTGATTGCGGTGGTCATGGCGTCCTCTCGGGTTATGGGGATCTCGGATGTCCCCTTGATCTATGTATAACACTACACGAGCTGCTGCTACTTGGCAAGCACATGACCACCCGACACCGCACCAAGAAAACGGGCCGCCCCAACACCCCAAAGAGCGCCAGGACGGCCCGGCAAACACAGAACTGGCCTACCAGCCCCGCTCAGCCTCAAGCGCCCGCAGGCGCGGCTCATGCACGTCAATCAAGTGCCGAAGCGACACTTCAAGGAACTCCCGGTAGGAGACCTCACCACGGCCGACGGCGGACGCGTCAAAGATCTCCGAGGCGTCCTTGAGGGCACCTTCGTAGTCCCCCTGGGCCTTGATGGCGTACTGGTCGAGCGTTTCGACGCCCAGGGCCTTGGCCCGGTCGAAAGTGAGAGTGACAGCCTCGGGCATGAGGACCTCAATTCGTCGGGTCTCATTGTCGAGGCGGCGGCGGGTGGCCTGCTTGGCGTCCTCGTCGTCCCCGTGAAGGCTGAGCGCGTATTCGACTGCCTGGTCCCATTCGAGGGCATTGAAGTGAGCCCATTCGCCCGTGTTGGAGTAGGTGCTGATGTTGATGTACGGCCGGGCCGGGGCCCAGTCACTTCGTCGGCCGTCGCTGACGGTGTAGAACGGCTCCCGGCCGTCCTTCATCCAGACTTCGCCGTCAACGATGAGGTAGTGGTCGTACTGGGCTTTCGCCTTGGCGATCGCTTCGTCAAGGGTGGCGGCGGTGACGTTCCCCTGGTGGGTGAACAGTGCGCCCGAGTAGGTCCGTTCGGTGGAGTCCCGCTCGGCCCGGAACATCTCGGACCCCGCAATTGTCGGTTCGGCCTGCCCCGAGTTGGGCAGGTAGGGCTTGTAGAAGGCGCCGTCGAGGTAGAAGTAATCGCCTGCCTCGCGGTCCCATTTCTCTTCCGGGATGCGGAACGCAACGGAAAGTTCGGCGCGGGTGATCGCTCGGATGTACGCGTTGGTCTCGATGACGTGCTCAACGGTCCGCGGGTTGCGGCAGCGGGGCGGGGTGACTCCTGGTTCGTTCCAGATGAGCTTGAGGTGAATGTCGAAGGTGGGCAATGTGGCTGTGGCCATCAGGGGTTTTCCTCTCGGGCTGGCGGGATCTCGGATGTCCCGCTCGATCATGTATAACACTACACGCCGCAAAGGGCTCTGCTGCGGACCGTCGGCCATCACCGCCCGGCTTGAGCGCGGAAACCCCCGCCTGATCCCTGAGACCCTATCCCCGTTCCCCGCCCGGGTAGGCGGCCTGGGGCGGGGCTCTTATAGCAGCTTGCGGGTCGAAAAACCGCGAGATTCCGGGCTTTTGAGTGGACAAAGACCCATTTTGCGTGTACTGTTATACATAGAGATGAGGGGAGAAAAGCTCCCCCAGGAAGGACACCATGACCACCCGCACAATCGACCTCAACAGCCTCCTCGGCGACCGCTATGCCCACCTCTTCCAGCCCGGAGCAGCCATCACCGAAGAGGAAGCCGTCGACATCTCCACCAGCCTCCTCAGCGGAGCCGAAATCCCCTACAAGGTCTGGTCCCGCGAAGACCTCGACCAGGGCGCCGAAGACAACACCATCGAAGGCCGCGCCGCCGAAGTCGCCGACGAACTCTGGGAGCACCGCGGCACCCGCCTCAAGCAACTCCGCGACTGCACCGACTCCGAATGGCAGATCATCGCCGACGCAGCCCACGACACCGCCGTAGATCTCGGCCTGGGGAACTGACCCATGACCTCCACCCCCATCGAACCCGGCAACGAGACCTCCGAGCCCGAGGAACCGGACTTCGACGCCAACCGCAAGGCGTACCTCACCACCGCCATCAGCGAACTCGAAGCCGAAATCGCCCACCAGCACACCGGCTCCGGCCACGACGACGACCTCTACGAGGCGCTCAACACCATCGCAGAAGCACTCGGCCTCAAATAACCCACCACCCCCACCCCGCGCACTCGGGCATCCGAGACCCAGGCGCACCATCCGAGAGGAAACCCCCATGACCATCACCCCCATCAACACAACCCCCACCCAGGCCGCCATCGACCACCTGGCAGGACAGATCGTCTCCAACGGTTACGAGATGCTCGGCAACGAGGTCTACAACGAGCCCCAGTGGCTTTCCCTGGTCGACGTGGCCGCCGCCGTCGGCGCCACCATTGCCAAGCCCCGGTTCGAGCACGGGCCCGTCACGGACGGGAAGGTCGAATGCCCCCTGGCAGGGGACTACTGGGACGTGCTCACCGAGAACGGCGTCACCTGGTGCGACGGGTGCACCCAGGAACTCCCCTCCCCCGTGACCGCAGCGATCAATGAGGCAGCGGCACCGACCGACCCTACTCCGGCAGCTGACCCCGCGGCGCCGATCGAGGTCACCGTCATGTGGCACGAGCGCGGCAGCTACCGCTCCCGGGAAGAGATCAATGTCGAGGACTTCATGCACATGCTCCGCGGGGAGTCCCCGTACGGCGGTATCCCCGCAGACCCCCGGCAGATCTTCACCGACCTGGCCGCCACCGGCACGACCGCGGACTACGCGGCCCGCATCCGGGAGGCTATGGTGGACGAGACCCGCCAGGGCGGCCTGTCCAAGCTCCTGGAGTACTACTTCACGGACAATCTTCCGGATTCGTCGAGCACCTATGTGGCGACGATGGACAGTTCGAACGAGGTGGACGCTATCCGACTGACGGATTAGTCAGTGCGCCAGGGCGCCCTGTCCTGCCGCTTCGGCGGGGTGGGGCGCTTTTCGCTGTGATGCGGGGTGCAGGGATAGAGCCTCCCGAGCCAGCACTGACACGCACCCAAGCTTCACCCTAGGAACACTTTGGACGGTAAACTCTAAAGCGTGTAGCGTTCCACCACCTGAGAGGGCACCATGACCATCACCCACGGCTTCGCGCCCGGCATCGCAGCCGGAGGCGGCCTCATCCCCACCCCCGCACTCCAGGCCGCCGTCCAGAAGGCAGCAGAAGCCCTCACCGCCCTCTACGACGGCGCCGACGTGCAGATCCGCTTCGACCCCAACGGCCGCAGCGGAGGCGCCTACCTCATCACCCACCCAGCCGAACGCTTCCTCGGAAACTCCGAGGTCGGCATCAGCATCAACCTCACCCCGGCCCCGTACGACGACATCGTCACCGCCGTGCACCTCACCCCGGCCGCGGCGAAGCCAGGGCACCGCATCCCGGGCGACTCCACCACCGTGAAGGACCTCGACGCCGCCCTCACCCTCCTGCGAGAGAAGGCCCAACTGGACGCTGCAGCCCTCAAGGCGACGATCGCCGCCCAGACCCGCGAATACGAAGCCAGGCACGTCCGCCTCGGCCTCGCGGTCCCGGCCCGGTCGAACACTCCCGCGTACCTGATCCTCGCGGAGAACTCCGTGGAGGGCCTGGAGTACCTGGAGCGCGTGCAGCGGTCCCGAAGCCGCCTGGGGGCGCTGTTCAGCTCGTATGTGGCTCCTGCGAAGGTGGTCATTGACCGGGCGTGGGCGGAGTTCGCGCCGGGGACGCCGTTTCAGGTGAGCTGCAGGGTGCAGTGGGATGATGCGGTGACGCCGCGGTCGGGTGTGGTGTTCGAGGTGCAGAACGGGTGCGCGACGGCCATCGGGGAGATCAAGGCGCGGGCGAGGGGGTAGCTGGGGGTGTGTCGACCGGCCCGTGTTGACGCTTCACTAATCTCCGTGTAGTGTTATACGCATCAGGTCACCACAGCCACCCGAGGAGCACCCGCCATGGCCACCACCGAAACCCCCATCAAAGACCCCGTCACCCTCGTCTGCCAGGCGCCCTCCTGCGGCTTCGAAAAGGTCGTCGAGGACAAGGACTCCGCCCGCCTCGCCGCGGCCCACGAGAAGACCTGCGGCGACGTAGTCATGACCATCCTGCCCTCCGGGAAGTAAGCCCATGAGCCGAGCCCACGGAACCCCCGCGAACACCGCCTACACCCTCACCCTCACCAGGGACGGCCAAACGATCGCCACCCTGCAGAACGTCTCCTACAGCACCGCCCAGCAGGCCTACCCGGCAATGCTCGCCGACCACGTCGCCACCTCCACCTACGACGATGCACTCGTCCGCCGGGATGCCCGGGAATACTGGGAGGACCTGGACTCCACCGATAACGTCACCTACAGAGGCGTCACGGCGGTCCTGCAGGCCGCCAACTAGAGATGCGGGAAGCCCCGGCCGCGTTGGGCGGCCGGGGCTTCTTCATGCCCGGGCGGGCTCCGCGGGGCGGGTTGCCGGGAAAACGAATGAGCGGCCTCAGCGACCCCTTGGCAGAAGAGTCGCGAAGCCGCTCATGTACCCCTGCCGCGGTCCGCCAGATTAGATCCGGGGTCAGGGGGCGCATTAGCCAACGTCGGGTGTGGTGGGTGGTCCGCGGCTATGCTTTTGTGTATCCCCCGTTGAGTTGCCAGATGGGCTGCGAGGTGGCGGTGCTCGCTCTGCTGCGGGGGTAAATCTGGGTGCCGAGTGGTGGGTCGGCTTGCGACCTGCCGGGTCGTGAATACCTTGTCACATGCGTGTGACAGTGTGGCCTAGGCCACAGGTTTTCGTTTGAAGCTGGTGGTCAATGCTTGTCCTTGGTGAAGGGGTTTTGTCGGTGAAACCCCCGTCATTCCGCGGCCGTTTCGGTCCAACATGGAAAGCATAGCCCCACGTCGGGCTGACCTTTTCCCTGTCATGAAGTACTATTCCTAGGGGTGCTACTGGGTGTAGCACCTTTGTCTACCTGAAGGGTCTGAATTAGTGGCGACCGAGAGCCAGCTTGAAACACCTACCCTGGCGGCCTTCGTCAGGCGCGCGAGGGACAACTATCGGGTCACTCCGACAGCTCCGCGGCAGCGCCTCAGTAGGACCAAACTTGCCGCCGATGCTGGGCTCAGCGCGGGTTACATCATCAAAATCGAGCAGGGGCTGACTCGCCGCCCGTCCGATGCGGCCTTGGCGAAAATCGCGAGTGCGCTACACCTAAACCAGGCTGAGCGGGACCATCTTTTTGCCCTCGCGCACATGGAGCCGAACATCCCGTCGGACATTTCAGGGTCTCTCACGGGCCAGGAACAGCTCGAATATGTGACTAAGGTCACATCTGATGACCGTAACTTTTTGGATTCCCTCAACCCAAACCTCGCCGCATACGTCGACGTTTACTGGAACGTCCTCTACGGAAACCGCGCCTACTACGACGCCTTCCCCGGCCTCGAAGAACACGAAAACGTCCTCACCTGGTTCTTCCACGCACCCGAAGCCCGCCACGTCATGGTCGAATGGGAAGCCGAAGCCCAACTCACCGTCGACTGGTTCCGCAGCTTCGCCGCCGCATACCCCAACGACGCCGCCTGCAACGCCGTCTTCGAATCCTGCGACTCCTCCCCCGACTTCGTCCGCATGTGGAACGCCCACAACGTGATCGACAACCGCGCCCACCCGGAAAAGATCCTCCGCACTATGGACGGAAAGATCTACGCCCTCACCGTCCGGCTCTGGCGCCCACCGTCCTCCGCGGAACGGCACACCCTCTACACCGCCGTCCCCGCAGAGCGAATCCCCCAGACCGCCTAGGAACGCTCCCGCAGCACCCAGGAGCCCCGGAAGTCCTCCAAAGGACTCCGGGGCTCCCCCATATACGAGAACAGCCCCGGACGGCCCATGAACGGGCCATCCAGGGCTGTCGCCAGCTCGGGGTGCTAGACGGCGGGTGCTGTGACCTCCGCGAGGAACTCCTGCAGGACGGCGTTGAACTCGTCGGCCTTCGTGATGTTCAGGCTGTGGCCTGTCTCGAAGACGACCAGGCCCTTCGCGTTGAGCGCCAGGGCGAACTCGGTCTGCTCATCCACGGGCAGGCCAGCATCCAGCGCGCCGGACACGACCAGGGCGGGCATTTTCAGTTCGCCGAGGCGATCGGTGACATCGTCACGCTCGATCAGGTTCGTACCGGCGTGGGCGATCTGGGAGTACGGGATCTGCTTCCACTTCGCGATCCAAGGGGCAGTGAAGGCCGGGTCGCCGATGAGCTGCCCGGACAGGCCCTCCATGAGGCCGTCGACGGGGCCGTGCTGCTCCCAGACGCTAAACAGCTCGTAGTATCCTGCCTTCTTGGCCTCGGGGGTGGCCTGCGCTTCCGTGGAGATGAGCACGAGGGCCGTGAACCGTTCGGGCGCGAGGAGCGCGGCGCGCAGCGCGGTGAAGCCGCCCTGGGACATGCCTGCGAGGACGGCGGTCTCGATGTCGAGGGCGTCCATGAGGGCGATGGTGTCCTTGGCGAGGTCCCAGTAGGTGAAGGGTTCGCCGTTGTCGGAGGTTTCGCCGAAGCCGCGGGCGTCGATGCTGATGATGCGGTACTGGTCGCGGAGTGCTTCTTTTTGGGCATCGAACATGGTGGAGTCCATGAAGAAGCCGTGGTTGAAGACGATGGCGGGCTTGTCTTCCTGGGTGTCTTGGTAGTTGAGGTTGATGCCGTTGACGGTCAGGTGAGGCAAGTCGGGTCCTTATCGTTGGTGAGCTTCGCCTGGGCGCGTTGCGGCGCGTCCGTGTGATGCTGGCGGGCTCGGTGTTTGTGGTGAGCGGCCGTTGAGCTGTGGCCGCAGGTTTCCACTCTAGGGCACGGTGTTGATGGGTTGCTGTGATCTGTGCCCTGTTTGGTGCCGCGTCCCCATGGGGAGTCCTATCCATGTTCCCCGCCCCGGCGCACACAAAAGGGGGCGCGGGACCGAAGCCCCACGCCCCCTCCAGGACCCGACCGCTACGCCAGAGCGGCGCCGAGCGAAGCCATCGAGTCGAACGGCTTCCAATCGCGGGCATTCGTCTCCCAGCCGCCCTTAGTGACCGAATCCACGAGGAACTCCGCCTTCACCGGGCTGGGCGAGTTGGGCAGCTCCCGCAAGACGGCGCGAACGGCGACACCCTCCAGCTCCGACTCCACCCCAACGTTCACCATCGGCTCGGTCAGCACCTCCTGCGAGGTCTGCCCCTCAGCGGTGGAAGCCACCCACACCATGTCCGCCAGGGATTCATGGTCGGCGTCCAGCTCCAGGACTTTGGCCAGCAGGCCTGTAATGACCGGGTTGAGGTCCTCCACCTTGGCGGCCGCGTCACGCTCCGTCCGGGCCACACTCTCGGCGTGGGCTTCCTTCGCCGCTGCCAGAACACTCGTCACTTCGCTCATTGCTCTCTCGATTCTCTCTACGAAACAGGGAACAGGATCAGTCTTCGGCCGGGACTGGGGCCGGGGTCAGCACGGTCCACGGAGTCCGCGCGACCTTCACCTCACCGTCATAGGTGAACCACAGGACTTGCTCGACCTCGCCGTGAGCTTCCAGCACCAGGGCGTCCATGCCGTCCTGGGCGACCATCAGGACGCCCTCCGGGTATTCGGCCAGGTATGCGGTCGCCGCGGCGCGCAGCTCCTCCGGGCTGTTGCCGAGCTGGATGAGCTGGCCGAGTTCGGCGGCAGCTGCGGCTTCGGTCTTCGCCTTGTCGGCGGCGGCCTTGTCGTCGTCGGTGTCGTAGTAGTCGACGAGGTCGAGGGTGCCGTTGCAGTCCACCTGGGATTCGGTGAACCCGGCGGCGAGGAGTTCGGCGCGGAGCTGGGCGGCGTCGGCGTAGTCGTAGGAGCGCATCGACGGGCTGCAGCCCATGTCCATCTGGTAGAGGTGCAGGGCGGCGCGCTGGGTCATGGTGGGCATGGTGGTGACTTTCTCTCGGGTGTGGTGGCGGGAAACTTGGGGGCGCCCGGGGCGCCTAGGCCCACTGGACCGTTCGGCCCGTGGCGATGGAGAACTGCGCGAGGTCGTGCAGCTCGGCGAGGCGATCCTCGGAGTAGCCTTCGCGGCGGCCGCAGTCGATGACGGTCAGGGACCTCTGCTCGACGGCGACAGCGACAGCTGAGGTGGAGGTCGCCTCGGCGACGGACAGGGCGGTTCCTTCGCCGTCCTGGTAGCGGACCGCGGTAGCGGGGACCCCGGAGTCTGCCGGGGACACGGCGGTGGCCATGAGGACGCGACCCAGGAAGTCCTGGCCGGACATGGAGCCGCACAGGTCGATTTCGCCGTACTCGTTGGTGGTTTCGACGCCGAGGAGGCCCAGGAGGTGGAGGGCGTTGATGTTGCTGACGTTGACCTCGGGGGCCGGGGCTTCTTCGAGGGCCAGGATGAACATGCGGGATTCCTGGCAGAATTCGTCGCCGCAGACTGCGAGGTGGCCGTTGCAGCCGTTGGCGTCCATTTCGGCGATGAGGAAGGCTTCGGCGTCGGCGAAGGTGCCGAAGCGGTGGGCGGTGATGCCGTTGTCGTGCACGCCGCACTCGAAGGTGTAGCCGGTGATGGCGGACAGCTCTGCGGTGAAGGTGACAGACATGATGGCTTCCTCTCGGTGGTGGCGCGGTCTCGGTTTCCGCTCCAATGTGTATAACACTACACAGATTCTTGGCGGTTGGCAACTCCGCTAGGAAAAAGATCTGGCCAGCCTCCGGAGAGCGGAGCGGGGATGGAGACTCTCCTGCAGCAAATCGACCATGACCATCGCACGATCGCTCCGCCGCGGCGCCAACCGCCAGGAAGATCCGGACCCCTACGCACCGGCCGGGCCGACCCCTGCGCACCACCCCCTGCACAGCGCCCCGATCCCCCAGAGGGGAACGCCCCTCCGCCCAGCCACCCCTACACTCACGCCCGGGACACGCGGCCGCGTGCACCCGGCACTACTAAATGACCGGAGATAGCCACAACGGAAACGAAAAAGGGGCGCCCACGCGATGGTGAACGCCCCTTGCCGGGAGGGCTACGGGACGATGCTCAGGGTGGAGAGCGGGAGGGCTACGGGACGATGCTCAGGGTGGAGAGCGGGATGCCACCCAGCGGGTACTCCGTGACTCCGTCGTTGATGAAGAACCGCTTGCGGCCGGACCAGCGGAGATCCTGGGTGCTCCGGGCGTCCAGATTGATCGTGGCGGAGCGGCCGCTGATGGAGGAGACGGTGCCGGTGAGGCCGTTGAGGTACTTCGGGGACAGTCCGTCGAGCTTCACAGACGCTCCGACGGTGACGGATGCGGCGTTGATGGTCGACAGGATTGAGCGGCGGCTCTTGATGGCCTCGATGACGCGCGTCAGATCCTCGTTGCTGGCGCCCGTCAGGATGAAGTTCAGAGCGTCGGACAGGGCTGGTGCGGGAGCTACGGCGGTGACGGTCATGATGATTCCTCTCGTTGGGGGCTCTCGGATGCCCCGGTTGACTTGATGTGTATAACACTACACGGACAGATTGTGGGCGTCAAGCTAGGGGCCGCCCCAAATCCAGGGCGGACCTCCCTTGCTTACTCGGCCGCGGAATCCTCGCGCTCGACGATGCAGCGGGTCATTTCCGTCTGGTCCTGGCCCTTATAGTTGCCGTGAGCCTTCACGGTGCCGGTCAGGACGACCTTCTCCCCCGCCTTGAGGCCCTGGGCGCGGCTGGACCACATGAGGATCTTGCCGGACTTGACGGCCCGGAACGTGATGATGGCCCGGAGTTCCATGCTGTACCCGTTGAAGGCGACGGCTTCGTACTGGTACTCGCCCACGACCTCGCATTCGAGCTTGCGGAGACGTTCCTTGACCTTGCCCTCGAAGCCCTGGGTCATGGCGGCGAGGCGTTCGGCCTCGGCCTTGGCGGCGGCCTCCTCAGCCTGGCGGGCCTCTTCGGCTTCGCGAGCCTCGCGGGCGGGAGCGTCGGCGGCCCAGTCGGCGGCGGCGGCGCGGCGTGCGTTCTCGGCGGCGGCGCGGCGGCGGGCGGTGGAGCGGGCGCTGGACACCCTGCGGGAGTGCTTGCCGGTTCCGTGGCAGTAGAAGCAGCCGGTGGTGACGGTGCCTTCGGTGGCGGTGTAGAACTCGTAGCCGGACGGGGCGCTGTAGACGCCTGTGCCGCCGCAGCGGTCGCAGTCTTCGGTGACGCGGTCGGTGCCCTTGAGGTCGGGGTGGGGATCGACGTATTCGACGACTTCGTATTCGTTGCCTGCTGCGGTGGTGTTCGTTGCCATGGTGGTTTCCTCTTCTGGTCTGGGTGCTCGGTTCACCCGCTCTGTGTGTATAACACTACACACGCATCAGTGGTACGTCAATACCACGACCACAGAAAACCCGAAGCTCAGAAAGGCCGCGAAGAATCAGGGAAATTCGCACGCGTAACCTCAGGGCCAGTGTGCGCCTCAAACCAGGTCGGCGCCTGATCGTCGGTCACGCCGAACCGGGGCTTAGGCAACCCGCGGGAACGGCGGAGCTTCCCCGCCACGAACTCAACGACCAGGGATCGGACACACAGCACCCACCCGGCCGTGAACAGAACCGTCCCGGCCAGGAACGCCAACGCCATCCCCAGGTTCAGGACAGCTACAGCACGGACGAGCAGCACGGGCGACACGATCGCTGGGATCGTCATGAGGACCGCCACGACAACCCTCCCCGCCACCGTGTAGGACCCATAGGCGTTCCCTGACGGCTTCGCCCCGCCCATCCCCCACTCCTCCCGCGTATACGCGCGGATGACGCCATCCAGGCCCGTGGCATAGAAATAGCGGCGGCCAGCAACGGCGCCACGGCGTGACTCAAGATCCATGTCACCCATCCTTCTTCATCCCCCGCCCGTCCACGAAGGCCCTGAACGCGGCCAGCGTCCCAGCCCCCGAACCGTCGCCCTTGAACCCGAGGGCGTCCGGGATGACCGGGGAGAACCCGTCAGGGGCGACAACCCTGATGACGATGCTCGCCTGATCCTGGGGGTTCTCGACCCGTGCGATGGCGGGCAGAGCCTCGCGCATGATGTCCTGCATGGCCTGTCGGTCGTCCGTGCTGGCGGTGATGGTGATGTTGCCCGAGGCGCCCATGCCGGTGAAGGTCCGGTAATCGGCGGCGACGGTGGCGGCGTTCTTGATCGAGCGGGTCACGTCCCGGTACTTCCCGGCCAGGGCATCGTCCTGCTGCTGACGGTTCGGGCCGCACCCGGAGACGGCCATGACGAACCACAGCGCCGTCATAGCGCAGGCCAGGATGCGGATGACGCTCCGGGTGCGCGAGCCCGTCACGCGGCGCCCCTGAGGCCCAGGATCTGCTCTGCCAGCATCCGGCCGCGACCGGAGTCCGGCATGGCCGTCGCGAAGACCTTGCCGTCCTTGGAGAGCATGGGTTCCGCCTGCATGCGCTTGATGCCCAGGGCTTCCATCACGGCCGGGTCGGAACCGTCGACACTGTTCAGGAAGTACGCCACCGGGGGCTTGGCGCCCATGCCGTCGCGGCGGGTCCGGCCGATCAGCTGCTCGTGGACCTGCGGGGACCAGTCGAGTTCACCGAACACGGAGACGCTGCAGACCTTCTGCAGCCCGTCCAGGCCGGACCCGGACCGCAGGGACATGATCATGATGCGGGAGTCCCCTTCGACGAACGCGGCCTCGGAGGCGGCCTTTTGCGCCGGGGATTCGGAGCCGGTATACATGACGGGCTTGAAGTCGGCGAGGAGGTCATTCCAGAGGTCGTAGACGGCCCTGTGCCAGCCCGCGAGGATGATCTTCTCCTCTGATTCGAGGATCATCCGGCAGAACTCGGCCACGTAGGGGGCCTTGCCGATGCCCGTCGCCTGCCGGAGCTTCCAGTCCAGCTCACCCGCGGCCTGCATGCGCTCCTGGCGGGTCGACGTATCGGACAGGATGAGTTTGGCCATCGCGACGGCGTCACCCTTGACGGCGTTCAGCGCCGCCGGGTCGGAGTTGACCGTGTGGGCGACCTTGATGGTGGCAGGGAGCTCCAGGCCGACTTCTTCGCGGTTGCGGCCGAGCATGAGGGACTGTTCGCGCAGGTAGGAGCCGAGGGCACGGGGGTCGTTGACGATGATTTTGTTGTTGTTCCCGGCGCGGCCCCATTCGCGGGTGAATTCGTCCCTGGTGCCGAGTTCGCCGGGGGCGAGGATGTCGAAGATGTTCCAGATTTCGCCGCCGTAGTTGTAGAGCGGCGTCGCTGACAAGCCCTCAACGTAGGTGGCGCCGGAGGAGACGTGCGCGGCCGCTTTGCCCTTCTGGGTGTCGACGCCCGCACGGAGGTCCTGCACCTCATCGAAGATGACGGTCTTCACGTGCCCGTACAGGTGCGGGGCCCACCCGACCAGGCGGGAGTACGGGACGATGAACACGTCCGGGATCTGCTCCGGCGTCCAATCCTTCGGCAGTGTCGTCTTCTGCGCGACGCCGGTCGTCAGCCACGGGAACGACTCTTTCAGCTCCTCCAGCCAGCGGCCGGGCAGGTGCGTTGGCGGGACGACCAGCATGGGCAGCGCGTCCTCATGGACGGCGTTCAGGGCCCCCGAATACGTCTTGCCGAGACCGACCTCGTCAGTCAGCAGCAGCCGCCCGGTCGTGCGCAGCAGCTCGACTGCGACCTTCTGGTAGTCCCGGGGAGGTTTGGCAGGCTCCATGGGTAGCTTCGCTGCCCTGGCGCCGGGGGCGAGGATGCGGGCGACAGCCTGCTCGGTCGCGCGGTGCTTGTCTGCACCGTCACGGAGGCGGCGCATCGCGAGGTCATCCGTCGGAGTCAGGGGCCACCGCTCCTGCATCCATTGGAGGTCCCTGGCGACCTCGGGGCTGTCAGCGATCGTCAGGACGCCCGTCCGGGTCACGGAGATGCGCCCGAAGATCCGCTTCACGCGGGTGGCGACGCCGGGTTCGAGGCGGAGTTCCCAGTGCCCCCGGGGAGTCCTGCCCCCATAGGTGGGCCGTCCGGGGATGTAGCCGAAGGTCCCGTACGTGCGGATGGCGGCCCCGAGCGCGGGTGCGGCCACCGCTTGGGCGGTCACAGGCCACCCTCGATCAGGGACACCAGGTGAGCGGGTTTGCCGTTCATGAGCGGCGGCAGGTAGGAGTGACTGGCACGGTTGGTCACCAGGACCAGTTCGGTGATCTCGTCGGCGTTCGCGTATCGGATGAGTTGCCGGACAGCCGTGGACCAGGCGCCGCCGATCTTGACTTCGATGCCGACGGTCCCGGACATGAGGTCGATGCGGCCGAGGCTTCCGGGGAGGCGCACTTCGCGTACGGCGGGGAGCCCGGCGCGGGTCAGGGCTTCCTCGATCGAGGCCTGCAGGCTGTCCTCGTCGTGGTAAGTGAGCGGCGTGGCGGACAACGTCTGGCAGACGGTTTCAGCAGTCATAGGGACCCCCGGGGTTCGTGTGGTGACAGCGCGCCCGGGCGGGTCGTGTGGTGTCACCCAGGGGCAAGGCCCCAGCAATGATGCGGGGTGGCCTTGCCCAATTATACCCTAGGGTGCTATACGATACGAGCCGCTTTCAGGGTCACTTCTTCCGGCGCAGCGCCTCGGCCCGCAACCGCGCCTCAGCCTTCTGCTTCGCCTTCCGGGACACCGGCTTATTCACCTTCGACCCCTGCCACTCCACCCACAACGCCACAAGGGTATCCAGGCGCGCCTGGTCCCCCTCGCCGACGACCTCATCCACGGACTCGCCAAGCTCATCCCAGACAACATCCGCGAGAGCGTGCGTGAAGCACATCGCGATCCGCAACGCGGCCGGAAGGTCACCGATCGACGCCTGAGAGATCGTCATCGCCAGGGTTTCCCGCCAGAACTCCGCGGCCTGAGCGGCGAGGGCCTCGAAAGCTGCGTCGTCACCGCCGTCCTTGTGAAGTCCGGCCGCCTCCCGGCGTTCCACGACCGTTCGACGGACCATCGCCGCCGCGTTGCGGTAGTCCCCGCACCGTTCCTTGGCGTACGTGCCCGTGTGCCCGGCCATCAGGTGCGTGGTGCCCCGGAACGTCAGCGGCGCCACCACCATCACTCCTGGATTCTCTGAGCCCTCAGGGGGCTCCGGGAGGGCTTGAGGGGCGGCCATCGCCATTCCGCCCTGATGGCAGTTCCGGCACAGCCAGAAGAAGCTCGGGGAGGCGGTCATCATCTCGTATGCGAGGTGGCTGTCGTACTCGACGCCAAGGGTTTCGACGGCGAAGATCCACTCTGGCAGGGTCTTGAACCAGGTCAGCTGGTCGGAATGGCAGTGGGGGCAGGCTTGGTTAGGCATGGAGGGGTCCTCGGGTTTCTATGGGTCATGGAGCTTCGGAAATTTCACCGCGCAGACGAAAGGCGGGCCAGGGATTCCACGGCCCGCCTTCCATCCAACCTCAAGCGGCAGGGATCTCTAAAAGAGATCTACCCCTTCGGCGACACAGGGGCATTGCTGAAGTCTGAGGTATCGAAGTCGACCCGGAAGTTGGTTTGGGCGATCTTGAATTTGCCGTCATTGCCGAGCCTCATCGTCAATTCGATCTGACCGTATGCGCCCAGGAGGTTCTCCCCCTGGTTGTCCTTGAGGGAGTCCTTGGCCTTGCCGGATGAGAGGAACTGCTCGGGACTCATGTGGTTCTCAAGGCCACCCGCGTATGCGGCGTTGTGGTCATCGACCCGGTACTGCGCGTCGTACACGACGGCGTAGGTCAGGGCCGGTCCATTGAAGTCTGAGGCGCCCGAGAATGAAGGTACTAGGGACACCTTGGCCTCTCGGGGTTTCCCATCGTGAATCATGGTCGGGATGGCATTGTGGCCGCCGATGTTCCCCAGTAGTGCCATAACTCCTGAGTAGTCGAACTCGGGGGCCATGTAGGTCCTGCCTTCGTTGTTCTTCCATTCGGCGAAAGCTGGTTCTCCGCCTTCAAGTACGCCGGAGTCGAGGAACTGCTCGACCGTGTACTTCATGGCCTGGTTCCTGGCTTCAAGCTTCTGCGCGGCCGTCCAGCCGTCTCCGGCGGCGTCACCGGGGGCAGTCGGGATTGCCAGGGTTTGCGGGGAGACTGCGATCTTCTCGTACTGTGCCCCTGCAGAGCCCACGATCTCGCCGGTTCCGACAACGCTTCCGAGGTTCGAGGGCTTCGCGGGTTTCGGGGCCGCGGTAACTCCTGCAGGCGCGGCCCCGGGTGCCGACGGGGTTGCGCTTGCTGCTGCACCGCACCCGCTAAGGGCGATGACGGATGCCGCTGCGATGCTAATTGCGAAAGCGTTTCGGGCGAACTTGCTGCTGCGCCCATGGTTTTCTGAAGTCAAGGATTCCCCCGATGTTTGGTGGTGAACGGCCTGGTGGTTGTGGTGGTGTTCGTTTGGCTGATTCTAAGCGGGTAGCTACCCGATTTTGGTCCAGGTTCCGCAGCGTTCTGACTCGAATCCTTCGCCGGGGTAGACCGTGACGGTGACGCCGTTGGGTGCGAACCCGACCATGTCGTTGGCGATGATGCCGCCTCCGCCGTTCGTGCGGGACCAGTAGCAGTCCTTCACGCCCGGGCGGGTCTGATACGTGCCCGGGTCCATTTCCTTGCCGACCGTGTAGGTGCCTTCTCCGACCTTGATCGAGTTGACGACCTCTTGGAGTACTGCGGCGTGCGGGGCGTCCGGGCAGAGGGCGAGGGCCCCGATGGCATCAGCCTTCTTCCAGTCCATGCGCGCTACTGTCTGGTCGGCGTAGTCGGGGGCGACTTTTGCGCAGAGCTTGTAAGCGGCGCCGAAGGCCCCGGACGGGTCGCTGATGTCTCCCCCGTGGGCGCCGATGGTGTCTACGATCGCCTGTTCCTGCGGGAGGAGCGGGACGTGCCCGTACATGTCCTTGCCGCCGATGCTGAGGGTGCAGTCCTCTGAGCCCTTGTAGTAGTTGCTGGACCACACTTCCTTGTAGGAGTGCAGTAGCGGGGCTGAGGCTGAGTAGTCGCTGCCGCAGCGGAGTTCGTATCGGATGGAGAGCTTGTAAGCGGCGGCTTTGGCGTCCAGGGCGGCGGCCTGCTGACCCTCGGTCATGTCCACGGTCACTTCGATCGTCGTCGCGTCCGTCATTTGGCCCGCCGCGGGCTTGGAGGAGACGACTTTCAGCATCTCGTCGGGGGCGCTGTTTCCCCATTTCTTGCCGTCCGGGCCTACGAATGTCACCGGGTTGAAGTCGGCGTGCCAGAGGGTGGATCGGGCGTCGAGGAACGGTTTTCCGGTCACGTCGGGGACCGCGCGCATCGCCTGGGTTTTCGTCGGCGTGGGCGTCTGCGTGGACGGCGCGGGCGCCGCGGCCTGCTGACCGGAGCCGCACGCGGCGAGAGAGGCGACAACCAGGGCTGTCAGGACGGCAGAGATCAGGCGTTTCATGGTCCCCCAATGTTGAAGATGTAAGGGCTCGGGCGCCTCCACGGATGGGAGGCCCGGCTGGAATGGATTCACTCTAGGCGGCGGAACCGCGGAAGACGGCCGCGACACCAGTGGCGTCGCGGCCGCGCGCGTCAGAGTGCCTGACTGACCGGGATGTCCGCGGCCACGACGCGGCCCCATGCGCGGGTGTCGCGGGCGTCCGTCCAGCCGTCAGGCTTGTTGATGGCGGCGAGGCCCTCGTGCTGTTCGATGCCGGTGACGGTGCCGTACTTGGCGACGGACACCCGGAATGTGTGGAGTCCTGCGACCTCGTGGAAGTAGAAGTCGATCGCGCCCTCTTCGCCGTCGGGGCGGATGGCCGCGTGCGGGGTGCGGTAGAAGCCGCAGTTGGTCAGTGCCCGGGAAAGGTATCCGCGAACGTCTTCCTGCTCGTGGGAGAGGCGGACGTACTCACCGTCGTCGCCGGGGATGGGCTGGAAGGCGAAGCCTCGCTGCATCAGCACGGCGATGATGTCGTACACGTTGGCTTGGATGACGTTCCCGGGCAGGCCGTCCGGGGTGTCCGCCTTGAACGAAGCGCGAAGTGTCGCGGCGCCCAGTTCGCCGGGCGAGGAGCCGGGGCCCGTGTGGTCGTACCCCTTGAGGTTCAGACGCTGACCCAGGGTGCGTTCTCCGGGGATTTCCTTTGCAGGCATGGGTGTTCTCTCTGTTGTGGTGTTCTCGGCAACAGTGACACTACACCCCAGCATGGTCGGCGTCAATGACAGGGGGCGCCCACAGGATCGTCAGATCAAATTTGGGCGTCAAAGTACACAGGCGGTAACCTTGCGTCAACCACGCGGCACCAACCCGGCCAGGCGAGCGAGCAGAGCGCACACAGCGCAACGCAACGGGGCGCTCCCCTGCCAATTCGACGGAGAAGCCCCCATGCCCATGAACGACCCGCACTACCTGGCCGCGCGCGCAGCAGAAGTCGAGGATGCTGTCCTGGCCGAACTACCTGACCTTCCCGTCACACTCACCTTCGAGGCCTACGTCGGCCGGAAACCCGTCCTCACCGTCTCCGCCACCACCCCGGGCGGCGCCAAAACCAGCCGGGACTTCGACTTCAAGCCCCTGGATGAGCTGCACACCCTGCGCCTGACGAACACGGTCATCCGCCTCGCGAAAGCGCGGTATGTGGACGCCCCACAGAGCGAGCCCGCGGCCATCGTCCAACCTGCCGAATAGGTACACGCGCGCGGTCAAGGCGTCAAGGTATGATCGGCCCATGACAATCACCACACCATACGAAGACCTCCTCCGCGATGTCATCGCCACCGGCACCGCCAAGAGCGACCGCACCGGAACCGGAACCACCAGCGTCTTCGGCCGCCAGATCCGCTACGACCTCGCCCAGGGCTTCCCCCTCATCACCACCAAGCGCGTCCACTTCAAATCCGTCGCCGTCGAGCTGCTCTGGTTCCTCCGCGGGGACAGCAACGTGAAATGGCTGCAGGACCAGGGCGTCACCATCTGGGACGAATGGGCAGACGCCCAAGGCGAGCTGGGCCCCGTCTACGGCGTCCAATGGCGGACCTGGCCAACCCCCGACGGCGGCCACATCGACCAGATCGCCGAACTCATCGAGAACCTCAAGAACAACCCGGACTCGCGGCGGCACATCGTCTCGGCCTGGAATGTCGCCGAAATCAAGAACATGGCCCTCCCGCCGTGCCACGCCTTCTTCCAGTTCTATGTCGCCGACGGGAAGCTCTCCTGCCAGCTGTACCAGCGCTCGGCGGACATGTTCCTTGGGGTGCCATTCAATATCGCCTCTTACGCCCTCCTGACGCACATGATCGCGGATCAGACGGGCCTGGAGGTCGGTGAGTTCGTATGGACGGGCGGGGACGTTCACACCTACGACAACCATAAGGACCAGATCGAACAGCAGCTTGAGCGGGAGCCTTTCGCGTATCCGACACTGCGGATCACCCGGACCCCGGAGTCGATATTCGACTACACCCTGAAGGATTTCGAAGTGGTCGATTACCGGCACCACCCGGCGATAAAGGCACCTGTGGCGGTCTAGGTCTTCCCTAATGCCGTCCCGTCGCTGTAGCGGCGGGGCGGCATTGCCGTATCTGTGGGGTCTTTTGATGCCAGGGAGCCGACTTTAGTGCTGGCCGGTCGGTGATTATCGAAGGCACCGAGCCTCTTGGCGATAGAGAATAGGCAATGGCATGGAACGCTGCCATTGCAGTCTTTGTGGACCTTGGAGTTGTGATATAGGGCCACATTGAATGCACTAAGGTACCCTTTCTTGGTGCATTAGCCTAACTAAAAAGGAGTCGTTTTCGCGCCATTCTTGGAGAATCGTGAAAAGAAAGATAGTGTAGCCGCATGTCCAAGCAAATAGTGACCCTAATTTCCGACGATCTCGATGGTTCCGCCGAGGCTAAGACCCGCCAGTTTGGCCTCAATGGCGACCAGTACGAAATCGACCTCAGCGACGCCAACTATGCAGAGCTGGAGCAATTCCTTTCCCGCTATGTAGCGGTCGCATCGAAGAAGTCCTCCGCGCCGCGCGCCAGCCAGAAGCAGGCATCCCCCGCTCGCGCGAACCGCGAAGAGATGCAGAACATCCGATCCTGGGCGAAGGCCAACGGCATCCCGGTGAACGAGCGCGGCCGGATCGCCCTCTCCGTGCAGGACGCCTACCGGGCGGCCCACTCCTAGGTCACCGCACTGCGGGGATCGGGGATAGAGGCCCCCCTCGACCGCGACATAAAGGGAGCCCGGCACCAACAGGTGCCGGGCTCCCTTCATTGAACCCGCTCCTACCGCAGTGCAGCATCCACGGCGCGGGCCAGGCCGGACTGCGTGACCTCCAAAGCGTCCGCAGTAATACCCCTCTGCCATCCCTCCGTCGCCTTTACCGCCACGATGTGCGAGTCCTCAACCTCCGGGACCACCATGACCAGCTCCTCCCGGATCTCGGCGACGGTCATCAGGGAGCCGACCCATTCATGCTTCGCCTGGAGAATGGCGAGCACTTCAATGGCCGCGTCCTCGCTCAACGCTTCCAGCTCCACCCTTAGGTGCCGGGGCAGCGCCGGGGCCGGGTCCGCGCCTGTCCCAAGGGACAGGATCGAGGCGATCACCGCCCGGAAGCTCACTATCAGCGGTGCTTCTACGCGGTTGTCTGCAGGGTTCGCAGCTTTAGTGCTGGCCCTCTCCAGGAAGTCGGCCGACAACTGCTGGAGCATGGCAACCGCTTCCTCCTCGGTTTCCGATTCGGCCGAGATGTCCCGGAGAGCGTTGGCAAAGGTGTTGTGCAGGTCCCCTTTGTGGTCGAGTTCGCGGCGCTGCTCGCGGGCCTCGAAGGGAAGGGTGTTTTCCTCCAGGCTGCAGTCGTCCTGGAGGTCCTCCTGGACCTTGGCTTGCCGGTCAATGAGTTTGGTGAGCTTGCGGTGGGACATGGGCTGATTCCTCTCGTGTGGGTCCGGGTCTCGGATGCCCGGGGCTAGTTGGTGCTGATGGTGATGAATGCCTTGAGGATGTTCCCGTAGGCCTGGTAGTCGGCGGCGGCGCTCTCGTCCTCAGCTTCGGCCGCCAGCGCCTCGTAAGCGTCGATCGTTTCCTTGACCTTCTCGGCGAGGGAGTCGCCGGGAAGGTTGTGCAGCTGCAATGCTGCGCGGCCGAACTGGACCACTCGCCGCGGCTTGGCGTTCTCGGGGGTGACGGGGCCCTGCTCGTAGTTCTCCGGCGGGTCCATGTAGGCGCCAATGATGATGGACTGCGCCTCGACCTGGGTGCCGAGTAGGAAGTGCAAGATTTCGGTGTTGACGGTCATGTTCTGGTGCTCCTGTGGTGTGGTGACAGTGAGGGAGTTACGGGGCACGGTGGGTGCGTTCTGGTCAATGCTATGGGTGCCCTCTGACGGCCAGAGGGCACCCGGGTGCGTTAGGAGGCCGGGGCGGTGACGGTGACGCCCAGTGTCTTCTTCCAGTCGGCGGGCATGCGGACGGGGCGGTTGTCGGTGGCGCGGCGGAAGACGTAGCGGCCGCCGTTGGAGGGCTTGTTGGCGGTGAAGGTGTCTTCGGTGACGCCGTCGGCGTAGTTGATGGTGCGGGGGAATTTGATCGTGGAGCCGTGCTTGAGGTTCCGCTTGATGTCGGCTTCCTGCATGCGGAGGGTCAGGCAGCGTTCGCGCCAGGGTTTCGCGTACTCGTGGTCCGTTTCGGGGACTGCGTCGAGGACATCGAGGGAGGCGCCGTCGATGCCGGGGCCCATGGTGTCGGTCATGTCCTTGTAGACGAAGTTGTCGTACGCCCGCGGGAACCAGTCCTTTTTGACGACCAGGATGAAGTGCTGATCCGAGGGCTTCTCGAAGCGGGAGTCGCGGATGGCGGCGTAGAAACCCTGCCGGTCGGAGTTGTGGGCCAGGACGGTCCAGTAGCCGCCCTCCCCCAGCGCGTCAGGCCATTGCTGGGTGAAGAATTCAAGGTCGGTGAGTCCGGCTTCGCGGCGGAGTCCTGTGGAGCCCATTGGGTGTCCTCTCGGTTGGCGGCGAGGTCTCGGTACCATCACCTTCTTATGTATAACAGTACACACCATTGCCGTCTTCGTCAACACAAGATCGCTACCGCGCGCTACCCGTGTAGCGCCCCCGGACGGCGACAAAGATGCCACCGCCCCCGGGAACGCATAAGGCCCGCAGCGCGGTGCGCAGCGGGCCTCAAGGGCTTTCGGCAGGTCAGGCGCTCTTGTAAGCGGCGTGCCGGGCGGCACGGGACTGCTCGTACAGCTCATCCCCGCCCGCGGCCTCAGCGATCGACGCCAAGGTATCCCCGGGCTCGAACAAGCGCTGTACCGGGGGAAGGGTCTTGTACCGTTCCATGTCGGCCAGGACTTCGAGGTGGAATTCCCGCAGCGCCGTGTCCGAGTAGCGGTCAACGTGACCCCAGCGGAGCTTGAACATGTCTGCGCCAAGGTCGAAGCACACCTGGCTTACGCGGCCGTTGCTCATCTCGCACTCCTGGCGGATGAGGCGGCTGATGAAGACCTTGCGTTCGCGGTCGTGAATGGTTTCGACTTCGAGGCGCAACGGGTTGTCGTTGCGGGTGCCTTCGATGTCGATGTACGTCGAGGCCTGGTGGCCACGGAGGATTGTGGGGATCTGGGTGTAGTCGGTCATGGATTCCTCTCGGGCGGCCGGGGGCGGGCGCCTATGCTTCTTCCCAGGCGAACGGGGTGACGAGTACGTCGGCGAGTTCGTCGATGTCTTCGCCGTCGATGTAGCGGCCGAGGACGTGCCAGTTGCCCTGCTCGTTGACCTGGACGAACTGGACGAGGATCTCGCGGCCCTTGTGCTCGATGGTTTCTCCGGCGGTGGGGGTGGGGCGGAGGTGGCCGATCATCTTGAGGGCTTCGGCGACGACTTCGTCGGGGGTGTTCTCCAGCGGGTACCAGTTGGTGAGGGTGTAGCCTTCTTCGCCTCCGATGTCGGCGCTGATCTTGTAGTGGGTGCGGGCGGGGGTGCCGTCGTAGGGGTTGAAGGCGCTGGTGGAGATGTCGACCTTGATGTCGGGGTTTACCGCGGCGCGGATCTGGTCGGCGATGGCGTTGAAGTCTTTGAGTGTGGCAGTCATGGGGTTCCTCTCTGGGCGGCTCGTGCCGCGGTGTTCTCGGTATGTATAACACTACACGCGAGATAGACCGTCGTCAAGCACGTCGTGTTCATGCCGCAGCATGGGGCGGGGAGCAGGGATGGAGCCTCACAGATCGGGCGCACACGGACCCCGGCCAAGCTTCGCCAACCCCGTCAAATCCCCCGCCGCATACTGCAACCGCCCAGCACCCGCCTGCGGAAACATCAACTGCGTTGGGTCCTCCACATGATCCAGGCCCACCAAATGCCCGGCTTCATGCTCGATCGTCGACATAACGAAACCGCGCCCCTCACTAGCCTCCCCCTCCGCAAGGGCCGGAGCATTCAACTTCATCTGCCCCGAAACGTACACATACGGATCATCCCCAACAGCGACAGATCCACTCCCCGACAAGCCCAACACCCGGGTCTCCCCGTTCCCCGAAGGATGCCCAGCCATCTCAGGGGTCTCCTGCCCGTTCGTCCAAGCAACCAGGACGGGAGCCCACTTGTCCCCGTAGAGGGCGGGCTGGAACAGGGGCCGGTCCTTCGAGGGCCCTTCCGCCGTCGGCCCGTCGTAGATGAACCGGAGGCCCGTGGCTTTGGACAGGGCCGCGAACCCCTCCTGGAGCATATGCAGCCCGTCCGCGGGCGCCTGGTCCGGGCGGACAACGTAGTGGATGGGGCGGCACGGGTCGTAGGCGACGAACGCCTGCCCGGGGCGGCCGCCGCCGATGAACGCATAGGACGCGCTCGTGGAAGCCAGCGGCGCGGGCTTCCCCAGCGGGGTCGGCGCTTCTTCCCGGCCAGGGGTCGGGGCGTCACTCGCCTGGAGGGCCGCGTGCGCCCCTGAATGCCCCGCCGCGGGTGCGGGTGCCGGAGCGGGCGCTGCAGGGGCAGCTGCGGGCACCTGCGGTGCCGCCGGGGCTGCCTGAGTCGGGACCGGGCCAGGTGCGGGCGCCAGGGTCGGCGCGGGAGCCCCCAGGACGGCAGGGGCCGCTACCGGGGCGGCCGGGTTGATCACCGATTGCAACCACGGGACCCCGAAGTAAGCAGCCGCGGACAGGGACACGGAAACGGCCAGGGAGATCAGCAAACCAGTCCCCCGCCCACCGCGGGACACCGGAGGCCTGGAGGACACATCCAGCGGCGCCGCGTACTCCGCCCGCCACCCCTGGGCGGGGCCGGTCGCCCCCGGCCCTGGCTGCCCGGCCCCCATGAGCTGCCGGGCACGGTCATCGACCTCCCATTGCGGGATATGGCGGGTCTGCTGCTGCCCCTGGTCTCCCCCGGGGGTCCCGAAACTCACTGGGCCGGTTCCGGGGCTTCAAGCGAGAGAGGAACCGCCCTGACTGGCGGGACGGCAGGGCGAAGGACGAGGGCGGGCAGGTGCGCGGCCGCGGCGTCGGCAGCTTCCGGGAACCATGCCCCGTTCGGGCCCACCCAGGTGCGGACGGTGTTCGGTTCCGCGGCGGCAACGGTGAACACGGCGGCCTTATCGAAGATGGACACCCCGGCCGGGAGGTCCTGCAGGTCCTCGAACGTGCTCGCGTACTCGAACCTCTGGTACCCGCTGGCGATCAGGGCTTCCATGCCGTGCTCCACGCCTTCGCTGTACCCGTACAGGGCCGATTCCCGCCCTTCCTGGTACTCGGGGCGTTCCCGGGTGACGGACATGAGGTTCCGGTGCATGCGGGTGATGTCTTCGGTGACGGTCGAGGTCATGATCGAGGGGGCCTTTCGGATGGGGGTGACAGTTACCGGGCGTTGGCGCGGAGTCGGCGCTCGGACAGGCTGACCGTCTGGTCCAAGCCCTCCAGGTACGCCTCAAATTCTTCCGAGTGCGCCGCGACGAGCGCCGCGATCGCCCGGAGTTCACGGTCGATCAGCTTCTCCCCCATTGCCCGGTCGAACTGGCCCGTAGCTAGCTCCCGGGACATCACCGACGACGGCGACTGAGCCCACGTCGTATGCCGGGACGCGGTCTGCATGCACACCATGCACGTCGACAGGGCCGCGCGCTGCTTTCCCTGCTTCTTCACCTTCGCGAAGAACTCGTCCCGGGTCAGGACGACCGCGTACTCGGCAGTGGGGCGCCCGCATTCGGTTTTCGCTTCAACCCGCCACGGCAGAGGGGTCCGCTGCACATGCTCCAGAGGTTCATCCACGCCCGATCACCACCCTGCCAGGGTGATGGAACCGGCCCGGTCCCAGGCGTCGGCCGTCAGGGTTCCCCTAGCTGGCCGGGCGATCAGGGTAGCCCTGATGTCGAACACAATCACTGTTGGTTGCTCACTATCTACAAGGCTCAGAAGGCCCGTCGAGGGGTGCCATGGGGGGTCTTGTAGAAGTATAGCTGCTGGCGGATTTCTGCCAACCTAGTCCAGCACTATTCAGGGGTGATGGTGGGCGGCCTGTAGTTCTTCAGGCTGTGCTCTCGGAACATGTTCAGCACCTGCCTGGGAGTGCTTCGATAGGCGTGCGAGCGGTAGTCCGGCGCGAAGTGGACCCCCTCAGCGGAGGTCGCCTGGTGGAACTCGTTCCGCGAGTTGAAATACACGGTGAACCGCCTCCGGCCGGTAACGTCGACCAGCTCGAAGCACTTCCCCCGGCCCCACTCCCGAACACTGAGCCCGAGGGTGCCAGCAAGCTCCTTGACTTCCCGTGCATGCAAAGACTGCTGCCACGGCTTCACGGGCTTCTTCTCCGGCGCCGAGGTCCGTGACGGCATCGCCTCCGCTCCCTGGTCAGTCACTGCCGACCCGGCCATCCCAAGCGATCCCCTCGGCGATGGCTGCAGCGTCATCAATGACAGCCGCGACCCGGGCCTGCCGGGTGCCCGCGTCCAGTTCCTCCCACGCCGGGTCCGCTTCGAACCGGGCGCTCTCGTAGGCGCGCTCGGCCATCACCTCAGCGACCCTGCCGGTCAGGTCAGGGGCCCTGTAGGAGGCCAGGCGTTCCTCGAAAGCGGCCGCGGACGCCCGGGCAAGCTCGGCGTTACGTTCCGCGACCATGCGCAGCGCGTGCGGGGTCTGGTGTTCGGAGCGGGAGAACGTCAGGACGTAGCGTTGGTGCGTTTGGGCGTCGATGACGGTGTGCTCGACGTAGTTGACGGCGCCGGGGTTCTCGGCGAAGGTCTCCCGGGCGGCGATGACGTAATGCTCGGCGAGGTCCCGGGTGATGGACAGGCCCAGCCCCTTCGGGCTCGTGCGGATCACCTCGACGCCGTCCGTGGCCTCGTCCGGCTTGATCGGCTTCGCCGCGGCCTTGCTCACCCGTTTGGCGACCGCGGACTTCGGGATGTAGAAGACCAGGGCGTCCTCACGCTCCCCGCCGCCCATCCGGGCGTCCGGGTAGGCGGCTCCGACGAGCTTCACGAGGGTGCCGTAGACGGGCATGGGCAGGGGCAGTGCGATGGTGATGACCGTGTCGTCGGAGCGGTCCCCCGCGTTCTCGGTCACGCGTGGCCGCCAGCGGCCGGTACGGGGCGGGAAGCACTCCAGGCGATGCCAGCGAGGCGACGCCACTTGTTGCACTCGTCGAAGTGCTTCTGCAGGTGTTCGTCGGGTCCGAAGCCGGGGTGGGCATTGGCGTACTCGTAGTAGGCGTCGGAGACGGCGAAGCAGTTGGCGTCGTCGGCGGCAGCCATGGCGCGGGCCATGGTGTCGATCGGGATGACACTATCCCGGAGCAGAGCCGCCGCTTCGGCGGCGGGCTTTTCGAGGACGCCTTCTTCGAGGTCGCGCCAGATCAAGATGCCGTCGGCCGGGATGTCGGCAATCGGCCGAGTGAGCTGCGGGGCGAAGTGGCGGTGGTCTTCTTCGAACCAGCTCTCGGCGGTTTCGAACGGGGCGGCTGCCGTCCAGGTGTTGCCCATCTGGGCCATCCAGCGGTCGGCAAGGACGAAGGTGTCGAGGGTGTCAATCGTGGCGTAGATGGGGTGGGTCATGGCGTTCCTTTGTTGTGGGGCCGTGGAGGGTCACACCCCGATTATGTATAACAGTACACAAACTGAAGGAGTTTGGCAAGTGCAAGCCACTACCCCTGGTACCTGAACAACTCAAACGCCAGCGTCTTCGTCGGCCACTGAATCTCAGCGATCTCCCCCGACGCTTCACGCCACACCAGCACGCCCTCTTCCGGCCGATCGGCCAGCTCGCGCACGGAGTCGGCGACTATCGGGTCCAGGGAGGCTGTCATGCACTCGTCGATTCCCACGGCAAACCAGCGGCCGTCAGGTTCGATGATCCAGTGGGTGGCCTCGACGATGGGGTGGGTGTTGCGAGCTGCGTAGAGTGTCATAGCCGCCGTCCTCCCCTTCATCTTCCACTGGATAATGGGGCGCTTTACCCCATGTTTTGAAGCTACACACCGGATGGGGCCGCGTCAATCTCCGCAAAGGCGTGGCGGCTGAGAAATTCGGCCAGAGGGGCGAGGAACAGGGATAGAGCTTCTCACCCGCGGGTGAGATCACGCAGCCCGGGAGGCCATCACCTCAGCGACCTCCCGTTCCTCCCGAGCCTTGTGCCACGCCGCAACAGGGATCTCCTGCCAGCACTCAGCGACCTCGCCACGGAACGTGCCCGCATGGAACTTCGCGAAAACGGCCCCGTCATGGACAAACCAGGCGTAGTTGAAACTCCTGACCCGCCCATCCCCCAGCTGGTCATCCGTTCCCTCCGGCAGGCCAGCGGCCCCCAGTAGGATGCGCGGCTGATCCGCGCCCGGCTGGATCGACGCCAGGGCCGCCGTGGCAGCCTCGATACCCGGCCCCTTGCGGGCGGGCTCCACCGTCTTCCGGTTCTTGATGTGCACCCAGCCCTCCGGGAGACCCTCGGGGACGGTGAGGGACCGCAGGATGGTCCGTGTGAAGTGGCTGTCGGAAGGGCCCGAGATGAAGCGGACCTGCACCGTCGGGCCCAGGGAGGCCCCCAGGGCGTAGGCGCGGTCACCAAGGTCGCGCTGGGCCGCCGCTGCGGCTGTTACCCGGGCGGCGAGGTCGGCGTCGGCAAGTTTGTAGGCGGTTTCGGACATACGTGTAGTGGGCAAGGTGACTCCGGTTCGTTCGAGTGTGGTGACTCAGCTGGCCCAGCGGCGGGCGAGCCTCAGGCAGGCTTTGCAAGTGACGGGTGCGGTGCGGTGCATGGGCAGGTCATCCCAGGCGTCGGCCAGTTCAGCCCAGGAGCCGTTGGACCCGGCGGCGGCGGTACAGAGGTAGTCTCCCGTCGCGCGGTGCAGGGCACCACTGTCCAGGGGCTCCAGCAGGCGGACGTGCATGACGGTGCGGCGGTTGGCGCCGTCCATGCGGGAGTTCTCGGAGAGGCCGGAGAGGACGACCTTGATCTCGGGCCGCCAGGTGACGGGAATGTTGAGCGCGGCATTTGCTTCCAGCGCGGCCGCTTCGTCAGCGGCGCGGCGTGCGGCGCGTTCCTCGTCCTCTGCCTTCCTCGCGGCGGCCTGAGCTGCGTCATGGGCCGCGAGGGCTTCAGTCTCGTATGCGGTGATCGTGCGGCCGAGGACCCGGACGGTCACGGTCTCCCCCGGCTCAAACGGGGACGGTCCGCGCGCGACCACCGGTTCGCCAGCGAGAAGGATCGAGCCGTCTGCAGCGACGGCGGACGCTTCCTCGCGCGGCAGGGCGCTCAGCCAGAAGGGGCTGATGAATCGGGAGGCTACGGTCAGCTCACAGGATCGGACGCCCGGGATCTTCACTGCTCTACCTCGGCCCAGTCGCGGCAGTACAGCACCCAACTGCCGTCCCGTGAGGTGTGCGAGGGTGCGCCGTTGTGGGAGATCCGCTTGGCGAACAGGCGCGTGTGCGTCATCTCGGTGATTTCGATGACGGTGGGGCCGTGGCCCTCATCCCCGACGATGCGGGTTCCCTCAGACCAGCCCTTGGCTCGGGCGACCTGGGCTGGGTTCAGGGTCTTGCTCAGCTCGATCGTGCTGAGGTTCGATGCGGCGGGTGCCGGGGATGAGGGTCCGGTCATGGTTACTGCTTCTCGGACAGGCCCAGGTTGAACCCGGTGTTGGGGTGGTAGGACCAGGTGGCGTTGATGTTGCCCCAGGATTCCCGCTGGGTGCCGTCGAGGGCGCGGGTCTTGTTCATCTCGGCGCGGATGTAGTCCGGGACCTTGATGGCATCCATGACGCAGGTGATGTCGGTCATGGACAGGCCGTAGGAGTCCTCGTCGCCCTTGCCGTCCAGGGCGAGGCTGGTGTCGTTGTCGCCGAGGGATGCCCCTGTCTTGGTGGTAATCCCGCACTTGGTGGCGGCTGCCTTGAGGACGTGGGGCTTGTCGGCTTCGGCCTTTGCGGCTGCTTCGGCGGCGGCCTTGGCGTTGGAGTCGTTGATGGTGTTGATGGTCGCGGCGGTTCCGGCGATGCCCAGGAGGGCTCCGATGACGAAGCTGGCGGCTCCGATGAGGAGGGTCTTGTTCAGGGGCTTGCGGGCGGGCTGGGCGGGCACGTTGGGGGTTTCCGTGGAGGCCGTGACGGGCTGATGTCCGACGGGAGCTGCGGCTGTCTCCGTGGTGGGGGTTGTGGCCGTCTCCGGGGTGGGCGCCTGGGCGGCTGCCGGGGTGGGCTCGCTGGCTTCCGTGGCGGGCTGGTGGTTCGGCAGGTCAGGCGTGGTCAAGGTGTCCCCTTTTTGGTGGTGTGTGCCCGGCATTCGCCGAGTTCCGCAATACTACACGGTGAGTCGTGTTTTGTCAATACAAGTTAGCTGGCCAGCGTTGACCTTAGAGCCTCATCGAGAGTGGTCGCCAGGATCTCCGAGAGGGTCGAGAAAGTCCGGCACGGCCACGGCACGCCATCGGCCTGCAGGGACACCCGGGAGCACTCGTCGCAGACGCGGCGGGCTACTCCCCTGGAGTGCTGGGTCCGCGGCGAGTGGAGGGCCACAACGGCGTCGAGACCGGCCATGGTGACGGTCATGTCCACGTGCGCGTTCTGGGTGAAGTCCCGGTCGCCCTCGGTCATGGTGACGGCGGCACTGCCGCCGTAGCAGTAGGTGCCGCACCTGACTTCACTCTCGACGACGACGGCTCCGTCGCGGCCTTCGAGGCTGGGCCCTACCCATTCCATCGGGCCGGGGGTGGCAGCTGCGTGCCGGGCGCGGATGGGAGCCAGTTCCGGGGGTTCGTTCTGGCGGGGTGCGTTGGTGTGCGAGAGCGATGCTTCATGGCCGCGCTGGGCGGCTTTGGCGTCGTCGATGTCCCTGACGCCATGGAATTTGCCGCACTCACAGTAGAAGAGCCCGTCGCGGTAGGCGAGGTGATGCGTGGCGACAGGGGTCGCGGCCTGCTCGCCCGCCCCGGATCGCCCGGGGGTCACCAGTTGCCGTCCGAGAGGACAGTGGCGGGCAGGGTGATGTCTTCGGCGGAATGGGTCGCAGCGTCACCGGCTGCGGAGAAGCCGTCTTCGCCGGGGCCGTTCTCCTTGACGAAGACGCCGCCCTGCTCGGAGCCGAAGACGGCGCCAATGCCGAAGGCGAGGAGTTCGGATGCGTTTTCGACAGTGGTCTTGGGCTGCTTCTTCAGGAGCGAGACGAGCTGGGTTTTGGTGACGGCGCCAGGGGCGTTGATGAGGGCCTGGAGGTCTTCGTGAAGCGCGGGCATGGGTGGGTCCTTCGGGTAGGCGTGCAATTTGTGGAACACTACACGTCAATAAGCTTTACGTCAATCAACATTGCTGGGAATGGCAGGTGCAGGTGCATTCAACGATGTCGTCCGTCACAGGATCGAGCGCCATTCCCTGGCATGTCGCATGCTTGTTAGCTAGCGGTCGGCAGTCCGGATCGACCGGGCCAGGGGCTTCGAACTTGCCCACGCCGGTCACCACTTGCTCCGCTTGCGGTTGCTGGTCGACTGACCCTCATGGCAGTGGCATTCACACGGGCGCGCGTCCGGGCGTCCGCCGACCACGTTGTAGACCATTCCTGCACAAGGCTTGTGCTGCTTGCGCGCACAGAAATGCAAGGTCAGGACGGGCGGTGCGGGCGGAATCTCCTCCGGAGAGTCCTCGGCGGTAGCCGAAGGCGCGGCCGCGGCGCCCTGCGGATGGAGAGCGGTGGGTCCTGCCAGTGATGTCTGCATGAAGCGGGGCTCCTAGGAGGCGGATGCCATCTGTGGTGAGGGGAGAGATAGCGTTGCACCTTGGAGAAAAACGGGCAAACGTCTCAGACCAGAATACGTCATTGGAAGCGCAACGTCACACAGAAAACCGCCCCGTCGAAAGGTGACAGGGCGGCTCACTGAACAGGTAGGGCTACTTGCTGGCGCGGGCCTTCAACGCTTCCGGAATCAGAGCCCTGACAGCCTCCGGTTCATTCGAAAGCACCACAACGTCCACGCGACGGTTCAGCTCCATCAGGGCCTCAGTCGAATCGTCGTTGACCTGCCTGGCAGAGCCGTAGGCGACGGCGCCAATCGTCGGCGGCGGAACGTTGCCGCGGTCAACGAGGAACCTGAGAACGTTCACCGACCGGGCTCCCGAGAGTTCCCACGTCGAGGCGTAGGCGGTGATGCCGTGGGCTGCGTGGCCCTCGACCATGATCTCCATGCCCGATGGGGCAAGGACCGGGGAGATCTGAGCGAGCACCTGGGTGGCCCGTTCCGTCAGCTCGGGCCGGTCCGGGAGGAAGAACGCCTGGGAGCCGACCAGCTTGACCGTCAGGCCCCGTTCGTTGATCTGGAATTCGACGTTCGCGGAGAGGTTGTTCGCCCCAAGGTTGGCTTGCATCTGCTGCTTCAGCTGCGTGAGGTGGTCCACCTCCTTGAGAGCCTTGTCCATGTTGGTGAGGTTCTCCCCCTCGACGTTGAGCTTGTCCGGCTCGACGACGACACCCTTGGCCGTGTCGACCTTGCCCTCTTCGACGGTGCCGAACCCTGTCGCCAGGGAGTTCTTCAGCTTCTCGTACTTGGTCACATCGACCGAGGACATGGCGAACAGGACGATGAACATGCACATGAGCACCGTGACCATGTCCATGTACGAAGCCATCCAGCGTTCGTCTACGTGATGCTCTTCGAGGGCCGCGGACTTCTTGGGGCGGCGGCGGGGACGGCCGCTCACGCCGCGTCCTGCAGGGCGTCCAGACCCTCAGTCTTGCCGCCCTTGCCCTTGGAGTTGCCGCCCTTCTCCTTCAGCTTGTGCGCCGGGACCATCGACTTGAGGCGTTCACGCAGGAGAAGCGGCTGGGCCCCGGCCTGAATGGAGAGGACGCCTTCCATGATCAGCGTCAGACGGTCGATCTCCAGGTCGGAGATCTTGGCGATGCGGTCACCGATGGGCAGCCAGATGAAGTTGGCGGACAGCAGACCCCAGAGGGTGGCCACGAACGCAGAGGCGATCATGGGGCCCAGAGACCCGGGATCAGAGAGGTTCTCCAGCACGTGCGTCAGGGACACGACGGTGCCGATGATGCCGATGGTGGGCGCATAGCCGCCGAGGGCCTTGAAGAACTTGGAGGCCGTGTGGTCGGACTTCAGCTTGGTGTTGATGCCGTCTTCGAGCATGTCGCGGAGGTCGTCTCCGTCGGTGCCGTCGGCGATGTTCTGGAGCGCGTTCTGCAGGAAGGGGTCCTTGGTTTCCTGGGCGTCTCCTTCGAGGGAGAGGAGGCCTTCCTGGCGGGCTTTCTCCGCGAGGGTGACCAGTTCGTCGATGGTCACGGTCGGGGGGATGGTTTTGCCCTTGAACGCCTTGGGGACGGCTTTGAACGAGTGGAGTACGTCCTTGATCGTGGAGCCTGCCAGGCCGACGGCGAGGGTGGCGCCGAAGACGAGGATCATGGGCGGCAGCAACAGCAGGCTTTCGAGGTGACCGCCTTCGAGGGTCAGCATCGCGTAGACGGAGCCGAAGGCCAGCAGCAGGCCGATTATTGTTGCGGGGTCCATGGGTCACTTCCTGGGTGGCACCTTGTCCGCGTTAGCGGCGTGCTCATGGTGGGTGGGTGTGGTTAGGGCTTGGGGACGACGCTGAGTGGTCCCTTGGTGGTGTGCGTGGGAGGGATCTGGATGTCCCTGGCCATGGCGATGACGCGGGCCCGGTATTGGGCGATCATGTCGATCGCGTCGCGCATCGGTTCAAGGATGATGTGCGTGGAGCCGTCGAGCATGATGAGGGTGGTGTCCGGGCTTTCGTGCATGCGTTCGATCAGGTCGGGGTTGACCGCGAACGTCTTCTTGTTCATCCCGGTTACTACGATCATGGGCTCATCCTTGGTCAGTGGGCACAGAATTGCGCCTTCACTATGTACTGTCGGCAGGTTTGCCCGTTTCGTTAGGCGTTTTGGGGGTCCGCTTTGGCGGGGGAGGGTGGGAACAGGTCGGCCCCGGGGTGGAATTCACCGCCGGGGCCGACATATTTAGTTAGGTTGCCTAACGGTCACCTTTTGAGCTGCGTCAGCTCTTGCAGGACCTCATCGGAGGTCGTGATGATGCGGGCGTTCGCCTGGAAGCCACGCTGGGCCACGATCAGGTTCGTGAACTCCTGCGAAAGGTCCACGTTCGACATCTCCAGCGAACCACCCGACAGGGCGCCGAAACCGGCCGAGCCCGCGGCACCGAGGGTCGCCGCGCCGGAGTTAGCGCTGGTGCGGTACTCGGAGTCTCCGGCCTTCTCCAGGCCGCCCGGGTTCGCGAACTTGGCCAGGGCCAGCTGCGCGACGGGCTGCTTGACCCCGTTGCTGAAGGAACCGACGATGGTGCCGTCCTTGGACAGGGTGAAGGATTCGAGGGTTCCGGCGGCGCTGCCGTCCTGGCTGCTGATGCTGACCGAGGACATCCCGGTGTACCCGGTGAGGGCGTTCAGGTCCACGGCGATGGGGCCCTTGCCGCCAGCGACAGTCATGTTGCCGCTGGAGGTGAGCTTGCCGTTGGCGAAGGTCAGGGCGAGGTTGCCGGTTCCGCCGTTGCCGTCGTTACCGGCAACGTCCCAGCCGGTTGCGGTGCGGGTGAAGTTAAGGGTGAGCTTGCTCTGGTTGCCGGTCGCGTCGTAGATGGTGACATCCCGGCTGATGGTGCCGCCGACGACGGTTTCGTCGGGCAGGTTGCCGGTGACGCCTGCTGCGCCGGTCTGCTTTGCCGGGGAGACGGTGGTGGGGTCGATGCGGATGTCCTGGACTCCGCCGCCCGTGGCGATGGCGCCGTTGACGGCGCCCCAGCCCTGGAGGACTGCGCCGTCGGGGGTGACGAGGCGGCCCGTGGCGTCCATGTTGAAGGACCCGGCGCGGGTGTAGAGGGTCTCGCCTCCGGAGGTGACGGTGAAGAACCCGTCGCCGGAGATCATCATGTCGGTGGCCTTGCCGGTGCTCTGCGCGGAGCCTTGGCCGAAGTTGGTGGCGATGCCTGCGACCTTGACGCCGAGGCCGACCTGGGCGGGGTTGGAACCGCCCGCGCCAGCGGTCGGGGCGGTGGCGCCCTGGGTCAGCTGGGAGAGGGTGTCTTGGAACTGGACTGTGGAGGACTTGAAGCCCGCGGTGTTCACGTTGGCGATGTTGTTGCCGGTGACATCGAGCATGGTCTGGTGGGAGCGGAGACCGGAGATGCCGGAGTAAAGGGAGCGCAGCACGGGGTGCCTTTCGTTTGTGGTGAAGGGGGAAGGTTAGGAGTGGCTGACGGAGGTGAGGGCCGTAAGGTCGACGGTGCGCCCGTCAATGACCACAGAGGGGCTGGACCCGGAGAACGAGACTGAGTTGACGACGCCGGTTACGGATGAGCCGTCGGCGCCGTTGTAGCTGGCCTTCTGGCCGATGAGCGCGGCGGCGGCCGTGCGCATCTGGAGGGAGAGGCCCTGGCCCGAGTCGGAGGACAGCTGGGTGAGCTTCTCCATCATGGCCAGTTGCGTTGTCTGCCCGATCATGGCGTTGGTATCCATCGGGGAAGTGGGGTCCTGGTTCTTCATCTGGATGACGAGCATGTGCATGAACATCTCGCTGTCCATGGTCTGCTTCGGCTTCGCCGCGGGGGCGGTTGAATGCAGGGACGTTCCCCCGGTTGCTGTTACGGCTTCGACGGTCATCTGTATCTCCTGCTCTTAGGCCATCACGTCAAGGACGGCGTCGGTTCCGGTCAGTCCCGGGCGGGCCGCCGACGTGGGTGGGTCTACTACTAACTGTCGGCCGTTGGGGGTGCCGGGGTTAGGAGTAAAGGCCCGTTGGTTGAAAGCGTTTCTGCCGGTGTCGCCCTGCTGTTCGCCGGGGTGGTTTCCGGAGGAAAGGTCCAGCTGGGTCTGGATGCCTGAGGCGGCAATGTCCCGGCGCAGATCCGGCATGACCTGCCGGATGGCTTCCCGGCCAGCGTCCGTCGGCGCGAACAGCTCGATCCTCACGGACGTGGCTGTGATGTGCGCCTGGACGGTGACGGGGCCCAGGTTCTCAGGGGTGACCTTGAGGACCATGACGTGCTCCCCGGGTGCCGCTGTCGTGGCGAGGGTGAACACGGGCTTGGTGATCTGGCTGGTGAACGCGGCGGGGACGGGTTGCGCCGGGGCGGCCGTGGCCAGTGCTGGTTGCGTCGCGGGTGCGGCGGTCAGCGGGGCGGGGGCAGACGCGGCGGCCACGTTCAGGGTGGGAGCTGCCGCGTCGGCTGGGCTGTGAGTGTCTGCCGGGGCCGCGGCTGGTGCCGTTACCGGCAGGTTGCCCGCGGCGCTGGCCTGGGGAGCCGTCGTCGTCACGGTCAGCACGGCGTCCGGGGTTCCAGCTGGCACTGCAGGGGCCGCAGGGAGCGGGGCGGATGGTCGCTGAGCCGCGGTGGCTGCCGCGTCCCTGACGGCTAGGGATGCGGGCGTCGTGACTTCACCGGCCGGGCGGGCGGCGTCGGGCACAGCGGGGGCCAGAGGGCCGACTACCGGGGTCACCGGGGTCACCGCGGCCGCAGTGGGCGCGGAGGCGGCGGCTGGGGCGGGGACGGCAGCGGCAACGGCCGGGGTTTTCGCGGCAGCTGTGGCCTTCGTGCCAGTCGCTTGGCCGGGGGCCGGGGTATCGAGCCTCTGATCGCCCGGGAGGGCCAGGGAAGCTGCGACAGTCATCGACACGGCCACGGCAGCATCGACCGGAGCGATTCCCATCTGCCCGGCTGCCGGGGTGGCATCTTCCGGGGCGGCGGTTTCCGTGCGGGGCCCGGCAGGTGCCGCGGTGCTCGGCATGGGGAGGGTGGTCATCGGGACAGTGGCGGCTACGAAGGATGCATCGGGGCCAGGCATGGACGGTGAGGGCTCATGGCCTGCTGTCGGTGCGGGCGCGGCGGTGATGGCCGGGAGGACGAGGGTGGGTGCAGGCTGCCCGGCAGGGGGCGCCTGGACGGCCTGAGGTTCGGCGTCCTTGCCTTTGGGGTCCTGGCCCTGACCGGCAGGGGCTTCCTTGGATTCGGCCATGACCTGCTTCATCAGGTCGGCGAAAGCTCCCGTGTTCGCGCCTGCAGATCCGGCAGGCGCGGCAGGTGTGGCGGGGACGACGGCGAGGGCGGCTGCCCCGGTAACAGAGGCGCTCACGCGGCCGCTCCCTTCCTGAGTGCCGCCTGGGCCGCGGCGAGAACGTCTGCCAGCGCAGGCTGCGCCGCTGCCGGAGCCTGCGTTGCCGTGTCGGGCAGAATCCTGGTGATCTTGTCGAAGACGGCACCCGCGGGGATCGTGGCGATCTGCACGTTCTGGCCCGGGACGGGGGCGTGGATGTACTGGTTGTTGCCCATGTAGATGCCGATGTGGCCGCCGTTGTGCATGACGAGGAGGTCGCCCGGCTTCGCAGCGGCCAGGTTCGGCACGGTGGTCCCGGCGTTGCCCTGGTCTACGGCGACGCGGGGAAGGTTGATGCCGAAGTCCTTGTAGACGCGCTGGACCAGCCCGGAGCAGTCCAGGCCGGTCTTCGGGTCGGTGCCGCCCCACACGTAGGGCACGCCGATGTACTTCTTGGCGTCCTCGACGATGGCCTGGCCAGTGACTCCCGTCGCGCCTGGCGCAGCGGCGGCCGCGCCAGGGATGGCCGGGAGTGCCGGGATCGTCGGGGTCGTTGCCGTGGCTCCCGACGCGCCTGCGGCTGCTGTGAGCGCTTCGGCGAATGAGGCTGCGTTGGTGGCGGAGCCCGCGCTCGTGGCCGCGGCAGGGGCCGGGGCGGTGGCGGCAGCGGCGGCCGGGGCCATCATCTGCGAGATGCTGGTCTGGATTTCAGCCATCCTGCTGACCATGTCGACGACGCTCATACTGCGGACTCCGTTCGTTCGCGGTGCCAGGAGCCCGAGGCCATCTCATCGACGGCCACCTGCTCTGCCGCGAGTTCTTCATCTGCCACTTGGGCGGCGTGCTTCTCGCTGAGCTTTTCGAGGCCCTTGGTGTTGATCCGGGCGGCGGTGAACACGGCCCGGGCCTGCTCAGCCTGGTCGTGGTCCAGCTGGACCATGGTCTGGAGGTCGGCGAGCATGCTCTGGGATGATGCCCGGGCGGCGGCCATGCCCTGCAGCCCTGCAGCGGTGCTGACTTCGGCGTCGGATTCGCCGAGTTCGGCGCGGGCCGCCGCGCGGCGGGAGCTGCTGGCGGAGTGGCGGCGGTTCGCGGTCGCGAGGTTCGCGGCGGCCTGGTCTTGCTGCATGTGGCGGAGCCGGAGCAGACCGGCCAGGGTGAACTGCCTAGACATTGGTGCCTCCCAGGGACATGACGAGTTGGTGGAGGTGGTTCCAAGCGTCTTCAGCGGGCGTCTGGTCATCCATGCGCTGCTGAAGGAAAGCGTTGATCGCCATTTCGTGGTCGAGCGCCGCGTCAACGAGGGGGTTGGTGCCGCGCTGGTAGGCGCCCACGTCGATGAGGTCCTGCGCAGCTTTGCGGGCTGCCATCACCTTTCGGAGCGCCCGGGAGTCGGCCATGCGGTCCGCGGTCGTGACCTTCGAAGCGACGCGGGAAATGGAGCCGAGAGCGTCGATGGAGGGGAAGTGCCCGGCCACGGCCAGTTTCCGGTCGAGCACCACGTGTCCGTCGAGGATCGAGCGGGCGGCGTCGGCGATCGGTTCGTTGTGGTCATCTCCGTCCACGAGGACGGTGTAGAGGCCCGTGACGGACCCCTTCTCTGCCGTCCCGGCGCGTTCCAGCAGCTGGGCGAGGACAGAGAACGTGGAGGGCGGGTAGCCACGGGTCGCTGGCGGCTCCCCGACGGACAAGCCGATCTCCCGCTGCGCCATGGCCACACGGGTCAGGGAATCCATCATCAGGACGACGTTGGCGCCACGGTCCCGGAACGACTCCGCGATGCGGGTGGCCGTGAACGCGGCCCTCATGCGCATCAGCGCAGGCTCATCCGAGGTGGAGACGACGACGATGGACCGGGCGAGACCTTCAGGGCCCAGATCGTCTTCTAGGAATTCGCGCACTTCACGGCCGCGCTCCCCTACCAGGGCGATGATCGAGACCTCAGCGTCCGTGCCCCTGGCGATCATGGAGAGCAGCGAGGACTTGCCGACACCTGACCCTGCGAAGAGGCCCATGCGCTGGCCGCGGCCGATGGTGGTGAGCGTATCGAGGGCGCGGACGCCGACCTGCAGCGGGGTGTCGATCCGGGTGCGCTGCATGGCGGAGGGGGTGAGGTTATCCACGGGGACCTTGCCGTCGGCGAGGAGCGGGCCCTTGCCGTCGATGGGGCGCCCGAGGCCGTCGAGGACGCGGCCGAGGAGACCATTGCCCGTCGGGACGAGAGCACCGTGGCCCTTGGAGCGTACGGGCGACCCGGCGCTGATCCCGGTCAGGCGGCCGAGGGGCATGCAGCGGAGGCCGGTCCTAGTCGTGGCGACAACCTCGGCTTCGATGCCGGGTTCGTCTCCGATGGTGATGAGGTTGCCGATGGCGGAGTCAATCCCTGCGACCTCGACGCCGAGCCCAACGATGGAGGTGACGGTGCCGACGCGTTCCGGACGAGCCGCGCTGAGGGCGGCGGCGAACTTGGCGGGGTGTGGCCGCCACGTCACCGCGGTCACGCGAGACCTGCCTGCAACTCGGCCTTGGCGCGGTCGAGTGCTTTGCTGATCCGCGCGTCCATGAACCCGTCCTCGAAGTCGGCGGTGGAGTCGCCGACGGCGAGGTCAGGGTCAGCGATAACCTGCACGCCGAGGTTGGCCACGGTTTCGGGGTCCAGCATGGCCAGGTCCCGGGGGTTGAGGCGGACGGTGTGAACGCCGGGCTCGATGGGCTCCCCCATAGCTCGGGCAAGGGCTGAACGTGCCGAGAGGTCGCCGTGACTGAGTTCGAGGCCGACGACAGCCTCGGCCAGCTCCAAGGACGAGTGCGCAAGGACATCCTGGGCCTGGGTCACGAGCGGGAGAGTCACGTCATCAAGGGCGCGCACAGCAGCTTTCAGGGCGGCGACGGCCCGGTCGGTGCGGGCCGCGCACTGCCGGAGGGTCGCGGCGTGCTCGGCTTCCATTTCGGCGCGGCGGGCAGCGGCTTCGGTCGTTGCCTTCCGCAGACCGGCCGTGTACCCCGCAGTGTGGCCCTGAGTGAACGCCAACGTGGCTTCGGCATCGGAGGCCGCCGTCCGGATCGACGGGAACGCCATGGAGGTGAAGCTAGATGACAAGGTCGTCGTCCTCCGCTCGGCGGACAGTAATGGTGCCGTCTTCTTCCATTTCGCGGATGGAACGGACGATCTCTGCCTGAGCCTCTTCGACCTGAGAGGTGCGGACGGGGCCAAGGTTCTGGATCTCTGCCTTGAGGATTTCAAGGTTGCGCTCGGAGACGTTCATCTCGATGACCTCGACGACTGCAGGGGCTGCGCCCTTCATGGCCAGAGCCAGGATAGGCGCGGAGATGCCTCGGAGGACCTTCTGCACGTCGCGGCGTTCGAGCTTCACGATGTCCGCGAACGTGAGCATCCGGGCCCGGACTTCCTCGGCAAGCGCGGGGTCGCGGCGTTCCAGTTCGTCGAGGATCTGCCGCTCAGTGCCAACGTCAGCGCGGTTGATGATGTCCACGAGGGGCTGGACACCGCCGCGAACTTCGGCAGTTTCCTTGGAGGAGACAACGGCCCCGGCCCGGACCTTCAGGATGTCGGCGACGATGGTGATCGCGTCCGGGTTCGCGCTACCCATCGTGGCGATGCTCTGGGCCACGTCAATGCGAAGATCCGGGTTCAGACCGGCCATGACGGCGGATGCCTGCTGGGGCTTCAGGTGCGCCATGATCAGTGCGATCGTCTCGGGCATCTCCCCTTCCATGAGAGCGGAGATCTGCCCGGGGTCCGCGGAGTCCAGGAACTCGAAGGACTTCCCGGCCATCGAGGATGCGAGGCGGTCCATGACTCCGGCAGCACGTTCAGTACCAAAGCTGGCTTCCAGGAGACCGGCGGCGAAGTCGTGCCCGCCCCGGGCGGCGGGCCTGCCGTGCTGGATCGTGCTGTGGAACTCGGCGATGACCTCGTCGGCAATCTCGGGGTCGACCCGCTGGAGGCGGACGACTTCAGCGACGATTTCCTCAGCTTCGCTGTCGCTGAATTGCTTGAGGACCTCAGCCGCCGACTCCCGGTTGATCTGGGTCAGGATGATGGCGACCTTCTGGGTGCCGGTCAGGGCAATATCTGTGGTGGTTTTCAAACCGACACCTTCTCGTCCATCATGCCGCGCAGGTAGCTGGCGGTCCGTTCCGGGTCCTGTTCGGCGAGGGCGCCGATCTCTTCGCGCTTCTTCTTGACGCTCACGTCTTCCAGGGATTCAGGGGGCTCGATGGCTTCCATGATCACGGGGACGGGAGGTGCGATAGCGGACGTGAGCGGAGCCGGTTCGATGGGGACAGGATCGAAGCGTTCGCCAAGGTCGAGGGGCTCGCGCCTCTGGCGGCGGTTCTTCCGTGCGTACAGGAACAGTGCGAGGACTACCAGCAGGAGGACGCTGAGGCCGATGATGATGGACTGCCACAGCTGGGCGGCCGTCTTAGCGTCGGCGTCTGCCTTGGCCGCCGCGAGGGCGTCCTTTGCTGCCTGGGCGCCTGCCTGGCTGAACGGAAGGCTCTCGACGGTGACTACGTCGCCGCGGGTCGCGTTGATGCCCGCGGCGGTGTTGACGAGGTTGGTGATCTGCTGGATGTTCGCGCCCGCGGCCGAGTCCACGGCGACGGAGACGGTCTGCCGCTTGAGGACCCCGGCCGGGATGTTCGTCGTCTGCGTGGTCTTGTTCACCGCGTTGTCCTTGGTGGACTTGTCGGAGTTGAACGTGCCGTTGCCGCCGTTGGCGCCGCCCGTGGCGGTGCCGCCGGGGACGGCGATGTTGTCAGGGCCAAGGACGCCCGCGGCGCCGTTGCCGGTGCCGGTGTAGTTCTCCTTGGAGTTGGTTTCGCTCAGTGCCGGGGCCTTGTCGGGCTGGGTGAAGGTCTCGTCAACCTTCTGGCCGGACTGCTGGTCCATGTCTGCGGCGACGGCGACGGTGGCTTTGCCGGGGCCGAGGACACGATCGAGCATGGTCTGGACGCTTTCGCCGACGCGCTTTTCGTAGTCGTTGGCCTGCTTGCTGGCCGAGCCGGTAGCTCCCGTTCCCACGGCGGAGAGGGTGGCGCCGGTCGAGTCGATGACGGCGACGTTGGTGGGCTTGAGCCCGTCAATGGAGGCCGAGGTCAGGTGCACGATCGCCTGGACCTGATCGGAGGTGAGGGTGACGCCGGGGGTCGTTTCGACGAAGACCGACGCGGTCGGGTCGGCCTTCTTGTCGGAGAACACCGAATCCTTGGGGATGGCGAGCTTCACGGTGGCCAGCTTCACGCCGCTCATGGCGGAGACGGTGTTGGCCAGTTCGCCTTCCATCGCCCGCTGGTAGGTGACGTTCTGCTGAAATTCCGAGGAGGTGACGCCCATGTTGTCGAGCAGGGAGTACCCGGTGCTGGTCTTACTGGACGGCAGGCCTGCGGCCGCCGCCTTCAGCCGCTCGTCGTAGACCTTCTCCTGGGGGACGAGGATGGTCCCGCCGCCGTCGGTGATCTCGTACTGGACGTTGTCGGTGTGGAGCATGTCCGCGACCTTGCTGGCGTCAGCTGCCTGCAGCCCGGAGAACAGGGGCGTCATGGACGGCTTGCCGATCCATGCGGACAGCGCGACGGCGCCGAGGACCAGACCGGCAACGCCGAGGATGGCCAGGGTCTTCTGTGCGACGGTGAACCCGGAGACGTACGTCTTGGTTCGCGTCCAAACGGCGAGCAGCTGCGGGGGCATCAGGCCTGCATCCTCATGATCTCGTTGAAGGCGTCAACGCCCTTATTGCGGACGGTGGAGACAAGCTCAAGGGTCACCTGCGCGCGGGTGGCTGCCAGGGTGGCTTTGTGGATGTCGGTGAGGTCTCCGGTGACAGCCTGGACGGCGAGGGTCTTGGACGTTGCCTGGAGGCTCTGGACGTTGTCCACGGCTCCTGTCAGGGCGGTCGCGAAGCCGGAGCCGTCGGTGCCCTTCACGTCCTGCGCGGAGGAAAGGTAGGTGGTGGGGCTGACGCCCTGCACGGAGGTGATGGCGGGGATGGTCATTAGGGCTTTCCGATCTGGAGGGCAGCTTCGTAAGTGGTCTTCGCGCGGTCCACGACCGCCGCGTTGGCCTGGTAACCGCGCTGGGCCATGATGAGGGCGCCCATCTGGGATGAGAGGTCAATGTCGGGCATGCGCACGTTGCCCTGAGCGTCCGCGAGGGGGTTCTGCGGGTCGTTGACGACCCGGCCGGTTGCGTCGCCGAGCGTGGTTCCCGCGACGTAGACACCGGAGGTGCCCTGGCCCTCGACGGCGGTAACGTACCGGGCCTGGAAAGCGGCGCCGGAGGTCGGCTTGGCGGTGTTGACGTTGGCGATGTTGTCGGAAACGGCGTCGAGCCACTTGCGGTGGACGGTGAGCGCGGTCCCGGCGATGCCGATGGCGTCGAAGGTCATTAGTTCGTCCTCATGGCGGTGCGGTCGGCAGCGAACTCGGCCCCGGCCGCCTGCGTGGCGAACTGGAATCGGAGGACGGTGTCGATGTTGGAAAGCGTCTCGGTGTCGAGGTTGACGTTGTTGCCATTCAGCTGTGTCGGCTCCAGGGAGCGCGCGGTGGTGGCGGCTGTATATCCGTTGCCGTCGGCGACTGATTTAGCCAGGGCGTCCTCGAACGAGACGCGCTGCGCGTGGTAATTCGGGGTGTTCACGTTCGCGATATTGTTCGCGATTACCCGCTGGCGGAGGGCCAGCCCATCCAGGGCGCTGGAGAGCGCTACGGAAGTGACGGATTCGAGCACGGGGAAGCCTGCCTGTAGGAACTGCGGTACAAGAGGCCGATCCATGGCCGATTCAGAGAGCTATCCGTGCTCAATTACTGCTATCGGCAGATTTAGACGATTCGTAAGGAGAACCGATGATCTATTTTTGCCGGGCGTCCCACTTCTCTGCCCAATTTCGGCCGGAGCAGGAATGCCTTTGGCGTAAATGATCGAGGGTGTTACACCATAAAGACTAGCCGGTTGCGTCAAGAATGGCCAAACGGGACCGCTCTTGAGGTTCGGGAATTCGATCCAGTGCATTGATGTGCTTGGCGGCTTGGGACTGTGCCTCGGCGACCATGCCCATAGCCTCAGTCTGAGCCTCGGCGAGGAGTTCCGCGCGGCCTTTCAGCTCGGCCGGAATCGGCCCAAGGCCGGTAGGGGCCACCCAATTCCCGGAAGCTTCTCCGGACACGGCCGCGGCGATGTCCAGTTCCAGAGCATCAAGGGCCACCTCCCACGACTCAGCGCGCGAATCAGCCAACGCCGAGCACCCCGCCGCCCACGCGCGCGGGAGCCTGAACCACCAGGGAGTCCGCGGCAGCATGCCAGGCCTCCCCCAGCGGGCGAAGGATGCTGATGCATTCCTGGGTGGACTTCACGTCACGGTAGATATTGGCGTTGATGAGGGCCGTGAGGACGTAGGTGTAGATGCTCTGAAGGTCAGCAGCGCCGTCCCATGCGCCCGTATCCAGGGTGCTGGAGAGTTCCCGGACGATGTCCTGGGCGTGGAGCAGGTTTGAACTCGCCACTTCCCAGTCGGAGGTCGTCTGGGCGTGCTCGGCGCGCATCAGGTCCAGGATGAGCCGGTCGTAGAGCATGGTCAGCAGTCGGGCCGGGGGCGCGGACAGGATGGCGTCACGGTTCAGCTGGGACAGCTGCTGGTTCCGCATGGTCTGGATGGTCATTGGTTAGTTTCCTGCCTTCGGGGCGAGACCGGCCAACTGGCCGGTCAGCCATGATTGCTGGGCTTGGAGAGAACTCATGGAGACCTCCATGGCGGTGTAGGTCGCCTGGAGGGTGGCTCGGCGCTGCGTGAGCCGGAGGTCCCAGTCGGCGATCTGGTTAGTCAGATCCGTGCTTTCGGACTGGCGGCCGGAGATGTACTGCTTGAGGGAGCCGGTCGTGAAGTCCGTGGCGGACTTGGTGGCGTCGTTGACTCGGCTGGAGATCTCCTGGAGCGCGGCCTGGGTACCGGCAGGGTCCTTGGCGAGGGCGGCGGAGAGCTTGTCGGCGTCGAAGGTGAAGCTGCCATCCTTCTGGATGACGATGCCGTATTCGGAGGGTGAGTGGCCTCCGGCGACGGGCATGACGACGGCGTTGACGATTTGGTCGTTGATGTCGCGGACGGTGCTGTTGCCGGTAAGTTTGCCGCCCTTGGCGGTGGAGGCGCCGTTGGTACCGGCCGTTGTGGTGACGGAGGACTGATCGGAGATGAAGGAGAGGACGTTGTTGACGGCGTCTACGAGGTCCTTGGCGGACTTACTGATGCCTGCGTTGTCGCTGGCGACTGTGATGGTCGCGGGGGTCCCTGACGTGGCCGTTGCGGTGACGGAAACGCCAGGGAGGACGTTCGTGAAGGTGTTGGTGGCGGAAGTGATGGTCACCTCGGCCGCGGTGCCCGCGTAGAGGCGCGCGCTGGCGTCCTGCGCCTGCTTGATGATCGCGGCGCCGGGCTGGGTGAGGAGGTCGGCCGCGGTTCCGGCCGTCACGTCAGCGGCGGAACCCTGGTATGCGGTGAAGTTTCCTGCAGCGCCGGAGGTCGTCGAGGAGAGCTGCAGCCGGTAGGTGCCACCGCCTGCGGGGACCTTGATGGCGTTGACTCCGGCCCCGGCGGCGTTGATGGCGGTGACGACATCGTCCATGGACGTGCTGGCCGGGGAGATTTCGGTCTGTTTGCCGGTCGAGTCGACGATGGTCAGCTTCGACGGGGCGCCGGAGGCGTCTACGGGCCAAGTGGCGGAGGCGGCAGTGACCCCGACCTTGGTCTGCGCGAGCTGGTCGACGGTCAGGTCGAAGGAACCGGCCGTCGCGCCCGTGGTGGCGGAAGCCGTCACGGCAGTGGAGGAGCTCGTGGTGGTGAAGAGATTGAGGGCGCCCGGGGCGGCCGCGGCGGATGCCTTGCCTTGCAGGAGGGTTATCTGCGTGCTGAGGGTGTTCAGGGAGGTGATCAGCGACTGGTTATCGTCCAGCTTGCTCTTGAGCTGGGTTTGCGGGAGAGCCTCCATGCCCATGATGGCGTTGATCATGGCGGTGGTGTTCATGCCGCTTGCGAGTCCGTCAATTGCTGTTCCCACGATTACCTTCTCCTGCTTGGGTCTACCGGCCAGTGCTTACTAAGGGGTGAAACGCCGATGGCGGCCAGGCGGCATAGGGTCCGCCTGACCGCCATCGGATGGTCAACTATCCGTTGCCGGATTGTGCCTAGCGCAGGAGCGAGAGAACGCCCTGGCCGGACTGGTTGGCCTGTGCCAGCATGGCGGTACCGGCCTGCGACATGATGTTGGCCTTGGTGAACTTCACCATTTCCTGTGCCATGTCGGTGTCGGTGATGCGGGACTGCGCAGCCTGCAGGTTTTCGCCGGAGACCTGGAGGGTCTTCGTGGCGTGCTCCAGACGGTTCTGCGCGGCACCCAGGTCAGCACGCTGCGAAGAGATGTTCTTGATCGCAGTGTCGATCTTGACGATCGTGGCCTGGGCGTTGGTGGCGGTGTCCACCAGGAAGTCGCCTGCGGTCGTTGCGCTGGAGAGCGCGCCAACTGCGGTGGCAACGTCGCCGACCTTGACCTGGATGCTGTCGGTGCCGGAGGTGCCGCCGGTGCCGACCTGGATCTCCAGGGAGCCCGGGGTGGCGGTGGCGGAAACGCCGGTGCCGGTGGCGCCCTTCAGCAGGTCGATGCCGTTGAAGTTGGTCGCCTTGGTGAGGCGGTCCAGCTCCTGGCCCAGCGAGTCGCCTTCGTTCTTGATGGCGGTGCGGGAGTCGGCGTTGTTGGTGTCGTTCGAGCCCTGGACAGCCAGGTCGCGCATGCGCTGCAGGATCGAGTGGACTTCGGTCAGGGCGCCTTCGGTGGTCTGGATGACCGAGATGCCGTCCTGAGCGTTGCGGGCTGCAACGGCAGAGCCGGAAACCTGGGACTTCAGACCCTCGGAGATGGCCAGGCCAGCCGCGTCGTCGGCTGCGCGGTTGATGCGCAGGCCGCTGGAGAGGCGCTCCATCGACTTGGAAACCTGGTCCTGCGTACGGTTCAGGTTGCCGTAAGCGTTGTTCGCCATGATGTTGGTGTTGATAGCCATGCCCATGATGTATTCCTCCGTGATGTGGGTCGAATGCTTCGAGCCCTTCCGTGGGCTCACATCCTTATCAATCGGCACTTTCGTGCGTTTCGTTAGGAAAACCGGGGAATTTCTTTTTGCCGGGTTCCGGAACCGGGGGTCAGGCGATTTGCGCGGAGACCATCTGAGGCTGGGCGAAGCGGGTAATTCCGCCCGCCGTCAACTGCGCCACATGGCTCAGGTACGCAGCGCGGCGCGGCTCATTGGCCCTCGATTTCGCTTCAGGCTGCGCGGTGAATGCGACGGAATAGTGGGCGCCCATGGCCGCGCGAAGCATTTTGATGGCTTCGGTCCGCTGCTGGGACACCGCGGAGTGGGTCGCCCCGAGTTCGGCCGCGAGATCCTTCACCGATCGGTCCTCGAAGTAGACCGCGTTGATGATGAACCGCATCTTCTCCGGGAGGGAGTCGATGCAGGCCCGGACGAACTGGGTCTGCTCAGCGAGGAGCAGCGTGTCTTCGGGCGAGTGCGTGGAGGCCATCAGGGTCTCCGAGATGGATTCGTCCAGCGGTGCGACCGAGCGTGAAGCGTCGGAGAGCGCCAGGGACACTTCTTTGCTGTTGAGGCCGAGTACGGCTGCGAGTTCATCTACGGTCGGGGTCCGGCCGAGCGTGCCTGTCAGCGCTTCGCTGGCGGTGGAGGTTTCCTTCATGCGGCGCCGGGCAGTGCGGGTCGCCCAGTCATGGGCGCGCATCTCGTCGGCGAACGCGCCGATGATCCGCTTCCGCGCAAACGAGCCGAAAGGAACCCCCGTGGCGGCGTCGTAGCTTTCAGCGCAGGAGAGCAGCGCGAGCGTCCCGACGGAGGCTAGATCCTCGCGTGAGAGGTCGGACATCTTGGACGCTACTTCTGAGACCAAGTAGCCAACGAGCGGAAGGTTCTCAAGAACGATCCTGTCGCGCTCCGTGCGATTCAAGCCTGATGCCCCCTATGAGCGGTGTGTGTTTGGGACGAAGTGCGCCGACATGCTACAGCTTGGTCCAGTTTGCATTCTCCCACACCTTCCAGCTCATCATGCACGGCCCCCTCAGCGGTGCCTCCTGCGAAAGTCCTGAGCAATTTGTTCCGGATTCCTTACATTGGAACCGAAGCGGCCGATAGTGGGTATCGAAGGCTAAGAAGCCGAACTACCTTTTTACCCACCCTTAGGGGGACATGACGCATGGGGGCCAACGAGCTATCCGCACTGCTCTGGCATGAACGGAAACTGCTGGATCTGGTGATCTTCAAGCTCACCGAAGAGCAGCTGCTGCTCACCGCGGGGCACTCCCGCTGGCTGCCGCACGCCACCGCGGAAGTCGAGGCCGCCATGAACTTGCTCCAGGACGCGAGCCTGGCCGTCGCCGTCGAGGTGTCAGCCGTCGCCGAGGAGTGGGGCGTCTCGGGCGAACCGTCGCTGGGCGACCTGGCCGCCGCCGCACCGGCCCCGTGGGGTGAAATCCTGAACTCCCACCGCGCCGCCCTGAGCAGCCAGACCGCGCAGGCGAAGACCGTCAAGGAAACCAACGAGAACTTCCTTCGCGCAGCGTCCCGGGCAACGCAGGAAACCCTCGCGTCGCTCCGCCCCGACGCCGGGACTTACGACTCCCACGGCGTCGCCGGGCCCGCGACCGGATCTTCCGCTTCCCTCTTCGACACCAAGATCTGAGGACTTCCTGATGAGCAGCACTTTCGGAGCGCTGAACACCGCGTTCACCGGCATGTCCGCCGCCCGCCAGGGGATGGAACTCGCTGGCCACAACATCGCCAACGCCAACACCGAGGGCTACACCCGGCAGCGGGTCAACTCCTCCGGCGTCGCCGCCCCCGCGCAGACTGGCCTCTTCGCCGGTAAGCCCGCGGCAGGCCAGGGCGTCACCATTGACCAGATCGCCCGCCTGGGTGACGTGTTCGCTGACGCCCAGGTCCGGGCCACCGCATCATCGGCAGGGTACGCGAGCGTCCGCTCCACCGCCCTGTCCTCCATCGAAGCGACCCTGCGCGAACCTGGCACGGATGGCCTGTCCGCCAAGATGGACGCCCTGTGGGCTTCCTGGGGTGACGTGTCCAACCAGCCCGGCGAAGCGGCCCCGGCCGCCGCGCTCCTGCAGAACGCGGCGACCCTCTCCGCGCAGATCAGCAGCGGCTACGGCGAACTCGACAGCCAGTGGACGGCGACGCGCGCGAAGACCGGCGGCATGGTCGATGACCTGAACATCGCAACCGGGCAGATCGCCGAACTGAACAAGCAGATCCGGTCGACACTGAACGCTGGCGGGACCGCGAACGAACTCATTGACAAGCGCAACGTCCTGGCTTCATCCGTCGCCTCCCTCGCGGGAGGTACCGTCCGCGACAAGGGCGACGGCACCATTGACGTACTCGTCGGCGGCAACGCCATCGTCTCCGGCTCCGACGCCCGCGAGGTGAAGCTGACCGGCTCCTTCACGATGATCGGGTCCTCTACTTCCCCGGTGCAGCTGGAATGGGCCGACAAGCCCGGCCAGGCACTCGCCCTCGACGGCGGCCAGCTGGCGGGCGCTCTGTCCGTCCTGGCGCCCGCGAACGGCGGTTCCGGCGGCGCTATCGCCGAAGCGGCGGAGTCCTACAACGCCCTCGCTCAGAAGCTCACCACGGACGTGAACACCCTCCATCAGGCGGGTTCCACCCCGGGCGGGACAACGGGCCTCGATTTCTTCTCCCTGAAGGCCGGGGTCCCGGCCGCGCAGGGCCTCACGGTCGTGCCGACTTCCGCAGCTGACCTCGCAACGGGCACGCCCGGCAAGGGCGCCTACGACGGCAGCAACGCCGACGCGATCTCCCGCATCGGCCAGCTCGCCACCTCTCCGAACGCCCAGTGGTCCGCGGTAGTCACCAAGATCGGCGTCACCGCCAAGGCCGAGAACCTTCAGGCACAACTCACCGACACTGCTGCGGCATCCGCCGCCCAGGCCCAGCAGTCCACCGCAGGCGTCAGCCTCGACGAAGAGAACATCAGCCTCCTGGCCAACCAGCGGGCCTTCGAGGCCTCCTCCCGCGTCTACAGCGCCCTGGACCAGGCCCTCGACACCCTCATCAACCGCACCGGACTCGTAGGACGCTGATCATGATCTCCAGGGTTACCAACCAGACAATGATGCAGTCCGCTCAGCGGAACCTGCAGGCGAACGCCGCACGCCTCGCGGACCTCCAGGACCGAGCTTCGACCCAGAAGCTCATCACCCGGCCCTCCGACGACCCCACCGCGACCGGATCAGCCATGCAGGTCCGTGGCCAGCAGGCCGCGACCGCGCAGTACAGCCGCAACATCGACAACGGCAACGCCTGGTTGAACACCATCGACTCCGCGCTCGGGAACAGCACCAACATCCTCCGCCGAGCGAAGGACCTCGCGATCCAGGGCGCCAGCGACACCCTGACCCCGGCCGCGCGCGAGTCCATCGCCACCGAACTCGACGGCCTCTCCAAGGACCTGCTCTCCCAGGCGAACACCACCGTCATGGGCCGCTCTGTCTTCGCCGGGAACTCCAACGCCCCGGCCGCGTTCGACAACTCCACTCCCCCGGCGTACACCGGGGTTTCCGGGAGCACCGTGGACCGTCGCGTTGGCGAAAACCAGACCGTCCGTGTGGACGCCGACGGCGCGGCCGCGTTCGGTACCGGGGCTACTTCCGCGTTCAAGGTTCTCGCCGACATGGCCACTGACCTCCGGTCGGGGCTGAACACCAGCACCCACCTGGACGCTCTCAGCAGCAGCCTGGACCGGGTGACCAACCAGCGGGCCGACATCGGCACACGACAAGCTCAACTACTACGCGCTCAGGATCTGAACATGGCAGATAAAGGCAAGCTGGAAGCCCAGCGATCGGGTATCGAGGACGCGGATCTGAGCAAGACGGTCCTGGATCTTCACCTGCAGGAGAACAACTACCAGGCGGCCCTGGCGATCACGGCGAAGGTCCTGCCGATGTCTCTGATGGACTTCCTGAAGTGAGCGTGGGGCTGACGTTCACGTCTCCGCTGCCGGGCCTTGCGCCGCTGCTGGACTTCACACTGGAACCGATCGAAGGCGCGTCCGGCCTGTACGCGCTGCAGTCGGTGGACGCCCCGGACCGGCGCATGTTTGTGCTGGACGCGTCCGTGTACCTGCCGCGGTACACCCCGTATCTGAACGATCACGAGTGCGAGGTCCTTGACCTGCAGCAGCCCGAGGATGCGATGTTGCTCGTGGTGTCGAACACGAGCGAGGGGAAGACGGTGGTGAACCTGCTTGCCCCCATCGTCGTGAACATCAAGACGGCCCGGTGCACTCAGGTGATCCTTGAGGGTCAGGATTTCCCGATCAAGCAGGATTTGGCGGCTGCGGCGGCGTGATGTTCGGTGGGCCGGGCTCCTTTTTTGGGGCCCGGTTTTCTTATCGCCGCTGGTTGACAGTCTCCAAAAGCCCGTGTAGTGTTCGCTATAGAGTGCTGACACTTGGTCAGCCCCCACAGACAGGAACACCGTGACCACCTCGACCCTCACCTCCAAAGAACTCCTCCAGGCGAAGTTCTCCGCCCCCGAAGAACTCCTCGCAACCATTACCACCAGCGAAGCTGACGCCGCCCTCACCGACCTCTCGGCAGCCAGCGCAGCGGGCCGCGCGGTGGACGCCTCTGCGACGATCTCCGTCCTGGTCGCCGCCAGGAACGCCATGCAGTCCGAGGTCATCTACGCCCGGTAGGTATCGCCGTACAGACGCTAGCCACCAATAATGCTGCTTGCCATACTCTCCGTGAGTGTGTAGTGTTATACCCATGAACACCACACCCGCCACCATCCTCACCAACGGCTCCACGACGACCGTCAGCAACCGCTTCCTGACCGTCCGCGAAGACGGCGTCACCTTCCCCAACGGAGCCAACGGCACCTACAACGTCGTCACCTCCGGCAACGGCCTCGGCACCGCAACCCTCCCCGTCCACCTGGACGCCGACGGCCGCTGGCAGGTCGCCCTCGTCGGCCAGCACCGCTACCCGCTCGACCGCATCATGCACGAAATCCCCCGCGGCGGCGCCAGCGAACTCACCCACGACGAAGCCGCCCGCGAACTCAACGAGGAAACCGGCCTGAGCAACCTCCCCCTGATCTTCCTTGGCCACCTCACCCCCGACTCCGGCCTCCTCAACACCACGGTCGCCACCTACGCCGTCGTCACTGACGGCCCCGTGGAACTCACCAGCGAACCGGGATGCACCACCCAGTGGGTAGCCTGGGCCGACTACATCAGCCAGGTCCGCTCCGGCGCGGTCCTCGCCGACACCTTCACCCTCTCGGCCATGGCCCTCTGGATGAGCAGCCCCGAAGCCATCAAGATGGTGACGGATCGCGCCATCAGGGCGGCACTGAAGGCGGTATGACCGCACAGCCCATCCTCGCCCCCCAGGATCACGCGGACCGCCCGGACGACATCGCCGTCTGCGGCGGCCCACGGTGCGGGGTCCTGATGACCTACCGGGAGCACAGGTACCCCGGCGATTTCTTGGCCATCAGGGCTACCCGGACCCGCTGCAACGAATGCTCCCGGCATGGCGGCAAGGGGCGCGACGGCGGCAAGTCGGCTGCAGTGATCGAGGACATCGAGTTCCTGCTGGCCATCGGTGAGAACGTCTTCCAGATCATGCCGCGGGTGGGGTACCGGAACCTGGCGACGCTGTACCGGCTGCTGAAGCGCCATGGCCGCGAGGATCTCATTGGCAGGCTGCAGGATTCCACGGGGGACGAGGATCAGCGTTAGGGCTCGGCGGGGCTGCGCCCTCCGATGAGGCTCTATCCCCGCTCCGCCCCCTGGTCAACGATTTGCCTGGCCCAATTTTTGACGATTGACTTGCTTGTGTGTAGTGTTATACGGGTAGTCACCACACACATAGGAGAACCCCAATGCCCGAATACGGAATGCCCGCAGACAAGGTCCTGGCCGCGATGGACAAGATGCGCGAGACCGAGACCGGCCAGAAGTACATGACCGCCCACAACCTCACCGACCCGGGCTTCGCCGTCTGGCTGATGCTTGTGGACCGCGCCCTGATGAAGTCCATCCGCTTCACCCACCGCGACCTCGCAGACTGGTCCTGGCGAGACGCCTACGACAACGGCACCTCGCCGCAGGACGCCGCCAACCAGGCCGTCGCCGAGGATGACCTCTTCGGCGCCTTCGAGTAGGCCGCCCCTGGCGCCCCTCCCCGGGGCGCCAGGCTCCGCACTGCACGCCGCGATTGGTCAGGAACCATCGCCGCGGGTACGGTCATTGAACACCACACCACGCTCAGGAGAGCCCCCTTGAATACCCCATCCCTGCGGAAGCCTGCCGTCGCGGCGCCGCGCACCCTTTTCGTCTTCCTTGCCGCGGCCCTGCCGCACTTCAGCCAGGACTCCATCCCCGGCCGCGCCCGGGCCCGTGCTGGCCGTTTCGTCGCCAGCACGCCCGGCACGGCACTGATCATGCTCTCGGGGGTCCTGACTGTCCTGATCACCCTCCTGTCGGTCATCTTGTCGGTGGCGCGGGGCACGGAGTCGTTCATGCTGCTGCTGGGGCTGATCTATGCCCTGCTGATCGTGGCGACGGGGATCGTTGTGGCGTTCCTGTTCTTCGCGATGACGGTGACTCACCTGATCCTGGGCGATCGGTTTCTGCGTCGGATGCAGGTCGCGGCCCGGGCTTCCGAGCCGGACGTGGAGTGGCTGCGCCTGTAGGTGCGCGGGTCGCCCTCGGGGTTTGACCCAACCCTCCTTTTCGTGTAGTGTTATACATATGAAGGGGCCGACCGAGACGGCCCACAGCACGAGAGGAAAAACCATGACCAGTAACGGCTGGGAAAACGCCCACATCACCATCCCCCGCACCGAAATGGCCGGTCTCCACAAGACCCTCCGCGACCACGTCAACAAGCACCACGACGCCGTCCGCGCCCACGTCACCGCCATGCACAAGGAAATCGGCCAGGGAACCCGCTCCGTCAAGATCTACCGCGAACGCTTCAACGCCTTCGAAAACAGCTTCCTCAGCGGCCGCGACCGCATCATCGGTTCCAACAGCTGGGGCATCCAGCGCGCAACGACCGCCCAACTGGAAGACACCATCGCCAAAGCCACCGCACTCCGGGTTATCGAGAGCATGCTCGACACCGCACGCCGCGATGCAGACAAGGGCATCCACCAGCCCACCGTGGCTGAAATCAGCATCCACGCACCCAAGGTCACCAACCGGACAGCGACCTTCCCGGTCATCACCCGCTACGGCTCCGAAGAAGGCACCATCACCTTCAAAAGCAACGTCGTCACCTGGAACGTACCCGAAGGCAACCACGCGGTCGAAGACGCCCACGAAGCTCCCCTCGGGCAGGTCTTCTTCGACGCCCTGAGCAAGATCAAATGGACCCGCACCTCAGGCGGCTACGGCACCGGCAACAACGAATACAACCGCGACAACAGCGAATACGGCGGCGGCGGCAACTACATCAGCTTCGCCTACGGACCCATCGGCGAAACCGCCGAACTCGAACAGAGCGCACGCAACATGGGCATGACCGTCGCCGCCTACAAGAAGATGATGAGCGAAGCACCGCGGACCATGCGCTCCTCCGTGGGCCGCTGGTAGTGGGAGAAGGCTCCAACGGGACCCCCGGTATTCCCGGGGGTCTTTCCCGTGCCCGGCTCGCTGACCTGAACGTCCGCCCTGAGGGGTGGGCGTGGTTCGGGCGTCAGTACCCGCCAGTGCCAGAGGGTGGCCGGGTGACCCCGTTCTGGGAGGGTGCCGGGGCGATCGGCTTGTCGATCTTCGCGGTCCTGGGCTTCTTCGCCGGGCTCGGAGCGGCCGCGTGGATGTGCGCCGGGGTCGTCGCCGCGTGGGCGATCCTCCGGTTCCGCGTCCCGGGAAGCGCTAGGGCCAGGGCCGCGGAGTTGACCGCGGCGCCGGGCCGTTCGTACGGTGGCGGCCGGATCAGCCTGGATGCCCGTGACGCCGTGGATCTGCTTCTGCGCATCCCCGGCACTGCGATCTTCCATGATGTGCACCTGCCGGGCGTGGACAGCCTGGCCGTGAGCCATGTGGTGGTCAACGGTTCCCGGGTCGTCCTGCTCGATTCGACGGTGACGGCTGACGGGGTTTTCCGTTGGGCACCTGGCTCCCCAGCCCGGGTGGTGAACACCGTGGATGGGTCGGTGCGGGTGATGCATCTGCGCGAGGCGTGCGCCGGGTTCGGCGCTTGGCTGGGCACGGCAGAGGTGTACGGGGCGGTGATGCTGATGGGTGTCCACTCTTCGGTGACAGGGCCTGTGGCGTCGGGGGATCTGCAGCTGGGCCGCGTCGATGATGTGCTGGGCTGTGTTGGGGACTTCCTGGCCGCGGATCTGCACGGTGATGGTCGGGCCTCGGCGCGCATTCGAGGGCTTCTGTACGGTAATCTGAGCTAGGTTTTGACGTAATGCCTATCAACGTGTAGCGTTACACGTTTTGCGTTGGGACCAGGGCCACAAACCCGCACCGCCCCACGCAAAGGATCACCACACCTTGGCACAGAAGGTCGCACCTAAACCCGCCCCCGCTTCCGTCGACCCCGGCCGCTGGCCCTGGTACCGAAAGCACTCCAGGACACCCCGGCGCACCCCGGCGGACCCGGCCGCGATCATCGAGCACTACTACCTGGCCGCTGGCGCGAAACCACGGCGGGTCACCCCGGGCGCGGCCAGGGGGTGGAACTGGGATGGAGCTTCCCTGTGGGCGGCGGCGATCTTCACCACCCATCTCCTCCTAGGCATGCGCGTCGACGCCAACAGCATCCCCGCGATCACCAGCCAACTCCTCGCCGCCTGGGCAGCCATGACCGCCCTCAAGCACCTCACCACCGCGCACCCCCAGGCGCAGCTCATCCAAACCGCCAGCCTCGCCGCGTTCGCCACCCTGGGGTCCGAATTCCACTGGTACGCCGTCCCCGCACTCACCATCATCGCCGTCACCCGCAGCCACGACCTCCTCCGCGCCTACCTCGACCGCAGAGAAGCCCGCAAAGGGACCACCTACCCCATGCCGTCCATGGCATTCGGGGCCCCAGGCGGCGTTACCAAAGCAGCTGGCCTCTACGGCAAAGCCGCCGTCGCAGCCGGGGCCCGAGGCGAAACCGCGACAGCCAAGATCCTCGACCACCTCCTCGACATCCCCGGCACCACCGTCCTCCACGGCCTCAAATTCCCTGGCTCCGCGAACGCTGACGTAGACCATGCCGCCGTAAACGGCCGAGTGGTCGTCCTCATCGACTCCAAGCAGTTCCGCGGCGGCGAATACGCCTGGGCAGACGGCGAAGGCACCGTCATCGAGAACACCAAAACCGGCACCCGGTACGCCAACCACATGGCCTCAGCACGCCGCGGATACCGCCGCATCCTCGGGAACCGCACCGAGGTCTACGCGATCGTCCTCATGCACGGCAAAGGCGCCACCGTCGGCCGCAACAAAACAGCAGACGGAGTCCTCCTCGCCACCGCACAGGACGCCATGGCAGCCATAGGACGCATCCTCGACCAGGAACACGCCGACACCCGCGGCAAGACCGACAACAGCCGCACCGTCGGCCGACTGCTCCTACAGATGAAGCGGTAACCGTGACGAATCCACCTCAAGGAGCACGCGCGCAATGATCCCCAACGTCAACGAAAAGGCAGCCGACCTGAACGTCGACCCCAGACTGTGGGCCTGGCATCGCCGCACCTACCCGTCCTACCCGTCCGACCCCAACGCGAGGCCGGAAGCGATCATTGCTCACTACCAGCGCGCAGCAGGACAGCACCAGAGTCAGGCCCCGAAGTTCTCGATCACTGGAGTGGTCTGGGCCACCCTCGCAGCAGTGGGCCACTTCGCGACGGCATGGGCATATCCCCGATCGGAATCACCGATCGCGCTTGGGGCTGCCACGGCCCTCACCCTCGCAATCGTCTACCTCTCAAGCGCCCGGGTCGGGCGAATGCCCCCGAGCGCGTTCGCCACCCTCATCGGCTTCACCTTCGCGACCACGACAGGAGTGGGACCATTCATCATCTGCGCCGCCATCGTTGCGATCTTCCATCTCATCAAATTCATAAGGTGGCGACGGACCAATTCATCCCACGCCCGCCAGGAGCAGCTGAGCTTCCCGCTGCCGAACATGATCTTTGGCGAACCCGGCAGGATCTCCAAAGCCGTCGGCCGGTACGGGGCCGCGAGGGTCGCCGCGGGGGCTCAAGGTGAGGCGTCAACGGCCCGGTTGCTGCAGCTCCTTCTGGTGATCCCGGGAACCACGGTGTTCCACGGGCTTCGATTCCCGGGTTCACGTCATGCCGACGTTGACCACGCCGTCGTGCACGGAAACCTGGTGATCCTCATCGACTCTAAGCAGTTCAGAGACGGCATCTATTCGTGGGCGCCCGGCACGAGTGCGATCGCGAATCGCCACGATGCCCGCATGTACGAGAACCACATGGCGTCAGCTCGGGACGGCTATTTCCACCTGCTTGAAGGCCGTGCCAGGGTCTGCTCCGTCGTGATGCTTCATGGGGGCTCCGTGCTGGTAGAAGGCCACCCCGAGTCAAATGGGGTGGTGCTGGCTTCAGCTCACGACGCGATGGACCACGTGGGTTCCATGGTGGCACTCGATCTGGATCGCGGCGGGGCGCAGTTCGACAACAGCTTTGTCGTGGGGCGCCTCTTGGCCAATCTCCTCTAGCGGTTGACGTGCGCAACTCTGTCGTGTAGTGTTATACGCATAAGCCGGGCATCCGAGGCCCGGTCCACGAGAGGAACCCATGAACAACATCACGCTCCCCGCCACCCGCCTGCTCGTCCCCGAGAACGACTACAGCCTGAGCGGTCTGAAGACTCTGACCGGCCGCGAGACCCGCGAGTTCGAGGTCAAGCTCAAGCGCGGCAAGACGGTCGTGGCTCACGCCCACAACGACGGCAATGGCGGACAGACGTTCATCCAGTTCATCAACCGCGACGAGGACGCCGCCTTCACTGCATGGGTCGAAGGGTGGACGAGCAAGATGGAGTCCTCCTACTCCGAGGGCAGCTGGGCCTACGAGGACCACTACGCATTGGACGCCCTCGTCGAGGAGGCGATTCAGCTGAAGGACCTGAAGCGCCGCGCCAAGACGAACCTGATCTTCGTCAACGGCGACGAGAACCCGGCCGAGGGGTACCGGATGCTGAGCAATACGACGTTCAATGATCCGCGGATCAAGGAAATCCTGAAGGACTACACCCCGGAGGCTTCCCTGTACTGGAATGGTGAGGGCTGGGTCGCCCCGTAGGGGCCCCGGGCTTCTGAGCCCCTTCCGCCTGTGGGCGGAGGGGGCTTTTCTGCATCCTGGGCCAAGTGGTAAGCCTGGAGGCTCCATCCCCGCTCTGCACTCCTGGGTGGGCGCGATTATTAGCAGAGTTGACGCATCGCCATACTATGTGTAGTGTTATAACTCAAGAGGCCAGGGAATCCGAGACCCCAGCCCACCAGAGAGGAAACCCCGAACACCATGGCACGCAACGACATCCACCGCCCATCCGCGGAAGACTTCGACCCCCAGGCATACACCCACGCCGCCACCTTCGACCTGAGCGACCCCGAGACCATGGAAGCGCGCACCGGCACCGTCGGAGAACTCGTCGCCAACGGCACCAAATTCGCCAACCACCAGGTCCAGAACCACTGCGGCCACTGCGGCGTGGCCATCAAATACGCCGCCCTGCTCATCCACAACGAAGCGAACGAGATGATCTGGGTCGGCGAAACCTGCCTCGACGGCCGCTTCTCCAGCACCAAGGCCCAGTTCAAGCGCCTCCGCGCCGCCGCCAAGGTCCGCCGCGAACGCGAAGCCCGCGCCCGCACGTTCGCCGAAAACCTCGCCGAAGCCGTCGCCTACGACTCCCGCCTCACCATCCTCGACGACTACGACGCCGCCGAAGCCATCAGCGGGTTCCTCGCCGACATCCGCGGCCGCCTCTTCCGCCTCCCTCTCTCCCCCGGCCAGCTGGCCGCCGCGTCGAACATCCTCACCCGCGACGAGGAACGCCGAGCCCGCATCGAAGCTGAGAAGGAAACCTCCATCCCGGCCCCGACCGGCAAGCAGGAAATCTCCGGCGTCATCCGCACCATCCAGGTCAAGGACAACGAGTACACCGCCTACGGCGTCATCGTGAAGATGGCAGTCCGGGACGACCGCGGCTTCACCGTCTGGTCTACCGCCCCCGCGTCCATTCGTGGTGAAGTGGAGACCGCCCAGGCCCTCCGGGGCCGCCGCGTGACCTTCACGGCGACCCTGTCCCACTCCCGCGACGACGAATCCTTCGCCTTCGCTTCCCGGCCCACCAAGGCCGTCCTGTCCCCCATCGAAGTCAAGGAACTCCAGGCAGCATGAGCGCAACCACCACACCCGCACCCGCCCAGGACGCTGAGGCCCGCCAAGGTCTCGGCACCGCATTCATCATCTTCGTTGTCGCAGTCGTTCTGCTGTTCGCCGGGACGTACACCTACGTGTTCCTCAGCTCCAAGCCGGTCAACACCGAACCGATCTGGACCGGGTCCGGCACTGTGATCTCCCAGCAGATCGTCCCTGGAACCCGGAAGGTGAACGAGAACTGCTACCGCTTCTGCACCTATGTGGCGACGAAGACCCCCCAGCTGACCATCCGCGCGGACTCCGGCGAAGTGGTTTACGTCCCCGTCACCCAGCGTGAGTACGATGCCATAGGGCCCGGCCAGACGTACACCAGGAAGTAGGTCACCGTCTTGTGCACCAGTGACGAACAGCAGGGCAAGCCCCGCTCCCAAGGCAAGACGATCTACACGCTGACAGACCCATGCGGCCACTGCCCGTTCCGGTGCGATAAGCCGCCGTTCCTCGATGAGGACCGGGCCAAGGAAATCGCTGAGAGCCTTGAGGGCGGCGCGACTTTCTACTGCCACCAGACCATAGATTATGACCGGGCGTTCGAAGAAGATGGCCCGGCAAGCGGTGACATCACTGGGCGATCCCGGGCATGCGCCGGGTCCCTCATCACCCTGGAGAAGGAGGACAGGCCGAACCAGATCATGCGGATCGGTGAGCGGCTGGGACTGTACGAGCGGGACCGGCTGAACATGGACGCCCCCGTGTTCGGGTCCATGCAGGAGTGGGTGGCCGCGCACCGCCGCGGTGAGGTGAACCCCGACGCCCAGTACTGCGGTGTCGCTTTCGACCGGGACTGCGAGAACCCGCCCGCCCGGCGTATCGACTACCGGACCGTCCCGAACACGGACGCCCCCGCGTGCACGGCGGAATGCCCTGGCTGCGGGGAGCCCGTCTGCGGCAACTGCCTCGCGGAGCAGGCCCCCGATCACGCAGGGGACCAGTACTGCAAGGGCTGCGCCCAGGAGACCGCCACCGAGGCCGGGGACCATTGGACGGCCCCGCGGGGCGAGTACGCCTAATGGGCGCCTACGAGATCGTGAACCCTCCCGCATTCGGGAAGAAATCGCAGCGCGGCAAGTTCATCTACGTGCTCATGTTCAACGTCCCAGGGCACTCCCCGCGCCCGTTCTACGTCGGCCAGACCAGCGGACTCACCGCACGGTTCGGGTCCCACGCCATGGTCATGTGGCACCTCGCGAAGTTCGACTCCCCCGTCCGTATCTGGATCGCTGGTGAAGTGCCGCGCATGAACGCGGACGCCGCCGAGCAGGACCTGATCACCAGGCTCACGAGCGTCGGGTATCTGCTGACGAACAAGAGCATCACCATGTCGTACACGAAACGCACCCAACGCCAGGGGGACATGACGGCCATGACCGCCGAGGCCGTCCGGGAGTACCTGGCGACCCCGGCGCCGCGCACCACGGTCATCGCCGAATGGGCGAACAAGTGGCGGTACACGGCGTCCGCGCAGGCGGTCGAGGGTTCCCGGCTCACTGCCGGGCAAATCCGCGCCTATGTCGCGTCCCTGAAGTACCCGACCGAGGAGGCCCGCAACCTGTCCCTCGCGATCGCCGAGCATCACAACCCGGGAACCGGGCATTCCACGGTCATCCTGGAGGATGCGATGCGCGGAGTGCCGGGTGCCCGGAAAGTTCACAAGCACGCGAACTCGATCAGCGGGATCTGGTACTTTGCCCGTGGCATCCGACCGGAAAAGCCCCACGATTTCCGCCTCACGAAACGGCACCTTGCCGTGATCGCCAGGCAGGCCGGAGCGCCTGCCACCACCACACCCTGACCCCGAGCACAGCAAGTAGACCCATGAGCACCATGACAGCATCAGCACTCATCGCCGACCTTCCGACCCATGAACTGTTCGCCGTGTACGGCGCGCTGCAGGCGGAGTTGAAACGGCGGGACATCACCAGTTCAACGAACATCATTGAGGGCGTCGGGGAGCATATCGGCCTTGGCATGTACGGGGGTCAGTTGATCCGCACTTCGGCTGCGGGCATGGTCCTGACGACGCCGTCGGGGACACGGATTCAGATGCGAACGCGGACCTCGGGCGGCCCGGATTATCGCCGGAGTTTCCCGGTGGACCCGTCCGGGTACTTTGAGTTCCATGTCTTCCTCGTCATTGACCCGGAGACGTTCCGGCCGGTGTTGGCCCGGCGTGTGGGCCGGGCGCGGGTGTTGGAGCTGCTGCGCCGGGAGCGGCGTTTGAGCCTGGCGCATGTGCGGGATGAGGGTGAGGATGTGCTGGCGGAGGCGGTCGCGGCGTGGGAGTTCGCGGGGCGTTTCTAGGGGGTCCGGGGAGCTCCACGGGTGCTGGCGTGTCGTGTTGACGCTGGCCCGTTCCGCGTGTAGTGTTATACGCAACGGACCACCACACCCCAGGAGTAACCCACCATGAGCAACCACCTCGGCTTCGGCCCCACCTACCTGCCCACCAGGACGACCGTCGCCGAACTTCAGCCCGGCGACAAGTTCGACTACAGCATGCGCCCCGGCAAGAGCTTCCGCGACAGCCCCGTCGTTTCCGTCACCAACATCGGCGGCCAGCCGACCGTCAACGGCGACGGCACCTACGCCGACGGCCTGCACCGCGTCATCTTCGCGAACTCCGACGAACTCGGCACCCTCTTCTACGGCCACGAGACCGTGTACCGCGCCGAGCGCTCCAAGTAGCCCCACTATGAGCCCCCGACGCCGGGAACCCGACACGGCGCCCCTGCCAGTCCTGCAGATGCCCGGGACGGCCCTGACCGCCAGCCGCGACTGGGAACCCGAGGTCTACCAGCCCGAGGACCCCTACGAGGAAACCGGCCCCACACCGCGCAAACGCCCTGCACCGCGGCGCCCCGCCGCCGCACCCCGCCGCCCCGCACGCCAGGGCCGCCCGCGACGCGACGAACCCGAACCCGAATCCCGGGGCGGATTCCTCGCACTCCCCCAGGTGAACCTGTTCACCATCGTGGGCCAGAGCATCGCAGGCGCCGCGGGCGCCATCATCCCGTTCATCCTTACCGCAGTGTTCATCTCGACATGGCTCTGGATCACCCGCGGCTTCGCAACGGACCAGGCCCAGATCGATGCGATCGAGCACGTCCTGGGGCAGGCCACGGACCGCTCCGGGGCTCCCTGGATGTTCCAGCCCCTCCCGAAGGGCATTCACAACCAGCTGGGCGGCTTCATCCTCGCCCCTTACGTGATCCTGTTCATCGGAGCCGTCGGTTTCCTGGCGCGCGGAAAGTTCGTGAGCGTGGCCGCGTACCTGCTGGCCTTGACGCTGTTCGCGGTGCCCTATAACGCGTTTGTGGCGGCCGACCCGCTGCACATCGGATTTTTCCGGGTGATGGCGAACCTGAACCCGTTCACGCTCTACGGGTACGTCTTCTGATGACCGGCCACGGACGGGGACAGGATTTCCATGACTGAGCCGCTGCGACCTGAGCACGCCAACACGAGGAAGCCGGTCCCCGGGGCTCCGGGGTTCGAAATCGGCAGGCACCTGGCGGGCTATGCGTACCCGAACAACGGGAACGTCCACAATCCGACACCGCGGTACGTGTGGAACCTGCTGCTGGACGGGCGCATGGTGGATACCTCGCAGAAGCGGAGGCCTCTGGTGGTGGCCGCGCGTGCGCCTGGCGCGGCAAGGGAATACTCAGCCTGACCAGCGTTGACGCTCACCCCAATGTCGTGTAGTGTTATACACATGAGGCGGGCATCCGAGACCGCCACCCACGAGAGGAACACCATGACCATCACCATCGAACCCACCCCGTCCTTCACCCTCCCCTACACCGGAGAGCTGAGCATCACGCCCTCCATGCACGAGGAACTCCCCGCCCTCCCCGAAGGAATTCCCGCCCCCGCCGTCAGCATCGAATTCGAAGACGGCGCCTGGACCTACATCGAACTCTTCGGCCAGAGCATCCACTTCTGGACCGACCAGAACGAAGGCACCCAGAACAGCTGGCACAACGACAAAACCTCCGTGGGCGGCGCGGACGGCGACGGCACCTGGGAAGACAGGCTCACCGCCGAACAGATCGAAGACATCCTGGAATGGGGCGCCAAGGTCCACGAACGCATCGACTGCTTCGTCTACAGCTTCATGACCGACGCCGCCAACGGAGCGCTCTCCCGCCTCATCACCGCCCTCGCCACCGACAACACCGACGCCGCAGCCAAGATCCCCGGCGTCATCGTCACCAATGACTGAGAACACCCCCGGCAGCGCCCCCTCCAACGAGGGGGCGCTGCCAACGTTCGCCGAGATCCTCGCCGCCCACCACCCGACCGCCTGCGACACCCGCGTCGAATGCGTCGCCGAAATCTTCGGCAACGGATGGCCCAAGCACATGGAGAACGTCCTCGCCGTCGCCGCCGAACACGGCATCCACCCTGCACGCCAGGAATTCACCGAAGACCCCCGCCCCAACCTCCCCGCCGCGCGGCGCCCCGTCCGATTCCGCGGCGGCCGCAGCACCACCAAGACCCCCAAGGGCAACCAATGACCCCGCCCACCCCGAAGACGCTGGAACTGCCCTTCCCGGGCGGCATCGCCAGCTTGGCCGCGGACGGCGACCCGCTCCCGCAACTGCCCGAGGGCACCCCCGTACCGAAGGTGTCGATCGAGCTGAGCGGCGAGATCCGGACAGTGGTCACCCTCAACGGATTCCCGGTCAGATTCTGGGGAACCGGCGGCATCAACTTCAACGAGGTCTGGGATACCCGCAAGCGGACAGGCTCGTGGGTCAAATTCCTCACGGCGAAGCAGCTGGAGGCTATGGAGGAATGGGGCACGGCCGTGCACAACCACCTGGACGCCTTCGCGTACCAGCTGCTCGTGGCGGCCCTGACGACGGACGTTGAGGAGCGGATGGTGGAGTTCGCGGTCGCGGACTGACCTGAGGCGCCTCCAGGAGCCCCGCAGCAGCCTGCTGCGGGGCTTTTCCGTGCCCTGTGGGCGTCGGGCGTCCCTCTATCCCAGCTCCGCGCCCTGAGGGCCTTGAAGAGGCTCTGGAAATTCGTCAGCGAATGAGTTTGACGGGTGGTGAATCCGCGTGTAGTGTTATACACAGATCGCGCGGGTTTCCGAGGCCCGCCCACTCCCGAGAGGAACCCCCCGATGAGCGCACAGCTTCAGGCAGTCAAAGCAGACACCTTCGAAATCGTCTACAACCCCTCCGCCGCGCAGGCCATGATGTACGCCAACGTCGCCGAAGGCACCTGCGGCCTGTTCGCCACCGGCCACCCCATCAACGACCGCATCGACGCCGAAGCGTTCGCCCTCGGTGAGGGCTTCGTCCGCTCCGGCGAATGGAAGACCGACGACAACGGCATCCAGACCGCCACCATGGTCCCCCACGGGCTGGACGGCTAGTCGCATGAGCAGGGTCTTCTACAGCTCCGACGAGCACCACCTGCATGACCTCGTCAGCGAAGAGCGGGGCTTCGCCACCGTCGAAGATCACACCGAGTGGCTGATCGACCGGCACAACTCCGTCGTCAACAAGCGGGACACCGTCTTCTTCCTCGGCGACTTCACCCTCAAGCACCCCGACGCCGTGAAGCACATCACCGACCGCCTCCTCGGCCGCAAGCACCTCATCCTCGGTAACCACGACAAAGCCCACCCCTCCATGCGCCGCGCGCACATGAAGGTCCGCTCCTACCTCGACCTGTTCCAGTCCGTTCAGCTGCATGGCTGGACGGAACTCCCAGGAATGCCCGGGCGCCGCGTCCTGCTCTCGCACCTGCCCTACGACGGCGACCACGAGGGCCGCGATCGGCACACGCAGTGGCGCCTCCGTGACGAGGGCCTGTGGCTCCTGTGCGGGCACGTGCACCACGCGTGGAAGGTCCGCGGGAACCAGATCAACGTCGGCGTGGACCAGTGGCCAGACGCCCCGGTGCTGGCTGATGACCTCGCCGCCCTGATCAGGGAGACGGAAGCGGCCCGCGGCTCGGACGCCTGAGGGCGCCCCGGGGCGGGGAGCAGGGATAGAGGCCGGCCCGGAGCACCCAGGGGCCACCACCCCCGCCCCTCCAGGGCCCCAACCGACCTGCAGCAGCACCCGAATAGCCCCTGAAACCCGCGGAAACACGGGGATTCAGGGGCTATTTCTTTCCCTGGGACACTCCCCAGCCCTCAATCACGACAGCAAGCCCCCTTTTGGGAGGACACTCCCACGGAAGGGTTCTTGGGGGTTCATCCTTTCCGTGGGAGACTCCGCAACCACGGAATTCCGCGGGACGCAACGGATTCCAGCTTCCGTGGGAGACTCCTCGGCGTGTCACGTTACACATCTGTCCAAGGCCGGGCGCCCTGTAGCAGAGTGCAAGGAGGGACAGGACTGCCCCGAGAGGAAATGAGGTGACCAGGATGCCGCGACTCAAGGCGGGCGCAATCAGCGCCACCACCCTTGAGGCCTACTCAGGGCTGAGCCGTAACGCCGTCCGCACCCTCATGACCGCGGAGCTGATCGCACCCCTCACCAGGCTCTCCCCCGAGGACGCCGTCATCGCCCGGCTGATGCGTCGGCTCTACTGGGCCGGGCCCGCGATCAACACCCCGGGCGAATCCGCTGAACGCGACGCCGTCCGCGCCGGAGCGGTCAAAGCCGCGAAGCTCGTCCGCGCCGCCCTGAAGAAGGGTGTGCCCGACATGGTCCGGATCTCCGACAACGGGACCGTGACACCACTGACGAAAGGCGCCCTGTTCGACCTGCTGGACAACCCGGGCACGGATGTCCTCATGATCTTCCCTCTGGCCGCCTGGCACGAGGAAGCCAAACGACTCCCGGAGGCGCGCGCATAAGCCCTGACCCCACAACTTAAAAAGCGATGGTGTCCGTCGTTGGAGCGACGGACACCATCAGTGACTTCCAAACTCAAGGAGCCTCAATGCCTTCGAGTGTAGTTGTTCTGCACCCTCAAGCCAACCCCCGCCACGCCAGCGCGGAGGAGGCGCAGCGCCAATGGGCGCTGTGCGCCCCGGCCATCGCCGGGCAACCCCGAGTCCGGGTCAGCCGGGACGGCGGCAAGTCGTACCCGCGCCGGGTCGAACGCCCCATGACCGGGGACCATCCGGCCGCGCCCGCCGCGGTCCGCGTCTACGACCAGGACGGGTTCACCCGCTGCCTTGCCCTGGACTTCGACACGTCCCGGCACGGGCAATCCCAGGTCGACCGGGACGCCTCGGCCGTGGCACGGGCCGTCACCGACCTCGGGGGCCGGGTCATCGCCGACCAGTCCCCCAACGGTGGCCGCCACGTCTACGTCCTCTTCGGGGACGCGATCGGGTTCCCGGCCGCGCGGGCGTTCGCCCGGGAGCTGTCGTACCGGCTGCCGTCCCTTGACCCGTCTCCGCTGTATGGACGGACGGACGGTGTGATCCGCCCGCCAGGGGCGCCGCACAAGTCGGGCGGGTTCCAGCTGCTCACCGTCCCGTTCGGTGAGGCGATGGCTGCGGTGTCCTCCCCGAACCCTGCAGGTGTGTGGGCCGGGCTCCTCGCCTGGGTGGAATCCACGCCAGCCGTCCGCGCGCCCGGGACAGGTACTGTCACCCCCTTGGCGGGACAGGATTGGGTGGAAGCCGCTGAAGCTCTCCCGTCCCTGAAGGCCACCACCCGGGACCTCCCGGCCGACTGGGAGCACATGGCCGCCACCGGCACCTGGGACACCACGCGCTGGCCGTCCGCTTCCGAGGCACGCCTCGCCCTCCTCCGGGCCCTTGCCCGGCACGGGTGGACGTTCCCCATGATCACTTCCCGCATCGAGCAAGGTCATTGGGCCGGGCTCATCGGCTTCTACTTCACCAAGTACGGCCGCCACCAGGCGAGGCGCATCATGGCCCGCGAATGGTTGAAAGCAGGGTCCGTAATTACATCCCCTGCAGCTGCGCACAACATCAACACAAGGGGGCCGCTTACACAGCCGCGCAGCACAGCACCCACCAACGAGTACCAGCAGATCCGGGAATGGTGGACGGTCCTCAAAGCGATCGAAACCCGACGCTGGACCGGCCGTGAATCCATCAGCCTCCGCCTGGTCCTCCGCGCCGTCGGCGCAGCCGCCCAGGTCACGGGCACCACCCGGCCCGCTTTCGGGGTCCGCTCCCTCGCCCTCGCGTCCGGGCTCGACTACACCACCGTGGCCCTCTGCCTTCAACGCCTCCGCCACGAACCCGATCCCCTCATCACCCGGACCCGGCAGGGCCGCGGCCTCGACGCCGACGAATACCAGCTCCGCATCCCCGACGCCCACCACAGCTTGCGGGAACTCTCCTGGGCGCCCGGCCGGATCTCCGGGGTCCACCCTGCCTTCCAGGCACTCCCCCTCCCCGCACCGCTCATCTTCGAGCACATCAGCGACGCCCCGATCTCTACGTTCGACCTGGCCCGGGCCGTGGGCTTGTCGGTCCGGTGCGTGCAGGGGGTGCTGCGGGAGATGGCTGCAGCTGGGCTTGTGGCGGCGACGGGTGAGGGCTGGGTGGCCGGGCCGGTGGCACTGTCCCGGGCGGCCGAGGAGTCCGGGGCCGCGGGGCGGGATGTGGCGCGGCGCGCACGGTTCCGTCGGCAGCGGGAGCTGTGGCGGCAGAGGGTGGCTTTATGGGTGGGCTCTGCCCAAGGAATGGCGGCAATACCCCTATTAGAGTCACCGCCGCCGGGCGAGTGGCCGGAAGACGATAACCGGCCCTTGAGAGCCAGCGACGTACAAGTCTGCGGCTAACAGCGGGGCCGGTGTTTATGGGTGAAACCCTACACGGCGCAGAAGGGCCCGGCAATCCGGACTTTTTGACACATGCCCCTGTTGCGTGTACTGTTACACAGAGTTACCGAGGGCATCCGAGACCCTCAACATAGTGCGGAGCTCATTTGCCGTAATGTCGGTCCTACCGGCTACGGTAAACGTAAGCCCGTGAGAGGACACCCATGACCACCATCGCCCAGGCGCGCCAAGCGCTCGAAGCCCTCGCCGCGTACAAGACGATCGACGGCGCCCCCACCCCCGAACAGACCGCAGCCATGCGCCAATGGACCGGCTGGGGACCCCTCGCGCCCGCGTTCGCCAAGAACCCCGACGGCTCCTGGGGAGACATCTCCGACGCCCTCGACACCATCTTCGCCAACGACCCCGCCGCACTCACCGCCGCAGCCGAACTCCTCGACACGTCCTTCTACACGTCCCCGGACATCATCGACGCCGTCTACAACATCCTCCGCGAAACCGGCTTCCGCTCCGGTACCGCATTCGAACCCGGCTGCGGGTCCGGCCGCTTCATCTCCCAGACCCCCGCCGACATGGACATCGAATGGACCGGCATCGACGCCGACCCCACCTCCGCCGGGATCGCCGCCGCCCTGAACCCCGCCGCCACCATCATCGCCAAGCCCCTCCAGAAGGCACCGCTCGCCACAGGCCGGTTCGACATCGCCATCGGCAACGTCCCCTTCTCCTCCGCGCACGTCTTCGACCCCGCCTACGACACCGCACCCCTCCACGAGTACTTCCTGCTCCGCGCCATCGACGCCGTCCGCGACGGCGGCTACGTCATCGCCGTCACCTCCCGCTTCACCATGGACTCCGCCAGCGGCATGAACAAGATCGCCAAGCGCGCCGACATCATGGGCGCCGTCCGCCTCCCCTCCGGCGCGTTCGCCGAAGTCGGCACCAACGTCGCAACCGACATCGTCGTCCTCCGCAAGCGCGCCGAAGGCGCAAAGACCGTTGGCTGGAACGACCGGGAAGAGAACGCCGCCACCTACAACCCCAACGGCTACCCGAACAAGTACACCTCCAACCGGCTCAAGATCACCGCGAAGATCAACGAGGAGAAGTACGCCGCCCCCGTCGAGGTGAACAACTACTGGCGCATCCGGCCCGAGCACTGCGCCGGGGTCATGAAGGCAACCGGCAACATCCACAACGCCCTGGCCGTCCTCTCCGACGACCACACCCGCGACATCACCGCTGCCGTCACCGCGCTCCTCCCCTACATCGCCCCGATCGCCGCCGTCGTCCCCGAAACCGAATCCCTCGACGACGTACCCCTCACCGACGCCGAAGGCCGCAAAGAAGGCTCCTTCCACGTCATCGAAGGGCAGATCCACGAAGTCCGCGGCGGCGCGCTGAACCCCGTCCGCGCCAACAAGGAACTCTTCGCCCTCATCAGCCTCCGCGACGCAGCCCTCCACCTCCTCGACCTCGAAGCGGACCCCGACCTCGACGAAGACACCATCACCCCCGTCCGCAAAACCGCGCACACCCTCTACGCCCAGTACGTCAAAGCGCACGGACCCCTGAACCGCGGCAACCTCCACGAAGGCCCCAACGACCCCGAAACCGGGCTCCCCGCCTACTCCTGGCGCCGCCCTCCCATGGGCGGATTCCGCCGCGACCCCGACTACGTCACCGTCATGGCCATCGAGGAATACGACCAGGAATCCGGGAACGCCAAAGCCGCCCCCATCCTCCTCCGCCGCGTCAACCACCGCCCCAAGCCCGCCACGTACGCCGCCACCCCCGGCGAAGCCCTCAGCATCAGCATGGGCGAAGGCCGCGGCGTAGACCTCAACCGTGTTGGCCAGCTCATCAACTCCCCCAACACGGCAACCACCATCGACCTCCTCGGCGACCTCATCTACCGGAACCCCGCCAACGGCCGCCAGGAACTCGCCCGCGACTACCTCTCCGGCAACGTCCGCGAAAAGCTCCAGACCGCACTCGAAGCCGCCTCCCGCGAAGCCAGCTACGAGCGCAACGTCACCGCCCTCCAGGCCGTCGTCCCCGAAGACCTCGGGCCCCTCGAAATCCGGGCATCCCTCGGCGCCCCCTGGATCGACCCGAGCGACGTAGTCGACTTCTCCAAGCAGATCCTCGGCTACCCCGTCCAGATCAAGCACACCGCCGCCGTCGCCACCTGGGAGGTCGAGCACAAGTACGCCCGGTGCACCATGCAGGTCGCCCTCGACTGGGGTACGTCCCGCATGAACCCGTTCCGGCTCCTGCAGTGCGGGCTCAACGGTGAGACGCCGACGATCTTTGATGAGGTCCCGAACGAGCGGGGCGGCGTCAGCAAGGTCCGCAACGTGGAAGAGACCCTGGCGGCCGAAGACAAGCTCAAGGCCCTGCAGGAACGCTTCTCGACATGGGTATGGGAGGACGAAGCCCGTTCCAAGCGGATCTGCGAGAAGTTCAACGCCCTCTTCAACAGCCACGTCGCCCGCCGTAACGACGGCTCGCACCTGACGTTCCCGGGCATGGCCGAGGGCATCGAACTCTGGCAGTGGCAGAAGGACATCGTGGACCGCATCGTGTCCTCCGAACGCGTCCTCTGCGGCCACGCCGTCGGTTCCGGCAAGACCAAGTCCATGATCGCCTCAGCCATGACGCTCCGCCGGTTCGGGCTCGCCCGGAAACCGCTCATCGCCGTCCCCAATCACCTCCTGGAGCAGATCGCACGCGAAGCTCAGCAGGCGTACCCCACTGGCCGGTTCCTCATCGCCTCCAAGGAGGACCTGGCCGGGGATTCCCGCCGCCTGTTCGCCGCCCGATGCGCCACCGGGGACTGGGATGCCGTCATCCTCACGCACAATGCGTTCACCTCCTTGGCCGTTGACCCCGAGCGGGAAATCCGCTGGATCGAGGACCAGAAAGCCGAACTCCGCGGCCACCTCCAGGACATCGGCGACGACCGCAGCATGGGCGCAAAGAGGATCGCCAAGGCCCTCCGCGCGTTCGAAGCCCGCGTCGAAGCGCTCCGGCACTCCACGGGCGACACCAAGCAGGTCCGTTTCGACCAGCTCGGCGTCGACTTCATCGCCGCCGACGAAGCGCAGGCGTTCAAGCGCCTGCAGATCGCCACCCGGGCCGAAGGGTTCAGCCTCGGAGCGTCCAAGCGCGCGACCGATCTCCTCCTGAAGATCGACGTGCTGGCCGACATGCACCCGGGCAAGCCAATCGTCGCCCTGTTCACCGGCACCCCCTGGTCCAACACCCTCGCGGAAACGTTCGTCTGGCAGAAGTACCTCCAGCCGGACCGCCTGGCCCTCGCTCAGGTCGACCAGTTCGACGCCTGGGCTGCCGTGTTCGTCCGGTACGAAACCAAGATCGAGGTCACCCCGGACGGCGGCGGCTTCCGCATGTACCGCCGCCCGTCGGTGATCCAGAACTTCCCGGAACTGCGCGGCATGCTCGGGGAAGTCGCCGACCTGCTCCCCGCGGACGCAATCAACCTGCAGCGCCCGGACCACCAGGCCACGACCCTGACGGTCAAAGCCACCCGGGAGCAGCGCGCCTACGTCATGAGCCTGTCCAAGCGCGCCGATGACCTGCGCTCAGGCGCGAAGAACATCACGGAGAACGGCAAGCAGGACAATATGCTCCTCATCTGCGGCGACGGCCGGAAGATGGCCTTGGACCCCACGCTCGTGAACCTGCCGGGAGAGTCCCCGAAGGTCGAAGCGATCGCCCAGAACGTCGCGAAGATCTACCACGAGACCAAGGACCAGCCGTACGGCGACTCCCCCACCCCGGGCGCCCTGCAGGTGGTGTTCTCCGACATCGGCACCCCGCGGCCGGGGGACACGCAAACCTACGGTCGCCTCCGGGCGCGGATCGTTGAGCTGGGCGTCCCGGCCGAACGTATCCGCTGGATTCACGAGGCCAAGACCGACAAGGCCAAGTCCGCCCTGTTCTCCGCCTGCCGTGACGGGTCCGTGTCCGTCCTCCTGGGCTCCACGGAGAAGATGGGCACGGGCACGAACATTCAGCTTCGCCTCCGCACCCTGCACCACATGGATGCACCGTGGCGGCCCTCGGACATCGAGCAGCGCGAGGGGCGCGGCCTGCGCCCGGGCAACCTGAACCCGTTCGTTGACATCTTCCGGTACGTCACCGTCGGTTCCTTTGACGCCTTCATGTGGAGCGCCCTGGAAAGGAAGCAGCGGTTCATCTCCCAGATTTACCGGGCCGATTCGACCGTCCGCGAGATCGAGGACGTGTCCGATGTCGTCCTGAACTTCGGCCAGGTCAAGGCTCTCGCCGCGGGTAACCCGAAGCTCCTGGAGCAGGCGTCGTTGAACTCGGAGGTTCGCCGCCTGAAGATGCTCCGCTCCGTCCACCAGCAGAGCGTGAACGCCGCCCAGAAGCGCGCCACGACCGCTATTTCCGAAGCGGAAGCGATTGACTCCGCCGTGAAGCTCTGGACCCGGGCCCAGGCCGTGCTTGAGATGTTCAAGGACGCCACCCCGACGGAGTATCCGACGGATCAGACCTCGTCCCTGCAGCAGATGGAGAACTTCATCACCGACATGCTGCAGGACCGCCCGTGGCGGGTGAACTACAAGGGCCTCCGCCTGCTCGCGGTGACCTCCGGCAAGGAACGGGAGACGCACCGCCAGGTGCAGATCCTCCTCGACTCGTTGCGGATCGGAACAGTTTCCTTGCCGAACCGGACCCTGCGCCGTAAGCCGGGCGTCGCCCTGGCGGCCCTGCTCGAAGAGGTGGAGGTCTGGGTCGCTGACCTCCCGGCCCGCATCGAGCGTGGAAAGCACGAGATCGTCCGCCGTCGGCAGGAGGCGGAGGAAGCGTCCCGGGTGCGGGAAACGGCGGTGTTCGCTGGCGCTGAGGCCCTGGCTGAAGCCGAGCGGCAGCTGGCGGAGGTTGAGAACGCGATCGAGGCGGCCGCGGTACCTACGTCGCTGGCTCCTGAGCAGGTCCCGCAGGCGGCCTGACCCGCGGCGCCGTGAGGCGGTCGCCCCATTTCCTGGGGGCGGCCGCCTTTCGCGTGTCCTGAGCAGGCGCGGCGGGGGGGCGGGGATCAGGGATAGAGCCGTTCCGGGCAAAGGAAAGGGCCGCCCCAACGCTCGTGCTGGCAGGCGGCCCTTTTGACCCTAATAGGGGTATTAGATGCCTTCGCCCTTGGCGGTAGCAAGATCGGTCTCCGCGATGGCCACGTTGTCCGACGCTAGGTCCACGGCCAGCCAGTCCGACTGCACCTTCAGGATGTTCGGGTTGAAAGCCTTGGTGTTCGCAGCTTTCCTGGCCGCCGTCACAGACTCATCCAGGTCCTCAAGGCGGTCCCGGAGTGCCTGCCTGGCATTCTCGATGGCCTCCAGCTGCGGGCCGTAATTTTCGCGATCGGAGCGTGCGCTCATAGGGGGACTCCCGGGTGTGGTGATGGGGGCAGGTCGGTGTCACTGCCTGCCCCCATCCTACCAGCCTTTTGACGAAATATCCCGTTCCGTGTAGCTACCGGAAGGTCAGTGCGACCGGACCCTTTCCAGCAATCCCATGGTGTCGGCGATGACATCGTCCGAATGCTTCAGCGCCGCGGTCGCCCGGGCCTCCATCACGTCCTGCAGCTCGGCCAGCTCGGCGAGGTTCAGGTGCTGCCGGTCCACGCGGCTCTCCCCCACCTCGTCGTCATCCACGTCCTCTGGCTCAGCGTCCGCTGGCCAGTTCGCGGCATCCTGCCGGTACGCCAGGATCGCACTGATGGTCCGGGCGCTCATGGGCGCCCACTCCGAAAGCCACCCGTACCGATCGATGGAGGGCAGCAGCAGCATCTCCCCCAGCCCGGCCACGGACTCCTCGGTCGCGCACTCGTGCTCTTCATCGCGCTTGTAGGCGAACAGGTAGGAGCGCGCGGACCCGCGGCCGTGGTCATCGAAGATCGCCAGGATCTTCAGCCACCGCCTCACAGCACATGCCGGGCAGGGGACAGGATCGTCCGTGTACGGGACGCGGCGGCCCAGCACCGCCAGTCCGCCATCGGGCAGGACCGTGATGTCCGCGGCCGTCACCGCGCGCGCCTGCTCCCGGGTCAACCGCAGCTGCCCCGTCAGCACGACCAGGTACGCATCCCGCCGCCCCGTCAGGCCAACCTTCCATCCGGCGATCGGGATACGCCGCAGCGTCTCCTCCAGGCCCAGCCACCCCTCCCCCGTCCGCCAGCACGTCTCCGGCTCGACTTCGGGGGCAGGCAGGGAAACCCCGGCTTCCCGGTGAACCCTACGGATCACCCGGGCCCGCACGAGCTTGGTCGACTCCGCTGCAGGGACGGTGGCGAGGAAGTCGGCGACGGTCTCGGGCGCGGCCGGGAGCGGGGGGAGGCCGCGGGCCTGGCACCAGTCGACGAAGAGGTGCCAGTGCGGGTTCGTCAGGCGGGCCTTGTCCGCGTTGACTCTATTGCCGCCATTGCCTCTGCTAAGTGGGACCATTGCAGCCCCCTTCCCGAGGCTTCGCGGGTGCGCGCCATTTCCCAAGCGGTGGGGATATTGGGGGCATTGTCGGCATTAGAGTCCGATCCTGGTGACGGCGTTGTTGGCCATGGGCGCGTTCTCGCGGTCGTAGATGTCGAGGATGGCGTCGCCCTTGTGGCCGGTCTGGCGGCGGATGGAACGGGAGTCGGCGCCGGAACGGAACGCCTGGGTGACGAACCCGGCCCGGAGGGAGTGTCCTCCGAAGTCCCTGGGGTTCAGGCCCACGGCTTGGACGCGGCGTTTGATGACCTCGTTGATCCCTTGCCCTGAGAGCCGGTTGGTTTTCACCGTCCCGCCAGTGGAGATCGAGCGGAACAGGGGCCGCTCGGCGTACCGGGTCTTCCGTGGGGTGTTCCGGCAGACGTGCTCGGTCAGGGGCGGCGCCTCGCTGATGACGCGCATGACTCCGGCGCGCCCCTCACCGCGGTCCGCGGCGTCTACGATGTCGAGCCAGCGGCCGAGGGCGCAGGGCCCGCAGGTGACGGCGTCGGCGCCGTAGGGCAGTGCCTTGACCTGGCCGCGGCCCTGCTGGTCAGTCTTGGAACGGCGGAGGTGCAGGTGGAAGCCGTCGTGGATCTCGGGGACAGCGTCGGCGATGTTCAGGGAGGCCAGTTCGGAGCGGCGGAACGCTCCGGCGTATCCGACCAGGAGGATGGCTGCGTCGCGGCGGGCGAACACGGCGTCGGGCCAGTCGTCGGTGGCGGCGGCGCGGAGGATGTTCTTCAGCTCGTCGGTCATGAGCGGGGCGACGCGGCGCTGGCCGGAGCCGCGCATGTTGCGGATCGCCTTGAGCGCGCGCATGACCCGCTCGTCGGCCTTGGGCGGGGTGACGTTCGCCTGGATGTGGCGTTGGTTGATCGAGGAGGCCCAGCGGACCAGGGTGGCGACGCTGTAGGCGTAGGTGCCGTCGAGCTTGACTGTCTCGGCCTTTTCGCGGAGGTAGAGGATGACGACGCTGGAGCTGGCGGGCATGGGGCTGTAGCCCTTGGCCTCGCACCAGCGGACGAAGCCTTTCCAGTCGGAGGCGTAGGCGCGGGCGCTGTTGGCGGAGATGGAGGCGCCGACGGTGTTCTCGACCAGTTGCGCGTCGGCGGGGCTGAGTTCGGTGTTTCCCAGGCGGCGGTGGATGGTGCTGGACGCGGCTCCCTCGAAGATGCCGAAGCCCTCGTCAGGGGTGAATTCGCTCATCGGATTGCTCATTTCCCCATTTTGCGCCGTTTTTCGGGAAAAGCGACCTACCGACGATAATTTCTCTTATCGTCGGTAGCTTTTCGCAGGGTTGAAGTGACTATCCGAATTCGGAAAAGTGTGTAGCGTTACACATTCCACAGAATTGGTCGGGTTTGTACGGTCGCTCCGAAATTGGCGGGATTCCGGGGGAGCCCGCCGACTTGGTTGCCAGTATGCTCCGGGTCGTGTACTGTTATACGACAGTCACCAACACCACAGAAAGGCGTCACCCCCATGACCCTCAAAACAGGCATCGTAGACATCCAGATCGACACCGAAACGGTCCGAGACCCCGGCACCATCGAACTCGAAGCCTTCGCCGTCACCGACGACGGAGTCCACACCAGCACCGACCTCAGCACCAGCTACGGGTTCCTCCGCATCCCCTCCTCGGGATACGAAGGCAACACCTTCATCGAGTCAACCCAGGCCGAAGACATCGCGGCACTTCCCTTGCACGTCCGCGTCGCCTACGAAGGGCTCATGAATACTGCCCTGGAAGTTCAGAAGCTCACCGCGGGAACAGTCACCGCCTAGCAATGGATCGCCGCGGTTCGCATCCTGGACCGCGGCGCCCCTTGCGTCGTTGGCAAAATGCCACGGTCGCATTCACTCATCGAATTGCCAGCGCCCATCATGGCGTGTAGTGTTAGAGGGCACTCACCACGCCCGATAGAAATCAGCACCATGACACCCAGCTCAAGCGCGCCCGATATGCCCGACTACGAGGCGGTCGACAGCGCAGACCCCGCCATCAGCGACTCCCCCGCCCCAGCCAAGGGTGATCCCCTGGAGGACTGCACCTGCACCCGTCGACAGCACACTCACGGAGACTACGTCTCCTACAAATACCATCGGTGCCGATGCACCCATTGCACGGCCGTCAATACGGTCTACTCACGCCGCAGCCGCACCGGCAAGAAACGCATTCCAAAGGTCCCCGCCGAACCGGCTCGCGTCAGAGTTCGCGAGTTGCAAGCGCTCGGCTTGCGGCTGGTCGACATATCCGAGATGTGCAACCTGGGCCCCAAGGGTCTGGATAACCTCATGTACGGCAAAGACGGGGTCGCGCATAACTGGATCTACGCCAGCACCCTGGAAGCCCTCAAGGCAATCGATTCCCGGGCCATCAGGGAGCACCAGCCCCCGGGGACCCGGCAGGTGGACAGCACCACAGCCAGGCTGCAGATTCAGTCCCTGCATGCCGCGGGGTGGACCGCCCGTGAAATTGCCCGCCATGCCGGGGTCAGCCCCTCTGTGCTCAGCTACGTCCTGATTGGCCGTGACGTGAGGGAGTCGATCCGCCAACTACTCGACGCGGCTTATGGCGAACTCCGCCACATGGCACCACCGCAAAGCACGAAGGCCGAGCGGGCGAACATGACCACCGCCCTGAACAAGGCGGCGGCGCACGGCTGGACCACGGATACCGTGCACGACCTGGAGTACCCCGTAATCCGCGCGGCGTAAATCTTTCGCTTAGGGCTGTTGACGCAAAACTTTTCAGTGTGTACTGTTATACATAACGAGGGAATCCGAGAACCCTCCGACAGCAGAGAGGACTACCAATGAACGCCATCACGCTCCCCGCAGACCTGAACCCCACGGCAGTCCGCGCCGCCGTCCAGGACACCGCCGACTTCGCCAGCCGCGGCCTCGGCGCCCAACTCCTGGCCAACCGCACCATGACCGAGATGTTCACCGTGTTCTACCAGCAGACCCGCGCATTCTGGGACTTCGGAACCGCCACCCTCGTCAACCGTGCCGCCGAGCCCGTCGGTCCCGCCCACGTCCGCTACTTCGTCACCAAGGCGACCGACACCAACACCCTCATCGCGATCGCCGAACCCGCCGAATACGCCGCGGAAGTCGACGAGAGGGGCCAGGCAGTCACCATTACCGACGAATTCGGCCAGGCACACACCCTGCAGATCCGCAGCGGCCTCAACCGCACCCTCCGCCGGGAAGGCCTCGCCGCCACCTCCCCGCTCATCGGGGGCCGCCTCACCGTCCGGATCGTCTGCGACTAACCCCGCCCCACACAAAGGAAGCCCCGGGCAGCCAACAGGCTCCCGGGGCTTCCCGCGTTCTCATGCGACGCTGACCGTCAAGGGGCCACCTGAGCGCCTACCCTGGATGACGCTCATGGCGTCAACGAGGGCGTATTCCGCCCTGGTGATCTCCGCGGTACCGCAGGCACAGCGCCAGCTGAGGACCACGTCGTGGCGGCGTTCGGTGATCTCAGGGGACAGGACGTGGCCGTTGGTGCATTGGAATGGCTTCAAGTGCGCCGACTCCTGCCATCCCTTGACCAGGTCCAGCCAGCCCTCAGCAATCGCTCGACGCTTCTGCCGGAACGCGCTCATCTCCTCGGCTTCACGGGCCTCCTTCGCTGCAGCTCTGGCGGTCCTGCGGCACTCCTCGCATTCGGAGGCGAGGCCGTCCTTGCGGCCCTTGTGGGCCCGGAACTTGTTCGTCGGGAGGTCCCGCGAGCAGGTGGCGCAAAGCTTGGTCTCAGAGTCGTCGGGTTGGTACTGCTCGCGCCAGGTGATGACGCACTCCTGGCAGTAGCGGGTCTCCTCGGGAGTGAAGTCGACCCCCGCGTGCCGTTCCCAGTTGTCGCCGGGGGCGGGTTCCAGGCGCCAGCCGCCGTTGTCGATGGACCCGCCGCGGCTGCCGCATAGGGACCTGCCTTGGAGGACGAGGTTGCCGACGCCCATGCGGGCCCTGGCTGCCGGGTCGTCGATGAGGGCGTGGAGTTTCTGGGGGTAGCCGCCTTGGTAGGCGTGGGCGGTGATGATCCGCTTGAGGGGTGCAGGGGCGGGTTCTGCTGCGGCTTTGTGGAGGCGGAGGGCGGCGGCGTTATACGCTTCGCCGGGCTGCATCGCCTTGCGGATGTCGCTCTTGAGGGCGCGGCTGCGGGTCATGACTGTTTCGCTTTCTGGCAGTCTCCCGCATCGGCCACCAAAAGGGTATGTGGGCGCTGCAATGCTTCTGCGATTCGGAGAACCTTGACCTCAACATCGTCCAGCCATGCGGGGGCTGGTGCGACTCGGCACGGGCGTGCAGTATTCGCCACTGCCCGATAGCATAGCACCCCACTCGCTTTTGACCTAATCAGTCCGGCCCGGCGGCTGTCCCTCGGGCGCGAAAAAGGGCGGCACCCGCAGTGGGTGCCGCCCTTTGACCGCTTGGGCTACTAGGCCTTGGCGGCGGCCTTCAGCTTGGAGCCCGCGGTGACCTTGACGCCGAAACCGGCAGCGATCTCGATGGATTCGCCGGTCTGCGGGTTGCGGCCGGTGCGGGCGGCGCGTTCGGTGCGCTCGACGGCGAGCCAGCCCGGGATGGTGACCTTGTCGCCCTTGGCGACGGAGGCCTCGACGACCTCGAAGATCGCCTCCAGGGTGTTGTTGACGGTGGCCTGGGTGGCGCCGGTCTTTGCTGCTACTTCGGCGACGAGTTCGCTGCGGTTCTTAGCCATGTGTGTGTCCTCCAGGACTCAGGTGGTGCTTGGGAATGGTGCTCTTTCAGCACCACTGACGATAGTGTAGCCTTTCTTGCTGTTATCGCCAACTCAATCCAACATATATCCGCTCGTGTCGCAGATTGTCGGGTAATTGACGCAAGACTATGTAGTGTGTACTGTTATACATGACGGGGTATCCGAGACCCCACAACACGAGAGGAACACCATGAAAGCAGCAGACCTCAAAGCCGGGACCACCTACTCCCGCAAATCCAACCCAGGAGTACTCCTCAACACCAACGGCACCTACGGCGAGATCCGAGACGGCGCAAGCCGCGAGGAGTACGTTGTCGGCCGCGGTAAAAACTACCCCGTCCTCGTCCATAGCCGCTGGGGTGAACGGATCACCGTCGAACAGCTCGAAGAAGCCGCTAAAAACTTCACCCCCTGCGCCCCCGGCGGCTCCTATACCAACGCCGACCTCCCCGCGGGCACCTTCCTAGAATTTTGGCCCTCCCGCAGCTTCGATGGCGAACACGCCGAACTCGCAGCCCAGGCCGCCGCCCTTCACCTCAAGCGCATGGCCGCCATCGAAGAACGCAATGCAATCATCCAGAAGGCCAAGGAAGACCGCCAGGAAACCAAACGCCGACTCGACGCCGTCATCCCCGACGCAGGCCACATCCACCCGGGCGGCAACCCCTCCACCGTGACGGTCAACATCGCCGACCTCAAAGCCCTCATCAGCATCGCCGAAGCAGCGAAAGAAGGATAGAAGTGACCACCAACAAGCCGGAACGCCCGGCCTCGCCGAAGCAAGTCACCCCGCAGGAGGCCCAGGATGCCCTGGAAGCCCTCAGCACCGGCCCGGTCTGGGGCTCCACCGTTCCGCCGCGCGCGTTCACGGTACTGGAGGTCGCGAAGCAGATCCTCGGCTTTGACCCGTCCTCCGGGCAGTTGAGCGTCCAATACGGCGGCAAGACCACGGCCGCTTACTTCTCCCCGTACGTTTCCATCGGCAAGCTGCGGAAGGCCCTACAGGAACTCGTCGACAACGGTGTCGTCACCGAGATCGAGGGGAACAGCGACCGTACCGTGTATTTCCCGTACCGGACCGGCCCCAAGGGTCACACGTACGTGGCAACGGCCCGATACGAGGCCTCAGCGACCCGACTCATGGCCCGTGACCGGGACGAGACGCGCAAGCGCATCCTCCAGGAAGCTGAGCGCGCCTACCTGGACCTGCACGCCAAGGAAATCCAGGCGGACTATGAGGCCCGGTGCGCCGCGGCCGGTCTGGACCCGGACCTTGAGGCGGGTATCCAGTGAGCGCGGCCGTGAAGCGGATCATCACCCGGTAGGAGGTCCTCGACTATCTGGGGAAGCTGCCTCAGGGGTTGAATGACCGGCCGAATACTATCGGTGTCCTGGACATGGCGGTGGACTTCATCGGCTTCGACCCGAGCCACGGGGAGCGCCCGCACCACCTGGGCGGACCGAGCTTTGAGACGTGCATCAACCGGCACCTGTCCCTGACCGCTCTCCGGAAGCTACTGAAGGCCATGGTCGAGGAGGGTGTCGTAGCTGAGGTGTCTGGCAACGATATGGCGGTGTTGACGCCGTCGCATCTGGCGTCCCGGAAGTTTTTCCTGCTGGGGGCCCGGTATCGGGAGGCGTTGGCCCGGTATGAGGCGAAGCTCCGGAACGCTGACCGTAAGAAGATCTGGATGGAGGCGGAGAAGGCGGTGATGGATCGTCATCGTGAGGAGGTTCAGAACACGTACGAGTTCATGTGCCGGACGACGGGTGTTGATCCTGAGCATGAGGTTGTCCCGGGCGCCTGAGGTCGTCCTGGGGTGCATGGGGCCGCGCTACCTGGGTAGCGTGGCCCTTTTGCGTCTGCCGTCCGCGGCGTTGACGGCAAGCCTTACAGCGTGTAGCGTTATACATGCAACTGGGACGCTCCGAGACGCCCCCACACCGAGAGGAAACCATGACCACCACCGCAGAACGCTTCGAGCAACTCACCCCCGAATTCGACACCGCATACGGCCCCGGATACACCGCCGCCGTCCGCTCCAGCTTCGAAGAACTCCCCACCGAAGAAGCCCGCACCCTCTTCCTCAGCGCATTCAGCCCCAACACCCCCCGCGATAGCCACAACACCCGCCCCTCCCGCGCCGACGCCTGGGAAGAAATCGCAGACCTCGGATACGCCGACTGGGCAGCGTTCAACGGCCTGAACCTCGACACCATCACCCGGTACAAAATCACCGCCGACCGCCTCCCCGCCGTCGCCCACCTCCTGGGCACCTACGGCCGCAACGTTCCCCGCGGCACCTGGGACGCCGACGCCCTCACCAACGCCCCCGCAGACCGCCTCACAGAAGCCCTCAAGCAGCACAAGGACCCCTACGTCGCCCTGGCATCCGCCAGCGACCTCGGCAACCTCGACCGCATCCGCGACTGCTACGCCGCAGGGATCACCTCCCCGGACCTGATCGAATCCGGCGCACCCGTCGACGCGATCGCCGACATCAAGGCCGCCCTGAAGTCCCTCAGCGACCGCGACATCCTCGCCGTCATCGCCAACGACCTCACCGGGGCGGAAGCGAAAGCGTTCGGGCCCATCGCCTCCCTCCGCTACACGTGCGCCGAACTGACCACATCCACGCTCAAACCCTCCGTCATCCGCGGCCTCAGCTCCGCGTACCCGGACCGCTGGGACAGCCCCTCCCCCACCATGGCCCAGCTGGAAGCCCTCCACGGCGCCGGATACACCGGCCGTGCCGGGATCTACACCATGACCGAAGCTTTCGGCCTCCGGAAGAACGACGCACGCGACATCCGCACCCTCGTCAGCATCGGCAAGAAGATCACCCTCGACGGCCTCGCCGCCGTCAGCTTCATCCCCCGCCGTGACACCTACCTCCCCCGCGAAGCCACCGCCATCCGCACCCTGATCCGCGGCGGCATCACGTCCAAAGAAGCCGTAGAGGCCCTCTGCGCCAACCTCCAGGGACGTTCCCAGACCAACGACCAGCCCGACCGTGAACACGGCCTGACGTTCCACGAGCTCCTCGCGGCCGCCGTGTCCGCCAGGATCTCCCCGGAACGCATCGGCGTCCTCTCCCGGGCCGGTATCCCCCTGTCGCGGATGAAGGACTTCGCGAAGAGCGGCACCGAGTGGGCGGACGGGGCTCCTTTCCGCGCGGCTGTTCTCGCGACTGAGGAGCGGCGGGCTGCGTTCTCCAGGAACGCCGCTCCGGTAGGCCCGTGGGAGTTCACCGAGGAGACGTTCCGGGGGTAGGGCGGTCGGGCGCCTGGCAGGTTCGCCGGGTGCCCCAAGGTTCCAATGGAGCTAATGCCCCTATTAGTGCTTGACGTGTAGCAGATGAGTGGGTACTGTTATACACAACGGGGTCATCCGAGGACCCCACCACCGAGAGGAAACCCCAATGCCCGCAATCAGCCTGCTCTCAGGCCTCGCCTTCATCCTCCTGTTCACCATGATCAGCACCTCCCCAGGATGGATCGCAGGCCGCATCACCGCACGAAAAGTACCCCACAAGCACTTCCCCCTCACCATGCCCGGCCGCGGCAAAACACTCACCCGCTGGACCTTCCTCCTCATCACCGGCTTCGTCGCCCTCAGCCTCTTCTCCGTCGCCACCGGCTTCAACTCAGCCCAGAACTACGCCCCAACAATCCTCGCCGGGATCGCCTCCGCAGGCACCGCACTCCTCTCCCAGTACATCGCCTTCGCCATCGGCCACACCGCGGTCACAACCAAACTGACCCGCCAGCACTTCAAGGAACTCCAGGCCGCCGAGGAAGACCATGAACCCGCCCCTCCCATCCAGGAACCAACCGCGGCGACCGCGCCCCTCCCGGCCACGCCCGCGGCCGAACCGCTCCCCCGCGTCGACGCCGCGCCGATTCAGCCGGGAATCCCCGGCTGGACCTAGACACCGACAGGAAGGGCGCCCGCTGCAGCGGGCGCCCTTTTTTCATGAAACCAACCCACGGCATGGCGTAGCTGGTTGACGTAACACCAACAACCGTGTACCATGTTATACATCAGTACCTAAACACCCAGGCCAACCCCGGCCACAGCACCCAAGGAGGAAAATGAAATGCAGACCACCACACCCGCGCACCCGATCATCCAGCCGAAACCACGAGCCCTAAAGCCAGTCAAAAACGTCCTCACCGGCCTCATCCACGCCGTCGTCCACGAAGACACCGCCTACTGGTCCCTCATCCTCCGCAACCGCGGCACCGAAACCACCCGCGGCGGACACATCCACCGCACCCGTAACACCAACGAACAGCTCACCAGCGCCGCCATCCTCCAGGGGCTCGAAACAGCCGTCGACCTCGCAGACGGCGACCACCTCAGCCTCTACATCAACGACAAAACCGTCCGTGTAGCCATCTCCGGCCTCAGCCTGGACAACATCACCCTCGAACCCACCATCGAACCCGGCGACATCGACAAAGCCATCGCCCACACCGCAAAGATGGCCGGGACAAGCATCGCCACCGTCACCCCAATCGGCACCCGCGGCCTTACCTGGGCGCAACGCGACGCCCAGCGAGCACGCCTGGCAAAGTCCCACGCGCCCGTCCTGGTTTCTTCGGACGCGTCCATGGGCCGCCGCACCAAGGACGCTGGCCTCGGCTTCGTCATCGACTGGCCTGAAGAGGACCCGACCTGCGTGGCAGCTACCGCGAAGAGCCCGTCGATCCTCACGGCCGAGTTGCTGGCCATCGAGCTGGCCGTCAAGGAAGTGACCAAGACGATCCACTCCCGCCGCCAGGTTCTGGTGAACTCCGACAGCCAGATCGCGATCACCGGGATCAACGACGCGATCATGGGCAAGGCCCCGAGCCGCATGAACTCATCCCAAGCGGGGATCGTGGATAGGATCGTCCATCTCTGCAGGCACTACAACGTCACCTTCTCCTGGGTGAAAGGCCACAACAACGACCGCCTCAACGAGGTAGCCGACCGCCTGGCCGTCGGCGCCCGCCGCTGCAAGGAGATGGGCCTGCCCATCGAGGTCCGCAACGACATCGTCGAGCAGATCCGCGAATCCGTCCACCTCCCCCTCGCCAGCTAAGGACACCTGCGCTTGACCACCACCCACGGCACACTTAGCCGCCTGGCCTCCATCTGCGCAAAGATCGCCCTGGACGGAATCGGCAGGGCCCCGGCCTCAACCGCCATCCAGATCGTCGCCGCAGCCAAGATCCAAGACACCGTGCAGCACCAGCGCCCCGAACCCGGCAGTTCCGAGGAGATCCTCGCTTGCATCTCGGCCGCATCACAGCTCAACCCCTCCCAGCTGGCCCCGCAGGCACGCTACGAGCTGACCCGCACCCCAACGGGACTGCGCTTCAAACGCCAGCCGCCCGAGATCTCAAGCGCCCTCCGCCTACTTGAACTGAAGACGACCGCCTCACTGGAGCAAGCACTGACCATGCTCGGGTTCGAGACCTACGAGTACCTCCCCACGCACATCGTCACCCCTGTCGTAGAGGGCAAGAAGCAGGCACTCGCCCTGCTCCCGCCGCTAATGGAGCTGCTCGTCCTCCTAGGCTCCGCAGCGGGCCTCAACCCCGACCTGGCTCGCATGGCATCCATGGGTGCCGTTCAGGAGTTCCTGAGAGGGCACTACGCCCGCACATCGGACATGAAAGCCGACCTCGACACTGCCGAAGCCCTAGCGTTCGCCTCCAACGTCGACCTCGTGGAAGTGCTCAAGACGACGACCATAGAGCCCCTCGACACTGACCTTGCACTTTTCGCGGTGCCTGACCTTCCGATGGCGGTGCTGATGTACGTCGGCGCGCACCAGCTCAACAAGGCCCGCAAAGCCGCGGAGATGCTGGCCGCTCTCTGTGGACCGGACATGGTCGAGGTGTCCGGGAAGGCCCTTCTCTTGAACTCAGAGGGCAGCCATGGGAAGCACTGAGCGCACCTCATCCGTGGCTCGCACCATTGCTGAAGCACATTACCCGGAAGCAGTGGAGTCAATGGGGGCATTAGGTTCAATAGGACTTATCCCAGCGGCCCTCGCCGAGGCCGCCGCGTCCGCCCCAGAGCACTTCGGAGCCCCCGGCCCGCGCCAACTGGCGGAAGCGGAGCGTTACGTGTCGGCTTACCTCCGCGCACTGGGCTTCACCATTTCGCCAACCGCAGACACCCAAGCGGCCCGGGGGCCCGTCGTTGAGCGATAAAGCCGTCAATGCCCCCATTAGTTCCACCCATGGTGCGCCTTGCGAGACAAGTCCGCGACGCCTACACCTTGGTAACCAGCGCCCCGCGGGACTATGGTGAGAACGAAGCACCGAAAAATCGGCGCGCCCGCGACAGGAGGCTCGGAGATGGACGTGCTCGACCGTCGCATCGCCCTGCTGAAGCTGTTCGTCGAATTCTGGATCGCCATCGCCGCGATTTACTTCTTCGCCAACCTGAAGCCGATCCTCACCCCGGACGCCCTTATCGACAACCCTGGGCTCTGGACCCCTCTCGTCGGGCTCGGCGCCTCCCTGGCGCTCACACTGGTCACCCTTGCAATCCTGCTACGCCAGGCCGCGACAAGGTCTCCCCTCCCCCGCGATAAGGCAACCCTGTAGAGAACCCGCGTGCGTGGATTTTGACTGCGCGCCGTTGCTCGTGTAGCGTATTTCAGTTACTTTTCACCACACCACACCCTGCATAGGCACCACCATGACCAATCACGCCCCAGACTCCCCCGCTACCGATTTCTCCGCGGAGGATGAGGCGCAAGCCAAAGAAACGGCCCGCGAACAAGCCGCCCTGGAACGCAAGAAGGCGACCGAGTTCCGCTTCATCAAGATCCTCCCGACCGGCGCCCACCCCAACGCGGCCACCACCTACGCCGAAGAGCACTTCTCTGAAATCCTCCGCGGCACCTCCCTCCCAGGGCTCCGCGGAAAAATCCTCCACGAACTCATGCTCATCGACCTGATTCACCAGGTACGCCTCGAATTCGGATTCACCTGGCAAGTGGACCGCCCGCTCCCCTACGCTGCGCCCATCCACCAGATCCGCACCATCATCGGCCACATCCGCGGGTTCCCGCTCCTGACCGGCTTCGAATTCAAGGGCACACGAGCCCAGGAGCCGGACACCATCGCCCTCACCCTCCGCCTCCACGGCAAGACCAAGCAACTGCACGTCACGCGTAAGGAATTCGCCGAACTCGAAGCACCAACCGGGCAATGGCAGACCCTCATGGGCAAGCCAGCAGCCCCGGCCAAGGGATCGCAGATTCACCGCGACTACAACGACCTCCTCGCGGCCTAGGACCACGAAAAAGGGCCCCCAACCTCCTCGTGGAGATCGGGGCCCTTTCGCGTCGTCTAGCTGGACAGAGGTCGACCCTTCGGGATCTTGTTCACTCCCAGGCTCGGGAACGGGCGGCCGCCATTGTGCTGCACCTGAAGTCGATGAACCTCGGCCGCGACAGCTCGCGCGATGAGGTGAGTCAGCGATGTGTAGCCTTCCAGGTGAGCTGTTGCGCGGTACGCGCCTCTCATCTGGTCCGCCTCATCGTCTTCGAGGTAGAAGCTCTGCTTCTTCTTGGGAAGCTCTGCAGTGGCCGATACGGGCGCCGGGGCTGCAGCTGGCTGTGCAGCCGGGACTGCCGCCTCCGGAGCAGGCTGTACCTGCGGGGCAGGGGCCGCTGCGGGGGCCGCCGCAGCCGGTTCCTGCGGGACCAGGGCCAGTGCAGGCGTCGGAGCCGCCGCAGGAGCCTCTACTGCCCGCTCCGGCACTACTGGAGCCGCTACCGACTCCTGGGTCGATACCGGCGCCTCTGCAGCCTCAGGCGCCACGCCAGGAGCTTCGAACGGACTGCGGGCGGCAAGTGCGCTTCGGCGCGGCGGTCGCGTAGCCATTACTTCGCTCCTTCGAGTGCGCGGAAGTGGGCCAGGTACATGTCGCCCAGCTCAGCCGAACGCGGGTTGGACCACTGGTCGAGGCCGCGAGCAGCTTCTTCGCTGTCACTGATTGCCACACTCTTCGGGATCAGCGGCATTGCGACCGGGTGCATTGCGTCGATGTCTTCCAGCCATGCCTTGCCGGAGACCGTCTTCTCCTCGTGCTTGTTCACGATCAGGTCAGCAACGTGCAAGCCCGGGTTGTAGCTGGTCTTGATCGTCTGGACCGTCTGGAGCATCTTCTGCAGACCGGACGCGCTCAGCAGTTTCGTCTCCGTCACGATGACAGCCACGTCAGCGGCCGTCAGAGCATTGATGGTGAGCAGGTCAAGGGTCGGACCGCAGTCGAGGAAGACGTAATCCACCTCGTCCTTGATGCCTTCCAGCGCTTTCAGCAGGCGACGCTCGCGCCCGGCTCCGGAAACGACCATCTCGTCGCGAACGTAGCCAAGGGATTCAGCGACGGTGGGGACTACGGTGAGCCCCTCCCAGACGCCTGGCACCATTACATCCTTGATCGACAGCGGATTCCGCTGCACAAGGGTGTCAGCCAAGCCAACCGAATCCTCTGGCGGACGCTCAGCGGTAGCGACGATGGTGAAGCTGCCCTGGGGGTCCATGTCGACAGCCAGGACCTTCTTGCCACTCAACACCGCGGCGCGGCACAGGTGGAACATGGTGGTGGTCTTACCCACGCCACCTTTCTGGTTGATCATGGCGATTACTTTTGCGGTCATTGTTTTCCTCTCATGTGTGGTGACTAGCCCTAATGCCCCTATTGCGGGCGTTAGGGCCGGAAGGAGTCTGATTGGGGACCTTGGTCAGGTCCGGTTTCCTCTCGGGGACTCGGATTCCCTCTGGGTTAGATGGTATCTGCCGCTGCTCAGATCATCCGCGCGACTCGCCGGGACTAACAGTGCTTTTGCATCTATAAGAGACACTACCCCTAATAGTGCCATTAGTGCAACATGCACCAGAACCCCGAGATTCCGCGGCAGGAGCCCCGGTGACTACTGGGTACCGAACAGGTTCTAGTAGCACCAAAGGTGCTAATGCCTCTATTAGCCCCAACGGCTCTAGCCTCTGAGACGGCCAACGGTCATGACCATCGGCGAGCCTTGGCACTAATAGGGGTGTTGGTACCGTTGCGGGCATCGATTGCTTACCAGAGTCATGGGCTCCCCCGCACAGCACAGCCCTATCGCACCTAACGACCCCATAGTCACTATTGGGGAAAATAGGGCCATTAGATCCAGGGGGCCTGCGGCACGACATGGGCAAGTTGAACGGCAGAGCACCAAGGACACCGAGGCAAGCCTCGCTTGCCTCTGATTCCAGGGCGGGCTCCAAAGGGCCCTCTGTGCCGCTACAGGGGTTCTGGGCCATCTTGGGGGCGTCACCCGGCACAGCGGAGAATGCAGATCGTAGGGAATCGCATTTAACGTGACCGTGCTAACAAGCGATGAGCGGCGACTCCACCCAAGGACACTAATAGGGGCGAATGCCCTAACGGTTCCAGAGTCCATCGGGTACCACGTCGGGCCCATATTGGCCGCAATGGCACCATGACCTCTAACTCCACTAATGCCCCTGTTACCTCCAAGGGGTGACCTGGCCTCGGAGAGTCGCTGCGCGAAGGTGACAGTTGTCACTAAGTGAGACATAGGTTCTATTGGGGGTATTAGTGCCGATAGAGCTATTAGTCCTCTTGGATCTCTTGGTGTCGTTAGCGCCAACAGGCCATGAGGGATCACCCACCAATGGCGCGTGCGAAACGCCAGGCTGAAAGGGACTGCGGAGGCTGATGCCGCATCAAAAAGCCTTCATTAGAGGCGTTAGTGCCCATGGGAGCGACATAGGCAACGGAACTAAATCGTGATCTGCCGGAGACCCGTGCCGTCCATGATGGAGCACCCAGAGACGATCGAAGCACTAATGGGGTCATTACCCCCAAAGGTGGTATTAGAACTTTTAGAGTCTGGATGTCAGTCATCGATCACGTGGAATGAACCCACCTTTGGAGGCAATGGGGACTATGGGGGTATCGTCCCTAAGTCCTCTAATACCCCTATTTCTGGGCTGCAGCTACCGCTAGAGTGCCGAGCCCCCAATTTTGATAAAAGCCCGCGGGACGTGGTGGGTGAGGGTCGCAGAAGCGTTCGGGGAGCTGGTCAGCGTGAAGTGCTTGCCGTAGATGTCAGTTGGTGCCAGGTGGGTACTGTTAGCGCGCGGCTCGCGAGAAGGCTTCAGGACCCGCTGAGAGCCGGTTTCAACCCGCTGGAGCACTGGAGCGCCTGTGGAGGTGCAATAGGAAGCTGAGGCAGGTGTTTTGGGCGTGCGATCGCTGATATTGAGGGCGGGGGAGAGCTTTGTGGCACCCGTGCAGGAGGCTACCGGCTGGGGGCTTGCTGCCCCCGGCTGGGTGGGTGCGGGGGTCGTGGCCGCCAGGGGCGCCACACCACCTGTAGGTTGGGTAATGTCACTGTCTACTGCTACACAGTCCTGAGCTGACAGATACCGCTGGATGGTCCGAACGGCCTTCCCCACGCGACGTGCGATCTCCTGAACGGTGAGTCCTGCCTGGCGGAGCTTCCGGGCCACGACAGCCTGCTCAACTGAGGCCTCAGAGCGCCTTCTGGTGGCCTCCTCGGCGTTACGCCGAGCAGCTGCCCTCTTCTCCTCGGTCGAAGCACGTCCTCCGATACGTCCCAAGCGTGAAAGCCAGGGATCTGGGGCCTGACCGGCAACTCTTGCACGTCGCCCGTGGCCCTTAGCCACCTGCCTTACCGCTGACGCGGATAGTTCCTTGACTTCGCGGTGGGGGAGTGGATCGGCCAGTTCGGCGTTCTGGGCCATCGCGAAGGCGTAGGCGTGGTCGTGCGCCGCTTCGGAGACTGTGGTGAATCCTCGGGACCACAGGGCGTTCCTCGTGGCGAAGAAGAGCGCGTTGTTCCGGCCGGTCTTATCCGCTTGGGCCTGGGCCGGGCGTTTCCACGGAAGGAAAGCTCGGGATGGGTTCCAGGCGTTGAAGGTGGGGTCGAAGTGGTCGGTGAAGTTCTTCATGTGGTCCATCAGCTCACCGAGGTGGTAGGGCTGGGTCTTTGTACCGAAGTGCACTGCACCTGATGGGTTTTTGGCTGACGGGTTGCGGACGAGGAACCTTGTGAAGGCGCCGTCGTTGCCGACGAGGTTGTCCAGGGCGGTCTGCACTGCTTCTGCGTATCGGACGGGGTGCTCGTTGGCGCCGTCGCCGCGGAATACTGGGTCGATCATCCACCCTGCCTGTCCGTGGCCGGTTTCGGGGTTCATGATGATCCAGTGCGGCTCGGGGACGGCCGGGTGCATGAGACGGAGGTCTGCGTCTGCGTGGTCTACGTCGACTACGAGGAAGTTGATGTGGTCGTGCGGGTTCAGCTGGATGAACGGGAATTCGCTCATGTGCTTTCCGGTGTGGGCGAAGGCGGAGTGCTTGTCCGGGCCGCCGCGGAAGCTGTGAAGTCTGTGGTGGGTGGCGATTGCCCTTGCCATCGGGTGCTCCTCAGTGCGCGCGGGCGTGACACGGGTTTGCGTGTCCCGTGTGTTATGTATTCCCGTTTCCGGGCGCGCGTGTATGATTGAGGGCATAGGAAAGCCGCTTTCGAGGGGTGAACCTGAGGCTTTTCACCGGGAAACTTGGCAGAGACGCGGTGAGGGCCTGAAAACTGAAGATGTAGAGCCCGCCCCCTTGTAGGGGGCGGGCTCGTTCGTTAACTCGCCTTGTCGATAGGCAGAGCCTCCTGGTGCTGTTGGGCGCGAACTTCCATGTTCGCGAGGTGGGGTCGGAAGTATTCGGTGAGGAAGGGGCCTGGCTTGAGTCCGTGTGCGGCAGCCAGTTGCGTGATCTTCTTCATCTCTTGGTCGTCCCACTTGGTGACGACGGAGCGCTTTTCGTCGTAGCGCAGCGCGGGCTGGCTTACTTGGTGGCTTTCTGTTGTCATCCAGCCCACTATGCCAAAATAATTTATTTTTCCGTTCACGCCTCGCCGGTTCGGCCCGAAATGATGGGGGACTGCTGCGCGTGCTGCTGCTTGCGTCTCCATGGGCCTCCTTGTGGCGATTGGCACCCGTGGGGCGCTTGGATGTTGAACGTACACGCCAGTTAGCTCTACGTCAACATGGCCTGGAAGGCTGGTTTGCCGCGATTTCTGGCTGATGCTATGCAGTATGACATGGAATTTCCGCGTCTGCGAGAAGCTTTTCGTCCGGATTCTCGGCCCGCCGCTTTGGCCCCAATGCCCGTAATACCCCTAAATGTCAGGGGTCCCAGATACACGGGATCGAATAATTTGTCAGCGGTAGTTGACAATGAACCGACATATGTGTAATGTTACACGTACAGCAGCAAAGCCCACCGCAGTAGTCAACAAACAGCAGCGAGGCGGACCTGTTCCTGCACCTGGTCGCACCAGCGATCAAGCCTCCGACCCCCCAATGGCGAGGAAGCGAACAGGGGAGGGGCATAAGCCCCAAACCTTCACACCTAATGAAAGAGAAGCACCGAAATGACTACCCAGGTAGAGAACAAGAACGATACGAAGTCCAACTCCGAGGAGCTGGAGGCCGTCATGAAGGAACTCGCGGAGGTTGGCGAGCAGGTCGCCCAGGGCGAGGCCGCGAAGTCCCGGCGCATCGAACTGATGACCCGCGCCGACGAACTCGGCGAGTCTCCGACTCGCATCGCCAACGCGGCTCAGACCACTCGCAAGATGGTCTACCACAACCGCAACAAGAACGAAGTCCTGTCGGGCAAGTAGCCTTTCGAGTTCCCGCTTCCCACGGCCACCCTTGCGGCGGCCGATGGCAATCCCCGACTCGAAAGACCCACAATGCTCAACAGCAACGGCTTAACAGGCCGGGCCAGCCAATCCCCAGGCAGGCCCGGCCTGGCCATTTCCCCCGCCAACCGTCCACACGACATGAAGGCATCCAGATGAGGTTCAGCGTCTGGGACGCACCCTGCCCAACGTCACTTTCCGAAGTCCAGGACAACCGGACAGGACACGTCGTCGTCCGGGCACTTCCCATCGACGCGGCACTGATCGCTGGAACCCTCAATGCTGAAGGCCTGACGCAGGTCTTCGGAGAACTCAGCGTCACCAGATCCGCTGCCACCGCCCTCGACATCACCTCGGCCCGGTATCAATGGGAAGCGGATGTCGTGATCTACGGACCCGACTGGACGCCGGACCTCATACACCGCCGATCTCAATCCTGAACAGCCTGCATGGCGCCTTCGCACGCGATCATCAGGTGGAAGCCCGACTTGCCGATAATTCCGTCAAGCTGTGATGCTAACCACGACCATCTCCCATATGCTGACCCTGACCCAGTCACCACAGCAAGGGATTCAGATGAGCGCTCCAGCCCCGGAGAAATCCGACCAGTACATCGTTCTCGCAGGTTCCGAAACGACAGCGGACGTTGCCCGCATCGTCGCCAAGCTCGACCTCCCCGCACCCGTAGCGATCAGCTTCAGGCACGTAGGCGGAGTCAACGACGGATTCCTCACCCGCCTACTGGCAGCTCTCGGTGAAGCCGGGGCTAATTCGGTCCGCGCCATCGAACCGACACAGCACGAGAAGCAGCTCCTCTCGGCAGCCGCGGCCGTCGCGAACATCCGCTTCAACGCCTGAGCATGTGCAGGACCGCAATCCGCCGCTGCCCTTCCTGCGCGCTGCGGAGCCTGAACAGTGCGCGCAGATCCCTTGAATTGAACCTCGATCACGGCCGCCCTGCCGCGATCCGGGCCGCAGAACAGCGCCTCGCTGACCGACAGCTGCGCTACGACACGACAGGGGCAGGTTTCGAGCAGCTCCAGGCCGAGGTGGGGGTAGCCGCCCCTGCCGAACGTGAGGCGCTGGAAGCCAGACTCACCGCCGCGATCACCGACAGCCCGAAACTCGCTAAACCCGAAGCTGGTGTCGCCGCCCTGGAGGCCGCGCTGCAGGCCCGGGTCGATGCCCCGGACTACCGGAGGATGCTGGCGGAACGGGACAGACTCAAGGCACTCCGGTCCGAGCTTGGGAACGCGGCGGAAGCCGTCAAGGATGACCCGAAGGCATCCAGGGAGGCGAAATTCGCCTACCTTGAGGTCCATGAAGCGTTCGTGGTCAACCATCACGCCCTCGAAACGTACAAGGACGACACCGCCCAGATCGCGGCGAAACTCGTTGAAGCTACGGACGGATTCGACCACGAATTCACGGGTGACAAGCTTGGCCACTGCATCAAGATCGCTACCCACGAAGCCGGTTCGCGCGGATGGCTTGAAGAGCGGCAAGGGGGCGCTGGCGGTTCTGATGTCGGCCCCATCCTCATGCTCGATCCCAAGTACGGCAAGAAGAACTACGACGAATGCCTCGCTTCAAAGACGCAACCCATCAGCGAACAGGAAGTCGCCGCTCAGGCGGCCGCTAACTCTCAATTCCGTGGCGCCACCGGCCGTGGAAACGCCCACGAACCCCTGATCGCCCGCAGGTTCGCCCAGGAGCACCCCGAACTCACGCTGATCCACTCCAAGGACACCTGGCAGAACCCGGACAACCCGTTCCAGAAAATCAACGTAGACGGCATCCTCTCCACGGACGGCGTGACGCCGGACGGCATCCTGGAGATCAAGACGGGCTCCGATGCCAGCAAATGGGCCCATGGTGTACCCGTCGGGTACCGCGCTCAGACGCTCTATTACCTCAACGCTACGGGCTTCAAGTACGCCTACGTGGCTGCAGAAATCGACGGCATCGAGTTCCGGGTTTACCGGATCGACGCCGACGAGCCAATCACGGGCGTTCCCGGGACGCCAACGATGGCGGAGTCGATACCCCGGATTCGAGAGTTCCACGAGAAGGCTCAGGCCATCCGCAAGGGGACCCTGGCCGCGCCTGTCGCGGCTTCCAGGCCTCAGAAGTCGAAGTTCACCTACACGGCCAGGAATCGGGACGCCGTCGTTGAGCATCTCGCCGCTTACCGCCAGGAGAGCCCGGAGACTGTTCGCGGCCTCATCGAGTCCGGGATGGCGGGCAACGCGAAGGAAGCCGACCGCGTCATCAGGGATCTGTACCTGTCCCATGACCACACGAAGCGCCACATGGACTCCATCGGAATTGACCTGGAGACGACGGAGTTGAGCTCGCGTCAGGGAAGAATCATTCAAATCGGCGTCACCCGCAGAAACTCCCGGAATGAGGTCGTGGCTGAGTACGAGGCCGTCTACGGTGTTCCGGAAGATGTCCTTCGTGCCACGGGAACTGGCGCGCAGGACGTACACGGAATCACCCCCGACATGGTGCGCGGCAAGCCCCGGTTTGAGGACCCGGCGGAGCAGGCGAAGGTCCGCGAGATTCTCAGTGGGGGAGTGTTGAACGCTCACAATGCCGGTTACGAGAAGCAGTGGCTGGGTCAATGGCTTGACGGCTTCAACGAGATGAAGGTCCCCGTGGTCGATACCCAGTACCTTTCCCGGTATCTGGTCCATGAGACGCCGAACAACAAGCTGGAGTCTTTCGCTGAGCATCACGGCGTCCCGTACAAGGACGCCCACCAGGCACTCCCGGATGCGCGGATGACCATGGACGCGTTGTTCGGTTTCATGAGTACGGCTCGGAAGAGGCGTGAACCAGTGGCAGTTTAGCTTGACGTTGAACACTCGGGCGTGTACTGTTATACACACCCAAGGGGTATCAACCCACCCAACTGCCACCACCAACAGGAGAACCCCATGCGCACATGGACCGCCGAGGACATCGAAGAAATCCGAGCCCTCACCCCCGAACAGGTCAAAGCTCTCAGCTGGCCCGAGTTCGAGGCCATCCTCAGGATCACCCAGGAAGCTGGCATCGCCCTCACCCCCGAGGCCATCGATGCGCGCGACCTCAAGAGCGGCGACCTGCCCGAGGGCTCCGCCGTCGCATTCTTCAACCCGCCCAAGCAGGACAACCAGTAAAAGGACCCACCATGTGCCGGAACAAGGGCGTACGCGAAAAAGACCGCTGCGCTTGCACACCCGAGAAGCGCGCAATCCAGCAGGCGAAACAACGCCGCCGCCGCGCCAATCAACGCATGATCAACGCCCAAACCTCCATTCGGGCAGTCATTGGCGCAACCCCGTTCCGGCCAGAGTCCACCGACCTCCTCAAGCTCGATAGCTACGAGGCGTACTACGACAGCGACGAATGGGCCGAGTACGACGACCACATCCGCCGCACAGCAGAATCCAACGGCCTCGTCATCGCCAACTCCCAGAAAGCCGACGGTATCTGGCTCGACTCCAAAGAACCGGCTGGCGTCTACGAGGTCTACGGCACCGACCCGGAGCGCATCAAGAAGTGGGCATCCGAAGTCGCTGGCCGCTACAACCAGGATGCGGTCTCCGTCGCCGTCGTTGACCCGAATGGCCGAGACAGGCTCATCAGCTTCGACGCAGGCGACAAGCCGCTCGACCATGAGCAGACGCTACGCATCCTCCGCGCCGCAGGATTGCAAAGCGGCAGGACCGTGGACGGGTCACTCCAGATCATCTCCTCCCGGGAGCACCCGATCTCCGCGGACTCCCTGGCCCTGCTGGAAGCCCGCCTCGGACAGCCCACCGTCACCAAAGTCACGGGAACCCTGGTCGAAAAGAGCGAACGTCACGGAGCGGGCGCCCCAGTCCGGGAACTTCAGGCGCTCCGGCAAAAGTACTCCCGCGATCACGGCATCCCCCGCCGTAAGAAGCTGCCGCACTTCAGCGACGCCGACGACATCGCCTCCGCCAAAGCCTACGAAGAGCTACCCCACGACCCTGAGAACCCACGGCTGAAGAAGTCCTACAAGGCCTTTCACCACCACATCACCCAGCAGTACAACATGCTCATCGAAGCGGGGTACGAGCTGGAACCCTGGACCGGCGAGACCGAGCAGCCGTATGCTGACTCAAAGGAAATGCTCGCGGATGTCCGCGACAAGAAGCACCTGTACTATTACCGCACCGAAGCGTCCAACGAAACGGACGTTCCTCAGCCGGACGACCACCCCATGGCACCCAAGGTCACTGTGAAAACCAGGGACGGCGGAACCCAAGAGATCATCGTGAACGACGCCTTCCGCGCGGTCCACGACGCCCTGGCGCACGGTGACGGCCAGTCCTTCGGCCCCATTGGTGAGCGCAACGCCTGGTGGGCCCACCGGGAGTGCCTACCCCGCGAGGCACACGCCGCCCTGTGGAATGAGACGAGGGGTCAGGCGACCTGGACGAACTCGGGGCCGCATATGCGCACAGAGGGGCCCGATGGCGCTCCTGTGCTGCGAACGCCCGGGTCGGAGGGGTGGATTCCGCTGGTCGATCGGCCGTTCCCGGAGCAGAAATCGGTGAACGTTCCGTCCTGGCTAACCTAGATTTCATGGTTGACGAAAACCAATGCAGAGTGTAGCTTTACAGTACTGCCCGAGCTACCCGAAAAGACCCCCATGACAACCCAGCACCCGGCACACCACGGCCACCTCACCATCAACGGCCGCCAGGTCCGAACCATCGGAACCGTCGAACCGCCCGCAGAACGAGCCCGCGAACTCCGCGCGCGTGGATTCTGCACCCCCACCCTCCACGAACTCCACCCCAGCGAGGCCCAGTTCTTCAAGGACCTGATCACCACCCTCGCAGACCCGGCGGGCAACAAATGGCACGCCTGCATCGACCCGTACACCACCGAGGGCTATGCACGCATGCGCCTGTTCATCACGGACGACGGAACAGCAGGCGGGGCCCTCAACGGAGAATGGATGGTCTCAGGCTTCGTCTACCCATCCTCACCGTACCGATCGTCCATCCGCTCATCCATGGCGGCCCTGATCGCACAGGGTGGCCGTCGGATCGCGTGCTTCGATACGGCCCTCCCCGCAATCTATGCACCAGAGGGAATGGTCCCTGTTGCCAGGACGGAGTTCTTCGACACTGGACTTCCCCAGGGCTGGGACCTTGAGACTTACGCTGCCTTCAACAACGGCGGACCGAACACGGTCTTCATGGCCTACAGCGAGGCCGCGCTCGACAGCTCGTACATTCCGGGGTCAGGGGCTTTGCTTCCTTCCCACGAGGCCGCCAACGACGCCGTTACCGAGTACCTCCACAAGCGACTCCTTACGGTGTAGCAGGTCACACGGAAACGCCCCTAGCGGCACTGCCGGGAACGGTAGGATGGAAGCACACCACCCCCATTCTTCTGAGGACCATCAGTCATGCCACCCCGCCCCTCGCCCCCCCTGCTCGAATCCAGCAAACCTGGAGAGTGCCGTTCCCTCTTCCTGTCCGTCGCGCGACCGGCCTGGCGCCGCCGCCCGAGCCGCATCCCTGCCGGGGGAGCGGTCGAGTCGTTTCCGCTGTCGCCGAACTGGTTCTACTCCGTCACGACCGTGGACGGAACGCGGCACCTGGCCCTCTCGGCAGCCCCTGTGGCGACGATCTACGCTCAGGTGCCCGCGGGTACCGTTGTGGTCCCTCAGACGCCCCTGGAGGTTCACCAGGCGGCCGGAGCTTACCTTTGGAAGGCTCGGGAGGGTGGGGGAGTTGCCGGTGCGGCCATGGAGGCGCTGGAAGTCCAGGTCCCAACGATGGCTGCGCCCCTGATCATCGCTGAAGTCCGTAAGCGGGGAGCGTTCCTCCTGGGGTGGTCTGAGCGGCTGCAGCTGCACGGGTTGAAGGTGGTCTCGCCGGAGGGGCTGTTGAAGGCGACGGAGCGCTTGCCCGTTCTTCTGGGACTGAGCGGGGCCGGTGGGCCTGTGTCGGCACCTCGAAAGGGCCGGATGGTCGCCGCTTCCTGAAAGATTTTTTGAAGCCGTTTCGGCTGCCGTGATCCAGCGGCGCCGGGGCGGCTTCTTTTGTGTTCGAGGGCAGTTGCCGGGAGGGTTTGGGGCCGTAGATCTTTGCCAGAAAGTCGCAAAGTGAGGACCATCCCGAACATCCATGTAACGAAAGGACCAAGAGACATTTGTTGATTCTCGTCTTTACAAAACATGGAAACTGGTATTCACTTATCTACGAATGGAGATGACGCCACGCATCACCATGAAGCGGTCACCACACCCAAGCAGTACCAGCAGTCACCACACGGCCTCACCAGCCAGGGGAGAGCGGGGCAAGCGGACTTACCACCCGCAGCCCCGCCCCCGAGACCCCAAGGAACACCGTGAACCCAGGCTCCCACACCCGCCCGGTTCACCGCGCCTCACCCCCCAGCAAAGTCACCTCACCAGATACCGCAGGGACACGCATAAACGCCGGTATGGTGTAACGCATGGGAAGAAAACCGACAAAATCAGGCGACCTCGTTTCCGTCAGCTACGACGGCCGAGGCGCCGCATGGTGCGACGGCCAATTCCGAGGAGATCCCGAAATCCTCGAATTCGCCAAAAGAGCCGCCTTCATCAAAATGGACATCCCCGTCTTCGGCCAACTCATCGCCGCGGACGACGAAACCCCTCTCGGAGCTGCAGCAGCTCTCGTCGGCATCGACCCGGGACGGGCCCTGCTTGTTGAAGCTCCCGACGAAGTACGAAACACCTTCGCCGCAGGAATGTCCTGGGACGACCCAACGAAATGGAGCGGAGACCAGCATGTGTAGGAACAAGGGAACCCGCGAAAACGACCGCTGCCCCTGCAGCGAGCCAGAACGACGTTCGGCATCCGACCGCGCCTACTACGCCTCTCGAAAAGCCGCGGGCCTCACCGCCGCCCCTAAAGACGGCGGCGGCGTCGCCCTCCTCGAAGCCCCCTCGGCAGCGGACCAAATCCAAGAAGCCGTCAACCTTGCCCGCCAGCACTACGCACCCACCCGGATCAACGCCACCGGCATGGGCGTCCGCGAGCAAATGGAAGCCTACGACGCCCTCCAAGAAGCCATCACCGAGAAGTACGGCAGCGCCGAAGGCGCCGTCCGCGCAGCTGGAGCAATCCTGGCCGCCAAGGGCGAAGAATACGCAGGCGTCACCGCCCTCCAGGTGCAGCAGTCATGGGAGCAACGGGACGCAGAGATCAAGGCCCGGGTCGATGAGGCCAGCGTCCAGGGAAAAGTGCTGCTTGAGGAGTACCAGGCAGCCAGCAAAGCCATCTACTCGTCTCGGATCGCCTTGAAAGAGCAAGGAGCCAGCGACGAGGAAATCGCCGCTGAACAGGACAAGCGGATGGAAGCGTCGCGGGAGGCGCTCACGGCCTACAACACGTACCAGGTCAAAGTCCTCAGCCCCCTCGCAACCCAGTACACGGCCATCCACTACGGCCATGACGACCAGACTAAAGCGGATCATCGTCGCCTGTCCGACGGCTACTTGAAGGCCCTCGGTGAGGTTCGCGAACTCGGCGGAGAGACGATGAATTTCAACGCCAGGTCCACGAAAGCGGCCGCTGCGACCTTCAGCGAAGTCGCACAGATCTTCCCCAAATCCTGGATCGAAGCTTCAAACGCACGGGCTCTGCCCGTAGCCAAGATCCAGAAATCACGGGCCCACTACTCGGACGGCATGCACCACGAGAAGAAGAAGAAGGTGCGCTCATCCTCACTGGTCATTCTCGACAATGGCGAGGTTCCCGAGGACTCCTATCGCTACTCCTACGAGAAGGTCGAAGGGGAGGAGCAGAACCTTTGGCGAAAGCTCAACTTCGATACCGGCACCACCCGCGGTCATGAACACGAGAAGTACGTTCCCCCCAAGGGTGGCTGGGAGTTCTATGAGCACAAGAATGGCACCAACTACTGGCGCAAGCCCCGATTCAGGATGGAACTTGTCTCATCGGAGTATGCCCCTGAGATTAAGACCAATTCCCTGCCGGAGCTGGCTGCGGGGAAAGGTCCTCTGTTCTCGGTGACGGCTCATGAACTCAGCCACCGCTGGGAAAGCTCGGTCCCCGGCATCAAAGCCATGGAAGATGACTTCATCACCAGGCGCACAACCACTGGCGGTGTCCGAGATAAGCAGGTCTCACTCGGCGGAAAGATGGCGAAGGAGAAAACCCGCCCGGACAGCTTCGCGAACGCCTACATCGGCAAGGAATACAGCGATGGCTCCCGCGAGGCCCTGTCTTGCGGTGTTGAGGCTCTCTTCGGCGGAAGGTACGGCGGCCTGATTGGGACAAGCGGGTCCAAGCCTGACCACGAGATGAGGTCCTTCATCCTGGGTGTCATGGCGACGGCCGGATAACCCGGGGTCGAGCAGAATGACCGCGGGGCTCCACATCCTACGGTGTGGAGCCCCGCGGCGTATCCGGCAGCCTTAGGGTGCCGTATCTGAGGGGGAGTCCCGAGTCATCTGTGCATCCTCACTGGACAGGCTTGACCGCTTGACGACCTCGGCGACGGTTTCGAGTTCCTCTTTCGTGAAGCCGTTGCCGTCGTCGTCGGTTTCGATGCTTGCCTCGAACTGGGTGACGTGGGTGTGCGTTGGGCTCATGAAGGCGTAGTAAGCCACGTGGCTGTCTACGTTGTTCTCGTGGTTCACGCCGACCGCTCGGCCGCCGTACCCGAGGGAGTGGTGGTGGAGGTACTCGACGCGGCCTTCGGTCTTGGTCGAGAGTTCGGTCTTCAGGTCTTTGGGCGTTGGAATCTCGGACCCTTCGGACTTCTCGACCGAGGACCTGACGATCAGGAATCGCCCGCCGTTTTCTCCCTTGGGGCTGTCTGCGGATTCGGGGACCATGACGATGAGTCGGCCGCCGTGTTCAAGCTTCCGCATCTGCGCTGCAAGGGACATTTTCGCGGCCTGCACAGCGACTTTCCGGGCGATCTTTCCCCCTCCGGCGCCCGTGATGAGTTCCGCCGCGGTGTTCAGCTTGTCGCTGGCCTTCTTGCCCGGCGCCCAGGGGATTTCGAGGATTGTGCCGCCGGGGAAATTGTCGGTGGTCATTGCTAGAACTTGAGTCACTGAATGTCTCCCTGGTGTCACATCGAGGTTAACCTGAGTGTAGCAGGGTGAGATTTTCGTCCAAAGGCAGTGCGTCTCGAAATCAGTTGACGGACCATTGCCAGTTGTGTACCGTTACACGAGCCGGGAAGCCCGAGAACTTCCCCCTTTGAGAGGAACTCCCATGCTGCAATTCGTTGATTTAGGCGCGCCCATTGCCGTCCGGATTGAACATGCCGTACTGGCTGCCGGAATGACCTTCTCCATCAACTACGACAACATCAGGGCTCCGTTCATCGTTGACGGTCAGGCGCTCAATGCCGCCGACGCCGCGGACAGATTCTTGGAGGGTGGATGGGACGGGATCTTTGGGTAGTCGTGGCAGAAGGGGCGGTGTCCGCGCAGTCTGTGCGAGTGGACTATCAATAACACTACAAATGGGCTTATGATCCGTACGAAGACGCTTTGAACTAATGACCAGTAGACCTACGCTTAGAGCAAGCGGTGGCGTTTTCGGTGGGATGAAGGAAGCACGCACATGGAGGGCATACAGATTGGGGCCGCACTCGGTCTCACTTTCTCTGTGCTTTATCTCTTCACGATCATCAAACGCCTCGTCCGGGTAGGTCTGACCGAGTACTCCGGGTGCGGTGAATTGCTTCGCCGCTGCATCGTTCCAATGACCTCAACATCCGGGATCTGCGTCCTGAGCGCGAGCTTCATTGCCTATCCGATGTGGGCCAGCTCCGCCGTTTCCGACGTGATGACCCAGGTGCCCAGTGACATGGTTCCGATGATCACGATGTTCTCCCCGCTGGTGATTTTCCTGGCGGGCATCGCGTACATCTTCCGGCTCATCAAGAACTAGTTCGCCCCAACGATATTTTCCTAAGTCATCCGGGCGTCATTGCTTGACGTAAAACCCGCTGATGTGTAGTGTCTGAATCTCCGAGAACACAAGAGGAGAACCAGCATGAACATCCGAAGCATCCTTCGCAGCACCACCCCTCGCACCCGGGCCCTCACTATCTGGGGACCACTGTGCATCGCTGCCTCATTCGCGATCAGCCAGAATCTGGGAGTCGTCAACGGAGCGACGATTATCTCCCTGGGACTCTTCGCTCTCAGCGGCTACAAGACGGTCACCGGCCTCGTCGAATAGGGAAAACGAAAGGGCCGCCCCTAGGGGCGACCCTTTCGTGCGAGCGGCATAAATCAGAAACGCCCGACGCACTCCGGGCCAATTCCGAGCGAAACGCTGCCAGGATCTTTGAGGCGGCGATTGCACATCCCACAGCGCCCGGTCATCTGCCCATAGTTGGCGGAACAAGCACGCGGATTCCTCTCCACTGCGTTCAGCACCTGGAGGGCCTCAGTGCCCATGATCGGCTCGGCCTCACCGCCCACGAAATAGGGCACAGATTTGACGAACGTGTATCCGCTCCAGGGTCCGCTCGTCGGCTTCGTGATTTCAACGAGCATGGGACCTTTTTGCCCCTCAAGGGTGACGGCGTAGCGACCTGCAGGCGCGGTCGTGGAGTTCCGGTTCTTCGCTTTGGTCTGCACCATGGGGCGGGCGCCGCCCTGCAGGGACTTGAGGTGGTTGATCTCGGCCGATGCTTCGGCCGCGGAAAGAGTTCGGGCGTACTTCGCATTGATGGCCGTGACATACGCGTCACCGTCGCCGGTAACCTGATGCGCCAAACGACGCAGGTATGACGACTGTGCCTCGGTGATCTGTTTCGGCGGGGATTGCGTCTCCATGCTGGGGCTCTCCTGATTGCGGGGCGTGGTGTCCGTTCTCATTCTCGCACGAGACGTGCGCATTTACCCGGCGCGTTTTCCCGCTATCTGAGGCGGAATTTGCCAAGCGATTGAACGCTGCAACGCGAGAATTCACCCATTCGATTGACACAATTCTTTATCGCGTGTACTGTCGAAACACACCACGCACCCTAAGGACACCGTGACTCCCACGCCCAGCCAATTTCTCGTTGCGCACCTACCCGCCAGCGATACCGACGCCCGGACACTCGCGACCGACCTGCTACTCGAAGGCGGGGCTCTCACCGATGGCACTGCACGACGACTCCGGCGCGACGCATTTCGCCGGAAAGCCATCCACCTCCCGGCCCTGCTCATAGCCGCAGTCTGCGCGATGGTGATCATGGACCTCTCGGCCTCGGGTTACGACCCCTTCAACACCTGGCCTGTCCAGTCGACCGTCGCCGTGATCTCAGGATGGGTCGCCGGTATCGCCTACCTCGGCACCTTTCAGACACCCCAGCTCAAGGCATTCCGTCGCTGCCGTGTCGTCCCGGTGGGGTTCATGGCCCCGTGCCTCCCTGGCCTCCTCAGCGAAATACCGGACGCTCGGGCAAAGCTCGCCGAAGCCCTGGGTGGCCGCGGGTTGATCAGCGGGGGCGAGTTGGACTATGACGAGGCGCAGAAGCAGCTAAGGTCACTGACAGCTTCCCTTCGTTGAAAGGCTCCATTGATGAGCGCTACCGACCCCATCGACTCCCGCCACCTTTCTCCTGACGCTGACTGGATTGCTGTCGCCGAGTGGTGTGGCGGGGTGGTCGGCGATGATGAGGAGGGCCGGTTCATGCAGACGCCCGCTGGGAAAGCCAGGGAGGGGTCCTGGATCGTCTCGACACCAGAGGATGCCCCTGGGTTCGCTATCTACTTCGATCGCGACTATCGGGGTTTCCTGGCCCTTCTTGAGCGGCGCGAGGGCGGGGCTGCCGCTCGATAGCGGCTGGGGTTCCCGTCTAGGTCGGACGCCCCGGGTTTCACCCGCAGCAATGACTTCCGCCCTTTTTTGGCGTACTCCGTTTGACAAAGCACCGTCTTGCGTGTAGCGTGCTAATTGAAGCTCTAAACTGGGGCCCAAGCACGACAGAAGAGGTGAAAGGTGGGCTTTCTGCTCACGATAGCGGCGACACTCAGCGCGCCCTTCGCTGGCTGGAAAATCGCCAAACGCCGAGGCGCCAACCCCGCCACAATCCCGACCTTCCAGACCAAAAAGCAGTACGTTCGTCGCGCGGCCGCCCTCGGCGCCCTCGCCAACTTCGTCGTGACCCTCGGCCTGTGGATGCTGGTCGGACTCTTCTCCATTGCAAACGGTTCCCGCACCCTGCTGGAAGTTGCACTAATCGCAGCAGCAGCCGGACTTTTCTTCGCCCCCATCGGAGCGATCGGCGGAGCCATCGGCGGTTGGGTCTGGTACCACCTCGACTCGGTCCGCCGCGCAAACCAGGCCGCAGCCTCACAGCCCTCCACCACTGCTGCGCAAGCCCCGGCGCCCAAGCACTCCATCCCTCCGTTCGATAGCTCCAGCATCCCGAGCACCCTTGGAGCTGCTCGCGTTCAGAACTCAACGGGAGACGAACTGTGGGACGACTTCCACAACACCCAACCCCCAGCCACGGCACAACAGTGATCGGAGCGTAGGCAATGGAACCCAACCCCTGGCACCGCGGCCAACTGACGGCCGTCGACTTCGAAACCACCGGCACCGACACGGGTGAAGACCGCATCGTCACGGCCTCGTTCATCGAGTTGGATGCGACGACAGGCTCATACAAGACGCACGAGTGGCTGATCAACCCCGGGGTCGAGATCCCGGCTGAGGCGACACGCGTCCACGGAGTGACGACCGAACACGCCCGAGAGCACGGAAGAGACCCTCGCGAGGCGGTCGCGGAGATCAACGCTAAGCTCAACGAAGCCTACGAAAACGGTCACCCGGTCATTGGTTTCAACGTCTCATACGACCTGAGCATCCTCCACAACGAGTCCATCCGCTACGGCCACACCCCAGGGCAGCCGCGCCGCATCGTTGATGCCGCCGTCATCGACAAGCGGATCGACAAATTCCGCAAGGGCGGCCGCAAGCTCACCGACGTGGCAGCACACCACGGCATCCAGCTGGACCGGGCCCACTCATCCGACGCCGACGCCCTCGCGGCCGCCCGCATCGCATGGAAGCAAGCCAACGCACACCCCGAGGTAGTGCAGGTCCCCCTCGACGAACTGCACGAGAAGCAGAAAGCGTGGCGCGCAGAGCAGAGCGCCGGACTCCAGGACTACTACCGGCGCAGCAAGAACGACGAGACCATCACCATCGCCCCGCAATGGCCGGTCATCCTTCCGGGCGACGACCCCGACGCCTCTAAGAGCCCCTACCTACGCAAACCGGAACCGAAGACCGTCACCAAGAAGCCCAACGTTCCCGCGGGCCGATACGCCGTCCGTGCCGACGACGGTACGGTCGGCTTCTTCATCCTCGAAATCGGCACCTCGGGAAAATGGGACGGCTTCCAATTCCTGAAGCGCCAGGCCGGTGACACCGAGTACCCGGTCAAGGGCGACGCCCGCCAGCTCATCCTTCAGACCATCGAAAAGGACCCCAAGGGAGCCGCAGTCCTCTACGGCATAGAGCTGGGCGTCTGCGGCCTCTGCGGCAAGGCCCTCACCAACCCCGAAAGTCGCGAAGCTGGCATCGGTCCAGTCTGCGCCACGAAATTCTGACCCTCACCACAGCACCAGCCAGGCAACAAGGAAACTCCCATGGGAACCCAAGCAAAGACGAACCGAGCCCGACGCCAGATCCTCACTGACAGGGCAGTAGCTGCCGACGCGGCCGCGATCTACGGTGAGGGAGCGCGCCGGGCCTCCAGCGTCCTCAGCTGGATCGAAGCCAACTACGAGCCGCCCTTTGCCATGTCGGTCCGGCCCGCTGGCTCCGGGTGCATCGTCACCGAGGACGACACCTTCTACACCGTCGCCGCGTCTCCAGGCGAGTTCGCTGAGAAGCGCGCATTCATCGACGCCGTCGCCGAGGCAACGATGACCATGGGCATCCTGGTACTCATGGACGGTGAATCGCCCGAGCAGATCCGCGATGGCCGCGGCCTCGTGCGCGCCTGGATGCTCGCGGACCAGGGGCACCCCGAGCGGCTTCCGGTCACGCCTGCGGTCACCGCCCAGCTCAAGACTGATTTCGAGTTCCTGGCCTCGTTCGAGCACGTCGAAGCGTTGCCGATGACGGATCTGCCCACGGCCGCCTAGTTTAGGCGGCGACACCCAGTTAGGCGCGGGCCCGGTCCCGGGCCTGTCTGTATCCCTGATCGTTCGCAACCGAGCCGACCCGGTCTTTGCTCTGCGCCTTTGAGGCACGCTGGTGACGCGCGATGATCGCCAGGAAGGTTTCGGGAGCGGGGGGAGACGCAGAGCACCCCCCCTGTGCGGAAAACGAGCAGCAGCTGTCTTCCGCACAAGGGGGGCACTCAGCCGAAAATGGAATCGCCAGTATAGGCACGGTCGCGTGAGGTTTTTCAGCGTCACACCCCACGCCACCTCTCGAAACGAGAGAGTGTTGCGCCATCTTTTCAACGGTTTGTGCGTCCAGGAACGGGTAGGCGGGTTACGCCAATGGTGGAGGGTCAGCGGGAGGCAATAGCTATGCTCTCCGCTCTATCCTCGTGGGGCTTGGGCGCTCCGGTTCTGACTTAACGCGCGACGATCTCCACCTCGGAAGCCCTGCTGCTTTCGCTCTCACTACACCCAGGGGCAAGCTGGTGACGGTTTTGAGCGCGCGTATATACGCGCAACCAGGACCCGTTTTGAACTGGTTTGAAGTCTTTGTCCAACCGCATCACGGCAGTGCTCTAAAGGGGTGTGGTGACCTAGAGAAAATCATGGGACCCCGAGGGATCTTCGAAGTGTTCGAGGTGGAACCTTAGAGTGCCCGCGGCGACCAGCGGACGGAAATTCGTTCGCGGTACAGCCAGGGGTGCACGCTGTTTTTGATGCTTGGTATTCAGTTATCGGCTACAAGGTTGGATTGTATAGACGCTTCTCGTTTAACAGCAAACACGCCCGTCAGCTAAACGAAAAGGGCCGTCGTGTGGGGGATTCCCACACGACGGCCCTTTCCTGGCGCTCCTAGGCGGTAGCGGCCACAGCCACCTTGGGCTTCGGGTTCCGCTTGGTCACGGTGCCCGGAGGGGGGTTGGTCAGGTAGCCCCAGCGGGAGAGTCGCTTCCGCAGGGCGTTCCAGTGCTGACCCGTGGCCTCCTCCAGCGCGTCACGGCTCGCGCCGCGGAGGTACCAGCTGCCGAGCATCGTGGAGTACTCCTTGGCGAACTCCAGTGCGGAGCCTTCCTCGTACTCGGTGTCGACGCCGCGGTTCAGTGCGGCGACCCGCTGCAGCTCCCGGGATGCCTTCGCTTCTGCTTCCGGGATCACCATCGAGGGGACCGGGGCGTGCTTGGCGTTCCAGGCCCGCGGGGTGTTGTCCACGGGTGCCTTCGCGTAGCGGGGCTCCTTCACGTCTGCGCCGAACTTGTTGTGGTGCAGGGTGAACTTGCTGACGGCGAGGGGGTGCACTCCGATGGCGGCGCCGATGGAGTGGCTGTCCCAGCCTGCCTTTTCCGCGGCCGCCAGGGCGGCGAAGAAGTCGGCGACGCCGGGCTTGACGCTGCCGCCGTCGCGGGCTTCGACGGGGGAGTGGATGGCGTTTTCGAGTCGGGCCTTCAGGTCCGCCTTGATGTCCTCGGGGACCTCCTTGATGGGGAGGGTCTTGAGGGCGCGGACGCGCTGGGGGATCTCGAAGCCGAGGTCGAGTTCGTCGAAGGTGACGTTGTCGGCCTCTCCCTTGGTGTAGTAGCCGCGCACGAGTTCGTGGGAGATGCCGATGGCGGCTCCCAGGGTGCGGTAGGTCCAGCCTTTTTCCTTGGCCTCTTTGAGGGCTGCGGAGAACTTGATGCGTTCGGTCTCGCTTCCCTGTGCCTTGCGGTAGAGGGATGCGAGCTTTTTCTCCACCTTGGTTGGGAGGGTGGCAGCTGCGCTCATGTTGAACACCTAACGTAGGTACTAGTCGTCACTAAAAGAATACACGTTGACAAAAAACTGTCAAGCGATCCAGTTAGCGTAGCGCCTCGATGCGGCAAATCGACTCAGCATTGGAGTTGACAAGAACAATTCAGCGTGTACTGTTATCCATATGACCAACAAGGTCACCCCGAATCCGAGACGGGGACCCACCAGAGAGGAAACACCATGAGTACCGCAACAATGACACTCGAAGCAATGATCGAGAACCCCGCCACCACCGGCCCCGTCCGCGTAGCATTCGTCACCCCCGACGAGGCAGTCGACTCCGACCTCGCCCGCGACTTCGACTCCCTCGAAGAAGCCGCACTCTCGTTCCACTCCTTCGGCTCCAACCACCACCTCAACGACCCCGACGGCGCCGTAGGCATCGTATGGATCGGTGAAGGCTCGGTCATGTCCGAACTGGAACTCCGCTTCGACGCCAACGGCACCGTCTTCTTCGAAGACTAAAGCGTCACACCCCACCCCTAGACTTACAAAGCCAACCCACCACACCACACCTGGGGAGAACCTCTTCATGACCAAAATCCTGCACATCGCAGACGAACACATCGACGACTCACGCCACGGGCAACTGAACCCCGTGACCGGCATCAACAAGGCCATGGAATCCCACGCGGCCTGCCTGTCCTACGCCGTCACTACCGCCGTCGAACAGGGCGTCGAAGTCATCGTCAGCGCAGGCGACAACTTCAAGGACGGCCGCCCGTCGGCCGAAGCCCTCAAGCAGTACGTCAACGCACTCGCACCCGCAGCGAAAGCCGGGCTGCACATCCACCTCATCGACGGCAACCACCACATGACCGGCGTCCCCGTCGACCACAAGACCAGCATCTACGTCGTCAAGATGATGCTCGAATCCCTCGGCGCCACAGTCACCGTCTCCAGCGAACCCGAACTCATTCGCCTCCCGAACGGCCTCCAGATCCTCTCGATGCCCTGGCTCAGCAAGAACCGGGTCCTCAACGAGCTGGGCCTCAACGGGCTCAGCCCTGTCGAAGGCGACATGAAGGTCGTCGACTACGCCATGGACCGGCTGGAACAGCTCAGCTCCGAAGCTGACACCACTGCGCCCATCATCCTCGCCAGCCACGTCACCGTGGACGACCTCCGCATCGATGACGTAGCCGCAGGCCTCACCCGAGGCAGCGAAATGGACGTGTCCCACCTCTTCAACGAACCCGTCCTGCCCCGCAAGGCCGTTGAATCCCTCCCGTTCGCTTACGGCGCCCTCGGGCACATCCACACCCCCCAGCAGATCGGCGAGAAGCTCTACTATGTCGGCAGCATCGACCGCCTCACGCTGACCGACCTCAAGGACAGCAAGGGCGCCAATCTGGTCACCCTCGACGGCAACAAGATCCAGAGCGTCGAACGCATCACCACCCCGGCCCGCCACATGGTGGAGGTCGACCTCCAGACCGAACACATCGACAACGCCCTCGACACACTCGCACCCGACTCCCTCGTCTTCCTGACTCTGGCCGAAGGCCAGCTGGACGTGCCCCGCGACATCACCGAGCAGATCGCCAGCGCAGGAGCCCTCCTCGCTGGCACAGAGAAGCGGCCGCGCCCCAAGGTCAAGCGTGACATCGTCGCTCTCCCGGAGCGCATCGCACCGTTTGAAGCGCTCCGCACCTGGCTCGACCACAACAAAGCAGGGGACATCGACGCCGACCGGATCATGTCCATGGCCGCCACCCTCGTAGAGAAGGACGGAATCACCAAGTGAAATTCCACGCACTAGAAATTGAAGGCTTCCAGTCCTTCCGCGACCACCAGCGCATCGAACTGGCTGGCATCAACCTGGGTGTAGCCACGGGCGAAAACGGCGTCGGCAAGTCCACCCTCATCACTGACTCCATCGCACTGGGCCTGTACGGCAAGGCCCGCACCGCCACCCTCGAAGAGATCATCTCCACCGACAACCTCTTCGCCCAGGTCGTCATCGAGTACGAAGTCAACGGCGTCCTCTACAAGGTCGATCGCGTCATCCCTCGCAACGGCAGCCAGGAAGTCCGCGTCTACGTTGCGGACACCACGCAGGACACCGGCTGGCGGGCACTGACCGAACGTGGCGCCCGTGAGGGAACCTCGTTCATCATCGACCAGCTCGGCATGGATTACGAGACCGCGACGACCACGTGGCTCGCCCTGCAGGGCGAGTCCGGCAAGTTCTCCACCGCCAAGCCCTCGGAGCGCCACAAGACGCTGTCCGGCATCTTCGACCTCGGCCAGTACGTTCCCCTCCACGAGGGTGCGAACAACCGCTTCAAAACCGCGGACTCCAACCTGGTTGCCGCGACCGCCCGTATCGAAGAGATCCAGCGGACCCTCGACAACAAGCCGGACCTGACCCTCGGCGAGTTCGGAGCCCTCGACGATGCAGCCCTCGATGCTGCCTCAAGCGCCGAGCAGGGTCTCGCGGACGGCTTCGGCCGCCAGGTCGCCGAAATCACCGTTGGCGACCCGGGGAAAATCCGGGACGAACTCAGCGCCAACCTGAACCGCGCCCGCTCCCACCGTCAGCAGATGCTGGGCCAGGCGCAGACGCGAGTGTCCGGACTCCAGTCCCAGCTGACCCGCGCCCAGCAGGCCAAGACCACCTCCGAAGCCGCGATCAGCAAGATCGTGAACGCGGAATGGGAACTCGGCGGCTTCGAAGCTCAGAAGACCGCCCTCCGCGAGCAGATGACAGCCCTGCAGTCCGCTGGCACCGCACATGGTCAGGCCGAAGCCGGGTACGCCGCAACCGTCTCCACCCTGCAGGCCGAAGGCCCCACGCAGGATGAGCGAAAAAACGTCGCCCGGCAGAAGATCGAGGGCCTCCGCAAGAACACCCCGGGACACTCGGCTGAATGCTTCACCTGCGGACAGCACCTGAGCGAAGAAGACGCCCAGCGACTGATCGCCGAGCAGGACGCGGAAATCGCGTCCGCTGATGCGCGGATCGCCGAACTCCGCGGGCTCATTCACAAGGCTCAGGCTGATGGGCGGGAATCCCGTGCGGCGGCCGATACTGCGCGCCGGGAGTGGACCGCTGCCAACACCAAGCTCAACGAACTGGGCGCGCGTGAGGCCAGCGTGCAGGCGCTGATCGAATCCAAGCCCGGCCACGAAGCCACGCTCGCGGCCGCCGACGCTGACATCCTCGCACTCACGACCGACCTTGACGCAGCCCGTCAGGAGTTGTCCACGTGGGAGGCGCCCACCGCCGAAGAGAACCAGCTCCAGGAGGAGCTGCGCATCGCGGAAGCGAACGCCGCTGACGAGGCATCCCAGGTCCAGGCCCGGCGCGCCACCCTCCAGCAGCAACAGGCGACGCACCTGACTCGGGTCCGAGCGATGGAGAACGAGAAGTTCCGCCGCGCTGAGACACGGAAGCAGGAAGCTGAACTCATCGAACGCCTGGAATCCATCCAGGACGACCGATCGGTGGCGGCCGAGGAGAAGGTGCACTGGGGTCTTCTGGCGAAGGCGTTCAGCCCGACCGGAATCCCGGCCATGATCCTCACGGGCGTGGTCGAGGAGATCGGCGGCGAGGTGAACCAGGCCTTGGCCACCCTCTCCGATGGCCAGCTCAGCGTGGACATCCGCGCATCGAAGGAAACCCGCAGCGGCGGAAGCCAGCAGAAGATCACCATCTACGTTGACGCTCCCGACGGTACACGGGCCTACGAAACCCTCTCTGGAGGCCAGAAGTTCCGCGTGGACCTGGCGATCCGTGTCGGCCTGAACAAGGTCATCTCGCGCAGGACCGGAACGCCGATGCAGACCTTCATCATCGACGAGGGCTGGGGCACTTTGGACGAGGCTGGCGTCCTCTCCGCGGTGGACACCATGGAGCGCCTGTCGCAGGAGTTGACCGTCTTCACGGTCTCGCACATCGACACCGTCAAGAACGCCTTCCCGACTGCTTTTGAGGTCTCCCTGCAGGGCGGCACCTCGGTGGTCAAGACGATCTCACAGTAGCCGCGCCGGGGGAGCCCCGGTCCG
>Ga0308168_1000081_pt1 | contig 194294 bp, 176 predicted proteins | sample PhyCR2_FD_202133 | JGI IMG/M metagenome (GOLD analysis project Ga0308168, IMG submission 202133) | Phyllosphere microbial communities from UC Gill Tract Community Farm, Albany, California, United States - DLSLRC.R2 | ecosystem: Host-associated > Plants > Phyllosphere > Unclassified | place...
TACAATGCGGGCTCGATGCCCTGGGAGCGGCTCGGCTTCATGACCTTCCCTCGATGATCAGTCGAGAACTTTCGCTTCTTTGGAAGCGAAAGTCGAGATACAAGGAGCGGCCTTGTGTCGCGAAAGGGCTGCGCAGCGGCCCCGACATTTTGTGCCACTGCATAAATTATGGGGCCGCTGCGCAGCCCTTTCCGACCGGTCCGGCGCTCCGGCAAGGCCGCTACAGAATCCTTGCAGGACACCTTCTTCACAGATCAACGGTTTAAGTCAGCGGGCATGTGTTGCACAATAGGCGCCATTCGACCAATCCGGTATTCATGATGTCCAGATCATCCGTCTTCGGTGCGCTCGGGCTGGCCCTTGTGCTGGCGGGCGTATCCGGTTGCTCCTCGAAAAAACCTGCGGTCTACGAGCACGAGAACTTCGATGACTCGGGTACCTACTCGCGCAGCTTCCCGGTCAGTGACGCCGGCTCCTGCGAAGCGGCCCGGCGTGCGTTGCTCAGCCAGGGCTATATCATCACCAGCACGGGCGAGAACCAGATCGCCGGCAACAAGAGCTTTCAGCAGAACAGCGACAACCATTTGCAGATCAGCTTCAGCGTCACCTGTGCGCCCGACAGCAGCGATGACCAGCGTTCGACGATGTTCGCCAACGCCCTGCAGGATCGCTACGCGCTGAAAAAGTCCAATACCTCGGCCAGCCTTGGTGTAGGGATTCTCGGTTCGGTGTCGATGCCAATCGGTTCGAGCGATGATTCGATGGTCAAGGTGGCCAGCGAAACCGTCACGGCGCCGCAGTTCTATGAGCGCTACTTCGCGCTGGTCGAGAGCTTCCTGCCCAAGCCCAAACCGAAGAAGGCGAAAAAGGCTGAAGCCAAGGTCGAGGCGCCGAAGGCTGAGCAGCCAGCGCCAGATCTGGGCCTGCCAGAGCAAGCGCCAGCGCCGGCCGCATTGGCTCCGGCTGCAGCGGTGGCGCCGGCAGCGGCCCCAGCGGCTCCCGAAGCACCTGTAGTCGCCCCAGCGGCCGTTGCTCCCGTCAGCGAGGCACCTGCCGCGCCGCTGGTAGACGACAGCCGCAGCTCGCAGCCGATCGCGCCCCCCAACGAGGCTTCGCCGATCCAGGTGCAGCAGGAGGCTCCGGCCAGCGAGGCTGCTCCAGCCTCGATGTAAATGGCCTCTGCAAGGCCTCGGTCGGCCTTGCAGTTTGTTGTTACAGCTTGCCAGGCTAATCATTCGAACCCCTGCTACGTTTATCACTCATAAGCTTGTCATCAATGCGTCATGCGCCCGCTTTAGCGTGGCGACATGAGCCAACATCATGAGTGAAGAGGAAGCAGGGCGATGGACGACTATCAGGAAGAGCTGCTCGAATATCAGGCCTATGAACTGGACGCCCCCGAACCAGACGACGCCACCGAGCTCTAACCGGTGCGCCGTTGATTACGCCGGAACTCCCCCGGCGTAAGCCCGGTCCAGCGCTTGAACGCACGTTGAAAGGCTTCTGCTGAAGCAAACCCCAACAGATAGGCGATCTCGCCGAAGGCCAGCTCCGTGTCGCGGATGTAGGTCTCGGCCAGATCCTGGCGGGTGTCGTTGAGCAGGCTGCGAAAGCGCGTGCCTTCTTCGCCAAGCTTGCGGCGCAGGGTCCAGGTCGGCAATTGCAAATGGCGGGCGACTTCCTCCAGGTCAGGCTCGCGCCCGCCGTTAAGCAGCGGCCCGAGCAGATGCGTGATGCGCTCGCCAAGGCTGCGTACACGGGTGTGCTGGGCGAGCTCCACTTCACATAGTTGGAGCAGCTGCTGCCAGGTGCTGGGGCAGTGCTGCGGGTTGGCCTGCTCAAGCGTGGCCCGGTTCAGGCGCAGCTGATTACCTTCGGCCGCGAAGTGTATCGGCGTGGCACAAAGTGCCTGATAGCCCGCTGCGTAGCTTGGCGCTGCAAATTCGATCTCCATTCGCTCTGCCTGCACCGGCTGCCCCGCCAGCTGGCCTAACTGCGCAAGCCAGCCCGACAGCAGCGAGTCGACCACGAAACGGTTGTAGTCGTTGTAGGGGCTGATCGAATAGAAGCGCAGCCAGGCGCCTTGCGTGTCTTCGACAAACACCGAGCTGCCGCGGTAGTTGGCCGCATATAGCGGCTCGAAGCGCAGCAAGGTGCGGGCAGCTTCGCCGAGCGTCGGTGCCTGAGCTGCGGTGACTCCGGCCAAACCTGTCTGTGCCAGCCGGCTCAGGCTGCCCATGCGCAGGCCCAACGCTGGCTCGCCGCTGAGCTTGATTGCTGCATGGCCCAGGTGCATGTAGCGCGGTATCGACAAGCGCGCGCCGGGCTGGGCTAGGCGGCTGCTGGTCAGGCCGTAACGCTCGAGCAACGGCGTAGGGTCATGCCCCAGCTGTTGCAGGGCCTCGGCCAGAGGCTGGACGAACCCTACAGTCAATTCACCGAGGCGCACACGCGGCCTGGGCATGGCCTTACAACCACACGTTTAGCAGGCGGGCGCCATGCTGCGAGGTGCCGGCCAACTGGCCGCCAGCGTGGTTGGCAAAGCCTTGACCGTCAGCGCCAAGTTCCCAGAATTGGCCACGCATGAACACGCTGATGCTGGTCAGGCCGGGATTGGCGGCCAGGGTCAGTTGCCGCCAGGCCTGTTGTTCGCTGACCTGACCACGCTGCAGTGGCAGCTCGGCGGCGGCATCCTGATGGCGATTACCGCGCCAAGGTGCGTCCCAGCTGTGCTTGCCACTGAGAAATACCGGGTTGGCGATCAGCTGTGCGGACTGCTGCGCCAGCTGCTGATAATTTTCCGGGTACCAGCTGTCACTGCCGATCAACACGCCAAGGCGTCCAGCTGGGGTCGAAACGACGTGCAGGGGCTGCTCGCGACCGTCCTGCCCGCGACCGTCCTGAATGTACCGGCGTACTTCGCTGTCGGCAAACTGCTGGCGTTGCGGCTGCCCCAGCACACTGCCGTCGCCGGCGAATACCACGCTGCTGTTGAACAGTGGGCCGCTGCCGGCGTGCAGCACGCCGTTCTCCACATAGGGCGCGGGCAGGACAATCGAGCCGGCCACCAGAGTCACGCCAAATTCCTTCGCCAGGCCGCTGAACAGGACCTGATAGTCGGCGGCCATCTGCGCCGCCTTCATGCGCAGATGCGCATCTGCGCGGCGGTCGTCGCCGGTCGCCCAGAGCATTGCCAGGCCGTAGCGCAGCGGGTTACTCAGCTCAAGCCATTGCTCGGCCTCGCGCCGCTGGGTCACTTGATACAGCTCGTTTTTTTCACCGCGCGCCCACAGCCAGGTACCGATGTGCTCAGGCAATACCACTACCGTGCGCGGATTCACCAGCCCCTGCTCGCGGGCCTGCTGCAGGTAGGCGGCAAGCTTGAGGCGCAGCCGTTGCAGGTTTTGATAGTCGCTGGGGTAGAGCAGCGGCTCGATGCCGAGCAGGTTGCCGCGCTCGCCAGGGCTACCCTGATTGAGCGCCAGCTCGATACGCAGGTCAGACAGGTAGTGGCCTTCAGGGCGCTGTTGCGTCCAGAAACCATAGCCACACAACGCGGCGATCATTACCAGCGCCAGGGCGCTTGCGAGAAGTTTGCGCATGAACCGCTGCGGCACCATCGAATGTAAGGAGCCTTAGGGTAGACCTGCTGTGCAGCAGGATCAATAAGTTGTCAGTTTCGATCATTGAGCCGGTTCAAACGGCTGTTTAATGTCGATGGCAGATAACCGACGGGCCCCGCCTCGCAGCGAGGCGCCCGCATCCCGTGATTTTGCCCATGTGGAGTTGCTCCATGGCTTACCCGAACCTGCTGGCCCCGCTTGATCTTGGCTTCACCACTTTGCGCAACCGCACCCTTATGGGCTCCATGCACACCGGCCTGGAAGAGCGCCCAGGCGGCTTCGAGCGCATGGCAGTGTACTTCGCCGAGCGAGCACGCGGTGGTGTTGGCCTGATGGTCACGGGTGGCATTGCGCCAAACGATGAGGGTGGCGTGTACTCCGGCGCTGCCAAGCTGAGCACCGCTGAAGAAGCCGACCAGCACCGTATCGTCACCGATGCGGTGCACGCCGCTGGGGGCAAGATCTGCCTGCAGATCCTCCACGCCGGCCGTTACGCCTACAGCCCACGCCAGGTGGCGCCGAGCGCGATTCAGGCGCCGATCAACCCGTTCAAGCCCAAGGAGCTGGACGAAGCCGGCATCGAGAAGCAGATCGCCGACTTCGTCAACTGTGCCGAACTGGCCCAGCGCGCGGGATATGACGGCGTCGAGATCATGGGATCGGAAGGCTACTTCATCAACCAGTTCCTCGCCGCTCACACCAACCACCGCACCGATCGCTGGGGTGGGAGCTACGCCAATCGCATGCGCCTGGCGGTCGAAATCGTCACCCGCGTGCGTGCGGCGGTGGGGCCGAACTTCATCATCATCTTCCGCCTGTCGATGCTCGACCTGATCGAAGGGGGCAGCGATTGGCAAGAGATCCTGCAACTGGCCAAGGCCATCGAGCAGGCCGGGGCAACGCTGATCAATACCGGCATCGGCTGGCACGAAGCGCGCATCCCGACCATCGCCACCAAAGTACCGCGGGCGGCCTTCAGCAAGGTCACGGCCAAGCTGCGTGGGCACGTCAACATCCCATTGATCACCACCAACCGCATCAACACACCCGAAGTTGCCGAGGCCGTGCTGGCTGCCGGCGATGCCGACATGGTGTCGATGGCCCGGCCATTCCTGGCCGATCCAGAGTTCGTCAACAAGGCCGCAGCCGATCAGGCCGAGCAGATCAATACCTGCATCGGCTGCAACCAGGCCTGCCTTGATCACACCTTTGGCGGCAAGTTGACCAGTTGCCTGGTCAATCCGCGCGCCTGCCATGAAACCGAACTGAATTACCTGCCGGTGACCCAAGCCAAGCGTATCGCGGTAGTGGGTGCTGGCCCGGCTGGCCTGGCTGCGGCGACTGTGGCCGGCGAGCGCGGCCATCAGGTCACCCTGTTTGACGCCGCTGGCGAAATCGGTGGCCAGTTCAACGTGGCCAAGCGCGTGCCGGGCAAGGAAGAGTTCTCCGAAACCCTGCGCTATTTCCGTAACAAGCTGCAGCTCACGGGCGTGGACGTGCGCCTGAATAGCCGAGTCAGCGCCGAGCAGCTGATTGCCGGCAGTTATGACGAGATCATCCTGGCCACCGGGATTGTCCCGCGTAACCCGGCTATCCCCGGCATCGAGCACGCCAAGGTGCTGAATTATCTGGATGTACTGTTGCAGCGCAAGCCGGTCGGCCAGCGGGTTGCGGTGATCGGCGCGGGCGGCATCGGCTTTGATGTCTCCGAGTACCTGGTGCACCAGGGCGTGGCTACCAGCCTGGATCGCGACGCGTTCTGGAAAGAGTGGGGCATCGACACTGCGCTCGAAGCGCGTGGTGGCGTGGCCGGGATCAAGCCCGAGCCGCATGCGCCGGCGCGGCAGGTGTACCTTTTGCAGCGCAAGAAGACCAAGGTCGGCGACGGTCTGGGCAAGACTACCGGCTGGATTCACCGCACTGGCCTGAAAAACAAGCAGGTACAGATGCTCAACAGTGTCGAATACCTGCAGATCGACGACGCTGGTTTGCATGTACGCATTGCTGATGGCGAACCGCAGTTGCTGGCGGTGGACAACGTGGTGATCTGTGCAGGCCAGGATCCACTGCGCGAACTGCAGGACGGGCTGGTCGCAGCGGGGCAGTCGGTGCACCTGATCGGCGGCGCTGATGTGGCCGCCGAGCTGGATGCCAAGCGCGCCATCAACCAAGGTTCGCGCTTGGCCGCCGAGCTGTAACGGCATGGGGTGGGGCTGCAGCGCGGCCCCGGCCCAAGCTGGTAGACTCGGTCGATGTCTGCCGAACTCTCCTGCCTGCCTCAGGCACCTCTACAACCGCTGTGCTTGCCCTGGACTCAGCGCGCTGAGGTCCAGCTCGCAGTGTTGCGTCTGGACCTGATCGACCCGCTGATCAGCGGCAACAAGTGGTTCAAGCTGCGCGACCATCTGGTCGAAGCCTGGCGGTGCAACGCGCCCGGCTTGATCAGCCTTGGCGGCAACCATTCCAACCATCTGCATGCACTGGCCGCTGCCGGCAAACGGTTTGGCTTTGCCACCGCCGGCCTGCTGCGTGGCCATGCGCAGGACACCCCGACCGTGCGCGACCTGCAAGCCTTGGGCATGCAACTGCACTGGCTCGGCTATGGCGGCGGCTACCGGGCGCGACATGAGCCGCAGTTCTGGGCTGAGTGGCAAGCACGCTACCCCGGCTGGCAGTGCATCGCCGAGGGCGGTGGCGGCATGGCCGGCGCACAGGGTTGCCGATTGATCGTCGAGCAGGCACGCGAGCAGCTGCCGCACCTGGGTTGGGATGACTACGATGGCTGGTGGCTGGCCGTCGGTACCGGCACCACCCTGGCCGGGCTGGTGCTCGCTGAGGCCGGTGCACGCCCGGTGCACGGCGCCCTTGCGGTGCCGGCTGACCACGGCGTGGCGGCAACGGTGGCAGCGTTGGCGGGAGAGCAGGGCTACCAATTGCATGACGCTTGCCGTGGCGGCTTTGCGCGCATGGATGATGAGTTGCTGGCGTTTATCGCCGACAGCGAACAGCACGGTGGCCTGCCGCTGGAGGCGGTGTACACCGGCAAGGCCCTGCTGGCGCTGCGCGATGAGGTCGAGGCGGGGCGCTTCAGGCCCGGCAGCCGCCTGCTGTTCGTGCACACAGGCGGGCTGCAGGGCCGACGCGGTTACTTGTAGGGCAGCATGCGCACCAGGGTGTTATCGCGCTTGATGTAGTGATGGTAAAGCCCGGCCAGTGCATGCAGGCCAATCAGCCAGTAGCCCCAGCCGCCAACCCGCTCATGCCAGCCCTTGATGAACTTGGCAAAGTCCGAATCAGGCCCGGTCAGCGCGGGCAGCTCGAAGCCGTAGAACGGGATTGGCTTGCCGGCGGCGCTGAGGATCAACCAGCCCGCCAGCGGCATGCCGATCATCAGCAGGTACAGCAGCAGGTGCACCAGGTGCGCCAGGCCAGTCTGCCATGCCGGCGGCTTGGGCGTGATCGGCGGCGTCGGGTTGATCAGGCGCATGGCCAGGCGTAGCCAGACCAGTACGAACACGGTCAGGCCGAACATGAAGTGCAGGTCTTTCATCAGGTTGCGTTCGGCGCTGTCCTTGGGGAACAGGCCACGCAGTTCGATCAGGGCGTAGACGCTTGCCAGCAACACCAGCATCAGCCAGTGCAGGGCAATCGAGATCCGCGCGTAACGCGCCGGCGGGTTGGATGAAACCATGGTCACTCCTCACTTATCAGGTCGAAAAGGCGCTCTTGCTGGCGCGTATCGCTAACTCTAATCGATGGCTGACAGATTTCTTTGCTACAGGTCGAAGGCTGCGCAGATATTTGCGTGAATATGTCGAAAACCTTGGCGGCCTGCTGCTCAGCTCGGCAAGTGCGGCCAGCTGTCCGCCACCAGAAACAACCGCTGCTGTTCCTCCCAGGCGCCGTCTTCGGCCTGCGTCAACCTGACCAGCAATTGCGCGGGTGCGAACGGGTCCAGCTGCATCAGCCATTGCTCGAACTGCGCTGGCGTCCAGCAGTCGCTGTCTGCAATACGCGCGGGCGCCAGCCAGTGCTGGCGCGTCAGGACCTGCCAGCGGCCCTCTGCCGCGCCGCTGCGGTAGCCGGGCCAGTCGTGCCGGTGCAGCCAGTCACCGCGTAAGTGCGCAGGTTCTGCGCCGGCTGGAGGATGGACTGCAAGCATGCCTGGGTAGAACAGATAGCCGCCCAGCCACAGATGCGCCTGGGGCTGATCCAGGCCAAGCTCCGCAAGCAGCGCCTGGCTCTCTGGGCGAGCAGAAATAGGCAGCTGATGACCGACAAGGTGGGCCAGTTTCAGATCGAGCCGATCATGGCATCCCGGCCCCAACCAGTGCATCGAGCCTGGGCCAGCGCCATTGGCCGGGCCGAGGTAGAGCTTGATCGCCAGTTCCAGATGATGCACACCGTCGCGGTCGCGCAGGAGGATATCCAGCTCGCCCAGAGTGCGGCCGCCTTCGCGGATCGGCAGATTGGCGCCGAGCAGTTCGACCCCGCTGGCGTGGTTCAAGGCGAACTGCCAGAGGGCCTCGTAATACAGGCTCAGGCGCCGGCTGGTCATCTTCGCCAGCCAATTGCGCAGCGGTTGATCATCGCCATCCAGCGCCAGTAACCAGTCCTGCAGCTGCTGCGGGTCGGCAGCCCAGTCACTGGCGGTCAACGGGTGGCGCTGTGGTGCGGGCAAGTCGCGCATCAGCGGTGGCGACAGCAGCGCCCAGGCCAGATCGCGCACCGCAGGGCGGCGCAAACGGCGGGGCAGGTCGCGCAGCTCGGTGAAGGGCGTCATCCTGCGAGCATAGCCGGTTTGCCGCTGGACGGTCGTTTCGACCATAATCCGTCTATCGTTACCCGCTATCGTTACCCGCCGCACGGCCTTGCAGGAGCACCATGGAGCAATTTCGCAATATCGGTATCATCGGCCGCCTGGGCAGCTCACAGGTGCTCGACACCATTCGCCGACTGAAAACGTTCCTCCTCGATCGCCATATGCACGTGATCCTCGAGGACACGATTGCCGAAGTGCTGCCAGGGCATGGCCTGCAGACCTCGACCCGCAAGCTGCTCGGCGAGGTCTGTGACCTGGTCATCGTGGTCGGCGGCGATGGCAGCCTGCTCGGCGCCGCACGCGCGCTGGCCCGGCACAATGTGCCGGTGCTCGGTATCAACCGCGGCAACCTGGGCTTTCTCACCGACATCCGCCCGGATGAGCTCGAGGTCAAGGTCGCCGAAGTGCTCGACGGCCACTACCTGGTGGAAAACCGCTTCTTGCTGCAGGCCGAAGTGCGCCGTCACGGTGAAGCCATTGGCCAGGGCGACGCGCTTAACGACGTGGTCCTGCACCCGGGCAAGTCGACGCGGATGATCGAGTTCGAAATCTACATCGATGGCCAGTTCGTCTGCAGCCAGAAGGCCGACGGCCTGATCGTCGCCACCCCCACCGGCTCGACCGCCTATGCGCTGTCGGCCGGCGGGCCGATCATGCACCCCAAGCTCGACGCCATCGTCATCGTGCCGATGTACCCGCACACCCTGTCGGGCCGGCCGATCGTGGTCGATGGCAACAGCGAGCTGAAGATCGTCGTCTCGCAGGACCTGCAGATCTATCCGCAAGTGTCCTGTGACGGCCAGAACCACTTCACCTGCGCCCCCGGCGATACCATCACGGTGAGCAAGAAGCCGCAGAAACTGCGCCTGATCCACCCGCTCGATCACAACTACTACGAAGTCTGCCGCACCAAGCTCGGCTGGGGCAGCCGCCTGGGGGGTGGGGGCGACTGATGCTCGATCCGGCGCGCACTTTCGATATCATCGGCGACGTGCACGGGTGTGCACATACCCTCGAACGCCTGCTCGATACCCTCGGCTACAAGCGCGTGGGTGGGGTCTGGCGGCATCCACGGCGCCAGGCACTGTTCCTCGGCGATATCGTCGATCGCGGCCCGCGTATTCGCGAGGCGCTGCATATCGTCCACGACATGGTCGTGGCCGGTCAGGCGTTCTGCATCATGGGTAACCATGAGTACAACGCCTTGGCCTGGGTCACGCCGGCGCTGCCCGGCAGTGGCAAGGCATTTGTCCGTGAGCACACGCCGCGTAACGCGCGCCTGATCGACGAAACCCTGACCCAGTTCGCCCAGCACCCGGGCGACTGGCACGACTTCCTGGCCTGGTTCTACCAGCTGCCGCTGTTTGTCGATGCCGGGCGCTTCCGGCTGGTGCACGCCTGTTGGGACCCGAGCCTGATCGAGCAGTTGCGCCCGCAGTACCCAAGCGGCTGCATCGACGAGCACTTCATTCAGGCCTCGGGTGTGTCCGGCAGCTTTGCCTCGACCGTGTGCAATCGGCTCCTGCGCGGCACCGACATGCGCCTGCCGGATGGCCTCACCCTGACCGGTGGCGATGGCCTGACGCGGGCGTTCTTCCGCACCAAGTTCTGGGAAGAAGACCCGCAGACCTACGGCGACATCGTGTTCCAGCCCGATGCCTTGCCGGATGAGGTGGCCAGCGCGCCGCTCAGCCACACGCAGAAAAACACCTTGCTGCGCTATGACGAAGCGCAACCGATGCTGTTCGTCGGTCATTACTGGCGCAGCGGTCGCCCGGCGCCGATCCGGCCCAATCTGGCCTGCCTGGATTACAGCGCCGTGCTCTACGGCAAACTGGCGGCCTATCGCCTGGATGACGAAACCGGCATCGACCCGCACAAGTTCGTCTGGGTCGATGTCGAGCGCCCACAGGACACTCAATGAATGTAATCGAAGTGCTGCGCCTGCCGTTGACCGTCGACCTCAGTGGTTTTGTCAGCCTGCTGCGCCGCCTGCAGGTGCCGCACCGGGTCAGCGAGGAGGGCGAAGAGCAGGTGCTGTGGGCGCCGCAGGCCTTGCTCGAGGATGTCCGCCAGCTGTATGAGCGCTACCCCGAAGGCAACGACCAGATCGAACTGCCGGCCGCGGCTCAGGCCAGCCTGCCCAGGCAACCGTCTCTGGCCCAGCAGGCCCGCGCGTGCAAGGTCACGGCTGGCGTACTGCTACTGTGCGTGGTGGTGGCGGCAATCACCGGGCTGGGCGACAACCTGTCGACTCTGAGCTGGTTCACCTTTCTCGATTTCCGTGTGCAGGGTGAATATCTGTACTTCACCTCGCTGGCGCAAGGCCTGAGCGACGGTCAGTGGTGGCGCCTGATATCGCCAATGCTGCTGCACTTCGGCTTCCTCCACCTGGCCATGAATGGCATGTGGTACTGGGAGCTGGGCAAGCGCATCGAGCTGCGCCAGGGGCCTTGGTTGCTGCTGTTGCTGACGCTGCTGTTCAGCCTGATCTCCAACCTGGCCCAGCACCTGGTCGGCGGCCCGAGCCTGTTCGGCGGGCTGTCCGGCGTGTTGTACGGCTTGCTCGGCTACGTCTGGCTGTACCAGTGGCTGGCACCCAACCCGCATTACCGCCTGCCCAAGGGCGTACTGGTGATGATGCTGATCTGGCTGGTGGTGTGCCTGACCGGCGTGGTCGGCCAGCTCGGCTTCGGCCAGATCGCCAATGCCGCGCATGTCGGTGGCCTGCTCATCGGATGCCTGACTGGGCTCTTGGGTGGCGCGCTGGCGCGGCGTAAACTGTCGGCTTGATTGAGGAGAGACAATGTCCACGTTCGCCCAAATGATTGAAAACATCACCCCCGAGATCTACCAGAGCCTCAAGCTTGCGGTCGAGCTGGGCAAATGGTCCGACGGGCGCAAGCTCACCGTCGAGCAGAAAGAGCTGTCGCTGCAGGCGGTCATCGCCTGGGAACTGCAGAACCTGCCGGAAGACCAGCGTACCGGTTACATGGGCCCGCAAGAGTGCGCCTCGAAGTCGGCGCCCATCGCCAATATTCTGTTCAAGTCGGACTCGGTACATTGATCGAACTCGCTCGTGGCTCTTTGAGCAAGATGTCGGTGCAGTTGCAGGCACCGGTGGTGCAATACAGCTTTCGCCTGGGTGATTCGCTGGTGCCGGTCAACCCGATGATCGGCAAGACCCTGCGTCTTGAATACCTCGGTGCCATCCACTGTAGCCACTGCGGCAAGCGCACCAAGACCAGCTACAGCCAGGGCTACTGCTACCCGTGCATGACCAAGCTGGCCCAGTGCGACCTGTGCATCATGGCTCCGGAACGCTGCCACTACGACGCCGGCACCTGCCGCGAGCCGTCCTGGGGCGAGCAGTTCTGCATGACCGATCACGTGGTCTACCTGGCCAACTCGTCGGGGGTCAAGGTCGGTATCACCCGCGCTACCCAACTGCCCACCCGCTGGCTCGATCAGGGCGCCATCCAGGCCCTGCCGATCATGCGCGTTTCCACTCGGCAGCAGTCGGGCCTGGTCGAGGATGTACTGCGCAGCCAGGTGCCAGACCGCACCAACTGGCGCAACCTGCTCAAGGGCGATGCCGAGGTGCTCGACCTGGCGGCGATTCGCGAGCAGATCTTCGACGCCTGCGCCGACGGTATTCGCACCCTGCACGAACGTTTTGGCCTGCAGGCGATCCAGCCGCTGCCCGATGCCGAAGTGGTCGAGATCCGTTACCCGGTCGAGGCCTATCCGAAAAAGATCGTCAGCCTCAACCTGGACAAGACCCCGGTCATCGAAGGCACTCTGCTCGGGATCAAGGGCCAGTACCTGATCTTCGATACCGGCGTGATCAATATTCGCAAATACACGGCCTACCAGTTGGCCGTGCATCAGTAAAAGGACAGCCACATGCGCACCGAACAACCGCAAGTGATCTACCTCAAGGACTACCAGGCGCCCGAGTACCTGATCGACGAGACGCACCTGACCTTCGAGTTGTTCGAGGACCACAGCCTGGTCCATGCGCAACTGCTGATGCGCCGCAACCCGGCGCGTGGCGAAGGCTTGCCTGCGCTGGTGCTGAACGGTCAACAGCTGCAACTGGTCAGTGTGCAACTGGATGACCAGGCCCTGAGCGCGGCCGATTACCAGCTCGATGACGACAGCCTGACCCTGCATCCGAAAGCGCAGACGTTCACCCTCGACACCACGGTGAAGATCCACCCCGAGAGCAACACGGCTCTGGAGGGCCTGTACAAGTCGGGGTCGATGTACTGCACCCAGTGCGAGGCCGAGGGCTTTCGCAAGATCACCTACTACCTCGACCGCCCGGATGTGATGAGCACGTTCACCACCACGGTGATCGCCGAGCAGCATCGCTATCCGATCCTGTTATCCAACGGCAACCCGATCGGCAGCGGCCCCGCTGAAGATGGCCGTCACTGGGCTACCTGGGAAGACCCGTTCAAGAAGCCGGCCTACCTGTTCGCGCTGGTGGCGGGCGACCTCTGGTGCGTCGAAGACACCTTCACTCGCCAGTCCGACCGTGACGTGGCGCTGCGCATCTATGTCGAGCCAGAAAACATCGACAAGTGCCAGCACGCGATGGTCAGCCTGAAGAAGTCGATGCGCTGGGACGAGGAAGTCTACGGCCGCGAGTACGACCTGGACATCTTCATGATCGTCGCGGTCAACGACTTCAACATGGGCGCCATGGAAAACAAAGGCCTCAACATCTTCAACTCCAGCTGTGTGCTGGCGCGTGCCGAAACGGCCACCGACGCCGCTCACCAGCGCGTTGAAGGGGTGGTCGCGCACGAGTACTTCCACAACTGGACCGGCAACCGCATCACCTGTCGCGACTGGTTCCAGCTGTCGCTCAAGGAAGGCTTCACGGTGTTCCGCGACGCTGAATTCAGCGCCGACATGAACTCGCGCACGGTCAAGCGCATTGAGGACGTGGCGTACCTGCGTACCCATCAGTTTGCCGAAGACGCAGGCCCGATGGCCCACCCGGTGCGCCCGGACAGCTTCATTGAAATCTCCAACTTCTACACCCTGACCATCTACGAGAAGGGCGCAGAAGTGGTCGGCATGGTCCGCACCCTGCTCGGCGCCGAGGGCTTCCGCAAGGGCAGTGACCTGTACTTCGAGCGTCACGATGGCCAGGCCGTTACCTGCGATGACTTCATCAAGGCCATGGAAGACGCCAACGGCGTTGACCTGACCCAGTTCAAACGCTGGTACAGCCAGGCCGGCACGCCGCGCCTCGAGGTCAGCGAAGCCTATGACAGCACAGCGCAGCGCTACAGCCTGACCTTCCGCCAGAGCTGCCCGCAGACGCCGGACAAGCGCGACAAACTGCCGTTCGTGATTCCGGTCGCGCTGGGCCTGCTCGACGCCGACGGCAACGACCTGCCGCTGCGCCTGGACGGCGAAGCCAGCGCCCAGGGCAGCAGCCGCGTGCTGTCGCTGACTGAGGCCGAGCAGACCTTCACCTTCCTCGACATCGCCGCCAAGCCATTGCCGTCGCTGCTGCGCGGCTTCAGTGCGCCGGTCAAGTTGAGCTTCCCGTACAACCGCGACCAGCTGATGTTCCTCATGCAGCACGACAGCGACGGTTTCAATTGCTGGGAAGCCGGCCAGCAATTGTCGGTGCAAGTGCTGCAGGAGCTGATCGGCCAGCATCAGGCCGGCCAGCCGTTGAGCCTCGATCCGCGTTTGATCACTGCCCTGGCCACGGTCATCGGCAATGACGCGCTGGACCCGGCCATGGTCGCGGAAATGCTCTCGCTGCCAGGTGAGGCCTACCTGACCGAGATCAGCCAGGTGGCCGACGTCGACGCGATCCACGCGGCCCGCGAATTTGCCCGCAAGCAGATCGCCGAGCAGCTGTTCGACGCCTTGTGGTCGCGCTATCAGGCCAACCGTGAAGTGTCGCGGCGCACGCCATATGTGGCGGCCGCCGAGCACTTCGCCCGGCGCAGCCTGCAGAACATCGCCCTGTCGTACCTGATGCTCAGCGGCAAGCCGCAGGTGCTGGCGGCGACCCTTGAGCAGTTCAAGGACAGCGACAACATGACCGAGCGCCTGACCGCGCTGGCGGTGTTGGTCAACTCGCCGTTCGAGGCCGAGCGCGCCGAAGTGCTGCAAGCCTTCGCCGAGCACTTCAAGGACAACCCGCTGGTCATGGACCAGTGGTTCAGCGTGCAGGCAGCCAGCTCGTTGCCGGGCGGCCTGGCGCGGGTCAAGGCGCTGATGCAGCACCCGGCATTCACCTTGAAGAACCCGAACAAGGTGCGCGCACTGATCGGCGCGTTTGCCGGGCAGAACCTGGTCAACTTCCACGCGGCCGACGGTTCCGGCTATCGCTTCCTGGCGGACCTGGTCATCGAGCTTAATGCGCTCAACCCGCAGATCGCCTCGCGCCAGCTCGCGCCGCTGACCCGCTGGCGCAAGTACGATAGCGCGCGTCAGGCGCTGATGAAGGCTGAGCTGGAGCGGATTCTGGCGTCGGGCACGTTGTCCAGCGACGTCTATGAGGTGGTCAGCAAGAGCCTGGCATAAAGCTCAGACTTAACTCAGCGCGGGGCAAGTCTGCTGCGACGTTACCTTGACCCAAGGTAGCGTGGCAGCAGGCTTGCCCCGTGCCGTTTATGGCCGTTAACAAAACATAACGTCCCGCCAATTGTATTGCCGCAGAACTCCCCGCTAGGATGGCTCAAAGCTGTTGCAGGCCTTTGAATCAGGCTTCTTGCAGTGCCTGCACTGGATGACCCACCAAGAAAAATACAATAGGGGAAGGGCATGAGGGAACGGGTGATGGCGCACGCCAGGCCACTGGCCGCGGGCGCACTGTTGCTGCTGGGTATCTGGAGCGGCACTGTTGTCGCTGCTGCCGCCGAGGAGTACTCGACCGAATCGGCCAAGGCAGTCGACAACCTGCTGATCGACGCCGCCCACGCCGGCAAGCGCCTGGTGGTGGTCGGTGATCGTGGCCATATCCTGTTCTCCGACGACCAGGGCAAGACCTGGAGCCAGGCGCGCGTGCCGACCCGGCAACTGCTCACCGCGGTGTTCTTCATCGATGACAAGCGCGGCTGGGCAGTCGGTCACGACGCGCAGATCCTCGCCAGCAGCGATGGCGGCGCCACCTGGAGCAAGCAGTTCGAAGACCTCGCCCGCGAAGCGCCGTTGCTCGACGTCAGCTTTGTCGATGCCCAGCATGGCTTTGCCGTCGGTGCCTACGGCGCGCTGCTCGAGACCACCGACGGCGGCCAGCATTGGCAGGACGTCGCCGAGCGCCTCGACAACCCCGATCAACTGCACCTGAATGGCATCGCCGCGATCAAGGACTCCGGCCTGTTCATCGTCGGCGAGCAGGGCAGCATGTTCCGCTCCGGCGATAACGGCGCCACTTGGTCGCGCGTCGAGGGCCCGTACGAGGGCTCGTTGTTCGGCGTACTCGGCACTGCCCAGGCGCACACCTTGTTGGCCTACGGACTGCGGGGCAACCTTTACCGCTCCAGTGACTTCGGCGACAGCTGGCAGCAGATCGCCCTGACCGCCAGTCGCGGCCCGCTGCAGTTCGGCCTGGCCAGCGCGGCGCTGCTCGAGGACGGCAGTATCGTCCTGGTCGGCAACGGCGGCAGTGTGCTGCGCAGCCGTGACGATGGCTTGACCTTCAGCGTATTCAACCGCGCCGACCGCATCGCCCTGGCCGGCGTCACCAGCCTGGCCGACGGCGGCTTGCTGCTGGTCGGGCAGGGCGGCATCCACCTGGCCAACGGCCAAGGCGCCGAGGAGCAGCAACCATGACCGGCCCGGAGCGCTTCGACATGCCCCAGCATCATCAGGACAAACCCACCCTGCTCGAGCGGATGATCTTCAACAACCGCCCGGTAGTGATCGGCCTCTGCCTGCTGGTGAGCATCCTGCTGTTCTGGCAGGCCACGCAGATTCGCCCCTCGACCAGTTTCGAGAAGATGATCCCGCTGCAGCACCCGTTCATCGAACAGATGCTCGAGCACCGCAATGACCTGGCCAACCTCGGCAACACCGTGCGCATCTCGGTCGAGGCGGTCAACGGCGACATCTTCGACAAGGATTACATGGAGACCCTGCGCCAGATCCATGACGAGGTGTTCTATATCCCGGGTGTCGATCGCGCCGGCTTGAAGTCGCTGTGGAGCCCCAGCGTGCGCTGGACCGAGGTCACCGAAGAAGGCTTCGCCGGTGGCGAGGTGATCCCCAACACCTACGATGGCAGCGCACAAAGCCTCGATCAGCTGCGCGACAACGTGCTCAAGTCCGGCCAGGTCGGGCGCCTGGTGGCGAACAACTTCAAGTCGAGCATCGTCGACGTGCCGCTGCTGGAGAGCTACCCCGATCCGCAGGACCCGGGCAAGCAGGTCAAGCTCGACTACCAGCAGTTCTCGCACCAGCTGGAAGAGAAGATCCGCGACAAGTTCCAGGCGCAGAACCCCAATGTGAAAATCCACATCGTCGGCTTTGCGAAAAAAGTCGGTGACCTGATCGACGGCCTGGTGATGGTGGTGCTGTTCTTCGGCGTGGCGCTGGCGATCACCTGGGTCCTGCTGTACTGGTTCACCTGGTGTATCCGCAGCACCATTGCCGTGTTGATCACCACCCTGGTGGCGGTGGTCTGGCAGTTGGGCCTGATGCACGCGGTGGGCTTTGGCCTCGACCCTTACTCGATGCTGGTGCCGTTCCTGATCTTTGCCATCGGTATCTCCCACGGGGTGCAGAAGATCAACGGCATCGCCCTGCAGTCCAGTGGCGCCGACAATGCCCTGACCGCTGCGCGGCGGACCTTCCGCCAGCTGTTCCTGCCGGGGATGATCGCGATTCTGGCCGACGCGGTGGGCTTCATCACTCTGCTGATCATCGACATTGGCGTGATCCGCGAGCTGGCCATCGGCGCCTCGATCGGCGTAGCGGTGATTGTCTTCACCAACCTGATCCTGCTGCCGGTGGCGATCTCCTATGTCGGCATCAGCAAAAAGGCCGTCGAGCGCTCCAAGCGTGACGCCACCCGCGAGCACCCGTTCTGGCGCCTGCTGGCCAACTTTGCCAGCCCTAAAGTGGCACCGGTGTCGGTTGCGCTGGCGCTGGTCGCGTTTGGCGGCGGCCTCTGGTACAGCCAGAACCTGAAGATCGGCGACCTCGACCCGGGTGCCCCGGAGCTGCGCCCGGACTCGCGCTACAACCAGGACAACCACTTCATCATCTGCAACTACTCGACCAGTTCCGATGTGCTGGTGATCATGGTCAAGACGCCCTCGGAGAGCTGCTCGATCCACTCGACCCTGGCCCCCATCGACGAGCTGATGTGGACCATGCAGAACACCCCCGGGGTGCAGTCGGCAATCTCCCTGGTGAGTGTGTCCAAGCAGATGATCCGCGGCATGAACGAGGGCAACCTGAAATGGGAAACCCTCTCGCGCAACCCGGATGTGCTCAACAGCTCGGTGGCCCGCGCCGACGGCCTGTACAACGCTGACTGTTCGCTGGCGCCGGTGCTGGTGTTCCTCAACGACCACAAGGCAGAAACCCTTGAGCGCGTCACCGCCGCAGCCAAGGCCTTTGCCGATACGCACAACCGTGACGGCTTGCAGTTCCTTCTGGCGGCGGGCAATGCCGGCATCGAGGCGGCCACCAACGAGGTGATCAAGTCGGCCGAGCTGACCATTCTGATTCTGGTCTACCTGTGCGTGGCGATCATGTGCCTGATCACCTTCCGCTCGTTTGCCGCGATGCTGTGCATCGTCCTGCCGCTGGTGCTGACCTCGGTGCTGGGCAACGCGCTGATGGCGTTCATGGGCATCGGCGTCAAGGTCGCGACCTTGCCGGTGGTGGCGCTTGGCGTGGGTATCGGAGTCGACTACGGGATCTATATCTACAGCCGTCTGGAGAGCTTCCTGCGTGCTGGTCTGCCGTTGCAGGAGGCCTATTACCAGACCCTGCGCTCGACCGGCAAGGCGGTGCTGTTCACTGGTTTGTGCCTAGCCATCGGCGTGTGCACCTGGATCTTCTCGGCGATCAAGTTCCAGGCCGATATGGGCCTGATGCTGACCTTCATGCTGCTCTGGAACATGTTCGGTGCACTCTGGCTGCTGCCGGCACTGGCGCGCTTCCTGATCAAGCCGGAAAAACTGGCAGGCAAGCAGGGCGGCTCGATCTTCGCCCACTGACGCTTGTGCGGTCAGGCCGCTGCGGTGAGCAGCGGGCCTGACCCGGGTTTGGTTATACTGGACGCTTTGCGCATCAAGGTAGCCCCATGACCACCCTCGCCACTGCCCTCGCCACCAGCGACATGCTCCTGATCGATGGCCTGCACGCCTTCGGTTTCACCTTCGACGCCAGCGGCCTGGTGATCGAATGCATGGACGGGCGCAACCTCAAACGCTGGAAATTCACTGCCGAACAGGTCGCGGCCGCGGTCGGCGCAGGCGAAGAGTGGCGCCTCAACGATGACCAGGGCGAGCATGAGCTAGTCTGCATGAGTGCCGTGTACGGCTCGGACGAAGACGATGATGACCAGGAAGATGATCAGCCGCAGCTGGAAAACCCTGTTGAGCGCTAGCGCATTGGGCGCGGTGCTCGGCACTGCGCAGGCGGCCACCCTGCTGGTTGGCAGCTATACCGAAGGCACTGCCAGCGAGGGTATCTATCGATATCAGTTCGACACAGCCAAGGGCCGTATCGAGCCGACCCCGCTGCAGGTGGTGAAGACGGTCAGCCCGTCCTGGCTGGTGCTGTCGGCCGACCAGCGCTTGCTGTTCGCCGTCAATGAAACCCCGCGCGGCCATGTCAGCAGTTTTGCAGTGAGCAGCAAGGGCGTGCTCACGCCACTGAACCAGGTGTCCAGCGCCGGCGATGAGCCGACCCACGCCAGCCTCAGCCAGGATCAGCGCTACCTGTTCGTCGCCAACTACGCGGTCGCGCCCGACCTTGGTGGCAGCCTGGTGGTGCTACCAGTGGCCAAGGACGGCAAGCTCGGCGACAAGGTGCAGCAGTTGGCGCACACGCCAAGCAAGGTCAACCCGGAGCGCCAGGCCGGCGCCCATGTGCACTCGGTCGTGCCTTCGGCCGAAGGCCTGCGTCTGTACGCCAGCGATCTGGGCGCCGACCGGGTGTTTGTCTACGCCTATGACGGCGCCAGCCCGACGCAGCCGCTGAGCCCGGCAACGCCGGCTTCGGTGAGCCTGCCGCCGGGCAGCGGCCCGCGCCATCTGTTGTTTGACGCGCTGGGCAAGCACGCCTATCTGACCCTCGAGATGAGCGCTGAAGTGGTGATGTTCGATGTGCGTGACGATGCCCTGATCGAGCGCCAGCGTCTGCCGCTGACCGACAGCCAAGACCCTGCCGCCAAGGCCGGCGGCGGCTTGCACCTATCGGCCGATGGGCGTTTCCTCTATGTCAGCAATCGCGGCACGGCCAATCAGATCGTGGTGTTTGCGATCGGCAAGCAAGATGGCCAGTTGAGCCTGTTGCAGCGGCGTTCGGTTGAGGGCGACCACCCACGCGAATTCGCTATCGATCCAAGCGGCAAGTATTTGCTGGTGGCCAACCAGAAGAGCAATCAGATCGTGGTCATGCACCGCGACCCACGCACTGGCCAACTCGGTGAAACGCTGCAGAAGTTCGACCAGCCGGCCCCGTCGGACCTGAAGTTTCTCGACTGAGTCAGCGCGCCATCACGGCCTTGAACAGGTCTGACGCAAGCCAGCCCTGCAACCAGTCACGCAGCTGGGGGTAGGGCGCCTGGGCGAACCATAAAGGCTCGACCCCGGCGAACTGCCGCAGCAACGGCAACAACGCGGCGTCGGCCAGGCTTGGGTGCTGGGCCAGCAGGTACGGCCTGCCTTGCAGCAGCGCCTCCAGCTCCTCAAGCCATGATTCGGCCTGCAGGCGGTACTCCTCGCGGGTGTGCTCGGGGTAACGCTCGGCATACTTGTACAGGTTGACCTGAGCTTTGAAGGTGCTGTCATTGCGAGCAATCAGGGCGTCCGCCTGCACAGCTGCCGCTGGATCATCGCGTAGTAGCCAGTCCTGCGGGTCATGCTGAAGCAAGGCCCAGCGCATGATATCCAGGCTCTCTTCCAACACCTCGGCGCCGGTGTCCAGCACCGGCACTGTGCCTTTGGGCGACAACGCCAGCAGCTCGGCCGGCTTGTGCTTCATCGACACTTCACACACCTCGACGGTGCAGCCAGCATACGCCAGCGCCAGCCGCGCGCGCATGGCCCAGGGGCAGCGGCGAAACGAGTAGAGGATCATCCGCAGACCTCCACCTCGCTCAGGCCATTGCCCTGGCGCCGGACCTGGATCTGCACCGGGATGCGCTCGTGCATCTCCTGCACGTGGGAGATCACTGCCACCTTGCGCCCTTGCGCCTGCAGGCCGTCCAGCGCATCCATCGCCAGTTGCAGTGACTCGGGGTCAAGGCTGCCGAAACCTTCGTCGATGAACAGCGATTCGATGCGCAGGGTGCTCGAGGCCATCGAGGCCAGGCCCAGGGCCAAGGCCAGCGATACCAGGAAGGTCTCGCCGCCGGACAACGAGTGCACCGAGCGCAGTTCGTCGCCCATCTCGGTGTCCAGCACCAAGAGGCCCAGTGCGCTGCCGCCACGCTTGAGGCGGTAGCGCTTGGCCAACTGGCGCAGTTGGCTGTTGGCATGGTGCAGCAGCAGGTCGAGGTTGTAGCCCTGGGCGATCTTGCGGAACACATCGCCCGAGGCCGAGCCGATCAAGCTGTTCAGGCGCGCCCAGCGCTGCCACTGTTGCTGGGCCTGCTCGATTTCAGCGGCAAGGGCGCTGTGCGCGTGCTGCCGGCGTTGGTCGTCGGCCTGCTGCGCGCGCAGCTCGGCGCATTGTTGCTCGTGCCCGACCAGCTGTTGCTGCAAGTCGGCGAGGTGCTGCTCGAGTTGCTCGCTGGACAGCTCGGTCCGAGCCTGTTGGTTGTGCTGTTGCAGGCGCTGCTCGCGCTCCTGCAGCAGTACCCGGCCTTGCTCGATGGCCTTGTCGACGCTATGCAGCTGCTGGCGCAGCGCGTCCAGCGTGGCTTCATCGACACTGAGCAAGCGCTCAAGGCTCGCATCATCGAGTTCTGGATGGGCCGCTCGCCATTGGCTGATCTGGCCCTGCAGCGTCTGCTGTTCCTGCTCCAAGGCCTGCTGGCGTTGCTGATTGGCCTTGAGTTCAGCAGCCAGTTGCACGCTTTGGCTGTGAGCGTCCTGCAGCGCCTGCGCGGTGCTGGCCTCAAAGCTGCGGGCGTGCTCGACCTGCTGCTCAAGGTGCTGCTGCCAGGCACCGGCATTGGCGTGTTCGCCAAGCAGTACGGCGAGCACGCTGCGCGCCTGTTGCTGCTGCTCGGCAAGGCTTGCGAGTTGTTGGTGCAGCTCGCTCTGGCGTTGCAGCCGGCTCTGCTGCTGGTCGGCCAGACGCTGCTGCTGTTGCAGGCGTTGTTGCTGCTCGTTTTGCTCGTCCTTTTGCTGCTCCAGCTGTTGCAGGCGCTGGGCCACCTGTTGATCGAGGGCGAGAAACGCATGGGCTGGCTCGTCGCGCAGGGCCTTGAGGATATCGCCGGGCAGGATCTCGGCAAAATCGGCCAGGGTCTGCTCCAGGCGTTGTTGATCGGCGGCCATGGCCTGGTGCTGCTGATCCAGGCGCTGCTGTGCTTGCTGCTGCGCGTCGCTGGCGGCCTGCACTTGCTGGGTCAGTCGGGCGGCGTCTTTCTGCAGGGTGAGCAGGGCGCTCTGGCGCTGCTCGTCGCGGTTGATTTCTTCTTCGAGGCGGCGCAGCTGGCCGTCCAGCCAGGCACTGCGGGTGCTGTCGGTTTGGGTGCTGAGCGATGGCCACAAGGCGTGCGCTTGCAGCTCTTGCTGCAGCGGTAGCAGTTGTTCGCTCAGCTGTAGCTGTTGCTGCTGGTACTCCTTGCCCTGGCTGTTGAGCATGCCGACCTGGGTGCGCAACTCGACCACGCGGGCATTGAGCGTCTCGACCTGAGCCAGCGCTGCAGCCTCTTCGACCTGGTCATGCCGGCCCAGGCTTTGCAGCAGGGCTTCAGGCTGATGGAACGGGTGCTCGGCGCTGCCGCACACCGGGCACGGCTCGCCATCACGCAGTTGCCCGCGCAGCTCCTCGACACTGGTGTTGCGCGCCAGACGTTGGCGTTCAAGTAGTTGCCGGGTCAATGTCAGAGCCTGCTCGGCGGTGTCCAGTTCGGCCTTGGCCGCCTGGCCTTCGCTGATCAGTTGCTGACGCTGCTGCAAGCCTTGCTGCTGACGTTCGCGCACGCTGTGCAGGGTGTGCTGCAGCTCCTGCTCGCGAGCGTGCAGACGGGACAATTGCTCGACCGCGCGCTGCTGCTTGCGCTGCTCCTGGAGCAAGGTGCCGAGCAGGTCCAGCTGTTCGGCCAGGGCGTGCGGTTCGGCGCCGGCTTCGTGGAACAGCAGCTCGATGGCGGCGCGTTGCTCCTGCAGCAGGGCATTGGCCTGGCTGGCCTGGGCTTGCAGGCTGGGCAACTCGTCGCGGCCTTGGCTGAGGCGGTTGCCGATCTGCAGCAGTTGCTGCAACTGGCCGCGGTAGGCCTGCCAGGCGCTGCTGATAGCAGCCAGTGCGGCGCTGTCGGCCAGCGCGGCGTCGATGGCGGCGAGCTGCTGCTGGCTGTGCTGCTGTTGTTGCTCAAGCTGCTGCAGCTGCGACTGGCCTTCGCTGACGGCCTGATCGGCTTGGGCACCGACAGTGCCCAACTGCGCCAGCTCTGTGTCGAGGCGGGCCAGGTTGTCCTGAGCAGCAAACGCCTGGCGCAGGTTCGCGGCGCTGTCGGTGTGTTTAGCCTGCGCTTGTGCCAGCGCCTCGCGGGCAGCTTGCAGGGCCTGCTGCAACTGCTCGCTATGGCTGTGCAGGTTGCGCTGCTCAATCAGTTGCGCCGCGACCGCTGCGGCCAGTGGGGTAAGCTCGCCGGCCAGCGCCAGTTGCCGCTGGAACTGATGACGCTGCGGCGCCAGGCGCTCGAGGTGTTGCAGGTCCAGGCGCTGTCCGGCCAGTTGCTGCCAGTCGTGTTCGGCACTGTGCAAGGCCTCGCGAGCCGCGCTGAGTTGCTGCTGCAGCTGCACCTGATCGCGCAGCCAGGCGCGTTGCTGGTCCAGTTCGCGTTCGCGCGCCTGCTTGGCCTTGAGCAGCTGTTGCGCCTGCTCCAGGCGCTGGTCAAGCTCGGTACGCTCGGTTTCGACCATCGGCAGCAGGTGGCTGGCGCGCTCCTGCAAGCCCTGATAGACCTCGCCGGCCTGCTTGGCCTTGGCAAACGCCCGTTGGCCGAGGCGGGTGTAGATGGCGGTGTTGGTGAGCTTTTCCAGCAAGTCGCTGCGCTCGCGGTCATCGGCCTTGAGAAACGCGCTGAACTCGCTCTGGGCGAGCATCACGGCGCGGGTGAACTGCTCGAAGTTCAGGCCCAGGCGTACCTCGACCAGTTGCTTGTATTCGTTCTTGCCGCTGCCCAGCAGTTGCTCGCCATCCAGGTCGTAGAGGCTCTGGCGACTCATCTGCAACTTGCCATTGGCCTTGTCGCGGGCGCGGTTGGCCTCCCAGCGGGCGCGGTAACGCTTGCTGTCGATACCGACGAAGTCGACTTCGGCATAGCCGCTGCCGGTGCCGCGCCGCAGCAGGTTGCGCGGGTCGTAGGTGGGGATGTCGCCATCGGCGTCCGGCACCTTGGCCTCACGGCCGATGTCATTGAGCCGCGGCACGCTGCCGAACAGCGCCAGGCACAGGGCGTCGAGCAGGGTGCTCTTGCCGGCGCCGGTGGGTCCGGTAATCGCGAACAGGCCGGCACTGGCCAGCGGTTCGGCGGTGAAGTCGATGTCGATCGGGCCTGCCAGCGAGGCGAGGTTTTTCAGGCGAATGGCCAGAATTTTCATGGCTGTTCCTCCTCCAGCTGCACATCCTGCAGGAGCAGGGCAAAGTCGCTCAGGGTCTGCTCATCGACCGGGTTGCCGTAGGCCTGCTCCCAGACGCGGCTGAACAGGTCTTGCGGAGTCATCTGACTGAGTTCGACGAACTGCAATTGGTCCTCGTCCAGCGCGCTGCGGCCGGCGTACTCGGCGCTGATCCGCACCAGCCGCACCGCTTTGCCTTGCAGGGCGCTCTCGATCTGCTGGCGCAGGTCGGGCTGCGGTTCGTCGAGGCGCACGCGAACTTCCAGCCACGGTTGGCGATTGGGGTCTTCCAGCAGGTCGATCACCGGCAGCTCGGCCAGTTGCTCGAGCAGCTCGGCCAGCGGCGCCGGGCCGATACGCTGCAACGCCACCGCCCGTGGGACCAGGCGCGGCTCGACGCTGACCAGTTGGCTGCCTTCAAGCTCGATCTCCAGCACCTGGTGCGGATAGCCGATCTCGGCAAACGACAACGGAATCGGCGAGCCGCTGTAGCGGATGCGCTCCTCGCGGTTGACCTTCTGCGGCTTGTGCAGATGGCCCAGGGCAACGTAACTGATGGCGGGATCGAACAGCTTGGCCGGCAGCGCTTCGGCGTTGCCGATGATCAGGCTGCGTTCGGAGTCTTCCGAGATCGAGCCACCGGCCATGTGCGCATGGCTGATGGCGACCAGCGCCTGGTCTTTCTTGCGCTTGGCCATGGCGGCTTTGATCAGTTGCTGGTGCACCTGGGTGATGCCTTGCACATAGTCGTCGCCCAGCTGCGGGCCGGTGACTTCGGCCGGGCGCAGGAACGGCAGCGCCAGGCACCAGCCGGCGACCTTGCCACGGCTGTTGGTCAGCGGGATCAGCAAGCGCTCAGCGTCGAGCTGGCCCTCATCGAGCCAGTGCACCCGGCCCAGGGCATGGGTGCGCAGGCGGCGCATGAGCAGGCCGGGCAGCTCGATGCGCGAGCCGGAGTCGTGGTTGCCGGCGATCATCACGATGTCCAGCTTGGGCTGTTGCTCGTGAGCCTCGACGATGAACTGGTAGAGCCGCTCCTGGGCTTTGACCGGCGGGTTGACCGTGTCGAAGATATCGCCGGCGATCAGCAGCGCATCGGGTTGGCGCAAGTGCAACTGGCCCAGCAGCCAGGTGAGAAAGCAGGCGTGTTCGAAGTCGCGTTCCTGGCCATGCAGGCTTTGGCCAAGGTGCCAGTCGGAGGTGTGGAACAGACGCATGAATAACCTGTTTGAAGTGAATTCGAGGGAAGCAGTGGTCGCGGCGTATGGTAACTCAACGGGTCAGCCGCGCCGGGCTACTTCGGATAGAGCGGCGGCAAGCTGCCGCCATCGCCGACCGGGTCTAGCAACTGCTCGGCCGGCGGAATGGCATTGATCGCACGCCACAGGTCGCCGCCCTGCCAGTGCTGGCCGCTCTCGCTGTACAGCGCGCCGTTCAAGCCATCCAGCGCATCCGACAGCGGCACGAAGCGCGCCGCCATCTCGGCCAGCGTCTCCGGATGCTGGCGCGCCCAGGCATCCAGGGCCTGGCGGGTCGCCTGCGGGTCGTTGGCCTGGCACGCGCGTTTAAGGTCATCGAGCAAGGTCCGCGGGCTCGGGCCGGTCTGCGCCGCACGCAGCACCGCTGGCTGCGAGCGGGCTCGCCACCACAGGGTGAAACCGAGCACAGTGCTCAGGGCCAGCAGCAGGGTTGCCAGTTGCCACGGCCAGAGCAGGCGACTGGATGAACTGCTGTCACCCACCGGCGTCTCGGCGCTCAGGGCCGGGTTGTCCTGCACGCTGAGGCTGCGCGCCGGCAGGCTGGTGTTTTCCAGATGGTCTTCGCGGGTGTTCCACCAGGTGACTTCCAGCGCCGGCAGGGTCAATTCGCCGCTGTGGGTCGGCACCAGCGCTTCGCGCTCTTCGCGGTTGGCGGTCATACCGCGCTCGGTGACCTCGTTGCGCAGCAGTGGCTGGTCCGGGTAGCGGCGCAGGCCGATGATTTCGGTGGCCGGCAGCGGCGCCAGCTGGGTGCTCGAGAGGCCGTCGGCGCGCAGAGTAATACTGCGCGTCAGCGAGTCGCCGATCTGCACGGTCTGTTTGCTCGGGTCCGGGTTCCAGTGTTCTTCCAGGGTCAGGCTGCGCGCCGGCAGCCAGGCGGCGCCGGCTGGGTAATTGGTCGGTATCGGCCGCACGTTCAGGCGCAGCGGCAACGAGCTGACCTGGACCTGGCGGCCTGCGCGCGGGGCAGCAGACGGCTGCTCGCCGGTATCAGCGGCAGCAGCGGTGGCGGTAAAGGTCATCGGTGGAATATCGAGCGTGCCGCTTTGCTGCGGATACAGCGCGTAGCGCGTTTCGATCACGCCATGGCGCACGCCGTTGATCTCCTTCTCATAAGTACGCGACTCACCCAGCGGCTCGACCTTGGCGTTGTCCAGTTGCAATGGGCTGAGGCTGCTGTCGTCATACAGCGACACCGAATGATAGATGCGCAGGGTCAGCACGGCCTGGGCCTGAACGTAGACATCGTTGCTGTCCAGGGTCGCCTCGACGAACACCTGCGAGGCGCTTTCCGGGCGGTTGTCGCCGGCCTGCAGCACTTGCACCTCGATCGGCTGGCTGAACGACTGGCCCAGTTGCAGCGCGGGAATGCTCAGGCTGCCGCTGCGCCTTGGCAGCAGGGTGATGATCCAGCGGGTGCTGGCGCGGGTCTCGCCATCGAGCGTGTGCAGGCTGTTGAGCTGGCGCGTGCCACGCACATCGAAGTCGCCCTCCAGCGCACGCAGGTCGGGCTTGCCGAACTGGGTGACGTCCTCGCTTTCGAGGATCAGCTCCAAGGTTTCGCCGGCTTCCAGGCGGGTGCGATCGACGCTGGCCTGCAGCGGCGGTTGGGCCTGGACCTGAAGCGTCCAGAGCAGACTGACAAGCAAGACGCCGCAGCGACTCATCGTGGGGTTTCCTGATGCAATTGCTGTTCATACCAGAATTTGCGCCGCAGCAGCTGCGCAGGGTTGTCCGGGATCTCCCGCAGCCACTGTTCCAGGGCCTGGCGTTGTTCGCCATCGAGGCTGGTGGAAACCGGGCGTTGCGGCGGTTGGGTAAGGTTATCGTCGTCACCCGCCTGATTGCCGGCGGGGGGCGGGGTGTTGCTGGCGCTGTCGGCTTGCTCCTGGCCGGCCTTGGCCTGGGGCTGGTCGGCATCGCCGGGTGCCTGATCGCTGGCCGAGCTGCTGTTGCCGTCGGTGTCCTTGCCGGGGGCGCCTTGCGCATCTTCCTTGGCTTGCTGCTCTTCGGCTTTGGCCTTGGCCTGGCGCTGCAGCAACAATTGCTGGACCAGCGCCTGGTTATCCAGCGCCGCTTGCAGATCCGGGCGCCGTTCCAGGGCCTGCTCGTAGGCGTCCAGGGCGGCTTCCAGCTGATCGGCGCGAGCCAGTGCGTTGCCTCGATTGTAGTGCGCGGCGGCGGAACTGCCTTGGGCGAAGGCCTTGGCCGCGCCTTCATAGTCGCCGGCCTGGTACAGGGCCATGCCGCGCCATTGCGGGTCTTCGAAGTGGCGCGCGGCAGCGGCGGGGCGCTGCTGTTCCAGCAGGCGCTGGCCTTGCTGGTCGGGGCGCAGCCACAGGTCGTTGAATTCAAAGGCCTGGCTGGGCTGCGGCAGGGAGAACAGCAGCGGCAGGCAGAACAGCCAGCCACGCCGCCCGGCGCAGGCGGCCAACAGCAGCAGCGGCAGCAGCAACCAGTAACCCTGATCGGCCCAGCTGTCCAGTTGCACGGTCTGGCCGTCGCTGCGCAGGGCGCGTGGATTGTCGTACAGGCCCAGCCCGCGTAGGTCGAGGTCGTCGATGCGGGCGTGGCGGTAGCGGCCACCAGTGCTGTTGATGAAGGCCTTAAGGCTGGCGCTGTCCAGTCGTGGCAAGAGGATGGCGCCTTGCTCATCCTTGAGGAACTCGCCGTTTGCCTGGCGGACCGGCGCGCCTTCGCTGCTGCCGATGCCGAGCATCAACAGGTTTGGTCCTTGCCGGCCCAGGGCACGCAGAATGCCCTCGCGTTCGCTGTTGCTCAGGGATGAGCCGATCAATAGCAGGCGGCCTTGGCCGAGGCCGCTCTGGGCGAGCAGGGCCAGCCCCTTTTGCACGGCGAGGTCGGCGCGTTGGCCGGGTTGCGGCATGATCGACGGGTCGATCGCTTCCAGCAGGTTACGCGTGGTGCCAAGGTCATCCGACAGCGGCACCAGCGTGTGCGCACTGCCGGCGTAGACCACCAGCGCGGTCTGGCTGTCGCGGCGGTGCTCGAGCAGGTCGAGGATCTTGCGCCGGGCCTGTTCGAGGCGATTCGGCGTGCTGTCCTCGGCGAGCATCTGCGGGGTCAGCTCGAGCATGATCACCAGCGGGTCGGCCGGGCGCTGGCGGGTTTCCTCGACGCGTTGCCAGCTGCTGCCGAGCAAGGCCAGTACGATCAGTAGCCAGGCGCTGCCGAGGGCGATCCATGGCAGCTTGCTGTTGCTGCCACTGCCGCCACCGAGCAATACCGCATGAAACTGCGCCGGCAGCATCATCTGCCAGCGGCCCGCGCGCTTGCGCCGATGCCACAGCTTGAACAGCAGCCAGACGAGCAGCGGCACGGCCAGCAACCACAGCGGGCGCAGCCATTGGGGCCACAGGTCGATCATCGCCGCCTCCGCAGGCGCAGACGCTTGAGGCGCTGGCGCCATTCCGGGTGCGGTTGCAGAAAACGTGGCCGGCGCAGGGCGCGCTGCAGCAGGTTGTCTGGCCATAGCGTGGTAATCACCAACAACACGCTGAGCAGCAGCACCAGAGCCAGCGGCCAGGCGTAGAGTTCTTTCGCGGTGCGGGTCTGGGTCGGTTGCTGAGCGACCGGTTCAAGCTGATCGAGGCTGTCGCCGATGGCATCCAGTTCAGCACCATCATGGGCGCGGAAGTATTTGCCGTGGGTGATGTCGGCGATTTCGCGCAGCGACGCTTCGTCCAGGTCCAGGCTTGGGTTGAGACCGAGTAAACCGGGGGTGCCGCTGGCTTCGGGGTTGGCACCAATGCCGATGGTGTAGATGCGCACGTTCTCCTGGGCCGCCAGGCGGGCCGCGGTCAGCGGATGAATCTGCCCGCCGTTGTTGGCGCCGTCGGTGATCAGCACCAGCACCCGGCTCTGCGCCGGGCGTTGGCGCAGGCGCTTGACGGCCAGGCCAATGGCGTCGCCGATGGCGGTATTTTTGCCGGCGATGCCGATCTGCGCTTCGTCGAGGAAGGTGCGCACGGTACGTCGGTCGAAGGTCAGCGGCGCTTGCAGGTAGGCCTCGCTGCCGAACAGGATCAAGCCGACCCGGTCGCCCTGGCGATCCTGGAGAAAGTCGCCCATCAGCGCCTTGACCAGGTCCAGCCGGCTGATTTCGTCGTTCTGCCACTGCATGTCGGGGAAGTCCATCGAGCCGGACACATCAACGGCCACCAGCAGGTCGCGACCGCTGGCTTCCACCGGTACCGGTTCGCCCAGCCACTGCGGGCGCGCCGCTGCCAACAGCAGCAGCAGCCAGATCAGCACGAACGGCGCCTGCTGGCGCCAGGTGGGCAGATTGAGACGGGCACGGCGCCCGGCCAGGCCTTCGAGTTCGTTCATGAAGCCGACCTTGAGCACCGGCTCGCCGCTGTCGGCAGCCGGCAGCAGCAGTCGTGCCAGCCACGGCAGCGGCAGCAGCACGAAGATCCACGGCCAGGCCAGTTCAAACATGCTTGCGAATCCAGATTTCGACCGCCTGGCTGAGGCCGACGATGGCTTTGTCGTCGAGCTTGCACTCGGGCTTGTAGGTGCCTTCGACCAGCACCATCCAGCGGGTCAAGCCTGCCGCCGGGCAGCGGTTGTCGAGAAACGCCAGCCACTGCCGGCCACTCAGGGTATGGCTGTTGGCGCCCGGATAATGGTTGCGGCACAGGCGTTTGAGCAGCGCGTTGATCTGCTGCAGCCAGGCACCGGCCGGCGCGCCGTCGTAGGGGCGCGGCAGGCGCGCGAGTTCGGCCAGGGCTGCTTCGCGGACCGGGTCAAGCGGCAGTTCGGCGCGCACCACGCGGCGTTTGCCCGGGCGCCAGTGGCGCTGTCGCCACAGGCCCCAGGCGAGCACCGGCAGCAGTGCCAGCAGCAGCCACCAGCCGGGCGCCGGCGGCCACAGGCTGATCGCCGGCGGCGCCAGCAACGGCTGCAGCTCGTCCAGCGGGTTCACTTACGGTGCCCCGGGCGCTGCGCGTTGAGGTATTCACGCAGTTGCTCGACCATCTCGCTCTGGGTGCTCAGCGGCATCAGCACCACACGCAGTTTCTGCGCCAGCAGCTCCCAGCGCTCGATCCGCGCTTCGGCTTGCTGGCGGTAGGCCTGGCGCAGATTGCCGTCGAGGGTATCCAGCTCCAACTGCGCGCCGCGTTGGCCGAAGCGCAGCAGGCCGGCGGCAGGCAGGGCATGATCGAGTGGGTCGGAAACCGGCATCAGCAGCACATCGCAATGGCGTGAGAGCATCGACAGGTGCTGCTCGATGCCTTCGCTGAGGGCGCGCTCATCGCAGATGACGATGGCCAGGCTGCCTGGGCGCAGCACTTCGCGCGCCCGGCGCAGGGCCAGCGACAGGCTGTCGGCCTGAGGCACGGCCTCGGGGTGCAGTGACTGATTGACCTTGGCCAGGCGGTTGAGCAGCTGCAACAGGCTTTGCTTGCTGCGCCTTGGCTTGACTTCATAGTGCTCGTTATCGCCGAACACCAGCCCGCCGATGCGGTCGTTGTGGCCCAGTGCCGCCCAACCGAACAGCGCAGCCGCCTGAGCGGCCAGCACCGATTTGAAGGTCAGCCCGGAGCTGAAGAACAAGCGCTGGCTCTGCTCGACCATGATGAAGATCGGCCGCTCGCGCTCTTCATGGAACAGCTTGGTGTGCGGCTCCTGGGTGCGCGCGGTCACCCGCCAGTCGATGTTGCGCACGTCGTCGCCGGCCTGGTAGACCCGCACCTGGTCGAAATCGACCCCCCGCCCGCGCAGCTTCGACAGGTGCAGGCCCACCAGCGGGCTGCGCTGGCCGGGCCGCGAGAACAGCTGAATCTCGCGCACGCGGTGGCGCATGTCGATCAGCTCGCTGAGGCTGGTGCGGATACCAGGTTCGGCCAATTGTGCGGTGGGCATGGGCGTCAGGCGACCGCGAAGCCGCGCAGGTCTTGCCGCGCTATGCGTGCGTCAGGATGGTGCATGGTTGACGGTTCCTGGGTAGGGAGCGCATCGGCCAGGGGGCGAGCTGCGCAGAGCGCAATACTTTAAAGCATCCGCAGCATCGCCGACCAACGTGAATGCTAAAAAACTGACTGCAACTGCGGCGTGTGGCCTTCGTCTGCACCACTGATCACACAGTACTCACAGATTTGGCTGATGCTCGCGTGCAGGCCGTGTGCCGTTCAATGGTCCCCTTGATCACGGAGGTTCAACCATGGCAACGGAACATGAGCCAACCACGCTGCGTATCGGCGTGTTTTTCGATGGCACAGGCAACAACCGCAGCAACGCCGTCAAAGGGGACGAGCCTGTCCCCGAGCAGGCAACGGGTAGCTACGCGAGTGCACTCTCCAATATAGCCTTGCTGTATGACGCCTACCCAGTCGCGCGAGGATTTCTGAGCCTGTATGTTGAAGGGCCAGGAACCCTCCAGGGCAAGCCGGATTCCGATATTGGCTGGTATACCGGTAGCGGCGAAACCGGGGTTCGTCAACGCCTGGGGCAAGCTGCCTTGGCCCTGGCCGCGAAATTGCAGGCCTGGCGACAGAGCCATCCCTCGGTGCAGCTTCAGGCGCTGAAATTTGACCTGTTTGGTTTCAGTCGCGGTGCGGCTGGCGCACGAGCGTTTGCCAATGACCTAGGCAAAGGCACTCAAAGCCTGCTTGCGCAAGCCTGCGATTTCTCACCATGCCTGGGATGGGAGCAGGGCGTCGCTATCGACTTCATAGGTCTATTCGACACGGTCGGGGCCATCGTCGAGCCGGTGAAGTTCAATTTCACCTCGACCAATGGCGACTACGGACAGTTGCATCTGGCCCTGGCGCCGGGCGTCGCCGGCAAGGTCATACAGTTGGTAGCGGCTGACGAGCATCGCTACCACTATCCGCTGGTCGCGACCGGCAACGACCTGCGTTTGCCCGGTGCCCATGCCGATCTCGGCGGCGGCTATCTGCAAGTGAGCCGCGAAAAAATCGACCTGTCTCGTGTGCAAACGAGTGATTTGAATGCGGATGCCGATCCGCTCGACAGCGAGGCTTACGCTGCGGCGCTCGCGCTGGCTGGAGACTACACCGATGTACCTGGGCTCACGCCGCAAGTGCGGGTGTGGGAAGCGCGGGCAGGCTTGCATGGACAGCGCAAGACCGTGAATGCCGTGCTGCATCGTGAGCGCGAGGTTCATGGTCATTTGTCGCGAGTCTATCTGAGGATCATGCATGCCCTTGCGGTCGACTCGCAGGTGCCGATGCAGCCGCTGTCTGCGCCCTCGCCAGGTTGGGAGCTGCCTCAGGATTTGCTGGTTATCGCTGGCAAACTGGAAGATTTCGCCCTGGGCCGCTCGTCGGTGATTGGCCTGACCGAGACAGAGCGGCACTTGCTGCACCGCAAATACGTGCACACCACGGCGAACTGGGAGGCATCCACTGCCTGCGGGTTTCTGCCAGACGATCTGGTCTATCTCAACCGCCCGGCTGATGAGGGCCGGTTGGTAGAGCCAAACATCTGATCGGCATCAGGCGACGGCAACCACATCAAGGATGCGCTGGACCACGCGGTCCTGATCGACCCCGGCCGCTTCCGCCTCGAACGACAGGATCACCCGGTGGCGCAGCACGTCGAACAGCACCGCCTGGATATCCTCGGGGCTGACGAAGTCGCGCCCGGCCAGCCAGGCGTGCGCACGGGCGCAACGGTCAAGCGCGATCGATCCACGCGGGCTGGCGCCGTAGGCGATCCAGTCAGCCAGGTCGCTGTCGAACTTGGCCGGGGTGCGCGTGGCCATCACCAGTTGCACCAGGTATTCCTCCACTGCATCGGCCATGTACAGGCCGAGGATTTCCTTGCGCGCAGCAAAAATCGCCTGCTGGCTGACCCGCCGCTCGGGCTTGGTCTCGCCATTGAGCGCCTCGCCGCGGGCCTGCTGCAGAATGCGCCGTTCGACTGCCGCGTCGGGGAAGCCCATCTTGACGTGCATCAGGAAGCGGTCGAGCTGAGCTTCGGGCAGCGGGTAGGTGCCTTCCTGCTCGATCGGGTTCTGCGTGGCCATCACCAGAAACAGCGGCGACAGGTCGTAGGTGCTGCGGCCGACACTGACCTGGCGTTCGGCCATGGCCTCGAGCAGTGCTGACTGAACCTTGGCCGGCGCGCGGTTGATCTCGTCGGCCAGCACCAGGTTGTGGAAGATCGGCCCCTGCTGGAAGACAAAGCTGCCGGTTTCCGGGCGGTAGATTTCGGTGCCGGTGATGTCGGCCGGGAGCAGGTCGGGGGTGAACTGGATGCGGTGGAACTGCGCCTCGACGCCCTCGGCCAGCTCCTTGATCGCCTTGGTCTTGGCCAGCCCCGGGGCGCCTTCGACCAGCATGTGGCCATCGGCAAGAAGGACGATCAGCAGGCGTTCGACCAGTTTTTCCTGGCCCAGAATCTGGGAGGAAAGAAAGGTGCGTAGCGCGTTCAGCGCTTCACGGTGTTCCATCGGCGACGGTTCCTGGAGAGGGGCCGGGGAGTTGCCAGCAGGCAGCCCGGGCAGGGCCTGCTACTTTAATCCATCCGGGGTGGTGACGACCAACGGCAGAGGCGAAATTTATCGCTGGCACAGGCTGTTGGGCGTCACGGGCCACTGCCCTGTTTGCGGTGAGGTCGCCAACAGGGCGGTGGCGCTGGGCGGCCGTCAGTTTTTCGAGCTGGAGTGCTTGCGGCCTTGATCAAAGAACGCAAACACCACAACCAATATCCCGGCAATGGTCAGCATCAGCGCGACGCCGTCGGTGGAATGCGTCGCCGAGCTGGCCACCAGGGCCAGCCCGCCCAACGGCGCCAGGCCGCCGGCCACGGCGGTACCGACTTCGCGGCCCGTGCCAAACCCGGATGAGCGGGTCTGGGTCGGGAACTGGCGGCTAAGGAACGAGCCCTGCGGGGCAAACATCATCGGTGCCAGAATCCCGGTGCCGATCCCGATCGCCAGGTAGATCATGCTCGGCTCGCCGGTGCTCAGCAACTGCAGGAATGGGTAGGCGAACAGGGCAGACAGCACGCCACCCAGCATCAACACGGTCTTGCTGCTCCAACGGTCGCACAGCCAACCGAAGAACGGCACGGCAAAGATCGCAACCAGGCTGGCGATGGTCACCGACAGCGACGTGACGTGCGCCTCTACACCTTTGAACTGGGTCAGGTAGGCCAGCGAGAACGTCTTGAAGATGTAGCTCAGGGCGTTGTAGCCGATGGCGACGAAGAACACCACGGCGAGGCCTTTCAGGTCATTTTTGAACAGCAGTTTCAGCGGTGATATCTGCGGCTTGGCGTCGCAGCGATCGAGTTCCTTGAAGTCTGGGGTTTCCGGAATGCTCTTGCGCACCCACAGGCCCACTGCCACCAGCACGATGCTGGCAATGAACGGGATGCGCCAGCCACCGGCGAGCAGGAAGTCATTGCCATTCATGGTCAGCAGGTAGACGGTCAGCGACGACAGCAGCAGGCCCAGATTCAAGCCCAGTGCCGGCCAGGCGCCTTGGCTGCCGCGCTTGCCTTCGCTGGCATGTTCATAGGAGGTAACGGCCGCCCCCGACAGCTCTGCGCCCGCACCCAGGCCTTGAATGATCCGGATCACCACCAGCAGGATCGGCGCCCACACGCCGATCGTTGCATAGCTTGGAATCAAGCCGATCAGCGCGGTGCATACGCCCATCATGCAAAAGGTGATCACCAGTACGTGTTTGCGTCCGAACCGGTCGCCTAGGTAGCCGAACAGGACGCCGCCGAAGGGCCGGGCGATGAAGCCGATGGCGAATGTCGAGAACGCCAGCAGCGATGCTACGGCAGGGTTGCTGGCGTCGAAGAAGATCTTCGAGAAGACGATCGCGGCCATGGTGGCGTACAGGTAAAAGTCGTACCACTCCAGCATCGAGCCGAAAATGGTCGCCGCGGCCACTTTGCGCAGGCGTTTGCGTGTCTGTTCTGGCGTTTCACTTGCGGTCACTGCTGCTTGATGTACCGACATCTGATTGTCCTTATTGTCTTTGTAGTTAGGGGTGCAGCTCAGCGGGCGTTGAGGATCTTTTCGGCGATCATCTGACCGATCGGGATGGCCGAGGTGGCAGCGGGCGAGGGCGCATTGCAGACATGCACCATGCGCGGTGTCTCGGCGAACAGAAAGTCATGTACCAGGCTGCCGTCACGCATCACCGCCTGGGCACGGATGCCGGCTTCGTAGGGCAGCAGGTCGTCGACCTCGAGCGACGGGCAGTACTTGCGGCACTGCTGCAGATAGCCGCGTTTGAACAGCGAGTTCTTCATCTCGGCGGTACCCGAGCCGAGGTTGTTCCAGAGGGTTTTCCAGAAGCCCGGGAAACGCGCGAATTCGCCGACATCGGCCCAGTTGCGGGCGAACTTGCGGTAATCCTCGCGGGCAAAGCCGAGTACCGCGTTGGGTCCGACGGTTACACTGCCGTCGATCATGCGGGTCAGGTGGACCCCCAGAAACGGCAGTTGCGGATCCGGAATCGGGTAGATCAGGTGGTTGACGATCTGGCTTTTGCTCGCAGGCAAGCGGTAGTACTCGCCACGGAACGGGATGATCTGGTGATCGATGCGCACGCCGGCCAGGCGTGCCAGGCGGTCGGACTGCAAACCAGCGCAGGCCACCAACTGGCGCGCCTGCCAGCGGTGCTCGTCGCTGCATACCTCGACATGCTCGGAGTATTCCTTGATCGAGCGGACGCTGGTCGACAGGCGCAGCTCGCCGCCAGCGCGTTCGATTACCTTGGCCATTGCCTGGCACACCTGGCGGTAATCGACGATCCCGGTGGCATCGACGAACAGCGCGCCCAGCCCTGCGATGTTGGGTTCGCGGCGGTTGAGCTCAGCGGCGTCGAGCTGCTCGACCTTCAACCCGTTTTCCTGCGAGCGCTGATACAGCGCCTGCATGCGCTGCATCTCCAGTTCGTTGGAGGCAACCAGCAGCTTGCCGCAGACCTGGAAATGGATGCGGTGTTCGCTGCAGAAGTCTTTGGTCGCTTGCGCGCCGCGTTTGCACAGCTCGGCCTTGAGGCTGCCAGGCGCGTAGTAAATCCCGGCATGGATCACGCCGCTGTTGTGGCCTGTCTGGTGGCGGCCGAGGCTGGCCTCTTTTTCCACGATCAGCAACGAAGCGCCGGGGCGCTGCTCGAGCAGTGCCATCGCTGTGGCCAGGCCGACGATGCCGCCGCCGATGATCAAGTAGTCGTAAGTCATGCAGGGTACCTTGGCATTCTTGTCAGTGGATCTGCTTATCAGGTTGTCAGACTAAGTTGTGCGTTAAAAACCCTGCCTTGATTGGGCAGGGTCGGTTTGTTCGGTTCAGTTCAGTTCAGGAAGCTCAATTTTCAGGCGTTTGGCCGAGGCCCGCAGATGCGCTTCGGCGCAGCTCGCAGCGGCGTGACGGTCGCCATCGGCGATGGCCTGGTACAACGCCTGATGTTCCCGGTTGGCGTCTGCCGGGCCGCCTACCGCAGGCGACGCCGAGTTTTCCCAGGCACGCTGCCGCGCGGCGGCCAACTGGCTGCCGAGAAAGTCATGAAAGGCGACGAAGTAGTCGTTCTTGCTCGCCTCGGCGATGGCCCGGTGAAAGGCCACGTCGGCGGCCGCGGCGGCGGCCAGGTCATTGCGCGGGTCGAGCATCTGCTCCAGCGCTGCAGCGATGTTGCTCAGGTCGCCGGCATCGCGGCGACGGGCAGCGATGGCGGCCGCTTGGGTTTCGATCCACAGGCGCATTTCGAACATCTGCACCAGATCAGGCTTGCGCCCGTTGCTGCCGGGGAAGCGAAACACCGTGCCATGGGGCGTCTGCGAGATATACGAGCCCAGGCCACGACGGGCGATCAGCACCCCGTCGGCCTTGAGCTGAGCCACTGCCTCGCGCACCACCGAGCGGCTGACGTTGAGTTGCTCGGCCAGTTGCTGTTCGGTGGGCAGGCGTGCTTCGGCAGCCAGGCGGCCGCTGTCGATTTCCGCACGGATGGCGCCGACAACCCTTTCTACCAGAGTATCTGGGCGCTGTAGCTCTAACATGGACGCAGTGCCTATTGATCAGGTTGTCAGACAATGCCCGCTACGCGCTGTGTCTGTCAATTATTTCCCCAGCTCAGCCAGATTACAGCTCGCTGACGTAAGTGCCGGTGCCGTTGAGAATGATCCGCAAAGTCTCGTCGATCTCGGCCAGGTCATTGCCGTCACTGGTCAATACGATCTCCAGGGTCTCATCGCCCTTGAGGGCGTCGGTGTCACCGGCGCCAACTTCCAGCAGCAGGCGCTTGGCGCTGAAGGTGATTTTGATGCCGTCCAGGGTCGACGGCTCATCGTCCAGGGTCAGGTCGACGGTGTCTTCGTCCGGGTAGCGGGTCAGCAGGAACATCTGGCCCTGGGCGCTGTGGCAGCACAGGGTCGCCATGTTGTCTTCTTCATCATCGCAAGGGGTGGCGAACAGCAGGGGGGTGGTCAGTTGCATGGTCGGCTCGAATTGACGAAATGAAATGGAATTCTGCCAGTCTTGGGCCGTTCCATAAACGAATGTTACCGGGCATTGACCGAATATGTCGCAGCGCTGCAAGCCGCGGTGACCGCTCAGTCGTTAAGCTGCGCAGTCGATGGGGCCCCGTAAAGGCACAGCCACAGGCAGTCGCTTTTGCAGGTACCCAACAGATGAGCGTGGCAAACACGCTCAGCGCCTGGTTTCATCGGCCTGTTTTGCCCCGGGTTGCTATTGTTGATCCCAGGCAACACGCACATGCACGACGCTTCACTACAAAACAAAGCCCAAGCGGAGTACCATAGATGGCGTTTTTCACCGCAGCCAGCAAAGCCGACTTCCAGCACCAACTGCAAGCGGCCCTGGCGCAGCACATCAGCGAACAGTCACTGCCACAAGTGGCACTGTTCGCCGAACAGTTCTTCGGCATCATCTCTCTGGACGAACTTACCCAGCGGCGGCTTTCCGACCTGGCTGGCTGCACCCTGTCTGCCTGGCGCATCATCGAGCGCTTCGACCCTGAAACCCCGCTGGTGCGGGTGTACAACCCCGACTACGAGCGCAATGGCTGGCAGTCGACCCACAGTGTGGTCGAAGTCCTGCACCATGACCTGCCGTTCCTGGTCGACTCGGTACGCACCGAGCTGAACCGCCGCGGCTACAGCATCCACACCCTGCAGACCACCGTGCTCAGCGTGCGCCGCGGCGCCAAGGGCCAACTGCTCGAGCTGCTGCCTAAAGGCACCCACGGTGACGGCGTTCAACATGAATCGCTGATGTACCTGGAAATCGACCGTTGTGCCAACGCAGCCGAACTGAGCTCGCTGGCCCGGGAAATCGAACAGGTCCTGGCTGAAGTGCGCGTTGCGGTTGCCGACTTCGAACCGATGAAAGCCAAGCTGCGCGAAGTGGCGGCGCTGGTCGAGCAGACCCCGTACCCGCAAGCCCAGCACGAGAAGGCCGAGGTCAAGGCGTTCCTCGAATGGTTGCTGGACAACCACTTCACCTTCCTCGGCTATGAAGAATTCACCGTCGAGGGCGGCGCCGATGGCGGCCGCATGAACTACGACGAGCAGTCCTTCCTCGGCCTGCCACGTCGCCTGCGCATCGGCCTGACCGCCGAAGAGCTGCGCATCGAAGACTACGCTGTGGCCTACCTCAACGAGCCGCTGCTGCTGTCCTTCGCCAAGGCTGCACTGCCGAGCCGTGTGCACCGCCCGGCCTACCCGGACTATGTGTCGATCCGCCAGCTGGATGCCGACGGCAAGGTCATCAAGGAATGCCGCTTCATGGGCCTGTACACCTCGTCGGTGTATGGCGAGAGCGTGCATGCCATTCCGTACATCCGCGGCAAGGTAGCCGAAGTCGAGCGCCGCTCCGGCTTCGATGCCAAGGCCCACCTGGGCAAGGAACTGGCGCAGGTGCTCGAAGTGCTGCCGCGCGACGACCTGTTCCAGACCCCGATCGACGAGCTGTCCAGCACGGTCATGTCGATCGTGCAGATCCAGGAGCGCAACAAGATCCGCGTGTTCCTGCGCAAAGACCCTTACGGCCGCTTCTGCTACTGCCTGGCCTATGTGCCGCGCGAGGTCTACTCGACCGAAGTGCGCCAGAAGATCCAGCAAGTGTTGATGGAGCGCCTGAAGGCCAGCGATTGCGAATTCTGGACGTTCTTCTCCGAGTCGGTACTGGCGCGCGTGCAACTGATTCTGCGGGTAGACCCGAAGAACCGCATCGACATCGACCCGCAGCAGCTGGAAAACGAAGTGATCCAGGCCTGCCGTTCGTGGCAGGACGATTACTCCGCACTGGTCGTGGAAAACTTCGGCGAAGCTCAGGGCACCAATATCCTAGCGGACTTCCCCAAGGGTTTCCCGGCGGGCTACCGCGAGCGCTTTGGCGCCCATTCGGCGGTCGTTGACCTGCAACATGTGCTGGCCCTGAACGAAGCCAAGCCGCTGGCGATGAGCTTCTATCAGCCCCTGGGCCAGTACGGCGAGCGTCTGCTGCATTGCAAGCTGTACCACGCCGATACTCCGCTGGCGCTGTCGGACGTGCTGCCGATCCTGGAGAACCTTGGCCTGCGTGTGCTGGGTGAGTTCCCGTACCGCCTGCGCCACGCCAATGGCCGCGAGTACTGGATCCACGACTTTGCCTTCACCTACAGCGAAGGCCTGAGCCTGGATATCCAGCAGCTCAACGACACTCTGCAGGATGCCTTCATCCATATCGTCAAGGGCGACGCCGAAAACGACGCCTTCAACCGCCTGGTACTGACCGCCGGCCTGCCATGGCGTGATGTGGCGCTGCTGCGCGCCTACGCCCGCTACATGAAGCAGATTCGTCTGGGCTTCGATCTGGGCTACATCGCCAGCACCCTGAACAACCACACCGACATCGCGCGCGAGCTGACCCGGCTGTTCAAGACCCGCTTCTACCTGGCACGCAAGCTCACCCAGGATGATCTGGAAGACAAGCAGCTGCGTCTGGAACAGGCCATCAACAGCGCCCTGGATGACGTTCAGGTGCTCAACGAAGACCGCATCCTGCGTCGCTACCTGGACCTGATCAAAGCCACCCTGCGTACCAACTTCTATCAGCCGGACAGCAGCGGCCAGGCCAAGTCGTACTTCAGCTTCAAGTTCAACCCCAAGCTGATCCCCGAGCTGCCCAAGCCGGTGCCCAAGTTCGAGATATTCGTCTACTCGCCGCGTGTCGAAGGCGTCCACCTGCGCTTCGGCAACGTCGCCCGTGGCGGCCTGCGCTGGTCGGACCGTGAAGAAGACTACCGCACCGAAGTGCTCGGCCTGGTCAAGGCGCAGCAGGTGAAGAACTCGGTGATCGTGCCGGTCGGCGCCAAGGGCGGTTTCCTGCCACGGCGCCTGCCGCTGGGCGGCAGCCGTGATGACATCGCCGCTGAAGGCATCGCCTGCTACCGCATCTTCATCTCGGGCCTGCTCGACATCACCGACAACCTCAAGGACGGCGGCGTCGTGCCACCGGCCAACGTGGTGCGGCATGACGATGACGACCCGTACTTGGTGGTGGCGGCCGACAAAGGCACCGCGACCTTCTCCGACATCGCCAACGGCATTGCCATCGACTACGGCTTCTGGCTCGGAGACGCGTTCGCCTCGGGCGGCTCGGCGGGTTACGACCACAAGAAGATGGGTATCACTGCCCGCGGCGCCTGGGTGGGCGTGCAGCGCCACTTCCGTGAGCGCGGCATCAACGTCCAGCAAGATCCGATCACGGTGGTCGGCGTCGGCGACATGGCCGGTGACGTCTTCGGTAACGGCTTGCTGATGTCCGACAAGCTGCAGCTGGTGGCTGCCTTCAACCACCTGCACATCTTCATCGACCCTGATCCGGACCCGGCCAGCAGCTTCGCCGAGCGCCAGCGCTTGTTCGACCTGCCACGTTCGGCATGGACCGATTACGATACCAGCATCATGTCCGCAGGCGGCGGGATCTTCCCGCGTAGCGCCAAGAGCATCAGCATCAGCCCGCAGATGAAGGAACGCTTCGCCATCGAAGCCGACCGTCTGACGCCGACCGAGCTGCTGCACGCGCTGCTGCAGGCGCCGGTCGATCTGCTCTGGAACGGCGGTATCGGTACCTACGTCAAAGCCAGCAGCGAAAGCCACGCCGACGTCGGCGACAAGGCCAACGACGCCTTGCGCGTCAACGGCAACGAGCTGCGCTGCAAGGTAGTGGGCGAGGGCGGCAACCTGGGCATGACCCAGCTTGGCCGGGTCGAGTACGGCCTCAACGGCGGTGCGACCAACACTGACTTCATCGACAATGCCGGTGGCGTTGACTGCTCCGACCACGAAGTCAATATCAAGATCCTGCTCAACGAAGTGGTGCAGGGTGGCGACATGACCGAGAAGCAGCGCAACCAGCTGCTCGGCAGCATGACCGAAGAAGTTGGCGCGCTGGTATTGGGCAACAACTACAAGCAGACCCAGGCGCTGTCGCTGGCGGCCCGTCGCGTACGCGAGCGGATTGCCGAGTACAAGCGCCTGATGGCCGACCTTGAAGCGCGCGGCAAGCTCGATCGGGCGATCGAATTCCTGCCGTCCGAAGAGCAACTGGCCGAGCGTCTGGCCGCAGGCCAGGGCCTGACCCGGGCCGAGCTGTCGGTGCTGATTTCGTACAGCAAGATCGACCTCAAAGAGCAACTGCTGAAATCGCAGGTGCCGGATGACGACTATCTGACCCGCGACATGGAGACGGCCTTCCCGCCGTCACTGCTCAACCAGTTCGGCGAGGCCATGCGCCGTCACCGTCTGAAGCGCGAGATCGTCAGCACCCAGATCGCCAACGACCTGGTCAACAACATGGGCATCACCTTTGTCCAGCGGCTCAAGGAGTCGACTGGCATGAGCTCGGCCAACGTCGCCGGGGCCTATGTGATCGTGCGCGATATCTTCCATCTGCCGCATTGGTTCCGCCAGATCGAGGCGTTGGACTATCAGGTCCCGGCCGAGATTCAGCTGACCCTGATGGATGAGCTGATGCGTCTGGGCCGCCGCGCCACGCGCTGGTTCCTGCGTAGCCGTCGCAATGAGCAGGATGCAGGCCGTGATGTGGCGCACTTCGGGCCGAAGATCGCCCAGCTTGGGCTGAAGCTGGATGAGCTGCTGGAAGGGCCGACCCGTGAGCGCTGGCAGGTGCGTTATCAGGGCTTCGTCGAGGCTGGTGTGCCCGAGTTGCTGGCGCGGATGGTTGCCGGGACCACGCATTTGTACACGCTGCTGCCGATCATCGAGGCTTCGGATGTGACCGGGCATGACCCGGCGCAGGTGGCCAAGGCGTTCTTCGCGGTGGGCAGTGCGTTGGATCTGACCTGGTACCTGCAGGAGATCAGCAACTTGCCGGTGGAGAACAACTGGCAGGCGCTGGCGCGTGAGGCGTTCCGTGACGATATCGACCTGCAGCAGCGGGCGATCACCATTTCTGTGCTGCAGATGGCCGATGCGCCGCAGGACATGGATGCGCGGGTGGCATTGTGGTCTGAGCAGCGGCGGGTGATGGTGGAGCGCTGGCGCGCGATGCTGGATGACCTGCGCAGTGCTTCGGGGCATGACTATGCGATGTATGCGGTGGCTAACCGAGAGTTGGTTGATCTGGCTATGAGTGGGCAGGCTGTGGTTGTGCCTTCCTGATAGCTGATTTGGTTGGTTTGTGAGTGAGAGACCCTGGTGCCTTTGGTGCTGGGGTTTTTTGCTTTTGGGGCTTATCCGGATTTTGTGGTGGGTTTGCGGGCCCCTTTCGCCCTTACGGCGAGTTACTTTTTTGGGGCGAATGCCAAAAAAGTGACTCGCCGTAAGGGCGAAAGGGGCCAAAACTGCCACTAAATCAAACGGATAAGCCCACATCCAATAATGCCAACCTACTTGAACCGCCGCTCAACCCCCTTCTCAACCAAGATCTTCGCCGAAATCTCCTCAACCGAAAAATGCGTCGAATCAATATTCGGAATATTCTCCCGGCGGAACAGGTTCTCCACCTCACGCACCTCGAACTCACACTGCGCAAAGCTCGAATATCGGCTATTAGGCTTGCGCTCATGGCGAATAGCCGTCAACCGGTCCGGGTCGATGGTCAAGCCAAACAGCTTGCTGTGATGCTTCTTCAGCACCGCCGGCAACTGCAGCCGCTCCATGTCATCCTCAGTCAACGGATAGTTTGCCGCACGAATCCCGAACTGCATCGCCATGTACAGACAGGTCGGCGTCTTGCCGCAGCGCGACACCCCCACCAGAATCAGGTCGGCCTTGTCGTAGTAATGCGTGCGCGCACCATCATCGTTGTCCAGCGCAAAGTTCACCGCCTCGATCCGTTCCATGTAGTTGGAGTTGCCGCCAATCGAGTGCGACTTGCCCACCGAATAGGACGAATGCGCGGTCAGCTCCTGCTCCAAGGGCGACAGGAACGACGAAAAGATATCGATCATGAACCCGTTGGAAGTCGCCAGAATCTCGCGAATGTCCTGGTTGACGATGGTGTCGAAGATGATCGGCCGCATCCCGTCACGCTCCGCCGCTGCGTTGATCTGCAGCACCATCGTGCGCGCCTTGTCCGGGCTGTCGATGTACGGGCGGGTGAATTTATTGAACGGAATGCTCTCGAATTGTGCGAGCAGGCTTTGACCCAGGGTCTCGGCAGTGATGCCGGTGCCGTCGGAGATGAAAAACGCGGTTCGTTTCATTTGCACCCTAGGCCTTAAGCTGATGACGTTTCTTGGATATGATAAGTTCGCTTTGCCGAATGCGGCTTTTGGCATTCTCACTTATTTTCCAGGTCCCGGCCATAAGCGCCCGGCCCAGTCTGAACCGTCAGGCGGGCGCTCTGAGCTTTTCCAACACCGTTAGTGGAGAGATCACCTTGGTAGAGTACGTAGTTTCCCTCGATAAGCTCGGCGTCCATGATGTAGAGCATGTGGGGGGCAAGAACGCATCCCTCGGCGAGATGATCAGTAACCTCGCAGGTGCCGGCGTCTCGGTGCCGGGCGGCTTTGCCACTACGGCTCAGGCGTACCGTGACTTTCTCGAGCAGAGCGGGCTGAACGCGCAGATCCATGCCGCGCTCGACGCACTGGACGTGGATGACGTCAACGCCCTGGCCAAGACCGGCGCGCAGATCCGTCAGTGGATCATGGAAGCCGAGTTCCCCGAGCGCCTGAATGCCGAAATCCGCGCTGCCTTCGCCGAAATGGCCCAGGGCAACGACAACATGGCCGTGGCCGTGCGCTCTTCGGCCACCGCCGAAGACCTGCCAGACGCCTCCTTTGCTGGCCAGCAAGAGACCTTCCTCAATATCCGTGGCGTCGAAAACGTGATCCGCGCGGCCAAGGAAGTATTCGCTTCGCTGTTCAACGATCGCGCCATTTCCTACCGCGTGCACCAGGGCTTTGACCACAAACTGGTCGCCCTGTCGGCTGGCGTGCAGCGCATGGTCCGTTCCGAAACCGGCACTGCCGGGGTGATGTTCACCCTCGACACCGAATCGGGCTTCCGCGACGTGGTGTTCATTACCGGCGCCTACGGCCTGGGCGAAACCGTGGTTCAGGGCGCGGTCAACCCTGACGAATTCTATGTCCACAAGCACACCCTGCAAGCCGGCCGCCCGGCGATCTTGCGCCGCAACCTGGGCAGCAAGGCGCTGAAGATGATCTACGGCGACGAAGCCAAGGCCGGTCGTTCGGTCAAGACCGTCGAAGTCGACCGTGCCGAACGTGCGCGCTTCTGCCTGAGCGATGACGAAGTCAACGAGCTGGCCAAGCAGGCCATGATCATTGAGCAGCATTACCAGCGGCCGATGGACATCGAGTGGGCCAAGGACGGTGACGACGGCAAGCTGTACATCGTTCAGGCCCGCCCAGAAACGGTAAAAAGCCGCGCCAGCGCCAATGTCATGGAGCGCTACCTGCTCAAAGAGAAGGGCACGGTACTGGTCGAAGGCCGCGCCATTGGCCAGCGCATCGGCGCCGGCAAGGTGCGGATCATCAACGACGTGTCGGAAATGGACCGCGTCCAGCCGGGCGACGTGCTGGTGTCGGACATGACTGACCCGGATTGGGAACCGGTCATGAAACGCGCCAGCGCCATCGTCACCAACCGTGGCGGGCGTACCTGCCACGCGGCGATCATCGCTCGTGAGCTGGGCATTCCGGCCGTAGTCGGTTGTGGCAACGCCACCCAACTGCTCAAGGACGGCCAGGGCGTGACCGTGTCCTGCGCCGAGGGCGATACCGGCTTCATCTTCGAAGGTGAGCTGGGCTTCGACATCAAGCAGAATTCGGTCGATGCCATGCCCGACCTGCCGTTCAAGATCATGATGAACGTCGGTAACCCGGATCGCGCCTTTGATTTTGCCCAGTTGCCCAACGCCGGTGTCGGCCTGGCGCGTCTGGAGTTCATCATCAACCGCATGATCGGCGTGCACCCCAAGGCGCTGCTCAACTACGCTGGGTTGCCACCTGAGCTGAAGGACAGTGTCGACAAGCGTATCGCCGGTTATTCTGATCCGGTCGGCTTCTATGTCGAGAAACTGGTCGAAGGCATCAGCACCCTGGCTGCGGCGTTCTACCCGAAAAAGGTCATCGTGCGTCTGTCGGACTTCAAGTCCAACGAATACGCCAACCTGATCGGCGGCAAGCTGTACGAGCCGGAAGAAGAAAACCCGATGCTGGGCTTCCGCGGTGCTTCGCGCTACATCAGCGAGTCGTTCCGTGACTGCTTCGAGCTCGAGTGCCGTGCGCTCAAGCGCGTGCGCAACGAGATGGGCCTGACCAACGTCGAGATCATGGTACCGTTCGTGCGCACCCTGGGTGAGGCCAGCCAGGTTGTCGATTTGCTTGCCGAAAACGGCCTGGCTCGTGGCGACAACGGGCTGCGCGTGATCATGATGTGCGAGCTGCCGTCCAACGCGATTCTGGCTGAAGAGTTCCTCGAGTACTTCGACGGCTTCTCGATCGGCTCCAACGACCTGACTCAGCTTACCCTGGGCCTGGACCGCGATTCGGGTATCATCGCGCACCTGTTCGATGAGCGTAATCCTGCGGTGAAAAAGCTGCTGGCCAACGCCATCCAGGCCTGTCACAAGGCCGGCAAGTACATCGGCATCTGTGGCCAGGGCCCTTCCGACCACCCAGACCTGGCCAAGTGGCTGATGGAGCAGGGGATCGAGAGCGTGTCGCTGAACCCGGATTCGGTACTCGAGACCTGGTTCTTCCTGGCCGAAGGTCAAGCCCCGGCCTGATCCAACCACTGCGCAGGCACGTCCGACGTGCCTGCGCGCGTATTCTTCGGGGCGAGTTCCAGCGATGGTTCCCGCCCTTTTTCATACAAGTATTCTATGCAAAGCAGTAGCGCTCTCTTCCCCGTGGCCTTGCAAAGCGCCGAACGCCGCGGTGACCTCAGTGAAGACGTGTACCGGATCAAGGCTGGCAACAGCCCCGACCCCAGCGTCGAGCTGGCGGTCACGCGTCTTGGCCTTGCCGATCACCGCGGCGTTCATGGCATACCGGTGATTCTGCTGCACGGCAGCTTCTCCAATCGACGATTCTGGTTTTCGCCCAAAGGCATCGGCTTGGGCGCGTTTCTGGCGCGGGCCGGTTTTGATGTTTGGATCCCGGAGATGCGCGGTCATGGCCTGTCACCGCGTAATCGCCAGTGGCGGCAAAACCGCGTAGCCGACTACGCGCGCTACGATCTGCCGGTGATTGCTGCATTTGTCCATGAACAAGCCGGCCGGGCTGCGCACTGGATCGGCCATTCGCTGGGCGGGACCACGCTTACGGCAGCGCTGGGTGGCGCTTACCTGCCATCTGAACAGGTGGCCAGCGTGGCCCTGTTTGGCACCCAGATCAGCCGCGTGTACTGGCCGTTGAAGGTGCCGACAGTGGAGTGGGGCGCGCGCTTGCTGCTCAAACGCTTTGCACATATTTCTGGCTCCCGGCTCAAGCGCGGGCCGGAAGATGAGCCGATCGGCCTGGCGCTGGAAAGCATGCGTTGGCATGGCCTGTTCGGTCGCTTCGGCGAGAAGGGCAAGGATTGGTGGGCGGGGCTGACCGAGGTCGACGTGCCACTGCTGGCGGTGGCGGGCGCGGGTGATCTGCAGGACCCGGTGTGGGCCTGCCGCAAGCTGTTCGAGCAATACGGCGCCGAGCGCAAGCAGTTTCTTTGCCTGGGACGGGAGCAGGGCTTCGATGCCTTTGGCCATGTCGACATGTTGGTAAGCAAGGCCGCACAGACCCAGGTGTGGCCGCTGATCGAAGGCTGGTTGCGTGATCCTGTCGCGCCGGTACGTGGCGCCGAACTGGCGGCCAGCCTGACTGAGCAGTCGCAGATGACTGCACCACCTCGCACGGTGTAGCCTTGGCCGGACTTTCCGCTTTCGTTGTGCCTGACAGGAGCCTTCCCATGCAGCATTACGTAACGCCCGATCTGTGCGACGCCAACCCAGACCTGGTCCAGGTGCTGGAACCAATGTTCAGCAACTTCGGTGGCCGCGACTCGTTCGGCGGCCAGATCGTGACCATCAAGTGTTTTGAAGACAATTCGCTGGTCAAGGCCCAGGCCGAGCTTGATGGCCGCGGCAAGGTGCTGGTGGTCGACGGTGGCGGCTCGCTGCGATGTGCGCTGCTGGGCGACATGATTGCCGCCAAGGCTGCGCAAAACGGCTGGGAAGGCCTGGTCATCTATGGCTGCGTGCGCGATGTCGACGTGCTGGTGCAGACCAACGTCGGTGTGCAGGCGCTGGCCGCGCATCCGCTGAAGACCGACAAGCGTGGCCTTGGCGACCTCAACGTGGTGGTGACCTTTGCCGGCGTGACCTTCCGCCCGGGTGAATACGTTTACGCCGACAACAACGGCGTGATCGTTTCGCCGCAACCGCTGCAAATGCCCGAGTGATGCGCCGCGCGCGCTGATGGAGCTGGAATGTTCGAGGAAGACAACGCGCAGTGGGGGCTGGTGCATGCCCTGGTGCTCGATGGCAAAGGTGGCGCGCGTTCTATCGCTCGGACCGAACTGGATGACCTGCAGTTGCAGCCAGAGCAGAGCCTTTGGCTGCACTGGGACCGCAGCCATCCGCAGACCCGCAGCTGGTTGCTGCGCGAAAGCGGGCTGAGCGAGTTCAGCTGCGAGCTGCTGCTTGAAGAAAACACCCGACCACGGCTGTTGCCGTTGGCGGATGAGCAGTTGCTGCTGTTTTTGCGCGGGGTCAATCTCAATCCTGGTGCCGAGCCTGAAGATATGGTCTCGGTGCGCATATTTGCCCAGGCGCAACGGATCATCTCGCTGCGCTTGCGGCCACTGCGTGCCAGCGACGAAATCCTGCAGCTGCTGAGCGAGGGCAGGGGGCCCAAATCGGCCTCCGAGTTGCTCTTGCTGATGGGCGAACTGCTGACCGAAAAGGTCCAGGCGCTGGTCAGTGATCTGTCCGAACTGGTCGATTTCGAAGAAGAGAAGGTGGAATCCGACGAACGGTACACGCCAGAAGACGGCGTGCTGCAGCAGATTCGCCGCCGCGCTGCCGGCCTGCGCCGCTTCCTGGCGCCGCAACGGGAAATCTACGTACAGCTTGCGAGGCACAAGTGGAGCTGGTTCGCTGACGCCGATGCCGATTACTGGAACGAGCTCAACAACAGCCTGATCCGCTACCTCGAGGAGCTGGAACTGACCCGCGAGCGCGCCGCACTGGTGCTCGAGAGCGAAGACCGGCGACGCAGCGAGCGGATGAACCGGACCATGTTCCGCTTCGGCATCATCACCTGCATTTTCTTGCCGATGAGCTTTGTCACCGGCCTGCTGGGGATCAACGTCGGCGGCATTCCGGGCGCCGACAGCCCCTATGGATTCCTGTTCGCCAGCCTGCTGGTCCTGGCACTGGCGGCAGGGCAGTGGTGGTTGTTCCGCCGCCTGCGCTGGGTGTAATCCGGTGCATTTTGAACCATTCGCGTGCGGTGACGTTGTGACCCGTTGCCCGGCGCCCTCGTCTTTGACTGACATTACGCGAGGTGCCCATGCACGATCCGTTTGAACAATCCTTGCGTGACCTGCTCAATGCGTCGCCGTCCGGTCAGGACCGAGACGACGCAGCGTGTCTGGGTCGCGTGCTGAAAACCGCCAACCGTCAGGTTGGTGCGGGCGATCTATTCAGCTTGCTTGGCCGTTGGAGCCAGGCGCTGATGATTGCCGTCAATAATGGCTCGGCGCATGTTGCGCCGGTGCGCCGTAATCCTGCCGCTGGCAGCAAAGCTGATAAGGCTGATTGAATATGGAACTCGATCTCTGGACCCAGAGCCTGGTCACCGCCATGACTGCCCTTTGGACCAAAGTGGCGAACTTCATCCCCAACCTGTTCGGCGCGCTGGTCGTGGTGCTGCTCGGTTTCGTGGTGGCCAAGCTGCTCGATACGCTGTTGTCCAAGCTGCTCGCCAAGTTTGGCCTGGACCGTCTGATGGCAGGTACCGGCATGACCAAGATGCTCAGCCGCGGCGGCATTCAGGTGCCGATATCGACCCTGATCGGCAAGATCGTGTATTGGTTCGTGCTGCTGATCTTCCTCGTCTCTGCGGCTGAGTCACTCGGCCTTGAGCGGGTCTCGGCAACGCTGGACATGCTCGCGCTGTATCTGCCCAAGGTATTTGGCGCGGCCCTGGTGCTGCTGGCCGGGGTCATGCTTGCGCAACTGGTCAACGGCCTGGTCCGCGGCGCCGCGGAAGGCATCGGCCTGGAGTACGCTGCAGGCGTCGGGCGCATCGCCCAGGGCCTGGTGATCATCATTGCGATCTCGGTGGCTATCAGCCAGCTGGAGGTCAAGACCGACCTGCTCAACCACGTTATCGTCATTGGCTTGATTACCGTTGGTCTGGCAATTGCCCTGGCGATGGGCTTGGGCAGCCGCGAAATTGCCGGGCAGATTCTGGCTGGGATTTACGTGCGCGAGCTGTATCAGGTCGGCCAGCAGGTCCGGATTGGAGAGGTTGAAGGGCAGATCGAAGAGATCGGCACGGTGAAGACGACAGTGCTGACCGACGATGGTGAATTGGTGTCGTTGGCCAACCGCAGCTTGCTCGAACAGCGTGTCGATAGCCGCTAACCGGGTAAAAGCTGTTACTGTATGTCGCCGCGAAAACGCGCCCTGAGGGTGCGTGCGGCGACTTGACCTGACTGTCGGCCAGATTCGTTTTGAATAAAGTCCATTCGCCGCCCATGCGCTATGACCCACACGAACTCACCGACGAGGAGTTGGTGGCGCGTTCGCATGAGGAGCTGTTTCACGTTACCCGGGCGTATGAGGAACTCATGCGCCGGTACCAACGGACCCTGTTCAACGTTTGTGCACGTTATCTGGGGAACGACCGCGACGCTGACGATGTCTGTCAGGAGGTGATGCTGAAAGTGCTGTACGGGTTGAAGAACTTCGAAGGTAAATCCAAGTTCAAGACCTGGCTCTACAGCATCACCTACAACGAGTGCATCACCCAGTACCGCAAGGAGCGACGCAAACGCAGGCTGATGGATGCCTTGAGCCTTGACCCTATAGAAGAGGCGTCAGAGGACAAGGCACCAAAACCTGAAGAAAAGGGCGGCCTGGACAAGTGGCTGGTGCATGTGAACCCGATTGACCGCGAGATCCTGGTGCTGCGTTTTGTCGCAGAGCTGGAATTCCAGGAGATCGCCGATATCATGCACATGGGCTTGAGCGCAACGAAAATGCGCTACAAGCGTGCGCTCGACAAGCTCAGAGAGAAATTTGCTGGCGAGGTTGAAACTTAGTGGCCAGCAAATGTCTCTAAACCACCGGTGAGTTCTGCTAGACTTGCCGTCGAGTTGTCCCCCGGTTTTTGGTGGGACTGCTTATCTATCACACGATGGGGATTTAACGGATGAAATTGAAAAACACTTTGGGCTTGGCCATTGGCTCGCTCGTTGCCGCTGCTTCGTTCGGCGCTCTGGCACAAGGCACAGGCGCTGTAGAAGTCGAAGGCTTCTACAAGAAAGAATTCTTCGACAGCCAGCGTGACTTCAAGAACGACGGCAACCTGTTCGGCGGCTCGATCGGTTACTTCCTGACCGACGACGTTGAACTGCGTCTGGGCTACGACGAAGTCCACAACGCTCGTGGCGAAGATGGCAAGAACATCAAGGGCTCGAACACCGCCCTGGACGCTCTGTACCACTTCAACAACCCGTACGACGCAATCCGTCCGTACGTGTCGGCTGGTTTCTCCCACCAGTCCATCGGCCAGACCGGCCGTGGTGGTCGTAACCAGTCCACCTTCGCCAACGTTGGCGCTGGTGCCAAGTGGTACATCACCGACATGTTCTACGCTCGTGCTGGCGTTGAAGCTCAGTACAACATCGACCAAGGCGACACCGAGTGGGCGCCAAGCGTTGGTATCGGCCTGAACTTCGGCGGTAGCCCGAAGACTGCTGAAGTCGCTCCAGCTCCAGTTGCTGAAGTGTGCTCCGACAGCGACAACGACGGCGTCTGCGACAACGTCGACAAATGCCCAGACACCCCAGCCAACGTTACCGTTGACGCCGACGGCTGCCCAGCAGTTGCGGAAGTCGTACGTGTTGAGCTGGACGTCAAGTTCGACTTCGACAAGTCGGTTGTCAAGCCTAACAGCTACGGCGACATCAAGAACCTGGCTGACTTCATGAAGCAGTACCCATCGACTACTACCACTGTCGAAGGTCACACTGACTCCGTAGGTCCAGACGCTTACAACCAGAAGCTGTCCGAGCGTCGCGCTAGCGCCGTTAAGCAAGTTCTGACCCAGCAGTACGGCGTAGAATCGAGCCGTGTTGACTCGGTTGGCTACGGCGAAACCCGTCCGGTTGCTGACAACGCCACCGAAGAAGGTCGCGCTGTTAACCGTCGCGTTGAAGCGCAAGTAGAAGCTCAAGCCAAGTAATTGGTCTGAGATTCAGGAAAAACCCGGCCTAGGCCGGGTTTTTCTTTGCCTGTAAAAAAGCCCGCTGTGCCGCGTTCAGGCAACGCCTACGGCTTCGGTCACCAGCTCGGCCACCGCGCCTTGCCGCGCCACTTCGCCTATCACCAGCACCGCTGGGCTGCGCAGGGCGAAGGCGGTCGCATCCATGGCCATCTCCAGCAGCGTACTGCGGCACTCGCGCTGGCTCGGTAGCGAAGCGTTTTCGATCATGGCGACGGGCGTGTCTGCCGCCATGCCGGCCTTGAGCAAACCCTGTCGAATGTCCCCCAGCCGAGCCACGCCCATGTACACCACCAAGGTGGTGCCGCCCTGAGTCAGGCCTGCCCAGTTCAGCTCGCTGTCATCCTGGGTATGTGCTGTCACCAAGGTCACGCCACGGCTGACCCCGCGCAGGGTGAGGGGGATGCCGCACTGAGTGGCACCGGCCAGTCCAGCGGTGATGCCGTTGACCAACTCCACCTCGATACCGCGCTGCTGCAACCACAGTGCTTCTTCGCCGCCACGGCCAAAGATGCATGGGTCGCCGCCTTTCAGGCGTACCACGCAGCGCCCCTGGCGGGCATGGCGCAACATCAGGCGCTGAATGAACGCTTGCGGCGTCGAGCGACAACCGCCGCGTTTGCCCACGGCAATCACCCGTGCCCCTGGGCAGTGCTCAAGCACAGCCGGATTGACCAGGTCATCGATCATCACCACCTGCGCCTCGCGCAAGGCCCGCACCGCTTTCAGCGTTAGCAGTTCAGGGTCGCCGGGGCCGGCACCAACCAACCAGATTTTCGCGTTCATCAGATGTTCCTCATCAAGCAGCGCGCTCAGCCCTTGAACAGGCTGAACAGCAATATCAGGTTGAACAGCAGAGACAGCACGGCAAGCGTCTGCCAGACCTTGAGCGGCTCGCGCTCCAGCAATGGCCGTGGCCTTTCGCTCAGTTCCTGGCGGTCGCCACGTTCGAGCAACAGCAGCCATTGCTCGGCGGTTTCGAAACGTTGCCGGGGATCGGCCGCGACGGCTTGCTCCAGATTGCGTTGCAGCCATTCAGGCAGGTCCGGGCGATAACGGCCGGGGCTGACCAGGTGGGTGAAGCGCGGCCGTTGGAAGGCCTCGATTTCACCGTAGGGGTAGTGCCCGGTGAGCAGGTAGTAAAGAGTTACACCCGTGGCATAGAGGTCCTGGCGCGCCTGCGGCAGTTGCCCGTCGAACGCCTCCGGGGCAATGAACGACGGCGTACCGGGCAGGTCATGGGAGGCGTCTTCAGAAAGCCCTGGGCAATAGGCAAGGCCAAAGTCGAGCAGGCGCAACTGGCCGTCTGTGCCCAGGTGCAGATTCTCGGGCTTGATATCCCGATGCAGCAGGTTGCGCCGGTGCAGCACGCCGACTGCCTGCAGCAGCTGACGGGCGATTTCCAGCCACTGCGCCAGGGGTAGCGGGCCTTGCACGTTGTACAGGGCGCTGAGGGTCTGGCCCGGGTATTCGCGCATCAGGTAGTACACATGCTGACGGTGATTGGCCGCATGCACCTCAGGGAAGTGCCGACCGGCCACCCGCCGCAGAAACCACTCTTCCTGCAGCAAGCGCTGAGCGGCACCCGGATCTGCTTCGGCGGCGCCGGGCAGGGTCTTGAGCAGCCACGCCTGGCCCTGGCTGTCATGCACCCGATACAGCAGCGACTGGCGGCTGCGGGCCAACTGGGCATCGACCTGCCAGCCATCGATGGCTTGCCCGGGGCGCAGCGGCCCGGGCACTGGCCATTGCTGCAGTTGCGCCAGGGTGTCGCTGAAGTTGCTCGGGCCGAGCTGTTCGATCTGCACCAGCACGGCACTGGCGTTGTCCTGGCTACCGGCATGATGGGCGCTGGCGACCAATATGTCGGCGGCGTCCTGCAGGTCAGGTTGATCTCTGAGGATGGCGGCAATCGCTTGCGCGCCAAGGCAGGCCCAGACACCATCGCTGAGCAGCAGCAGGGTTTCGCCGGCAACCAGCTCACCGTCCAGGTAGTCCACCAACAGATGCTGGTCCAGGCCCAGCGCGCGCTTGAGGACATGCTGCATGCCCGGCTGATCCCAGACATGGTCTTCGCTCAGGCACAGCAAGCGGCCCTGATCCCAGCGATAGGCACGGCAGTCACCGACGTGGGCGAGGGTGAAGCGGCGCCCGCGCAGGACCAGCGCAGTGAGGGTGGTCAGCAGCGGCTGGCCGCTGCCTTGGGCGCGCAGCCAGCGGTTTTGCGCCAGCAGCAGGCGATCCAGCGCCTGCGCGACCGGCCAGGTGGCCGGCGTGGCGTAGTAGTCCAGCGCCAACGCCTGCAGGCTGGCTCGCGCGGCCAGGCCGCCATCGGCGCACTGACTGACGCCGTCGGCCAGTGCGACCAGATAGCCTTTGCTCGCTGCCAATTCCGGCGCCGGTGTCACCAGGCGCAGAGCGTCCTGGTTTTCGCTGCGCGGACCGGTGGCGCTGGCTTGGGCAAAGCGCAATTGCAGGCTCATGGGTTTGCCCTATACCCGCGCTGCGGTAACCGCAGCCGAGCCCCAGGTGGTGCGCCAGCGTAGTTTGACCCCATGCAGGCCAAACCAGGCCAGCAGGCCCAGGCTTGCGAACAGCCACAGACCCAGCTGGTAGTCACCGGTGTGCTGCTTGATCATGCCCAGCCCTGCGGCCAGGAGGAAGCCACCGATGCCGCCGGCCATGCCGATCAAGCCAGTCATTACCCCGATTTCCTGGCGGAAGCGCTGCGGCACCAGCTGAAACACTGCGCCATTGCCGGCGCCCAGGCCAAGCATGGCGCTGACGAAAAGAGCCAGCGCAGCCGTGGCGCTAGGCAGGTTGAAGCCGACCGCGGCGATACATATTGCAGCTACGCCATACATGCCGAGCAGGGTGCGGATGCCGCCAAAGCGGTCGGCCAGAGCGCCGCCCAGCGGGCGCATCATGCTGCCGCCAAACACGCAGGCCGCGGTGTAGTAGCCGGCAGTGATCGGGTTCAGGCCATATTGGTCGCTGAAGTAGCCCGGCAGGGCGCTGGCCAAGCCAATGAAGCCGCCAAAGGTGACGCTGTAGAAGAACATGAACCACCAGCTGTCGCGATCACCCAGCGCCTTGAAGTAGTCGGCCATGGCTTTGGGTTTTGGTCGTTGCGGCGCGTTGCGGGCCAGCAAGGCAAACACCAGCAGGGTCAGCAGCAGCGGGATCAGGGCGAAGCCGAACACGTTGTTCCAGCCATAGGCTGCGGCCAGGGCCGGCGCCAGCAGCGCCGCGAAGACGGTGCCGGAGTTGCCGGCGCCAGCGATGCCCATCGCTTTGCCCTGATGCTGCGGCGGGTACCACTGCGAGGCCAGCGGCAGTGACACGGCGAACGAAGCGCCGGCAAACCCGAGAAAAACTCCCAGCAGCAAGGCTTGTTCGTAGCTGTGCACGCCCCAGTGCCAGGCGCAGGCCAACGCCACGATCACCACCACCTGGCCCATCAGTCCAGCGGTTTTGGGCGACAGACGATCGACCAGCAGACCCATGCCAAAGCGTAGCAGGGCGCCGGCCAGGATGGGCGTGGCGACCATCAGGCCGCGCTCTTGTGGGGTCAACTGCAGGTCGGTGGCAATCTGCACCGCCATCGGGCCGAGCAGGTACCAGACCATGAAACTCAGGTCGAAATACAGGAATGCAGCAAACAGGGTAGGCACATGCCCGGATTTCCAGAAGCTCGTATTCATCGAACACCTCACGCGGCTTGCAACGGTTGTCATGCCCAGGCTGTGCTGGGCTGGAACGAAAAAGACGCCGCTACCCGATCCATCTTGATGGAGGGGTGAGCGACGTCTTTGTCGGAAACTGTGGCAACCGCCGTTGGCTACCTGTAGTGATTGCAGAGCAAAAGCCGGGCCAACCCCTTGGGAGGCAACCGTCTCAGCCGAGCAACTCGTGCATGGCGATGATCTGCTCCGCCACCTGGATGAGCTTCTGCTGCTTGCTCATGGCCTGGCGGCGCATGAGGGTGTAGGCCTGCTCTTCATTGCAGTCCTTCATCTTCATCAGCAAGCCCTTGGCATGCTCCACACGCTTGCGCTCGGCCAGTTGCTGGTCGCGCGCCAACAGCTGGGCCTTGAGCGCCTGGTCGCTCTCGAAGCGGGCCATCGCTACATCCAGAATCGGCTGCAGCCGGCTGCTCTGAATGCCCTCGACGATATAGGCACTGACCCCGGCGTGGATCGCTTGGCGCATCACATCCGGGTCGTGTTCGTCGGTGAACAGGACAATCGGCCGCGGCAGATCGCGGCTGACCAGCACCACCTGCTCCATGACATCACGCCCCGGTGACTCGGTATCGATCAAGACCACGTCCGGGCGCACCGTTTCGACGCAGGCAGGCAGGTCGATGGTCAGGCCCGTGGCCTCGATGACCTCGAAGCCGGCTTCGATCAGTGCCAGCTTGAGCCGGCCGACTTTTTTCTCTGTGTCGTCGATCAACAGGATCCGTAGCATGTTCAGCCCCTTCACCGAGCGAGATGGGCGCTAGGCGCCGGTGTCATGGCGTGCAGCTGAAAACTGCGAGCGTAGCCATGCGGGTCGCTGCCATCCCAGCGGATACCGTCGATCAACAGGCTGCTGCGCATCGCTGATACGTCGCCTGGCAAGCCGAGCTCAGCGGCAGCAGCGCGATACAGGGCTAGCTGCTGCACCTGGTTGGCGACCGCCAGGTAGTCGGGGTCTTCGCGCAGCAAACCCCAGCGGCGGAACTGGGTCATGAACCACATGCCATCGGACAGGTAGGGCTGGTTGGCTCGGCCTTGGTCATGAAAGCGCAGTGCGTGGGGGTCCTGCCAGTGATTGCCCAGCCCGTCCTGATAGTCGCCGAGCAGGCGCGGTTCAATCGTCGCCACTGCAGTATCCAGGTAGGCACTGCCGCTCAGTAGATGAGCCGTGCTACGGCGATTCTCCTGGCTCTGCTCGATGAACTGGCTGGCGGCCAATATCGCCTTGACCAGTGCGCGGGCGCTGTTGGGGTACAGCTCGACGAACGCTCGCGCGCAGCCAAGGACCTTTTCCGGGTGGTTCGGCCAGATCGACTGGCTGGTGGCGAGGGTGAAGCCCTGGCCCTCGGCCACCGCCTGGGCTGACCACGGTTCGCCGACGCAGAAGCCATCGATGCGACCGGCCTGTACATGGGCGACCATTTGCGCGGGCGGCACCACGACGCTGGCGACGTCGTGCAGCGGATGAATGCCCTGGCTGGCCAGCCAGTAATACAGCCACATGGCGTGGGTGCCGGTAGGAAATGTCTGGGCAAAGGTCAGCTTCGCCCCTGATTGGTGCACCAGTTTTGCCAGTGCTTCAGGGCTGGTCACGCCTTTGCGCTGCAGGGCGGGTGACAGGTTGATGGCCTGGGCGTTCTGGTTCAGGCCCATCAGCACGGCCATATCGCGGCGGGCGCTGCCGCCGATGCCCAGGTGCACGGCATAGATCAGGCCATACAGGCAATGCCCTGCATCCAGCTCGCCACTGACCAGCTTGTCACGCATGCCGGCCCAGGAGGCCTGGCGCTTGAGGTCGAGGGTCAGGCCTTGCTGCTGGGCGAAGCCCTGAGTGGCGGCAACCACTACCGAAGCGCAGTCGGTAAGGGCCATGAAACCGATATCGAGGCTGGGTTTTTCCGGCGCGTCACTACCGTTGACCCAGGCCAGAGGTGTTGCGTGGGGAGCTGTATTCACAAAAATCCTCGCCTGTACCGAATAGGCTGTGCCTGCTGTTGAAGCAAGGCATATGCCAGACGGTCAGCAAAGGCCTGTCGCGCCAGCGGCGTGCTGGCTATAATCGCCCCCTCACTCATCCCCGAGTCTTGCCCGCCCATGTATAACCTGGCCCGCCAGCTGCTGTTCAAGCTTTCTCCGGAAACCTCCCACGACCTGTCTCTGGACCTGATTGGTGCCGGTGGCCGGCTGGGGCTCAATGGCCTGCTGTGCAAGCAGCCGGCGCCATCGCCAGTGACGGTGATGGGCTTGAACTTCGCCAACCCGGTCGGTCTGGCGGCGGGTCTGGACAAGAACGGCGCGGCCATCGATGGCTTTGCCCAGCTGGGCTTCGGCTTTGTCGAAATCGGTACCGTGACGCCACGCCCGCAGCCGGGCAACCCCAAGCCGCGGCTGTTTCGTCTGCCTGAGGCAACGGCGATCATCAACCGCATGGGCTTCAACAACCTGGGCGTCGATCACCTGCTGGAGCGGGTGCGTGCCTCGCGCTTCGATGGCGTGCTGGGGATCAACATCGGCAAGAACTTCGACACGCCGGTCGAGCGCGCGGTCGACGATTACCTGATTGGCCTGGAGAAGGTCTACAACGACGCCAGCTATATCACCGTCAATGTCAGCTCGCCGAATACCCCGGGCCTGCGCTCGCTGCAGTTCGGTGACTCGCTCAAGCAGTTGCTGGATGCACTTGCGGTGCGCCGCGAGCAGCTTGCCACTGAGTATGCCAAGCGTGTGCCGCTGGCGATCAAGATTGCCCCGGACATGACCGACGAAGAAACCGCGCTGGTAGCTGCGGCGCTGCTGGAGTCGGGCATGGATGCAGTGATCGCAACCAACACCACGCTGTCCCGTGAAGGCGTCGAGAGCCTGCCGTATGGCGCTGAAGCCGGTGGCCTGTCGGGCGCGCCAGTGCTGGACAAGAGTACCCATACGGTCAAGGTGCTGGCAGGGGAGTTGGCCGGGCGGATGCCGATCATCGCCGCAGGTGGGATCACCGAAGGCCGTCACGCAGCTGAGAAAATCGCTGCCGGTGCCAGCCTGGTACAGATCTATTCGGGCTTCATCTACAAGGGCCCGGCGCTGATTCGCCAAGCAGTCGATGCCATTGCAGCAATGCCATGGGGCTGATCAGCGGGCATAAAAAAGGGCCCCTTTAAGGGGCCCCTGGGCCGCAGCCCGCCGCCCGGATGGGGCGTGCATGGTGACTCGAATTCAGATTCCTTGATCAGCCAACGGCGTGATTTTCGTTGAGTCTATGGATGCCAGCAGTGCCGGTCATGCCGTCCCAGTTATCTCCGCGACCCTCGCGCCAGCCGTTTATCCAGGCCTGACGTACAGATGCTAGGGTGAAGGGGCAAAGTTCGCGAGATTTGCCGGTGACCCCATACTGGTAGCCACGTGAATATGCTCTTTCCAACGGATCACGCTTAAGTCTTCTCATAGGGTGTTGCCCTCACTTGTTGACTGTAATGTCCCGTCGGCCTCACAGAGGCCGGGCAGAATCTTTCTGCCGGTTTGCGCTCGCTGCCGGCGTGGCGAGCTTGAAGTGCCTTTTCGTTGCGAAGCGGCCTGTGGTCAGTTCTAACCAATGAAAGTCACAGTGTGAATGATCGTTTTGTCATAAGGACGTAACGTTTCTGTAGGTGAAGTGATAAGTAAATAAATGCGACTCAACCTTGTTTGGGCAAATGCCCGCTGTGATCGGGGTTTAGCAGCACTGGCCGCTATTTGGCCAGCGTCGTCAAAAAACGGCTGAATTAATTTGAAATGCGACGAAGGGTCACTTTAATGACCTGGCGCAAGAATTTTTCGTACTGCTCGACGATCAAAGGCTGCTTTCACCCTTGGGTGCATGCACAATTGTCGGGCGGCCAGGCCTTCGCGAATCACGCAAGGCCACCCGAGCGCCTGAAAAGGGCGCTCGGGAAAACCCTGACGGACGATGCGTCGTCCTGTCACTCAAATAGCCTTAGGCACTGGATTACTCATGTCGGACCGTTTCGAACTTTACCTCACCTGCCCCAAGGGCCTAGAAGGCCTGCTCGCCGATGAGGCCCGAGGCCTCGGCCTTGAGGACGTGCGTGAGCACACCTCGGCCATTCGTGGCGAGGCCGACATGGAAACCGCCTACCGCTTGTGCCTATGGTCCCGCTTGGGCAACCGCGTACTGCTGGTGCTCAAACGCTTTGCCATGAAAAATGCCGATGACCTCTACGACGGCGTCAATGCCGTCGAATGGCAGGATCATCTGCTCGCCGATGGCTCTCTGGCCGCGGAGTTCAGCGGGCATGGTTCGGGCATCGACAACACCCACTTTGGTGCGCTGAAGGTCAAGGACGCCATCGTCGACAAGCTGCGCGACAAAGACGGCCTGCGCCCGTCGGTCGACAAGCTGAATCCGGACATGCGTGTGCACCTGCGCCTGGATCGTGGTGAAGCGATCCTCTCGCTCGACCTCTCTGGGCACAGCCTGCACCAGCGCGGTTATCGCCTGCAGCAGGGCGCCGCGCCGCTCAAGGAAAACCTCGCCGCAGCGGTGCTGATTCGTTCCGGCTGGCCGCGCATTGCTGCCGAAGGCGGCGCGCTGGCTGACCCGATGTGCGGTGTCGGTACCTTCCTCGTCGAGGCCGCGATGATCGCCGCCGATATTGCGCCCAACCTCAAGCGCGAGCGTTGGGGCTTCAGCGCCTGGCTTGGCCATGTGCCGGCGTTGTGGCGCAAGGTTCATGACGAAGCAACCCAGCGCGCCGAAGCCGGCCTGGCCAAGCCGCCGCTGTGGATTCGCGGTTACGAAGCCGACCCACGGCTGATTCAGCCGGGCCGCAACAACGTCGAACGGGCCGGCCTGAGCGACTGGATCAAGATCTACCAGGGTGAGGTCGGCACGTTCGAACCGCGTCCGGACCAGAACCAGAAAGGTCTGGTCATCAGCAACCCGCCTTACGGCGAGCGTCTGGGCGATGAGGCCAGCTTGCTCTACCTCTACCAGAACCTGGGCGAGCGTCTGCGCCAGGCGTGTCTGGGCTGGGAGGCGGCGGTGTTCACCGGCGCGCCTGAACTGGGCAAGCGTATGGGTGTGCGCAGCCACAAACAGTACGCGTTCTGGAACGGCGCGTTGCCGTGCAAACTGCTGCTGTTCAAGATCCAGCCTGATCAGTTCGTCACGGGTGTCTCCGGCGAGCGTCGTTCTGTCGAGGCCCAGGAAGCTGACAGCGATCGCCCGGTGGCAGTCGTCAACGAGCCGGCACGCCTTTCCGAAGGTGCGCAGATGTTTGCCAACCGCTTGCAGAAGAACCTCAAGCAGTTGGGCAAGTGGGCCCGCCGCGAACAGATCGACTGCTACCGCCTGTATGACGCCGATATGCCCGAATACGCTGTGGCGATCGACCTTTATCAGGATTGGGTGCACGTACAGGAGTACGCCGCCCCGCGTACCATCGATCCAGAAAAGGCCCAAGGGCGTCTGCTCGATGTGCTTGCAGCGATCCCGCAGGCACTGGGCATCGATCAGCAGCGTATTGTGCTCAAGCGCCGTCAGCGTCAGAGCGGTACTCGCCAGTATGAGCGTCAAGCGACTGAAGGGCGCTTCCAGGAAGTCAGCGAAGGCGGCGTCAAGTTGCTGGTCAACCTGACCGATTATCTCGACACCGGGCTGTTCCTCGATCACCGTCCGATGCGTATGCGCATCCAGCGCGAGGCGGCCGGCAAGCGTTTCCTCAACCTGTTCTGCTACACCGCCACGGCGACTGTGCATGCGGCCAAGGGCGGCGCACGCGAGACCACCAGCGTCGACCTGTCCAAGACCTACCTGGACTGGGCGCGGCGCAACCTCTCGCTCAATGGCTACTCCGATCGCCATCGCCTGGAGCAGGGTGACGTCATGGCCTGGCTGGAGAGCTGCCGCGAGAGCTACGACCTGATCTTCATCGACCCGCCGACGTTCTCCAATTCCAAGCGCATGGAAGGGGTGTTCGACGTGCAGCGCGACCACGTGCAGTTGCTTGACCTGGCCCTGGCCCGGTTGGCGCCTGGCGGTGTGCTGTATTTCTCCAACAACTTCCGCAAGTTCCAGCTCGACGAGAGCGTGAGCGCGCGGTATGCCGTGGAAGAAATAAGCGCGCAGACGGTTGATCCGGACTTTGCTCGCAACAGCAAGATCCACCGTGCCTGGCGCTTGCTGCGTTGAAGTAGCACTGGGTGATGTCGGAGTTGCGCCGCTAATGGCCAATAGCTATAAATAGTCAGGGCTGAACAATTCGCAGGACGCTGACGTGACGAGATCGCTCTATGTCGAAGGTGCGTGCGAATGTGTTTGGCCTGCTCTATCAGGCATTACCGGCCTGGGCGTTGGCGCTGCTGGCGGTAATCAGCGGCGCTTTGTTCACGGCGGCGCTGACGACCGCCGCGTACAGCTTCTCCAAACAGCAACTGCGCCAGCGCTTCGAGCTGCTGGCCGCAGACCGCTACAGCCGCATTGCCGAACGCCTGGCAGACCAGCAACAGCGCCTGGATAGCCTGCGGCGCTTTTTCAGTTATTCCGATAACGTCACCGCAGGCGAATTTCAGGGCTACGTCAAACCGCTGTTGCAGCGCACTTTGGCCTACGCCTGGGCGCCCGCCGTTGCCACCGCCAGGTGGGGGGCGAGTGCCGAACTGGCTGTCCACGATGCGTCCACTGATGCTGGCGGCCAGGCGCAGGTACAGCCCTTGGCATTGCGTGGCCACGCCTACCCCATACGCTTTGTGCAAACTTCCAATCTGCCTGGGCTGCCTTCTGGCCTGGAGCTGTTCAACCTGAGACGCGTGCAAAGCACTTTGGTGCGCGCGACTACTCCAGGCAGCATGGCGGTGTCCGCGCCATGGCAGCTGCCAGATCAGCCTGCGGCGGTAGTGCTGATGATGCTTGCTCCGGTCTTCGCCAATGTTGCACGCGACGGTGTACCCAGTGGTTATGTGATTGTCCTGCTCGACTTGCAGCGCTTGGTCAGCGAGGGCGTGTCAGCTGCAACGGACGACGACCTGGTGGTGCGCATCAGCGATGGCAGCGGGCAAAACCTGCTGTACCATTCGCTCAACCCGGCAGCGCCGCTGGCAATGGCCAGTGCCCGTCAACTGCAGCTGGCTGGTTATCCCTATCAGATGCTGATTCGTCCCAGCCAAAGCTTCGTGCACGCCAATCGTTCATCGTTGGTGCTGGCGGTCGCGCTACTTGGGGCGCTGCTGAGCCTGCTGCTCGGCGCTTTGCTGTACAGCGTGCTCAGCCAGCGCCAGCGCGCATTGAAGCTGGTCGAGCAGCGCACGGCCGAATTGCGCATCAGTGAGCAGTCCCTCAGGGGCACCCATAACCAACTGCGCAGCGTGCTCGATGCGGCAACTCAGGTGGCGATCATCGCCACTGACCTCAAGGGCCGGATCATCACCTTCAATGCTGGCGCCGAGCGCATGCTGGGTTATGCCGCCAGCGAAGTGGTCGGCCGGCTTGATCTGCCCGCGCTGATTCAGGCGGACGAGTTGCACCAGCGCGCCCAGGCCCTGAGCCAGCAGCACGGCCGCGACATCAGCTGCGCTCAGGCAATCTTTGCCGATGCGGCGCAGGCCGCGGACAACCAGCCTGGCGAATGGACCCTGCAACGTAGCGATGGCAGCCAGCTGCTGGCGACCATGCTGGTCAGCCCGGTGCTCGATGAGCACGGCCGTTGGGTCGGCTACCTGGCAATCTGCATTGATGTCACTGAACGGCGCCGCGTGCATGAGGCACTGGCGGTGCGTGATCGGTTGCTGGAGAAGCTCAGTGCCGAAGTGTCTGGAGGCATCTATCAGTACCGTCTGGATGCGTCTGGACATACATGTTTCCCCTACGCCAGCCAGGGCTTGTTCGACATCTACGAGATCGACCTGCATCAGCTGCGTGAGGATGCGGCGCCGATTACCGAGCGGATTCATCCTGATGACCTGGAGCGGGTGCTGCGCTCGATCCGTTACTCGGCAGAGCACCTTGCCCCGTGGCGCGAAGAGTATCGGGTGATTCTGCCGCAGGCCGGTTTGCGCTGGGTGCGCGGTGAGGCCACGCCGGAACTGGGCGAGGCGGGCTGCACCTTGTGGCATGGCTATCTGACCGATGTTTCCGAGCCCAAGCGGGTCGAGCACGAGCTGCGGGCGCTATCGATTACCGACGTGTTGACCGGTATTCACAACCGCCGCTACTTCCAGGAGCGGCTGAAGATCGAGCTTGATCGCGCCGCGCGTGATGGCCTGGAGCTGGCGGTGATCATGCTCGATGTCGATCACTTCAAGCGCATCAACGATGAGCATGGGCATGCGGTAGGTGACGATGTCCTGCGCAGCCTGTGCCAGCACATCAGCCATCGTCTGCGCCGTACGGACGTGTTCTGCCGGCTCGGCGGCGAGGAGTTCATGGTGCTGTGCCCAGGTAGCGATATCGCGCAGGCGCGCACCCTGGCGCTGGAGCTGTGGCAGGGGGTACGCAGTCTGGTGATCAACGGGGTCGGCAAGGTCACGGCAAGCTTCGGCGTGGCTGCCTGGCACCCGGGGGAGGGCGCCGATGCGCTGCTGCTGCTGCGCGCCGATGCCGGGGTGTACGCGGCCAAGCAGGGTGGCCGCGACCGAGTTGAAGTAGTGCAGCCTTAAGTCGGCCTGATCTGCCTGCCGAGCAGCGCCGCGGCGGCTGGCACGGGCTGCTCAGACTGCTTGGTTCAGAGCCCCGATGCGGCGGTGCCAGTGTTCAGCTTCGGCTGGCGATACAGCTCAAGCAGCACCTGATCAAGCACCTGTGACGCACCCCATGGCTTGGGATCATTCAGGATCGCCGCCACTGCCCAGGTGTGGCCGTTGCTGTCGCGGCTGAAGCCGGCGATTGCGCGCACGGTATTCAAAGTGCCGGTCTTGATATGCGCCTGGCCGGTCATGGCGGTGCGTTTAAGGCGCTTGCGCATGGTCCCGTCCATGCCCACCAGCGGCATCGAGCTGATGAACTCGGCAGCGTACGGGCTGTTCCAGGCCGCCTGCAGCAGGGTGGCCATTTCACGTGTGCTGACACGTTCAGCGCGGGACAGGCCAGAGCCGTTCTCCATCACCAGGTGCGGCGAGGTGATACCTTTTTTCGCCATCCACTGACGCACGACCCGTTGTGCGGCGCGCGCGTCATCGCCATCGGCATCGGTACGGAACTGCGCGCCCAGGCTCAGGAACAGCTGCTGAGCCATGGTGTTGTTGCTGTATTTGTTGATGTCGCGGATCACCTCGACCAGGTCGGGCGAGAATGCCCGCGCCAGTACTCGGGCGCTTTTCGGCACGTTCTCGATGCGATCGCCACCCTGGATGGTGCCGCCCAGTTCGTTCCAGATTGCGCGAACGGCACCTGCCGCGTAGGCGGGGTGGTCGAGCAGGGCCAGATAGGTCTGCGAGTTGCAGCCTTCGCCCAATTGGCCGCTGACCACTACGGTGACACCGTCTGGTCTGACCTGCGGGTTATAGCGGACCTCACCAGCGCACTGCTTGGAGGCGACAGCCTTGACCTGATTGTCGATGCGGATACTGGCAATCGGCGGTTCGACTGCAATCATGACCTTGCCGCCGTCATTGCGAGCAACGAAACGCAGCGCCTTGAGGTTGACCAGCAACGAGTCTGGCTTGACCAGAAACGGCTTGTTGGTGTCGCCGCCGTCATCGTCGAAGTGGGGCAGGTTGGGCTGCACGAAGTGGCTGCGGTCCAGCACCAGGTCACCGGTGACGGTGCGCACGCCGTTGGCGCGCAGGTCACGCATCAGCAGCCAGAGCTTTTCCATGTTCAGTTTGGGATCGCCGCCACCCTTGAGGTACAGGTTGCCGTTGAGCACGCCATTGCTCAGGGTGCCATCGGTGTAGAACTCGGTTTTCCATTGAAAGGTCGGGCCAAGCAGCTCGAGGGCGGCGTAGGTGGTAACCAGTTTCATGGTTGAGGCCGGGTTGACCGACACATCGGCGTTGAACACCGTTGCCGTACCGGGGCCATCGAGGGGCAGCATGACCAGCGACAGGGCGTTGTCCTGCAATTTGTTGGTCTTGAGAGCCTGTTGCACCTTGGGCGGCAAGGTGGTGTTGACGGCGGCCTGAGTGGGCATGGCCAGAGGCAGCATCAGGCCGGCGAGCAGCAGTGGGCGGAGCGCTTTGATCATAAGTACGAAAACCCTGCGGGCGAGGGGGAAATAACGGGGCTGTAAAAGATGGTGGCCCCAGATCGAAATATAGCGGGCATTATGCCCCAAGCGCGTCCTGTATGTGCCGGGTTCGACACAAAAGCGCCGCTGCGCCCCGGAAACTGGTAAAGTGCCGCCCGTAATTACTTAAGAGGATTGTTTCATGGCTACCAACCGTTCCCGCCGTCTGCGCAAAAAACTCTGCGTAGATGAATTCCAGGAGCTGGGCTTCGAACTGAACCTTGGTTTCAAGGAAGACCTGTCTGAAGAAGCCATCGATGCCTTCCTCGACGCCTTCCTGGCAGAAGCCATGGACGCCAACGGCCTGGACTACGTCGGCGGCGACGACTTCGGTCTGGTCTGCCTGGCCGAGCGTGGCTCGGTCAGCGAAGAGCAGCGTGCTGCTGTCGAAGCGTGGCTCAAGGGCCGTAACGAGCTGACCGAAGTCAAAGTCAGCCCGCTGCTCGACGCCTGGTATCCGGAAAAGCCGATCAACTCGGCTTCCTGATCCAGCCTGGCGGGCGCTGTCGGCGCGCCGCCATGCCAAAGCCCTGAACGCTCAGCCCAGCTGACGGCTCAGGGCTTTTTCAATTCTGCGCATGTGCCTGGCCAAGGCCTGCCGCTTCAGCTTCAACTCGTGCAGCGTCAGTTCGCCACTGGCGAGCAGCTCGCACACCTCCATCATTGCCTGGGCGTCCAGCATCCGTGCGGCGCTGAGGATTTTGTGTGCCTGCTCGACGATAGCCAGGGCCTGCTGCTCTGGATCAAGGCTCATCAGCACTGTGCAGTCATCATTCAGGCTCTGCTGCAACAGCTGCAGAAAACGCTGTTGATCTGCCGGGTCGTCGCCAGCAACCCTCCTCACACTGGCGACGTCGAACGCCGTTCGGCGGGGCTGTAGCGCCGCGGATTCGGGTAATGGAGTGACGTTGGCGAGGTGCTCGCTCAGCGTACGCAGGCTTATCGGCTTGAGCAGGCAGTCGTTCATGCCCGCATCCAGGCAGCGCTGGCGAACTTCGGGTTGGGCATTGGCGGTGTAGCCAAAAATGACGCAGGGTTGCCGATCGCTGGCGCGCTCTTCAGCGCGGATGGCTCGCGTCACCTGATAGCCGTTCATGTGGGGCATGTTGCAGTCGAGCAGCAGCACATCGAACGTATCGCTGTGCCAACATTGCAAGGCTTCATTGCCATCCCGGGCACTGGTGTGGCGCAGCCCCATGAAATTCAACTGCTGCGCCATCAGCATCAAGTTGGCGGGGTGGTCGTCGATGACCAGTACGCGCAAGTCGGGATTGAGCGCGTCGACCTGGCGTATCGCCGCCTCGGCTGCCACCGGCGCACCGGCTGGGCAGACCGGCATGCTCAGGCGGACCTGGGTGCCTACCCCCTGCAAACTGCGCAGGGTCAGTGTGCCACCCATCATTTCGCACAGGTTGCGGCTGATGGTCAGGCCCAACCCGGTGCCGCAGCGTGCGCCGTCGCTCTGGGTGTTGGCCTGCACGAAGGGACTGAACAGCCCTTGTATTTCGTGCTCGGGAATGCCGATGCCGCTGTCGCGCACCTCAAGTTCCAGTTGAGTGGTTGGCGCAGAAGCTGACCGCTGCAGCTGTGCGTGTACGTGGACCTGGCCAATGTCGGTGAACTTGATCGCATTGCTGAGCAGATTGCTCAGTACCTGCTTGAAACGCAGTGGGTCGAGCAATACGTGACGTTGTGCGCTCGGCTCGATCTGGACTTCCAGTGCCAGGCCCTTTTCACGTGCCTGGCCTTCAAATACCCGCGCTACGGATTTGATCAACGCAGCCAGCTCGACCGGCTCTGGCGCCAGGCTCATGTGCCCGGATTCAATCCGCACGATATCCAGGATATCTCCGATCAGGCCCAGCAGGTCGGTAGCGGAATGGTAGGCGACTTCCAGTGCCGGTTTGTCCACGCGGCCTTGATCGGCGTGCCTTACGGCGAGTTCGAGCATGCCGATGACTGCGTTCATCGGCGTGCGAATTTCATGGCTGATGGTTGCCAGAAAGGTGCTCTTGGCACGGTTGGCATCATCGGCCTGCTGTTTTGCCAGGCGCAGCTCCTGCACCAGTTGGCGGCGCTCGCTGATATCGATCCAGCCGCCAATGATGCCCTGCACTTCACCCAACGAGTCACGATAGGGCAGCACCCAGTGGTACACCGTCAGTTCGCGATCTTTCAGGCGGAGCTGGCGATCAAGGATCAACGGCTCGCCGGCGGCCATGACCTGCTGATAGTCGGCTTCGATCTGATGCGTACAGGCATGCTGGCTGCCCAGGCTCTCTTCCAGGCGTTTGCCAATGACGTCTTGCGCACAGGCGTCCATCGCCTTCAGGTAACTGTCGTTGCAGCTTTGCAACTTGCCATCACGACCCCGCACAAACAGCGGATGAGGAGTGCCATTGAGCATCACTTGCATGAATTCGAGTTGGTCGTTGAGGGCTCGTTCGACGCGTTGGCGATGGCGAATCTGGCGGCGCAGATGCGCGTTCCAGACCAGCGCCAGCAGCAGTAAAGAGCCGATCCCCACTGCAACCTGCAGAGCCAGATGCCGCAGGTTCCGCCAATAGGCATCGTCTTGCGCATTGAGGCCGCTCCAGCGGTTGTAGATCACGCCAAATTCTTCTGGAGAGATATTCAACAAGGCCTTGTCGAGGATAGCTGCCAGCGGCTGCGCATTGCTGGCATTCGCCATCGCGAAGCTGGCGGGCTCGATGCCCACCGTATTGCGAATCACCAGATCCGGGTCGCTGGCCAGCGCATGATTGGCATCGATCAGCGTGCTGACAGCGCCGTCGACGGCACTGCTGCTGAGCAGCGCCAGTGAGTAGTACGGGCTTTCGGTCTGGATAGCCATGACATCCGGGTACTGCTGGGCAAGCAGTTGCGCTGCTGCGCTGCCACGTGTGACGGCAACCCGCTTGCCGTTGAGTTGCTCGAATGAGCTGGCCGTTTCGTTGTGTCGGGTGACCAGCACCAGCGAGCTTTCCAGATACGGCCGAGTCACCAGCAGTTGCGGGTTGTGCTGCTCTTGCATCGGCAGTGCTGCAATGACATCGGCGCGACCATCGGCAATCCGCGCGAGCATGTCGTCAACACTGCCCGCACGCTGAATCTCGAAATGCAGACCTGTGCGCAGCCGGAGCATTTCCAGCAGGTCCGCGGTAATGCCGCGGAACTGACCGGCCGCGTCGAAGTAGGACACCGGGGCCGCCGTTTCGTCGATGACTACCCGCAACAATGGACGCTGCCTTAGCCACTGTTCTTCTGCTGGGCTTAGCTGCAGCTTGCGCTCGCTCAGCAGAATGTCGCTACCGGCGCTCCAGCGTTTGAGGATGTTGCTTTGCACCACCACTGGCTGAGCTTGCAGCGCGAGGTTGATCAACCCTCTGAGCATCGATGCGTCGCGGCGCATGGCGAAGCTGAAGCCAATGGCCTCATGTTGGCCAAAATTGGCCATACGCAGGCGCGGCAGATGGCCCTGATTGAGTTGAAAGTAGGTGGAAATGGTATCGCCGATGAAGACGTCGGCCTGCCCAAATGCAACCGCATTGAGTGCCTGGGTCGACGAGCCGAACGTCAGCAGTGATGCGTTGGGGTAGGTCTCGCGTACCACCTTGGGCGGCAGGTAGTGATACAGCATGCTCAGGCGCATGCCATTGAGGCCGTTGTTCAACGGGCGCGCCTCGTCCTCGCGAGTCACCAGCACGGGTTGGTCGACCGCATACGGGACCGACAGCCCCAGCCCCTGCGCAGCGGCTTCGAAACCGTTAGCGCTGCCCAACAGGTCAATCCGCCCTTGCTTGAGCGCCTCGACGGCATCCAGGCGATTGTCGAAACGCAATACTTTCACCGGCAGCCCGAGCGCGCTGCTGATCACCGCAGCGTACTCGGCGGTAATGCCCTGGTAGTCACGGCCACCGCTGGTGATATCGAACGGGGCGTAATCGGGGAAAGAGGTGCCTAGCGTCAGTTGCTGCTTTGTCTCAAGCCAATTGCGCTGCTCGGCGCTGAGCTGTGGGCGGCTTGGTTGTGCTGACGTACGTTTGAGCAAGGTCAGTGTCGTAGGCTCCTGCTCCGCCGCCACCGACAAGCCGGTGGTGGCCAGGACAAGGCACAAACAGGTCAAGTAATGCCCCACTCGCAGCATCACACCAGCGCGTTCCGTTTGGCCACGTCAATCAGGTCGACCAAAGTACTTACGCGTAGTTTTTGCATCAGGCGTTTTTTGTAGGTGCTCACTGTCTTGTTACTGAGAAACATGCCTGAAGCGATTTCCTTGTTGCTTCGACCCTGGGCAAAAAGTTGCAGTACCATCAGTTCTCGATCATTGACCTGTCGGAATAGACCTAATTCCGACCTGCTGTTTTCTGTCTCACCCTGCAGGACTTGGCTGGGGAAATAGTTGTAGCCAGCAAGTACTGCCTTGATTGCACTGATGAGTTCGCTCAAGTCTTCCTGCTTGCAGACATAGCCCGATGCGCCCGAATGCATGCAGCGAATGGCGAACAGCGCGGGTGACTGGGCAGTTAGTACCAGCACCTTCATGGGCAGGGCCATGCTCTGGAAACGCGCCAGCACTTCGAGCCCATCCAGTCGCGGGATAGCGATGTCAAGGATGACCAGGTTGGGGCGTGCCTCGCGAATCAGCTGCATCGCGTCGACGCCGTTGTCAGACTCGCCGACGATCTTGTAACCCTGGTTTTCCAGTAGCATGCGTACGGCCAAGCGAATAACCGGATGGTCGTCGACAATAAATACGGATTGCATAGTTAACATTCCATTGGGACAGATGGCGTGAACAGAGCGCACCTTAACCCAGATGGGCGGCAGGAAGCAGGCAACAAGCGTTTGTCAGTCGTATATGGGAAATGGACTACAGTAAGAGACTACATAGTCGATGATTCTTGAGACGAGATGTTTATATGTAGCAAGAAATTAGTAACGTGATGTGAGTGGCTGTTAGTTGGGGTTGGTTAATCGATAGGCGTGAGATTGGTTCATCTATCTACACTGCTAACCTTCGCATAGCCGGGGCCGCACAGCGGCCCCAATACTGGCTGAGATCTGCCTAAGTTTGCCGTATTCAGGTCGGGCTGGAACGCCCAGTCATCTCACAAGCCATCTCGCTGGCATAGCTGTCGGTCATGCCGGCGATGAAATCAATCATCCGCAGGAAGGCGTTGTGCAACGTGTCATCAGGGCTTGGCGCATGGTTGCCAATCAGGTCGAGCACTCGCCGGCTTTTGAACGACGGGGTGCGCCCGCCGTGTTGTTCCAGGGCCGCGCCACAAAAAGCGTTGAGCAAGATTTCCAGCGTGGTGTAAGCGCCAATCTCGTGCAGCGTCTTGCGCTTGTCCTGGAAGATCTTCTTGCGCGCCATGTCCTTGGCCTGCAGTACACAGCGCTTGGCAGGGCCGTGCATGTGCTCGACCAGGTCGACCGCTAACTGACCGCTGAGTAACGCCCGGTGCTGCTCGACGAACGCTTCGGCTGCCGCATTGGTCAGGTGTTCGATAGCCTTGCCGCGCAGGATCGCCAGCTTGCGTCGGCGCGAGTCGTTGGCGCCGAGCTGGCGGTAGGTCTCGGGCAGGTCGTCACCGACCAGGTCCAGCAGCAGCGCTTCGACTTCGGCATATTGCAGCAGCTCCATCTCGACCCCGTCTTCAAGGTCGATCAAGGCGTAGCAGATATCGTCGGCAGCCTCCATCAGGTACACCAGCGGATGGCGTGCCCAGCGTTGCTCCTCGAGCTGCGGCAGGCCCAGCTTGCGTGCGATCTGCTCGAGCAACGGCAGCTCGCTCTGATAGCTGCCGAACTTGTGCTTCTTGTAGCCCAGGGCATCGGCGTGACGCGAACTCCACGGGTATTTAAGGTAGGTGCCGAGGGTGGCGTAGGTCAGCCTGGTACCGCCGTCGAACTGGTGATACTCCAACTGTGTGAGCACCCGAAAGCCCTGCGCATTGCCTTCGAAATTGAGAAAGTCAGCGCGTTGCTCGTCGCTCATGCCGTCCAGCCAGCCGCGACCTGCCGCCTGCTGAAACCAGGAGCGGATCGCGTCTTCGCCAGAGTGGCCGAACGGCGGATTACCGATGTCGTGGGCCAGGCAGGCCGACTGCACGATCATGCCCAGGTCGCTTGGCTCGCACCAGGCCGGCAGCTCGTCGCGCAGGGTCTCGCCTACACGCATGCCGAGTGAGCGGCCGACGCAGCTCACTTCCAGCGAATGGGTCAGGCGGGTATGAATATGGTCGTTGCTCGACACCGGGTGGACTTGAGTCTTGCGTCCAAGCCGGCGAAACGCACCGGAAAAGATGATCCGGTCGTGGTCCTTGTGGAAGGGACTGCGCCCTAGTTCCTCAGGGCTGTACAGGGCCTTGCCCAGGCGCTCACGGGTCAGCAGGGTATCCCAGTCCAATGCTCGCTCTCCGATCGGATAATCGCCATAGCTTCAGGGTAGCGCTGCGCCTGCGCAAGGGGCAGGCGCAGCCGCTGCTAGCGGCGTCGACCGTTGTGCAGGAACAGTCTGGCCAAGGGCAGCAACGTGCCGCCCAGGCGCAGCAAGCGGGTAAGGCCACCACCGCGGGCACCCTTGCCAGTCAGAAAGCCCATCAAAACCACGCCGGCAATGCCCCATAACGGCGCATGCTTGATCCCCAGCCCTTGCTGCACAGAGCTACCTATGCCGCGCAGGCGACGGACTGGCTCGAGCAGTTGCGCCGATTCCTGGCGGATTTCCTGGCGGTGCATTTCGAGGCGCAGACGCAACAGCGCCTTGCGCAGCTCGCGCGGATTACGCGTATTGGGAAGTTCAGGCAGGCTCATGGCAACAGTCGCTCCCGATCCTTGGCAAGCTCCTCAAGTGTGGAGCTGAACGGTGAAGACTCATCGAATACCGCAGCTTTCAGGCGAACAGCGCAGTACAGCGTGGCGAGGCAGTAGAACACGCACAGACCGATGATTCCGGCCAGGCGATAACTGTCCCAGACCAGTACCAGCAGCAGACCAGACAACGCCGACAGCAGCAGCAGGGCAAATACCAATGCCATGCCTGCGAACAGCAGCAGCTTCAAGGTACGGCCTTTCTGCTCCTGCAGCTCGATGCCGAACAGCTCGATGTGGCTGTGCAGCAGGCCAAGCACGGCAGCGCCGAGGCGCTTGCCGGTTGCGCCAGTGGAGGCGTCATTTTCCATGAAGTTACCTCAGCGGCGATTGGCCAGCAGCCCGATCAGCAGGCCGACACCTGCAGCAATGCCGATAGCCTGCCAAGGGTTTTCCTGGACATAGGCTTCGGCTTGAACAACCGCCTCCTGACCGCGGGCGCGCACCGATTCCTGAGTCACCTGCAGGTTGGCACGAGCCTCTTCGAGGCGCGCATGGATCTGTTCGCGCAATTCGTCAGCCTGATCACCCGCCAGATTGGCCGTGTCCGCCAGCAGCCGCTCGGTGTCGCGTACTAGCGCCTGGAAGTCAGCCATCAATATCTCTTGAGCATTCTTTGCCGATTTGCTGGCCATTGGGTCTCTCCCTGTTGAGGTATGTGGATAATTCGAGTGATGGCTGTTGTGAAGGTTCACTGCAGTTGCTGGTATGGCGTTTGCTAAGTGTTTGTTAAGTATTGGGGCGTGCCAGCAGCGGCTGCGACGATTTCGCGCATCACGTCTGCACATACCGATAAACCTTAACCCAATCCACGACAAACCCAAGAAAAAACCACGCACGTTCCGCCAGGCCTCACCAAAACAGGGCAGCGGGGCGGGCACCGATTCGGTGCAGGGATGCCGGTTTTTGAACTGTCATGGTGCCTTTTTCAGCAGGTCTGCCAACTTCATGGAAAACACCCACAGCGCAATGGACTCTCTGGTCCACGGTTCCAACACGCTTTTCTTACTGATGGGCGCCATTCTGGTGCTTGCGATGCATGCCGGTTTTGCCTTCCTGGAAGTAGGTACGGTTCGCCACAAGAATCAGGTCAACGCACTGTCGAAGATCCTCAGCGACTTTGCCATTTCGGCGCTGGTGTACTTTTTCGTCGGTTACTGGGTTGCTTATGGGGTGACCTTCCTGCAGCCGGCAGCGACGCTGGCCAGCGATCATGGCTACGCCTTGGTGAAGTGCTTTTTCCTGATCACCTTCGCAGCGGCCACTCCCGCGATCATCTCTGGCGGTATCGCCGAACGTGCTCGCTTCGCCCCGCAGTTATGCGCGACAGCACTGATTGTGGCGTTCGTCTACCCGTTCTATGAAGGCATTGTGTGGAACGGTAATTTTGGCTTGCAGGACTGGCTGCAACAGCGCTTCGGTGCGCCGTTTCACGACTTCGCTGGCTCGGTGGTAGTGCATGCCATGGGCGGCTGGCTGGCACTGGCAGCGGTGTTGCTGCTTGGCGCACGGCGTGGGCGTTATCGTGACGGGCGACTGATCGCCTTTGCTCCCTCGAGCATTCCGTTTCTCGCGCTGGGCTCTTGGATCCTGATCATCGGCTGGTTCGGCTTCAACGTCATGAGCGCGCAGAGCCTGCAAGGGATCAGTGGCCTGGTGGCGATCAATTCGCTGATGGCAATGGTGGGCGGCACCCTGGCAGCGCTGCTGGCCGGGCGCAATGACCCAGGCTTTCTGCACAACGGTCCGTTGGCTGGGCTGGTGGCGGTCTGTGCCGGCTCCGACCTGATGCATCCACTTGGGGCGCTGCTCACCGGCGTAGTGGCGGGTGGGCTGTTCGTCTGGTGTTTCACCGCTGCGCAGAACCGCTGGAAAATCGACGATGTTCTCGGCGTCTGGCCACTGCATGGCGTTTGCGGTGTGTGGGGCGGCATCGCCTGCGGGATCTTTGCCCAGCCGAGCCTGGCTGGCCTGGGCGGGGTGAGCATGATCAGTCAACTGATCGGCAGCCTCGGCGGTGTACTCGTGGCATTGACCGGTGGCCTGGTCGTGTATGGCTTGCTCAAGGCTACGCTGGGCTTGCGTCTGAGCCATGAGCAGGAGTTTCAGGGGGCAGACCTGTCGCTGCATCGAATCGGTGCCACCAGCCAGGATTGACGCGTGCGGGCTGGACTTTACAATAAGTCCCCCTCTCCATTGTGCGCAGGCCCGCCATGCTTCCGGAATGCCAACTGCTGGGCACCCTTGGTTGCCACCTGTGCGAAGTCGCCGAAGCCGTGCTGATGCCATTCGTCGAGCGCGGCCTGCTGGTGGAGTTGGTCGATATCAGCGAGCAGCAGGCCTTGTTCGAGCGCTATGGATTGATCATCCCGGTGCTGCGTCGGTGCGATTCAGGCGATGAGTTGCATTGGCCGTTCGATAGCGAACAGGTGGTGGCTTTCCTCCGGTAATGATCGCACCAGCGGCGGCGCGTCCCTCGTGTGCAAATCTGTGGGGTGACAGATGATCGGCCCTGGCCCGCCATGAGCGAGCCTTGCCATCAGCCACGCAGAGGTCCGTGATGTTCATCACCCCCCACTTCACGCTAGCCGAAATGACCGCTTCCAGCACAGCAGCGCTTGCAGGTCTGGATAACACGCCGCCACCCGCGGCGTTGGCGAACCTGGGCCTGTTATGCGGCGTACTCGAGCAGGTGCGTAGTCTGCTCCAGGTGCCACTGACGATTACCAGCGGCTTTCGTAGCCAGGCGCTTAACCAGAAGGTCGGCGGCACAGCGCAAAGCGCTCATGTACTGGGGCTGGCGGCTGACTTCACGGCTTTGAACATTCCCGCACGCCAAGTTGCAATACGGATTCGCGACAGTGACATCATGTTCGATCAGTTGATTCTCGAGTTCGACAGCTGGCTCCACCTGGCTGTCTCGACCGAGCATCCACGCCGTCAGGTATTGACTATTCAACGAGGCGGCGGCTACCTACCGGGCGTCCACTGACAACGCCTGCCATTTGACGAAAGCCGGAACAACTTCGTATGCTGTATATAAATACAGTGTCAGGGTGAAGCGATGCTCAATGTCGAGCAACTGAAATACAGCATCAACAGGATGGCGCCCGAGCGTGTAGCCGACGCCGTTCTGGAGCTGCGTCTCGAGGGCCTGGTCACGGATGACCGGACGCCCTTTGGCAAGGTCCACTTCAATACCTGCTTCGCTGAAGTCGAGGCGTTGTTTCAACGGGCCGGTTTTCACCGACCGCTGGATGTCGTCGGCTATCAAGGCCTGGTTTATGCGCTGTATGACCCTGGCCGCTGGGACGCCGTGCAGGTGCTGCGCTGGCTCAAGGTGCGCTGCGAGACGGCCGAAGCTGGCTGAGCTGCAGGGCTTGGGTGATAATGCCGGCTTATTGACTGCCTGAGCCTGACATGAGCGCACCTTTCGATCCTGCACATCAACAAGCCAGCACGGTATGCCTGCCGCCTGGCGAGTGGAAGACGGTGCTTGATTGCTTGTGTGAGCACTTCAAGGCGATTGATCGCGAGCAATGGCTTGACCGTTTTGCCCGCGGTCGGGTGCTGGACGCTGAAGGGCGTGCAATCGGCGCAGATTTGCCTTACCGACGCGGCATGCGCCTGCATTATTTTCGTGAAGTGGCCAACGAGAAACCGATCCCGGTGCACGAATCGATTGTGCACATGGACGAGCACCTGGTCATCGCCGACAAGCCGCACTTTCTGCCGGTGACGCCCACAGGCGAATACGTCGAGCAGACTTTGCTCCGTCGGCTCATCCGCCGGCTGGGCAACCCGCACCTGGTGCCCTTGCATCGCATCGACCGGCATACGGCAGGACTGGTCATGTTCTCGGCCAACCCTGAGACCCGCAGCGCCTATCAGCGCCTGTTCCCCGAACGGCGTATCGACAAGCAGTATCAGGCGATTGCCGCTGCACTGCCTGAACTCGACTTCCCGCTGGTGCGACGCAGCAGGTTGGTGCACGGCGAACCGTTTTTCCGCATGCATGAGGTCCCCGGCGCAGAGAACAGCGAGACGCTGGCGCATGTGATCGAGAAAAATGGTGATTGCTGGCGCTATGGCCTGTCGCCGGTAACCGGCAAGACGCACCAGTTGCGCGTGCACATGGCCGCGTTGGGGGCGGGCATCTGCAACGACCCGTTTTACCCGCAGCTGCAGGCGGTCGAGGATGACTATCAGCGGCCCTTGAAACTATTGGCGCAGAGCCTGCGCTTTGCCGATCCTCTGGACGGCAGCGAGCGCTGTTTCGAAACGCGGCTGGCGCTGGACTGGTAAACGGCCGTCACCGCAGGTTGCCCAGCGATAACGGCTCCGTCAGCACATCAACGGTTGAAGCGCTCCACCAGTGAGTACTGAGTCCCCGCCGTGCCGGTCAGCTCTTCGCTGAGCAAAGCCGAGTGCTGTGCTTGTTCGGCGGTTTCGTCAGCAAGGCTGGCAATGGTGCTGATGTTGCGGCTGATTTCGTCAGCCACGGCGGTTTGCTCTTCGGTTGCCGCTGCGATCTGGGTCGCCATGTCGGTGATATTGGCCACCGCTTCGCTGATGCCGATCAGCGCCTGATCCGCTTCCATAACCCGGGCAACGCCTTCCTGCGCCTGGCGATGGCCACTTTCCATGGTCAACACGGCGCTGCTGGCCGTCTGTTGCAGCTTGGCAATCAGGCCGTGGATCTGCCCGGTGGATTCGGCAGTGCGTTGCGCCAGCTGGCGCACTTCATCAGCCACCACGGCAAAACCCCGGCCCATTTCGCCGGCGCGGGCGGCTTCGATGGCCGCGTTCAAGGCCAGCAGGTTGGTCTGATCGGCAATGCCTTTGATCACATCGACCACACCGCCGATCTCGTCGCTGTCCTTGGCCAGTTGGGTCACGGTTTGCCCGGTTTCGCCGACTGCGGTGGACAAGCGAGCAATGGCCTCGCGGGTCTCCCCGGCGATCTGCCGGCCCTGGCTGGTCAGGCGATTGGCTTCCTGGGTGGCATCGGCAGTGCGCTGCACGTGGTTGGCAACTTCCTGGGTGGTCGCGGCCATCTGGTTGACGGCAGCTGCGACCTGTTCGGTTTCTACCCGTTGGCGTTCCAGGCCCGATGAGCTCTGGTGAGCCAGGACATCGGACTGACGCGCCTGATCGCTCAGGTGTTCGGCGCTGTCCTGCAAGCGGGTCAGGCAGGTTTTCATCCGCGCGTCCTGGCTGAGCATGGCCATCTCAAGACGCGCCTGTACGCCGCGGCTGTCGGTGTACATCTGCGCGATGAGCGGGTCGGAGGTAGTTTGCTCAGCCAGACCGAGCAGGCGCTTGAGGCCGCGTTGCTGCCAGCTCAAACCGAGCAGGCCCAACGGTACCGACAAGCCGGCGGCGAGGGCGAAGCCCCAGGAATGGCCCAGCCAGTTGCCGATCAGGAAGCCGACCTGGCTGACCAGAATGAACGGCAGCCAGTCTTGCAGCACCGGCAGCCAGCGGTCGCGGCGAGGGATCGCCGACTTGCCCTGGTTGAGGCGTTGGTACAGGCCTTCGGCACGGCGAATCTGTTCAGCGGTAGGTTTGACCCGCACCGATTCGTAACCGACTACCTGGTTGTTGTCGAAAATCGGCGTTACGTAGGCGTTGACCCAGTAATGATCGCCGCTCTTGCAGCGGTTCTTGACGATACCCATCCACGGCAGGCCTTGCTTGAGGGTCTGCCACATGTGGGCAAACACTGCTGCGGGGACATCGGGGTGGCGGACCAGGTTATGCGCAGCGCCGATCAATTCCTCGCGTGAGAAACCGCTGATTTCGACGAAGGCATCGTTACAGTAACTGATCACACCTTTGGCATTGGTGGTGGAGATCAACCGCTGTTGGGCAGGGAAAGTCCGTTCTCTCTGGGTAATCGGCTGGTTGTTACGCATGGCTGCTCGGTCCGCAAGGCTTTTCATGGCTATCGGCATGGCTGCGGTTTTATTGAATGATTATTTAACCAGCGGCGGGCGAGAGAAGGGGCGCAGTGCGCCCCTGGGTTGATGAGATGGCGATCAGCTGGCGATCAGTTGCCGCAGCACATAGTGCAGAATGCCGCCTGCCTTGAAGTACTCGACCTCGTTGAGGGTGTCGATCCGGCACAGCACCTGGATGTCCTGTTGCTCGCCGTGTTCACGGTGGATGCGCAGGGTCAGGGTCATGCCCGGGCGGATCTGCGCGTCGCTCAAGCCGAGGATATCGATGCGTTCAGTGCCGGTCAGGTTCAACGTCTTGCGGCTGTCACCGGCCATGAACTGCAACGCCAGCACGCCCATGCCGATCAGGTTCGAGCGGTGAATGCGCTCGAAGCTCTCGGCCAGCACTGCTTTGACCCCGAGCAGATTGGTGCCCTTGGCTGCCCAGTCGCGGCTGGAACCAGTGCCGTATTCCTGCCCGGCAATCACCACCAGCGGAGTACCTTCGGCCTGATAACGCATGGCGGCATCATAGATCGAGAGTTTTTCGCCGCTGGGCACGTACACGGTGTTGCCGCCTTCTTCGCCGCCGAGCATCTCGTTGCGGATGCGGATGTTGGCGAAGGTGCCGCGCATCATTACCTCATGGTTGCCGCGGCGCGAGCCATAGGAGTTGAAGTCTTTGGGCTGCACGCCTTTGTCGCGCAGATAGCGACCGGCAGGGCTGTCAGCCTTGATGTTGCCGGCAGGGGAGATGTGGTCAGTGGTGACCGAGTCTCCGAGCAACGCCAACACACGGGCCTGCTGAATATCAGCGATCTCGGGCAGCGCCCCGCCGATGTCCTCGAAGAATGGCGGGTGCTGAATGTATGTCGAGTCAGCCTGCCAGACATAGGTTGCCGCTTGGGGCACTTCGATGGCCTGCCATTGTTCATCGCCGGCGAATACTTCGGCGTATTCCTTGTGGAACATCGCGGTATCGACCTTGGCTACCGCATCGGCGATTTCCTGCTGGCTCGGCCAGATGTCGCGCAGGTACACCGGCTGGCCGTCTTTGCCGACGCCCAGAGGCTCTTGGGTAAGGTCGACGCGCACACTGCCAGCCAGCGCGTAAGCCACCACCAAGGGTGGCGAGGCCAGCCAGTTGGTCTTGACCAGGGGATGCACCCGGCCTTCAAAGTTGCGGTTGCCCGAGAGCACCGAGGCGACGCTCAGGTCAGCGGTGCCGATGGCTGTTTCGATGGCTTCATCGAGCGGCCCGGAGTTACCGATGCAGGTGGTGCAGCCGTAGCCGACCAGGGCAAAACCCAGTTGGTCGAGATATGGGGTGAGGCCGGCAGCATTGTAGTAATCGGTGACGACCTTGGACCCAGGCGCCAGCGAGCTCTTGACCCAAGGCTTGCGGCTCAAACCCTTCTCGATCGCCTTCTTCGCCACCAGCCCGGCGGCCATCATCACGCTGGGGTTGGAGGTGTTGGTGCAGGAGGTGATCGCGGCAATCACCACCGCGCCGTCGCGCAGGGTGTAGTTCTGGCCTTCGTGGCTGTAGTCGATCTGCCCGGTCTGGTCGGCATTGCCCACTGCAACGCCACCACCACCTTCGCTTTCGAGCCGGCCGACTTCCTTGGCGGCAGGTTTGACCTGCAGCTTGAGGAAGTCATCGAAGGCCTGGCTGACCTGACCCAAAGCGACCCTGTCCTGCGGCCGTTTCGGGCCGGCCAGGCTGGCTTCCACGGTGTCCATGTCGAGCCCCAGGCTGTCGCTGAACAGTGGCTCCTGGCCTGGCATACGCCATAGGCCCTGGGCCTTGCAATAGGCTTCGACCAGGTCGACCGTGGCTTGCGGCCGGCCTGACAGGCGCAGGTAGTCGAGGGTCACCTGATCCACCGGGAAGAAACCGCAGGTGGCGCCGTATTCCGGCGCCATGTTGGCCAGCGTCGCGCGGTCGGCCAAGGGCAATTCGGCAAGGCCGTCGCCATAGAACTCGACGAACTTGCCGACCACGCCTTTCTTGCGCAGCATCTGCGTGACGGTCAGCACCAGGTCGGTTGCAGTGATGCCCTCGCGCAGCTTGCCGGTGAGCTTGAAGCCAATCACTTCAGGGATCAGCATCGACACTGGCTGGCCAAGCATGGCTGCCTCCGCCTCGATGCCGCCCACGCCCCAGCCAAGTACACCGAGGCCGTTGATCATGGTCGTGTGCGAATCGGTGCCGACCAGGGTGTCGGGGAATGCGTAGACCTTGCCGTCTTCCTCGCGGGTCCAGACGGTGCGGCCGAGGTATTCCAGGTTGACCTGGTGGCAGATGCCGGTACCCGGTGGCACCACACTGAAATTATCGAACGCATTCTGACCCCAGCGCAGGAAGGCATAGCGCTCGCCGTTGCGTTGCATTTCGATATCGACGTTTTCTTCGAATGCATCGGCGCTGGCGTAGCGGTCGACCATCACCGAGTGGTCGATGACCAGGTCCACCGGAGACAGCGGATTGATCCGCTGCGGGTCACCACCGGCCTTGGCCATCGCCGCGCGCATGGCTGCCAGGTCGACCACGGCCGGTACGCCGGTAAAATCCTGCATCAATACCCGGGCCGGGCGGTACTGGATCTCGCGGTCGGAGCTGCGCGTGTCCAGCCACTGCGCCAGCGCCTTGAGGTCGGTGCCGGTGACGGTCTTGCCGTCCTCCCAGCGCAACAGGTTTTCCAGCAGAACCTTGAGCGACATTGGCAGGCGTTGCAGGTCGCCTAGCTGCTGTGCGGCTTCGTCGAGGCTGAAGTATTGATAGGCGCGGTCGCCTACCTGCAGGGTCTTGAGGGTGTTCAGGCTATCGAGCGAGGGCATTGCCAACTCCTTTGCGCCGGTGCCCGGCCTCTCGTGAATGCCGGTGTCACCGCTCTGAGTAGGTCCGCACGGCACGGACCTGGCTGAGTAGTCAGGTTAGGCCGAAATTGCGGCCATGACCCTGTACTGGACAGGCGGGGCATGTCGCTGGTTCCGATCTTCCTTTATCATCGCCGCCGTGCCGGTGCGTGTTGTGCGCTGGATCAAGGCTGACGATCGCCGTCAGCGATGTGGAGTGACAAATGAATACCCTGTTCATGCATTGCCGGCCTGGTTTCGAAGGCGAGGTCTGCGCCGAAATCAGCGAACACGCCGCCCAGCTTGGGGTGGCCGGCTATGCCAAAGGTAAAGCGCAGAGCGCCAGTGCCGAGTTCGTCTGCAGCGAGCCGGGTGCCGCCGAGCGCCTGATGCGTGAACTGCGCTTCGACAAACTGATCTTCCCTCGCCAATGGGCGCGCGGTGAATTTGTCGAGTTGCCCGAAACCGACCGCATCAGCGTGTTGCTCGAGCATCTGGCAGCAGTGCCGGTCGCCGGCAGCCTGTGGCTGGAGGTGCTTGATACCAATGACGGCAAAGAGCTGTCGACGTTCTGCCGCAAGTTCGAAGGGCCGTTGCGCAAGGCTTTGGAGAAGGCTGGCCGGTTGGTCGAAGACGCTCAGCGGCCGCGCCTGTTATTGAGCTTCATCAGTGGTCGACGGGTGTTTGTCGGCCTTGCCGAAGCGGACAACTCGGCGCTCTGGCCGATGGGCATTGCGCGCCTTAAATTCCCCCGCGAGGCGCCCAGCCGTTCGACTCTCAAGCTGGAAGAGGCGTGGCATCAGTTCATCCCGCGCGATCAGTGGCAAGAGCGTTTGCAGGATGACATGACTGGTGTCGACCTGGGTGCCTCACCGGGTGGCTGGACCTATCAGCTGGTCAAGCGCGGCATGCTGGTTACCGCGATCGACAACGGGCCGATGGCCGAAAGCTTGATGGATACCGGCCTGGTGCAGCACCTGATGGCCGATGGCTTCACCTGGAAGCCCAAGCACACCGTGGACTGGATGGTCTGCGACATCGTCGAAAAGCCTGCGCGCAGTGCGGCCTTGATCGAGACGTGGCTGGGCGAGGGCTTGTGCCGTGAGGCGGTGGTCAACCTCAAATTGCCGATGAAGCAGCGCTACGCCGAAGTCCGGCGCCTGCTGGACCGCATCGAAGCGGGCTTCAAGGAGCGCAAGGTCAGGGTCTCGATCGCCTGCAAGCAGCTCTATCACGACCGCGAAGAAGTCACCTGTCATTTGCGCCGGCTTGACCTCAAACCGCGCAACACGCGCGGCTGAGGCTCTGCCGGGATCAACGCTTGCCGAGAATGTCGCCGAGTTTGTCCGGCCGTGGTGCGCCTTGCTGACTTTGCAGGCGACCTTGCGCGTCCTGGTAGAAGATCGCCGGGGTTGCCGATAGGCCGAGTTCTTCCATCACCGCCAGGTTGCTGTCGAGCTGTTGCTGGACGCTCTCGGGGATCTTGTCCAGCGCCTTGAGGGTGCTGGCCTTGCCTGCGCTCTCGTGTTGCAGCAGTGCTTTGGCCGGGTCCTTGGCGGCCAGCAGGGCTGCCGATTTGCCGGGGCTGTCTTCACGAATGATGCCGACCATGATGTGCCGCAGCTGCACCTTGCCAGACTCGACCCACGGCCGTGCCTGCTGCCAGAACATGTTGCAGTAGGGGCAGTTCGGGTCGCTGAACAGATACACCGTGCGCGGTGCATCGGCCTTGCCGTCGGCGATCCACGCCGATTTTTCCAGCTTTGCCCAGATCGCCTTGCTCATCGGCGCATAGACCAGTTTTTCCAGTGGTTCAGCGCTCAGATCCTGGCCTTGCTCGTCAAACAGGCTGCCGACCAGCACATGCTTGCCGTCTGGTGTGAGATACAGGGCAATACCGTTGTTCTGGTACTCGGCTGCGTAGCCACGCATACCGTCTGGAGCGGCGAAGCTGCCCTTGATCACGGCGCCCTTGGCCTGCAGTTGCTGGATGGCTTTTGGCAGTTCTTCGGCCTGCAGCAAGGGCGCGGCGAGCAGAGCGAGGGTCAATGGCAGGAGTGCGGTCAAACGCATGTCAATTTCCTTTTGCAGCGGAGGCGGGCACATCGTCCCGCTCGAATGATTGCAGCGCGTGGCTCAGGCTGGCCCGGGACAGCTCGCCCAGGTGGCTGCCGACCAGCCTGCCGTCGGCGCTGTAGAACAGGGTGGTGGGCAAGGCCATCGAACCGACCCGTTGGGCCAGTTGGCCAGCGCCGTCGAACAGCACATGGGTCAGACTGAGGCCGGTGGTAGCAAGAAAGGTGCTGACGTTTTCCGGGGTTTCCCCTTGGTTGACGAACAGGAAGGTCACGTGTGGGTATTCGTGCTGGGCCTGTTGCAGCACCGGCATCTCGCGCCGGCAAGGCGGGCACCAGGTCGCCCAGATATTGATCACAAGTGGCTTGCCGCGGTAGTCGTGCAGCGCCATCGACTGGCCACTGGCGGTGCGCAAGGTCAGCTGCGGCAGCTCGGTGCCCTTGCTGTACAGGTGGCTGCCCAGGCTGGCCAGCACCCAGAACACACCGCCGCTGGCCAGCGCCCAGCCCAGCGGCCGGCGCAGGCCGGGTTGGCGCCAGCCCTGCCAGAGAGTGCCGAGCACGATCGCCAGCAAGCCGCCCCAGAGCAAGAAGCCGCCATCGCGGATATCGATGATCTGCAGCAGCTCATCGCGGTACATCGGCCAGTAGGCAAGCACGAAGGTCACGCGTGCACCCAGTACCCCCAGCAAGAACAGGTTGAATAGTGCCGACTCCGGGCTCTGGCCACCACGTCGGGCGACGGCCCAGCCAACCACGCAGGCAATCGCCAGCGCCGCCAGCATCAGCAGATGGTTCAGGGCCATGGTCAATGGCCCGAGGGTCACGCTCAGCATCAGCCTTGGCTCCTTGTCTGTGCCCAGTGTTGCAAGAATGTCGCCGCGTCGACTTCACCGGTGATGCGCCGGGGGCGGCGTTCGTCACCCTCTGGGCCGATCCAGATCAGGCTCGGTGGGCCCGGTACCTTGTAGTGTTGCAGCAACTCGCGACTGGCTTGCGAGTCAGCGGTGACATCCAGCCGTAGCAGGTGCACACCGGCCAGGCTGGCTTGGACATCAGCGCGAGCGAAGACTTGTTTCTCCATGACCTTGCACGACACGCACCAGTCGGCATAGTAGTCGACCAGCACCCACTGGCCACTGGCCTTGGCGGCTTGCAGTTCGCGTTGCAGGTCCTGCGGCTGGCTGACGGTGATGAAGGCGTCTTCGGTTTTACCCGCTGAGCTTGGCGCACCGGCGGTAAACGGATGCAGCGGCTGCCATAACTCGCTGCCACCAGCAGCGGCGCCCACCAGTAGCAGGCTACCCCACAGCGCGCCGAGCAGTGGCAGCACGCGCAGCGCCGGCAAGCGCTGCAGTGCGGCCCAGGCGGCCCAGGCCAGGGCAATCAGCCAGCTGCCGGCCAGACCCAGCAGTAGAGGCGCTGGCAGCAAGCCGCGGAGGGTGTACAGGGCCATGGCCAGGAAGACAAAGCCAAACAGGCCCTTGACCCGGTTCATCCAGGCGCCGGGGCGCGGCAGGAAGCGGTTACCGAGGGTGACCAGCAACAGCAGTGGCACGCCCATCCCCAGGCCAAGGCTGAACAGCACCAGAGCGCCTTGCACGACATCGCCGCTCTGCGCGATATACAGCAGTGCACCGGCCAGCGGCGCGGTCATGCATGGGCCCATCAACAGCCCGGACAACGCGCCGAGCAGGGCTGCACCGTACAGGTTGCCACCGCGGGTGCCCTGGCCGGCCCGGTCGAGGCGGTCGCGCACGGCGACAGGCAATTGCAGCTCGAAGGCGCCGAACATTGGCAGCGCCAGCAAAATGAACAGCCCCGCCAGGCTGCCGAGCAACCACGGTTGCTGCAGCCAGGCTTGCAAACTGGCGCCCAGCAGCGCGGCGACCACGCCGAGCGCAGCGTAGACCAGAGCCATGCTCAGTACATAAACGCCCGCCAGCAGCCAGCCGCGGCGAGCGCTGGCGCCGTTGCCCAACACCAGCCCAGCCAGGATCGGCAGCATGGGCAGCGAGCAGGGGGTAAAGGCCAGCAGCAGGCCCAGGCCAAAGAACGCCAGCAGGCCCCAGGCCAACTGGCCCTGTTGCAGGTCACTTGCCAGCGCCTGGTCATCCGCCTGGCCTGCGCTCGTAGCAGGCGTGCTGCCGCCAAGGTCGATAACGGTGGTTTGCGGCGGGTAACACAGGCCGGCGTCGGCACAGCCCTGCCAGCCCAGCCGCAGCTGGCCACTGGCCGTCGCCGGGATGAGCAGCTCAAGCTCGCTGCGGTACACCGCACTGTCACCGAAGAATTCATCATGATGGTTGAGTGCCGCTGGCAGCGGCGGGTGCTGCGTTGCATCCAGGCCGTCGAATTTCAGCCGCTTCTGGTACAGGTAATAGCCGTCCTTGATTTGAAACTGCACGCGCAGTTCGCCTGACGGCAAGCGCTCGTGGGTGAGCATGAACGCCTGTTCCACCGGGAGAAAGTCAGGCTTGACCTCGAATGGATTGGCCAGCAATGGCCCGCTCATGAAGAATGTCAGCAGCAACAGAAAAACGCGCATGTCTGGGCCTTGGCAGTGCAGAAGAGTGGCCATGCTGGATCGGCCTGATTAACCGAGGGTTAACCCAGCCCTACACGGGCCGTCCTACAGCCAGGCGCAGGCGACTAATCCAGCCGCACAGTCCATAATCCTGACTTAATCAGGCCATGGCGCAATAGCTTATCGCCTACTGGAGATTGACCATGCACGTACTGCTCTGCGAGGACGACGACCTGATCGCCAGCGGCATCTGCGCCGGGCTTACCGCCCAGGGCCTGACCGTGGATCGGGTTGCCAGTGCCTCGGCCGCCCGCGCGCTGCTGCAGGCGGCACAGTTCGACGTGATGATTCTCGATCTTGGCTTGCCTGACGAAGACGGCCTCAAGTTGCTACGGCGGCTGCGCCAGCAGGGCGAGAGCTTGCCGGTGCTGGTACTGACCGCCCGCGATGCGATCACCGATCGCGTCGCCGGCCTTGAGGCGGGCGCCGACGACTACCTGCTCAAGCCGTTCGACCTGCGCGAGCTGGCGGCGCGCCTGCACACCTTGCTGCGGCGTATGGCCGGGCGCGCCGTGAACATGATCGAGCACGGGCCGCTGCGCTACGACCCGAGTAGCTGCGAAGCCTATCTGGGCGACCAGCCTGTTGACTTGTCCCGGCGTGAACAGGCGCTGCTGCAGGCACTGCTGCAGAACAAGGGGCGGGTGCTCTCCAGTGAACAACTCAAAGACTGCGTCTACGGCTTCAGCGATGAAGTCGAGAGCAATGCCCTCAACGTGCATATCCATCACCTGCGGCGCAAGCTGGGCAACGGCATTGTCGAGACCGTGCGCGGCCTCGGTTATCGGCTGGGCCCGGCGCAGGTGCCCGCACCATGAGCCTGCGTGTACGCCTGTCGCTTATTCTGGGCAGCGCCTTCATCGTCATCTGGGCGCTTGCCGCGGCCTGGATGCTGCGCGACCTGCGCCAGCAGATGATGTTCTCCCTTGACCAGCGCCTGGTGGCCTCCGCGCGGATGGTCGCCGGGCTGATCGACCAGTTGCCCCAGCCCCTGGCGGGCAAGGGTGAAGAAACTCGCTTTGCCGCTGACCAGCTCAGCGTGCCGGATGGCATGGCCTGCCAGGTCAGTTCGCTGCGCGGCGAGATCATCGCCAGCAACCACAAGCACGAAGGCACCATGGACGACCAGTACAGCGGCTTTCGTGACCAAACCATCGACGGTGCAAGCTGGCGCACGTTCACCTACCACCGCGGTGATATCCGCATCACCACGGCGGACCGCCATCAAGAGCGCGAGGCGCTCAATCAATCGATCCTGCTGGCGGCTTCGGCACCGGTGCTGATGGCCTTGCTGGGCAGCCTGGGCTTGTTGTGGATCGGTCTGGGCAAAGGGCTTGAGCCGATCAATCGGATCCGCGATGCGTTGCGCAAGCGTCGTGTCGACAGCGTCGAGCCGCTGCAGGTCAGTGGCATACCGAGTGAACTGCAGCCGTTGGTGGAAACCCAGAATCAGCTGTTCCAGCGCATCGCCCAGACCCTTGAGCGCGAGCGGCGCCTGACCGACGACGCTGCCCATGAGCTGCGCAGCCCGCTGACCGCGATCAAGACGCACCTGCAGGTGGCACGCATGACCGACGGCGCGGTACGCGAGCAGGCACTCGAGCACGCCGAGCAGGGCACCGACCGCATGCACCGCACTCTTGAGCAGTTGCTGATGCTGGCGCGGGTCGAGGGCAGCCTGTCGTTTGACGACGGGGTACAGTGCACTGCCGAGCAAGTGGCGCGCCAGGCCGTGCAGGATGTCGGCGCCGGTGACAGTCGGCGGATCACCGTACGCCTGCCGCAGGACGCCACCGAGGTTTACCTGAGCATGCCCGGCCCGCTGGCGGTGGCGGCGTTACGCAACCTGCTCGACAACGCACTGCGCCATGGCGGTGATGCCGCCGTGGAGCTGGAAGTGCAGATGGCCGACGGCCAGGCTGGGTTCCTGGTGCGTGACCATGGCCCGGGCATCAGCGCAGGCGATTTGCAGCACATGACCGAGCGTTTCTGGCGCAACAGCCAGAGTGGCGGTTGCGGCCTGGGCCTGGCGATTGTGCAGGCGATTGTCCAGCGCTGTGCCGGCAGCCTGCGCTTTGACAGCCGCAGCGATGGTTTGCGGGTTTGGCTGCAGGTGCCGACTCGGGCGGACAACTGAGTTTGCCGGCGGCGCCTGGCCTGGGTTGGCCCAGGCGCAAAATGTTTGTAAATCCGTGCCGGGCTGAAGCGTATTTCAAGCGATGCCACCTTTCGCTTGCAAGGGACTCTTCAATGTCGACCGCTTCCAGCCTTGCCCAGATCCTGCCGCTTGCCACGCCGCAGCCGTTGTATGAATTCGCCGAATCACCGTTGCTGCTGCGCCAGCAGCAGCAGGAATCCAATGCGCGCAGCTATCCGCGGCGGATTCCGCTGGCGCTCAAGCGCGCCCGCGGGATCTATGTCGAAGACGTCGAAGGGCGGCAGTTCATCGACTGCCTGGCCGGGGCCGGTACCCTCGCGCTGGGCCACAATCACCCGGTGGTGGTGGCGGCGATCCAGCGTGTGCTGGCCGATGAACTGCCCCTGCATACGCTCGACCTGACCACACCGGTGAAAGACCGCTTTGTCCAGGACCTGTTTGCCATTCTGCCCGAAGCCTTGCGGCGTGAGGCGAAGGTCCAGTTCTGTGGCCCGACCGGCACCGACGCGGTGGAAGCTGCGCTGAAACTGGTGCGCACGGCGACCGGTCGCAGCACGGTGCTGGCGTTCCAGGGTGCCTACCACGGCATGTCGCAGGGGGCGCTGAGCTTGATGGGCAGCGTCGGACCCAAGCAACCGCTGGGCGCGTTGCTGGGCAACGGTGTGCAGTTCATGCCGTATCCGTATGACTACCGTTGCCCGTTTGGCCTCGGCGGTGCCGCAGGCGTGCGCGCCAACCTGCATTATCTGCAGAATCTGCTGCTCGACCCGGAGGGCGGCGTGCCGCTGCCGGCAGCGGTGATCCTCGAAGTGATACAGGGCGAGGGCGGCGTGATCCCCGCCGATATCGAATGGCTGCAGGGCGTGCGGCGCATCACCGAGCAGGCCGGCGTGGCGTTGATCGTCGACGAGATCCAGAGCGGCTTTGCCCGCACCGGCAAGATGTTTGCCTTTGAACATGCCGGCATCGTGCCGGACGTGGTGACCCTGTCCAAGGCGATTGGCGGCAGCCTGCCGTTGGCCGTGGTGGTCTATCGCGACTGGCTCGACACGTGGAAACCGGGCGCCCATGCCGGCACCTTCCGTGGTAATCAGATGGCCATGGCGGCGGGCTCGGCAGTCATCGACTATTTGCTTGAGCATCGCCTGGCAGACCACGCCGAGGCCATGGGCCAACGCCTGCGTGGCCACCTGCAGCAGTTGCAGCGCAGCTACCCGCAGCTTGGCGATATCCGCGGGCGTGGCCTGATGCTGGGCGTCGAGCTGGTCGAGCCGAATGGGCCACTCGACACCCGCGGGCATCCGCCGGTGGCCCGCGAGCTGGCGCCGAAGGTGCAGCGCGAGTGCCTCAAGCGCGGTTTGATTCTCGAACTCGGCGGTCGGCATGGCGCAGTGGTGCGCTTCCTGCCGCCACTGATCATCACTGCCGAGCAGGTCGACGAGGTCGCGCAGCGCTTTGCCGAGGCCTTGCAGGCTGCGCTGGGGAGCTGCGGCTAATTCGCCGAAAAGGCGTCGAGGATGGTTCTGGGGGCGGGCTTGAGCGACAATGGTCGGCCATTCACGGAGTAGCCCATGACCGATTACACCCCCGACGCCGTCCTCGACGCCAGCGGCCTGAACTGCCCGGAGCCAGTGATGATGCTGCATCAACAGGTGCGCGCACTGGCTGCCGGCGGCCTGCTCAAGGTCATCGCCACCGACCCGTCGACCCAGCGTGACATCCCCAAGTTCTGCACCTTCCTCGGCCATCAGTTGCTTGAGCAGCAGGAACAGGCTGGCACTTATCTGTATTGGATTCGCAAGAAGGCCGATTGAGCCGCGCTGGATCGCGCCCGGCGCAGGGCCTACACTGCGGGCCCCTGACAGGAGAGCGCCATGCTGATAGTTGCCGACGAAAACATCCCGCTGCTCGACGCGTTCTTTGCCGGATTCGGCGAGATCCGCCGCTACCCTGGCCGCAGCATCGATGCTCAGTGCGTGCAAGATGCCGACGTGCTGCTGGTGCGCTCGGTAACCGATGTCAATCGGCAACTGCTGCAAGGCAGCAAGGTCGGCTTTGTCGGTACCTGCACCATCGGCACCGATCACCTGGATCTGGACTACTTCGCCGAGGCTGGTATCCGCTGGAGCAGCGCCCCTGGCTGCAATGCCCGTGGCGTGGTCGACTATGTGTTGGGCAGCCTGCTGACCCTGGCCGAGCTCGAGGGTGAAAACCTCGCCGAGCGGGTCTATGGCGTGGTCGGTGCCGGGCAGGTTGGTGAGCGTCTGGTGCGGGTGCTGCATGGCCTGGGCTGGAAAGTACTGGTGTGTGACCCACTGCGACAGGCGGCGGAAGGCGGCGATTTCGTCAGCCTCGATCGCGTGCTCGAACAGTGTGATGTGATCAGCCTGCATACTCCGCTGCAGCGCGACGGCGAACACCCGACCTGGCACTTGCTCGGCGCCCCGCAACTGGCGCGGTTGCGCCCGGGCGCGTGGCTGATCAACGCCAGTCGCGGGCCGGTGGTGGATAACCGGGCGCTGCGTGAGTTGCTGCTGCAGCGCGACGATCTGCACGCGGTCCTGGATGTGTGGGAGGGTGAACCTCAGGTTGACCTGCAACTGGCCGACCTGTGCACGCTGGCGACGCCGCACATTGCCGGTTACAGCCTCGACGGCAAGCAGCGCGGTACGGCGCAGATCTATCAGGCATTTTGCCAGTGGTGCGGTGTGCCAGCGCGTGTGCAGTTGGCCGATCTGCTGCCGGAGCGCGACCTGGTCCAGATAGAACTGAATGCGGCCAGTGATCCGGCCGTGGCCTTGGCGACGGTCTGCCGAGCAGTCTACGACCCGCGCCGCGACGATGCCGACATGCGCCGTAGCTTGAGCGAGGATCCGATCGAACAGCGAGCAACCTTTGACCTGCTGCGCAAGCATTACCCCGTGCGCAGGGAAATCGAAGGGTTGGCAGTGAAGGTGCGCGGCGAGTCGGCGCAGTTGGCGCAGATGATCAATGCGCTGGGGGCGGTGCTGGTTTAGCAGTACTAAAGCAGGGGCCGCTTGGCGGCCCCAATCCAGCCCGCGTGGCGCTCAATTAGCTAACTGAGCGCCGCGCTGCTGTGATCCAATCAATTGTTCTCGGCAAGCGCCACTCGGCTTTTTTCCAGCTCTTCACACGCTTGTTTGATCATCTCAGGGGTAATTGCCACTTCGCGGCCCTGGTCGTCGATGATCGAGCCGCAAATCGGCTGCGGTTGCGCTTGCTGGTTGGCGTGCGTTTCACTGTGCTGCTGCATATGCTGTCTCCTCATCAGGTTCAAACCAAGCCTATCCACGGGTCGTGACTGGCGTATGACATTGTCTGTGCCGCCACGACTGCTCTAGTCCAACAGAAAGCTCGGCAAAGCTCCACCAGCACTTTAGAACCATAAGCTATTGCTACTGTGCTCTGCTGTGCTGGCCAATGGCATGTCCTTTTCTGCGATCCTGACAACCGCTGCAAAGTTCAGCCTGTGCAGATGGATGGTAGGCTTGCTGCTTCTTCGCCTGAATGATCTGAGTCATGACCGAATCTGTCTCCTCACGTCAGCGCCGCGCCTTGCGCCTTAGCTGGCGGTTTCTGCGTCCCTACCGCAAGCAGGCGGTACTGGCACTGCTCGCGCTGGTCGTCACCGCTGCGATCACGTTGTCGATGGGCCAGGGCATTCGCCTGCTGGTCGATCAAGGCTTCATGACCGGTTCTGCGCACCAGCTCAACCAGACCCTCGGCTTGTTCATGTTGCTGGTGCTGGCACTGGCGATCGGCACGTTCAGTCGCTTCTACCTCGTGTCGTGGATCGGCGAGCGCTGCGTGGCCGATATCCGCCGCGCCGTGTTCGACCACCTGGTCGGCCTGCATCCGGGCTTTTTCGAGGACAACCGCAGTTCGGAAATCCAGTCGCGGCTGACCGCTGACACCACCTTGTTGCAATCGGTGATCGGCTCGTCGTTGTCGATGTTCCTGCGTAACGCCTTGATGGTGATTGGCGGCGTGGTGTTGCTGTTCATCACCAACCCCAAGCTCACCAGCATCGTCGTGCTGGCACTGCCGCTGGTGCTGGCGCCGATCCTGTTGTTTGGCCGACGGGTGCGTAGCCTGTCGCGGCAGAGCCAGGACCGGGTCGCCGATGTCGGCAGCTATGTCGCAGAGACCCTCGGCCAGATCAAGACCGTGCAGGCCTACAACCACCAAAACCTCGACCGTGAACGGTTTGCCGACACGGTCGAGGCGGCCTTTGATGTGGCGCGGCAGCGGATTGCCCAGCGGGCCTGGCTGATCACGCTGGTCATCGTGCTGGTGCTCGGCGCTGTCGGGGTAATGCTCTGGGTGGGCGGCATGGACGTGATCGCCGGGCGTATCTCCGGTGGCGAGCTGGCCGCATTCGTGTTCTACAGCCTGATCGTCGGCAGCGCGTTTGGCACCCTCAGCGAGGTGATCGGCGAGCTGCAACGCGCGGCTGGGGCGGCAGAGCGGATCGCCGAGTTGCTGGCAGCGCAGAGTACGATCCTGCCGCCGGCGCCGAGCGCAGGCCTGGCCAACGCGCGCGCCAGCGGTCGCATCGAGCTGCGCGAGGTGCGCTTTGCCTACCCGTCGCGGCCGACCGTGGCGGCGCTCGATGGCCTTAGCTTGCTGATCGAACCGGGCCAGACCTTGGCGCTGGTTGGTCCGTCCGGCGCCGGCAAGTCGACGTTGTTTGACCTGTTGCTGCGTTTCTATGACCCGCAACAAGGCAGCATCCTCCTCGATGGCCAGGCATTGACCAGTCTCGACCCACTGTTGTTGCGTAGCCAGTTCGCGATGGTGGCGCAGAACCCTGCGCTGTTTCGCGGCTCGGTTGAGGCCAATATTCGCTATGGCCGCCCTGATGCCAGCTTCACCGAGGTGCAGGCCGCGGCTCGCGGGGCGCATGCCGAGGAGTTTATCCAGCAGCTGCCGCAGGGTTATCAGACCTTGCTTGGGGAAGGCGGGGTCGGCTTGTCCGGTGGTCAACGCCAGCGCCTGGCGATTGCCCGGGCGCTGCTGGTGGATGCGCCGATCCTGTTGCTCGACGAAGCCACCAGTGCCCTCGACGCCCAGAGCGAGCACCTGATCCAGCAGGCGCTGCCCGCGCTGATGGCGGGCCGTACCACCCTGGTGATCGCGCACCGCTTGGCCACCGTGCAGCATGCTGACCGCATCGCGGTGATCGACAAGGGCCAGATTGTGGCGGTCGGCAGCCATCGCCAGTTGATCGAAGAAAGCCCGCTGTATGCGCGGCTGGCGCAGTTGCAGTTCACTTCGATCTGAAATAGAGGGGCCGTCGCTGATCTGTCACATTTCTGTAGCAATGGCCTGAGACTATCTGCCTCAGCATAAGTGCTCGACCTGGCTGCTATCGACTGATGGCAGCTTTTTTTTGCCCTGCGAACGAGGACATGGATGTCTGTCGTGGTGCTGCCTGCAGCGCCGTTTTCTTCTCTCCTTGTTCTCGAGACCCGCATGTTGCGTACATCCCTTCGCGTGCAAATTCTCTCTCTGCTGGGCGGCAGCCTGATCGCCATGCTGCTGATCGCGCTGGTTTGCTTCCAGTTCCTGTCGTCCAGCGTGCGCAGCTATGCCGAGCTGGTCGATGGCCCGTTGCGCGCGTCACAGTTGATCGACGAGGCCAATCTGCAATTCAAGATCCAGGTGCAGGAGTGGAAGAACGTGCTGCTGCGCGGCCGCCAACCGGCCGAGCTGGACAAGTACTGGCAACAGTTTCAGAGCCGTGAGCAGCAGGTGCAGAGCCTGCTGGCGCAGTTGCTGGCAGACAGCGATGGCGAGCTGACGGCGCCACTGCGCCAGCTGCGCGACAGCCATCGCCAGTTGGGCCAGGCCTACAGCCAGGGGCGTGAGGCGTTTCTGGCCGCCGGCGGCGACCCGGTGGCAGGCGATGCGGCGGTCAAGGGTGTCGACCGCGCCGCCAGTGAGCAGATGAGCGCGTTGGTCGAGCAACTGCGCAGTGGGGCCCGCGAGCGTGCGGCGATCATCAATGACAGCGCCCAGCGTACCGTGTGGATCGGTCTGCTGGTCATGCTCGGCTCAGCCATATTGGTGGGGTTGCTCAGCCTGTGGCTGGTCAACCGCAGCCTGATCGAGCCAATCCGCCAGTTGATCGACTATGTGGCCCAGCTCAGCCAAGGCCGTTTCGCCGCCCGCGTTGATGATCGCCGTAAAGATGAGCTCGGGCGCCTGGCGCGTGCGGCCAATACCTTGCGTGATTTTCTTGCCGAGACCATCGGCCGGCTCAAGGACAACGCCGAAGAACTGGAAGGCGCCAGTGGCCAGTTGCGCAACCTTGCCGGCGACATGGCGCGGGGCACCCAGGATCAGTTCCAGCGCACCGATCAGGTGGCCACGGCCATGCATGAAATGTCGGCGACTGCGCAGGAGGTCGCGCGCCATGCTGCCCAGGCCGCTCACGCTGCCGACGATGCCGATCACAGTGCCCAGGCGGGCGAGCAGGTGATGCAGGCAACCATCGACACCATTGCCGGGGTCAACCGCGAGATTGCCGGCACCGCTGCAGTGATTCGCGACCTGGAGCACGACAGCACGCGCATTGGCAAAGTGCTTGAAGTCATCCGCGGGATCGCCGAACAGACCAACCTGCTGGCACTCAATGCCGCGATTGAAGCGGCTCGAGCCGGAGAGGCCGGGCGCGGATTTGCCGTGGTCGCCGATGAAGTACGCAGCCTGGCCCAGCGCACGGCGGCTTCGATTGCCGAGATCAATCAGATCATCGACGCGGTGCAATCAGGAGCGGTGGAGGCGGTCAAGGCCATCGAGAGCGGCCAGCGGCGCAGCGAGGAGGGCGCCGAACAAGTCCAGCATGCGGGGCAGATGCTGCAGCGGATTACCCAGGCGGTCGAGGCGATTCGCGATATGAATCGGCAGATTGCAACGGCAGCCGAGGAACAGACCAGCGTGGCCGAGGACATCTCGCGCAACTTGATCGAAATCACCCGCATCGCTACGGCCAATCAGCAGGCCGTGGAGCATACCGAGCAGGCTGGGCAGCGCTTGCATGGGTTGTCTGGGCAATTGGGCCAGGTCACGGCGCAACTGGGGTGTGATCCAGGTTACAGATCCTAATGACAAAAGGCCGCCCCTGCACAGGGTGCGCGGGCGGCCTTGAATAACAAGCTCAGATCAGAGCTCTTTGACCGTGCGGATCTGATCTTTGTTGATCCGGGTGCGCTTGCCGTCGAGCTGCTCGAATTCGTAGAAGCCGGCATCTTCGTCATAGCTTGGGGTGTCTACCGCTTGAATTTCGCGGCCGTCGTTCAAGGTGATCACCGTTGGCGAAGCACAGCCGGCGAGGGCGCCGAGGCCAAGTGCAAGAATAAAGGCGGGAAGGGTCCGTTGAATCATCGTGTCTCTCCTGTCGATGGTGCTTGATGGTTTTATGACGCGGTGTGTCCGCGCAAGTTCCTCAGCCAGTGCAGCATAGTCACAGCAGGCTGACATTGACCGAGAACAAGCGTCGCGTTCGGCGCTGTGCGGGCTGTGATATAACAGGCGCCATCTTCTTCCTTCCCTGCGCTGGAGCCCCTATGAAAGCCAAGGCAGACACCCCGTTCGTGCCGCTGAACATTGCCGTGCTCACGGTCAGCGATACCCGCACTTTTGAAACCGACACCTCTGGCCAGGTGTTCGTCGACCGTCTCACCGAGGCTGGTCACCAATTGGCCGCGCGGGTGCTGCTCAAGGATGACCTGTACAGGATTCGCGCCCAGGTTGCGACTTGGATTGCCGACGACCAGGTGCAGGTGGTGTTGATCACCGGCGGTACCGGCTTCACCGGCCGTGACAGCACGCCCGAGGCGGTCGCCTGCCTGCTGGATAAACAGGTCGATGGCTTTGGCGAATTGTTCCGGCAGATATCGCTTGCCGACATCGGCACCTCGACCGTCCAGTCCCGGGCCTTGGCTGGTCTGGCCAATGGCACGCTGGTGTGCTGCCTGCCGGGCTCGACCAATGCCGTGCGCACCGGCTGGGACGGCATTCTTGCCGAACAGCTCGACGCGCGTCATCGCCCGTGCAACTTTGTCCCTCATCTGAAGCAGGCAGCGGCCTGTGACAGCCGTGGTTGAACCCGCCCCAAGCCGGCCATTGATGCCGGTCGAAGAGGCCCTGCAACGTCTGCTGGCCTTGGCCGAAGCTGCGCCAATCAAGGACACCGAGTGGGTTGCCTTGGCGGCCGCTGAAGGCCGCGTGCTGGCCACCGAGCTGGTGGCCGCACTGGACCTGCCGCCCTGGCCGAACAGCGCCATGGACGGCTACGCCCTGCGCCTGGCCGACTGGCACGGCGAGCCGCTGGCGGTCAGCCAGCGGATCTTTGCCGGGCATGCGCCGCAGCCGCTCCAGGCCGGGACCTGCGCGCGGATTTTCACCGGCGCGCCGCTACCCGAGGGCGCCGACTGTGTCGAAATGCAGGAAAACGCCCAAGTGCTGGATGACGGCCGGGTAACCTTCAGCGAGCCGTTGCGGGTGGGCCAGAATATTCGTCCGCAGGGCCAGGAAACCCGCGTTGGCGAGCAGGTCATGAGCGCTGGCACTCGGCTTGGGCCGATTGAACTTGGCCTGGCGGCGACGCTTGGGCATGCGCGCCTTGAAGTGGTGCGCAAGGTGCGCGTGGCGCTGCTGTCGACCGGTGACGAACTGGTCGAGCCGGGTTTGCCCCTGGGGCCGGGGCAGATCTACAACAGTAATCGTCGCCTGCTCGCCAGTTGGCTGCAACGGCTGGGCTGCGAAGTGGTCGATGCCGGTATCCTGGCTGACGACCTGCAACTGACCCGCGACTGCCTGGCGCGGTTGGCTGACGTTGACCTGATTCTTTCGACGGGCGGGGTTTCGGTAGGCGAGGCTGATTATCTCGGCATCGCCCTGCGTGAAGCCGGCGAGCTTGCGCTGTGGAAGCTGGCGATCAAGCCCGGCAAACCGCTGTCCTTTGGCCATTATCGCGGTGTGCCGGTGATCGGCTTGCCTGGCAACCCGGCCTCGACCCTGGTCACCTTTGGCCTGCTGACGCGACCTTATCTATTGCGTCGCCAGGGCGTGGCAAATGTCACACCGCTGCAGTTCAGCGTGCCGGCCGGGTTCGATTGGCCCAAGGCCGGGACGCGCCGCGAGTACCTGCGCGCCCGTATCGAAGACGGCCGCGTGCGCATTTACAAGAACCAGAGCTCGGGTGTGCTGCGCAGCGCGGCGTGGGCTGAAGGTCTGGTCGAAGTGCGCGAAGGCAGCACCCCGCAACAGGGCGACAACGTCAGTTTCATCCCCCTCAGCGAACTACTTGGCTGAGCGCCTCAGAATCACCGCCGCTGGCACTGGGGCGGTGCTTGGCAGCGTCTGGGTCAAGCGCGTGTGCACGCTCTCCAGCTGCTGCGCGACGACGCTCCAGTCATGCCGCTGGCGGGTGAACTGGCGGCCGCTTTCGCCCAGCTGACACATCCGCCACGGCTGGTTGAGCAACTGGGTGATCTGCAACGCCAACTGGCCGCTGTCATCGCTGCCCAGATAATGCTCGCCGTTGTTGACCGCCAGTCCCGACACACCCTTGCTGGTAGTGATCACCGGCAGGCCGGCCGCCATGGCTTCGAGAATCTTCACTTTGGAGCCGCCGGCATACCGTAGCGGGGCAAAAAACAGCGCGGAGCGGCGCTGCAGTTCGCGCAGGTCGGGGCGGTAGCCGATCCATTCGATGCGCGGGTCATTCCAGTGCAGCTTCCAGCTCGCTGGCAGGGCATGCCCGGCAATCGCCAGGCGCACGGCGGGGTTGCTCAGCCAGACCTGCGGCAGGATTTCTTCCAGCGCCCACTCGATAGCCTCGAGGTTGGCGCCGTACTCGAAATTGCCGACAAACAGCAGGCGCTGACTGTGCGCGGCGGGGCGCACCTGTTCGAAGTAGTCGCAATCAACGCCGTTGACCACCACATTGACCGGCCTGCCGCTGATCTGGCTGATCAACTCGGCATCATGCGGGCTCACCGCGACCACCTCCGAGGGCTGGCGCAGCACCCGCTGCTCCCAGCGCCGGTAGCGCCAACGGTCGAATGCGTTCAGAGGCCTGAGCCACAGCGGCAGGCGGTCGTGACAGGCAGCACCCATCACCGACTCGAGCGTGTGTTCGCTGAGCATGTAGGGCAAGCCGCGGGCCTGCAGAGCTTTTTCGAAGGGCTGAAAGCTGTAGCTGTGCTCGATCTGGATAACATCCCAGGCCTCGTCCAGCAGTTGTTCGAACTGATGACGCAGGGCAGGAGCCAGGCCATGGATGATCGCCCGCATGGGGTAATCGATGATCGGCGAAGCAAGCAGGTTGAGTGGGCTGTGCAACGCGCGCCTAGGCAGCACGATCAGGCGCTCGAGCAGGGGTTCAAGGGCAGTGCGGGCGGCGTCGCCGAGGGGCACCTTGGACTGCACCAGCAAGGTAATCCGGTGACCACGCTGCGCCAGTTCGCGCAGCAGGTGGTATTGCCGGGTCTTGCTGCCACTGGTGGTTGGCCAGGGCAGGTAGGGCAAAGTCCAAAGTATGCGCATCGCCCCAAATCCTCGCTGACGGTTGGGTCATGGATGGCAAGGCACGCCCGCACAGGTTCAGCCGATGGCGGCTTCTTCCGGGACGCGTCCGTAGATATCAGTAAAGCGCACGATGTCGTCTTCGCCCAGATACTCGCCGCTCTGCACCTCGATCATCACCAGATCGATCACCCCCGGGTTGGTCAGGCGGTGGGTACGGCCTGGCTTGATGAAGGTCGACTCGTTGGTGTCGAGCAGGAACTCTTCGTCACCGTTGGTCACGCAGGCCATGCCACTGACGATGATCCAGTGCTCGCTGCGGTGATGGTGCATTTGCAGCGACAGCGATTCGCCGGGGCGGACCATGATCCGCTTGATCTTGAACCGCGCACCTTCCTCGAGGATGGTGTAGGTGCCCCATGGCCGGGTCACGGTCCGGTGCAGGCGATAGGCTTCGTGGCCTTGGCGCTTGAGCTGCTGGGCGATGATCTTGACTTCCTGGCTGCGCGCCGCATCGGCGATAAGCAGCGCATCGGGGGTGTCGATGATGATCAGGTTGTCCAGGCCCACGCCACCGACCAGGCGCCGCGGCGAGTCGATGTAGCAGTTGCTCACATCATGCAGTACGGTCTCGCCGTTGGCATAGTTGCCCTGAGCGTCGGTCTGGCGCAGTTCGCGTACTGCTTCCCAGCTGCCGATATCGCTCCAGCCCAGCTCGCACGGTACCACTGCAACCTGGCTGGAGCGCTCCATCAACGCGTAGTCGATGGAGATGTCCGGCGCCAGAACGAACGTGTCCGGGTCCAGTTCTACCTGAAGGGCACGCTCACCTTGTTTGCTGGCGCTCTGCTCAAGGCAGTGGGCGACGGTTTCCAGCACCTCGGGCGCGTGGGTCTGCAACTCGCGCAGCACGGCGTCGACGCGCAGGCAGAACATGCCGGCGTTCCACAGGTGGCGGGCGCCGTCCAGGTAGGCCTGAGCGGTCGCGGCGTCCGGTTTTTCGACAAAGCGTGCGACCTTGTACGCGCGCTCACCCAATGTCTCGCCTTGCTCGATATAGCCAAAGCCGGTTTCAGCACGGCTGGGCAGCAGGCCGAAGGTGCTCAACCAGCCGTCATGGGCCAGCTGGGCCGCTTGGGCGACCGCTTGTTCGAAGGCTGGGATGTCTTCGATCAAATGATCTGCTGGCAAGATCAGCAGCAGACTATCCTCACCATACTGCTTGGCGCAGTGCAGCGCGGCGGCAGCAATGGCCGGCGCAGTGTTGCGGCCACATGGCTCGAGAATGAAGTCCAGCGCGACATTGAAGCTGTTGACCCGGTTGTATTCATCCTGGGTGCGGAACAGCACGTCGCGGTTGGTCACTGTCAGCACGCGCTCGACACCCGGCAGGGCGCTGGCACGCACGAAGGTCTTCTGCAGCAGGCTTTCACCATCGGCCAGGCGCATGAACGGTTTGGGCATGGCTTCACGGGAAACCGGCCACAATCGGGTGCCGGCACCGCCAGCAATGATGCAAGGGATCAGAACGCTCATTATCACAGCCTCGAAGCGGGGGCGCTGAGGGCAGCGCGATCAAAGGGACTTCGCCATAGACTCAGGCGATCTGTCAGATGTACGGCGAGGCAATAAGTCAAAAAACCGACATTTATTAGCGGCATCCTCCGTGATGGCCAATTATTTGTCGATCATGCGCCTGCTCGCCCCGGCTTTCAATGGCATTTGTGTTAAACCCGCTTATTTTCTGACGCAAGCGCTCTTTGTATGCAGCAATTTGCCCTCGGCCATGGTCGAGATTGGGATAGGTATTTTTGCGGAGTGGAACGGATGAGCGAGCGCAAGGCGATGTTGGTGCTGCATGGCAAGCAAGCCATGAACGAGGATGTCAGAGCCGCTGTGGGCACCATGCGCGAGCAAGGCTGGCAGCTCGATGTGCGCCTGACCTGGGAGGGCGGCGACGCCCAGCGGCTGGTCACTGAAGCCCTGGCAGCAGGGTACAGCCACATCATCGCCGGTGGTGGTGATGGCACCCTTCGCGATATCGCCGAAGCCATGGGCCTGGCCGCGACCCAGGCCAGCCTGGTGCTGCTGCCATTGGGCACTGCCAATGATTTCGCCAAAGCGGCCGGAATACCGCTGGAGCCAGCCCAGGCGCTGGCCTTGCTGGACCAGCCCGCACGTGCCATCGACCTGGGGCGGGCCGGTGATCAGTTGTTTCTGAATATGGCTACTGGCGGCTTCGGCAGCCAGGTCACGGCCAACACTTCCGAGGACCTCAAGAAAGTCCTGGGCGCAGCGGCCTACTTGTTTACCGGGCTGTCGCGCTTCAGTGAGCTGCAAGCCGCTGCAGTCGAGCTGACCGGGCCGGATTTTCACTGGCAAGGCGATGTGCTGGCGTTGGGGATCGGCAATGGCCGCCAGGCCGGAGGTGGGCATGAGCTGTGCCCCGAGGCGCTGGCTGACGACGGCCTGCTCGATATCGGCATCTTGCCCGCACCGCAGGAGGTGGTCGGTGCGCTGAAAGAGCTGATCGGTGGTGAGGGCTTGTACGTGCGCGCGCGCCTGCCGTGGGTCGAAATAAAAAGTGCGCAGGGGTTGGATATCAACCTGGATGGTGAGCCGATGCACGGCGAAAGTCTGCGCTTCGAAGCTGTCCCGGCAGCACTGCGTGTGCACCTGCCAGCCGATTCACCGCTGCTCAGTCGTCCAGGCTGATGATCTTCTCGCGCACGGCAAACAGTACCAGGCCTGCGACGTCGTAGATCTGCAGGCGCTTCATGATCTGAGAGCGATGGGTCTCCACGGTCTTGATCGACAGGCCCAGGCCGCCGGCTATTTCCCGAGTTGATTTGCCGCGTACGATCAAGCGCAGGATTTCCAGCTGGCGTGCAGTGAGGTTAAGTCGGTCGTTGATGCTTTGGCGGCTGTTCTGCGCGCGCAGCAAGGCCTGGTTGATCACGGTGTGAGCGATTGCTGGGCTGAGATAGCGTTCATCCCCACGCAAGGCGCTCAGCGCCTGCTCCAGTTCAACAGCGCTGGTGTCTTTGAGCAAGTAGCCATGCGCACCGCATTCGAGCGCACGCATGATCAGCTCCGGATCAGTGTGCATCGACAGAATCAGCACTTTGCAGGGATGACCGCTGGCACGCAGATGGGTCAAGGCGTCAAGGCCGCTGGTAGAGCGCATGGAGATATCCAGCAGGACGATGTCCGGCTGCAGCTGTTCGACAAGCGCGTTGAGCTGGCCGCCGTCATCCGCTTCACCAACCACCGTATAGCCAGCGATGTCTGCCACGAGCGCGCGCACCCCCGCGCGAATGAGCGAATGGTCATCGACCAGAAGTAATCTACAGGTCATGGCTGGCAAAGGTCCTGGCGCGTTCTTGAGTGCGGGCTGGCCACGGCAGCATGGCCTCGATGCGGGCGCCCCGTCCTGGTTGGCTGTACACGCTCAGGCTACCGTGCAACGCGCGGGCGCGTTCATGCATGCCGGCCATACCGCGCTGACCGGCCGCAGCCGGATCGCTGTTGGGGATGAATCCGCAGCCGTCATCCTCGATGGTCAAGGCCAGCCCCGCAGCGGTGCGCTGCAACTGCACCCGCAGATTGCGCGCGCTGGCGTGGCGCAGCATGTTGGTGACAGCCTCCTGGGTGATGCGAAACGCAGCCATGCTGATGTCGTCGTTGATCCCGGTCAGGCGCTGTTTGCACTCCAGGCTCCACTGCACCTCGCTATCGTTCAGCGTGCGCAGCAGGTGCTCGCGCAGGCTTGCTTCCAGGCCGAGGCTGGCCAGCTGGCGCGGATTAAGCAGGGCGGCAACATCACGCACACTGTTCAAGGCCTCATCCAGGGTGCTGCGCAAGCTGCTGGCATGGCTCAGCAGCTCGCTTGGCAGGCGCCGCTGGAGCCAGTCCAACTGCAGCTTCGCTGCTGTGAGCAATTGGCCGATATCATCATGCAATTCACGGCTCAGACGCTGGCGTTCGTTCTCCTGGACCTTGAGCATGCGCTCGGCCAGTTCTGCGGGGCGCAGGCTGATCGAGCGGGCCCACTGGTGCCATTGCCAGGCGGCGCCAAGCAGGGCCGCCATCTGCAGCAGGATCAGGCCGATCGGCATCGGCAAGGCTTTTACGTGCAGTGCCACGTTAGCGCTCAGTGACGCCACGCATAGCGCTGCGGTCGTCCAGCGCGCCACGGCGCTGCGAGAGCAGTGGCGCGGGGTAAGATTCAAACGTGGGAACATAAATTGGAAAGCCACTGAGTTAATGCTATTGGAGGCCTTGCACGTGTCTAGTCAGCGGCTTTGGCGTCCTGCTCACAATCAATTAAAAGCATCTGTTCAATTGACGGCTATCTGCATGGGCTGCATTCATTGGCGCGCATGGTATCACTTAAGTTGTGTTTGGTCGCCTTGCTAAGGGGGCTCAAACCGCCGTATTCACGGGCTCGAAACGATCTGGTGGGGTCTGCCCAACTATCAAAAAGCCAGCATTGGCAAGTGCGTGCATAATCGAGTGCTGCAACTAACGATTATTACTCAAGCGGCCAGTCGGAACTTGCCAAGTGTCTCGCTGATAAATGCAGCGTGATTGACTTAGTTGCAGACGAATGCCGAACTTACTGTACGTTTGGCGGTGATTCCGATGGCGACCTGGCTGACCCTTGCAGGGCGCTGGCCAGATCATCCAGAAGCACTGCCTGCTCGCTGCGGTCCAGGTTCAGTTGTCCGGTTTGGGCATCGACCAGCTCCAGTTGCCAGTCCAGCAGGTTCAGGCAGGCTTCGACTGCCGGCAGTGCTGTGCTATGCAGGTGTCGCTGGCCGCAGGCAGGTGCGAGCAGATGGTGCAGGGCAGAGCTGTAGTGGGCGACCTCGTCAAGGCCCAGTTGCTCGGCGCGCTTGGCCAGCTTGGTGAGGGTGTCGTTAAGGCACCGGCAGGCATCTGGATCATTGTCGATCAGCTGCAGGTGTAGCAGGCACTCTTGCGCCTGGCTCAACAAGCGCTGTGCATCCCGCAGGAATTCCGGCAGCTCGGCGCCGGGCGGCACGCAGCTATCCATCCTGAGACTCCAGCACGGTGGGCTGGAGCGGGCTGGGCAACACCGAAACGATTGCTAGCAAAAGCCTGACTCCATTCATGCAATGAGAATGGCGTCACATTAATGGCTAATGGATATCGCGAACATCAGGTCAGGCCTGATTGCGGTATAGGGGAAACCCTGAGGGGCGTTGCTGGTTACGCCGCCGTAACAGGTGTTGCGGAAAGTGTCGAAGCAGTAAAGCATGATGGTAAAATGATATCAATCGCCTGGTCTGGATTTGCTGACGAGGGTCAAGCTGCCGGTTTACCCGCCGATACAGAGCAGATGATTACATTTTCCCGATACGCGCCTGGGGGCTTCCAATGGCTGGCATTCTCGACACTGTAGACCAACGTACGCAACTGGTAGGTGAGAACCGCCTGGAAATCCTGATGTTCCGTCTGGCGGGCCGGCAGTTGTTCGCCATCAACGTGTTCAAGGTGCAGGAAGTGCTGCAGCTGCCCAAGTTGACCTTGATGCCGCAGCGTCACGCTTATGTGTGTGGGGTGGTCAACCTGCGCGGGCAGACCTTGCCGGTGATTGACCTGTCCCAGGCGATTGGCATGCGCCCGCTGCAACCAGGTCCGGACAGCACCATCATCGTCACCGAGTACAACCGCTCGGTGCAGGCGTTTCTGGTCGGCGGTGTCGATCGCATCGTCAACATGAACTGGGAAGCCATCATGCCGCCGCCGACCAGTGCCGGTCGCCAGCATTATTTGACGGCGATCACCAAGGTCGAAGAGCAGTTGGTCGAGATCATCGACGTCGAGAAGGTGCTGGCCGAGATCGTGCCGTACAACGCCAAGGTGTCCGGCGACAAGCTTGCCGATCCGGTCCTGGCCAGGGCGCGCGGCCGCGAAATATTGCTGGTCGACGATTCCACCGTGGCCCTGGCGCAGTTGCGCGATACCTTGTCGCAACTGGGCGTCAAACTGCATGTGGCCAGCGATGGCCTGAAGGCCTTGCGCATGCTCAAGGCCTGGGCAGATGCCGGTGAAGACCTGTGTGAAAAACTGCTGATGATTTTCACCGACGCCGAAATGCCGGAAATGGACGGCTACCGCCTGACCACCGAGATCCGTAGCGATCCGCGTCTGCGTGGCCTGCACGTAGTGCTGCATACCTCGTTGTCGGGTAGCTTCAACGAGTCGATGGTGAAAAAAGTCGGCTGTGACAATTTCCTGTCCAAATTCCAGCCAGACCGTCTGGTAGAGGTGGTGCGGCAGCGCCTGATGCTCGATCACGCGCCAGCCTGATACCTGCGCGCGTCCTGCTGGGTATAAGCTAGGCGTTTTTGCACTGGCATGAGGCGGGCAGGGATGTTTGTAAGTGAGTTGTATCGGTATCCGGTGAAGTCGTGTCGGGCGCAAAGCCTGCAGGCCTCGCCGGTAGGTCTGCTCGGCCTGGAAGGCGACCGCCGCTGGCTGGTGGTGGAGGAGAACAACGGACGCTTCCTGACCCAGCGCGCCTGGCCACTGCTGAGTCAGCTCAGTGCCACGGTCGCTGCCAGTGGTGATCTGCTGCTGGAGACGCCAGGGCAGGCGCCGCTGCTGGTCGCCGTGCCGGCGGACGACGAAGACTTGCGCGGTGTGACCATCTGGCGCGACACCTTGCGCGTGCCAGATGCAGGCGACGCTGCTGCGCAGTGGTTGAGCCAACTGCTCGGCAAGCCGGTGCGGCTGGTGTATTGCCCCGAGCCGCGCGCGCGTTACCTGCCCAGCGGCTATGGCTTGAACAGCGACCGTGCGGCGTTTCCGGATGGCTTTCCGTTGCTGCTGATCGGCCAGGGTTCACTGGATGAGCTGAGCCGGCGGGTTGGCCGGGCGATGGAGATGCTGCGTTTCAGGCCCAATCTGGTGGTGCAGGGCGGCGCAGCGTTTGCCGAAGACGGCTGGAAACGGATCCGCATCGGTGCGCTGACTTATCGCATCCTCAAACCGAGCGTTCGTTGCATATTCACTACCCTTGACCCGCACACGGGCGAGCGCAGTGCTGACCGCGAACCGCTGGCCACCCTGAAGACATTTCGTGAGCGTGATGGCGATGTGCTGTTCGGGCAGAACCTGGCGGTGGATGGGCCGGGTGAGATTGCCGTGGGCATGCCGGTAGAAGTGCTGGAGTAAGCCGCCAGCTCAAGCCCGCTGCAGCCGATGGCGGCGGGCTTGAGCTTAGGGTGGCTCGATTACATGTCGTCGAAGTAACGCTCGTGCCAGTCCACCAGCGGCTGCGGTGAATTGAGCTTTTGCCCGTAGATCACCGAGTACGACAGCACGTTCTGCACATACTGGCGGGTTTCATCGAACGGGATCGACTCGACCCAGACATCGAAGCTCAAGTGCTTGGCGCCTTTGAGCCACTGCCTCACGCGCCCTGGCCCGGCATTGTAGGCGGCCGATGCCAGCACCCGATTGCCGTTGAATTGACCATGTACCTGGCTCAAATAGGCGGCGCCGAGCTGGATGTTCTTTTCCGGGTTGAGTACCTGAGCCGGTGACGCCAACGGGATGCTGAACTTGCGTGCAGTCTCCTTGGCGGTGGCTGGCATCAGTTGCATCAGGCCGCTGGCGCCCACCGGCGAGCGAGCGTCTTCCATGAATGCGCTTTCCTGGCGGGTGATGGCAAACACCCAGCTCGAGTGGAGGCCGCGGACCTTGGCTTCGCGCACCAAGGTGTCGCGGTGCGCCATCGGGAAGCGAATATCCAGGTCGTCCCAGTACTGCGCCTGGCTGATGGTGCGAATCGCCGGGAAGTACCAGCGCAGGTCGTAGGCCAAGCGGGCCTGGGCGACCATTTCATCGCGGTTGAAGTGGCGGCTGACGTGGTACCACTCGCGGCGGCCCTCGACGATCTGGCCGCGGGCATGGAATTCCAGTGCGCGGCGCACGCCCGGGGTGTTGCGCACCTTGTTGACCAGCTGCGGGCTGAGCACCAGCGGTTTGTTGTTCAGCTGGTAGGGCGTCTGCACCCGATCTGCGGCCAGGAAGCCATAGAAGTCACGCTCACGCGCGACCGCTTTGTACAGCAACGGGATCTGCGCGTTGTTCGGCTGTGCCAGTTCCAGGCTGCGCGCCTGCCAGTAGCGCCAGCGGCTGCTGGCGGCCAACTCCTGCGGCAGGCGCTTGGTCAGCTCGTAGGCATCTTCCCAGCGGCCTAGGCGCAGCAGCAGGCGCAGGCGCCATTCGCTGACGGTGTTGTCCCGCAGCTCCGGATCGTAACGGGTCATCAGGTCGAGCGCGCGTGGGTCGTAACGGCGAGCCAGGGTCAGGCCGATCTCGCGGGCGATGGCGACCTTTTCGTCGCGCGAGAAATGCATGCGCTGGGCATAGTCATCGAGCAGCGCCATGGCCCGCTCGGGGTCCTGACGTGCCAGTCGGCGCAGGCCTAGGCTGACCACGTCGGACATTGCCTCGTTGACTGGGGTGAAACGCGACGGCTGGTTGAGCAGCTCGGGCTTCTGCGCCACATCGATCAGCAATTGGCCCTGGGGGGCGAGGGTGGTCAGGGTCTTGACCAGATTGTTCGCCAATGGGTAGTTGCGCGCCTGTGCGGCCAGTTTGGCTCGCTCCCAGCGTCTGGCTTCGGTGAGCTGACCCTCGGCCGCCCACATCGCAAACAGCGTGTCACACGCTGCAGGTTGCGACTTGCCCACGTTCCACAGCTTGGCAGCGCTGGCAAAGCCTTCGGCGCGTTTGCCGGTGCTGAGCTGGTACTGGCCGTTGATGCAGTCCAGCTCGGTGAAGTTGAGCTTGGGGTCGTAGTACTTGGCGAAGGTGGCCCACTCGCCGCGCTCGGACAACCAGCGCAACCAGCGCAGTTTCATCCAGTTGGCTTGTGGCAGGTCGCCGTGCTGGGCCAGAAAACCCTCGATCTCTTCGTTGCTGGCGCTCTTCAGGCGAGCAGTGAGTTCGTCGTACGCCAGATAGGGAGTCAGCGGATAGTCACTGAGGGCCTGCGAGTAGCGCAGGTAGGGACCTTTGTCGCCCTTGGCCAGGGCGCGTTTGGCTTCGTCGTAGTACTGACGCTGCTGGCTAAGGTCGATGGCCTGTGCCGCACTCGCGGTGGCGGCAGTCAGCAGCAGGCATGAAGCAATCTGTAACAGGCGGCTGCGCATGATACGTCCGGGCAGTTGAACCATGGGAAAGTGACGGCGGTGCCAGCACTGTTGTATGGCGTTAGCTTAGCCGGTTGCCGGCTACCGGCGAAAGCACTGCGGTTGTATCGGGGTGTTATCGGCGACCGGATATCGCAAAGCCTTGATACACACGCTGACTTAGTGCTGGCGAGGGTCAAGTCAGGTAGAATACGCGCCCAGTTTTTGGAGATGATCATGACCCTGCTCAAATTAAGCGATGTGTCCCTTGCATTCGGCGCGATGCCGCTGCTGGACAAGGTTTCCTGGCAGATCGCCCGAGGTGAGCGGGTGTGCATCATCGGCCGCAACGGTACCGGCAAGTCGAGCATGCTGCGCCTGATCAAGGGCGAGCAAAAGCCTGATGACGGCTCGGTCTGGCGCGCACCCGCGCTGAAAATCGGTGAGCTGCCGCAGGAACTGCCGGTGGCCGACGAGCGGACCGTATTCGACGTGGTCGCGGCTGGCCTGGACGGCGTAGGCGAGCTGCTCGCGCAGTATCACCACCTTAGCCAGAACATCCATAACGACGAAGATCTGGACAAGCTCATGCACGTCCAGCACGAGCTCGAAGCGCGCGATGGCTGGCGTTTGCAGCAAGTGGTCGACAGCACCCTGAGCCGCTTGCAGCTACCTGCCGACAAGACCCTGGCCGAGCTCTCCGGTGGCTGGCGTCGCCGTGTGCTGTTGGCCCAGGCGCTGGTTTCCGAGCCTGACCTGCTGCTGCTCGATGAGCCAACCAACCACTTGGACATCGGTGCGATTGCCTGGCTGGAAGAGGCCTTGAGCGGCTTTGGCGGCGCGGTGCTGTTCATCACCCACGACCGTTCCTTCCTGCAAAACCTGGCCAACCGCATCCTTGAACTGGACCGCGGTGGGCTGATCGACTGGAACGGCGACTACGCCAGCTTCCTGGTGCACAAGGAAGCCGCGCTGGCGGCCGAAGAGACCGCCAACGCGCTGTTCGACAAGCGCCTGGCCCAGGAAGAAGTGTGGATTCGCCAAGGCATCAAGGCCCGCCGCACCCGTAACGAAGGCCGCGTGCGTGCGCTCAAGGAGCTGCGCGTCGAGCGTGGTGAGCGCCGTGAGCGTCAGGGCAAGGCCAACATCCAGATCGACACCGCGGAAAAATCCGGCAAGCAAGTGATGCTGCTGGAGAACGTCAGCTTCTCGCACCCGAACGGGCCGATGCTGGTCAAGGACTTCTCCATGGTCCTGCAGCGTCAGGATCGGATTGGCCTGCTCGGCGCCAACGGTACCGGCAAGACTACCCTGCTCAAACTGATGCTGGGTGACTTGCAGCCGACGTCGGGCAAAGTCGAGAGCGGCACCAAGCTGGAAGTGGCCTATTTTGACCAGATGCGCCACCAGCTCGACCTGGAAAAGACTGTCATCGAGAACCTCGCCGAGGGGCGCGACTTCATCGAAATCGACGGCCAGAACCGTCACGTCCTGAGCTACCTGGGCGACTTCCTGTTCAGCCCGCAGCGTGCCCGGACGCCGGTCAAAGCCTTGTCCGGAGGTGAGCGTGCGCGTCTGCTGCTGGCCAAGCTGTTCAGCAAGCCAGCCAACCTGCTGGTGTTGGACGAACCGACCAACGACCTCGATGTGGAAACCCTCGAGCTGCTCGAAGAAGTCCTGTGCAACTACAAGGGCACCGTGCTGATGGTCAGCCACGACCGGGCCTTCCTCGACAACGTGGTGACCAGCACCCTGGTGTTCGAAGGCGGCGGCAAGGTTCAGGAATACGTCGGCGGCTACGAAGACTGGATCCGTCAGGGCGGCTCGCCGAAGCTGCTGGGCGTGACCGAAAGCAAGGGTGGCAAGTCCGAGCTCAACAGCGCCGTGGTCGAAAAGGCTGCCGATGTGGCCGCGCCAGTTGCTGCTGTACCGGTAGAGGCGAGCAAGAAGAAGCTCAGCTACAAGCTGCAGCGTGAGCTGGAGGCGTTGCCAGGGCAGATCGACGTGATCGAGCAAGCCATGGCCAAGCTTCAGGAAGAAGTGGCTTCGGCGAACTTCTACCAGCGCCCGATCGGCGAGACGTCCGAGGTGCTGGCCAAGCTCGAGAAGCTACAGGGCGAGCTGGATGTTCTGGTCGAGCGCTGGGCAGAGCTGGAAGGCTAAGCGGCCATCAGCCATCGCGGGGTTGCCCGCGATGGCGTCAGTGCATTTTTCAGTCTTTCTTCAGCAGGCGCACTGCCAGCACATCACACGGCGCGCCGTGCAGCACATCGTTGGCGGTGGAGCCTAGCAGCAGTGCCAGGCCGTGGCGACCGTGGCTGCCGACCACGATCAGGTCGCACTTCTGATCCTTGGCCAACTGGTGGATTTCCTGGCGCGGCTGGCCGTAGACCAGGTGCGAGTCACCCCGGTTGATATCCGGGTACTTGTTGAACAGGCGATCCATGCGTTCCTTGGCCTGGTCGAACTGCTGTTGCTGCAGCTGCGACAGGTCCATCGGTACGTCGCCGCCAAAGGCCATGGCCATCGGTTCGACGATATGCACCAGCGATACCTTGGCGCCGCTCGCCGAAGCGATTGCCTTGGCGCGCTTGATCACCGGATCGCATTCTTCGGTGAGGTCGACAGCGACCAGAAGATGTTCGTAGGACATTGGAGGTGCTCCTGACAATCGCGATAGTAGAAGTATGGTCGCTTTGTGGCGGTTTACTGTGAAACCTGGCTAACCAGCTCATTTGCAACGCTTTATGGGATCTACAGATATGACGGTATGGCTGGTGGTGTCAATCCTTGCGCTGATTCTCAGCCCACTTGCCTGGCTGCGTCCATCACGCAAACAGAGCGAGCAGATGAGCCTGCGCCTGGCCGGCAGGCGCATTGGCCTGGCCATGCAGCTGGCGCCGCAGCAGTGGCCGCACTGGCTCGAGCAGCAGCCTCCAAGCCCGTGCCCACAGTACCATCGGCCGCGGCGCAAGGGCCGGGATGACTGCTGGGCGTATTGGCAGGTCAGCCCTGGGGTGTGGTGGAACAAGTGGCGTGAGCCCTGCGAAGATCCGCGCCTGGCCAAGGCCTTGGCGGTGTTGCCGAGCAATGTCTACATGATTGAAGCCACCACGCAAATGGTTGCCTTGTACTGGGGCGAGCGCGGTGATGAATCTGTGTTGCAGAACATTGCGCAAACCCTCGAAGACCTCGCTTAACCCTTCATAACGACATCGCGGGGCACCCCTGCCGATACGCCACCCATGCTCAGGTGGCGGATCGGCAGGGGTGCCCCGCGATGCGTTCTGCTGCCGCAGAAAGGCCAGGCAGGCCGGGATACTTTGCTTGCGAGAGTGACTATAGCCTGCTGCGCAGTTTTTGCCCGGTGCCTGGCGCAGCTTCTGTTGCCCGCCAAGGGCTTATCGCTGGCATGAATGGCTGGCGATCACTGTCATCAAAGTTGATACCCAGTCGCTACAAAATGACCGGAAAGTCGCGTTTTCACCTCCTCAGGGAGGATTTGACAACGCCGACCTTTTCGGAGAATGTGTGCGTACCCAAATCAAACGGGCGTATGAATTGAGCGTTTGTATGTTGCGCCGTTCATGCCAATCCCGACTATCGCGCTGACGGGTGTGCCAGGCCAAGCCGCTGTTGTGACAGGGTTTAGCCAGCGTCCGGCGTGTACAGTTTAGCTTCCATATCGTGGAGATCAGTTGATGATTTACGAAGGTAAAGCCATCACGGTTAAGGCTCTTGAAAGCGGCATCGTCGAACTGAAGTTCGACCTCAAGGGTGAGTCCGTCAACAAGTTCAACCGCCTGACCCTGGACGATCTGTCTCAGGCCGTGGCCGCCATCAAGAGCGACGCTTCGGTCAAGGGCGTCATCGTCAGCAGTGGCAAGGATGTGTTCATCGTCGGCGCCGACATCACCGAGTTTGTCGACAACTTCAAGCTGCCCGAGGCCGAGCTGGTCGCTGGCAACCTGGAAGCCAACCGCATCTTCAATGATTTCGAAGACCTCGGCGTACCTACTGTGGCCGCGATCAACGGCATCGCACTGGGTGGCGGCCTGGAAATGTGCCTGGCAGCTGATTACCGGGTGATGTCCAGCACCGCCAAGATCGGCCTGCCGGAGGTCAAGCTGGGCATCTACCCAGGCTTTGGCGGTACCGTGCGCCTGCCGCGCCTGATCGGCTCGGACAATGCCATCGAGTGGATTGCCTCGGGCAAGGAAAACCGCGCCGAAGACGCCCTCAAGGTTGGCGTCGTTGATGCCGTGGTCACCCCAGAGCTGCTGCAGGCTGCAGCGCTGGACCTGATCAAGCGGGCCATCAGCGGTGAACTGGACTACCAGGCCAAGCGCCAGCCCAAGTTGGAAAAACTCAAGCTCAACGCCATCGAGCAGATGATGGCCTTCGAAACCGCCAAAGGTTTTGTTGCCGGCCAGGCCGGGCCGAACTACCCGGCGCCGGTCGAAGCGATCAAGACCATCCAGAAAGCCGCCAACTTCGGTCGTGACAAAGCGCTGGAAGTGGAAGCTGCAGGTTTTGCCAAACTGGCCAAGACGCCCGTCGCTGCCAGCCTGATCGGCTTGTTCCTGAATGATCAGGAGCTCAAGCGCAAGGCCAAGGCGCACGACCAGATCGCCAATGACGTGAAGCAGGCTGCCGTACTCGGCGCTGGCATCATGGGCGGTGGTATCGCCTATCAGTCGGCGGTCAAAGGCACCCCGATCCTGATGAAGGATATCCGCGAGGATGCCATCCAGCTGGGCCTGAACGAAGCCTCCAAGCTGCTCGGCAATCGTGTCGAGAAGGGTCGCCTGACCCCGGCGAAAATGGCCGAGGCGCTCAATGCGATTCGCCCGACCTTGTCCTACGGCGACTTCGCCAATGTCGACATCGTGGTCGAAGCTGTCGTCGAGAACCCCAAGGTCAAGCAAGCCGTTCTGGCCGAAGTCGAAGGTCAGGTCAAAGAGGACGCGATTCTCGCCTCCAACACCTCGACCATCTCCATCAACTTGTTGGCCAAGGCCCTCAAGCGTCCGGAGAACTTCGTCGGCATGCACTTCTTCAACCCGGTGCACATGATGCCGCTGGTGGAAGTGATCCGTGGCGAGAAGTCCAGCGAAGTGGCCGTGGCCACCACCGTTGCCTATGCCAAGAAAATGGGCAAGAACCCGATCGTGGTCAATGACTGCCCAGGCTTCTTGGTCAACCGCGTACTGTTCCCGTATTTCGGCGGCTTTGCTCGCCTGGTCAGCGCCGGTGTCGACTTCGTGCGCATCGACAAGGTCATGGAGAAATTCGGCTGGCCGATGGGGCCTGCGTACCTGATGGACGTGGTCGGCATCGACACCGGCCATCACGGTCGCGACGTCATGGCTGAAGGCTTCCCGGACCGCATGAAGGACGATCGCCGCACCGCCATCGATGCCTTGTACGAAGCCAAACGCCTGGGCCAGAAGAACGGCAAGGGCTTCTATGCCTACGAGACCGACAAGCGCGGCAAGCCGAAAAAGGTTGCCGACGAGAGCGTGCTCGAAGTGCTCAAGCCGATTGTCTTCGAGCAGCGTGAAGTCAGCGACGAGGACATCATCAACTGGATGATGATCCCGCTGTGCCTGGAAACCGTCCGCTGCCTGGAAGACGGCATTGTCGAAACCGCAGCCGAGGCCGACATGGGCCTGGTCTACGGTATCGGCTTCCCTCCCTTCCGCGGTGGTGCATTGCGCTACATCGACTCGATCGGGGTTGCCGAGTTCGTCGCCCTGGCTGACCAGTACGCCGACCTGGGGCCGCTGTACCACCCCACCGCGAAGCTGCGCGAAATGGCCAAGACCGGCCAGCGTTTCTTCAACTGAGCGCCCAACGAGTTAGAGCGAGAGTATTGATATGAGCCTGAATCCAAGAGACGTGGTGATTGTCGACTTCGGTCGGACCCCGATGGGTCGTTCCAAGGGTGGCATGCACCGCAACACCCGCGCCGAAGACATGTCGGCGCACCTGATCAGCAAGTTGCTCGAGCGCAACGACAAGGTCGACCCGAAAGAAGTCGAGGACGTGATCTGGGGCTGCGTCAACCAGACCCTGGAGCAGGGCTGGAACATCGCCCGCATGGCCTCGCTGATGACCCAGATTCCGCACACCTCGGCGGCGCAGACCGTCAGCCGCCTGTGCGGCTCGTCGATGAGCGCACTGCACACAGCTGCCCAGGCGATCATGACCGGCAACGGTGACGTATTCGTCATTGGCGGTGTCGAACACATGGGTCACGTCAGCATGATGCACGGTGTCGATCCCAACCCGCACATGTCCTTGCACGCTGCCAAGGCCTCCGGGATGATGGGTCTGACTGCAGAGATGCTCGGCAAGATGCACGGCATCAGCCGCGAACAACAGGATGCTTTCGCCGTGCGTTCGCATCAGTTGGCGCACAAGGCCACGGTCGAGGGCAAGTTCAAGGACGAGATCATCCCGATGCAGGGCTATGACGAGAATGGCTTCCTCAAGGTCTTTGACTTCGATGAAACCATTCGTCCGGAAACCACCCTCGAAGGCCTGGCCTCGCTCAAGCCTGCGTTCAACCCCAAGGGTGGTACCGTCACTGCCGGTACCTCGTCGCAGATTACCGATGGCGCTTCGTGCATGATCGTCATGTCCGGTCAGCGCGCCATGGACCTGGGCATCCAGCCGCTGGCGGTGCTTCGCTCGATGGCGGTGGCCGGTGTCGACCCGGCTATCATGGGTTACGGCCCGGTGCCTTCGACGCAGAAAGCGCTCAAGCGTGCCGGCCTGAGCATGGCCGATATCGACTTCATCGAGCTCAACGAAGCCTTCGCTGCACAGGCCCTGCCGGTGCTGAAAGATTTGAAAGTGCTCGACAAGATGAATGAGAAGGTTAACCTGCACGGCGGCGCCATTGCCCTGGGTCATCCGTTTGGTTGCTCCGGTGCGCGAATTTCCGGCACCTTGCTCAACGTCATGAAGCAGAATGGCGGTACCCTCGGCGTCGCCACCATGTGTGTCGGCCTGGGCCAAGGCATCACCACTGTCTTCGAACGCGTCTGATCGCGGCGCAAGACAGCAGCCGGGGCCATGTGCCCCGGTTTTTGTTTTTTACAGGATTTATCACGAGGGTCAGCAACATGCACATACAGCCAGGCGTGTACCGGCATTACAAAGGGCCTGAGTATCGTGTGTTCGGCGCAGCCCGCCATTCTGAAAGCGAAGAGTGGATGGTGTTCTACCAATGCCTGTATGGTGATTACGGGCTGTGGGTGCGACCCTTGGCAATGTTTGTCGAATCGGTCGAAGTTGACGGCGAGCAGGTCCCGCGCTTTGCTCTGGTCACGGCCGAGGAGGGGCGTTTTGGCCCGTCCGAACAGGCCAGTGGTTAGTCGAGCGCGCTTGACCTGACCCTGTAGCCACTATATATAGCGGTGCCGCGTGCGGCACCTGACGCGATTTTTAATTTTCAGATTCAGGAATACACCGATCCATGGGCAAATCGCTGGTCATTGTGGAATCCCCGGCCAAGGCCAAGACCATCAACAAGTACCTGGGCAACCAGTACGTGGTGAAGTCGAGTATCGGCCACATCCGTGACCTTCCCACCAGCGGTTCGGCCAGCGCCAGTAAGGAGCCGGCGGCCAAACGTGGCAAGGCAGCTGCGGCTGAGGCACCGGTACTGACGCCGAAAGAAAAGGCTCGCCGCCAGTTGGTCTCGCGCATGGGTGTCGATCCGGACGCTGGCTGGAAAGCCAAGTACGAGATCTTGCCCGGCAAGGAAAAGGTCATCGAAGAGCTGCGCCGCCTGGCCAAAGATGCCGACACCATCTATCTCGCGACCGACTTGGACCGCGAAGGGGAGGCGATCGCCTGGCACCTGCGTGAAGCCATCGGTGGTGATGACACCCGCTACAAGCGCGTGGTGTTCAACGAGATCACCAAAAAGGCCATCCAGGAGGCGTTCTCGCAGCCAGGTGAGCTGGACATCAACCGGGTCAACGCCCAGCAGGCGCGGCGCTTCCTCGACCGTGTGGTGGGCTATATGGTCTCGCCACTGCTGTGGTCGAAGATTGCCCGTGGCCTGTCTGCCGGCCGTGTGCAGTCGGTAGCGGTCAAGCTGGTGGTCGAGCGTGAGCGCGAGATTCGTGCGTTCAACCCAGAAGAGTACTGGGAAGTACACGCCGACCTCGGCACCGCCAAAGACGCCAAGGTCCGCTTTGAAGTAGCGCGCGAGAAGGGTGAAGCCTTCAAGCCGCTCAACGAAGCCCAGGCCATGGCTGCCCTGGATCAGCTCAAGTCGTCGAGCTACACCGTCGCCAAGCGTGAAGACCGGCCGACCAGCAGCAAGCCGTCGGCGCCGTTCATCACTTCGACCCTGCAGCAAGCGGCGAGCAATCGCCTCGGCTACGGCGTGAAGAAGACCATGATGATGGCCCAGCGTCTGTACGAAGCCGGCTACATCACCTACATGCGTACCGACTCGACCAACCTCTCGGCCGATGCCGTGGAAATGGCCCGCAGCTACATCGAGCGCGAGTTCGGCAAGCAGTACCTGCCGGAAGCGCCGATCGTCTATGGCAGCAAGGCCGGCGCACAGGAGGCGCACGAAGCGATTCGTCCGTCCGATGTGGCGACCCATCCAAGCAAGCTGACTGGCATGGAGCGCGATGCCGAGCGCCTGTACGAGCTGATCTGGCGCCAGTTCCTGGCCTGCCAGATGCCACCCGCGCAGTACCTGTCGACCAGCGTCACGGTCAAGGCCGGCGACTTCGAGCTGCGCGCCAAGGGCCGCATCCTCAAGTTCGACGGTTACACCCGCGTCCTGCCGCAGCAGAGCAAGCCAGGCGAAGATGACGTGCTGCCTGACATGGGCCAGGGCGAAGTGCTCAAGTTGATCAAACTTGATCCAAGCCAGCACTTCACCAAACCGCCGGCGCGCTTCACCGAAGCGAGCCTGGTCAAGGAAATGGAAAAACGCGGTATCGGTCGCCCGTCGACCTATGCAGCGATCATTTCCACCATCCAGGACCGTGGCTACGTCACCCTGCACAACCGCCGCTTCTACTCCGAGAAGATGGGCGACATCGTTACCGAGCGGTTGTCCGAGAGCTTCTCCGACCTGATGGACTACGGCTTCACCGCCGGCATGGAAGAGAACCTCGACGACGTCGCCCAGGGCGAGCGTGACTGGAAAAACGTACTCGACGAGTTCTACGGCGATTTCAGCAAGAAGCTGCAAACCGCTGAGTCTCCCGAGAACGGCATGCGCGCCAACCAGCCGACCATGACCAACATCGCCTGTAAGGAATGTGGCCGGCCGATGATGATTCGTACCGCCTCTACCGGCGTGTTCCTCGGTTGCTCGGGTTACACCTTGCCGCCGAAAGAGCGCTGCAAGGCGACCGTCAACCTGGTCCCCGGCGACGAAATCGCCGCGGACGACGAGGGTGAGTCCGAATCGCGCGTGCTGCTCGGCAAGCACCGTTGCCCGATCTGCGCCACGGCGATGGATGCCTACCTGCTGGACGAGAAGCACAAGCTGCACATCTGCGGTAACAACCCGGATTGCGTTGGCTACGAAATCGAGCAGGGCAGCTACCGGATCAAGGGCTACGAAGGTCCGAGCCTTGAGTGCGACAAGTGCGGCAGCGAAATGCAGCTCAAGACCGGCCGTTTCGGCAAGTTCTTCGGTTGCACCAACCCGGCCTGCAAAAACACTCGCAAGCTGCTCAAGAACGGCGAAGCAGCGCCACCGAAGATGGACAAGGTGGAAATGCCTGAGCTCAAGTGCGAGAAGGTCGATGACACCTACGTGCTGCGTGACGGTGCCTCGGGCTTGTTCCTGGCGGCCAGCCAGTTCCCGAAAAACCGCGAAACTCGCGCGCCATTGGTGAAAGAAATCATCCCGCACAAGGATGAGATCGATCCCAAGTACCACTTCCTCTGTGAAGCGCCTGCCAAGGATCCAGACGGTCGCCCGACCGTGATCCGCTACAGCCGCAAGACCAAGGAGCAGTACGTGCAGTCCGAAGTTGATGGCAAGCCGACCGGTTGGAAGGCGTTCTACGACGGCAAGGCCTGGAAGGTCGAAGACAAGCGCTGATCCGGCGCCGCAGCACCTGCGCGGGGCAAGCCCGCTGTTGTGTCCTCAGGGTGAGGCGCAGCAGCAGGCTTGCCCCGCGCTGCTTTTGCGCTTGCGGCTTTTGTGCTTGCGAGAGTGCCCGGCGATAGCTGAAACTTGCTGATCGCCACGCTGCCCTCAGGAGGCCAACCGCCATGGCCCAGGAACTCTATACCCGCACCAACCAGAAACTGTTCTTCGCCGGCCTCGCGCTGGAGTCCATGGCCAAGGCTGAGCAAAGCCAGGCCATGAACGCCCAGGGGCTGGTGCAGGCTGAGCGCGAAGCGGCGCAGTTTCATCTGTACGGTGCGCTGCTTGGGTTATGTCACGAAATCGCCGGCTTCTACCGCCTGCCGCAAGCGGGCGCTGCTCGCGCTGAACAGCTACTGGACGCCGAAGTGCTGGCCGGCATGGCCATCCCGGAGTTGGCCGAGCTGATCGAACTGGCAGACAATCGGCAAACCTGGCTGGCGCAGATGTTGACCGCTTATGCAGATTTGTTCCGACCACCTGTCGCGAAAAAAACTGCTAAAACTGACGTCACCCAGCCGTTGATTCAGGCCATCAACCTCGACGAGCCCGAGCAGCCTGCGCTTTCGCGGGTAGAGCTCGAGCAGTGGCGGAGCAATTTGAAAGACCTGGCCAGGCGCTTTCGTGATGCGTTGAGTGAGTGCTGAGCAGGCACTTGGCTGGTACAATGCTCGCCTTTCGTGGAGAACAGCCTTTTATGTCGACGTCCTTTCTTGAAATTGTAGAGTTGCCTGATGGCCGGATCGAGCTGCGTCGCGCCGAAGATGAAGGCTCATTGGTAACCCTGGATTTCTCCGAGGACGCCAAGGTGTTTTTGCAGGGTCAACACGTCGAAGTGGCCAAGGCCATGCTCAGCGTCGGCGTGCAAATGGCTGGCAAGCTGGTGGAAGGCGAGTTGGAGCGTGACGAAGGGCCGCGCGTTCTGCACTGAGTAGTGCCAGACCCCTACACGATCACGATGAGAACAGGCGAAGCCTGAACATCAGCCGAGGCGGATGTTCAGGCTTTGTGCGTTTCCGACCGTGGCGGCGCGGATCAGCTGCTGACGCAGGGTGACATTGAGGCTACCCAGCCAGCTGACTACGGTATGGCTGTGGCCCATGCGCAGGGCTTCGCAGGTGAGCTGCAAGGCGCTTTTGTTGCTGCTGGGGTGCAGCAGCAGAATGCGCTCGCGGTTGAGCCCGGCATCGCGCAGCCAGGCCTGGGTCAGGCTGGTCGGCGGGGCGATCAGCGTCAGCCAGCGCGCATCCACTTCTTCGCTCAGGTCGCGCAGTACCGGCGCCAGCAGGCTTTGGCAATGTCCCGGCGCACCGCGCAGGGCCAGTTCGCTGAACCGCTCGGGGTCGCTGTTTTTTTGCCGTGCCTGGGCGCTGGCCTTGAGGCCAGGCAGCACCGGTTCGGCCAGAAACGCTTCGAATAATGGCAACTGAATTGACTGCGGTACGTGGGTTGCTTGCTGCATGACGCCTCCTGGATCAGCGACGAATGACGCCGACGCTCAAGCCCTCGATCACCAAGTCCTGTTGCTTGAGGTCGACCTCGATCGGGGCAAATTCGGGGTTTTCGGCCATCAACCAGACCTTGTTGCCTTCACGCTTGAAGCGCTTGACGGTGACTTCGTCGCCAATGCGTGCGACCACGATCTGACCATTGCGTGCTTCGCGGCAGGTATGCACGGCCAGCAGGTCGCCGTCGAAGATACCGACGTCCTTCATGCTCATGCCGTGTACGCGCAGCAAGTAGTCAGCGGGCGGGTGAAAGAAGGTCGGGTTGATGTTGCACGACTGCTCGATATGCTGTTCAGCGAGGATCGGCGCACCGGCAGCGACGCGGCCAATGATCGGTAAACCGCTCTCTTCGGCCTTGGCTTCGTGGCCAGGGATGCGGATGCCGCGGGACGCGCCCGGAGTCATCTCGATGGCGCCTTTGCGCGCCAGGGCCTTGAGGTGTTCTTCAGCGGCATTGGGCGACTTGAAGCCCAGCTCCTGGGCGATCTCCGCGCGGGTCGGCGGATAGCCGTTGTCGTCGAGGCAGCGTTTGATGAAAGCCAGGATTTCGGCTTGGCGTGGCGTCAGTTTCAACATGGCGATCGCTCTGTCTTTTTATACAGTGACTGGGATTATATACAGTAGAAGGCTGGCTGCAAGCATCTTGCCACAGAAGATGCTCGGGCTGACGCACGGCGTGGCCTGCAGCTCTGTAGGCGAGGCTGTGTTTTAATGGCGACCGGTGAGTCAGCCAACCTTGACAGATAGAAGCCTGAAACGTATGTTTCAAACAACTGTTTGTCAGGCCCCCACCCCGGAGTAGCGAGTAGTCATGGCCCAATCGGAAACCGTTGAACGCATTCTCGATGCTGCCGAGCAGCTATTCGCGGAAAGGGGGTTCGCGGAAACCTCGTTGCGCCTGATCACCAGCAAGGCTGGCGTCAACCTCGCAGCGGTGAACTACCACTTCGGCTCGAAAAAGGCGCTGATCCAGGCGGTCTTCTCGCGCTTCCTCGGGCCGTTCTGCGCAAGCCTTGAGCGTGAACTCGAGCGTCGCCAGGGCCGCCCGGAACTCAAGCCGAGCCTTGAAGAACTGCTGGAGATGCTCGTTGAGCAAGCGCTGGTGGTGCAGCCGCGCAGCAATAATGACCTGTCGATCTTCATGCGCCTGCTCGGCCTGGCGTTCAGCCAGAGCCAGGGCCACCTGCGCCGCTACCTTGAAGACATGTACGGCAAGGTGTTCCGCCGCTACATGCTGCTGGTCAATGATGCCGCGCCGCGTATCCCGCCGATCGAGCTGTTCTGGCGGGTGCACTTCATGCTTGGCGCGGCGGCGTTCAGCATGTCCGGGATCAAGGCCTTGCGCGCTATCGCCGAAACCGACTTTGGTATCAACACCTCGATCGAGCAGGTCATGCGCCTGATGGTGCCGTTCCTCGCAGCCGGTATGCGTGCCGACAGCGGCGTCACCGACCAGGCCATGGCTGCCGCGCAACTGCGCCCGCGCAGCAAGACCAGCCCTGCTGGCACGCCGGCCAAAGCCTGAGCCGGCACTGGCGCGTGGGCACAGGCTTCGCAGATAATTCACTGCACGACATTCCCTGAAGGACTTTTCATGACTGCCAGCCTGCAAGGCTCCCTGATGATCGACATCGTCGGTACCTGGCTGACTGCCGAAGACCGGCAGTTGCTGCGCCAGCCTGAAGTAGCTGGCCTGATCATCTTCGCCCGCAATATCGACAGCCCGCGCCAGGTGCGTGAGTTGTGTGCGTCGATTCGGGCGATCCGGCCTGACCTGATTCTGGCTGTCGATCAGGAGGGCGGGCGCGTGCAGCGCTTGCGTCAGGGCTTTGTGCGCCTGCCGGCCATGCGCGCGATAGCCGACAACCGCAATGCCGAGTACCTGGCCGAGCAATGTGGCTGGTTGATGGCCACTGAAGTGCTGGCGGTCGGTCTGGACCTGAGCTTTGCGCCGGTGCTCGACCTTGATCATCAGCGCAGCGCAGTGGTTGGCAGCCGCGCCTTCGAAGGCGATCCGGAGCGGGCCACGCAACTGGCCGGCGCGTTCATCCGCGGCATGAACTCAGCCGGCATGGCTGCGTGCGGCAAACACTTCCCGGGGCATGGTTGGGCCGAGGCCGACTCGCACGTGGCCATCCCCACCGACGAGCGCAGCCTCGAGCAGTTGCGCCAGGCTGACCTGGTGCCGTTCTCCCGCCTGCGCGGTCAGTTGGCTGCGGTCATGCCCGCACATGTGATCTACCCGCAGATTGACAATCAGCCTGCTGGCTTCTCGCGTCGCTGGTTGCAGGACATTCTGCGTGGCGAGCTGGGCTTTACCGGGGTTATCTTCAGTGACGACCTGTCGATGGCCGGTGCGCATGTGGTCGGCGATGCCGCCAACCGGATCGAAGCGGCCTTGAGCGCCGGCTGTGACATGGGCCTGGTGTGTAATGACCGGGCCGCAGCAGAGCTGGCTTTGAGTGCAGCGCAGCGGCTCAAGGTCAAACCTTCGCCACGGGTTGCCGGCATGCGCGGGCAAGGTTTTGCCAGCACCGATTATCGCCAGCAGCCACGCTGGCTGGAGGCGCTTGGCGCTTTGAAAGAAGCACAGTTGATCGACTGAACAAATGCCGAGCTGACCTAGCTGCCAGGTCAGCCCGGCTCACCTAACGGCTGCGCTTGCCCGGTAGCGGCGCGAACAGCGCTTCAATCTCTTCATCACCCAGACGCCACTGGCCGCTATGGCCGCCATCGAGCAGGCCGGCGGCGAGTGCTGCCTTCTCTTGCTGCAGCAACTGAATCTTCTCTTCGACGGTACCGCGAGTGATCAGCTTGTAGACGAACACTGGTTTGTCCTGGCCAATCCGGTAGGCACGGTCGGTCGCCTGGTTTTCGCTTGCCGGGTTCCACCATGGGTCATAGTGGATCACCGTATCCGCGGCGGTCAGGTTGAGCCCGGTGCCGCCGGCCTTGAGGCTGATCAGAAACACTTCGCTGTCACCCTGCTGGAAATGCTGCACCGGTGCGCGCCGATCGCGAGTGTCGCCGGTCAGCAGGCTGTAGCGGATGTCACGCTTGATCAGCTCCTGCTCGATCAGCGCCAGCATCGAGGTGAACTGGGAAAACAACAGGACCCGGCGGCCTTCGCTGAGTAACTCTTCGAGCATCTGCAGCAGGCTGCCCAGCTTGCCCTTGTCGGCTTGATTACCCTTGCTCTCGACACTCTTGACCAAGCGCAGGTCGCAGCACACCTGGCGCAGCTTCAGCAGGGCATCGAGAAGCACGATCTGGCTGCGTGCTGCGCCGTTACGGGCAAGTTCGTCGCGGACCTTCTTGTCCATCGCCACCCGCACCGCCTCGTAGGTGTCGCGCTGGGCGTCGCTGAGCTCGACCCAGTGCACCATCTCGGTCTTGGCTGGCAGCTCCTTGGCCACCTGCTCTTTGGTACGACGCAGCAGGAACGGGCGAATGCGCCCAGCCAGGTGGGCCAGGCGGTCCTGATCGCCGTGGCGCTCGATGGGGGTGCGGTATTCCTGATTGAAGCGTTTGCTGTCGCCCAGCCAGCCGGGCATGAGGAAGTGAAACAGCGACCAGAGCTCGCCGAGGTTGTTTTCCATCGGCGTACCGGTCAGGCACAGGCGCTGGCCTGCCTGCAGCTCGCCGACGGCGACGGCGGCCTTGCTGGTGCTGGTCTTGATGTTCTGCGCTTCATCCAGCACCAGCGTGTGCCAGTGCTGCCCGCGCAGCTGCTCTATATCGCGCGGCACCAGCGCGTAGGTGGTCAGGACCAGGTCGTATTGGTCAAGGCTGGCGAAGTGCTTGCTGCGCGCCGGCCCATGCAGGGCCAGCACGCGCAGGTCGGGGGCAAAGCGCTGGGCTTCGTCGATCCAGTTGGGGATCAAGCTGGTCGGCATCACCGCCAAGGCTGGCTGCAGCAGGCGGCCATGTTGTTTCTCCAGCAGCAGATGGGCGAGGGTCTGCAGAGTCTTGCCCAGGCCCATGTCGTCGCCCAGAATCCCGCCCGTGCCGATCTCGCGCAACGCCTGCAGCCAGTTCAAGCCCTGTTGCTGGTACGGGCGCAGGGTGGCGTTGAGCGCGAGCGGCGGCTCGACCTGGATATCCCGTGCATCGCGCAGGCGCCGGCCGAGGCCGCGCACGTGCTCGCCGCCTTCCCACAGCAGCGGCATATGTTCCATGTCGCTCAGGCGCGCGGCATCGGCGCGGTCCAGGCGCAGCGCCGGGCCGCCTGCATGTTCATGCAGGTACAGCTCGCCGAGGGTCGCCATCACGGCCTTGATCCGGCCATAGGGCAGGGCAACGCGCAGCGGCGGGCTATCGGGACGGCCGCGGTTGAGGTCCAGCAGCAAGTGCTCATCGTCACCGCGCCGGGCCAGTTCGCTGGGGCGCAGCATTTCCGGATTGCTGCGCAGCAGTTGCAGCACGATCGGCAGCAGGCTGTGACGCTGGCCGTCGACAACGATGCCCAGCTCAAGGTCGAACCATTCGTGGCCGGGCGCTTCGTCGACGCTGGCGTACCAGTCTTCGACCTCCTGCAAGTTGAAGGCAAAGTCGCGGTGCACATCGATGTGCCAGCCGGCCTCACGCAGGCGCGGCAAGCCGTCGCGGGCAAATGTCAGCCACGCTTCGTCGTCGGCAAGCTGATGCATGTCGCCGGCACTGTCGGGCAACGCTTTGCTTTGCCGGGTGGCCAGCTTGAAGCCCAGCTCGCGCAGGGTCTTGCGCATGGCTTGCTCGGCCTGTGGCTGACGGCGGATGCGCTGGCTGGTGGCACCAACCAGGCGGGTCAGGGGCTTGTCGTCGTTGCCGATTGCCAGCACGCCGTCGTAGTCGAACGCCAGCGCGGCGCGGTGTTGCATCTGCCGCTGCATGCGCCCGGTCTTGGGCGTGTAAGCGCTGAACTCGAGGCTGCCCAGGGTCAGGCGCGGGGTCGGCTGGATATCTTCGAGCAACTGCTGCTTGACCTGGGTCGGGGTCGGCACTTGATGGTTGAGGGCGTTGAGCTTGTGACTCAGCGGCACTACCAGATGCTCGGGTACCGGTGGTGCCAGTGATAGTTGCAGGGCTATATGCGGGTCGAGTGAGTGGCTGACACGGCCAATTTCACCGGCGCGTACATCCAGCCAGAACAGCGGCGCCAGTGCCAGCACGAACAGCTTCTCCTCGCCGCTGAACCAGCTGCCGCAATAGGTGGCGTCGCTCTGGCGCACCCAGCGGAACTCGGCCTCGCGCTCCGGGCCCTGGCGCAGCAGTGGTCGGTCGTCGCTGTACAGGACGCGGCCGGTGTCCAGTGCGCGCTGCAGCAATTCGCCGCCTTCCTGGCTTTTGAGTGCGTAGCCGCGGTCCTGGCCGTAAGGGATGTTCTGTCCATTCAACTGGCGCAGGATGCGCAGGTCTTCAGCTGTGACGAAGCGCGGCGTGTCATACAAAAAGTCATACAGCGACTGCACCCGGCTGAAGCGCAGGCCACGCTCATCGTCGGTGCCTTTGCGCACGCGCAGGCTGCAGCTGCGGTCTTCATGGAGCACCAGCTGATAGCAGACCATCCGCCCGCGTTTGTCCTCTGCGCCGAGGCTGACGGTGGCCGGTTGCTGCATCCCTTGCAGCCAGTGCTGTAGATGATGGGGCAGGGCGTCGCTGTCAGCCGGCGCGCTGCTGTCAAGCAGGGCGAACAGCACCGCAGCACAGTGCTTGCAGTTCTCTCTGACCGGGCACGAACAGTGGCCTCGCACATGGCACTGGCCAGCTACCGCAGTGATGAAAATGCGCTGGGTATAGATGCCGCTGCCGCTACCGCGACAGGTGGCTTCGATCCGCGTGTCGTCATGGTCGAGGATCTGTACCCGGTCTTCTTCGGCGTAGCGCTGGCCGCGTTGCAAAACCGCAGCGGAGAAGGCGCGTTTCCAGCTGATGTTGCTGCGCACCAGGGCGACTGCGTCGGAAGTCACGGTGTCACTGCTCCATCATCTCCGGAGTCATCTCCGGCAGTTTGCGCGCGCCGGCAGGTGCGACTTTGAGCAGAAGTGCCAGGTGGCCACCGTCGAGGAAGGTCAGCTGGCCGCTTTTCATGTTGCGATTGCTCTGCTGGAAGTGCTCGCTGCGCAGCACGTTACCGTTGCCATCGAGCTGGTTGACCCAGAAGCTCGCCTGCACGGCGATGAAGCGGCCGTCGGCCAGGCTCAGGTTGCCCTCGATCGGGAAGTGACCGAACTGCTCCTCGCCAGCGCCCAGAGCAATGCTGCTGGGCTCGCTGCCGAGCTGTTGCTGCCAGGCTTTGTGCAGCAGCACGGTGTAGCTCGGCGTGGCCTCGAGGCGGGTCGCTTCGTCGGTCAGCACCGGTGGCCGTTCGGCTTCCTTGCTCAAGCGCGGCGCGCCGGCGCGCCAGTCTTCCGGGGCGAACTGGCTGGTCACCGCCGGCACATCGTTTTGCCGCACCAGCAGCATTTCCACCTGATACAAGCCATCAGCAAACGCCGTCGGCGCACACAGCGTCAACAGCAAGGTCAGGCAACGAATGGCACGCATGTAACTTCCTTCAAGCAGGCTTTGGGGTGAGGCGCTCGAACAGCGCCTCCACGGTATTGAAGCGTTCTTCTGGCCGTTCCATCGGCACCAGGAAGCGGAACTGGGTAGCGCCTTCGAACTTGTAGCGTTTGGGCTGGCCCTGGATCAGCTTGATCAGGGTCAGCGGGTCGACCGGGGTCTCGGCTTCGAATTCGATCTTGCCGCCGTTGGGGCCACCGTCGACTTTCTTGATGCCGAGTTTTTCGGCCTGCAGCTTGAGCAGGGTGATGCGGATCAGGTTCTTGGTCGGCTCCGGCAACAGGCCGAAACGGTCGATCATCTCGACCTGCAGGTCCTTGAGGCCTTCTTCGTCGGTCGCCGAAGCGATGCGCTTGTACAGGATCAGCCGCGCATGCACATCGGGCAGGTAGTCTTCCGGGATCAACGCCGGCAGGCGCAGGTTGATTTCCGGGCCGCCACCCAGTGGTTGTTCCAGGTTTGGCTGATTGCCCTTGCGGATCGCCTTGACTGCGCGTTCGAGCATTTCCATGTACAGGGTGAAACCGACTGCCTGGATCTGGCCGCTCTGGCCATCGCCAAGCAACTCGCCGGCGCCGCGGATTTCCAGGTCGTTGGTGGCCAGCACGAAGCCGGCACCGAGGTCCTGGGTGTTGGCAATCGCCTCCAGGCGTTTTTCGGCGTCGCTGCTGACCTTCTGCCGGGCAGGGGTGAGCAGGTAGGCATAGGCCTGGTGGTGGCTACGGCCAACACGGCCGCGCAGCTGGTGCAGCTGGGCCAGGCCGAATTTGTCGGCGCGCTCGATGACGATGGTGTTGGCGCTGGGCACGTCGATACCGGTTTCGATGATGGTCGAGGCGATCAGCACGTTGAAGCGCTTGTGGTAGAAGTCGCTCATGACCTGTTCCAGCTCGCGTTCGCGCATCTGCCCGTGGCCGATGCCGATGCGCGCTTCAGGTACCAGTTCGGCGAGGTCGGCGGCGCACTTCTCGATGGTCTTGACGTCGTTGTGCAGGTAATACACCTGGCCGCCACGCAGCAGTTCGCGCAGTAGAGCTTCCTTTACCGTGCTGTTGTTCTGCTCCATGACGAAGGTGCGCACCGACAACCGGCGCGCCGGCGGGGTGGCGATGATCGACAGGTCGCGCATGCCGGCCACGGCCATGTTCAGGGTGCGCGGGATCGGCGTGGCGGTCAGGGTGAGGATGTCGACTTCGCTGCGCAGGGCCTTGAGCTGCTCTTTTTGCCGCACGCCAAAACGGTGCTCTTCGTCGATCACTACCAGACCGAGGTCTTTGAAGCGCACGTCATCCTGCAGCAGCTTGTGCGTGCCGATCAGGATGTCGATCTTGCCCTCGGCCAGATCGGCGGCGGCAGCGGCGATGTCCTTGGTCGACTTGAAGCGGCTCATCACCTCGACGGTTACCGGCCAGTCGGCAAAGCGGTCGCGGAAGCTGTTGTAGTGCTGCTGGGCGAGCAGGGTGGTCGGTACCAGCACGGCCACCTGGCGGCCGCTGTGCACGGCGATGAATGCCGCGCGCATGGCCACTTCGGTCTTGCCAAAGCCGACGTCGCCGCAGACCAGGCGGTCCATCGGCTTGGCAGCGAGCATGTCCTCGCGCACCGCGTCGATGGCGTTCTGCTGATCGGGTGTTTCCTCGAACGGGAAGCCGGCGCTGAAGGTGGCGTAATCGGCTGCAGGATCGGCAAAGGCATAGCCCTTGCGTGCGGCGCGACGGGCATAGATGTCGAGCAGTTCGGCAGCCACGTCGCGGACCTGCTCGGCAGCCTTGCGCTTGGCCTTCTGCCAGGTTTCCGAGCCGAGCCGGTGCAGCGGCGCCAGGGCGTCATCGCTGCCGGTGTAGCGGGCGATCAGGTGCAGGTTGGCGACCGGCACGTACAGCTTGGCGTTCTCGGCGTACTCAAGGGTGAGGAATTCGGCGGCCTGGCCGTCGATTTCCAGTGTGGCCAGGCCCAGATAGCGGCCGACCCCGTGATCGATATGCACCACCGGTGCGCCTTCGCGCAGCTCGGTGAGGTTTTTGATCACCGCATCGTTGGCCGCCTCGCCGCGCTTTTCGCGGCGTCGGCGCTGCATCACGCGCTGGCCGAACAACGGGCTTTCGGCGATCAACGCCAGTGCCGGGTCGTCCAGCAACAGGCCGTAGTCGAGCGGTGCGATGGTGATCGCCAGGCGCTCTTTGCCGGTAATGAAATCGGTCCAGCCATCAACGGTCTGCGGGCGCAGCTTGAGCCGTTCGAGCAGCTCCAGCAGCACTTCGCGGCGGCCGGCAGATTCTGCAGTGAACAGCACCCGGCCCGGGAACTGCTCAAGGAATGCCGACAGTGCCGCCAGGGGTTGATTGGCCTTGGCTTCGATGGCCAGGTTGGGTAGCTCGCGCGCCGGGAAGCTCTGCCGGCCAGCGCCGGGTTCGAGGTCGTCACTGCTGACCACCACGCGCGGCCACTGCTTGAGGCGGGCAAAGCAGTCTTCCACTGGCATGAATAGTTCAGCCGGCGGCAGCAGTGGTCGGGTCAGGTCGCCGCGGCGGTCTTCATAGCGCCCGCGCACGTCGTTCCAGAAATGCTCGGCAGCCTGCTCGACGCCGGGCATCGAGAACACCTGGGTGTCAGCCGGAAGGTAGTCGAACAGTGTCGCGGTTTCTTCAAAGAACAGCGGCAGGTAGTACTCGATGCCGGCCGGGATGATCCCGCTGGCGAGGTCCTGGAAGATCGCGCTGCGGCGAAAATCCACGTCGAAGCGCTCGCGGAAACGTGCCTTGAAGCGGGTGACTTCTTCCTTCTGCATCGGAAATTCGCGTGCCGGCAGCAGGCGTACCGATTCGACCTTGTCGATCGAGCGCTGGGTCTCTGGATCGAAGGTGCGCAAGGTCTCGATTTCGTTGTCGAACAGGTCGATCCGAAACGGCAGCTTGCTGCCCATCGGGAACAGGTCGATCAGCGCGCCGCGCACGGCAAATTCGCCATGCTCGTAGACCGTGTCGACGCAGCGATAGCCGCTGGCTTCGAGGCGGCTGCGCATCTGCTCGACATCGATGGTCTGGCCGACGTCGAGGACCAGGCTGCTGCCGAGCAGAAAGCGCGTTGGCGCCAGGCGGTGCAGGGCGGTGGTGATCGGCACCACAAGAATGCCGTGGTCCAGCTCCGGCAGCCGGTACAGGCTGGCGATACGCTGCGAGATGATGTCCTGATGCGGCGAGAACAGATCGTATGGCAGGGTTTCCCAGTCGGGGAACGGCAGCACCGGCAGGTCCGGGGCAAAGAAGCGCAGCTCCTGCTCGAGACGGTCGGCGGCCTGGCTGTCGGCGGTCAGCAGCAGGGTAAAGCGCCGGGCGCCACTGGCGGCCTCGGCGATGGCCAGGCTGAGGGCGGCACCGGGCAAGTTGCCCCAGGTTTGTTTGCCGGCCTGGGCCGACAATTGCGGTAAGCGCAGAACTGACACGGGAGAATGCACTCCAAGCGTTGCGGCAAAGAGGTCGATTGTACCGACGCCGGTGCCAGCTGTCAGGCTCGCGAGGGCTCAAGCAGCGGTGTGCAGCGTTAACGACAGGCGCTCATTGCTCGATACGCCGTGGGGCGTCATAATGTAGCCCCTTTTTTCTACCCCTACATGTGGAAGGTTCCCGTGACTCAGAAGCCCGACCAGTGTCTTGGTGAGTGGATTGATCGTGAAGCTTTGGCTGAAGCCATGATCCCGCTTATCGGTCAGCTCTACCGCAACAACAATGTGGTGAGCTCGATCTATGGCCGTAGCCTGATCAACCGTTCGGTGATCTCGATCCTCAAGGCGCACCGCTTTGCGCGTCACCGTCAGACCGACGAGACCGAACTGTCTGTCCACGAGACGTTCCCTTTGCTCAAGGCGATGAGCGAGCTGAAACTGGGCGCCGCTTCGGTCGACCTGGGCAAGCTGGCCAACAAGTTCAAGCTTGAAGGCAATGGCCGCAGCGCCGAGCAGTTCGTCCGCGAAGAACTGGCCGACGTGGTTGGTCAGCAAAACGTTTCGGCGCGCAAGGGCACCGACGTCGTGCTGTACGGCTTCGGTCGTATCGGCCGTCTGCTGGCACGCATCCTGATCGAAAAAACCGGTGGTGGCGACGGCCTGCGTCTGCGCGCCATCGTTGTCCGCAAGGGTGCTGAAAACGACCTGGTCAAGCGCGCCAGCCTGCTGCGTCGTGATTCGGTGCATGGCCCGTTCGATGGCACCATCACCATCGACGAAGCCAACAACACCATCACCGCCAACGGCAACCTGATCCAGGTTATCTACGCCAAGAGCCCGAGCGAAGTCGACTACACCCAGTACGGCATCAAAGATGCGCTGATCGTCGACAACACCGGTGTATGGCGTGACGCCGACGGCCTCGGCCAGCACCTGGCATGCCCAGGCGCTGCCCGCGTGATCCTCACCGCACCTGGCAAAGGCGCGCTGAAGAACATCGTGCACGGCATCAACCACGGTGAAATCAGCGCTGATGACAAGATCATCTCCGCGGCTTCCTGCACCACCAACGCCATCGTGCCGGTGCTCAAGGCAGTCAACGACAAGTTCGGCATCATCAACGGCCACGTCGAAACCGTTCACTCGTTCACCAACGACCAGAACCTGATCGACAACTTCCACAAGGGCAGCCGTCGCGGCCGCGCCGCGCCGCTGAACATGGTCATCACCGAAACCGGTGCTGCCACCGCCGCTGCCAAGGCGCTGCCTGTGCTCAAGGGCAAGCTGACCGGCAACGCGATCCGCGTACCGACGCCGAACGTGTCCATGGCCATCCTCAACCTGAACCTCGAAACCGGCACCAGCCGCGAAGAGATCAACGAGTACCTGCGCCAGACCGCGATGCACTCCGAGCTGCACAAGCAGATCGACTACGTCAACTCGCAGGAAGTGGTTTCCACCGACTTCGTTGGCTCGCGCCACGCCGGTGTGGTCGATGCTGAAGCGACCATCTGCAACGAAAACCGTGTTGTCCTGTACGTCTGGTACGACAACGAATTCGGTTACAGCTGCCAGGTAGTGCGCGTGATGGAAGACATGGCCGGGGTCAACCCGCCAGCCTTCCCGCGCTGATCCGCCGATAGCGTTGTTTTGCTGATTTTGGGGCTGCTTTGCAGCCCTTCGCGGGTGAACCCGCTCCCACAGATAGGCGCGATCCTGTGGGAGCGGGTTCACCCGCGAAGGGCCGCAAAGCGGCCCCATTGCTTAACTGATGGCCATTCGGCCGCCTCACGCAGGCGTGCTTGCCACGATATGTAGTGAAGGCAAAATTCGCCTACGACGCGACCAAGGGTTAATGTGCGCGGCGTTCCCGCTTGATTAGACTGCACCCGAATTTTTCCATGGCGCCGCGGCGACATGATCGCGCCCCGCGGCCAACCGGCCGGCGGGCTAGTTTTGAAGGAGTACGCATGGCTGTCTACAACTACGACGTAGTGGTGCTGGGTTCCGGCCCGGCCGGAGAAGGTGCGGCAATGAACGCCGCCAAAGCAGGGCGCAAGGTGGCGATGGTCGATAGCCGTCGCCAGGTTGGCGGCAACTGCACCCACCTGGGCACCATCCCGTCCAAGGCACTGCGTCACTCGGTGCGGCAGATCATGCAGTTCAACACCAACCCGATGTTCCGTGCCATCGGCGAGCCGCGCTGGTTCTCGTTCCCGGACGTGCTCAAGAGCGCCGAGAAGGTGATCTCCAAGCAGGTCGCTTCGCGCACCGGCTACTACGCCCGTAACCGCGTCGATGTATTTGTTGGTACCGGCAGCTTTGCCGACGAGCAAACCGTCGAAGTGGTCTGCGCCAATGGCGTGGTCGAAAAGCTGGTGGCCAAGCACATCATCATCGCCACCGGTTCGCGCCCGTACCGCCCGGCTGATATCGACTTCAACCACCCGCGTGTGTACGACAGCGACACCATCCTCAGCCTCAGCCACACCCCGCGCAAACTGATTGTCTACGGCGCTGGCGTGATCGGTTGCGAGTACGCCTCTATCTTCAGCGGCCTGGGTGTACTGGTCGAGCTGGTCGACAACCGTGGGCAGTTGCTGAGCTTCCTCGATTCGGAAATCTCCCAGGCACTGAGCTACCACTTCAGCAACAACAACATCACCGTGCGTCATAACGAAGACTACGAGCGGGTCGAAGGCCTCGACAACGGCGTGATCCTGCATTTGAAGTCGGGCAAGAAGATCAAGGCCGACGCCTTGCTCTGGTGCAACGGCCGTACCGGCAACACCGACAAGCTGGGCCTGGAAAACATCGGCATCAAGGTCAACAGCCGTGGCCAGATCGAAGTCGACGAAGCCTACCGCAGCACCGTGCCGAACATTTATGGCGCCGGTGACGTGATCGGCTGGCCGAGCCTGGCCAGTGCCGCCCACGACCAGGGCCGCTCGGCAGCGGGCAGCATTGTCGATAATGGCAGCTGGCGCTTCGTCAACGACGTGCCGACCGGGATCTACACCATTCCCGAGATCAGCTCGATCGGCAAGAACGAGCAGGAGCTGACCCAGGCCAAGGTGCCGTACGAAGTCGGCAAGGCATTCTTCAAGAGCATGGCGCGTGCGCAGATCGCCGGTGAGCCGCAAGGCATGCTGAAGATCCTGTTCCATCGCGAGACCTTGCAGATCCTTGGCGTACACTGCTTTGGTTACCAGGCCTCGGAGATCGTGCACATCGGCCAGGCGATCATGGATCAGCCGGGTGAGCGCAATACCCTGAAGTACTTCGTCAACACCACCTTCAACTACCCGACCATGGCCGAAGCCTATCGCGTAGCGGCCTACGACGGTCTCAACCGGCTTTTTTGAGCGGCTCCGACCGGTGGCCTGAGCCGGTCGGGGAGCTCGGTTTCAATCCTACCCAAGGGTGGTCTTGGCCAAACCGGGAAAGTCTGTAATCAGGCTGTCAGCGCCAAAGTCGGCGAGTCGGCGCATCAGCGCCGGCTCGTTGACCGTCCATACCGACACGTGCAAACCCTGGCGCTGTGCCTTGATCAGGCGCTCGGGAGTGCATAGCGTCCAGTTCAGGGCGAGCATCTGGCAGTTGTAGTTCTGCGCCACCTTCAGTGGGTCGAGCCAGGCATATTCCGCCACCAGTCCACGCGATACATCCGGCACCAGCTCAACCGCAGCGCTGAGCACTTCACGCGAGCTTGAGGTGATGGTGACCTTGTCGAGCAGGTCATATTGCTGCGCCAGCTCACGGATGGCCAGCACGGTGCTGGCGGCGCGGGTGCGCGACGGACTTTTGACCTCAAGCTGCCAATGCTCGAATGCGCATTTCTCGAACAGCTCTTCAAGCCGTGGAATAGGGCAGGGCTGTACATGGCCGGGACCGCCGGCACGGGCGTCATAGGTGGTCAGGTCAGCGGCGCTGTGCTCGACCACCTTGCCGCGGCGGCCAGTGGTGCGCTTGAGTGTCGGGTCGTGGATCACCATCAGCTGGTTGTCGGCCGACAGGTGCAGGTCCAGTTCACAGCGATTGACGCCGTGCTCCAGGCACTGACGGAAGCTGGTCAGGGTGTTTTCAGGTGCTTCGCCCTTGGCGCCGCGATGGCCGTAGATCAGGGTCACGTTCGTTCCTTCAAATCAATAAGAGCGGAGCTCAGGAGGCGGGGTCGTTCTGTTCCAGTGCCTGCCGACGTTGCTGTTGCTGGCGCTGCAGGATATACCGCGCCAGCAACTGGCGCTGGGCGTCGGTCATGTCGGTGAATTCGGCGCCGACTTCATAGTCGCCGCCGGGGCGAGCGTCGCAGTGGGTAACCCGGCCGCGCAGCAGCAAACCGTGGGCGCGGGGCATCAACACCATCTTGACCTTGACCCGGGTTCCGGCGGCGATCGCGCTGGTCTGGCTGAACTCGATGCCGCCCTCGGACAGGATCACCCGATGCGGTGCGCCGATCTCGCCGAGCAGGCTGTGCGCGACCACTGCGCTGAGCAGGTCGAGGCGTTTGTTCTGGGCCCGTAAAAACGCCGCCAGGGTGCGGTCCTTGTCGCTCAACTGGCGTAGCAGATGTTGCGATTCAAAGTCCGACAGATGCAGTTCGCTGAGCAGGTTGAACAGCGGCGAATCATCCTGCAACAGTTCTGGCTCCAGGGCCTCAGCCGCGCTCAGCGGGGTGATTTCCAGTGCGATCCTGTCTTCGATGCGGTAGTATTCGCGGCGATCTTCATCGTCTATTGTCGTCATGGCGAACCCAAGGTTACGGCGGTGGTCCGAGTGTAAAGCCGCCGTAGGCGCCTCGCCACAAGGACGTTCCCTTTCATCCGAACAAGCCCCGACATGTTCAGACCTCTTTTCGTATTTATTGGTACTCGCTACACCCGTGCCAAACGCCGCAACCATTTCGTCTCGTTCATTTCCCTGACCTCGATGATCGGCCTCGCCCTGGGCGTGGTGGTGATGATCGTGGTGCTCTCGGTGATGAATGGCTTTGACCACGAGATGCGTACCCGCGTGCTTGGCATGATCCCTCACGCCACGCTTGAGAGCGGCCAGCCGATCAATGATTGGCCTGCCCTTGCTCAACAAGTAAAGCAGAATCCACAAGTCGTGGCGGTCGCGCCCTTCACCCAGATGCAGGGCCTGCTGACCTTCGATGGCAAGGTCAGCAAGGTGCTGCTCAACGGTATTGATCCTGCGCGTGAACGGGAGGTGTCGATCATCGACAACTTCATCCGCGAAGGCAGCATCGACAAGCTGGCGCCGGGCGAGTGGGGCATCATGATCGGCGACAAGGCCGCGGCCAAACTGGGCGTCAAGGTCGGTGACAAACTGACCTTCGTGGCGCCAGAGGTCAGCGTCACGCCCGCGGGCATGTTCCCGCGCATGAAGCGCTTCACCGTGGTCGGCACCTTTCATGTCGGTGCGGGCGAGATCGACGGCTTCCTGGGCTTGACCAACATCGCCGACCTGTCGCGCCTGCACCGCTGGAAAGCGGATCAGGTGCAGGGCCTGCGGCTGAAATTCGACGACCTGTTCGAAGCCCCGCGCGTGGCCTGGAGCATCGCCCAGCAGTTGGGCGAGCAGGAGTTCTACTCGCGTGACTGGACCCGCACCCACGGCAACCTGTATCAGGCCATCCGCATGGAGAAGGCGATGATTGGTCTGCTCCTGCTGCTGATCGTAGCGGTGGCGGCGTTCAACATCATTTCTACCCTGGTGATGGTGGTCAATGACAAGCGCGGCGACATCGCCATTCTGCGCACTCTGGGCGCTACGCCTGGGCAGATCATGGCCATCTTCATGGTCCAGGGTACGGTGATCGGCGTGGTCGGCACCTTGATTGGTGCGGTGGTTGGCATTCTCGCAGCGCTCAATGTCAGCGCAGCGATTGCCGGCATCGAGAAGCTGATCGGGCACAAGTTCCTCAACGCCGATGTGTACTTCATCGACTACCTGCCTTCGCAGATCATTGCCCAGGACGTGTGGATGGTCTGCGGCGCGGCATTGATCCTGAGTTTCCTCGCCACCCTGTATCCGGCCTGGCGTGCGGCGCGCACCCAGCCTGCAGAGGCGCTACGTTATGAGTGAGTCGCGCATGAGTGATAAAGCCGTTCTGAGTTGCCGCAACCTGGGCAAGTCCTACGACGAGGGCCCGGAGTCGGTGCAGGTGCTGGCCAATCTGCAGCTTGAACTGCTGCCGGGTGAGCGGGTGGCGATTGTCGGCAGCTCCGGTTCCGGCAAGAGTACCTTGCTCAACTTGCTGGGCGGCCTCGACACGCCGAGCCAAGGCAGCGTGTGGCTGGCTGGCGAGGAGTTGTCGGCACTGGGCGAGCGCGCCCGTGGCCTGCTGCGCAACCGTGCGCTGGGCTTCGTGTATCAGTTTCACCACCTGCTGGCCGAGTTCACGGCGCTGGAAAACGTATGCATGCCGCTGCTGATCGGGCGCACGCCGATCCCGGAAGCGCGCGAGCGTGCCGAGGCCTTGCTCAAGCGGGTCGGCCTCGGCCATCGCCTGAGCCACAAACCGGCTGAGCTGTCCGGAGGTGAGCGCCAGCGTGTGGCGATCGCCCGCGCTCTGGTCAATCGGCCGGGGCTGGTGATGCTCGATGAGCCGACCGGCAACCTCGACCATCACACTGCGCAGGGCATTCAGGAGCTGATGCAAGAGCTTTCCAGCTCATCGCGCACTGCGTTCCTGGTGGTGACCCACGACCTGAGTCTGGCGCGGCAGATGGATCGCGTGCTCAAGCTGGAAGATGGCCACCTGGTGGCGATCTGAGTCGACTGCCCGGGGTGGAATGATCCACCCCGCAACTTTTGTTCATTGGGTGTTCTCGTACATGTTCAGACCCTTGCCCTTGTTCATCGGTGCTCGCTACACCCGTGCCAAGCGCCGCAATCACTTCATCTCGTTCATCTCGATGACTTCGATGATCGGCTTGTCCCTGGGCGTGCTGGCCATGATCGTGGTGCTGTCGGTGATGAACGGCTTCCAGCGCGAAATGAGCTCACGCATTCTTGGCCTGGTGCCGCATGCGAGCATCCTTGGCGCGCAGCCGCTGAGCGACTGGCGCAGTGTGGCTGACGCAGCGCTGAAGAACCCGGCAGTGGTCGCTGCGGCGCCGGTCACCGAAATGGAAGGCATGCTCTCGTACAAAGGCGCGATGCAGCCGATTCAGGTCAGCGGGATCGAGCCGGCCGAAGAGGGCAAGGTGTCGATCGTCGGCCAGCATATCGTCCAGGGCGCGTTGCAGGATCTGGTCCCGGGTGAATATGGGGTAGTGATCGGCGAGCTGACGGCGCGGCGCTTCCGGCTCAACACCGGTGACAAGCTGACGTTGATCGTGCCGGAAATCAGCAAGGCCCCGGGTGGTATCACGCCACGCATGCAGCGCCTGACCGTGGTCGGCATCTTCAAGGTGGGTGCCGAGCTGGATGGCTCGCAGGCTTACATCAACGTGGCCGACGCCGCCGAGATGCAGCGCTGGGCGCCGGGCAGCGTGCAGGGCGTGCGGCTCAAACTTCAGGACCTGTACGCGGCGCCGCAGGTGTCCAAGGCCATCGCCGGGCAGTTGGGCGATGCCTACCACGCCGATGACTGGTCGCACACCCAGGGCAGCCTTTTCAGCGCCATGAAGATGGAAAAGACCATGATCGGCTTGCTGCTGATGATGATCATTGCGGTGGCGGCGTTCAATATCATCGCCACCCTGGTGATGGTGGTGAACGACAAGGGCGCGGATATCGCCATCCTGCGCACCATTGGCGCCACGCCGATGCAGATCATGGGCACGTTCATGGTTCAGGGCAGCTTGATCGGTGTGGTCGGCACGCTGATTGGCGGGGTGCTGGGGGTAATTGCGGCGATCAACGTGAGTCAGATCGTTGGCTGGCTGGAGCGGGTCAGCGGCCAGCACATCTTCACCTCCGATGTGTATTTCATCAGCAGCTTGCCTTCGCAATTGCAGTGGGGGGATGTGCTGATGATCTGTACGGCGGGCTTGGTGATGAGCTTCCTGGCGACTGTGTATCCGGCTTACCGGGCTTCGCAGATCGAGCCGGCTATGGCATTGCGTTACGAGTAAGGGCGGCGTTGGTATCTTTGGGGTCGCTGTGCGGCCCCTTGCCGAAATCAATCACAAACCGCGTCCATCCTGCTTCGCACTCCACCTGAATCCCGCCACCATGGGCGAGGACGATCGAACGGGTAATTGCCAGGCCCAGCCCTGCGTGCTCAGCCCCTCCTTCGGCCCGTGCCGAATCCCCGCGGTAGAATCGATCAAACAAGCGCTGCGCAGCCGCTGCTTCAATCGCCGCACCGGTATTGGCGACCGTAACTTGCCCTCCAGCTTGTAACCCCACCTTCACCACGCCACCTACTCCAGCAAACCGCAGCGCATTTTCCAGCAAGTTGGAAAACGCCCGCCGCAACATCTGCCGATCGCCCTCGATCACCAGCTCACCTTCGCGGAGCAGGGTCACTCCAGCGTCCTCAGCCAGTGGCGCGTAATACTCCAGCAGTGCATCCAGTTCCGAGGCAAGGTCCAGCACCTGCTGTTCTGGCACCAGCAGGCCGTGCTCAGCCTTGGCCAGGTAGAGCATGTCGTTGACCAGTTGCGCCATCCATTGCAGCTCCTCAAGGTTGCCATGCAAGGCCTCGCGATATTCGTCCAGGCTGCGTGGGCGGGTTAGCGTCACCTGAGTGTGGGTCAGCAGGTTCGACAACGGCGTGCGCAGTTCATGGGCGATGTCCGCGGAGAACGCCGACAGCCGTTGAAACGCATCGTCCAGCCGCTGCAGCATGGCATTCATGCTTTCTGCCAGCTGAGCCAACTCCTCGGGCATCTGCGCCACTGGCAGACGTGTGGTCAGCGAACGAGCGTTGACACTCGCCGCCACCGCGCCGATCTGGCGCAACGGGCGCAAGCCGCGGCGTACCGCCCAGGCGCCGAGCAATGCCGTGGCCAGTGCCGACAGACCCACCGTTAGCCAGATCAAGCGCTGCATGCTCTGCAAGAAGTGCTGGTGATGGGTGATGTCGAGCAGCACGGTCAGTTGCGGTGACTGTGGGTCATGCTCGATCAATGGCGCCGACAAGCCGCGATAGTCGACGCCGCCGGCCTGCAGTGTCTTCAGTTGTGCAGACTGGTTGGCATCGGGCAAACCTGGCCGGCTTTCGAACCAGGCTTCGCCCGTGCCGCTACTGATGCGCAGTGCGACATCGGTCTGGAGGTTGAATTGGCTCCGTAGCTCGGGGAGCCTGTCGACTACCTGCTGCCGTGTCTGGAGACCGGTAAGTTGCTCGCGTAACTGCGTCAGGCGAGTGTCGAGCAGTTGCTCATCCAACTCGATGAAATGCTGCTCGCTGGCTTGGGTGAAGAGCACGCCGGCGCCAAGCGAAACCGCCGCGGTACAGGCAGCAAACAGCAGAGCGAGGCGGCTGCCGAGGGATATCCGGCGCATCAGTCCTGGCGCTCTTCGAGTACATAACCCATGCCACGCACCGTGTGTATCAGCTTGCTGGCGTGACCGTCGTCGATCTTCAGCCGCAGCCTGCGGATGGCCACTTCGATGACGTTGGTGTCGCTGTCGAAGTTCATGTCCCACACCTGCGAGGCAATCAACGACTTGGGCAGCACCTCGCCCTGGCGGCGCAAGAGCAATTCCAGCAGGGCGAACTCCTTGGCGGTGAGGTCGACGCGCTGGCCGGCACGCTCGGCGCGGCGCCGGATCAAGTCCAGGCGCAGGTCCGCCAAGGCCAGGGTGGTGTCCTGCACCCCGGCGCCGCCTCGGCGCAGCAAGCTGCGCACGCGGGCCAGCAGCTCGGAGAAGGCGAATGGCTTGACCAGATAGTCGTCTGCGCCCAGTTCCAGGCCATGCACGCGGTCCTCCACAGCGTCGCGGGCGGTGAGGAACAATACTGGGGTAGCGAGCCCTGCCTGGCGTACCGCCTGCAGAATCTCCCAACCGCTGCGGCCTGGCAGCATCACATCAAGAATCAGCAGGGCATGATCGCCGGTCAGCGCCAAGTGCAGCCCGGTTTCACCGTCGGCGCTGAGCTCGCAGGCAAAGCCGGCCTCGGTGAGGCCTTGTTGCAGGTATTGGCCAGTCTTGACCTGGTCTTCGACGATCAGCAGTTTCATCAGGTTTTTGCGTCGGTCAGGGAGTAGTGGAAATGATACGTGACGAACCCGCTCTCAAGCCAAGCTGACAAAGTTGTAATCTTGCGGTCAGCCAGTTGCCAGCTGCGCCAGCGCAGAGTGGCACGCCATTGCCGTCATTATCGGAGTAGATATGAAACACCTGTTCATCGCTGCTGCCTTCGCGCTGTTCAGCACGTCGGGCTGGGCTGACGCCGAGCACACCAGCTTCGCTTTCGGTGAGCCAGCGCCAGCGGCCAAGGCCACTCGCACGGTTGAGGTGGTGCTCAAGGACATCGCCTTTGAGCCCAGCAGTTTGCAGGTCAAGGCCGGCGAGACCGTGCGTTTCGTGCTGATCAACCAGGGCCAGTTGCCCCACGAGTTCAACCTGGGCGACAAGGCCATGCACGCAGAGCATCAGCAACAGATGGTGGCGATGCAGGGCAAACTGTTCACCGGGGGCATGGATCACAGCCAGATGGGCCATGGTGAACACGGCCACGACAGCGGCAACACCGTGCTGCTACAGCCTGGCCAGCGCGGTGAGCTGACCTGGACCTTCCGTAGCGCAGCCCCGATCGAGTTTGCCTGCAACGTGCCGGGGCATTATCAGGCCGGGATGGTCGGGCCGCTGACCATCGAGTGAGTTCGGACCCAAGGCGGGCTGCAAAACCGGTAAACTGGGCGCATCCGTTTTTTCCAGGTCCTGACCATGCATCCCGCTGCCGAAGACTCTCCGCTGGGTAAATCCAGTGAATACATTGCAACCTACACCCCGTCGCTGCTGTTCCCGATTCCGCGCCTGGCCAAGTGGGCCGAGCTCGGTGTCAGTGGCGACGCCCTGCCGTGGCAGGGCGTTGACTACTGGAACTGCTTCGAGCTGTCCTGGCTGTTGCCGTCCGGCAAGCCGGTGGTGGCCATCGGTGAGTTCGCCATCCCGGCACAGTCACCGAATATCATCGAATCGAAGTCGTTCAAGCTGTACCTCAACTCGCTTAACCAGACGGCCTTTGCCAGCAGCGCTGAGCTGCAGGCTTGCCTGGAGAAAGACTTGTCTGCCGCTGCGGGCGCGCCGGTGACGGTGCGCGTGCGCAGCCTGGCAGAAGTGCAGAGTGAAGGTGTAGTGGCATTGCCTGGGGTGTGCATTGACGAACTCGATGTCGCGATCAGCAACTACGAGCAACCGCAGCCGCAACTGTTGCAGTGCGATTCAACCCAAGTAGTGGAAGAGACGGTGCACAGCCACCTGCTCAAGTCCAATTGCCCGGTAACCGGCCAGCCTGACTGGGGCACGGTGGTAGTCAAGTACAAGGGCCTGGCGCTGGATCACGCCAGCTTGCTGACGTATCTGGTGAGCTTCCGCCAGCACGCTGACTTCCATGAGCAGTGCGTCGAGCGGATCTATCTGGACCTCAAGCGCTTGCTGCAGCCTGAGCACCTGACGGTGTACGCGCGGTATGTGCGTCGCGGTGGGCTGGATATCAACCCGTACCGCAGCACCGGGCCGATCAGCCCGCAAAACCTGCGTCTGGTTCGGCAGTAATAGTGGGCCGACGGGGCATATGAGTGCCGCGTCGGCCCCGCCTGATTCAGATGCCCATGCTGTGCAAGCTGTTGGCGATGTTGCGCAGCGTGGCGGTGAGGTCGGGGTGGGCCACCTCGAAGCGCTCGACGGCGAGGTTGACGCCGTCGACCAGGTTGGTGTCTTGGGTGGCTTCTTCCAGTTTGATCTGCGCCTCGATCTGTTGCATCAGGCTGTGCAGGTTGTCGCGCTCTTCCAGCGTGAGCGGCGGGTTGCGATCCAGTTGATCGCGCAGGCTATCGAGCTGCTCTTGCATTTCGCGGGCAGGCATCAGGTGTTCTCCCTCTATGACTTGGCAAAGCATGGACCTCGGCCATTGGGCAAAGGTTCGCGCATGTCTTAAGCGTAATCCACTCGCCACGGCTTTGCATGATCCGCGTCAAGCCGCCTGTATCAGGGTTTTTCACCTTTGCGGCGGCGTTGGGCGATATCTGCCAGGCACGGTTGTAGCGCTTCCAGATGATCGATCACCGAATGCGCGCCGAGCCTGAACAGCTCAAGGGTGGCCTTGCCGCGATTCGCTTGCTGGTCTTGGGCGGTCATCGCCTGCCAGCGCTTCGACGAGGCCTCGCAACGGGGGCTGCATGCCGCCAGGCCGATAGTCCACAAACCGGCTTTGAGCGCAGATTCAAGCAAGCGCGGATCACCGCTGACCAGCACGCTGCCATCGAGCTTCGCGCTGTTGAGCTGCATCAGCGCCTGCCAGCAGGCATTCGGTGCCGGCCAGGGCAGGGAAGGGGTCGAATGCCCCGGCAGCCAACTCGGCAGCACCCTGGTCAATGACTCGCCGGTGCCGGGCTCATCCAGCCAGATGCAAGGCACCTGCTGGCTGTGCAGGTCAGCCAGCATGGCCAGCGCGCCAGGCGCTGGCGCAGACACGTCATTGGCGGTTTCCACCAGGCAGCCACGCAGCCCGAAAAGCACAGCGGTGAAGGCGGGTGCGTCGTGCATGGCAACTTCCCTGAAAATAGTCAGACTAAGTAGCGACTGTTACACGTAGATGACGTAGCAACAGTTACTGACAAAATATTGAGCATTACTCAGCGAAGCTGTTTATCAGCCGTCGACGCTTTATACTGTCGCCAAACTCAGCAGAGCAAACGCGCATCTGCGACCGTGAATCTTGATGGAGAAACATCTATGCATAGGATCGGCGCCAGTGTGATCGAGCGAATCACCCAGGCCTGTGTCTGCGCCAGTCTGTTGCTGGCGCCCGTGGCTGCTACGCAGGCAGCTACCGAAGAAGATCCCTGGGAGGCGGTCAACCGGCCGATCTTCCGGTTCAACGATACGATCGACACCTATGCATTCAAGCCGTTGGCCCAAGGCTACCAGGCGATCACCCCGCAGTTCGTCGAAGACGGCATTCACAACGTCTTTCGCAACATCGGCGATGTCACCAACCTGGCCAACAACATCCTGCAGCTCAAGCCCCACGCTGCTGGCGTCGACACTGCCCGCTTGATCGTCAACACCACCTTCGGTATTGGCGGCCTGTTCGATGTGGGTACCCGCATGGGCCTGCAGCGCAACGACGAAGACTTCGGTCAGACCCTCGGTTACTGGGGCGTCGCAAGTGGCCCCTACGTGGTCATTCCGCTGCTCGGCCCGAGCACCGTGCGTGACGGCCTGGCCAAGTACCCGGACAGCTACACTAAGCCGTACCGCTACATCGATCATGTACCGACCCGCAACACTACGCTGGGGGTAGACCTGGTTGACACCCGTGCCAGCCTGCTCTCGGCTGAAAAGCTGATCAGCGGCGACAAGTACGTGTTCATCCGCAACGCCTACCTGCAGAACCGCGAGTTCAAGGTCAAAGATGGCGAAGTCGAAGACGACTTCTAAGTCTGGGTAGCTGGGGCTGCAAAGCAGCCCCAAAGCGGGGCCCGCAACGGGCCTTGCGACCATCCATCGGGTTACCTCAAACACATTTCTTATAACTACCAGCAATTTGCCAAACGCTGTGTAATCAAGCCGACTCGCGCATGCTTGAAACCCCCGGCGGATGGGAGTACCGTCTGCGCCTGACAGGGCACCTCTGCTGTTGCCGGACAAGGGTTCTTGTCCTACAACTCTATAGGTAGAGCAGCCAAACAGTATTCCAGTAGTGATAGGCGCAATTGCGACGATCCTACGCAAACCTAATCCGGCGCCGTTCGCCCACATGCAGAAAACCAGTGCAACGCTGCTGATTATCGATGACGACGACGTGGTCCGTGCGAGCCTCGCCGCGTATCTCGAAGACAGCGGCTTTAGCGTCCTCCAGGCCGGCAATGGCCAGCAGGGGCTTCAGGTCTTCGAACAACACCAGCCTGATCTCGTGATCTGCGATCTGCGCATGCCGCAGATGGGCGGCCTTGAGTTGATCCGTCGGATCAGCGAAGTGGCCCCGCAGTTGCCAGTGATCGTGGTGTCGGGTGCCGGTGTCATGAGCGACGCTGTCGAGGCTCTGCGCCTGGGCGCTGACGATTACCTGATCAAGCCGCTCGAGGACCTGGCAGTGCTGGAGCACTCGGTGCACCGTGCGCTTGACCGTTCGCGCCTGCTGGTCGAAAACCAGCGCTATCGCGACAAACTGGAAACCGCCAATCGCGAGCTCGAGGCCAGCCTGCACCTGCTGCAGGAAGACCAGACCGCAGGGCGCCAGGTGCAGATGAACATGCTGCCCGAGAGCCCGTGGGTAGCCGGCGAGTTCTCCTTCGAGCACCAGATCATCCCGTCGCTGTACCTGTCGGGCGACTTTGCCGACTACTTCCGCGTGGATGAGCGGCGTATCGCGTTCTACCTGGCCGACGTATCCGGCCATGGTGCTTCGTCGGCGTTCGTGACCGTACTATTGAAATTCATGACCACCCGCCTGATGTTCGAATTCAAGCGTGGCGGCAAGATGCGCGATTTCAAGCCTTCGGAAGTGCTCAGTCACATCAACCGTGGCCTGATCAACTGCAAGCTGGGCAAGCATGTGACCATGGTCGGTGGCGTCATCGACGAAGACACCGGCCTTTTGACCTACGCCGTCGGCGGCCACCTGCCAATGCCGGTGCTGTATACCCCGGAGCACACGTGCTACCTCGAAGGCCGCGGCCTGCCGGTGGGGTTGTTCGAAGAAGCCACCTATCAGGATCTGGTGGTCGAACTGCCCGCGCAGTTCAGCCTCAGCCTGATGTCGGACGGTATTCTGGACCTTTTGCCCGGTAACACGCTCAAAGATAAAGAAGCTGCCTTGCCGGAGATCGTCAAAGCAGCAGGGGGTAGCCTGGATGGGCTGCGCCAACGTTTCGGATTGGCTACGCTTGGGGAGATGCCGGATGATATCGCCCTATTGGTGTTAAGCAGGAACCTTCAATGAGTACCGGTAGAATCCAGTTCGCCGAGCAAAGCGGTACCTTTGTACTGAAGTTTGTCGGTGAAGTACGCCTGACCTTGTGTTCGGCTTTGGATGCGACGATCGAGAAAATCTTCACTGCGCTGAATTTCTCGGCCATCGTCATCGATCTGACCGAAACCGAAAGCATCGACAGCACCACCCTGGGGCTGTTGGCCAAATTGTCCATTCTGTCCCGGCAGAAGGTGGGTCTGTTGCCGACCGTGGTCACCACCAATCCGGATATCTCACGCTTGCTGCAGTCGATGGGTTTCGATCAGGTGTTCAACATTGTGGGTCGGCCGATCCCCTGCCCAGAGTGCCTGACCGACCTGCCGTCGCAAGACCAGAGCGAAGAGGTTGTACGCTCCAAGGTGCTTGAAGCACACCGCATCCTCATGGGCCTGAACGACTCCAATCGTGAAGCCTTCCATGACCTGGTCAGCGCGCTGGAGCGCTCCTGAGCCTCGACTGCGATGTACTGATCACCGCAGCCGCTCACTGATCGCGCAAGAACTCATTAGCCTCTGAGCCATCCGCATTGAGCTGGAACACCCGCTCTGGCTGGCCGTCAGCGGTGAAAAACACCTGCCCCAGCCCCGCGCTGTTCCACAGCCGCTCGCCGGCCTTGCTGCGGCTCGGCAGGCGTGGTGCGACTTCCATCAGGCGCCGTTTGGTAAACCAGTTCAGGGGCGAGCGCGGCGAATACAGCCAGCGGTTGAGCCGATCAAGCACATCCAGCAAACGCTGCGGAAACTGGTTCTTGATGCCGCTGCTGGTGACCTGCCACAGGTGCGGGTTGTGCTGGCGATGGCGGATCATCACTTCATAGACAAACGAATAATGCACGTCGCCTGACAGCACCACGTAATGCCCCGGGGTGCGCGAGTGGCGGAAGATATTCAGGATGACCTGCGCCGCGCCGCGGTGCGCCATCCAGTTTTCAGCGTCGACCAGCAGCGGGTAACCCAGCCAGCTGAACACCCGCTGCACCGCCTCGATCAGCTTGACGCCGAAGATCGGCGCCGGTGACACGATGATCGCTGAAGGGTGGTCAAGCAATGCCTGCTGCAGCTCGCACAGCGCTTCCCAGTCGAGCAGGCCAGAAGGCTTGCTCAGGCTGTTCTCGCTACGCCAGCGCCGGGTGCGGGTGTCCAGCACCAGTAGCGGCGGGGTGGTCGGCAGGCTGAACTGCCAGCCCTGAAAACGCAGCAGCTCGCCAATCAGTGCATCCTGCGCTTGCTTGGCCAGATGCTGCTCGGCCAGGCTGCAGTACTGCTCCAGCAGTGGCGTGCAACTGTCCGGGTCGTTACCCCAGCCCTGGCAGAGCAGGTAGCCGAGCAGGGCATTGCCGATGATCCGCCGCGAGAACGGATGGCCATAAGCGGTCTCCTCCCACTGCGCCGACAGGTTCCAGTCATCGGTGATGTCGTGGTCATCGAAGATCATCAGGCACGGCAGATGCGCCATGACCCTAGCGACCTGACCCAGCCCTGCAACAAAGCCCTCGATCAGCGGCAGCTCTTCCTGATAGCGCGCCTGGCGCTTGTCGGTCAGCCCCGCCGGCATGTCCATCTGCACCAGGCTCCAGGGCGTTGGTGACCACACCAGCAGGTACATCGCCATCACCTCGGCGAAGGTCACCAGATGGTTGTCAGCGTTGCTGGAGGAGAAGATCGGCTTGCGCTTGCCGCCAAAGAAGCGCTCACGCAGGGTCTCGTTACCTTCCTGTGCGGGCAGCAGATCGGCGCGGTGGTAATAACAGGCAGGGTGGCCGTAGAGCTCGGCGCTGTCAGCGACCAGCGCACCTTCCAGGCTTTCCTCGAACAACCGCAAACACTCGATCAAACTGTGAATCGCACGCAGCATCGGCCCGGCGACATCGTCGGCGTAAACCTGGTCGCCGGTCATCATCAGTACCGCAGGCCGCTGCTGCGGATTTGGGTTGGCTTGCAGCAAACGGTCGGCGCAGAGCAGGCCATCGGCCGCCGGGTGATGCGGCTTGCGGCAGGAGCCATGCAGCAGTTGGTCGATGCGCTCACGCAGCACCAGGCTCGGTCGGCTGGCGCCGGGGTAGAGCAGGTGCGGCGCCCAGCTGGCAATGCCTTCGCCCGAATCGAGCAGCAAGTCGTATTCGAGGGCCACGTCAAACGGCAGCGCGGTGTCGAAATGGATATCCAGCAGGTGGATAAAAGCCGACCTGCCGATGGGCACGGTCTGGCAATTAATCTGAGCAGTTACACCGGGGTGTTCAAGGACGAAGTCCAGCTGCAGCGGTTGCGATCCAACCAGCCAGATCGCCAGGCGCTGACGCTCCACGCGGCGCAGTACCGGGCCAGCGAGGACAAGGGGTAACGATTCGGGGGAAGGCGTCATCGACAACTCAACAGCTCGGTGAAGCCGGGGATTATCCCACAGGCAAAAAAACGGCGGAAAATGCTCGGCATTTCCCGCCTGTTGCTTACGCGCAGATTTGTATCAAGCCTTGTCGGCCATCAGCGCTTCCAGCTTCTCCTGATCGCGGGCGAACTGGCGAATACCCTCGGCCAGCTTCTCGGTGGCCATGGCGTCTTCGTTCATCGCCCAGCGGAACTGGCTTTCGTTCAGCTGCTGCTTGGCTTCACCGGCATTGCCAGGCTTGAGGATGCGCGGCAGCTCGCCGTGGTCTTCGCTCAACTGCTGCAGCAGCTCAGGGCTGATGGTCAGCCGGTCGCAGCCGGCCAGATGCTCGATCTGGCCGATATTGCGGAAGCTCGCGCCCATCACCACGGTGTTGTAGCCGTTGGTTTTGTAGTAGTCGTAGATACGGGTTACCGACTGCACGCCCGGATCGTCAGCGCCGACATATTCTTTGCCGGTGCTCTTCTTGTACCAGTCGTAGATACGCCCAACGAATGGCGAAATCAGGAATACCCCAGCGTCGGCACAGGCCTGCGCCTGAGCGAAGGAGAACAGCAGGGTCAGGTTGGTCTGGATGCCTTCCTTCTCCAGCTTCTCGGCTGCACGGATACCTTCCCAGGTCGACGCCAGCTTGATCAGCACCCGATCACGGCCAACACCGGCTGCGTCATACAGCGCAATCAGTTGGCGCGCCTTGGCCAGCAGCGCGTCTTCGTCAAACGACAAGCGCGCATCGACCTCGGTCGAAATTCGCCCCGGGATGACTTTAAGGATCCCGCTACCTACCGCCACCGAGAACTTGTCACAGGCAAGGCCAACATCGCCTTTGGCATCCGCCTTCACCTGCTTGAGCAAGTCAGCATAGCCAGCAATACCGGCAGCCTTGAGCAATAGCGAAGGGTTGGTGGTGGCATCTTCCGGCTGCAGCCGGGTGATGGCATCCAGATCGCCAGTGTCGGCGACCACGGTGGTGAACTGCTTGAGTTGTTCCAGCTTGGAAGTCATGGCGTGCTCTGTCCTGTGCAATGGCTCGACATTACCCGAGCCCGGAGCAGCGCTCAAGGGGCGTAAGGGCAGGCCGAGCATGCCCCTCGTGAAATAGCGCGAAACCTTGATCAGGCAGGGCTAAGCACGAGGGACGGCGGGTTAGCTCAGGGGTCGACGGCGAACCGCAGCCCCGGCGCTGAAGAAAGTGTGCACGTTCGAGTCGTAGCCGTGCTCAGGGTTCCATCCATTCCCGCCCGACGGCTCAACGGCCCTGCAGCAGCTCGGCCGCCTGATCCAGCACCGCCAGCGGTTGGTCGGTCTTGTGGATGTCTGCCGACAGTAACTGCCGGAACCGCCGCGCCCCCGGGAAGCCCTGGCCGAGGCCGAGGATATGCCGAGTGATGTGATGCATCGCACCGCCGCTTTCGATGTGCGCGACGATGTAAGGCCGCAGGCGCGCCATCGCCTCGCTGCGGGTGACTACCGGCGCGGTGCTGCCAAACAGCTGTTGGTCGACCTCGGCCAGCAAGTACGGGTTGTGATAGGCCTCGCGGCCGAGCATCACACCATCGAAGGTCTGCAGATGAGTGCGGCATTCATCCAGTGTCTTGATGCCGCCGTTGAGGATGATTTCCAGGTCGGGGAAGTCGGCCTTCAGCTGCGCGGCAACGTCATAGCGCAGCGGCGGGATATCGCGGTTTTCCTTGGGCGAGAGGCCCTCGAGAATCGCGATCCGCGCGTGTACGGTAAAGCTCTGGCAGCCGGCGTCACGCACCTGGCCAACGAAGTCGCACAGCTCGGCGTAGCTGTCGCGGCCGTTGATGCCGATCCGGTGCTTGACCGTGATCGGCGTGGATACCGCATCGCGCATTGCCTTGACGCAATCGGCGACCAACGCGGGATGGGCCATCAGGCAGGCGCCGATCATGTTGTTCTGCACCCGGTCGCTTGGGCAGCCGACGTTGAGGTTGATCTCGTCGTAGCCTGCTGCCTGCGCGAGTTTTGCGCATGCGGCCAGGTCGGCCGGGTTGCTGCCGCCAAGTTGCAAGGCGAGCGGATGCTCGGAGACGTCATGGCGCAGGAAACGGTCGGCGTCATTGTGCAGCAGGGCGCCGGTGGTGACCATTTCGGTGTAGAGCAGGGTGTGCTGGGAGAGCAGGCGCAGGAAGTACCGGCAGTGGCGGTCGGTCCAGTCCATCATCGGTGCAACGCTGAAGCGGCGTGACGGCTCAGCGCGCGTGGTTTGTGGCTTTGAGGCAGATTCTAGGGGCATTCTGGTCTACGCATTTTGTACCATTTTTCGGGGTTTTTGGGCGTTTTTGGTGTGACGGTGGTACGATGTACCACCGCCAGCCACGCTTGTACCACCGGAAATCATGGCAACGATTAGAGCAAGGAAAAAGGCCGATGGAACGGTTAGCTATACCGTCCAGATCCGCCTCAAGAAAAAGGGTGTCATAGTCTACCAAGAAGCCCAGACGTTCGCCCGAAAGCAGGCAGCTCAGGCCTGGGCGAAGCGACGAGAGACAGAGTTGGCAGAGCCGGGCGCGATCGAGCGTGCCAACCGTGGTGGGCACGCAGTCAAGGACATGATTGATCGCTATCTGGTGGAAGCCGAGAAAGCCCGGCCGCTGGGTAAGACGAAGCGGCAGACCCTCTTGGCTATCAAGAACAGTTACCTCGGGGAAGTGGTCGACTCAGACATATCTCAGCAGGTGCTGGTGGACTATGCCCTCTGGCGTATGAGCCCTGAAGGCGGTGGTATCAAGCCGCAGACAGCCGGCAATGATCTGGCTCACCTGGGTTCAGTGTTGTCGCTGGCCAGGGCAGCGTGGGAGTACGAGATCAACCCCCAGGCTATGCCCGACGCACGCCTTGTCCTGAAGCGCCTTGGTTACAACATGAAAAGCCGGGAGCGGGATCGTCGGCCAACGCTCGAAGAACTCGACAAGGTGCTTGAGCACTTTTTCGAGATGCTTGCACGGCGTCCGACAGTCATTCACATGCCGAAGGTCGTTGCGTTTGCCATCTATTCAACGCGCCGTATGGACGAGATCGCTCGCATCATGTGGGACGATCTGGATGAGCACCGCCAGGCGGTGAAAGTGCGGGACATGAAGAACCCCGGGCAGAAGATCGGCAACGATGTGTGGTGCCATCTGCCGGATGAGGCGTGGGCGATTGTGCAGAGCATGCCCCGTCAGTGCATAGAGATCTTCCCTTACAACACCAATTCAATCGGTACCGCCTGGTCCAGGGCATGCAAGATGGCTGGTGTGGAAGATCTGCATTTTCATGATCTCCGCCACGAAGGTGTGAGCCGGTTGTTCGAAATGGATTGGGATATCCCGCGCGTATCGAGTGTTTCCGGTCATCGCGACTGGAACTCGCTGCGGCGATACACCCATCTGAGGGGGCGTGGCGATCGATATATAGAATGGAGTTGGTTAGAGCAGATTATCCAGGCCCCAGTCACCCTAGGCGCCCGAGTTGAGTAGTTGGTTGGGGATGCGCAGAATTGACCATCACTTGTACTCCTCTTGGCTAGTCGGTTGCATCGGGCCTGACCAATCCATTGGATGGTTTGATTGGCACGAGGCGGCCGTGATCTGCCCTGCGCCTAACCTCCCCTTGGTCAGTCCGTGTGTTAGGGGTGGCGCTTGCGACCCGTTGCTGCCGGTGGCCACAGGCAAAAATCGATCGGTAACGGCAGTGGCAGGGGATGAGTGCGCGCTGGGGTAGACGTGATATCATTCTGCCTTTTTATGCATAAAGGCAATGGAATGGCAGACGCGGCTAAGCTGGAAAAACTTCGAGAGGTGATTTCGGAGAATCTACGTGTTCAACGAGATAGCGATCCTGTTGAGTACATAAGCGTGGGAACAGCATTACAGGACGCGAAGGCAAAGCAGAATCATGCGATTTTTGCCCGTCGGGGCTGTGGAAAGACGCTTCTCCTTCACCACTCATCTCGCAATTTGAGACCAGAACTGAAAAGCATTTACTTAAATTGTGAAGACTTCAAAAGACACTCATTTCCGAATGTCCTGGTTGAAATACTAGCGTCTATATTCCGCGAGCTCGATAAAAATATTTCCGGCTGGTTCGGAAAGAAAAGAAAGCTAAAAACAATAATTAAGGATATCTTGGAAAAGCTTAAAACACTTCACGTCGAAGCAGATCTTCACGACGAAGATGTTAAGCGCAAGAATTCTGCAGAAGAGTTAACTGGCTACGATGCTGGATTAAAAATAGATAAGCTCTCACTTTCCGCCAAATCATCTGGAAGAGAAAGTCAAGAGATTGAGCGCTCCTTCAAAGTCCATCGTGAAAAGCTACAGGAGCTCGATCTTTGGCTTCCAAGACTGAAAGAAAACTTACGGGATCTCTTCGAAGCATCCAATACGGTTAAAGGGGTCATTCTTCAAATTGATGATCTCTATCACCTGAAGCGAACTGACCAGGCCTTTGTCGTCGACTATGTGCACAGACTTTGCAAAGACATTCCAATTTACTTCAAAATTGCCACACTTCGACACTCATCAACCCTTTATGTCGACCGGGATGGTCAGCCAATTGGCGCGCAAGAGCGTCATGACTACCAACCAATTGACATAGACTATACGTTCAACAACTTCCCTAGAACGCTTCAACAGAATAGAGCCATCCTAGTTCAGTTCGGAAAGCAAGCTACTATGAGCGAAAGCGAAGTTATGGTGCTTTTCAAAGGGGAAGGATTTGAGCGGCTAGTCATGGCTGGTGGCGGCGTGCCACGAGATGTACTCTCTCTATTTTTACATCTCCTTAATGAAAACGTTCAGGATGCTGGGGGACGGATAGGTAAGGATGAAGTTAGACTACTTTCACGAATCAATTTTGAGCGAAAAATAGAAGAGCTAAAACAAGACTCGAAAGATGATGAGCAAGGCGATTTAATTAAAGGCATTTATATCATAAAAAAGTTTTGCCTCGACAGAAAGGTAAATATTTTCGTTATTGAAGAGAAACTACTTCAACAGAACGACGCCTTGCGCGCGCTGATATACAGACTACTTGACTATCGGATCATCCATAGCTGTGCCTCGGCGCTAACACACAAGTCTGAAGAGGGCACCTTCCAAGCATTTGCAGTTGACATCGGATGCTATGCGCACTTCAGAAAGTTAGAGGGTCGCTTCAATGAAATTGATGTTGCTGACACTTCGGCAAAAGAAAAAATGAGGTCATCACCAATTCTTGACCAAACAAAACTGGAGAGCATTTTGGCAACTTTACCAGCAAGCGTGGAAGAAGAGTTACTGGCAGAAGAGATCGAGGCTTAAGGTCTGATTTGCACCAAAGGTCTTAATGGGCCTTTGGTTCTTTAAACTCCACTCTGCTCCTAACCCACAGTCAAGCTTGGACGACTTGAATCGCACGACTTCCTCTCCACCTCAACCGTTCACTTATCGCCCACGGCTCTATGGACAGCTTTGAGAGGCTACTATTGGCCGATCTCTGCCTGTCGCCACCGGCGGCTTTGGGTCGAAAGCGGTCGCTAATCGCGTAGTGGCTTGGGTCATTCCGCCGTTCCGATTCAGTCGAATCTTTAGGGGGGAGTCGATAGCCGCCGATCGTAGGTGGCCATCGACGCAAGGTGGCTAAGGCGAATTCGACTGGGCGGAAGGGGGAATGCAGTGAGTTGTTCTGGGCGGACGGCTGACACTGATCAAGTGAGTGCAATCTCCGTATCAGCCTGTCCGTCACCTCTTATTCAATTGAGCACACTCTTTGCGTGCAGCATCCCGCTGGTGGTCCAGGTAGAGAGCCAGATCGGCAATGTGTATGCCTCGGGCGCTCTTCTGGCTCGGTTCAAGGCGGGTGATGGGCAGCTTGATTTCCCCGGCCAGTACCTTGCGTTGAAATACGAGTGGCGTGAGGTGAGTGAAGTAGTCAGCGCATACCTGTTCGAGCGAGATAATCGCCATGCCGTTGTACTGCGCCATCAAAACAAAAGCTGTATTCACGCATGGTCCCCCTGTTTCTGAGAATTAGGCTCTGCGCTGTTAGCCCGAGCAGATTGCTGACCCTGGTTGAGCTCGCTTAGCACCTGCTTGCTGGCGAGTTTGAACAACTCGTCGGCGGTAACCGGCGCTACGGACTGCTCGAAGTTGCGCACGGCCTCAAACCGAGTTCGATACAGCCCGGCCTGGCCGAGCCACGCGACGGCGTGATGCTCGGCGTGGGATGCGGGGCAAGGTGTCGCAAGGTGCTCGCCTTGAGAGCCGAGCTTGCACTTCTTGCAGATGTGATAACCGCCGTCGCAAGGGGCCACTGTTTCCCAGCGATGCTTTTGCGAGGTTGTGCATTCATCAGCTAGGCGGCTTCGTTCGATAACGGTGATCATGCTGCAGCCTCCGCAGTCGATGCCGTGGCTGGCGTACTGCGCAGCTGGGCGTGGATGCGCTTGGCGAGCGAATCAACACAGAGCGCCTGTACGGCAGCTAGGCTCGCCTGCTGATCCGACTTCAAGGCTTTCATGGTGCGATGAGCGAGCTGCAGTGTTTCGCCGACCTTTGTCAGCAGCTCGAAATCGGTCCTGGTCACCGGCATGCCGGTATAGGACATGATTCGCTCCTCAAGCTCGCTAATGGTGAGCTTGAGGTTTGCCACGGTTTTGAGATGTTTACGCTGGTCGGCTTCGCGTTGTACGGCGAGTTCTGCCAGTTCTTCGTTCAGCGTTCTGATGCGCTGGGTATGTGTGGCGTCGCGCTCCGTCAAGCCAATTTCCTTGCCTTCTTCATGTGCCCGGCGACGCGCTGTAGCTAGCAAGTAGGGCAGGATCGCCATGACGAAGAGTAGGACGATCCCAGTGCTGAGTGCGTATTGGTAGGGTTGCATGTGCTGTGCTCCGTGGTGCCCAGCACCAGGCCGGTGATGTGGTGATGACCTAGTGCTGGATGTGTTGCCCCTGATGGCCGGGGCTGCCTCAGTTACGCAGTCTTCTTCGATCGGCTATCGAGGTAGTCGGCCAGGTCGTACAGATAGATCACGTGCGGTGCCCTTGGATGGTCATGCACTTTTTTGAGCGTTAGGCCGATCTGGCCTGACTGGATCAGCTCCCTCAGGCGACGATTCGTTTTAATGTGCGGAAAGTAGTGCTCCCGCACCTCGGTTAGCGTCGGGCAAGGTGTTGTCCACTGTTGCCGCAGTTGGGCAAGCGTGTCAGTCATGGGAGCTCCCCAGCCTTTTCTTCAACAGGGCGCAGTTGTTGGCGTATCACCTCGGCGAGATGATCCTTGCAATGGCCTTTGGTACGGGCGCAAATGTCTCCGAGCTGATCCAGCACAATCACTCTGAATGGGCGCTGAGCATCCGAGGTGGGTGTGATGTAAGCGACCTGTGTTTGATCGAGCACTGCATTGACGCTCTCGAGAGCTTCCCGCATAGCAACGGCCTGCTCGGACTGTGCCCCGGTATCAGTCCGCCCGTTGGCCAAGTCCTGAATGAAGTCTCGAAGGATCGTGTACTTCAAGGAGTCGCCACGCAGAAGCGTGATCGAGCCAGCAATCGGCCCGAGCGTGACTGTCACTAGGTGGCTGCGGTTGTCATTCTCGATCTGAATGTGGGCGTCGATGCTGATTTCTGGGCGCCGGACTGGGCAGGTGGTTACGCCACCGCGCTCAAGGGCGTGCTGTAGCACCATTACGCGACTGAGTGGGACGATGTATTCGCTCATGCGGCACCCCCTGCTGATACAGCATGAGCTTGGCCAGCAGGCGAGATGATGAGCTTCAGACCCGTACGTTGCTGGAAGGCGGCGAGCAGGGTAGGGCTGGTGCAAATGGTGGGGTGCAAGAAAACCTTGCTCCCACAATTGGCTTGGGCGATTGGCATATCTGGACCTCGGTGGTGAGAGGAGTAACGGTCCAGACAATACTTAAACGAATAGGCCGGGTCAATACCTTTGCGTAATGATTACGTATAGGTCAATGCGTCAGAATATCTCCACTTTCGAGATCACCACGCCGCAGATCAGCGCGTCAGTGGGTAGCTCAATAATGGGATCGGGCCAAGATGGGTTGAGTGGCTTGAGGAAGTGGCGCTCGCCTTCGATGACGAGCTGCTTGAACGTCGCTTCCTTGCTATCTACCAGTTTGGCGATCACTAACGAGCCGTTCTCATAGTCTCTCTCTGGATCGACGAAGATGATATCGCCCTCCCTGAATGAGCGGCGTTCGTGCGGATTGAACATCGAAAGCCCCCTTACTCTAAGGGCGAACGTACCGCTGCTGTGAGACACCGCGCAAGGGAGCCAGGATTCTACGTCCTGTATCTCCAAAGACTCTTGCATCTCGCACCACGCCCCGGCCTGCACCCATGAAATAAGCGGTACAAACCCGCGAACCTGCGGGCCAGCCTCAACGTTCGATTGCACCCCGGTAGCGATTTTGGGGGTGCCTTCGCCTTTCCACAGCCAGTCGGCTGTAACTCCGAGGACTCTGGCGATCTTTTCAACATTTTCTTGGCGAGGGCTGAGTGATGTGCCAGACAAAATCCGGTGGACTGTAGGCTGTGGCACGCCGGATCTCCGTGATAACTCCCCGCCAGAGAGACCGAGTTCCTGCATGCGCTTCGCTATTCGGCTTCCTATCACTGCTGAATGCTCTGATTTGTTTACGTATTGCAAGTGTATTGCTTCGATCTATTCGTTTGGGTAAGATCCGCCTATTCGCTAACGAATAGGTGAGCGCTATGACCGTACAATTGATGGTTTCGAAGTTGATCGAGTTAGGCTTTTCACAGCGCGCAATCGCTGATCGGGTTGGCGTCTCTCAGCCCACCATCTACCGGGCGACGAAGGGCGCCGCAGTTCGTTACGAGGCCGGGAAGGCAATTGAGTTGTTCTATGAAGAACAAGTGAATGGCGTTGCTCAGCAGCGAAAGTAAGGAGCGTTGAACTGGGGTCCTCTCACCACAAGACTCCCCCAGCCCAACGTTAGACACCCGCCACCCGGCAGCCTCTCACCACAAGAATCGCCGGATGACTGGAACCACATGTGATGCCCGCACAGCACGCAAAGCATCACACCACGGTCGTGGTCGTAGGATAGGGCTTGCCCGGTTCCATGACTACACCGTTAACAGAGGTTTAACGGTTTATGAGTCGCATCGATACCTTGCTGGACACCGGTCCAGCCCTTTCCCTGCGCCACGCGCTCTACCGCGCAGGTCGCGAATACAGAGGCGGCATCACCACTCTGGCGTTTGATATGGGCATGGACCTGGATGCTCTGCAGAAGAAGTTGAAACACGATGAAGAACGGCGCTGGTTGAATCCAGACGAGCTTGAGGAAGTGCTGCAGTGGACCTCTGACAAGCGCGTTCTGGATGCGTTGGGCAGGGCGGCAGGGGTGGTCTGGTACCGCCCGCAGCCGGTGCCTGCGACCAATCAACAGCTCAAGGCGGTTGCTCATCTGCTTGAGGAGGCCGCTCAGTTCGTCAGCAGCATGCACGAAGGCGCAGCGGACAACGTATGGGAGCTGCACGAAGTCCAGAAATTGGAAGCGTGCGGCCTGGACGTGATCCGGCAGGTATTGGCGATCACCGCCGGTGCCCGCGATGCGATGGAGGACCAGGTCAATGGCTAACGTTCCTGATCCGCTCGACATGGCCGCTGAGCAGTCCGAGTACTTCCTGCAGATAGCTCTGCAGCGCCATACCCAACGCCCGGTCAAAGCCAGCGCTCAGTTCTGCGCGGACTGCGACGATGCTATCCCGCTGCTGCGTCAGCAACTCGTTCAGGGCTGTGAAACCTGCATCAGCTGCCAAGAACTGCGGGAGCGGCGCAGATGATCGACCGCCCAACACCAACAATGGCCGAGTGGGCGCGGCGCTATGTCGACGCTTTCGGTCTCGCCCTGGTACCGATCGAACCGGGCGAGAAGGCACCCAAGGGCAACGGCTGGAACAAGCCGGGTGGATACTTCATCGACGCCGCTGAGGCCGAGGGCTTCTGGCAGCAGCACCCGAGTCATAACCTGGGCGTTGTGCTGGGGCCGAGTCGGGTCTGTTCGCTGGATGTTGATGATGTCCCGCTGACTCGGTTGGCCCTGCAGCAGACGCTGGGTCTGGACGTTGACGCCCTCGCGGCTGCGTATCCGACGGCAGTGGGCAACCCTCTGCGTTTCCGCATCCTGTTCAAGGTGCCGGCAGGCGTTGAGCTGAGCCGCCACTCCTTGGTGTGGCCTAACCAGAATGACCCTGACGGTAAGATCTACAAAGGTCTGATGGTCCAGGTCAAAGCAGCTAAGGACGATGGTGATGCTGCCCGCGAGGCGGCGTTTCGCATGGCGGCAGAGCCGTTCAAGAAAATCACGGTGTTCGAGCTGCGCGGCGGTCTGGTGCAGGACGTCCTGCCACCGTCGATTCACCCCGACACCGGCAAACCATACACCTGGCGCAATCCACCCTCAGCTGAAGGGCTGCCGGAATTGCCCCCGGAGCTTCTGGCCATCTGGCAGGGGTGGGATGCGTTCAAGCAGCGGGCCGACGCGGTTTGCCCGTGGCGACCCCAACCAGTCGGGGCACCCGCTCACGCACCTGAGCGCTCGAAGCCCACGTTGGTCCGATCCGGGCAGCCGTTGCCCGAGGTCATCCCGGAATTCAATCGCCGCCACGATATCGCCACGTTGATCGAGGCGCATGGGTACCAGCGGATCGATGGCAAGTGGCTCTGCCCGCAGAGCAGCAGTGGCCTGCCTGGCGTCACCATCACCGATGGCAAGCTGTACTCGCATCACAGCTCTGATCCGCTGGGCAACGGCCACAAGAATGACGCATTCGACGTCTACTGCATCTTGGTGCATGACGGTGATCGCCGGGTGGCTACCCGAGAGGCGGCGCGGATTCTCGGCATCGATGCGAAGTCGCGGCCACCCACACCGCCGCCGCAAGGTGAGCTTCCCCATGACCCATCAATCGATGAGCCAGCAGACGCGGCGACGGACCTGACTGGGGAGGTCGATGAGCTTCCCCGTACCCCATCGGACGAAGCAGCGGCCAGCTCGGCCAGCTCCTCGGCCTCAGGGGGTGAGGGGGCAGATGGATTGGTGTTGAAAGCTGCGCTGCGGCGGTTCGCATTGGTGGAAGGCTCGACCAACGTGTGGGACCTCGACAAGGCGCTCTCGATGAAGCGGGCCGGCTTTGAAGCGCTGGTGGGCAAGCCTCTGGCGAAGCAGTGGATTGATCGCACCGACAAAAAGCTGGTGTCACTCGATCAGGTCAAAGAGCTGGAGCAGGTAAAGCGCCTGGCAGCGAAAAAGGGCGGGGCGCTCAAGCTGGACCCCATCGAGCGATACGTCTACATCGACGGCACCAAGGATGTGTGGGATCGGGAAAAGAAGCGGCGGATCCCCGAGGGCGCGGTGAAGATGGCCTTGGGAGATGAGTACAAGTGGTGGCTTAACAGCCAGGACCGGCGTGTGGTGGATGTCGACCATATCGTCTTTGACCCGACCATGACCAAAGACCCAGCCGTGTACATCAACACGTTTGAGGGCTTGCCGCTCGAGCCTGTTCGCAACGACGCAGCGTGCGAGAACCTGCGCTGGCTGATCAGCTTTTTGTGCAACCACGATGCCGAGGCGCTGGACTGGCTGATCAAGTGGCTGGCCTACCCACTGCAGAACATGGGCGCGAAGATGGATACCGCTGTGCTGTTCCATTCCACGATGGAAGGCTCGGGCAAGAGCCTGATGTTTGCGGATGTGATGGGCGAACTCTACGGCCAGTACGGCGCGACGGTCGGACAGACGCAGCTTGAGGGCAACTTCAATGCCTGGCAGAGCAGGAAGCTGTGGGCGGTCTTTGAGGAAGTGGTCAGTCGCGACCAGCGATACAACCAGGTGGGCAAGATCAAGCACATGATCACCGGCAAGACGGTTCGCATGGAATCGAAGTTCATCAACGGCTGGGAAGAAGCCAACCACATGAACTCGGCGTTCCTCAGCAACGAGATCATGCCCTGGCCGATCAGCGAAGACGACCGCCGCATGCTGGTCATGTGGCCTTTGGAGACGCTGCCGCCTGGCCGGCAGAAGGCGATCAGCAAAGAGCTGGCCAATGGCGGCGTTGCGGCGCTGTACGGCTGGTTGCTGGAAGTTGACCTAGGCGAGTTCAACCAGCGCACCCGACCACCCAAGACTGAGGCGCGGCAACGACTGGTGGAGCTGAGCCGCACAGCCTGGCAGACCTTCTTCTACCTATGGCGCGCTGGCGAGCTTGGCAACGGCCTGTGGGGCTGCGCCCTGACCACGGACATCTACGCGATGTTCATCGAGTGGTGCTCGCACAATCGAGAGAACGCTATGAGCCAAACAAAATTCTCGTTGATGGTGAGTGCCAAGGTTGAGAAGACGCGGGCCATCCCGTGGACTGATGGCAATCAAAGGCGGTTCGCTGCGTTCTTTTTTCCGAGCGATGGCGATCCTTCCCTGCCCCCATCCATGAAGTCGGCCGAGCTGGGCAAGAACGTCGTCGAGTGGCGCGCCAGGGCAAAGCTGGCTGGGTGGAACGTGGATGGCTGGGACCATGTGAAAAGGGTGCTTGCCGCATGACTACCTTAATAAGTGTGTTGGGTGTGTTGGGTTTGTGTCGGGTTCGGTTGGCCAACTCAACACAGGCAGAAGCCCCGGAATCAGTGGTTTGGCGGCAATGTGTGTTGGGTGTGTTGGGTTTTTCCGCGCGCGCGCGCATGCGCGTGATTTCTCAACCCTGCATCACTGCCAGAAAAAAACTCTATGCGAGGACTGAAATACCCAACAAACCCAACACACTCAACACACTTTTTATTAATACATTGATTTCATTGGTTTTTAATTGTGTTGGGTTTGTGTTGGGTCGGCTGAATACGTGTTGGGTTGCGGTTTGCGGGGTATTTCACTCATGAAAAAGGATGTTGATGACCTCATGCGCCATTGGGCTGAGCAGCGGGCACGCTTTGGCCTAGAGGCCGGCGTGGGTAGCCAGATGGGCACGATCATGCAGTGGAAGGGCGCAGCCCCTCGCGGCGGTGCTACCGGGTCCAGTATCCCGGCAGGTGGTTTAGGTATGGATCGCGCCGCCGCCGAAGTCGACGCTGCGGTTGCCGAGCTGGAGCGCCGTGATGATCGGGGTGAGGTACTGGCGCGGTTGGCCAGATTCCGCTATGTGCATGGTGCTCCCATTCGCGAGCAGATGAGGGAGGTCGGCCTGGCAGAGGATGCTGAGCGCACCTACTGGAACTGGCTTGATGCGCTGCACCTGCAGGTGGTCAGGATCATCATTGCGCGTTCCGGACCGTATCGAAGCAATACCGTTCGTCGGGTCGGAATGCGCCGTGGCTGCGCCGAGGGTGCGCCGAAGTAGCGTCAATGCGGCGAACCGAAAATAGCCTCTGTTCGGTTTTGCAGTTAGCCGGTAAAAAGGCGCCACGATATGAAAAGTGCGCTTAGGCGCTTCCCCTACAAGCACCGTGCTGTGCAACCCGCCCCGATCTATCGGTGCACTGAGAACCCTGCCATCTGGCGGGGTTTTCTGTTTCTGGCGCCGTGCTTTGCCAACGAGGCTTACATGAACAGCGAGCAACAAGCGTTAGCCGAGATACCGATCTGGATGGTGATCGTTCTGTCTCTGGTCGGCGGTGTATCGGGCGAGATGTGGCGGGCCGACAAGGCGGGTGCTCGCGGTTGGGGGCTGGTCAGACGGCTGGCGTTACGATCGGGCGCCTGCGTCACCTGCGGGGTAGCGACCAACATGCTGCTGTACGCCCTCGGTGTTTCGGTCTGGGCGGCAGCAGCGGTTGGTTGCTTGACTGCGATGGCCGGCGCCGACGTTGCGATCAACCTCTACGAGCGTTGGGCAGCGAAGCGGCTTGGGGTTTGCCAGACGACGTCATCTAACACCGACTCTGCACTGTAGGAAGGAGATCTGGTCATGCAAGTTCGTGTTTTTGGTGAAGCGCAAGAGCTGCTGTGGGTCAGAACTGAAACCGGCGGCTTGACGAGTCTTTCGCACCGCCGGGATGGCACGCTGGATAGGATCATCGTGGCGCTTGAGTCCGCTCTCTATCAGGCGAAGTCAGAAGCGAAGCACGTAGATGAAGCTGATCTGGCGATGGTAGTCAGCACCGAGGATATCGACGCGTTGTTAAAGCGTGATCTCTCGGTTGATGTTTGCGGCAACCATGTTCCAGATCCCAGGGGATTGGAAGAAGGCGTGCCACTTAGGCGGAGCGACAAAGCCGATACGGTTCCCGCTCTTCCAAATTGCAACGGCATGACCAGCGAGACCAGCTGTGTTAACAGCAAACTCGAAAGCCGCAACGAACTCTTGTTGGTCGGAGCTGGATTTGCTTCCGAATGAAGAGTCCACAGGCACGATGATCATGTCCTGTCCCTGCTCACGAACGTGAGCGAATTTATACTTAGCCATCTTTCATCCTTTCGATTGGTGAGGGAGTCCTTCCTCGGCCTGCCTTCTGCGGGGGAAGGACCAGGCGATGCTAGCACTTTGATTTCACGTGTGAGGAGTGGCCATGTTCAAGAATCAGGATTCGGATGTCTCCTCGGCACGACGAGCCAGGTCACTTACACGACCAGTGCCCCCGGTGGGGGCGGGGACCCTGGCGATATGGCCGGGGTACGGGACGGGAAACCCGCGCTTCTGCGTTAGCGGCTGGTTCACCAGCTTAGTGAACTGCGGTGAACTGGTTAACCCCCCGTATTCATTGGGTGAACTGGATATTTGAGCATGACGCACCTTAGCAAATCTGAGTTCGCCGCGCGCAACGGTTGGTCGAAATCCTACGTTTCGAAACTCGCCAAGCAGGATCGGTTGGTGCTTACAGACGAAGGTAAGGTCGATGTCGAAGCAACCGAACTTTTACTGGCTGAATCAGCCGACCCCAGCAAGGCCGCCGTCGCCGCACGGCACGAAGAGCATCGCGTAGATCGTGATGTACGCAGTCAGCTGCAGCCTGCGGATCAGCCTCTGGTTGTAGTGCCACCTGCGGAGGTTCCCAGCAAGGGTCCTGATTTCCAGAAGGCCAGGGCGCACCGCGAGTACTACCTTGCGCAACTGGCCGAGGCTGAGTTCTACAAGGTTCAAGGGAACTTGGTTGAGCGCAAGCCCGTTGAGGACGCTGCCTACTCCGCAGGCCGCATGGTCAGAGATCTGATGTTTGGTCTCGCCCCCCAGCTCGCCGCCGAGTTGGCCGCTATGACCGATCCTTGGCAGATAGAAAAACATCTCACTGGCGCCTTCCGGCGTGTCTTTGAAGACGCGATCCGATTGAACGGTGCCGACCTTGAGCAAGCCATGACACAGAGCTGAGCCTATGCCCACCGGATACGCAGACGGTGCGAAGGTGTACCGCACTGGGTATTGCCGTGGGCTACAGCCCGACCCAGAGTTGTGGGTAGATGAGTGGGCTGACGAGTACATGCGGATCCCGCGTGACACTGGTGCAGCCGAGCCAGGCCAATACCGCACTGCGCGAACCCCATACGCCCGTGAACCCATGCGCTGCCTGTCGCCTGCCCATCCGTGCAAACGGGTGGTGACGATGGTTGCATCGCAGCTGATGAAAACGCAGATCGCGCTCAACTGGATCGGCGCGCTGATTCACATGTCACCATCCAACATCCTGACCTTGCTGCCAAGCCTTACCCTGGCCAAGCGCGTTTCTGGTCGGATGGGCAAAACCATTGCCGCGACCCCAGTGCTGCGCGAACGTGTCGCCACGTCCCGCTCGCGCGATGCACGCAACACCATGGACACCAAGGAGTTTGAGGGCGGTACGCTTTATGCGACCACTGCTGGCTCGGCCTCCAACCTGGCAGAGCTGTCCGCGCGCTACGTCTACGGCGACGAGGTGGATCGTTGGGATGTCGACGTGGACGAGGAGGGCGACCCAATCGAGCTGGCGGAAACCCGTGGCAGTACCTTCGGCCGCAACGCCAAGTTTTACTTCTCCAGCTCGCCGACCATCAAGGGCGCCTCCCGGATCGATGACCTGTTCCAGGCTAGCGATCAGCGACACTTCTACGTGCCGTGTCCGTCCTGCGGGCACATGCAAACGCTGGAGTGGGAGCGCCTTCTGTATTCGGCTGACTTCGCTACCGTTCACTACCAGTGCGCCGGTCCTGAATGCGACGTGCTGATCGAAGAACACCACAAGGGTGAGATGCTGGCCAAAGGCGAGTGGCGTGGCCACGCCCAAGGCGACGGCGAAACAGTCGGCTTTCACCTCAACGCCCTCTATGCGCCGTTGGGCTGGACCTCATGGTCCGCGCTGGCCAAGCAGTTTCAGAAAGCCAAGCGGGCGCAGGATCGAGGTGATCTCGAACCCATGCAGGTGTTCTACAACACCCGCTTGGCAAAGGTCTGGGACAGTGCGGTCGAGCAGACCAAGGCCGATTTACTGCAAGCCCGCGCGCTTCAGGAGAACTATGTTCTCGGTTCGTTGACCGTTGGCGTGCTGGTACTGACTGCCGCTGTCGATGTGCAGGCCAACCGCCTCGAGCTGATGGTGATCGGCTGGGGCGTTGGTATGGAACGGTGGGTGGTCGATCACCAGGTCATCCCCGGCGATCCAGCCGACGACCGCACCTGGGCTTTGCTAGATGAGCGGCTCAAGGTGCGGTACCGCCATCCCTGCGGCGTTGGCCTCGGCATTCTGGCAACGGGCATCGACTCTGGTGGTCACCACACCCATGAGGTTTATCAGTTCTGCCGAGTACGACGTTGGCGCAACATTTTCGCCATCAAAGGCGCGAGCAAGCCGGGGCGACCGGTCATTGCCCAGCGTCCCTCGCTGGTGGATGTCACCTGGAAAGGTCAGACCGAACGCCACGGCGCCGAGCTGTGGATGATCGGCACCGACACCGCCAAGGATTGGATCTACAACCGCTACAGCTTCGAGACCGGTCCTGGTTCACTGCACTTCGCCAAGGACCTGCCCGACGACTTCTTCCAGCAGTGTGTGGCCGAGCGCAAGGTTGCGCGCTACGTAAAAGGCTACAAGCGGATTGAGTGGGTGAAGGGCAAGGCAGACCGAAACGAAGCGCTTGACCTCATGGTGTACAACCTCGCCATGGCCTATTACCTCAACTTGCACCGCTACGGCGAGCACGACTGGGACAAGCTTCGGCAGGCCTTGGCACAGGCTGGATTGTTCGATGAACCGGTGGCTGTGGAGCCGCCAGTCACCGAGGCAGATGACGATGACGATGATCCATCCGACTCGGCCACCCCTCGTGACACCACGCAGTCGCCAGCCCGGCCTGCTTCGCCGCCTCCACCGCCGCCGCGACCGGCACCGAAACCAATGCAACGCCGCAGCTCGAGTAGCGGCTACCTGAAGAGACGCTGACATGGCATACACACAAGCCCACCTCGCCGCTGTCGAGCGTGCGATTGCGCGCGGCGAAAAGGTCGTTCGATACAGCGACCGCACGGTTGAGTATCGGTCGGTCGATGAGCTGATCAAGGCACGTGACCTGATCCGTACCGAACTGGCCAAAGCTGCGGGGCCGCGTTCCCGCGTTGTCCGGCTTTACCACGGAGGTAAGGGCCTGTGAGCGGCCGTTACATTTCCCTCGCCCGTTCTGGCGTACTGGTTCCCGAGCGGATCAAGGCCAGCTACGAAGGCGCTGCCGAGGGCCGGCGCTCTTCAAACTGGGATGCGCCCGATACTGGGCCTAACAGCCTGATCATGCCGGCCTTGCGTAACCTGCGTTCGCGTTCGCGAGCGGCGGTGCGCAATGACCCGTATGCCGCCAACGTTATCGACAAGCGGGTAAGCAACCTCATCGGCACGGGCATTACGCCGCAGCCGAGGCTCACCGACAAGGCATTGCGCAAAATCATGCAGGTGCTGTGGGAGGACTGGGTAGACGAGTCCGACGCCGATGAGCTGACCGACTTCTACGGCCAGCAAGCGTTGGTGGCGCGAACGGTCGAGCAGTCGGGCGAGTGTTTCGTGCGGCTGCGTCCTCGGCGTCTCGAAGATGACCTGGCGGTTCCGCTGCAGCTGCAATGTCTCTCGCCCGAGTTCGTGCCACACGACAAGTTTGAAGTGACCCGATCCGGCAATGTGATCCGTGCCGGCATTGAGTTCAACAGCCTTGGGCGGCGGGTGGCTTACTGGTGCTATCGCAACCATCCCAGTGACAAGACCTCGCTCAATGCGGGGTACAACGCCCTGGTGCGTGTGCCTGCCGAGCAGATGCTGCACATCTTCGAGTCACTTGAACCAGGTCAATTGCGTGGCGTTCCCCGGTTGGCGCCGGTATTGAAGCGGTTGCGCAGCCTGGACAGTTACGACGATGCGGTCCTGTTTCGGCAAGAGGTGGCCAATCTGTTCGCAGGCTTCATCCGCAAGCCCGCACCGGAAGGCCCGCCGCAGATCGACATGGTGACCGGGGCACCAGTCAGCTACGACCGCGACGGCTTCACGCCGATGGTAGGGCTGGAGCCGGGCACGATGCAGGAGCTGCTGCCGGGTGAGCAGGTCGAGTTCTCGGACCCACCGGACGGCGGCAACAACTACCCCGACTTCATGCGGCAGCAGCTCACCGCTGCAGCGGCGGGCGCGGGCCTGCCTTATGAGCTGATGACGGGCGATATGCGCGGGGTCAACGACCGGGTGATCAGGGTTGTGCTGAACGAGTTCCGCCGCCGGCTCGAGCAGCTCCAGTTCTCGGTGTACGTCCACCAGCTGTGCCGCCCGGTGCGGCGTGCCTGGATGGACATGGCTGTTCTGTCAGGCGCCCTCGATCTGGATGACTACACCCAGCGGCGCCGCGAATACTTGCGCACGCGATGGGTACCGCAGGGCTGGGCTTACATCCAGCCAGTACAGGATGTTCAAGCCCGCATGCTCGAAGTCAAAGCCGGTTTCACCTCACGCAGCGAGATGTGTCTGCGCGCGGGCACCGACGCTGAAATCGTAGACGAAGAGAACGCCGCCGACATCGCCCGTGCACAGGCACTGGGCCTCAACTACAGCACCTTGTCCGCGATTGATGACGATGCCGACGAGTCCGATCAAAAGGAAACGAAATGAAAAAGTTGATGCCGTTTCGCATCTTCAACAAGGCCAAAACCGCCCTGCAGGTGGAGGACGAGAGCTGGTACAAGATCAATGCCACGGCTGGCGGCGAGTCTGAATCGAAAACCATCGAGATCTTCATCTACGGCGAGATTGGCACCTGGGGCATCACGGCCAGCCAGTTTATTCAGGATCTTAAAGCCGCTGACGATGGAGCTTCGCCAGTTGTCGTCGCCTTCAACACCATCGGCGGTGACCTCTTCGACGGCCTCGCCATTCATAACGCGCTCATCCGTCTGGGTGAGCGATGCACTGCCCGGATCGACGCGCTGGCAGCGAGCGCCGGCAGCGTAGCGGCCTGCGGTGCGCATCGGATAGTCATGGCCTCGAACGCGATGTTCATGATCCACAACCCATGGACGCTGGCGGGTGGTGATGCCGAGGATCTTCGCCGAGTGGCGGATGTGCTCGACCAAACCTTCGAGGCGATCATTGCGGCCTACAAAGCCAAAGCGCCGGACATTGATGATGCTGAGCTGCGGCGCATGGTCAACGACGAGACCTGGCTCACGGCTCAGGAGTCACTCGCCCTAGGGCTGGCTGACGAGATCGGCAACGGCGTCAAGGTTCAAGCCTGCTTGGGGCAGGGGGCTGCCATGGCGCGATATCGCCAGACGCCGCAAGCGCTGCTCGATCAGCTCACTGCCAGCCAGGCCGAGCCTTTGGTTCAAGACGATCCGCCGGCAGTTGATGATCCGCCTGCGCCGACCGAGGCCGATTCAACGGCATTGGCCCTGATGATCACCCAGGCCTGCGCCACTGCCGGCATCAGCAACTTGGTCGCGCCGTTGATTGCGTCCAGCAAGCTGGCAGATGAAGCGACCGTGCAGGCTGCGTTGACCCGTGCCAAATCGGTGCGGGACCTGTGCGTCGCTGCTCGCCTTCCAGAAATGACTGCTGAGTTCGTGCAGGCCGGGCTGGATGCCGGTGCGGTACGTGCGCGGTTGTTCGACAAGTTGGTTGGCTCTGGCAAAGGCTTCGAGATTGACAACAGCTTGCCGCCTGCTGACGACGAGATTGAACCGGTCCAGGTCAAGATACCCACACCCACAAGTACCTATGCCGCTCGGCGGCAGGCGACTCGACAACACCCTGGCAAAGGAGCCTGAACATGAGCAAGACCTATGTAGAACCGGTGCATGCCGGTGAATTTCTCCTGTCCGAGGGACCCGGCAAGATCTCGCGCGAGGCCATCGCATTGGCGGCTGGTGTGGCATTGCCGGCTGGGCAGGTCCTCGGCCAGGTCACCGCGAGTGGGCTGCTGACTGCGTACGACCCGAACGCAGAGGATGGCAGCGAGGCCGCCAAGTGCATCCTGTTCGCTGGCGTCCCTGCTTCCGAGGAGGAGCGCCGAGGACGCGCCGTTGTGCGCTTGGCAGAGGTCACGGAGTCGCTGCTCACTGGACTGGATCTGGATGCCGAGAAGGCGCTGGCCAGCCACTTCATCATCGTTCGTTGAGGCGAGCAGAACCCAACCAAACCCCGCCACTGTGCGGGGTTTTGCATTACTGGAGGGCCTTCATGGCTGCCATCGAGATTTTTGAAGAAAACGCTTTTACCGTGCCCGCGCTGACCGCCGCGATCAACGAGCAGCCCTTTGTGCCAGGCCGACTGGCTGAGCTGGGGCTGTTTGAAGAAGAGGGCGTCAACACCGTGACCGTCCAGGTTGAAAAAGACGGCGACACCCTGGCGCTGGTCCCGGCAGGTGAGCGCGGTACCACTGGCCACATCGTCAATGGCAGCAAGCGGATCCTGCTGCCGTTCAACACGGTGCATCTGCCTGAGACGTTCACCATTCGCGCTGATGAGATTCAAGGCATCCGCGCGTTTGGCTCGCAGACTGAGCTGCAGGCGGTTCAAGACGTTGTGAACAAACGTCTGGCCAAAGCCCGCCGGCAGCTCGACGCGACGCATGAGTTTCACCGCATGGGCGCGCTGAACGGTCATGTGATGGATGCCGACGGCAAGACCATCCTGCTGAATATCTTCGACCGCTTTGGACTTGAGCCGATAGTGGTAGAGATGGCGTTGGCGAATGCTGGAACGAAGGTGCGCGTGAAATGCGTAGAGGCGCTGGACGCACAGGAAGAAGCTCTCGGTGCCACCACCACCAGCGGGGCGCGTGCGTTCTGTGGCAAGAACTTCTGGCGCGCCCTGATTGACCACGAAAGCATCGCCAAGACGTATGAGGGAAGCCAGTACGCCTCGGCGCTGCGTGCAGATGGCCGTGAGGCATTCGAGTTCGGCGGGATCATGTGGGAGCGGTATCGCGGCAAGGTCAACGGCACCGCCTTCGTACCAGACGATGAAGCTCGCTTGGTTCCTGAGGGCGTGCCTGGCCTCTGCATCTCGCGGTTTGCGCCGGCAGACTACATGGATACGGTAAACACCGAAGGCCTGCCGTATTACGGTCAGGTTGAAGTCCTGCCGTTCAAAAAAGGCGTTGCGGGCGAAGCCCAGTCCAACCCCTTGCACATGGTCACGCGCCCCCGCGCAATCATCCACCTGAAGCTCTGACCGTGAGCTTCCGCGAGCTGCTTGCTGATGTGGACGACACGGTTTTCGAGGTGCTCGGCGATGCGGCGCAGATCGAGGGGCGCGACGTGATTGGCATGTTCTCGGCGCCCTGGCTGCAGCCCAAGCTCGGCCAGATCCGCACCGCCCTGCGTGAGCCGCACCTGGTCATCCGCGTCGCTGACAACGCGGGTGTCGAGGTCAAGCAGAAGGTGGTCATCGATATGCCGGCTGAGGATGGCGGCGGGAACTACACCATTACCAACATCGAGCCTGGCGGTGACGGCCTGGTCACTCTGGTGCTGAGGAAATCGCCATGAGCGTGGGTAGCTATCACAAACAGTCGGCCAGCTCCGGGCTGATCACGCTGCAGGCCAGCGCGGGTGACATCAAGCGTTTCGCTGACTTCGCCCGGCTAGTGCCCAAGGCGATGGCTGCAGCCCAGCGCAGGGCGATCAACAAAACGTTGCGCTGGCTTCGCACTCACATGGCTCGGGAAGTCGGTCGTCAGGAGCGGATCGCCATCGCAGCGGTAAGGCAGCGGCTTAAAGCGTTCCCGGTTACCGGCAACGGGCAGGGCAGGCTGTGGTTCGGCATCAACCCCATCGAAGCCAGTCGCGCTGGTCGCGCAAGGCAAGGGCGCTCTGGGGTAACGGTAGCCGGCCGTCGCTACGAAGGCGCTTTTTTCAAGCGAGTGTACGGTGGCAAGGCTGATATCTGGATCCGCACAGCCAGTAAGCATTTTGACGCGAGCGATTACCCCGACAGCCAAGTTTCTGGTGCGGGTGGTGCACGGTCAGGGTGGGTCTCGGAAAACGGCAGCCGCTTCCCGTTAGCCAAGGCCAAGATCACCCTGGACAACGTCCGGCCTCACTTCGAGACCTGGACCAATCGCGCTCACCAACGCCTGCTGGAAGTGATGGAGCAGGAGCTGAACTATGAGCTGCACAAGTACCTGGGGAGAACAGGCAATGGATGAGGACTCAATCCCTCTCAGCCAGATTTACGCCGCCATTGAGCAGCACATCAGCGAGACGATTCCGGGTCTCGCGTATGTGGGAACAATGCCTGCCGGGATTCAGGTGGTCACGCCGCCTGCAGTGATCCTCGAGCTGGCGGGGTTTGAAGATGCCGACAAGGATCCGGGCACGGGGGAAACAGCGGTTGATGCTCGCTTTGAAGCGCGTGTGATCGTCGGTGCCGAGGAAGAAAACTGCTTGCATATTGCCGCGTTCGTTGCGGCGCAGTTGGCCGTACTCCTGCGGATCCAAACGTGGGGGCTGGCGGTCGAACCCTCACAGTTCATTCGTGCAGAACGAGACTGGACGCGCCCCGAACTGGATGCTTACGCCGTGTGGGTGGTCGAGTGGACTCAGATCATCTACCTGGGTAAGGAGGAGTGGCCTTGGCCAATAGAGCCTCCAGGCACGCTTGTGTTTGGGTTCCACCCCGACACGGGCGCTGGCAGCGAAGGGGCCTATTATCCACCGGAGGCCATGGAATGAGTTATGCGAGCGCACAGCATGACCGCATGCTGGCTTGTGTGGTGATGGCATGCCGCGTGGTCGCGGTGGATCTGGAAGCTGCGCGGGTGCGTGTGTCGGACGGTGCCGGCTGGACCAGTGCCTGGGTACGCTGGCACAGCCAGGCCGCTGGCAAGGCGCGCCACTGGCGGGCGCCGAGCCTGGACGAGCAGGGCATGCTTATCAGTCCCAGTGGCGACCCGGCGCAGGGCACGTTCATACCGGGCCTGTACGGCAACGCCGGCAGTCAGCCAGACAACCGCGATCATGTGGAGGTCTGGCGGTTTGATGATGGCGGCTCGCTGGTCTACGACTGGCAGGCCAAGAGTTACACCATCACGCTGCCTACGGGCACTGTGTTGGTCAAGGTGGGCGGTACGTCGGCCACACTGACCGACGATGCAATCATGGCCAAGACGGTGACGTTGACCGCCGAGGCGACTGCCATCACGGCCAAGGCCGCGAACATCACGCTTGAAGGTGCCGTAAAAATTGTCGGCCCGTTATCCGTAACGGGCGATATCACTGGCGCCGGCAAGATCATGGACGCCGGCGGCAACTCGGCAAACCACAAACACTGACAGCCCGCCATTTGAGCGGGCTTTTTCAGACCTGGGGAAACCATGGCTACCAAGAAAGAAACCGCTGCGCCTGGTGCGCTGGCGACGGTCGTCTATTGCGACAAGGTCAACGCCTCGCGCTCGCTGTTCATGGACAGCGGCCGCGAGCTGAAAGTGATCCGCGCGCGGATCGAGGTCGACGGCGCCGACGCCGAGGCGCAGGCCTATCTAGACGCCCGCAAGGATTTCCAGCGCCTGGAGGCGTAACCCCATGATCGGAATGGATCGCCGCACAGGGGCGCCGCTGTCAGGCCTGGACCATCTGCGGCAGTCCATTGAAGACATTTTGACCACGCCGATTGGCAGCCGCCGGATGCGGCCTGAATACGGCAGCCGCCTGCGCCGTTACGTCGACCTGCCGGTTAACGATGGCTGGAAAAGCGCTGTACAGGCCGAGGTCGCTCGCGCCCTGAGCCGCTGGGAGCCGCGCTTTCGTTTGGAGCGCGTCCGGGTGACGGCCGTTGTAGACGGGAAAATCACTATGCAGTTGACCGGGGTTTACCTGGGCGACAGCAACGTCATTGAGGTAAGCGCATGACAATTGACTTGGCGGCGCTGCCGGCGCCGCAGGTGCTGGAAAGCCTCGATATCGAAGCCACTTATGAGGGGCTGCTGGTCCAGTTTCGCGAGTACCTGGGCGACAACTGGACGGCGCCGCTTGAGAGTGAGCCGGTGGTCAAGCTGCTGGAGCTGGTCGCCTATCTTCGCGTGCAAGACCGGGCGCGGGTCAATGACGCCGCCAAGGCGCTGTTGCTGGCCTACGCCAAGGGTGCGGATCTGGATCATCTGGCGGCCAACGTCGAGCTTGGCCGCCTGGTGGTGCAGGCCGAGGATTTGACCGCGGTACCGCCGGTGCCGGAGGTGCTGGAGGAAGACGACGCCCTGCGCGAGCGGGTGCAGCTGGTCTATGAAGGCCTGACCACGGCCGGCCCGCGAAACAGCTACATCTTGCACGCCCGTAACGCGTCGGGCCTGGTGGCTGATGCCACGGCCGAAAGCCCGTCGCCGGCGGTGGTCGACCTGACAGTCTTAAGCCTGGATGGAAACGGCAGTGCCGACGCCGAGCTGCTGGCCACGGTCGCCGCTGCCGTCAACGACGACGACGTGCGCCCGGTTGCGGATCGGGTCAACGTGCGTAGCGCGCAGATCCTGCCGTACCAGATCAATGCCGTGGTTTACCTCGCCGGCAACGGGCCGGAAGGTGAGGCGGTGCTGGCCGAGGCCAAGAGTCGCCTGGAAGCCTGGAAGAACCCGCGCAAGCGGCTCGGTGTGGAGGTGTCGCGGTCTGCCATTGATGCCCAGTTGCACGTCGCCGGCGTCAAGCGCGTGGAACTCAACAACTGGGTGGATATCCGGCCGACGAAAGCCCAAGCGGCCTGGTGCACCGCCGTTACCGTAACGCGGGGTGTCCTGCCATGACGGCGCTGCTGCCCAATAACAGCACGCCGCTGGAACGCGCCCTCGGCTCGGTAGCAATCGACCGGACCAAGATCACCCTGCGCACCTTGTACAACCCCGACACCTGCCCGGCGCATCTGCTGTACCAGCTCGCTTGGGCGTGGTCGGTCGACCGCTGGGATGACGAGTGGTCGGAGGCGGTCAAGCGCTCGGTGATCCGCTCGGCGTACCTCGTCCACTCTCGCAAGGGAACCATCGGCGCTCTGCGCCGCGTGGTGGAGCCGTTCGGTTACCTGATCGAGATTGTGGAGTGGTGGCAGACGGTGCCCGAAGGGGTGCCGGGCACCTTCGCGTTAAAGGTCGGCGTGGCTGATGAGGGCATCAGCGAGGAAACCTATCAAGAGCTTACCGCGCTGATAGATGACGCCCGGCCAGTCAGCCGGCACATGGTCGGCCTGGCCATCAGCTTGGAAGCCACGGGCAGCTTTTGCCTGGCCACGGCCGTCTATGACGGCGAAGAACTCGACATATACCCGCCGCAAGCTGTTGACCTCGATGTCAGTGGCGAGATTGGGCGTGGCGGTCGTGATCACACTATTGACTATCTGGACGTTAACTATGGTTGACCAGACCTCGCAGTTTTACGCGATCCTGACTGACGTCGGGGCCGCCAAGCAGGCCAATGCGGATGCCCTGGGCATTGCTTGGACCTTTTCGCAGATGGGGGTGGGTGACGGCAACCCTACCGGCTTGGACAATCCGCCGCTGCCCATGCCGAACTCAAGTCAAAGGGCGCTGCTGAACGAATGGCGCCGCGCGCCGCTGAATCAGTTGAAGGTCGACCCCAATAACGCGGCGGTGATCATCGCTGAGCAGATCATTCCCGCCGACGTGGGCGGTAAGTGGATTCGCGAAATCGCCCTGTACGATGCGGACGGCGACATGGTGGCGGTGGCCAACTGCCCGCCGACCTTCAAGCCGCTGATGAGTCAGGGGTCTGGACGCACGCAGGTGCTGCGCCTGAATCTGCTGGTCAAGAGTGCCAGCAATGTGCAGCTCAAGATTGACCCAAGCGTTGTGCTGGCAACCCGAGAATGGGTGACCGAGGAACTGGCCCGGCAGGACTTCAAATACTCTGTTCTTGCGGCTACCACCGCCGCGATCACACTGAGCGGCCTGCAGACGGTCGACGGCGTGCCGCTCACGGCCGGGGCGCGGGTGCTGGTGAAGAATCAGGCGGCCGGAAGGGACAACGGCCTGTATCTGGTCGTTGCCGGTGGCGCCTGGGCGCGCTGCACCGATGCTGACGCCAGTGCCAAGGTGACGCCGGGCATGTTGGTGTTGGTCGAGCGAGGCACCGCCAACGGCGACAGCGCGTGGCAGTTGGTGACCGATGCGCCGATTACCCTGGGCGTCACGGCGCTGGCGTTTGAAATGGCGTTTGGGCGCACCGGTGTGGCCGCTGGTACTTATCGCAGCGTGACGGTCGACGCCTATGGGCGCGTAACCGCTGCGAGCAACCCGACCACGGTTGCCGGCTACGGCCTGACCGACGTTTACACCAAGACGCAGATCGACCAGGCCCTGGCGCTCAAGGCGAACTTGGCCAGCCCGGCATTGACCGGGGTTCCGACGGCGTCGACAGCGCCAATCGGCACCAGCACCGCCCAGCTGGCCAATACGGCATTTGTGCAAGCCGCCATTACAGCGGCCGGGCCGACGTTCAGTAACACCGATGAAGTTACCGACTGGGACAGCATTCTCGCGGCGGGCTGGTATCCGAAAATCCTGTCGCGTAACGTGCCGAACAGTCCAGGTACAGAAGTTTCTTACTGGTACTGCCTTACCCTGGCCTACGCCGGCGGCAGCATTACCCAGGTGGCCTACCCGTATGCGTCTGGGACATTGACCAGCGGCATTAAAACCCGCAGCCGCTATCAGAATGTCTGGACACCCTGGGTTACGTCTTACACCAATGCGAGCGTATCGGCGTCCATCAGGGATCTGTTGGCGGCTGCCACGGCACCTGCCGCGTTGCTGGCCATCGGCGCCGCGCCTTTAGCAAGTCCGGTGTTTACTGGCGGTCCTGCGGCCCCTACGCCGGCCCAGTTCGATGCAACGACGAAGATTGCAACGACTGAGCATGTCCAACGGGCATTAGGCAGTTTCAGGGGGTACGGCACTATTGGTGCCAACCGCGCAGTTACTGCTGCCGATATCGGCTGTGTTCTTCGTGCTAACGGGGTTTGGACTCTCACGCTGCCCACGCCTGGGGCACTGGGTCTGACGCCCGGTGCATCGTTCACGATCTATGGCAGTGGTAATAACGCGACAGTGGTGCCCGGTGCTGGCGTTAACTTGTCATGGAACGCCAACACCATTGCCAGTCATGTGGTGAAGTATTCTCAGTCCTCAACTTTCATGGCTATCTCGGCGTCAGATTGGATTATCGTCAACTCGACGGCGGAGCCTTGGAAAAACCTTGGTTTTGCAGAAGCCGGGTTCACCACACCTTCGCGGTTTGATAAAACCTCCAAGCTTGCAACTACCGAGTTCGTGCAGCAGGCTATCGGCGGTTACAGTGGCTATTACGGGTATCCAACCACTGGACAAATTATCCCGCCGGAGCATGTTAACGGGATCATTAACTTAAACTCGGCGGCAACTAGTGTAACGCTGCCATTGGCATCAAGCGTCCCTGTCGGCTCTGTTCTTTATATCCGTTCAAGTCGGGACGCAACTGTCAATCGCCAGGGCACAGATACAATTTATATTAACAGCGCTAATACAAGTGCTGTGTCGGTTGATGTTGGTGTAGATAGCAACATCACATTGATGTCGCTGGGTTCGTCGTGGTTCATCGCGGGTAATGCCTCGCTGTCCCATGACAAAACACAGTTTGGATTCTTGAAGGGCAGTAACGGCTATCAGAAGCTGCCGAGCGGTATCGTCATTCAGTGGTGCAACGGCCAAATTGCAGCGAACCAAAGTTCGGCCCGCATTACGTTGCCGGAGGCATTCAGTAGTAATTTGGTGGCCTATTCCTTGGGGACCGCCAACGCTGGGCATTGGGTAACCGGTCAGAACGCAAGCCCGACCGGGATTGACATCATTCCGCGAACAGTCAGCGCGGGGAGCATCATCGTTCCGACGGGCGTCGTTGGATACACCTCTATTTTTATCGGGTATTGAGTCATGGAAATTCAGGTTTTCGCCTCCAAGTCCACGCGGGGTTTTTACAGCAACGCGGAGAACTCAAACATTCCGAGTGATGCTGTGGAAATATCGGCGAAACTCAAAAGCGAATTGCTAGAGGGTGAGCGGTCGGGGCGGGTGATCGCCTGGGGCGATGATGACATGCCTTACCTGATCGATCCGCCGCCGCCGAGCGCTGAGGAACTGGCGGTGATCGAACGCCGCTGGCGTGATGAGCAGCTGCTGGCCACCGATGGCATAGTGACCCGTCACCGGGATGAGCGCGATATTGGCAGTCCTACAACCCTGAGCGCCGAGCAATTTTCTGAACTGTTGGCCTATCGGCAGGCCTTGCGCAACTGGCCCCAAGCTGATGCTTTTCCTGAGTCCGCCCAGGGCCGCCCGCCGGTCTCGGACTGGCTCGCCCAGTTGACCCAATAACGCCCCGCACTGACGGGGCGTTTTCTTTTCCGCTGTATCCCCTACGGCCTCGCTGACGCGGGGCTTTTTCGTATCTGGAGAATCTATGTCTGGTTTCTTTCACGGCGTTACCGTAACGAACGTCGATACCGGCGCGCGCACCATCGCCCTGCCGTCGTCCTCGATCATTGGTTTGGTCGACACCTTCACCCCGGCGCCGGCACTCACTGCGCAGCCGAATGACCTGGTGCTGATCACCAGCGAGCGCGAGGCCATTGCCGCGTTCGGCCCTGACTCGGCAATCACCAAGGCCTGCCAAGCGATCTACACCCGTGCCAAGGCGGTCATTGTCGCGTGCGGTGTGGCCAAGCTTGAGGATGCGGCGGAGCAGACTTCGGCGATCATCGGCGGCACTCTGCTGGGCGGCAAGCGCACCGGCCTGCAGGCGCTGCTCGATGGCAAAAGCCGTTTCAACGCCCAGCCGCGACTGCTGGTGACGCCCAAGCACAGCGCGACCCAGGCGGTTGGCACTGCGTTGGTAGCTCTGGCCGACAAGCTGCGGGCAATCGCCATCATCGACGGCCCCAACACCACCGACGAGGCCGCCATGGCCTACGCCGGCGAGTTCGGCGCCAAGCGCGCCTACATGGTCGATCCGGGGGTGCAGTATTGGGACACCACTGCAAACGCCACGGTCGACGCGCCTGGCTCGGCCTATGTGGCTGGCCTGTTCGCCTGGACTGACTCGGAGTACGGCTTTTGGGCTTCGCCGTCGAACAAGGAATTCGTCGGCATCACCGGCACCTGTCGCCCGGTTGAATTCCTCGACGGTGACGAAACCTGCCGGGCCAACCTGCTCAATAACGCCAACGTTGCGACGATCATTCGCGACGAAGGCTATCGCCTGTGGGGTAACCGCACCCTGTCTGCAGACGCGAAATGGTCGTTTGTCACCCGCGTGCGGACCATGGATATCGTCATGGACGCGATCCTGTACGGGCACAAGTGGGCGGTCGACCGCTCGATCACCGCAACCTATGTCAAGGACGTGACCGAAGGCCTGCAGGCGTTCATGCGCGACCTCAAGAACCAAGGCGCGATTATCAATTTCGAGGTCTACGCGGACACCGAGTTGAACACGGCCAGCCAGCTGGAGCAGGGCAAGGTTTATTGGAACATCCGGTTTACCGATGTACCGCCGGCTGAAAACCCGAATTTCCGCGTCGAAGTCACCAATCAATGGCTGACAGAAGTTCTGTCGGCCGCCGCTTAAGGAGCGCACCACATGGCAATGATTCCCGAAACCCTGGCCAACCTGAATCTGTTTGTCGATGGCGTCAGCTTTCAGGGCGATGTGCCCAGCCTGACTCTGCCCAAGCTCACGCTCAAGATGGAAGAGCACCGCCCCGGCGGCATGGACGTGCCTATCGAGATGGACCAGGGCATGGAGAAGCAAGAAGCCAGCTTCACCACCACCGGCGTGCGCCGCGAGTCGTTGAAGTTCTTTGGCCTGGCCGATGGGACCGGCTTCAACGGCACGTTCCGGGGCGCCTTCAAAGGCCTCAAAGGCAAGATCACCGCCGTTATCGTCACCCTGCGCGGCAGCCTCAAAGAGGTGGACATGGGCGACTGGAAGCCCGGCGATAAAGCTGAGTTCAAGCACGCTGTGGCCCTTACCTATTACAAGCTGGAAGTGGACGGCAGGGTCATCTACGAAATCGACGCCCTGGGCATGAAGCGCGTCATCAACGGCGTTGACCAGCTCGCCGCACAGCGCACCGCCCTCGGCCTGTAACCCCCTCTCTTTTTTGAAATAAGGATTTTCCCCATGGCACAAGCAACCAAAACCCCGTCCTGGCTGATCGTTACCGGCGACCGCGTGACCGTCACCCTGACCAAGGCTATCGAGGCCAATGGCATTCAAGTCGACAAGCTGTCGCTGCGCGCGCCGACCGTGCGCGATATCCGCAGCGCGCAGGCCGGTGCCGGCGACGAAGAGCAGCGAGAACTCAACCTGTTTGCCAGCCTGGCCGAGGTCAACGTCAAGGAACTGGAAGGCATGGCCCTGAAAGACTACACCCGTCTGCAGACTGGCTATTTTCGCCTGGTGCAGGACGACGAGCTTTAACCCCAAGTTGCAAAAGCAGCTGGCCAAGCGGCTGGCTGTCGAGCTGGGTTTCTCGGCCGCTGAGATAGCGGCCATGCCTTGGGAGGATGTGGTCTGGTGGCTCACGGATTGAGCCGTTGAGGGGTAGCGTATGGCAAGCAAGCTGGCGTTATCGCTGGTGATCGGGGGCGCCGTCGCATCGTCGGTCGGCGCCGCGTTCAACACGGTCGAGGACCGTATTGGCAAGCTGGAGAAGAAAGGCAACAAGGCCAAGGTGCTGAAAAGCACCATCGGCGAAACGGTCAAGCTGCGCGAGGAATGGAAACGGGCGCACGACACCGGCGCCGCCGGCGCCGACAAGCTGCTGCGCAAGCTGGAGGGCAATTTGACGGCCTTGCGCAAGCAGGGCGTCGAGGTCGGTCGGCTCGGTCAGGAGTACAAGCGCCTTGCGCGCGAGGCCAAGGCGGCCGATCTGCAGGTTAAAGGTCATCAGCAGATCAGCGCGGGCAAGGCCTCGCTAACGTCCAACCTCGGCAAGGCGGCGGTCGGCGTTGGCCTTACCGCGATCCCGACCAAGATCAGCGCGGATTATCAGGCGATCATTCGTGATATCGCGATCAAGGCGGATGCGGTCAACACGCCGCAGGAAGTGCAGCTAAGCCGGACGGTGATCGGCACGGCCGACAGCACCGGCATGGCCCGTAATGACGTGGCGGACCTGATCAACCAGTTGGTTGGTGCCGGCATGGAGCTGGACAAGGCCATGGCCTACGCGCCGACAGCGGCCAAGTTTGCGATTGGTCAGGGCGCGTCCGGCGTCGACACGGCCAGCATGATCATGGCCCTGCAGCAGAACGCCAAGATCAACGACCCGAAGGTGATGCAGCAGGCATTGGAGGCTATTGCCTACCAAGGCCAGGCGGGCAGCTTCGAGGCCAGCGACATGGCGCGCTGGTTCCCGCAACTGCTGGCCAGCATGGAAAAGAACGGCAGCACCGGCTTGGATGCAGTGACGTCGCTTGGTTCCATGCTGCAAGTGCAGATGAAAACCGCGGGTAGCTCGGACGAAGCGGCCAACAACTTCAAGAACTGGGTTGAGAAAATCGGTTCGGGGGATTTGGTCAAGGCCTACGCGGATGTTGGTATCGACTACCAAGGCTCGCTGAATACCGGCATTCAAAAGGGCATGAGCAGCATTGAGTCGTCGATGGCCCTGGCAATGAAATATGTGGAAGCCACGGACCCGGCGAAGGCGCAAAAGATCAAGGACGCCAAGGCCAAGATCAGCAGCGAAGTCGACCCCGAGAAGGCAAAGGCGGCGCTCGATGCGCTGGAGAAATCCTTGCGTACCGGCGACCTGTTTGCAGACATGCAGGTCAAGGCCGCGCTTACGGCCTACTCGCAAAACAAAGAGCTGTATGAGCAGCTTAAAAACGACTCCAAAAATTCGTCGGGGATTCTGGACAAGAACCTGGCTGAGCGCCGCGAAACATCGGCGCAGCAGTGGTCCGAGCTGTCGCAATCGGTCGATGACTCGATGCGCAGCATTGGCGATGCCATCCGGCCCGCCACGGACGCGGCCGCCAAAGGCCTGACGTGGGTGGCGAAGGGCATCGCCGGCCTGTCGGACAAGTTCCCAGGCATGGTAATGGGCGCTGCCGGCGTGACCGCCGCTGTTGCGGCGCTGATCACCACGTTTAGCGCTGCCAAGATCGGGATTGGCGTCTTCAACGTGGCGCGCGGCTCGATCATGGGGCGCACCCGTGGGCGTAACGCGGGCGGTGCCGGCGATGCGCTGCCCAAGACGGGCAACCGTGCTGTGGATGCCGGGCTGGGCGCCTTGGGCAAGGTCTTTGGCGGCGCAGCGGCCAACGATGGCGGCTCAGGCCTCAGCAGCGAGCCGCAGCGCGTCTTTGTGGTCAATGCCGGCGCACTGGGTGGGGGTGTCGGTGGCGGCGCCGCTACGGGCGCCGGAGCGCGCGCAGGGAGTCGCCGCAGTCGTCGCCGCGCCCGGCGGCAGGGTGCAACGTCTCGCGCCGCGCCACGGCCGGCGGCTAAAGCACCACGGCCGGCCGTCAAGGCGCCAAGCGTGCCGATTGCGCCGAAGGCTCTGGCCGAAGGTGCGGGCGAGCTGGCCGGGCTGGGCAAGACGGTCAGCAGCATTCGCAACGTCACCCGGCTGGCCAAGCGCTTGCCGGGCGGCAACGTGATTGACGCGAGCATGGGCGCGATTGATGTGGCCATGAATGCCACCACTCAAGACGAGAAGGCCGAAGGCTACGGCGGGGCCGCTGGCGGCTTGGCCGGGGCTATGGCCGGCGGCGCGATGGGTGCGGCGCTTGGTTCTGTGGTACCGGTGATCGGGACCGTGATCGGCGGCGCCATTGGTGCGGCCATCGGCGGTATGGGTGGTGAGTCGCTGGGCGGGTTCCTCGGTAAGAAGTGGTTCGGCGAGGATGAGGAAAAGCCCGAGGAGCCGGCGCCGGCGGTCAAGCAAGAAGATCCGCCCGCCGCGCCTGTATCGCCGGCAGCGTCTTTGCCGCCGCCTGTGCCTGTCTCGCTGGCCGCGTCTGCAGTACCGCCGGCGCCGGCGATTTCGTATGACCCGCGTGACCCTGATTCAAAAGACCCGTACCTCGTGCCGGCACTGACGGCCAACAAGGTTCGGTTTCCTGGGGCTGCGTTGGCCAAGTCGCCGGCGGCGCCCGAAACGCCTGCAGCGCCGGCTGTTTCGTATGATCCGCGTGATCCCAACTCGAAAGATCCGTTCCTTGTGCCCGCACTGACGGCCAATCGCGTGCGCTTCCCTGGTGCCGGCCTCGCGCCGCCAACGGGCAACGTCGTGCGGGATATGGCGGCAACGGCAGCACCTGCAGCGAGCGCCCCGGAGCTGGCCAAGGCGGCAGCGCCGAAGGGTGAAGCGCCGAAGGTTGACCAAGCCTTCACGTTCTCGCCGACCAGCACAATCACGGTGCAGGGGGATGTTAAAGACCCTGCGCAGCTGGCCCGCGAGCTTGAGCCGCACATGCGCGCCCAGTGGGAGGCGTTCCAGCGCGAGCAGGGCGCCCGCATGGCCTCAACTCAACTATATGATGCTGCACACCTGTAAGGGGGCGATATGGCCTACATGGAGTTAATGGGGTCGACGCTGTCGTCACTGATCGCGGCCGGGGAGGCTGGCCGGACTAGCCTCGACGGCATGTTGGGGCCGCTCAACGGGGCGGTCAGTGATATGACAGGGGCGGCCTCGGAGCTGGAAGGCATCCCGTTTATCGGGCCTGCCATCGGCGCCAAGCTGCAGCGGACCATGCGGGCGATCAACGCCGCCCAGTCCGCTGTTGGCCAGGTGGCGGCGACCTATAGCCGGGTGGTGACTGCAGCCAGTCAGGTGCAGGAGCGAATCGGCGCCGTCAAAGAGCAGGCCGCGCGGGCGGGGGCGGCGATCAACCGCATCGCCGGCAAGATCAGCCCGTCACTGGGCAACATCGTGCCGACCGGCGCCCTGGGCGTTGAGGCCACCCCGGCGGCCGAGGCGGTGAAGCCGTTCCCGCATCTGCTGATCATGCAGCCGCTCGATCCCAAGCTTGAGCCGTATTACTTCAACATGGACACGGCCGGCTTTGACGAGCTGCGCCGGCAGACGGGCTTTCGGTGGGCTGGCCAAGAGCGGCTGACGCGGGACATTGCGCAGCAGGCGGTCGGCCAGGGTGAAGACAAGCTGACGATCAAGGGCGCGATCTACCCAGGCTTCAAGGGCGGTATCGGCCAGCTGAACACGCTACGCACCATCGGCCGCCGCCTGCAGCCGCTCAGCCTGATCACAGGGTATGGCGAGGTGCTGGGCAACTGGTGCTTAACGAACGTGGACGAAGACCAAGGGGCGCTGCTGCCCGGCGGTATCCCGCGCAAACAAGGGTTCTCGCTGGAGTTCGTGAAGTATGGCGATGACATGCAGAACGTCTGACGGGGATCTGCTGGACACTCTCTGTCACAACGTCTACGGCCACTTGCTCGGCACGGTCGAGACGGTGCTGGAGGCCAACCAAGGTCTGGCCGACGAGCCGCAGCCGTACCGGGCGGGCGTCCTGATCCACTTTCCGGATCTGCCGGCGCCGCAAACCGAGTCAATCATGCTGTGGGATTGATCCCGCGTTACGCGTAACGAAACCCCGCCGAGTGCGGGGTTTTTTATTTCTGGAGCACACGCATGAAACCGATGTTTCGCATCGTCGCGGACGGCAAGGACATTACCGCGCTGATCAATGATCGCCTGCTGTTGCTGCGCACCACGGACAAGCCCGGCATGGAGTCAGACGAGTTCGAGTTGCGCATTGATGACCGCGCCCAGCAGGTGAGCCTGCCCAAGCGTGGCGGCGGGATCGAGGTCTATCTGGGCTATGACGGCCAGGCTCTGGCGCGCCTCGGGCGTTATACCGTCGATGAAGTCGAAGTGACCGGCCCGCCGGACACCATCACCATTCGCGGCAAGGCCAGCGATATGCGCGGCAGCGGCAAGACCACGCGCAGCGGCAGTTGGGAAAACGTGCCGCTCGCGCAGATCGTGCGTGACGTGGCCGCGCGTAACGGCTGGACCCCGGTCTGTTCGGTGCAGACCAAGGTGGCGCGCATCGACCAGAACAACGAGTCCGATTTCAATTTCATCACCCGGCTGGCCAAGCAGTACGACTGCACGGCCAAGGTGGGCGATGGGAAGTTGTTGGTCATGCCCAGGAACGGCAATCAAAGCGCGAGCGGCAAGGCGCTGTCGGCCGTGACCCTCACCCGCGCGGACGTCAGCCGGTATTCGTTCCGCCTCGGTGATCGAGGCACCCAGCAGGCGGTCAAGACCAAGCACCAAGACCCCAAAACCGGCGTTTTGAAAGTGGTGGAGCTGGGCAACGATGAATCGCCCGATGGCCTGCCGGCTGTCCACACCGACCGCCATATCTACCCCAACGAGTCGGCCGCCAAGCAGGCCGCCAAAGCCAGGCTGTCGGCATTCAACCGCAGCACCGCCGCCGTACGGCTGGAAATGGCCGGGCGTACCGACCTCTTCGCAGAGCGCCAGATCAACGCCAAGGACTTCAAGCCCGGCCTTGATGGTGAGTACCTGGTGGACAGCGTAGAGCAAGTCTTTACCCAGTCCGGCTGGACTACGACCGTCGAGTGCAACGGCGGCAAGAAGGGCAAAGCGAAGGCCGCCGGCAAGAAGACGAAGAAAGAAAAACAGCCGCTCAAGATCGCGCAGCTGTAACCCAAGCACAACCCTCCCGATCTGCCGCGCCACTGCGCCGGCATGACGTTTGAAACCAACCTGTTCAAGGATGTTTCCTGATGGCGATTACCGAAAAACAACTCCAGCAGATCCTCCCCAACGCCGGCACAAAAGCCGGCGTTTTCATACCTGGTCTCAATGCGACCATGGGCAAGTACGCGATCATCACGCGGCTACGCATGGCCGCGTTCATTGCACAGATCGGCCATGAGTCCGGCCAGCTGCGTCACGTGCGTGAGCTTGGCAATAATGCCTACCTGGCCAAGTACGACACCGGGCGCCTGGCCCAGCGCTTGGGCAATACGCCCGAGGCGGACGGTGACGGCCAGCTCTATCGCGGTCGGGGGCTGATTCAGGTGACCGGGCGGGCAAACTATGAGGCTTGCAGCGAAGCGCTGTTTGGCGATAGCCGCTTGCTCAATACCCCCGAGCTGCTCGAACAGCCGGTATATGCGGCGCTGTCGGCGGGTTGGTTCTGGCAGCGCGCTGGGCTCAACACGCTTGCCGACAAAGGCGACTTCCTCACCATCACCAAGCGGATCAACGGCGGCACAAATGGGCTGGATGAACGCAAGGCGCTCTACCAGCGAGCGCTCGAGGTGCTGCAGTGAACGTGCTCGGTTGGCGGTTAGCCGGCCTTGCGCTGCTACTGGGCATCTACGTCGGTGGTCGTGGTGCCTGGTTGTGGCAAGCCAACCATTACGAAAAAGCGCTGGCTCAGCAGTCCGGCCAATACCAGCGTGAACGTGAAGCCGCAGCACTGGCCGTAATCGACTGGCAAGCCGAAGAACAGGATCGCCGTCGCGGTCTTGAGGACCGTCTCAAGTCGACGGCCGAAACCCACTGGAAGGAGATGAGCAATGCTCAAGCAACTCAAGCGCGCCTGCGTGACAGGCTTGCTACCGCTGATCTGCGGCTGTCAGTCGTCCTTGCCGCAACAGCCGGCGAGAGTGGTACCAGTGGGGTGTCAACCGCCCCCGGCGCCCGAAGCGTGGTACATGGAGCCGTACGCGCCGACCTTGACCCAGCGCATGCTCAACGAATTATCGCCATCACCGACGACGGTGATCGAGGACTGATCGCGCTCAAGGCCTGTCAGGCCTATGTGCGCGAAGTGACGAAGTGAAAGGAGCGGGCCAGGAGGATGCGTCAACATCCCCCTGGCCCGCCGAACCCGCAGACCGAACCTGCAAGTCCAGCCAAGGCTCCTGCTCCGTGCACAAAGCGCGGCGAGCCTAACACCTGTTTATTCATACAGTAAAGACTTGCGAGCTTATGACCTCACCAATTATTCCCTGGATGGGTGGCAAACGCCGCCTGGCCGACCGCTTGATTCCCCTTTTTCCACCTCATGAATGCTACGTCGAAGTGTTCGCCGGCGGCGCCGCGTTGTTCTTCATGCGTCCCCAGCCCGCACCTGTGGAGGTGCTTAACGACCTGAACGGTGACCTGGTCACCCTTTACCGTGTTGTGCAGAACCACCTGGAGGAGTTCGTGCGCCAGTTCAAGTGGGCGCTCAGTTCGCGGCAGATCTTCGAGTGGCAGAAAATGACCCGCCCTGAAACGCTGACCGACATCCAGCGCGCGGCCCGTTTCTTTTACCTGCAGCAGCACGCATTCGGTGGCAAGGTCACGAGCCAGACGTTCGGTACCGCGACCACGGGGCCGGCGATTAATCTGCTGCGCATCGAGGAAAACCTGTCTGCAGCGTGGCAGCGCCTCGCTGGCACTTACGTTGAGAACCTGTCCTGGCTTGACTGTGCCGAACGCTATGATCGAGCGCACACGTTCTTCTACATGGATCCGCCTTACTGGCAGACTGCCGGCTATGGCGTGGATTTCCCCTTCGAAGAGTACGAGCGCATGGCCGACTTCATGCGCCGTTGCAAGGGCAGGGTGATGGTTAGCATCAATGACCACCCGGACATCCGGCGAGTATTCGATGGCTTTCACTTCGAAACCTTAGACATTCGTTACAGCACCGCCAATCAGCGTCACACAGCGGCCACTATCAGCGGAGAATTGGTGATAACTAATTGGCAGCCATTAGAGCTGCATCAGCTTTTCTAGCTGGAGCAGCTGCAGCAACCGCAGGAACTCAGTACAGAGGATAATAATCAGCTCAACGGTGTGCATCACTTTCTCCGGGATGAGTAAGTCCGCTCGGCGTTTGCGCGAGTCCAGGCTTGTTTCAGGAGGTGTGATTTAATAGTGAGAGCTAATTATCTGTCAATAGTTGTTTTCTTTTGAGGCTTGTGGTCGTCAAGGATAAAGGCGATACGCCCGAATCCTATGCGCCTCGATAGCTTCTAACTGTGCGTAAGCGCGAACGCGCGTTCGTGCGTTCGCGCTTACGCCTTTATTCGTTGAAATGTTCGGCTAGCTTTTGAATTTGTTGATTTGTTGATTTGTTGATTTGTTGATTTTTTGGTTTGGCTTTATCTTTCAGCGAATTAGCGAATTAGCGAATTAGCGAATTAGCGAATTAGCGAATTAGCGAACTAGCGAATTCGCTATAATAAGGCACCTGAATTCGGGTTGATTTCGTGCTGCAGTTTTCTAGGATCACTTATGCCAGTCTTTCGTAGTTACTAATTAAGAGATATTGCTGGTACCTCCTCAATCAGCTCTTCGCCCTGGTTGCGAACGTTGCCTACCTGCTTGCTCACTGGGTACCACTTGAAGTCGGCAGCAGGCCGGCACCCTGTCTGCACGATCTCTGCGGCACGTTCGATGGTGGTGCCCTCATCGATCCACACGCGTGCAAGCTCAGGCGTCAGGACCAGCGGCTTGCGATCATGAATATCGATCAGCCCCTGATCAGCGGCAGCGGTTATGATGACGAAGCCATCGCGCTCATCAGGCTCTAGGCCTGCGTGGACTTCGGCCAGCGCTGCAAAATACAACGGTTCGGCGTTTGCGGCCGTGATGTAGAAGGGCTGCTTGCGTTTCGGGTCAGCCGGATCCTTGATCCATTCAAACCACCCGTTTGCAGGCGCCAAGGCCCGGCCTCCCGGCCAGAGCGATTTGAAGAACTTACCCTCCATCACCGTTTCGGCCCGCGCATTGATCGGGTCGGGACGCTTCCCCTTCGCCCAAAAAGGCGCCCACCCCCATTTGACCCGGTCAACGCTAACCCCTCCATCGACCGGTCGAATCAGCTCGACGCGCGTTGACGGCGCTACGTTGTAGCGGTTGATCCGCTCATGGACGTAGCCATTGATCACCTCAAGGTCCAGCGACAGCTGTTTGAGATAGTGATCCATTGACTCGTAGATCGAGTACCGTCCGCACATACCTCACCTCACGTTGATCGGCTTCTCATCGTATTGGTATTGACCAGAATCAGTCCGACTAGTTTACTGTATGAATATACAGTTTGAGTTGGATCAGCCTGCCATGACCATCACCTTTCTCGGAACCCCTACGGGCGGTCCCGCTTTGCTCCCCGTTTTTTCCTTCCGCGTGCCGGCGGGATTTCCCTCACCTGCAGCTGATCACCTTGAGCGGCACATTTCCCTCGATGAGCTGTTCGATCTGCGAGCGCCGCATGTCTATCTGGTTCAGGTGGAGGGGGATAGCATGCAGGGCGCCGGCATCCATTCCGGTGATCTTCTGATCGTTGACCGCAGCAATGAGGCTGAGCACGGAGACATCGTGATCGCCGCAATCAACACTGAGCCGGTGTGCAAGCGGTTGTATCGGCGCAACGGTGCGCTGATCCTGCAATCGGAGAATTCTGCATACCCGCCTCGACATGTGATGGAGGGTGACGATCTGGTCATCTGGGGCGTAGTCCGCTATAGCGTGCGCGATCATGCGCAATGACCAGGTGTTCGCCCTCATCGACTGCAACTCGTTTTACGCGAGCTGCGAACGCGTGTTCCGACCTGACCTGGCAAAGACGCCGATAGTCGTCCTGAGCAATAACGACGGCTGCGTGATTGCCAGATCGTACGATGCAAAGCCCTTCGTCAAAATGGGAGAGCCTTTCTTCCAGGCCAGGGACAAGCTGCGGCGGCATGGCATTGTGGCGTTCTCCTCCAACTACGCGCTGTATGGCGACATGAGCGAGCGCGTGATGTCATTGATCGAGGCCATGGTGCCAGCAGCAGAGGTGTATTCGATTGATGAGTCATTTGCAGACCTCACCGGCATCCCTGGCAATCTGACCCAGTTCGGCCGTGACATGCGCACCAAGATCCTGAGGTGCACCGGGATCCCTGTAGGTGTCGGTATTGCGAAGACCAAGACACTGGCAAAGCTGGCCAACCACACCGCGAAGCGCCTGCAGGCGGAGACTGGTGGTGTGGTTGATATTTGCGACTCTTTCAAGCGCGACTGGGTACTGCGCAATACCGAAGTCAAAGAGGTCTGGGGGATCGGCAAGCGGATGACCGCGCACCTCGAGGCCATGGGGATCCGCACGGCCATGGACCTTGCCAAGGCTGACCCGTGGACGCTTCGCCAGAAGTTCAGTGTGGTGGTTGAGAAAACGGCAAGGGAGCTTGCTGGCACATCTTGCCTCGAGCTTGAGGATGCTGACCCGCCAAAGCAGGAGATCTGCTGCAGCCGGATGTTCGGCAAGCGTTTGACCGAGATCGTTCCGATAAAGCAGGCGGTGGCCACCTACACTGGGCGAGCTGCGGAGAAGCTGCGTGCTCAAGGATCAGTGTGCAAGCGCATTCGGGTGAGTATCCGCACCGGCATGTTTAATCCTGACGAAGCCCGCTATGCCCAAGGCGCTTTGGTTGAGCTGCCATACCCTACCAACGACACGCTGCTACTCACGCGAGCCGCTACAGAGGCAGTTGCGCGGATCTACAGGCCCGGTTTTCGGTACAGCAAGGCAGAGGTGCTTCTGCTGGATCTGCGACAGCCTGGCGAATTCAGTGATGATCTGTTTGCGGTAACTCAGCCGGTGGCCAGCGACCGGCTAATGTCGGTGCTGGACGAGATCAATGGCAAATATGGAAGGGGCACGATGCATGCAGCTACCGTCCCCCGCACCCCCGATTGGGGGATGCGCCGGGATATGATGAGTCGTTCCTACACAACCCGGATTGAGGACCTATGGAGGGTTCGTTGACTTGATCACTCTTTCAAATAGCGATCATCTCTGGCGCGGTGTGGGGCGAGTGCCACCTTAAGATTTATCAGAATTTCTAAAGCGAGCTGCTTTCCTCAAAAGGTAAATTTTGCGGTCGATGTCTCCGTCCAGTAAGGGAGAGTCTAGGAAGGTGTTCGCTTCTTTCAGGCTTTGGAAGTCTTTGTTTCCTACATAGAAGAAAATTAGAGTCCTAAAAATTCGGTGTATTTGATAAGAGATTGAGTCTGCTAATGCAGATGTTACACCTGCATGTACATTTCGATTTCTATAAAATTTAGAGGCCTCCAAGATTTGCTTAACTATTTCATGGTCTTTGTACAGGTATGAGCAGCGGCGAATAATTAACTCACTATTATCGTTTTCGCCGACGGTGTGCTCAAGAGCGCCCCAGAGTTTTATGATGGAATAATCACAGTCGTTTTCATCCAGTGCTCGGGTGTAGCGCACAATTCCCTCTCGTAGCCGCTCTCCACCTTTAATACTAGAGGTCTGTTTTAGTATTTTTCGAATATTTCTCCCAGTTGTGATCTTCTTCGTGGCGTCGAAAGAATAAATTTTGTGTTTTGCTTCGTAATGTTCAAACCAATATTGCTCAGCAGCGAGCGAACCATCCGGGGTATGGATGGTATGCATCCCTGCGATTCTAATACGGTTAATGGCTCCTTCACGCCGGCCGAATAAACTCAAGCTCATTCCAGGGTTGGCAAAGAAAGACAGCACCCCTCTAATGAAGTCAAGGAAGTCCATTGCGCTGTAGAAGGCATCTGTGGTGTTGCGAGCTTGAACACATACAACAACTCCTGTATAGCCTGCAGGGGTATGTGAGTGGCTACAGCGCCATAAATCACTAAAGAAAGAACGTGAGTGGAGGTATTTTGGGGGGATTCCAGCAGGGTGGAAAGTGATCTCGGTCTCGTTGAGCTTATATTTTTTGATGGGTAGCGTTGCAGAGAGGGAGATACTAGTAGCAACGTGATAGGTATTTATTGGTTTCTTGAAATAGATTTTTAAATGATGGTTAATGTGGGTGAGTAGTTGGTCGTGATGATATATTTCAGTGCTTATTTTCGTTACAACGAATGAGTCTAGTCCGGCATCAAAAATTTTGTCGAGTGTTTCAGAAGATATAGAGTTGCAACCTGTAAAGTCGACCATGCTTCGAAGTATGGATTTGTACTCATAATAATTAGATGCTGAGTATTGTGCGGCGCCATTGCTATTTATAGTAGCGCTTTCGAGAATCATCTTGATTGGAATTTCAGGTTTGAAGGCCCTGTTTTTACTCCACTGAGCCGGCATGGGCGCTCTCCTTGTATGCGTTGTTGATGGTCAGTAATGTCATGTCCGCGGCATGTGCATTGATTGTAGGTCAGGGGGCCGCTAAGCAGAGCGGTAAGGGAGTAATTCGAGATTGAAGGATTGTTTAGCAGGAGAGGCTTGAAGGATTTCGGCGTGGGGATATAGGCGCTCAATGATTGTTGTTAATGATTTTTGATGGTCGGGAGGCATGCGGCAGCCATAAATAACACCGGTGAGTTCTCTCTGCCCAAATCTGATGTCTTCGTAAGGTGCATTTTTGTTGCGTCCATCACCCGCAAAGATTCTCCATTCTCTTTCATGTTTCCAAGCATCAGATTTGGTATAAATCAAGGTATGGATTCTTTTGGCTTGATCGAATGTCACCATGCCGGCAAGGAAATCCGATAGCTCATCATCTTCAAAAAGCTTAGGTATGTCTCGCATGTAAGACATTTTCTGCGCTGTTTGGTATGGGCTGTCTGCTCCAGGAACATCTTCAAAGCGCAGTACAACCCCTTTGTTGCTATCGGCATAGTACGCCCACATCAGCTGATTGGACGGTGAGTCTGTCAAGCATAAGATTTTAGTAGTGGCTAGCTGTTCCCTAGTAAGGCGGTATGTTTCATGGATATTCCTATCCAATGTGGCGAATGATTCCCTGATGCCGGCTTCCATTTCGCGCATAAAATGTTGTTTTGGTAATGTTTGCAGTAGTGGGCGCAATAGCTGGATTGCGACTGCCATCCGACTATCGGGATCCCCTTCATGCTCCCCGGTAAAAACTCTCCACATTTTTTCAAGAGCGCTGGCGAGGACTTTTTCTTTATCGAAATTGATCTGTAGATCGAATTGAATGTCATAAGGATCATTCAATGTCGCCGGAGTGCTCCAGCGAAGCGTTTGATTTTCAAGCACAATTTGGCAAGTGGAGTATGTGGTGTACTTATAGAAAGCCGGTGGCATTGGCTAGATCTCTTAGGGGGTCGGCACGATGCCACCATGCTTTTTAGCGATAGTCAATCAAAGAGCGCGGTAATAATGACAGACATCAGGTTTCGAATGGTTTGGAGGCTACAGGGGCATGGTAAAAAATTGGTAAAGAGGGGGCTAGTCTACAGAGCCGCGATGACTGACCCATAGCGAGAGTTCTTCCAGTATCGCTCTGATGGCGATCTGATTCATGAGCAAAAACTCAAGCGTGTCGGCTCTGATTAAGGCTTTTTCATCCATGACACTTCTCGAGTTTTTATCACATGTGGGGCAGTTTTAGGGCAGGCTCGGGTGGTACGGCTCACTAGTAGGGCTTGGAGGCATTGAAAGTGTTGGTGTTAGGGTAAGCTATGCCCAATCCACCATCGTGTCCTGCTTCGGCTCACAGGGGGAGGAGCAATCGCATGTGGCTCGGCCTTTCGAGCGTTCGCAGTGGGGCAGAAATGGGGCAATTCGCAGGCCATCCTATGCCCATCTACGCCAACCGATGCACTTATGCTTGAGTGCAAAAAGGCGTGCAGCCCCTGAATTCAGGGCCTGCACCGCATTTTCGGCCCGTACAGCAGCACAATTGGAGTGTGTGCTCGCTACCTAGATCATTGGGCCTTAATACGTTCCCATTCGCTTTTGTACTGCTCGGTTTCGTTGATGCAATTTTCGCAAAGAACCCCGCCGTAGTATCCGGATTGCTCCAGAGCCGTCGCCAAATCCTTTCCTTCCAGTACCGCTGGACATTCGTTGTGATGGCCGCCAGGGTTGGTTACCCCTTCGCAATTGCTGGTGAGGAACGGGTGGAGTACTGCCTGTTGGGCGCTGGACAAATGGTCGAAACCTTTGTCCATTGCAAGCTGGGCTATGCCGCTTACCTTGTTGTCTTCATTGTCGAACGCGCCAATGCTGAGGAGCTGCTCCAGAACGTTTACTTCGTCACTCATTTTATTTTTCCTGTTTGTCATGTGGTGGAGGCAATACGATATCACTCTGGTGGGTACTTGGGGCATCATTGATCTAAGGTTTGGGGCGCGAACGGGGGGTGTTGCACCTATGCATGAAATCCGAAAATTGCAAGTATTTTAGCGGTCATTTGAATAATAGAAAATAAGATGCCTCGAAAAGGATAGGGTGATATGGGTATAGCCAAAAAGATAGAAAGGAAAGCTAAGGCTGATTTGTTAAAGGTGCTATCACCTAAGTCTCATCTGACTGCAGTTGAGATATTTCGCGAGGGAAGTGCGATGGAGCACTTATTTAGAGAGATAAAGAAGCCAAATGGGGAAGATATTTATTTGGCGAAAGATGCTAGTGTCAGCTTTCAAGATCTTGTTGGCTTTGCGCTTAAGTATCTGCCAAGTGGCAGTATTGTAGGGCGCAATAGCGTTTATAAGTCTTGCAAGAGTACTATAGGTGCGCTTTGCGAAGCTGGAGTACGAGAGCTAGATGCTCAGGCGTTCATTGATAGCGTTGAATTGGAAATTTTAAAGGAGATTGAAACGCATCAATTCTACGCAACGTTGGATGGCTTGAGGTTCGATGATTTTGAGGAGCTAAAAATTGGGAGAGTTTCCTTGCGGAAGCCCAATTTACAGGTTCTTCAAGATAGTGACGCGTACGAAGAGATGCGTGAATCAGTTTGGAAACGGATGGGACAGGCTCTTTGGATTAGCGAACAATTTGTGGGCAGTAGAGAGGTGTGTCAGGAGCGTTTTTTTGAGAGCGTGAAGTTGATTTGTGGGTTGCTTTCAATGTCGCTAGCTATGGATGGAGAGTGGGGAGTTATAGGAAGGCGATTGATGCCATGTATAGAGGGGCGTGCGAGGCCCGCTAGTTCTAGTTGGTTTTCAATATCGATTGACTCGAATATGTTGTGCTCAAGTTCGTCTGGTAATTTTAATAGGCTGCTTCCGGTGAAGAAAGCCGTCATGGTTGATCTTTCGGAAAGGGACTGGTTTAACAATTTGGTGCGGATAATTCAAGTTAATGCCGAAACGGACTTGGAGCAGGCAGTGCGACGTGGTGTTTACTGGTATTTTGACGCGCAGTCGGATGGGACGCTAGAAATGCAGTTGGTTAAGTTCTGGAGTTGCATAGAGTGCATTTTTTCCTTCATGAATAATGGTCAAACAACCAAGTCTATAAGAGATGGGATGACGGGATTGTTTGTAGGAGGGGGGTATCAACTGGTTTCGATTGTGGACGTGGCCTCGTTACGCAGTGATATCAAGCGGCTCTACGGTCTTCGTTGTGGTGCTGTGCATGATGCGGAACATAACCATGTAACAGAGCGAGATGTTGCGGCAGTAAGCAAATGGGCTGCATGGGTGATGATTGAGGTGGCTGGTTTGGCTGCTTCAGGATTTAGTACCAGAAAAGAAGTAAAAATACAAACTGATTATTTATTTCAGAACATCCAGAAAGCATCCTAACCGGTTTTGGTAAAAAAGAAGTCTACCAAAGCCATCGGCAGTAACCGAACTCTCGCCAGTTGATCTATATAAGGGATGAAGCGGCCCGGCAGAGGGGAGCGAGGACTCATTCCTTATGTCATGCGAGGGACGACTTTCGCGGCCTCACAATCGAGGCTATCAATCGGATGGTACAAAAATGGTACAGAGGTTGGTTTGGAGGTCTGCAGGCCCTATAGTGAAAGGACTTAGATGAACATGCCCCCAATCCATCATGGGTGCAACGCTGAACCGACGGGACGGCTCAGGGCGCGTGGTTTTTGGCTTTGAGGCTGTTTTATCAGTGTTTGCGTTCAACGTGTTTCGTACCGATTTTCGGGGGTTTTAAGGCGTTT